>JGI20225J20221_1000019_pt2:0-475000 | contig 521344 bp, 458 predicted proteins | sample BioMet4_FD_20221 | JGI IMG/M metagenome (IMG submission 20221)
GNNNCCANNNNTNNNNGCGGTCCATGGCATAGTAGCGGCCGATTACGGTTGCTATGCGGCCGGTTCCGACCTCGGCCATTTTGGCTTCGAGAGTTTTAATAAAGCCCATGGAACTGCGCGGGGGCGTGTCGCGGCCGTCGGCGAAGAAATGGACATAGACCGTCTTTATTCCTTTTTTCGCGGCATGGGCAAGAATTGCGAAAAGATGTTCCTGATGAGCGTGCACGCCCTCATCCTGCACGAGACCCATGAGATGCAGGGCCGAGCCTTTGGCCACGCAGTTATCGATTGCGGCCTTAAACGGTGCGGCGTTAAAAAGCGAGCCGTCGGAAATGAGCATTTCAATGCGCTTTAATTCCTGTATGACAATGCGGCCCGCGCCAAGGTTAAGATGACCGACTTCCGACGAGCCCTGAAAACCGGCGGGCAGGCCGACGGCTTCGCCGGAGGCGTCTAGCAGGCAATGGGAATATTTGGAGCGGTAGGCGTCCATGTTTGGCGTTTTTGCGTTGCACACGGCGTTATATTTGCCGGGCTTGCACTGGCCCCAGCCGTCCCTGATGATAAGCACTGCGAGTTTTTTGTTCATGTTATCCTCCGCCTAAAGGCGCGACATCCAGTTTATAATCTTTTCAAGAAAATCGGCCGACTGCTCGCCGTTTTCGGTAAAAATGTTTACGCCGTGGCCCTTGGCGGGCTCAAGCAGAACCGGCTTGGCCACCTTGCTCGACAAAAAAGCCTTGTCTGCCAGAACGCGCGAACTGGCAAGGGAATAAGCGTCGCTTTTGGCGGCCGCTATTAAAAGCGGCGTTTCGCGCAGTTTCTTTACGGCTTTTTCGGTCTGCACGCCCATGTAGTCGAGCCCCGGAGACAGCAGCACCACGGCGCGGAATTTTTTGGGCGAATCGGCCGCATAGTCAAGCACCATGTTTGCGCCTATGCTGGCCCCGACCAAATAGATATCGGCTGGCTTTATATGTTTTTCCTTTAGAAACCGCATGACGGCCTTAAGGTCCTTGTCCGACGGCTGCCAGCCCTTGTCGGTGTACTTGCTTATGCGGGTGATGGACACGGTGCTTTCGCCGTGGCCGCGCATGTCGAAAGCCAGATAGCCGATGCCCGCGGCCGTAAGCGAGCTTTCAAAAATCCTCCATTCGCCGCGGTCCGAACCCAGACCGTGCAGCAGCACGGCTGTAAGTTTGCCGTGCGCGGCCGGGACGTAATCGGCTGAGAGCATCCAGCCGTCATCGGTCTGTATTTCGGTTTTGGTTCCGGCGGCAAAAACCGCCGTACCCAGACAAAGTGCCGCAACTGCCAAAAGCAATGAACGCGTTTTCTGCATATAGGAAATTTTATCATATAGCGCGCCCGTCTTTTCAGCGGGCGCGCGCATGTGCTAGACTAGAGCACCGGAGGATACATGAAAAACAACATATCTTTTGACCATAATGACGAACTCTGCATAACTTCCCTTAGGATACTTGCCGTGGACATGGTGGAAAAAGCCAAGTCCGGCCATCCCGGTCTGCCGCTTGGAGTGGCGCCGACCCTTTACGTTTTATGGAGCCGCTTTCTTAAACACAGTCCAAAAAATCCCCTTTGGTATAACCGCGACCGCTTTGTTCTTTCAGCCGGACACGGTTCCGCCCTGCTTTACAGCCTGCTGCACCATTTCGGCTACGGTCTGCCGATTGAAGACCTGAAACAGTTCCGCCAGTGGGGCAGCAAGACGCCCGGCCACCCCGAATACGGCCACACCGTCGGCGTAGAAACGACGACGGGCCCGCTCGGTCAGGGCGTGGCAAACGCCGTCGGCATGGCGCTGGCCGAAAAAATGCTCGCCGCCCAGTTTAACCTTAACGGCCAGAACATAGTGGACCATTACACCTACGTTCTCGCCGGAGACGGCGACATGATGGAAGGCGTGGCGCATGAGGCCGTGTCTTTCGCGGGACAGAACAAACTGCACAAGCTCATCTGCCTTTACGACGACAACAGCATCACCATAGAAGGCAAAACCTCGCTGGCATTCAGCGAAGACGTGCCCGCCCGCTTCCGCGCCTGCGGCTGGAACACGCTGGCCGTGGCCGACGGCAACAATCCCGCCATGCTGGCCGCCGCGATTGCGCAGGCAAAAACCTTCACAAACGCCCCCACGCTCATAGCCATAAAAAACCATATCGGCTACGGCAGTCCAAAACAGGACACCGAAAAAGTGCACGGCGAACCGCTGGGCACGGAAGGCATGGCCGCGACGAGAAAATTCTACAACTGGACGGCCCAGCCCTTTGAAATTCCCGCGCAGGTGCGCGAGCACTTTGCAAAAATCCAGACGGAACTTGCCGCGTACGAAGCGCAGTGGAACAAGGAATTCGACGGCATAAAGAAAGCCGCGCCCGCGCTTGCGCAGGCCTTTGAAGACCAGATGTCCGGCAAACTGCCGCACGGCATTGAAGAGAAGCTGCCGTCCTTCGACCCCGCAAAACCCGTCGCGACAAGACAGGCCTCCGGCACGGTCATAAATTATTTTGCCGACAATATCCCCGCCTTCGTGGGCGGCTCGGCCGACCTTGCGCCGTCCAACAAAACGGCCTTTGCAAACCGCAAGGACAAAATGCTCCATTTCGGCATACGCGAACACGGCATGGCCGGCATAGTAAACGGTCTGGCCCTGCACGGCGGACTTATACCCTTCGGCGCGACGTTCTTCGTGTTCTCCGATTATCTGCGCCCGTCGGCGCGCCTTGCCGCGTTAATGAGCACGCAGTCCATCTTCGTCCTTACACACGACAGCATAGGCGTTGGCGAAGACGGCCCCACGCACCAGCCGGTCGAACATCTGGCCGCGATGCGCCTTATACCCAACCTGCTTGTTCTGCGCCCCGCCGACGCCAACGAAACGGCCGACTGCTGGATGCTTGCCATAAAGCACAAAGGTCCGTCCTGCCTCGTGCTTACAAGACAGAGCCTGCCGATTCTTCCCGTTGACCGCGCCGCCATGCGCGAGGGCGTAAACCGCGGCGCATACATAGCCTATGAGCCCGCGAAAAAGCCCGAGGCCGTAATTCTGGCAACCGGCTCGGAAGTGCATATTTCGCTTGAGGCGGCCAAACTGCTTGCCGCCGACGGAATTTCCGCCCGCGTGCTTTCAATCCCTTCCATGGAGCTTTTTGAAAAACAGGGCGCGGAATACATCAGTTCGCTTCTGCCTGAAAACATAACAAACCGCGTTGCCGTGGAAGCCGGCAGTTCCATGTGCTGGCACAAATGGCTTGGCGGAAAAGGCAGCACGGTCTGCATTGACGGACGCTTCGGCGCATCCGCGCCGGACAAGGTAAACTTCGAAAAATACGGCTTTACGCCCGCAAACATCGCGGCCGCCGTAAAGCGCGGAGCGGGTAAATAAAATGAATATAGGAATAATCGGACTCGGAAAAATGGGCATGAACATGGCCCGCCGCCTTCTGCGCGGCGGCCATCAGGTTACGGCGTATAACCGCACGGCGGAAAAAGCCCTCCAGCTTGCGCAGGAAGGCGCAAAAACAGCCGCCACGGTGGAAGAACTTGTAAACAGTCTGCCAGCGCCGCGCACCATTATAGTAATGCTTCCGGCCGGCGACCCGACAGACAACATGCTGGCCGAACTTAAAAAGCACGTTGCCTCCGGCGACACCATAATCGAGGGCGGCAACAGCTTTTATAAGGACGATATAAAACGCGCCGCCGCTTTTGCCGAGGCCGGAGTAAATTACATTGACGCCGGAGTTTCAGGCGGCATCTGGGGCCTTGAAAAAGGCTACTGCATAATGACCGGCGGACAACCCGAGGCGGTCAAGGCCGCCGAGCCTATTTTCGAAACGCTCTGTCAGCCGCAGGGACACCTGTACTGCGGCGTGCACGGCGCGGGCCATTTCGTGAAAATGGTGCACAACGGCATTGAGTACGCCATGATGGAAGCCTACGGCGAGGGTTTTGAAATGCTTCAGGCATCCGAATACGCCGCCACCCTTAAAATGGACGAAGTGGCCGGTTTGTGGAACCGGGGCAGCGTGGTGCGCTCGTGGCTTTTGGAACTTCTGCAAAGCGCGTTTAAGGAAAACAGCTCCCTTGAAAACATCGAAGCCTATGTGCCCGATTCCGGCGAAGGCCGATGGACGGTACAGCAGGCGGTGGAACTTGGCGTGCCGGTTCCGGCCATAGCGGTTTCGCTTTTCAAACGTTTCCGCTCGCGGCAGGACAATTCATACTCGGAAAGAATTTTATCCGCCCTGCGCCACCAGTTCGGCGGGCACGAGGTGAAGGAGAAGCGCTAACTCATGCAGTACAATTCGCGGTTTATGCAGGGCGGTTTCTGCCTTGAGGCAAAACCCCAGCCCTGCGGCTTTATCCTGTTCGGCGCGTCGGGAGATCTGGCGGCGAGAAAAATAATTCCGTCGCTCTTCGGTCTTTACCGGCGGGGCCTTCTGCGCAATTTCTGGCTTCTCGGCGCGGCCCGCTCGCCGCTTTCAAACGAGCAGTTCCGCGAAAAAGTCCGCGCCCTTGCCGCGCCGCTGGCCGCAGACGGCAAGCAGACGGAGGATTTTCTTTCCCGCGTTTTCTACGAGCAGGGCCGCTACGACGACAAGGCATTTTATGAACGGCTTTTTGCCCGCGAGCAGCAGATACGCCGCACATTTGCCGCGCCGTCAAACCGCATAATACATTTTGCCACGCCGCCGGAAATTTTCACCGATATAGCAAACGGCCTTGCCGAGGCAAATCTTGCCTGCGAGGCGGAAGGATTCTGCCGCTTCGTGCTGGAAAAACCTTTCGGCAGGAACAGGGAAAATTCGCGCGCGCTGGCAAAACTGCTGGCGGAAAAATTCGGCGAGGACCGTATTTACCGCATAGACCATTACCTTGGCAAGGAAACGGTGCAGAACATAATGATGCTGCGTTTCGCAAACAGCGTTTTCGAACCGCTGTGGAATGCCGCCAGCGTCGAAAGCGTGCAGATTACAGCCGCCGAAACCCTCGGCGTGGAAAACCGCGCGGGCTATTTTGAAAAAAACGGCACTCTGCTTGATATGTTCCAGAGCCATATGCTGCGCCTTATGGCCGTGGTGGCCATGGAACCGCCGAAGGATTTTCAGGCCGAAAGCCTGCGGGACGAAACCGTTCGCGCGCTGAAAACCGTGTTGCCGCCAGAGCCGAAAAATGTTGTGCTCGGCCAGTACGACGAAGGCGCGTTAAACGGAAAGCCGCTTATAGCCTACAGACAGGAACGCGGCGTGGCCAAAAACTCCCAGTCGGAAACTTTTGTCGCGGCGAAACTTTTTATTGATAATCCGCGCTGGCGCGGCGTGCCGTTTTATCTGCGCACGGGAAAACGCCTGCCGGAAAAATCGACAAAAATCATACTCACGCTAAAGCCTTCCGTATTTACAGTTTTTCCGGGCGGAAACCGCTGTTTTCAAAACACGGTTACGCTTAATATAGAGCCGGAGGAAGGCGCGTCCATTACGCTTAATGTAAAACTGCCGGGGCCGAAACTCTGCACCGAAATAGTGCCCATGACCCTGCGCTACGCGGAAGCCGGAAACATGCCGTCGGCTTACGAGCGTCTTTTGCTTGACGCCGTAATAGGCGACCAGTCGCTTTTCGTTCGTTCCGATAATATGGACACGGCATGGGCGCTAACAGACCCTCTTCTTGAAGCCAAGGCAAAGGGCGGACTGCGAGTGCAGCCTTACCCCGCCGGAACATGGGGACCGCGCGACGCGCAGGAACTGCCGCACGACGGCTGGACAGGTTATGATTCCTAGAACGCGCTATAAAACCTATGACGCGCTTTGCACCGCGGCGGCGAATGAAATACTGGCCGCGCAAAAAACCGCCGTTTCAGCGCGCGGCGTGTTTTACATAGCCATAGCGGGCGGCAAAACGCCGGACGGAATCTTCTGGCGGCTTCTTGCCGCCGGAGCGCGGAGCAGCTGGCAAACCACCCAATTTTACTGGACCGACGAGCGGCGCGTGCCGCCGACTTCGCCGGAAAGCAACTATGGACGGGCAAAGAGTCTGTTTCTTGACCGGCTGGCCATACCGGCGGGAAACATTCACCCTTTTACGGACGGCGAACCGCCGCAGGCGGATTTTTTCGAAAACATGCCGCTTTCCCGTGACGGTTTTCCGGTATTTGATTTTATACTGGCCGGCATAGGCGGCGACGGGCACACGGCCTCGCTGTTTCCCGACGGCCCCGAACTTTTCGCGGCAGACAGGCCGGTAACCGAAAGCGTCGCGCCCGAAGGCTATGCCGTGCGCCGCCGCATAACGCTCACCCTGCCGGTATTGCGCGCCGCGCGCAGGCTATTGTTTACCGTATCCGGTTTGGCTAAAATTAATATGCTGGACTCTAATCCTGGACCGGTCCTTTCGGCCCTTGTGCCGGACCGGCAAAACGGAAACACTGATATATTTGAATCGCCGGAGGAACCCAAATGACATTGATGTCGGCAGTCTTCACGCTTTTTTTCGTAATGGACCCCCTCGGCAACGTGCCGATGTTCATAGCGGTGCTTGATAACGTGCCCGAACACCGCCGCATGAAAGTATTGTGGCGCGAAATACTCATATCCCTTTTTATCCTTTTAAGCGGCCTGCTTTTCGGCAATTACGTAATGCAGCATCTGGGCATAAAACAGGCCGCGCTAAACATAACGGGCGGCATAATACTGTTCATCATCGCCCTGCGCATGATTTTTCCGATAAAAGACTCCTCCGCCTTCGGTGAAACGCCCGACGGGGAACCGTTCATCGTGCCGCTGGCTGTACCGTTTATAGTGGGCCCGTCCTCGCTGAGCATAGTAATGCTCATGGCCGCCAAGGAACCCACAAGAATTCCCGAATGGATAGCCGCCATAGCCATAGCGTGGGTGCTTAACTCCGCCATACTGCTGGCCTCCTATCCAATAAGCCATTTTCTCGGACAGAAAGTAATGATTGCAATAACCCGTCTGATGGGCATGCTGCTTACGGCCATAGCCGTACAGATGGCCCTGTCGGGGATTGCGCAGTTCATGGCTTCAAAATAAAAGGACAAACTATGACAAGACTCAAAGCCCTGCTGTTTTCCTTTCTCTTTGCCGTGCCGTGTCTCATGGCGGCACAAAACCAGCCGGAAGTAACGCTTTTCTACTCGCCGCACTGCAAGGTATGCCTTGGCGTGAAACAGGGCTACCTGCCCGCGGTGAAAGAAAAATACGCGGAAAAAATTCAGTGGGTCGAACTAAACACCGACGAGGACCAGATAGCGCTTGCGCGCCTTTACGCACTGGCCGACCAGCACGGCCGCAGGGCGGTTGTGCCTTCGATACTGGCCGGAAAGACCTTTATGAGCGGCCGCATCGAAATAACACAGGGCCTTGAACCCGCCATAGACAAACTGCTTGCTTCGGACAAAGGACAGACGGCCGAAAGCCAGCCCGTACAGGCCACGACATCGCTGATAACCGAAACCTTCAAAAAAATGTCCGTAATGACCGTAATAGGCAGCGGCCTCGTCGACGGCATTAACCCCTGCGCCTTCGCGGTCATAGTATTTTTCGTGTCCTTTCTGGCGGTATACGGCTACCGCAGGCGCGATATAATCTGGGTAGGCAGCGCCTACTGCGCTGCGGTGTTTATCACCTATCTGCTTATAGGTCTGGGTCTTTTCAAGGTGCTTTATGCGCTGAGCAGTTTCTATCTGGTAATGAAGATTTTCTATTACCTCATCGCCACCGGCTGTTTCGTGCTCTTTGGCCTGAGCATTTACGATTTCATAATTTACCGTAAAACCGGTCAGAGCGAAGGGCTTATCCTGCAGCTTCCCAAATACCTTAAACTGCGCATGCACAAGGTGATTGGCGACAATCTGCGCAGTCAGGAAAACCGCACGCCCATACGCCTGCTTTTTGCGTCGCTTGCGGTGGGTTTCGTGGTGTCGCTTATAGAGGCCGTCTGCACCGGTCAGGTGTATGTGCCGACGATAGCCTTTATTATGAAAGACCCCGACATGCGCACCAAGGCGTTTTCCTACCTGCTGCTTTATAACGCAATGTTTATTGCGCCGCTGGTGGGCGTGTTCGCGCTGTCGATGGCGGGCTATAATTCCGACACGTTCAACAGCCTGTTAAAAAAGCACATGGGTCTGGCAAAGCTTCTGCTGGCGGGCGTTTTTCTGGCTCTCGGCATAATGCTTATAAGCAATATTTAGCAGCGCATGAATCAATTAAAAAAAGGGCTTCCCCGCAAAGGGAAGCCCTTTTTTACAGCCGGATAAATCAGCCGTTATAGCAACTGCCGTTATGGGCTTGACATTCGCCTGCGGTCTCCACCTGCACGGTGGAATGGGTAAGGCCGAAACGTTCATGCAGAAGCGCCGAGGCTTTTTCCAAAACCGCGCCGCGCGCGGCATCGTCCGCCGCTATAATATGCACGCTTACGGCCTCGAACCCCTCGGTCAGCGTCCAGATATGCAGTTCATGCACGTTTTTAACTCCCTCCACGGCAAGCAAGGCGGAGCGCACTGCTTCATGGTTAATGCGCTCGGGCGTACCCTCCATTAAAATATGCACGGCATCGGACAGCAGATGCCACGAACTGTAGAGTATAAGCGCGACGATGAAAAGTGATATGAGCGGGTCTATAATCCGCCAGCCCGTAAACCGGATAACTATACCCGCAACCACAACGCCGACCGAGCCCAGCAAATCGGCCAGCACATGCAGAAAGGCCGCGCGCGCGTTTATGCTTTCCGTGCTCGAGCGGTGCAGAAGCATTGCACCGGCAATATTTACAAGCAGTCCGGCCACGCCTACCCACAGCATAAGGCCGGTATTTATCTGCGCGGGGGCGTTAAAGCGCGAAAAGGCCTCGCTTATAATAAAGCCGGAAAGCACCCACAGGGCCAGACCGTTTATAAGGGCGGCCAGCACCTCGGCGCGGCGAAAACCGTAGGACTTTTCGGCCGAGCCTCTGCGCCGGCCCATTGCGGCGGCAAAATAACCCAGGCCCAGCGCGGCCGAATCGGTGAGCATGTGCACCGCGTCGGAGACGAGGGCAAGACTGCCGCTTGCCACGCCGCCGACAAATTCGACGACCATGAAAGTCACCGTTATAAAAAAAACCATTTTGAGCTGCCGCGGGGCCGAACCCCGCCCGTGATTGTGCGTATGCATAACAGACAATATACAATACGGCGGTGCGCCGCGGCAATTGACGCTGCGGAATCAATTGTCTAGAATTTATCGGACGGCGCACCCGCCGTCAGAATGCCCGCCGAAATAACGGAGCCGCCGATTTATGAAATCCAACTGGAACGACAAGGAACTGGTCAACTGGTACAACACCCACCTGCAGTTTGCGCCGGAGGATATTAAGGAATACGTGAAATCCCTCAGGCTCGGACCCGACGAAAGTCTGGCCGATTTTGGCTGCGGCAACGGCGACATGCTTTTTCACGTGGCCGCCATGGTAAACTTCGCCATGGGCGTTGACGAGTCGGCCCCCCAGCTTGAACAGGCAAGGGCTAAAAACGCCGCGAATAAAAACATCGTTTTCACGCAGTGCAGACTGCAGGAATGCAATCTGGGCGGGAACATCTTCACGCGCGGCTCGGCCCGCAAGTCGCTGCACCACCTCACCGACGCGGAAAAACCGCTTTTTTTCAAGCACATCGGTCCCAGTTTCGACCCCGGCGCGATTTTTGTAATCGAGGACATGGTGTTCGATTTTCCCCGCCGCGAACTTGAGCAGAACATGCCCCGCATTCTGGCCGACGCGCAGAAACTTTACGGCGCGCGCTGGGCAGATATTAAGGAAGCTTTTCTGCATACTGTGCATCAGGAAGAACCCACGGGGTTCGACACCTGGGAGCAGGCGCTTAACGCGGGCGGATTCAAGGTGACGGAATGCTGGCAGCCGAACTGTTTCTACGGCAAGATAACCGCAGTCAAGGAGAAAAGAAAATGAGCGAGGAAAAACTTACTCTAGTGGCGCCCGGCGCACTCGGCACCTGCTGGTACGGAAAGTATCACTACATGGAACCGTTCGTAGGCTGCGCGCACGACTGCATTTACTGCTACGCCAAATTCCGCTCGCCGGTAACGGACAAACTGAATGAACTCAAGGCAAATTTTTCCAAACCCGTGCCGATAATGGAGCCGGAAAAACTTTTAAAGGAAATAAAAAAAGCCGCCAACTCCGGCGAAATTTCCATTTTGAAACTTTCCCGCTACACGGATATCTTCAATCCCGAGTTCGTCAAAAACGGTCTTTCCTATGAAATACTGAAGGTGCTTGCCGAATCAAAAGTAAATCGCATCATCATCACCACGAAGGGCGCGCCGGACCAGAAAATCATCGACCTGATGATAGCCAACAAGGCCAAGTTTTCCTATAACGTTGTGGTAAAGCCAGCGGCAAAAATAAAAATGGAAGGCGAAATAGCCACCGTCGCACAGCGTCTCGCCGCGGCCGAACAGTTAAACAAGGCCGGAGTGCTTACCACCATACACATGGACCCGCTCATCCCCGGTTACGAAGACGACAGGGAAGCCGTTCTTAAACTTCTTAAAACGCTTAAAAGCCACGGCATAAACCGCGTGATGTTTTCCTATCTGCTGGTAAACGGCCCGATGATTGAACGCATGAAAAAACTGCTCGGCGAGGAATTTACCGCGAAACTGCTTGAGCATTACGACCAGCGTTCCGTAAAAGTCCTGCCGAAAAACGACGAGACTTTTTACCTATCCATGAAGTCCGACTTGAAAGTTAAAAGCGCCGAAATGATAGCCAGCCTGCTTACCGAGCAGGGTTTCGATTTCGTGCTCTGCTCGCTTAAATGCGGCAAAGGCGAAGTGCAGGTAAACACGAAAGTCTGCAACCTCTGCGACGGCAAGTTTTATGCCTAGGGTTTGGTTTCTAAATATAGAACACGTCGTGGACCCCGTGTCCGCCCAGAAGGCCATGCATGGCCACGTGGGGCGGTATCTGCTGCTGATGGAAAAAGGCGATTACATAATAACGCCCGTAAAGCTGGACCCCGATTTTCTTGAGTACGCGCGGAAAATGCGGGGTCTTCCTCCGGCAGAGGAATTCCTTATAGAACTTAAAAAAGTTTCGGAGCCGTACTCGCTGGCCGAATCGGTTTTTCTTAATCCCGACGCCGTTGAAAAACTGCGCAGGGCGGGCGCGCAGGGCTGTCGGCTGGAGCCGTTCATACAAAACAAGGAAGCCGCCGACACGGCCGCGCGGCTTGGCATGCCTTTCAGCGGCAGCAAATACGGCGTACTGGCTGGCGGGCTTGGCGGCAAACTAAACGATAAAATCTATTTCAAGGACGTGGCGCGCGAGCTGGATATTCCGGTAATAGAATATTGCACGGCAAACGATGCAAGCGGCGTAAAAGCCGCCATACACAAGGTATCGGCCGAAAACAAAGACCGCGTGATACTCAAAAAGCCGTGCAATGCCGGAGGCTACGGAAATCTTGCGGGCACGGAAGCGGAACTGCTTGCGCGGCTGCCGCAGTGGTACGACGGCGGCGACCTTATAATAGAGCATCACAAAACCCTGCTTGAAACCGCCGGTTCGCTGGCCCTGCTTGAAGACGACCGCACCGATTTTATAGGCGCGGATTTGCAGTTTGTGGAAAATAACGCGTGGCGCGGCTGCGTGTTTCCCAATTCCAGCAAGGCCTATGCCGCGCAGGTGCAAAAGCACACCATGGCTTTTTCGGAATATCTGCGGGCAAAAGGCGTGCGCGGGTATGTCAATCTCGACTGGGCGATAATTGAAAACCCCGACGGCGCACCCCGCCTTTGCGCACTGGAATGCAACTTCCGCCATAACGGCTTCAGCTTCATAGTGGAAGGCGCGCAGGGCATTTTCGGTCTCAAAAAAGAACGCGCCAGCATTATCTATTACTACGCTTTCGACATCAACGAAAAGTACGATTCCGTTAAAAAAATAGAGCCGCTGCTTACCGCACTCAACGAAGGTTTCGCCCAGACAAACAACAAGGGCGGAGTGGTGCTTGCCGGCGTGCCGCACGAAGGCCACGTGCCGCTTTTTCTGGCGGCCGAAACGGAAAATCTCTCGAGCAACCTAAACATTTTAGCCGCGCAGGTACTTAACCGTGTCTGACAGCATAGCGGCAAATACGGAACTTTCGCACAGCGAAATATGGCGCAACCGCCTTATAGTGGCGGCGTCCTTTGCCGTCATTTTCGCCTTTTCCGCCGTGGACCACGCCATATCACCCATGGTCGAGGTGTTCCACTCTTTTTTTGCCGTGCCGCTCGGCAGCGTGCTGTGGCTTATTTCCTACTGCACCTCCGGCATTGTGGCGGGCATAATAATAGGTCCCGCGCTTACACGTTCCTATAAAACCGAAACCCTGACCATAGCAAGCATAATACTGCTTTCCTCCGCGCTGGGGCTTTTTCTGTTTTCGCACAATTTCGCGCTTTCCCTTGCGCTGCGTTTTGTCTTTGGCGTGGGCTCAGGCATTTTAAGCACCTCCATGTGGTGGCTGGCATATGAAGGCGTGGCCAAAAAATATTACGAGGCCATGATTACCGTTTTAATGGCGGCAAGACCCATGGCCGTCGCGGTAGGCGTGCCGCTTGCCGGTTACATGCAGATGCACACCGGCTGGCAGGGCGCGTTCGGCCTGTTTCTGGGCATGATAATTGTAAGCGGCATAGTGCTTGCGCTTACAACGACAAAAGATACAGCGGAAAAACAGCCGCTGTCATTTAAAAACATTTTTCATAATTACGGAGAGGCGCTGGCCCAGCCGCACGCCAAGGAACTTTACGCCGGACTGATGATAGGCAAGATGTGCTATTTCGGAATTTATTCCGCGCTCGGCATTTGGATGATTGAGCATTACGGCCTTGGCGTGGAGGCAATTACCCGCCAGCTTATGTATATAGGCCTTGCGGAAACATTTGTAAATTTCGTCATTCCGCCGATACTCAAACTCGGGCACAAGAAAGTGCTTATTGCCAGCCTTGCAGGCGCGGTCACGGTATTTGCGGCGGCGGTATATGCGGTATTGCCGCTGCACTGGTCGGTGTTTTTTCTGGCGCTGTTCGTGATTCTGGACCGCGTGTATTCCATGGCAGTTATTATCACCGTGCCTAAAATGTTTCCCGCCTGCACGAACAAGGCGGTCATGGGCAACCTGATGACGCTTACTGCGTGGATTGGCCTTACGGTAATTTCCTGGTTCGAGGGGCAGTTTCTCAACATCATCGGCATACGCGCGATTGAAACCATACTGCTGCTCTGCCTTGCCGCAGGTGTTGTAATGGTATACCGCGTACAGAAAATCACCGTGCTGGGAAAACAGGCCTGAGGCCTGTTTTCCCCCCTGCATATCCGCGCCCGCGCTTATTTGTTTGATTTTGGACCGGCAGATTCCGCACGGGTATCAAGTCTTCTCCCGCTACTAAAATAGTTTTGTGCAATTTTCAAGATATCGGCCAGCACTAAATATCCACGATGCCATGGTCATGGCACAACAGAGTGCGCGGACATAGGGCAGCACTTAAACAGGAACGAACGCACTTTTTGATTCGCGCCACGTTAACCCTCCAGTCCTTCGGCAAACAGCCCAATGGCAAGACAGCCACGCCGCACGTAATGAATTAAGTAATAAAAAAAGTTAATAAACCGTGTCGGTAATTAATAATTTTCCCGACGTGAAAATATCTTTATTTTAGGTTGTTAGCAGGGCAATCCTTAAATATCGGACGCGGAGTTTCTTCGTAAGGCTGGCCAGTTAAAGCATTGCAGGCAGACGCGAAAGCCCCGCACGAACTTTCAAACAACTCACATAACTCCTGTCATGTGCCCCTGCACTAAAAATATTCAGGCATAAAAAAAGCCCCCGTTTTAACGGGGGCTTTTTGTTTAGAAGTCTATGGGTCTGTCGCCGCGCTTGCGCATGGAATATTTCAGCACTTTCTTTCTCAGGCGCACGGATTTCGGCGTAACTTCCACCAGTTCATCCTCGGCAATAAACTCGATGCACTGTTCAAGCGACATGATTTTCGGCGGGATGATTACCAGCGCTTCGTCGGAAGCCTTCGAGCGCATGTTGGTAAGGTGTTTTTCCTTGCAGGGGTTGACGACAAGGTCGTTTTCGCGGGCGTTGGCGCCCACTATCATGCCCTCGTAAACGGGCACGCCGTGACCGACGAACATTTCGCCGCCTTCCTGCAGATTGTAAAGCGCGTAGGCGGTGGTAAGGCCGTCTTCCTTTACTATGAACACGCCGTTCTTGCGCTGACGCGAGGCTTCGCCGACCTGCGGTATATAGCCCCAGAAACTGTGGTGCATGATGCCGTTTCCGCGCGTCGAGGTCAGATATTCGGACTTGAATCCGATGAGTGCGCGCGAGGAAATGAGGTATTCAAGACGCAGACGGTCCGCGCCTTCTGCCACCATGTTCTTTAATGCGCCGCCGCGGGCTCCGGCAAGTTCAAACACCGCGCCCTGCGATTCGGCGGGCAGGTCCAGCACAAGATACTCGGCCGGTTCCATGGTAACGCCGTTTTCTTCCTTGCAGATAACTTCGGGTCTGGACACCGCAAGTTCAAAGCCTTCGCGCCGCATCGTCTCGATAAGCACGGTAAGGTGCAGTTCGCCGCGGCCCGACACCTTGAAGCGTCCTTCGCCGGGCAGTTCAACGATTTTAAGACCGACGTTGGTCTGGGCCTCTTTCTCAAGACGGGCCTTGAGATGACGGCTCATTATAAATTTTCCTTCCTTTCCGGCAAACGGACTGTCGTTTACCAGAAATTCCATTGAAATGGTCGGGGCGTCGACAGACACCTGATGAAGCGGCGTAAGATCCTGCGCGGTGCACAGGGTATCGCCAACTTCAACGCCGGTAAGACCGGCTATGGCGGCAATATCGCCTGCGGTGGCCTTGTCCGATTCCACGCGGCCCAGGCCTACGAATTTTTCAATTTTCATCACCTTGCAGGAGGTCTTTTTACCGTCGGGGCGGGTAAGAAACACCGACTGGCCCTTCTGCACCGAACCGGTAAGCAGACGGCCAATGCCTATCTGGCCGACGAAATTATTGTAGTCGAGCATGGTGACCAGCATTTTAAGCGGGGCATCGGCGTCGGCTTTGGGTGCGGGCACATGCTTAAGTATGGCCTCGAAAAGCGGCAGCATGTCCGTGCCCTTTACGTCGGGCTTTTCACTTACCCAGCCTTCGCGGGCGCAGGCGTATAAAACGGGAAAGTCGCTCTGCTTGTCGTTTGCGCCGAGGTCGACGAAAAGGCTGAAAACCTCGTCTAGCACGCCAAGCGGGCGGCTGTGCGGGCGGTCCATTTTGTTGACCACCACTATAGGCTGAAGACCGCACTGAAGCGCTTTTCTGAGCACGAAACGGGTCTGCGGCATGGGGCCGTCGACCGCGTCCACAAGAAGCAGCACGCCGTCGACCATCTGCAGCACGCGCTCGACTTCGCTGCCGAAGTCGGCGTGTCCCGGAGTGTCGACGATATTTATTGTGTGGTCCTTATAAGGAACCGAGGTGCATTTCGCCAGAATGGTGATGCCGCGTTCCCGCTCTATGGGGTTGGAGTCCAGCACGGTCTCCTGAGCTTCGTCTTCCTTTACGGCGAACTGGCCGGTGTACTTGAGCATGGCGTCAACGAGAGTTGTCTTGCCGTGGTCGACATGCGCGATAATGGCGATATTTCTTAACTTGCTGCCTGTGGTTGGATTCATGTGACTGAGTGTTCCTTATAATTGGATAATAACATTATAGCATTTATAAGCCCATGACAGCGCCTCTTGCCATTGACGGCTTTTTGTTGATAATATTGAAGTTGCCACGGCAGTTCGTGGACACTCTGTCAACAGAAGGTAAAGATGAACCCGTCAAAAAGAAAGCCATTCATTGCCGGCAACTGGAAAATGCACAACACAATCAAGGAATCCGTTGCCCTGACCGAAGCCATTAAAAAAGGTCTTCAGCCCGAGGAAAAAGCCGAGATAATGATAGCTCCTTCCTACACGGCGCTCGCCTCCGTGGCGCAGGCCGCCGCGGGTTCCGCCATAGCGGTATCGGCGCAGGACACCCACTGGGAAGACAAAGGCGCGTTCACAAGCGCGGTGGCCCCCGGCCAGATTACCGACGCTGGCGCGACCTACGTCATCATCGGCCATTCCGAAAGACGCTCCGTTTTCGGCGACACCGACAAAATTATAAACAAGAAAATCCGCGCCGCGCTGCGCCACGGTCTCAAGCCCGTGCTGTGCGTCGGCGAAACCCTTGAGGAACGCGAAGGAAACCGCACCTACCGCGTGCTGGAAACACAGATTTCCGGCGGACTGGAAGGCCTCAAGCACGACGAGCTGGCCAGCCTCGTGGTAGCCTATGAACCCGTCTGGGCCATCGGCACCGGCAAGACCGCCACGCCCGAACAGGCGCAGGACGCCCATACCTATATAAGAAAGCAGATTGAAAACCGTTACGGCCAGGGCTTTTCAGACAGAGTGCGCATCCTTTACGGCGGCTCGGTCAAGGCCGACAACGTGGACGCCATAATGGCGGAACCGGACGTGGACGGAGCGCTCGTAGGCGGAGCCAGCCTCAAGGCCCCCGATTTTCTGCGCATCATCCATTTTCAGGAAGTAATCAAACAAGCCTGAGGTATACAATTCATGACAGCCGAACTCGCTAAAGACATAGCAGGTAAAATAGCAGACCGCATGGAACGCGCTTCAAAGCCCGTCACCATCGGCATATCAAACAAGCACGTGCACCTTACAAAGGAAGACTTCAAGGCCATTTTCGGCGCCGACGCCGAAATGACCGTCTACCGCAAACTGGTGCAGCCGGGGCAGTTCGCCTGCGCCGAGTGCGTGGACATCGAGACGGAAAAGAACACCATAAAGAAAGTCCGCATCATCGGTCCCTACCGCAAACACACGCAGATTGAGCTTTCCGTTTCGGATTCCGTAAAGCTCGGACTGGTTCCGCCGGTGCGCGACTCGGGCAAGCTGGAAAATACCCCGGGCATAAAAATTTCCGGTCCCAAGGGAAGCATCACGGTAAAAGACGGCGTAATTCTTGCAAAACGCCACATCCACTTCACGCCGGCCGACGCCAAGGAGTTCAAGGTCACCGACGGACAGGACGTGCGCGTGCGCTGCGGCATAGGCGGTGCGCGGGAACTGGTGTTTGAAAAAGTTCTCTGCCGCGTAAGCGACAGCTACGCGCTGGAAATGCATGTCGACATAGAAGAAGCAAACGCCGCCATGCTCAAGAACGGCGACAAAGTTTACATAGTATAGTTTCACCAATATAAAGGAGGAAGCACAATGGAAGCTCTTGGAATGATTGAAACCAGAGGAATGGTGGCCTGCGTTGAAGCCGCCGATGCGGCCGTGAAAGCCGCCAACGTACAGATTGTCGGTTACGAGAAAATCGGCTCCGGCCTTGTTACGATTCTTTTCCGCGGCGACGTGGCCGCCTGCCGCGCCAGCTGTGATGCCGGTGCAGCCGCCGCCCAGCGCGTAGGCGAAGTGGTGGCCGTGCACGTAATACCGCAGCCGCACGGCGACCTCGAAGGCAAACTCCCCATCTCCCTTGCCGAAGGCCGCAAGAAATAAGTCTTTTAGCGGGCTGATTGCCGGCGCGCGCAATGCGCGCCGGCACGGCCCAACGGAGGGCACATGCAATTTGCCAGAGTGACGGGCAACGTGGTCTGCACGCGCAAGGACGAAAAACTCGTCGGCGTGAAGCTGCTCATGGTACAGCCTGTCGATACGGAAAACAAACCCAAGGGCCATCCCCTTGTGGCGGTCGACGCGGTAGGCGCGGGCGAGGGCGAACTGGTCCTCATCGTGTCCGGCTCGTCGGCAAGACAGACAACGCGCACGGAGAACAATCCCGTGGACTGCACGATTTTCGCCATAGTAGACACCATTGAAAGAGGCGGAAAAACGCTTTTTAAAAAAAGTGAGGACGGCGCCAAATCCGCTAAATAGCGGACGCGCCGTTAAGCCATGAACCAGGAAGATATCTCACGTATTGTCGGGGAAGTGCTTAAAAAGCTGGAGTCCAACCCCGAATTCCAGACCGCCGTATCGGCGCCGGCCTCGCGGCCGAGCGACCTGCCCGCCGGCGTGTTCGAGACCGTGTCGGAAGCGGTATCAGCGGCAAAAAAGGCACAGGTGGTTTTTCAGAACCTCGGCCTTGTAAAGCGCAAGGACATAATACGCGCAATCCGCAAGACCGCCGTAGATAACGCCGAGCGCTACGCCAAAATGGCCGTGCAGGAAACGGGCATGGGCCGCTGGCAGGACAAGCTGCAGAAAAACCTTATCTGCGCCACGAAAAGCCCCGGCGTGGAAGACCTGTCCGCCCGCGCATACACGGGCGACGAGGGTCTTACTCTCGTCGAGTACGCGCCCTTCGGCGTAGTGGCGGCGGTTACGCCGTCGACAAACGCCGTTGCGACCATAATAAACAATTCCATAATAATACTTGCGGGCGGAAATTCCGTGGTATTCTCCCCGCATCCCGCCGCAAAAAAATCCGTTCAGACCGCGGTGTCCGACTTTAACCGCGCCATAATAGCGGCGGGCGGTCCCGAAAACCTGCTCACCACCATTGCAAAACCGACGCAGGAAGCGACGAAGGAACTTTTGTCCCACCCGGACACGAACATGACGCTCGTGACCGGCGGCCCCGCCATTGTAAGAGTGGCGCTTACCGCCGGCAAAATATGCAAGGTCATAGCCGCCGGCCCCGGAAATCCTCCGGTCGTCGTCGACGAAACCGCTATTTTCCCCGACTGCGCAAAGAGCATCATCACCGGCTGCGGCTTCGACAACAACGTCCTCTGCATAGCCGAAAAAGAGGTGTTTGTCACCCGCGCTGCAAAAGACCGGTTCTTTGAAAGCATGCGTCAGGATCCGCGCGCTTACGAACTCAGCACCGCGCAGATAAACGAACTGACCACCAAAATCATCGAGTCGCACGAAAAGGGCCATGAGCCCCGCATAAACCGCGCGTTCATCGGCAAAAATCCGTCCGTCATCGCCAAGGCGATAGGACTGAATCTGTCAGACGACATCCGCGTACTGTGGGCCGAAGTTCCCAACGACCACCCGCTGATTTTCGCCGAGCAGCTTATGCCCGTTCTGCCCATTACCGTTGCTCCCGACGTGGACACCGCCATCGAAATGGCGCACCGCGCCGAGGGAAACAATCATCACAGCTCTGGCATGTACTCGACAAACGTGGGCAACCTGACAAAAATGGGCCGCAAAATGGCCTGTTCCATTTACGTCAAGAACGCGCCGACGCTTTACGGCCTCGGCATGGGCGAAGGCTACGCCGGCATGTCCATAGGCACGCCGACGGGCGACGGCATTACCAAGCCGACGCACTTCGTGCGCCCGCTGCACTGCGCCCTCGTGGGCTATTTCAGAATCGCATAAGAGGTAAAACCCGATGCAGGCAAATATCGCAGTAGGACTTATAGAAACTTCCTCCATAGCAAAGGGCATCGAAACGGCCGACGCCATGTGCAAGGCCGCCGGAGTGGAGCTGTTCATTTCAGCGGGCATTCCCCGCGGCAAGTACATTATCGTCGTGACGGGTCCCGTGGGTGAAGTGGAATCGGCTCTGCTTGCCGGCCGCGAAATGGCCGGGGCGGCACTGCTGGAGCATTTCATCATAAGGAATATCCATAAGGACGTGTACGCCGCCCTTACAAGAAAAAATCCCGCCGACGCCTTTGAATCAGTCGGCGTGGTGGAAACGAAAGACGCCATGCCCGCGATTTTCGCGGCCGACGCCGCCTGCAAAGCCGCTTCGGTGCGGCTTATCGAAGTCAGAACCGGCATAGGCATAGGCGGCAAGGGTTTCTTCTCAATCTGCGGAGAACCCGGCGCGGTGCGCACGGCTCTTTCCGCCGCCACGGCGGCGATAGGCGAGCAGCGGCTTGTAAGCAGGATATTCCTGCCGCAGGCAAACCAGCAGCTTGCAAAGGCTCTGTAAATGAAAGTCTGCCCCGACTGCGGCTATTCAAATCCCGACGGCTGGACCCGCTGCGAAATATGCGGCAGGGATGTTACATCCGTCGCGGTGACGGTACGCAAAACGGGGCAGGCAAAGCAGGAAGCAAAGAGCGGCAAAAGACTTTACTGGGTCATCGGCGCGGTACTTGTTTTTGCGGCGGCGGGCATTGTGACTTACAAGGCCTGGCCAAAGCATAAAACGCCCGAAAAGGTGCAGTATACCGAGGAAGACGACGATACCTCGCCGCAGATTGCGATGTTAAAATCGCTTGCCGGACTAAAGGCCCCGTCTAAAGACGAGGTCGGAACCATAAAGTCCGCGCTGAAGGATGAGGACTCGGACGTAAGACTTGAGGCCGTAAGCGTTCTGGGCGTATGGCTTGAAGGCGGAGCCGACGTGCCGGGCGCGCTGGACACACTTATAGACGCTCTCCGCGATGAAAATTCCGGAGTGCGCGCACAGGCCGCAATGCGCGTTTCGACCGCGATTGACGCCGAACGAGACAGCGGGGTATTAAGCGACGCAGGCGCGGCAAAGCTAGGCATACGGCTGCGCCCGCTTATCTCGGACATGCTCGCCCAGCCTTTTGAACAGGCGCGGCAGGCGGCGGCCTTTCTTGCGGGAGCCACAAAGGATTTATACTGGCAGAAACCGCTTGAAAACATGCTGACCGGAGAGCGTGACGAGCTGGTGAAAATAGCGGCGGCGGCCTCGCTTATGGACCTTGAAGTTCCGGCTGGCAGACGCTATCTTTTGCAGAAGGCAAAAGACCCCGACGCCGAAACACGGGCGGCGGCGCTTGAGTATCTGGACCCGGACGCGGACTATTACGCCGCGCCCAAACGCATACCCCCCGCAAAGGCCAAGGATGAGCGCCGGCCGGCGGCGCAGACGGCGAAAGCCGCGGGCAAATGATTTCTGGAGCGTGAACATGAAAATAGTAATCGGTTCCGACCACGGCGGTTTTGAAGCGAAGGAAAAAGTTAAGAAATTCCTGCAGGCGCAGGGCATAGAAGTTACCGATTTCGGCTGTTACGCCAACGAAACGGCGGATTACGCCGACCCCGCACTGCTGGTGTCGGAAGCAGTGGTTCGCAAAGAATTCGACCGCGGCATACTGCTCGACGGCTTCGGCGGAGCCGTGGCCATGGCGGCCAACAAGGTGCGCGGGGTGCGGGCCGTATCGGCCTACGACCTCATATCGGCGGAATTTGCCGCCGCGCACGAAGACTGCAACGTGCTCTGCCTCGGCGGAAAAACGCACGGCGAGCTTGCCCTGCAGAAAATTTTGAAGGTATGGCTCAGCACGCCTTTTGAAGGCGGGCGGCATCAGAAACGCCTTGAGAAAGTGCAGGCCATAGAGAAGAAATACGGCTTATGAAACTCGGCAGAATAACAGGCAGGGTTTTTTGCTCGCGCCAGACGCCCAACGTTGACGGCAGAAGGCTTTTGCTTTTACAGCCGCTTAACTGGGACACGGCACAGCCGGAAGGCGACGAACTCGTCACCGCCGACTGCGGACTGGACTGCGGCGCGGGAGAACTGGTGTTTTTCGTGCAGTCGCGCGAGGCGCTGGTGTCCTTCGCGGCCTATGAGCCGCCGGCACAGGACGCAAGTTATGCGCCACCCGTCGACGCGGCCGTGGTAGGCATAGTTGACGGCTACCGCGTGACCGACGAAAACGGAAAAATTCACGATTTCGGGGGGCAGGCATGATAGTAGCCAAGGTAGTAGGCAATGTGTGGGCTACAAGAAAGCACACCTCCCTGACGGGGCACAAACTGCTTTTGGTAAAGCAGATTGAACCTCTTACGGGCGCGTTTATAGGCGCGACCATGATGGCCGTGGACGGCGGCGTTGACGCCGGTCCCGGCGACACCGTGCTCATGCTCGACGAGGGCGGTTCAGCAAGAAAGGTTTTGAAAGACGACGAAGCCCCGGTGCGTGCTCTGATTTGCGGGGTAGTGGACGCAGCTTCAAATTCCAAACAGGTGAAAAAATATGCGTGAAGACGAAATAAAAAAAATAACCGAAGCCGTAGTGAAATCTCTCGCCGACCGCGGCATGATAAACGGCCTGCCGGGCAAGCAGCCCGCCCAGACGTTCAAAATGCCGGGCGACGGCGTTTCCACAGGCACGGCGGGCAAGGTGTTTGCCCACCCGCTCGTAAACTGGCAGAAACCCGGCACGACGTCATCCTGCTCGGGCGAATGTACCTGCAAACCCGGCTGTCAGAACTGCAACCCTCTGCGCACCATGACGCCCCAGCAGCTGCGCGACACAGGCGTTGACCGCGTAAGCATCTGCCACCCCACGGAGAAATGCTCCGAGGTGGCCCGCATGATAGACCACACCCTGCTCAAGGCCACCGCCACGCAGGAGGAAATAGGCAAGCTCTGCTCCGAAGCGCGCAAATACTGCTTCGCTTCCGTCTGCGTAAACCCCAGTTACGTGCATCTGGCCGCCGACCTGCTGAGAGGTTCGGGCGTAAAGGTCTGCACGGTAATCGGTTTCCCGCTGGGCTCGACCACGCCTACGGTCAAGGCGCTTGAAGCGCGCGACGCCATAGCAAACGGCGCGGACGAAATCGACATGGTAATCAACGTTGGCGCGCTCAAATCCGGCAACGAAACGCTCGTTTTCGACGACATCAGCGCCGTGCGCGAAGCAACCCGCGGCAAGGTGCTAAAGGTAATCATCGAAACCGCGTATCTTACGCGGGACGAAAAAATCCGCGCCTGCAAGCTTTCCAAGCAGGCAAACGCCGACTTCGTAAAAACCTCCACGGGCTTCGGCCCCGGCGGCGCGACCGCCGAGGACGTTAAGCTTATGAGAGAGACCGTCGGCGCGGACATGGGCGTAAAAGCCTCCGGCGGCATCAAGGACGGCGCGGCAGCCGAGCAGATGATAAAAGCCGGCGCAAGCCGCCTCGGAACCAGCGCAAGCATACTTATTGTAACGGGCAAAGGCCCCAGCTCGAAATATTGATTTCAAACTGACTTTACACAAGGAGAACAGCAATGGCTGAACTTAAAGAAGCTCTCGGAATGGTGGAAACCAAAGGTTTCATAGGAATGATTGAAGCGACGGATGCTATGGCGAAAGCCGCCAAAGTGCACATGATAGGCTACGAAAAAATCGGCTCCGGCCTCGTCACCACGCTGTGCGTGGGTGAAGTGGGCGCGGTGCGCGCCGCCGTTGAAGCGGGCGCGGCAGCCGCCCAGAAGGTAGGCGAACTGCGCGGAACGCACGTCATACCGCGGCCGCACGCCGACCTCGAAAAGTACATTGAAAGAATAAGCATAAAGGTTTCATAAACCACTTAAAGGACAGGGTAACGGGCCATGCTGACCAGAAACGATATTCTGGACATCATATTTGAAGAGCTGCAGGGCGCGCAGGCGCCGGCGGCGGCCCGTTCTCTGCCCGAAAATCCAGCGGTCCTGCCGGCCGCCGCGCCAAAAAAACCGGCGCGGCGCGTATTTTTTGAAGACTGGCAGCTTCGCCGCATGCGCGTACCCGGCCAGAAAAAGATTGTGCTTCAGAAAGGGGCTATAGTAAGCCCGCTGGCACGGGACTGGATAGATTTCGACGGCATCGAAATCGTGTACGAATAATGATTCGCTACTGGGAAATACGTCCCGAACCTACGCAGGCGGACCCCAAAAGGCACCGCCTGTATCTTGACGGGGACATGGGCGACGTTGCGCGCATACTGGTACGCATAGCGGGAGCCTGCGGCAGACCCGAGGACGCGCCCGAACCTTACCATTTTTCCCTGCCCATGCCGGATGCCGACGACGACACGCTTGCCGCCGCTGAAAACGCGGTCTTTGAAGCCATGACCGCCGCGCCGCGCAGGCGGCAGGAACAGCCTGAAGCCAGACTGCCAAGAATAAAACACAATCCGGCCCCCGGCTTTGTTGCGCCCACAGCGCCCTGCGCATGTTCAAAACCCGAGCAGGAGCCGGAACATCTGCTGGACGGCCTTATACCGCCGGACAGAAAATCCCGCTCAAGCGAAATCCCCCCTCAGGCGGCTGACGAAAATCAGCCGCAAGTACAGACACCCTCCGCGCAGGCACATTTTGAAATACCTTCTCAGGCGCGGCAGGAACCCCCTTTTACAGAACCGGCTTTGTCCCCCTCGCCTTTTGAGGAGGCCTCTCCGTTGGACCAGACCTCAGGTGAGCAGGCACGGCAGGAACCGGCCTCCCCGTTTGAGGACAAACCCGAGCCGTCAGTAAACGATTTTTCATCACCTTTTGAAGATAAGCCCGAGCCCGCCATGCCGGATTACTCTTCCGGGCAAGACGCACGGGAATATACGCCGCAGCCGTCCATGCGGCAGGCGGAAACGGACTCGCCGTTTGAAGATAAGCCTGAACCCGCCATGCAGGCCGACGAAAGTCATCCGGTTGAAATACATAAGCCTGCCCCGCCAAGGCCGCCAAAACCACCGAAGCAATCATTGCCCGTAACGAAAGCGGCTACGGATATAACGGAAGCAAGCGGTTATACGCCGTCGCCTGTAGAGCAGCCTCAAGTAACTGAACAGCAGCCGGAATCGGCCTCTCCGTTTGAGGATAAGCCCGCTCCGGCAATAACCGATTTTGAACCACCGCAGGAAACCGCACGGAAACCGGCAATGCCGCAATATACGCCGGAACCCCTGCCGGAAACCGCCGCGCCCGCAACGGACAATACGGAGGCGAGTGGTTACACTCCTTCGCCTTTGGCAGAACAGCCGGAAGCGCAAGTAACTGAACAGCAGCCGGAATCGGCTTCGCCGTTTGAGGATAAGCCCGCTCCGGCAATAACCGATTTTGAACCACCGCAGGAAGCCGCTCAGGAACCGGCAATCCCGCAATATACGCCGGAACCCCTGCCGGAAGAAACTGCCGCACCCGCAACGGACAATACGGAGGCGAGTGGTTACACCCCTTCGCCTGTGGCAGAACAGCCGGAAGCGCAAGTACCTGAGCAGCAGCCGGAATCGGCCTCTCCGTTTGAGGATAAGCCCGCTCCGGCAATAACCGATTTTGAACCACCGCAGGAAGCCGCTCAAATGCCGCAATATACGCCGGAACCCCTGCCGGAAGAAACTGCCGCACCCGCAACGGACAAGACGGAGGCGAGCGGTTACACACCGTCGCCTGTGGAAAAGCAACCTGAAACAGCCGCACCCGCGACAGACACGACGGAGGCAAGCGGTTACACACCCTCGCCCATACCGCCTAAACAGGACACGGCCGCATATAAACCCGAGCCAGTGCCTCCGGCGCAAAAAGCCGAAGAGCCAAAAGAAACAAAACCGGCGGCGGGCAATACCGCGCAAGGCCCCCAGCCGGAGACAAACGAAACGGATACACCATCCGAAGCCGGGAAACAGGACGAATTAAACGATGGCGACCTGAACCTTGGCCTGCCCCTGCTCGATAATATGTTTAATCTGGGGCCGGTGGGCCGTTCAAAAAAAGAAGCGGCAAAAAACGTTAAATCTTACGGCGGGCTTTCCGACCAGTCGCAAACGCTGGAATCATTTACTGGCGGAGACCAGAAATTAAAACGCGCGGCCGACAGTTTTTCAAAACTCGAAGAAGACAGCGAACTTGCGCAGGATACCAAGCAAAAGACCGGAACCTTTTTTGCCGCCGGTGAAAATATGGTGGAAGCGACCTTCGCCTCGGCCGACGAGATACGCCGCCGGCCCGCCGTCACCAAAACGCACGGCAAGCTTATCGGAGATATTCTTGAAGAGGAGGAACGCCGGCAGAAGAAGGCCGAGGAGGCCGGAGAAATTTACATCCCCTCCAAACGCCTGCACAAGCTGGGCATAGAAATTCCGCGCAACCCCGTCTTCACCATGGAAAATCTGGTCACGCGGGCAAACCGCTTCGCGCACGCGTCGGTGTCTTCGGTAATCGACAATCCTGCCTCCATGTACAACCCGTTTTTCATCCACGGAATGCCGGGCACGGGCAAGTCGCATTTCCTGCACGCCATGGCCGCGGAACTCGGCAAAAAGTTCGGTCAGGAAAAAGTCGTTATCACCGACGGTTACCGCCTGTCGCAGGAAATCGACAGGATGATTCATGAAAACACCATAGGCGAATTTGAAAAACTGCTCGATCAGGCGCAGGCGCTGTTTATAGACGATATCCACCTGCTTGCCGCCAACAAGGGAAACACCAAACGGCTGGCAAAATGGCTGCACCAGTTCCTCCAGTCGGACAGGCAGGTCGTCATCACCTCGGCCTTTCAGGCGCAGAATCTTGCAAAACTTTCGCGCGTGCTGGGCTTTGACCTTACAAGCGGCGGTTCGGTGGAACTCAAAACGGCGTCGGGCGAAACACATTCCGCCGTCGTGGCTAAAATGTTCCAGCTTGCCGGAATTGAGCTCGATTACAGTCTCATAAACACCTATTTTACCGAGCCTAAAGCCTCGTTTGGCGACGCCCAGCGCGCACTGCGCCGCGTAAAGATTCTGGAAAAATTCAAACCGGAAGGCTACAAAACCGATTACAGCGTCATGCTGGAAACCGTCGTCGGCATAAAGGAAGTTATAACGCAGGACATACCGACCGACGAGGAACTGGACAAGATAGGAGCTTTTGAAAATCTGCCCGACGCCTCATGGGGAAAGGCGGCGTTTTTCTGCCCGCTCAACGACCTGGACTTCATACCCTGGGTCGCCAACGGAATGAAACTGCGCGCCGGAGAGCTGGGGCTCAAGGGCGGTTTTGATATGATACCCGTAGGCGAATACGAACCGGACAACCTGCTGGGCAGCGCCTACAAAATCGCGGAAATCTGCGACAAGGAGGCCTACAGCTCGGCCGTAATACTCGGCCCGTCGCCCCTTATCGTTGACGCGAAGACACAGGCGGATTTTATCGACGTGCTGCGTCATCTTATGACCAGCCGCCGCCTGCAGACGGGATTTATCCTTCATTCGAAAATGCGTTCGCCGGCGGCTTATGTAAAACTGCTGGCCGACATTATGCGCTGAAAAGGAGAACCATGAAAAAACTTTATTTTCTTATAGCGGCCCTCGCGGTTTTTTCCGCCGGCTGCGCCGGTTCAAAACCCGGTCCGTGGCAGGGCGAGCCGGTAACGGCGCAGGCCTCGGCCTCATACGATGACGACAACCCCGATATCGGACGTGGCAAGGCTCTTATGGCCGCCCAGCAAAAAGCGGTTGAACAGGCGGTTTCGCTGTTCATGTCCTATTCCGACATGACCGAAAACCCGGCCGCAGTAAAACGCATTACAGACAAAGCCCCCTCCTATATAACGCGCTACAAGGTCACGCAGGAAGCGGTGCGCGGCGCAACCATATCCGTAACAATAAGAGCCTACGTCCAGCTGCCGGCCATAAGCGCCGCGCTGGAAGACGTGCACCTGTCGCACCTTAAACGGGCGAGAAAACTTATACTCGCCCCGGCCGACGCGCAGGCGGCGGCGCAGGGCACGGCGGTAAACTCCGCCGTCATAAGCGTGCTGGGCCCCAAAAACTACAATCTCTACGAAGGTCCGGCCGATGAAGGCGACCTTAAAAATTCCTATCAGGTGGCCGATTACGCAAAACGTCTTGGCGGTTCTCTGGTCCTTGCGGCGGCGGTATCGGCCGAAAAGGTTCAGGGCATAACGCAGTTTGCGCCGGGCATGGAATCCTGCCGCACCGCGACGACACTTAAACTTATTTCGGCGGACGGCCGCGTGCTGGCCCAGTCGGCAAAGACCGCCACAAGTATTGACGCCACGCAGGACGCCGCCTGCCAGAAGGCGATAGCCTCCACGGCCGGCGACGCCGCGAAAGACATAACGCCCGCCATAGACGGCGCGGTAACCGGCGAGGCAAATATAGAAGTCTCCATACTCGGCGCAAGCATCACCCAGCTTAACAGTCTGCAGGAAGTCCTGCGCTCGACCGACGGGGTGGAGGACATCAGCCTTAAAACCTATACCGGCGGCGACGCGCTCGTCGACGTTTACGCCGTCAGGCTAAGCCCGCAGGAACTGGCGGCGCGGCTTATAAAAAAGAGCCCCTCGCAAATAGACATTCTCTCCATTTCGCCCCGCTCGCTTGAATTAAGGCCGCTGGAATAATTTATGCTGGCCAAGGCCTGGGGTACGGGTATCAGAGGCGTAAACGGCTACCTGGTTTCGGTGGAGGCGGACGTATCGCCCGGTCTGCCGACATTTTCGATAGTCGGTCTGCCCGACGCCGAGGTGCGGGAATCGCGCGAGCGGGTCGCCGCCGCTATTAAAAATTCCGGCTTCGATTTTCCCCTTAAAAAAGTAACCGTCAATCTGGGTCCGGCCGAACTTAAAAAATCCGGCACGCATCTGGACCTGCCCATAGCAGCGGCCATACTTTCAGCGGCGGGCCAGCTTTCGCGGGACGCGGCGGGCGCGCTTGAGCGCAGCGTGCTTATAGGCGAGCTTTCGCTCGACGGCACTGTGCGTCCCTCAAGCGGAGTTCTGCCCATGCTGATGGCGCTTAAAAATTCCCCTTTTGAAAACATAATCGCACCCGCCGCGAACGAGCCGGAAGCATCCGTTACCGGCCTTGCGGTTTTCGCGGCAGACACTCTTACCGGCGTAATGCGCCACATTGACGGCGCACAGAAACTGCGTACCTGCGCAGCCGCGCCGTCGGCGCAAACGCCGCAGGAAACCGCCGGAGATTTTTCGGAGGTAAAGGGACAGTTTCTGGCAAAACGCGCGCTTGAAATAGCGGCGGCGGGCGGGCATAATGTGCTTATGACAGGCACGCCCGGTTCCGGCAAATCGATGCTTGCAAAACGCTTTCCCGGCATACTGCCGCCCATGACCGACGAGGAGGCGCTGGAAGTAACGCGCGTTTATTCAGTCTGCGGTCTGCTGAGGGAAAAAACTTTCATCACGCACCGGCCGTTCCGCGACCCGCACCACACAATTTCCGACATCGCGCTTATAGGCGGCGGCTCCACGCCGCGTCCGGGCGAAGTTTCGCTGGCGCATAACGGGGTGCTGTTTCTCGACGAACTGCCGGAGTTTTCGCGCAGCAGTCTTGAAGTTCTGCGCGAGCCGCTTGAAAACGCCTCCGTCACCATAGCGCGGGCCAAGGAAACGCTGGTATTTCCCGCGCGCTTTACGCTTATCGCGGCCATGAACCCGTGCCCCTGCGGCTACAGCGGACACACGGAAAAGCCCTGCACCTGTACGCCTGTGCAGATAAGCCGCTACCGCTCGAGAATTTCCGGCCCGCTTCTGGACCGCATAGACCTTACCGTGAAGCTGAGTCCCATAAAATACGGCGAGTGGCAGTCCTCGCGTCCGGCGGAAACCTCGGCCGACATACGCAAGCGGGTAATTGCCGCGCGCGCCCGCCAGCTGCGCCGTTTTGCCGGCACATCCACGAAAGCCAACGCTTTTATGAGCGTAAGCCAGCTGCGCAAATACTGCGTTTTACCGCCCGAAGGCGGGGCAATTCTGGAAACAGCGATGAAAAAACTGGGACTTTCGGCCCGCAGCCTTGATAAAATACTGAAGGTGGCAAGAACGATAGCCGATTTGGAAGGCTGCGAGGAAATACGCAAAGAGCATCTTATGGAAGTCATCCAGTACCGTTCTGCGGACAAAACGGGGGGTATATGAGAATGGGAGGGTATATGAAACGGATGATATGGGCGGCGCTCATGCTGCCGTCACTGCTTATTCCTGCGGCGGCACAGCAGGAACCGTACATCATTGAAAAGGGCGATACTCTGTGGGGCATAGCGGACCGCTGTTACGGCGACCCGTCCAAATGGAAGGAAATTTACGAGGCCAACAAACCGCTGGTAAAAGACCCCGACTGGATATATATCGGCCGCACTATTGAGCTGCCGAAAGGGGACTGCCAGTCCATACAGCCGCAAAGACCCGAAGCCGAGGAAGTAAAGGCGGACCGCACCGGTCCTTTTACCGAGGAAAAGCCCGCCAATATGCAGGCGGTCACATCCGCCGCGCCGACCGCAAAAGATAAAAAGGCAAAAAAGAAAAAGAACAGAAAAACCGCCGGTCCAAAACCCACCGTTGACAGTCTGGACATGCCGGACACTCCGTCCGACGTGCCGGAGGAAATGCCCGTCGATATGGCGTGGGGCATGCCCTCGACCGATTCGCAGGTGGTATCGCCGGACTGGACCGAAGACGGCGTAATAACGGCCGCAAATATTAACGATGAAGACGACGACCTCGCGGCCGAAGGCGACCGCATAGCCATAAAAATCACCTCGGGCGTGAAAGTGGCCGCCGGCGACGTGCTGGCCTCCTACCGCCGCATCAATTACACCACCGACGTAAACGGCCGCAAGACCGGCATGGCCATACAGCGCTCGGCCCTGCTTAAGGTGGTCAAGGTAAAAGGCCGCAAAATACAGGCAGACATAGTGCGCCTCATCACGCCGGTATCTTCCGGCGAAGTGGTAAAGCGGCTGGAGGGAGGCGAATGAAAGCCTTCATCATTATTGTCGCGGCCATAATTTTCGGCGGCTCATACCTGTGGAACAACTATAATTCTGACACCGTACTAAACTGGGCGCAGGCCCATCAGACGTCGTCAGCAAGTCCCAAAGCCGAGTATTATATAGTCTGGTACAATTACCAGACCAGCCATTACGAAAAGGCCATAGAGGCCGCGCGCCAGCTTATGAAAAACCATGACGCCAGCCCCTACAAACCGGACGCCTATTTTCTGATGGCCATGTCTTACCGCCAGTTAAATAACCGTGAAATGGCGATGCAGACATTAAGCCAGTTCGTTAAAATGTACCCGAACCACCCGAACGCGAAACTGGCGCAGACAAACATTGACCTGTTAAAGTGATATGGAAAACAACGAACGCTTCCGCATCCTTATTAATGACGGACTCAAAAGAAAGAACATTTCCCTGCGCGCGCTGTGCAGACTGGCGCGGCTGGACCCGTCCTTCATGTCGAAGGTGCTGGCCGGAAAACGCAATCCGCCTACGGACACGCCGGCGCTGACCGCGCTTTCCGCCGCGCTGGACTGCCCGCAGGAAGTGGTTTTCATCGCCGTTGGCCGTCTGCCGCAGGCATGGGAGAAACTGACGCGGGACGCGGCACTTTTAAATCAGGTAAGCCGCCTTATTACCGACCGGCCGGTCATGCCGGAACAGCACAGGCCGGCGGCATATGTACCCGCCACGGCGCAGAAAAAAATGCCCGAGGAACTGCTCTGATGACAACGGAACTGGCGCAGGAAGAACGGCTGGCGCGCATCAAAGCCAATGCCTTTGCCTTTCTGCGTTCGGACTGGTTTGACCGCCTGCTGGAGGTATACGGCAAAACGGCGGAAATACTGCTGCAGGACCCGCGCGAGATAGCGCGCGAGGCGGGCATTTCCTCCGAGGCGGCTCAGAATTTTCTGCGCGAGGCCTCCGCGCTTAACCCCGAACAGGAACTGGAGAAAGCGGCGAAGCTGGGCGCAAAAATAATTTTCCGCGAAGACGAAACTTTTCCGCGCCGCCTGCGCGATATTCCAAACGCCCCTTTGCTTATTTACGTGCGCGGCGAGGCCAATTTCGATTTGCCCGCGCTTGCAATCGTCGGCACAAGACGCCCCACCCATTACGGCAGGAAGATGACAACGCGTCTGGCGCACGACCTTAGCGCGGCGGGCATAGTCATAACAAGCGGCCTTGCCCGCGGCGTCGATACCACCGCGCAGGACGAAGCCGCCACGGCGGGCAAGCCGACATGGGCGGTGCTGGGCACGGGGCTGGGCAGATGCTATCCGCCGGAAAACGCCCGCATCGCGCAGAAGATTTTGGACAACGGCGGCGCGCTCATTACGGAATATCCGTACGACCGCGCCCCCTTTGCCTACAATTTTCCACGGAGGAACCGCATAATAGCGGGACTTTCCGACGCGGTGATAGTTACGGAAGGAACAATAAAATCCGGTTCGCTCATAACGGCGAAAATCGCCCTTGAGCAGGGCCGCGAGGTGGGGGCAGTGCCCGGACCGGCCGACGCGCCCGAAAGCGAGGGCCCGAACCAGCTTATAAAGGACGGGGCCAGCCTCATCAGAAACGCGCAGGACGCGGCGGAACTGCTGCCGGCGAACCTGCTTTTCGGGCATCTTCCGCAAAAAACGGAGGCGGCCGAAATAACCCAGCCGCTGACGGAAGACGAGGCCGCGGTTGTAAGCTGTCTGGGCAGAGATGCCCTTCCACTTGATACAATAGCTGAAAGGCTCGGCTGGGGCATACCCCGCGTTGCGGGCGCACTTTTCGGACTGGAGACACAGGCTGTACTGGAATGCGTAGAAGGTTTATACGCCAGAAAACACTGACAGGAAGGATTATGGCTACCAAAAAAACGGCTGTAAAAACAAAGACCACGGGCGGTTCCAAGGCACTCGTAATAGTCGAGTCGCCGACCAAGCAGAAAACCATAAGCAAAATTCTTGGTGACGGCTTTACGGTAAAAAGCTCTTTCGGCCATGTGCGCGATCTGCCGGAAAAGGAACTGGGCGTCGACGAAGAACACGATTTCAAACCGAAATACGTTCCGGTCCCCGGGGCCCAGGAAAGACTGCGCGCGCTTAAGGCCGCCGCGAAAAAATCAGATATAGTGTATCTGGCGACCGACCCTGACCGGGAAGGAGAATCCATCGCCTGGCATCTGGTGCAGATTCTAAATCCCAAGCCGGAGCAGGTACACCGCATTTCTTTCCATGAAATTACGGCGGCGGCCGTGCGCGGATCGCTCGAAAACGCCCGCCAGATAGACACCAGCCTCGTCGAGGCCCAGCAGGCGCGCCGCGTGCTCGACCGTCTGGTAGGCTACAAACTTTCCCCTCTTCTCTGGAAAAAAGTAGGCAAGGGCCTTTCGGCGGGCCGCGTGCAGTCGGCGGCCGTGCGCATTATCGTCGAAAGAGGCAAGGAAATAGAGAACTTCAAACAGGAGGAGTTCTGGTCCCTTTCCGCCCTGCTTGAAAAAGCCGGAGCCCAGCCGCAGTTTAACGCCCGCCTTGTGGCGTGGCAGGGCCAGCCGGTCGAAAAGACCACGACCTACAAACTTTTCGCGGAAGATTACCGCGTAAAGACAACGATTTTTATAAAGCCCGAGGACGTGACGGCAGCGGCCGAACTGCTCAGAAAGAGCAAGCTCACCGTCGCGAAACTTGAGTCAAAGGAAGTGCGCCAGAAGCCCAAGCCGCCGTTTATAACCAGCTCGCTTCAGCAGGACGCGTACAACAAACTGGGCTTTACCTCGCAGAGAACCATGAAGGTGGCGCAGTCGCTTTACGAAGGCGTCGCCATAGGCGAGCAGGAAATCGGTCTCATCACCTACATGAGAACCGACTCGTTCAACGTTTCAAAAGAAATTCAGGCCGAAAGCCGCGAGTTCATAGTAAAGGAATACGGTAAGGAATTCCTGCCCGAATCCGCCCCGCTCTACACCACCAAGGTCAAGGGTGCGCAGGAAGCCCATGAGGCTATCCACCCCACCAGCGTGGGCCGCAAGCCGGAAGACATAAAGCAGTACCTTTCGGCCGATCAGGCAAAACTTTATGAACTTATCTGGCGCCGCTTCATGGCCAGCCAGATGGAAAGCGCACTCTACCAGAGCGTCTCGGCCGAAATAGCCGCAGGCGACCCCGCCGCGCCCGAAGCCATGCTGCGCGCCGGCGGACGCACGCTCAAATTCGCCGGTTACCTTAAGGTTTATCAGGAAGAGGCCGAGGAAACCGACGTGGAGGAAGAAGGTCTTCTGCCGCAGCTGGCGGAAGGCGACACGGTAAAACTGCTCGACATCGAGCAGAAGCCGCACAAGACTTCCCCTCCCCCGGCTTATAACGAAGCCAGCCTCATCAAGACCATGGAAAAACACGGCATAGGCCGTCCTTCCACCTACGCGCCGATTATTAAAACAATCATCGACCGCAAATATATCGCCCAGCAGGCCAAGTCCGGCAAGCTGGCGCCGACACAGCTTGGCATAACGGTAACGGACAAGCTGAAGGATTTCTTCTCGGAAATAATGGACCTGTCCTACACGGCCGAAGTGGAAGAAAAACTCGACGGCGTGGCCGAAGGCCAGCAGGACTGGGTCAAGGTCGTGCGCGAATTCTACACGCCTTTTACAAAGGACCTCGACTCGGCCTACTCCACAATGCAGGCCGCCCAGCCAAAGCAGTCCGACGAAAAATGTCCGCTCTGCGGAAGCCCCATGCTTATAAGGGAAAGCCGCTTCGGAAAATATCTGTCCTGCTCCAAATTTCCCAAGTGCAAGGGCAAGATGCGTTTAGACAGCGAGGGCCACAAAGTGGAGCCTGAAAAGACCAACGAAATCTGCAAACTCTGCGGCAAACCCATGGTAATACGCATGGGCCGGCGCGGAAAGTTTCTGGCCTGCTCGGGTTTCCCCGCCTGCAAAAACACCATTTCAATAGACGCGCAGGGAAACAAAATCGCCGGTTCCGGTCCGATAATGACGGAAAGAAAGTGCGAGAAATGCTCGAGCCCCTTGGCCCTGCGCCGCGGTCCGCGCGGTTATTTTCTGGCCTGCTCGGCCTACCCCAAATGCCGCAACATCATCAAGGTGACCGACGAGGAAGTTAAGGAAATTCAGGAAAAGCACGCAAAACAGCAAAAGGAAAGCGAAGGCAAATAAAAGGCATGGAAAGTCTGGTGGCCCGTTTTCTGGGCGATTTGCAGCGGCAAAATTATTCACGGCACACCCGCAGGGCGTATGAAACCGACCTGCGGGAGTTTATGCTGTTTTTAAAGGACCGCAAAACCGCGCAGGAACCGAACACCGCATTGTCGCCTGAAATAGTACGGGCGTATCTGGCCTTCATAGATAACGCAAAGCCGGCGCGTAATACGCTGCTTAGAAAAATCGCCTCGCTGCGGGCGTTTGCGTCCTATCTGGCCGACACGGGCGAGCTCAAAAACAATCCGTTTCTTTTAGTGCCGGTTCCGCGCAGGAACAAAACCCTGCCCCGCTTTCTGACCGAACCGGAAATGGAACAGCTTTTAAACGCGGCGGATGCCGACGAAAAATCGGCTCCGCGCGACGCCGCGCTGACGGAACTTATTTATTCCAGCGGTCTGCGCCGCGCCGAAGTATGCGGCGCGAATATAGGCGACGTGGATTTGCAGGGCGGCTTCATGCGGGTTTTCGGCAAAGGCTCCAAAGAGCGCATTGTGCCCATAACCGGCATGGCGGTTAACGCCGTGCGCGCCTATCTGGCGACAAGAAAAGACACCGACCCGCTGAAGCCGCTTTTTTTAAACAGCGCGGGCGGCAGACTTACCGGTCACGGACTTGCGTTCATCCTTAATAAGGTGGCGCACCGCACAAACATATCGCGCCGCGTGACCCCGCATATGCTCAGACACTCGTTTGCCACGCATATGCTGAATCACGACGCGGACCTGCGCACCGTGCAGGAAATGCTCGGGCACAAGAACCTGTCCACGACCCAGATTTACACTCATGTATCACTTGAAAGACTCAAGGAGGTATATGACAAAGCTCATCCAAAGTCAAAGGAGTGACAAAATGATAGGCGTAGGAGTAGACATCGGCGGGACCTTTATAAAATTCATGGCGGTAACGCCGGAAGGCGGCATAATAAAAGAGGATAAAATCCCCACCATGCCGCAGGAAGGGCCGAAGGCTTTCCTCGACCGCATAGGCGGCGTACTCAACGACTGGACGACACTTTTCAAGGGAAAGAAACTGGTTGTCGGCATAGGCATAGCGGGCGACGTCGACCCCGTAAAGGGCATGCTGCGTTTTTCGCCCAACCTAAACAAATGCCGCAACGTGCATATTACCGAACCGCTCGAAAAAATGACAGGCCTGCCCTGCGTGGCCGAAAACGACGCAAACATGGCCGCCTGGGGCGCTTACGATTTTGAGCTTAAGGGCAAATACCCGAGCGTACTTACAATCACGCTCGGAACCGGCGTGGGCGGCGGCATTGTACTGGACCGCAAGCTTTACCACGGCGCGACCGGCTCGGCCGGAGAAGTGGGCCACATAAAAATCACCATTGACGGCGAACTCTGCGCCTGCGGTAACCGCGGCTGTCTTGAAGCCTACATAAGCAACGCCGCCATTACCCGCCGCGCCGAACAGGCCCTTTTGAAAGCGCCGGATAAATCCATTCTCAAAAAAATGTGCTCCGACGGCCGCGTCACCACGCTGGCTCTTTCGCAGGCCGCAGACGAAGGCGACCCCATTGCCCTCAGTATATGGAAAGAGTCGGGAACCTATCTTGGCCGCGGCATAGCCGACATCATTCTGGTTTTAAACCCCGACGCCCTGCTCTTTACCGGCGGCGTTTCCGGCGCGGCAAAGCATTTCTTTCCCGCGATGCAGGAAGTATTTGCCCAGACGAGCATAACCACGCCGTTTAAGCACCTTAAAGTGGCGGCGGCATCAACGCCGAACCTCGGCGGCATAGGCGCCGCGCTTTATGCGCTGGAGCATTACAAAGAAAAATAAACGATGAAACTTCCGAAACTCCTGACGGGGCTGCTGCCCGCGCTTTTTTTCCTGTGTCCGTCAGCCGGCGGTTATGAACTGCCGTCGTCTTCCGGCACGCCCCATATCTATTTCGAGGCAGACAAGGCCAACTACCACAGGGATGACAACAACCTGCAATTGGACGGCAACGTAAAAATATTCGAAAAAGACAGGACGGACGGACTCGACCCCAGAAATCTGCGCGGAGAGAATTTTTCCATTTTTCTTTCCAGCAGGGTAATAGTATCCTCCGGCGCTGTGCTGGTGGAGGAAGGGTTCAACGCCATTTACGGCGAGGACGGCTATTTCGACTGGGAACAGCGCACCGGCCGCATGAGCCATGTAAACGCGCAATACGGCAACTGGCGCGTGACGGAAGCGCAGTCGGCAGTCTTCGATAACGACAAGCACACTTACAGTCATCTGGACCTGACAAGCTGCAACCTCCCAACGCCGCATTACCACTTCAGCATAGGCAAGATGAGCATTATTCCAAACCGCCGGCTGTTTGCCACCAACGCGGTGTTTTATCTCGGCAGATGGCCGGTGTTTTACCTGCCCGTCCTTTATAAGCCGCTGGGCACGGAAAACGCCTACATAACATACGTCTCGCTCGGCTACGACGAAAGCAACGGCGCTACCATAAAGACTTCCACCGTCTACCAGTTCAACCGCAACCTGCTGGGCAAGCTCTATCTGGACTATTTTTCAAAGCGCACTTTCGGAACCGGCTTTGAAATGACTTACAACGACCCAAGCAAGTTTCGCGGCTCGCTTACCGCTTACCGCATAAGGGAACCGGGTGCGGATTCCGACCGCTGGGGCGTAGCCGGCGGCTACTGGTATCAGTTCAACAAAGGCTACAGCGAATGCCCCACCTGCAACGACGCGATGTACTATACCCAGTCGCAGCTGCGGCTGGTGTCAGACCCGTCGTTTAACAACGATTTTTTCCGTTCCAATCCTTATACAATCAGCACGGACCGGCAGGCTAACGCCGCCATAGTGCGCCAGACAAAACGCACCACCACCCGCCTAAGCTACATACGCACGGAACAGCGCGACGGGGACGTTTTCGTGAAAACGCTGGAATCCCGCCCGCGTCTGGATTTCCAGACCGCGCCGTTTTTTATCGCCAAAACGCCGTTTGCAAACAACGTGACGGCATACTTTGAAAACAGCCAGTCAACATCGACTATTTATTATCAGCCCTCCGCCAACGCGCGCTGGAGCATAAGCCATTCCCTGCCGCTTATGCATTCGGTAAGTATAAAGCCGTCGGTCTATTACGACCAGACCGTTTTCTTCTCACCCAAGGACCTTACCGGCAAGGTGCAGGACACGCAGGCCGTGGGCCGCTACGGTCTGGGCGCGACACTGCGCAAAACCTTTTCACAGGGCACGCTTGACCTGACCCAGTCCTACGCGGTGCGCCTTGCAACAAACACCATGTCGATCGACAGCAACTCAAACGACGAGGGCCGCGAAGTAAACCTTACCATGCTGCAGGCGCTTTACCGCCCCTCGATTGCCACCTACATGCGCTTTTCAACCGGCTACGACTACCGTATGCTGGCCGACCAGCCGCGCACGATTGAAAACCGCATACAGCCCCTTACCGCAGGCATAGGCTATACGCCGAAGCAGGACATGAATTTCTTCCTGCAGGAAAGCTACGCAATAGACCGGAGCAATCAGGGAATACTGCTGCAGAGCGATTTCGGCAAACCCACGGAAAACGGCATGGGCTTCGGTTTTTCGCATTACAGCTCCGAACCGCTTAACTATTACCTGAGCCAGACCATACGCTGGTATCCGGCGGGCAAAAGCTGGTACATACACGCGGGGCTGGGCTATGAGCTGATGATGGAATCCGGTTCAAGAATACGTACGGCATCGCTGTATTCAAAAAACATAGGCCTTTTTAAGAATTTTCACGATTTTCATATGGAAGTGCGCCTGAACATGAGACCGGGCGTAAAGGCGGTATCGGCCAACGTAAACATGCGCTTCAACGCGATAACGGCAAGAAATATTTCGCAGCGCGAGGACGAGAGATTCTGGCATCCGTGGCGGCCCGCCGGCGAACTGCGCGACTAAGCGGCATACAGCCGCAAAATGCTAGAATAAATACAGACATTTTCACTACCGGAGGCATCATGGCAAAGCCAATTTGGCTCATTACAGGCGGAGCAGGTTTTATAGGTTCAAACATAGCGGAAGAACTGGTAAAACGCGGCGAAAAAGTCCGCATTTTCGATAATTTCTCCGCCGGTAAAAAAGAACACATTGAAGGCTTTGTTAAGGATATAGAAGTCGTAAAAGGCGACCTGCGCAATCCCTCCGACCTCAAAAAGGCCTTAAAGGGCGTTACCTACGTCTGTCATCAGGCGGCGATACGTTCCGTTCCGCGCTCCATGGACGAACCTCAGGAAACAAACGAAAACAACGTCACCGGCACGCTTAACCTGCTGGTGGAAGCCAAAAAAGCCGGCGTAAAACGTCTGGTGTACGCGTCCTCAAGCTCGGCCTACGGCGAATGCAAGGTTTTCCCCGAAAAAGAAAACTTCACCCCGTCGCCGGTCTCCCCTTATGCAGTAAGCAAGCTCACCGCAGAATACTACTGCGTGGTGTGGGCTAAAAATTTCGGTCTTGAAACCGTGTCGCTGCGTTACTTCAACGTTTTCGGCCCGCGTCAGGACCCCGAGTCCAAATACTCCGCCGTCATCCCGAAGTTCATGGAACTGGCCAAGAAAGGCAAGCCCCTTCCCGTGCACTGGGACGGCAAGCAGTCGCGCGATTTCACTTTCGTTTCAAACATCGTACAGGCCAACATAAAGGGCGCACTTACGGAAGGCGTTTCCGGCCATGTATACAACATCGGCTGCGGCACGTCCCACTCCATGCTCGACCTTATAAAAGGCATCGAGAAGATAATAGGCCACAAGCTTGAAAAGGAATTCCTGCCCAAACGCGCTGGCGACGTGCGCAAGACCTTTGCCGACATCTCGCTTGCGAAGCGCGAGCTTAAGTATAAGCCCGAGTTCCAGCTGCAGGAAGGCCTCGAGCAGACCTGGCAGTATTTCGTCGACAAGTTTTAAACGGAGATTTGAAATGAAAGTAATCGTAACAGGCGGACTGGGCTTTATAGGCTCCAATTTCGTCCGTCACATCCACGACACCCATACTGACTGGGACATTACCAATATCGACAAGCGCACCTATGCCGGCAATCCCGACAATGTTGCGTCCATAAAGAACAGCCCGCGCTACCACTGGCTGAAAGCCGACATTACAAACCGCAAAAAGATGCACGAGGCAATTGCGGGCGCGGATGCCGTGGTGCATTTCGCGGCGGAAACCCATGTGGACCGCTCGATTCTGGCCCCCGAAGTGTTCATGCGCACCAACGTGCTGGGCACGCAGTCTTTGCTCGACGCGGCCAAGGCGCATAAAGTGCCGAAGTTCGTGCACGTCAGCACCGACGAGGTGTACGGTTCCGTGCCGGAAGGCGAATCGGTGGAAACCGACCCTCTTGAGCCGAACAGCCCCTACTCCGTATCCAAGGCGGCGTCCGACATGCTGGCCCGCGCCTACTTTATCACGTTCGGTCTGCCGGTTTGCATAACCCGCTGTTCAAATAACTACGGGCCGAACCAGCACCCCGAAAAAGCCATTCCCCTGCTCATTACAAACGCTCTTGAAGACAAGCCCTTTCCGCTTTACGGCGACGGGAAAAACGTCAGGGACTGGCTGTATGTTCTGGACCACGCCAAGGCAATCGAGGCCGTGCTTCTTAAAGGCCGCCCGGGTGAAATTTACAACATCGGCGGCGGGACCTCGCTGGCCAATGTGGACCTTATTGAACGCGTTCTTAAAGTAATGGGCAAGCCGCTTTCGCTTATCCAGCGCGTGCCGGACCGCGCCGGTCACGACCGCCGCTACGCCCTGTCCTGCGAAAAACTTATGAAGGAACTTGGCTGGAAGCCGGAGCACGATTTTGAAGCCGGAATACGCGAAACCGTCGAATGGTACACAAAAAACCGCAAGTGGTGGCAGAAAGCCAAGCGCACCGCCGAGTTCCGCAAATACCAGCAGAAGCAGTACGCCGAACGCGGAGCAAAACAATGATGATGCCTATAGTGTCGGCCTCGTCGGGCTGGATTGAGGTCGTCTGCGGAAGCATGTTTTCCGGCAAGACGCAGGAACTCATCCGCCGGCTGAGACTGGCAAAAATAGCGCGCCAGAACGTGCAGATATTTAATTCCACTCTCGATAAACGCTACGGCGAGGATCACATAATATCGCACGACCAGAACAAAATCCCCTGCACGGCGGTTTCAAACGCGGGCGAAATACTGCGCCTTGTAAAGCCGTCCACGCAGGTGGTGGGCATAGATGAAATTCACTTTTTCAGCCCCGATATAGTGGACGTATGTGAAAAGCTGGCCTCGCAGGGAAAGCGCGTTATCGCGGCCGGACTTGATCAGGATTACCGCGGCCAGCCGTTTGAAACCACCGCGAAACTCATGGCCGTTGCGGAATACGTGACAAAGAATCTGGCTATATGCGTTGTGTGCGGAAATCCCGCAAACCGCAGTCAGCGTCTTACGACAACGGGCAAGGACCGCATTGACGTTGGCGCGGCCGACAAGTACGAAGCCCGCTGCCGCAAGTGCTTCCGCCCGGAGCCCGTGCCGCCGTACGTGCACCACGACCATGCCGCCGAGCTGGATAAACCGGCAGTGAAGCCGACGGCAAAAGCCGGAAAATAAACTTCAGTCTTTTCAGCAGACAGCCGCCCGCATAACGCGGGCGGCTGTTTTATATTGCAAATGCCAAAGCTGAATAATTAGTTTTGTATACTACATTCATATGAATCTGCGAAAAGTATGTCCTTCCTGCCGCTCTGAAAGAATTGCAGTCAGCGCCAACACTTGTTCCTGGAGTAAATCCGGTCATGTTATGCACTATGCCAGCTGCAATGTCTGCGGACTCAGATTTTATGACAGCATACTGCCGCAAGATGAGATTACATCAATCTATGATGATGGCTATTTCAACAGCGACTGGTGCTGGTATCGTCAGCCATATGCCGAGGCATGGCAAGACAGAAAAAAAGACTTCGAGGCACACCAGCTAAAAATAATCATGCCCTTTAAGAAGGGTTGCAGGATGATGGAAGTCGGTTGCGCGGGCGGAGCAACACTCAAAGCCTTTGCCGACGCAGGTTACGATACATTGGGTGTTGAACTCAATGCAAAAATGGCGGAGTGGGGCAGAAAGAATTTATCACTTAACATAATCGCCGAGGATATAACCTCTCCCGATTTTAAAAAAACGCAGGGGAAATTCGGATTGATCTATATGTCCGATGTGCTTGAGCATATAAACGAACCCAGAGCATTACTGGAAAACCTCCGTTTTCTATTGGAACAGGACGGAGTGCTGGCAATGGATGTGCCGCTTTTCGAAACCAACCGTTTTTCATCAAAAATAATCAGGCTGTACCAGAAATTTAAGCCTATCGACACAAAAGCAAGACCGGACCATTTGATTTTCTTCACGCCCAGTTCATTAAAAATCATATGCCGCAATGCCGGATACCGCATTGCAGCTTTCCATTCCTGGAAAGAACATGTGATGACTCCAGCTGACTTTGCGGCCATGCCCTGGAAAATGAGAACACTTGCAAGACTTGATCATATACTGCCCCGGTTCATACCTCGCATATTCGATGATAAGTGCATAATAATACTGCGCACCGGATAATGCTATGTACACATAGGTTTCCCAGAACGGGAACCAAGAATTCACGCAGACGCATGTATCATCGGTCACTATTGCCAAATGGACGCACTGGATGGATTTGACGCAACTGCAGGCACCTTCATCCGCGAACCTATCTCTGGAATTTTTCACACCCGCCGCCGAAGCGCCTCGTTTAACAGCCGTAGAATAAATGTTTCAAAGTATGTGCCTACCCTTCGGCATTTCCGAAAAGCAACTCCGTCTGTAATAGCAAAGTGTCCATTAGAATTAACCGTCCCCATTGTTCTAACCCATATCCGACAGAATTCTCCGGCAGTTTCATTAATTGAAACATCATCATGCGCAATATAGAACCTCCCGCACGAAAAGAGATATACTGAGGAATCATCACAAGGAGGGAAACCATGGCATCACCCGCACCAGCAGGCAACGGCGGCCACGCCCAGTCCGCCAACAATTATACGTTCGCTCTTACAGCGCTGACATCGCTGTTTTTCATGTGGGGCTTTATTACCTGTCTCAATGACATACTTATTCCGCACCTCAAAGCAGTCTTTACCCTCAACTACACCCAGTCGATGCTGATACAGTTTTGTTTTTTTGCGGCATACTTTATAATGTCGCTTCCGGCGGGAACCATAATTGAAAAAATCGGTTACCGCAGAGGCGTCGTCCTAGGCCTGACCATTGCAGGCGTAGGCTGTGCAATGTTTTATCCTGCGGCGGGACATATTTCGTACCCGCTTTTTCTGGCGGCGTTTTTCGTACTCGCTTCCGGCATAACGGTACTGCAGGTTGCGGCCAATCCTTATGTGACGATACTTGGCACGCCGGAAAAAGCCTCCAGCCGCCTTACGCTTACGCAGGCTCTTAATGCGCTGGGCACAACGCTGGCCCCGTACCTCGGTTCGGTTTTCATACTGGGCGTGGCAACTAAATCGGCGGCCGATCTGGCAAAGCTCAGTCAGGCAGAACAAATGGCGCAGAAAGTGGCCGAAGCGTCATCAGTACAGCTTCCCTACCTTGGTCTTTCCCTGCTGCTGTTTTTAATGGCGGCGATATTCGCGGTAATGAAACTGCCCGAAATCGAGGCCGGCAATGTGGACCCCGAAACCGGCGAGGTTGAGTACGATTCCGGCTCGGTCTGGGGTTACAAGCACCTGAAGCTGGGCGCGCTGGGCATATTCCTTTACGTCGGCGCGGAAGTGTCCATAGGCAGTTTTCTGGTAATTTATCTCGGTATGCCGGATATCGGCGGGCTGTCGGAAACATCGGCCGCGAAACTTGTTTCCTTTTACTGGGGCGGAGCCATGATAGGCCGTTTTATAGGTTCGGCCCTGCAGACCCGCATAAATCCAGCCAAACTGCTTACAGGTTTCGCGTTTACCGCAGCGGCGCTGGTTGCTGCCACAATGCTTTGCAGCGGCTCGGTTGCAATGTGGACGATTCTGGCAATCGGTCTGTTCAACTCCATAATGTTCCCGACGATATTTTCGCTGGCTCTTGCAGGTCTCGGTTCGCACACCAGCAAGGGTTCCGGCGTACTGTGCATGGCCATAGTAGGCGGCGCGATTATCCCGCTTATACAGGGCGTAATAGCCGACAAGATAGGCCTGCACCACGCCTTCATACTGCCGCTGCTGTGCTACCTCTACATAGCCTATTACGGAATCAGCGGACATCGCCCTCAGCATGTAAGCGAAAAAGCTTAAGCAATATACGTTCAATCAATAAAAAATACCCGCCGGAATCGGCGGGTATTTTTTATTTATAAGGTTGCCAGATAAACCGTGGAAAATCTTAACAGGTATCTGTCGCATCGAATGGCCGGACCGCACTGATATGTTGTGCTGCCTTGGAAAATCAGCCGCGTAAAATTCCCGTGTCAGCAATGTCCGGCTTAATATAAAAAAAGCCGCCCGCGTTTATGCGGGCGGCGGTTGTTTGCGTAAGCTAAAATGTCTAGCGGCTCCAGCTGGGCGTGTAGGCCTTGCCGGGCAGTTTCGCCACAAGGTGCGGCGCGCTGCCGTCCACGTCCATAACGTAAATCTGCCGCATGGAATTGCGAGTGGAGGTAAACGCTATAAAGCGACCGTCGGGCGACCAGGTGGGGTCTTCATTCATGCCCGCGTCCTTGGTAAGCTGGCGCAGCTGATTGCCGGTAATGTCTATAAGGAAAATATTAATCGGTTCGCCGCGTCTTTTGCGGCCGGCAAAAACAATCCATTCGCCGGTTGGCGACCAGCGGGGCGAGTCAGTCCAGTTCATGTTCGTCAGCCTGTCCATTTTGCCCGTGGCCAATTCCACCGTATGCACCTGCGGATTGCCGGTGCGGTTTGATACGAAAACAAGATATTTGCCGTCCGGCGAGTATGAGGCGGAACTGTCCACCGTGCGGCGCGAGGTTATCTGCCGCAGGTCCTTGTTTGCAAGACCGAGAATATAGATGTTAGGGTTTTTGCCGCGCGAAAGCGTCATGGCAATACTGTCGCCGTCAGGCGAAACGCCGCCCGGCAGATTCAGTCCCTGCTGTGTTGAAACGGGCCGAATCTTGCGCGCTTTAAGGTCTATTTCAAACATGTCGGGATTGCGGTAGCGGTAGGTGGTGTAATAAATCTTTGTTCCGTCCGGCGACCATTTCGGCAGAAGGGCAATGCTTTTGTCGTTTGTAAGACGGATAAGATTTTCGCCGTCGTAATCCACCGTATAAATTTCCTTATTGCCGGTGTTGTCGTTTGCAAAAACTATGCGGGTGGTGGCTATGCCTGCCTTGCCGGTAAGACGGTTTACAACCTCGTCGGAAAACATATGCGCGGCCTTGCGCACGGTGGAAATATCGCCGCGATAATATTTTTCAAGCACGGGCTGTCCGCTGGTGGCTTCGTAGACGGTGGCGGAAAGCGTCCACATCTTGCCGGGGTTGGAGGCACGGGCGGCTATAACATACTGCGCGCCGCTTTTTTTCCATTCGTCCAAATCCTTGCCGGGCTTCATGGTTGGCAGAACCGGACCTTCTTCCCTTACGTCAAAATAGCGGGAAAACAGCAGATCGGCACGGACGATGTCGTGTATTTTATCACCCATGGCGGCATCTTCCGCATTGCCCTCGCGTTCGCCCGCGAACTTGGCTATGCCGAGGGCGACGCCGTTATTTTGGTTTTTATCGCCCGACACGCCGATATAAACATCGGCCTGCGCCATGCACAGCGGGGCGCACAAGGAGCAAAGTACGGCAAAAAGTAGCTTTCTCATTTCCGTCTCTTGGAGGACTTTCTGGCCTGTTCGGCTTCCTTAAGATATTTCGCGGCCATTTTTGCCGACTCGGTATTAGGGAAATCCTGCATGACGGATTTCAGATAGCGGCGGGCTTCGTCAAAATGCTTTTTCTCGTTGAGCTTTAATATGCTCTGCGCATACTTTATGCGGCATGGCGCGGTGTACTGGCTGTTCTTGTATTTGTCCAGCAATTGCGCGTAAGCGACGGCGGCATCCTGCCATTTGCCAAGACCGGCATATGAATCGCCAAGGTGATAATAGGCACTTTCGGCAAGTTCGCCTTTTGGATATTTGTCGATATAAACCTGAAAGCCGTCGACGGCGCGGTCGAAATTTTTGCGCATCATCTGCGAATACGCCTCGGCATACAGTTTGCTGGGCGTAAGGGCAACAGGCTCGCCGGTTTTCTTTTCCGGCACGGCCGCGGCGGGAACGTTCTGCGGCGCGGCGGCCTGCTGATTCTGCGCCGCTATAAGCGCCGCCTGCGTTGCGGCCGACTGCTGCTGCGCGGCCTGCACCTGCGAGGAAAGGCGGTTCATGTCGCCGGTGGCTTCGGTAATGCCGCTCTGCACGTCGTCCATTTTGGCGGAGAGTTTTGACATCTGGTCGTCAAAATCGCGCAAAGTCTCGGCGTGGGCCGAAAGGCTGTTGGAAACGGTGTCGAGCTTGGCGTTAAGCTCGGCCTGCTTTTTGTTCATAGCGCTTAAGGATGCGCTCAGCTCGTTGAGCTGGTCCTGCATATTGTCTATATGCTGTTCCGTGGCAAGACAACCGCTCATCAGCGCCATACAGGCGCAGAGCGCGGCAAAGGCTATAGGTTTACGCATAAGCTAAATTATTTTTTTGCGGCATGCTGGCGGAGTTTGGTTTCCGCGCGGCGGTTGGTGTTCCAGCAATCCTCGGTGGACTGGAGGCACAGCGGCTTTTCCTTGCCGTAGGAAATGGTGGATATGGAGGCCGCGGGCACGCCGAGGCTGATGTAATAGTCGCGAACCTGATTGGCGCGTTTCTGACCGAGGGCGATATTGTACTCTATAGTTCCGCGCTCGTCGCAGTGGCCTTCAACCAAGATATCGGAATCATGCTTGTTTTTGAGGATGGCCGCGTTTTTCTGCATGGTGGCCATGGCCTTGTCGTTGAGGCTGAAAGCGTCGAACTCGAACTCGATATTTTCAAGTTCCGAGGAGGATTCAAACTCTCCGCCGCGTATATCGGCTTCGGAAGAACTTTCAATAAGCGTGCCGTCTTCCGGAGGCATTACGGTTTCGGCGGGCGTGACCGGCGCTTCCACTTTTACGGGAGCGGGCGACTCGGGCCTGACTTCTGTTTTAACCAGCTTTTTCGGGGCGCAGCCCGCGAAAATAAAGGAGACGGCAACCAGGGCCGTGAAAATCCGCAAAGATTTATTTTTCATTATCATCCTCCGCCTTAAAAGGTATCTTAGATATATAATAGCCAGTTGAATGTTTCAAGTCAAACTGCTGTACAAAAAAAAATATTTGTGCTATACTAAAAGGGAAGTCAGATGCGGGCGTGGTTCAATGGTAGAACACGACCTTGCCAAGGTTGAGACGAGGGTTCGATTCCCTTCGCCCGCTCCAAATCTACCATAAATAAAAAAAGGCGGCCTATAAAAAGGCCGCCTTTTTTATTTGTCCCGTTCAGATTGCCGAGGCATCATGCTCAAGCAGCTGCCACGCGCCCTGCGCCGAACGCCCGACAAGCCAGTTCTGGTGCACGGTGGTATCGTAAATCGTGCCGTCGTAAGCGCGGGCTAGCCAGCGCACGCTGAGCGAAACTTTCCAGCGGCCGTTCTCTGCCGGAGTCACGTCAAGATATTCCAGTTCATGCGTGTTCCACGATATGGTGTCGCGCACGCCTTTGTACCAGCGCAGAAAGTCCGATTTGCCCTGCACGGGAAAATCCGGAAAATGCATACGCACGTCGTCCGGCAGATAGGCGGTAAAATAGTCCTCGGGCTTTTGCCTGTCAAAACCCGCGAACCAGCTGTATACCATGGTGCGGACATCGTTAGCAGTGCCGTATTTTAAGTCTGGCAGATTTTTGTTCCAGTCCGTTTCGGGTTCGGCCTTGGCAACGGTTGCCTCGCGCCGGACAAGCACCAGCTTTCCGCCGCGCTCCTCCACAATCCACCTTTGATGAATAGCCTGCCGGACGGGTTTTCCGTCGGCTGCGGTGGCCAGCCAGTCGATATCGGTCTGGGCAAGCCACTGGGCGGAATTCATCCGCACGACCTCAATCATTCCAAGGCGATGCATATTCAGTGTAATATCGCCGGACATGCTTTTGCGCCACGAAATAAAATCCTCTTTCGAATTTATTTTAACGCCCGGAAAAGACATCACCACGTCGTCGGCAAGCATGGGCAGATACTCCTCCGGCGCGGCCAGTCTGTCGGACATGGCAAACCATGAACATACAAAAGCCCTGACATCGTTCATGCTCGTCTGCTGGGCGGTCTCGGTGTCGTAATGTTTAGCGGCGGGAGCATCGGCCGCGCGCGACGCGGCAGGAAATACCGGCAGTACCAGCGCCAGAAGCATGGCACATACGCTTAACTTTTTAAGCATTTTTTCTCCTATATATATCGGTCATCCGGAAAATATTTCGCCCGCCGGTTCCCCGTTATTCGCCGGACGATAGTACCACTAAAAGTCTATACTTTTGCCGCAGGTCGGACAATGCCGCCCATATAAAACAAAAAGTCCCGGCCTCAGCCGGGGCTTTTATTTGCGATTGGTCAGGCATTAATACTTAAACTCTCCGCCTTCGTAAACCGTTACGGTTTTACCGCCTTTAAGCGCAAAGGTTACGCGCTTGTTTTGTGTGTTGACCAAATCCCAGTGGACGGACGATTCATTAAAGCCCAGCGCCTTGCGCTTTGCCGGAGTCACCGACGAGACTTTCCCGGCGAAGGCATCAAGATAGGCCGCACCCACGGCTATATGACTGTTGCCGTAGCGTCCGCCGAAATTTTCGTCAAAGAGCGTGTTGGCCATGAATTTATCGATGCGCGAAAAACGCCGGTCGGTAAGCGAAAACTCGCCTATGCCGCGTGCCCCCAAGTCGATGGCAAGTATTGAACGCAGAAAATCCTGTCCCTCTTTAGCAGACGCTTTAACGACTTTTCCGTTTTGAAATTCCAGTTTTATCCCGCTTACGCGGTTTCCGCTGCGGTAGGACGGCAGGTCGCAAAAATAAGTGCCGCGCGCGCCGCGCCAGTCCGGCGAGGTGAAAATTTCAAACGACGGAATGTTATGTCCGCTTCCGCCAAGAAACTGCCGCTTTTCGCCCATGACTATTTCAAGGTCGCAGCCGTCGGACTCAAGATGAATCCGCTCGGCTTTAAGGGCGTTGAGCCATTTTTTAATTTCGGCGCTCCGGCGCGCGATTTCATTCCACTTCGCAACTGGGTTTTTCTCGCCCAAAAAACAGGCTTTGCGTATCTGTCCGGCATAAGCGTTAAGTGACAGCCCCGCGCTTTCCGCGCAGGCCTGTGTGGGGTAAGAGCAAAGCGTCCAGCTGAATTTTCCGGCGGCCTCGCGCTTGTCCATAATGTCGCGTATCGGCTTNCGCGCGACCGCGGCCGCGCCTATTTTGCGGCTGTCCACGCCTTTAAGATGTGTAAGCGATTCCGGCGCGAGCAGCACCATATAGCCGTTAAGACTGCCCATCAGTTCTTTTTCTCCGGCATTAATAAAGGAAACCTGCCGGTTATCGCCGAACTCGTAGAAATCGCGTTCAATACTCATGCCCGCGCCGCAGCGCGCTATAACATTCAGCCGTTCCTTTAGCATAAGACGGTACACCGCCTCGGCAAGAGGGCGGGCCGGAGCGTCGTAACGCAGAAGAACATTTTCATACTTCGCGAATTTCTTTTTGCGCGCCGTGCACAGTCCCCAGTACATTACGGCGGCGTATTTTTCCAGTTCGGCGGATGTAAACATTATGGTTCCTTACTTTGACTCGCGCTCGGCCCTGTCGAGATTGCACTCGTGCTTATAGCCGTCCATGCACTTTTGTTCCGCCTCGCGGTAAGCGCGGGTGCGGGACAGAAGCAGAGGGAAATTTACCTGATGAGCGTCAAACATCGGGCCGTCTACGCAGGCCAGATAGGTTTTGCCCCCCACTTCAACGCGGCAGCAGCCGCACATGCCTGTACCGTCGAGCATTATAGGGTTTAAGCTGGCAAATGTCGGGGTATTCCACGGCTTTGTAAGTTCGCCCACGACCTTCATCATTATGACGGGACCGATTACAAAAAGCGCGCCGATGTTTTCGCCTCGGTCGTGAAGTTTTTGTATGGCATTTGTAACAAGGCCTTTTTCACCAAGCGTACCGTCATCGGTCGTAATAAGCACTTCGTCTGAGACGGAGCGCATTTCCGGTTCCAGAATAACAAGGTCTTTGGTGCGCGCGCCCAAAACGGAAATTATTTTATTGCCCGCCTCGCGAAAGGCGCGGGCTATAGGGTACATTTCGGCAATGCCGACGCCGCCGCCCACGCAGACCACGGTGCCGTATTTTTTAATTTCAACCGGCACACCCAGCGGGCCGACGATGTTCTGCACGCTGTCGCCCTGTTTAAGGGCGTTTACCAGCGAGGTGGATTTACCTATCGTCTGCACGATAACCGTCACCGTTCCGGCCTTGGCGTTCCAGTCGACAAGGGTTACGGGAATACGTTCCGCGCCTTCTTTTGCGCGCAGGATTACAAAATTTCCGGCCTTTGCCTTAGCCGCTATAAGCGGGGCATAAATTTCATGGCGGACCACCACGGACGAATAATCTTTTCTGCTGACTATATAACCCTTGTTCATTTTGCCGCCTTTACGGAGGAGAGGTATTCATTTATCGACGAGGCGGCGGTCTTGCCGTCCTTCATGGCTTCCAGCACGGTGGAGCCGCCGTTTCTGATATCGCCGCCGGCAAAAACGCCGGGGCGGGTGGTTTTAAGGCCGGGCAAAACCTTCAGCACGCCGCGGGCGGCCGTTTCAAGACCGGGCGTTGTTTTCTGGATTATGGGATTGGGACCCTGACCGATAGCCTCGATAACGCAGTCGGTCTCGACCACGAATTCCGAACCGGCAACCGGCACGGGACGGCGGCGGCCTTTTGCGTCGGGCTCGCCAAGCTTCATGCGTATGCAGCGGGCGCGCAGAAGTTTACCGTTTGCGTCGCCTTCAAAAGAAACTGGCGCGGTCAGGAACTCGAAGTTTATTCCTTCTTCCTTTGCATGCTCGACCTCGTCGCTGCGGGCGGGCATTTCCTCGCGCGTGCGGCGGTACATTACAGTGACTTTTTCAGGGTGCAGTCTAAGCGCGCAGCGCGCGGCGTCCATGGCGGAATTGCCGCCGCCAACGACCAAGACATTGCGGCCCAGCGGAACGGGCGTGTCCTTGCCGTCCTGCATAAAGCGGTAACCTTCCATCAGGTTCATGCGGGTAAGAAATTCATTTGCGCTGTAGACGCCGACCAAATCCTCGCCGGGAATATTCATCATTACGGGTGAGCCTACGCCGCTGCCGATAAACACCGCGTCGAATTTCTCAAGCAGTTCGTCAACAGTTATCGTCTTGCCGATAACGACATCGGTTTCAATCCGCACGCCCATGGCGCGCACTATGTCAATCTGCGCGCGCACGACTTCGCGCGGCAGGCGGAAAGGCGGAATGCCATAAATAAGCACGCCGCCCGGTTCGTGCAGGGCCTCGAAAATGGTGACGGCGTGGCCCTGTCTGCGCAGTTCGGCCGCGACAGTAAGCGACGCGGGACCCGAGCCGATGCAGGCCACCTTAAAGCCGCTGTCTTTCGCGGCGGAGGGCAGATTGCCTTTGTGCTTAATCGCCCAGTCGGCCACAAAACGCTCAAGCAGGCCGACGGCTACGGCGCCGAATTTCGCCTTTATGGCGCAGGCGCCCTCGCAATAGTGGGACTGATCGCAGACGCGGCCGCAGATTGCGGAGAGGAAATTTGATTCCAGCAGGCGCGCGTGCGCGCCCATTATATCGCCGGTCTTGATAAAGCTGATGAAACCGGGAATGTCGATATTTACGGGACAGGCGGCGGAGCATTTGGCGTTTTTGCAGGTCAGACAGCGGGACGCCTCCTCCACGGCCTGTTCAAAGGTGAGGCCCGATACGACCTCGTTGAAATTTGTCGCGCGGACTTTAGGGTCCTGCGGATTGCCGCTTTTCCTCGGCAAATAGGGATTTGGAAGTTTGTTGGCTGTTTTGTTATCCATGTAAGATACCCTTTTTTACTGTTTGTTAATCTATACATTAGCGCGAATCTTCCTTTTATGTCAATACGCGGTTTGGTATCATAAAAGCAACACACACAAGGAGACAGCCATGAAAAAAATAGCCGTAATTTTATCGGCCCTTACCTCGCTTGCGGCCTGCGCCGGCAAGCAGGAGGCGGCCCCCGCAGCACAGCCCCAGCCCGCGACACAGACTCAGGCGCAGGCTAATCTTCCTCCCGGCCTGTACGCCGTTTTCCACACGGCAAAAGGAGACATAACCGCGAAACTTTACGAGGATAAAGCCCCCAAGACGGTCAAGAATTTCACCGAACTTGCCGAAGGCAAAAAAGAATGGACCGACCCGCGTACCGGTCAGAAGAAAACTGACCGTTTTTATGACGGGCTTACCTTCATGCGCACCATTCCCGGCTTCATGATTCAGGGCGGCGACCCGTTAAATAACACCACCGGCGGCCCCGGTTATACCTTTGAAGACGAATTTTCGCCCGAGTTAAAATTCGACAAGCCCGGCGTGCTGGCCATGGCAAACGCCGGTCCCAACACAAACGGAAGCCAGTTCTTCATCACCGACAATCCCACCCCCTATGGCTACGGCATGCCCGAGCACCTTAACGGCAAGCACACCATATTCGGTCAGGTTATAAGCGGCATGGACGTGGTGTCCGACATAGCAGACGACCCCTCCAACGAAGGCATGGCCGTAACGCCGGTAAAAATAGACAAGGTTTCAATAGTCCGTTTCTAGACCGAAGCAGACAAAAGCCCCGCACGAAAACGTGCGGGGCTTTTTTAGTGCGCGAAGCGGCAGCCGCGCACAATTCATGCTGATATTTTTCCCCACTTACACACGCAGGCCGGATAAAATCCCCATAATATTGCGGGCAGGCAGAAGCTGCCATGAACTGGTATTTACAAGAGACGACTGTCCGCCAACCGCACAAAAAGATGCGGGCCGCCACATAACGCGGCGGCCCTTATTTTTAAAACTAAACCGACCTGGATTTCATATTGCCTTATACAACAGAATACCCACGGACAAATTCCGCATAGACATATATCAAGCGCATGCCCTCATATTTAAGAACGGTCCACAACGCTTCGTTAAATTTAACACCTTGCGTTAAGACCAGCATGCCTTAAACAGGCACGGCAAACTTAAATGGCAATGCAAATTATATAAGTAGATTATCCGGCGGAAATTACACGGCGCTTGTGCGCTTGAAACGCTTGGCGAGTTCGTAGCCGTTAATGTTTATCATGGTAGGGCGGCCGTGCGGGCAGGAGAGCCCGTCGCGGCATTTTGTAAGGTCGGCAAGCAGGTGTTCGGCTTCCTGCGCGGTAAGGCTGTCATGCGCCTTTACGGCTTTCTTGCAGGCCGCCATGGCAACTATGCGGCGCTTAACATCCTCGGCGCAGTTTTGCGGGTCGCCAAGAACGTCGGCAAGGCGCGCGACGAAATCCCTGGTCTGCTCCGGAGAAAACCTGAACACCGCCGGTGCGCTGTGCACCTGCACGGTGCGCGGGCCGAAAGCCTCGATTTCAAAACCGGCCTTTGCAAGCCAGTCCTTCCAGCTCAGCACGGCTTCGGCCGCGCTGGGCGAAAGTTCTGCTTCGACGGGAACGACAAACTGTTCCGTAACGGCCGCGTTGCGCTCAAGAAGGTCCATGTATTTTTCAAACAGGATTTTTTCCTGCGCGGCGTGCTGGTCCATTACAAGCAGTCCGCCCTCGCTTTCAAATAGCAGAAAACTGCGGTCAAGCTGACCGATGTAGCGGTACTTTTTTTCGGTCCACTCATGCCTGTCGGCAAGAGGCAGTTCGGGCGCGGAAATCTGTTCCTGCACGGGTGCGGCCTGCGGCGGCAAGACCTCGGATGACGGCGCAGCGGCGGCAGGCTGCGGGAAAATTTCAGCGGCAGGCCGTACCGGCATGGCGGTGGTCTGGATGGTATCGGGCTTCGATGCTTCGGGGCGGACGGCCTTTGCAAAATCGGCAAAGGCATCTTCCCGCAAAGCGGAAGAAGCTGGAATTGTTTTTGCGCCGAGCAGTCCTTCGCCCACGGCTTTATATACGGCGCGGAATATTGCGCCGTCGTCCTGAAAACGCACCTCGCGCTTTTGCGGGTGTATGTTTACGTCGAAATCAGCCGGAGGCAGGGTAATAAAAATAGAGTAAGCGGGGTGACGGTCGGGACGGCGATAGCCTTCATAGGCCTTCATCACGGCCTGCTGAACGATTTTGGAAAACACCGGCCGGCGGTTTACAAAAACAAACTGCATACCGCGCGAGGACTGCAAATTATCCGGCGAGCTGAAGTAGGCGGACAAAAAACCCGACGATGAATAAAGCAGGCCCTTTGCGGCGTTTCCGAAAACGGCGGAAACGCGGTTTATGGCGGCGGCGTTATCATAAAGGCCGAAGGGCGCAAGCTGATAAATTTTACGGCCGTCCGCGTTCATGTTAAAACCTATATGCGGATTTGCCAGCGCGGCTTCCTCGAAGGTTTTTATAAGCTGGGATTTTTCGGTATTGTCGCTTTTTAAAAATTTAAGGCGGGCGGGCACGTTGAAAAACAAATCGCGCACTTCCACGGTCGTTCCCTTTACCGGCGCGGCGGGGGCTACGCCTTCGGGCTTGCCGCCCTCGGCGGAAATTCTGGAACCGTCATGGTCCTCTTTCCGGCAGGTGGTTATTGAAAGACGCGACACCGCGCCTATGGAGTAAAGCGCCTCGCCGCGAAAACCGAAAGTGCGCAGGCTTTCCATGTCGGAAAAATTTTTTATCTTGCTGGTTGCGTGGCGCACAAGCGCAAGCGGCAGGTCCTTGGGGTCCATGCCGTTTCCGTCGTCGTGCACGCGCAGAAGAAGGCGGCCCGCGCCCTCGATATCGACGGAAATGTTTTTTGCTCCGGCGTCGGCCGCGTTTTCCAGCAGTTCCTTGAGCACGCCGGCCGGCCGCTCGATAACTTCTCCGGCGGCTATTTTGCTTATAACATCATCGGGCAGCAGGCGTATGTCGGACATTTTAATTAAGACGCTTCTTCCACTCGTTTACCAGTTCAAGGGCTTCGAGCGGTGTAAGTTTTTCGGGCGCGCAGTCGCGCAGCTGCTCAATAACGCTGGCTTCGCCGAAAATCGGCAGGCGCGGAAGCGGCTGTTCGACCGTGGTGGAGGCCTTGTTTTCAAGGCTCTGCAGAATCTGCTGGGCGCGCATTATGCACGAAGGCGGCAGACCCGCCAGACCGGCCACATGTATGCCGTAGGACTTGTCGGCGGGACCGTCGGCTATTTTATGCAGGAAAACGATTTCGTTTTTACCGGCGTTATTTACCCACTCGCGCACCTCGACATTATAGTTTCTTATGCCTTTGTGCTTGTCGGCCAGTTCGGTAAGTTCGAAATAATGCGTGGCGAAAATCACCTTTGGCCCGCCCTGCGGACGCTGGAGAAATTCAACGACGGACCACGCTATTGAAATACCGTCGAAAGTGGAAGTGCCGCGACCGATTTCATCAAGAAGGACAAGGCTGCGCGGCGTAACGGAGGAAAGAATAGCGGCCGTTTCCTTCATTTCAACCATGAAAGTTGACTCGCCCCGGCCAAGCGCGTCGTGCGCGCCTATACGCGTCATAATACGGTCGATAACACCAATGCGCGCTTTTTCAGCGGGGATATAACTGCCTATCTGGGCCATGATTGTCAGTATGGCGTTCTGGCGCAGATAGACGCTCTTGCCGCTCATGTTGGGGCCGGTGATTATCATTATCTGCGGGTCGGAGTCGCTCATCATTGTGCTGTTTGGCACAAAGGCTCCGGCGGCAAGCAGTTTTTCAACCACGGGGTGACGGCCGTTTTCAATGCGCAGGTCAAAACTCAAATCCACTTCGGGGCGGATGTAGCCGCCGTCCACCGCGGCCTGGGCCAGGGAATAAAGCGCGTCGAGTTTAGCCACGCACCGCGCGAATTTGCGCAGGGCGGCGGCATCGGCGTTGAGGGCCGTCTTTATCTCGTCGAAAAGATGCGTTTCAAGGTGCAGCATCCGCTCTTCCGCGCCGAGTATTTTAGACTCCATTTCCTTTAGTTCCTCGGTAATGTAACGCTCGTTGTTTACAAGCGTCTGCTTGCGGATATAATGCGGCGGAACCTTGGCGGCGTTTGCCTTGGTGACTTCAATGTAATAACCGAAAACGGAATTATAGCCAACCTTGAGGGTGGAAATCTGCGTGGCGGCTTTTTCCTTTTCAGCGAACTCCTGCAGCTTCTGGCGGCTGTTGCCGCGCAGACCGCGCAGTTCGTCAAGTTCGGCGTTGAAACCTTCGCGGATAACCCCGCCGTCGGAAACACGGGCGGGCGGATTTTCGGCTATCGCGCGGTTTACAAGGTCGCGGCTTTTGCGCACGGTGTCGCGCACGGAGGCAAAATCGCGGGCGACGTCCACAAACGGCGCGCCGTTTGCCGCCAGCCAGTTATCAAGCCCGTCGGCGGCTTTAAGCGAGCGGCCAAGCAGTGCAAGGTCGCGCGGCGTTGCGCTGAAGGTTGCGACACGGCCCATTACGCGCTCGATATCGCCTATTTCGCACAGCACGCCGGAAAGCTGTTCGCGGCAGTTAAGCCCGTCGACAAGTTCGGAGACCGCTGTCTGGCGGTTTCTTATATCGGTAAGCTCGACAAGCGGCTGTAAAATCCACTGGCGCAGAAGGCGCGAGCCCATGGCCGTAACCGAGCGGTCCAGCACGCCCCACAAAGTGTTTTTGCGTCCGCCGAAATCGGACTCCACAAGTTCCAGCGTGCGCACGGCGCTTTCATCGAGCTGCATGTAGCCCGACGGTTCGCGGTAGGCGGGAACAAGGCTGTCTTTAAGGTGCGGCTCGTTATCCGCCACATAGGCGGCGGCGCGCAGGGCGGCCTTTACTGCCAGCTGGTGGTTCTGCCATATTTCGCGCGACGGCCAGTTGGCCGGCACGTCGGCGGAAACAGGTTTGCCGTTAAAAAAAGTAAGTGCGGTGCGTTCAAGACCCGCGCGGCTTTTAAGCTCGGGTCCGGACTTGGCATCCGTCAGCAGTTCGGCGGGATTAAGGCGGGTAAGTATGCCGGAAAGAAGGCGCAAATCCTTGTCGCCTATTTTCTGCGTGGCCCAGAAATCGCCGGTGGAAACCTCAACGCAGGCAAGGCCCCAGCCCACAATATCGCGCTCGACGCAGACGAGGTAATTTGAAATGCGCGCTTCCAAAAGGGAATCCTCGGTAACGGTTCCGGGCGTGACCACGCGCACCACCTGCCGTTTTACAAGGCCCTTGCCGCCGTTATCGGGCGTAAGCTGTTCGCAGATGGCGACTTTATAACCGGCCTTCAGGAGTTTGGAAACATAAGTGGACGAGGAATGGAACGGAACTCCGCACATGGGTATGCCGTGACGCGCGGTAAGCACAAGGCCCAGCACGCCGCTGGCGGTTTTGGCGTCGTCGCCGAACATTTCATAAAAATCGCCCAGGCGGAAAAAAAGCATGGCATGGGGATAAGAGGCCTTTATGGCCATATACTGCTTCATTAAGGGGGTGTCCATTGCTGTTTCCATAGGTAAATTCTATCAAATAGAAGACTGCGCCTGCCGCAAAACTTCGTATATCTGCGCCATGTCGGTACAGGCCATGAAACGCGAGCGCACGGCCGCGCTTCCGGCAAAATCGCGCACCCAGAAACCGACTACTTTGCGGATGCGCACGGCCGCCTCTTTCTCGCCGTAAAACTCGGCGTTGAGTTCAATAAGGCGGCGAAAATCGGAGAGTCTGCGAAGCGGGTCTATTTTATAGGCCGATTCGCCTGAGAGCTCGTTTATTATCGACGTAAAAACATACGGGTTTCCCACCGCCGCGCGGCCGACCATAACTCCGGCGCAGCCGGCGGAAAACATTTTAAGCGCGTCAGCGGCGCAGGCCACCCCGCCGTTACCCAGCACGGGAATTTTAACAGCCGCGCAGGTTTCGGCTATGGCATCGTAATTTACCGGTCCGCTGTGCACGGCCTCGGCAAAACGGCCGTGAACGGTCACCGCGCGGGCGCCGCAATCCTCGGCGATTTTTGCAAAGCGCGGCGACAGCACGGAATCCTTTTTAAGGCCTATTCGCATTTTGACCGTGACCGGCACGGAGGCGGCCTTTACGGCGGAGGAAACAATCGCGGCGAATTTTGTCTCGTCGCGCATAAGCGCGGAGCCGGAGCCCGACCTGATTATTTTTTTAACGGGACAGCCGGAATTTATATCCACGATATCGGCGCCGCAGTCCTGCGCCATTTTTACGGCGGTGGCCATGGCGGAGGGTTCCCCGCCGAAAATCTGCACCGAAACGGGGTGTTCAAGCCGGTAGATTTTAAGCATTCTCCGCGTGCGCTGGTTGCCGTAAAAAAGCGCCTGAGCCGACACCATTTCGGCCACCACAAGACCCGCGCCGTTTTCAAGGCACATGCGCCGGAAAGGCGAATCGGTAATGCCCGCAAGCGGCGCGAGCACAAGATTGTTGGGGCAGGTAAAGGAACCTATTTTAAGCGGCCGTATGGGCGAAGACACGGCTAGATACCGTCGTGGGTAATGGAATAATCCCGCGCGGGGCGGTTTGCAACCGCGTCGATTTCGGACTGGGGAGCGTTTATCTTTTTAAGCAAATCGATCTGGAAAGCGTCGGCCTGCTTTTCAAGATTTTCGACGGAAGCCGCATCGGCGGGATCGACGGGGATATAAGTGCCTTCGGGCATGCGCAGCTGCTGTGGCTGACCGAGGGCCGAAAGTTCCTGCGCGGTACTTTTCTGCGCCAGATAATACTGGCGGGCGTGAAAATACTGGTGGATTATTTCACCGGAACACCAGGTGGCCGAGCGGGAAGCCGCGGCGCGCGTAACCGAAATGGTGGGTATGCCGTTTTCCATCTGAAACGCCGTGCGGTCGCCCAGACGCACCACGAAAATGAACTGTTTGAACTCGTTAAACAGCGGACGGTCGGCCGCCCAGATAAGTTCCAGCGCCTTCCAGAGACGCCGTTCCAGATCCTTGCCGCCGACAACGCGCAGTATGAAGGTCTGCGAAGCCTGCTGGCTTACCTGCTGCTGGGTTGCGGTCGTGGTTGAAGTCTGCTGGGCCTGGGCATCGTCCGGAATTGTTACCGCTATGGGGTGCAGCTGGTCGCGCACCGTATTCATTATAAAAGCGAGAACGAAGAACATGATGATATTCAGCCATACGGGCGGATGCCGCAGGCTGTCTAGAATAATTTGATTTCGCTCTTCGCTCATACCCTTTATTATAGCAAAAGAATATATACCGGCAATGACGGTTTTGGCAATAGAAAACCCGCCCTTTGCAGGGGGCGGGTTTTCTGGTTTTCGAAAGTCTACTGGCGGACTATTCTGATATCCTGCGGAACCTGTATGACGGGCACGGATTTGACCGCGCGGACCAGAACATCGCGTATGGTAATGCCCATATTCTGCTTGTCGGTACCTTCGCCGTAAATGGGCGCGCCCGCAAGGAAGTCGCTCAGCGCAACGGTGTAAACCGCGTTGGGGTCTGCGGGCTGACCGTTTATAAGCACCTGCGTGCCGGAAGCGGAGATGATGACCTTCACGGCGGAGGAATACTGCATGGAGCTGGTGAAATCCGGCTTGACGGCATGCTGCACGGCGGCGATAAACTGACTGCCTTTCATGCGCATGCGCACCATCTGATTATCAAAAGGCATTACGTTAAACACCTGCCGCATTGTTATGGGACCTGCGGGAATTGACGAGCGTATGCCGGCGGTGTTCATTATGGCAATCTGGGTTTTTGCGGCCGAGGCCATTGCGTCGGAAACCCAGTTTGGCATGGGGCCGTCAATGCGGCCGGGCACGAAACGGTCCAGCGGCTGATTGGTGCGGCCTATAACCTTGTCCATTTCCGGCGCGACCTGCTGGGTTATGCTGTTAAGAAGGGCCGTAACTTCCTGATCCTGTCCGTAATAATTGAGCCACAGATCCAGCACCTTCACGCTTACGCCGCGCAGTTTGCGGGTGGAATCGTCGAAATCGAGAACGATGCGGGAGACATTGGAAAGGTTGGAGCCGCTTTCCGCAATCATGGTTCCGCTTTCCTTATCGAAATAGCCGGTGGGCAGGGTCTTGTGAGCGTGACCGCCCATGATGACCGCGAGTTTGCCCGGAACCGCGCGGGCTATGCCGATGTTTCCGCCGACGATGTCCGCCTGCGTGGGCTGCCAGCCGGCCGGTATCTGAAAGGAGGTGCAGCCGGAAAGGCAAATGCCCTGATGCGACAGAACCACTATGGCGTCGACATTTTCACGGGCGATAGCGGCGACGGCGCGTTTTATTTCGTCGCGCGCGTCGGTGAAATTGAGCATGGCGATGTTCGATGCCATGGTGGCCTTTGCGGCGTCGGGAGGAATCATACCGACGACGGCGATTTTATAACCGTCGGCGTTAACAACCGTGTAAGCCTTTATGCAGGGAAAACGTCTGCGCGAACGGTCGTACATATTCGCGGCAAGAATCGGGAAACGGGCCTGCGAGCAAAGGCCGAGAAGATTCTGAAAACCGTAATCGAAATCATGGTTGCCGACTGCGGAAGCGGCGTAGCCCAGTTTATTCATAAGCGCAATGGACGCGCCGCCCTTGGTAAGATTGCCCTCGGGAGAGCCCTGAAACCAGTCGCCTGAATCCAGCAGGATTACCGGACCGCCTTCCCTTTTAACGGCGTTTGCCAGCGCGGCCGAGCCGCCTATCTGGACCATATCTCCGGCGTGGGTTTTAACGTCGGTGGGCATATAATGGCCGTGCACGTCGCTGGTGTGGTACAAAACCACGGTTTTTGCGTCCAGCCACGATGAGGCGCACAGCACGCAGGCAAGCAGCAGATAAAAACGTTTTTTCATAAACCTCCAGAACTTCCTTTCATATTATAAAACGGCCGCAGGACTGCGGCATGGGCCCTTGGGCCCGCGTTATTTGTCGCTTTTGACGATTCTGCCGCCTTCAGGCAGGGTTATCTCGCCGGTCTTTTCCATTTCGGCGGCTATGGCATCGCGTATGTTTATATCAAGGTCGGTCTTGTTCGTGCCTTTGGAAATCACCTTGCCGCCGCTTCCGCCTTCGGCCAGGAAGTTGTTGGTGACCACGCGGTAGGTCTTGTTCATATCAAGCGGCTGTCCGCCGACAGTAACGGTAAGACTGCCTATTTTGTTATCCGCCGTCAGCGTATAAACGGCCTTGAGTCCGCCCACGCAGTTTGCGGAGGTTTCGCCCGTAACGGTCTGTGATATTACGTCGGCAATCTGCGCGCCGGTCATATCCAGTTCATAAAGACTGTTTTCAAAAGGAAGGGCCTGATAAATTTCGCCGTAGGTTATGTCGCCCTTCGGGATATCGGAACGCACGCCGTGCAGGTTTTGAAACGCCGCGACGGAGCCGCTGGCGATTTTCATCATATAATCGGACACGAGATTGCAGAACGCGGGGCTGAATTTTTCATCGCCGCGCGTAAGATCAAAGCTGGTATGGGCGACCTTGCGGGCCATTCTTCCGGCAACTTCCTTCTGATACTTCGCCAAAACGGCGGCAACTTTTTTATCCCCGCCGTCCTTGTCCGTCCACAGGTCGACAAGCTCGTCTTTCGCGCCGGTAAATTTACCGGTCCTGTCGTCGAAGTTAAGTTCAACGCGGCTGGCGGCGGTAAGCTGGGCGCCGCTTTCAACAAGCAGCGTGCCGCTTTCGGCGTCGCGGTAGCCGTCGGCAAGCGCGGTGTGGTTATGCCCGCCCATGATTACGGCGATATCGCCTTTTGCGGCGCGCGCCATGGAAATATTGCCGTCCTTATAATCGGCGTCCGTAAGTTTTATTTCGGACTGCTTGAGGGTCTTACCCGAGCAGTCCGCGCAAAGACCGCTGTGCGTGATGACAACAATGGCGTTTACCTTTTCTTTTTTAAGGGCTTCAACCGCGCCGCGCACGGTTTCGTTTTTGTCGCGGAAAGTAAAATCAATTACGTTGCGCGGCAGTGTGGCCGTTGCGGTTTCCTCGGTTATCGCGCCGATTACGCCTATGCGCACACCGTCCTTTTTTATTATGGTGTACGGCTTTACAAAGGGCGCGACCTTTCCGGTTTTTTTAAGGTAAAGATTGCTGGCCAGATACGGATATTTCGCGGTGGCCGCCATGGCTTTTGGCACGACCGCGCCATAATCAAATTCATGGTTTCCCAGTGTCGCGGCCGAATAGCCAAGTTTGTTAAACAGGGCCACGGTCGCGCGGCCGCGCGTATAGTTTCCGACGGGCGTACCGACAAAAGTATCGCCTGAATCAAGCAGAATGTGCGGAAGTTTTTCTTTTTTTACCAGCGCCGAAAGCGCGGGGAAACCGCCGATGTATTTTTTAGCAAGCTCGCCTTCCGACGCGGCGGGGCGGGCGAAATACCAGCCGTGAATATCGCTGGTGTGGTAAATTACTATGGTCTTGGCTTCGGCAAGAACCGACGCCAGCATAAGAGACAAAAATACGGCCAAATTCTTCTTCATATATTCTCCTTAAAGCGCGCCCGCGCGGGGCAGCGCAAACTCCATATTATCAAATAATTTCAGCGTACCATAAGGCCAGAACGGCAAGCCTGAAAAGCATGCCGTTATCGGGCCGAGCTTCACCCTGCGAGTGCCCCGCGAAAGCGGTTTTAATAAAGTCCGCGTCAAAAATTTCGGAATGCCCGAAGGCGCGTTCCACCGCCGCCGATACTTCCGGCGGATTGGACAGAACCCATTCTTCCCACGGAGCCCAGAAGCCGTGCTTGCGCCGCATGACGATATCTTCCGGCAGATATTTCATCGCCAGTTTGCGCAGAAGCCACTTGCTCTTGAAATTGCGGATTTTATATTCCGACGGCAAAGTAAACGCGAACTCCGTTACCTCGGGATAGAGAAACGGCACGCGCAGTTCCAGCGACGCCGCCATGGTGGCCTTGTCGGCCTTCATAAGCAGACAGTCGGCCAGCACGCTGCGGTAATCGGCCAGCAGATAGGAATTGAACCCCTCGGCCTTCTCGACGTAGGAAAGCCAGTCCGCACCCTGTCTTGGCGAGGGTTTCATAACCTTGGAAACAGCTTCATCGCCAGAGTGCGCATTGGCGTAAACCCAGCCGCGCATACCTGCAAAGGGCACGGCCTGATACTCCCTCCCCTTTTTTAGCAGATGCACAAGTCCCGCGCCGGCGCCGCGCAAAAAGCCCGGCAGGGCGTTCACTTTTTTGGAAAGTATACCGGCCTTGTAACGGCCGTAGCCGCCAAAAAGCTCGTCGGCGCCTTCGCCCGAAAGGGTGACGGTCACCTGCTCCGCCGCGTGTTTGGAAAGAAGGTAAGTAGGCAGTATGGCCGAGTCCGCGACAGGCTCGTCCATGGCTTTCAGCATCTCGCCCATTTTTTCGAGCGTGCGGCCCTCAAGCACCAGCGGGTAATGCGTCGTACCCAGATGCCGCGCCACTTCAAGCGCGTAGCCTGACTCATCAAGCCCGCTGCGCCCGCCGGAAAACCCTATGGAAAAAGTTTTAAGTTCGCCGGTAATGTGTTTGCGCATTATGGCGGTGATAAGACTGGAATCCACGCCGCCGCTTAAAAATGCGCCGAGCGGCACATCGCTCAAAAGATGTTCCTTTATGGAACGGTTCAGAATATCGTCGAGGCGTTCCACGGCCTCGTCCTCGCTCATGGCGGAGGGACTGCCGTCAAAAACTTTCAGCGCGTAGTAACGCTTCGGCGTCATATCGGCAGGAGCGCCGCATTTGAAACTTACAAAATGCGCAGGCGGAAGTTTATGAACATTCCTTATTATAGTGTTGGGAGAATGGACAAAGCCAAAGCGCAGATATTCGTCCGTTCCCTCGGGGTCGAGGTCGGGCGGAATAGGGGCTTTTAAAAGCGAGCGCAGTTCGGAGGCGAAGTAGACAATGCCGTCTTTTTCGGCGTAGTAAATTGGTTTTATGCCGACCTGATCGCGGTAAATTGAAAGTTCCTTTTGCTGACTGTCCCAGATTGCAAAAGCAAACATTCCCTTTAATTTCGCGGCGCAGTCGCGGCCGTATTTCGCATAAGCGTAAAGGAGGGTTTCGGTGTCGCAGGTGGTGTGGAATTTAATGCCGTCGGCTTCCAGCTCGGCGCGCAGGTCCAGATGATTGTAAATTTCCCCGTTAAACACGACGGCGTAGCGGCCGTCCTCGGAAAGCATGGGCTGATGCCCGTGTTCAAGGTCCAGAATGGAAAGCCTGCGAAAACCGAAGGCCACCGGCCAGCTGAAATATTCGCCGGAATCGTCGGGCCCGCGGTGAATCATGGAGTCGCGCATCGCGCGCAATACGTCCTGACTGCACTGGGCGCTGCCCAGAGACAACATACCGCTTATGCCGCACATAATGACCTCGCAAAACCCGCGCCGTCAGGCGGGACCTGGACAAAAAACAAACAGGGGACCGGTAAACACCGATCCCCTGTCCGATACAAACTGACTGAGCGTTGGATTAACGCTTGGAGAACTGGTAGTGCTTTCTCGCTTTGGGCTGACCGGGTTTTTTGCGTTCCACCATTCTGGGGTCTCTGGTGAGGAAACCGGCCTGCTTCATGGTCTTCTTGCAGGCATCGCTGAACGTGGAAACGGCGCGCGCTATTGCGTGGCGCACCGCACCGGACTGGCTGGAAACGCCTCCGCCGACGACGGTTACTTCGTAGTCGTACTTGGCGGCGGCTTCGACGGCCTTAACGGGAGATTTCGCCGTGGCGGCGAATCTTTCGCAGCCGCGGAAATACTCGTCGACGGGCTTGGCGTTCACGACGACATTGCCCTGTCCCGGAGTAACGCGGACCTGCGCGATGGAAGTCTTGCGCCGGCCGGTTTTCTGCAGTGTATTGGTTTCTTTCATCTTACCTGTTCCTCTTGAAATGAGTTAGGCGGCAGCCTTTTCCGCGGTCTTTTCGGTGGTGCGGGCGGCATACGGATTTTCGGCGTTCTTAAACACCTTAAGTCTGCGCATTCTGCGGTCGCGGAGCTTGTTGTCGCCAAGCATTCTGCGCACGGCAAGGCGAATGATCTTGGTCGAGTCGTTTTCAAGCTGTCTCTTGAAGGGGATTACTTTTGCACCGTCGTTGTAGCCCGAGTGGCGAAAGTAAAATTTAGCTTCAAGCTTGTTGCCGGTGATCTTCAGCTGGTCGGCATTGGTGACGACCACAAAATCTCCGCAGTCGATGAAAGAGGTATAAGTCCTCTTGTGCTTGCCGCGAAGCAGGGTGGCGACTTTCGTCGCGAGCCGTCCGAGGGTCAGTGAAGAAGCGTCAATATGATGCCACTTCCGGGACATTTCAACTTCATTTTTTGCTGGTAGCCATGTCTTCTGTTGCATATTCCTACTCTTTACAGAGAAATTTACATTCATTCCAATATAACACTTTATTGCGCTTTTTGCAAATATCCGTCTATTTTTCCGAGGGAACCACGCCGATGCCCGCTTTTACAAGCGCCGGGTCGTAAACCCCTTTTGGCGACAGACAGCCGCCTTTCATTATACGGTCTTTGACAAAAAACGAGGTGTCCAGATCGATAAAATCGAAACACCCGAGAGCCGATGCCATATGCGCAGAACAGTGCATGGCAAGGGCCGATTCCATCATGCCGCCTATCATAAGGCGCAGGCCGTTTGCGGAAGCAAGACGGGCCATTTCAAAGCCGCCCAGCACGCCGAATTTCATTATTTTGATATTTACGGCGGGCGCGGCTTTTTCCTTTATCAGGCGGTACAAATCGGAAATGTCATAGACGCTTTCGTCCGCGCCTACGCACACGCCGGCGAGACGGGAGACTTTTTTAAGGCCGTCCCAGTCGCCGCGCGGCACGGGCTGTTCGACGAAAGCGAGGTTTACTCCGGCTTTCTTTATTTCTTTTATAAAGCGCAGCATCTCGGCGGCGGTAAAACCTTCGTTAGCGTCAAGATACACGGGGCAGGCCTTTACGGCGCGGCCCACGGCAAGGACTCTTTCAAAATCGGTCTTTTCATCCGCGCCCACTTTAATTTTGAAGGCGCGTATGCCCCTGGCGTAAATCTGCTTTGCCTGCAAAAGGGCGTCTTCCGGCGTGCCGATAACCACCGTCATGTCGGTGTGCAGTTTATTGGCTTTCGTGCCGAAAAATTTCCACGCGGGCATTTTGACGTAACGGCACAGAGCGTCGACAAGAGCCATTTCAATGGCGGTTACGGCACAGCGCGCGGAAGGAAACATTTCCCGCATGACGCACGAAATTTCGTGATAGTTCGCCGCGTCGCAGCCGACGAGTTCCTCGCAGGCCATGCGCAGGTCTTTAAGCACCTCTTCGGGACCTTCGCCGGTGATGTGCTTTGCGGGCGCGGCTTCGCCGTAGCCGATTGTACCGTCAGCCAGTTCAAGTTTTATCAGGGCGTTTTCAAGGCTCTGATGACTGCCGCTTGCTATCGTAAAGGGGCGGTTCAGCGCGGCGTTAAGCGCGCGGGCCGAAGCTTTTTTTATTATAGTGGACTTCATTTGCCTTCCTTTTTTTCGCCAAGCAGCCAGCCCAGATAGGCCTGCATGAACTGGTCGAGATTGCCGTCCATTACGCCGCTTATATCGGAGGTTTCGCAGTCCGTGCGCAGGTCCTTTACAAGCTGGTAGGGCATGAAAACGTAGGAGCGTATCTGGTGGCCCCAGGCGATGTCGCCTTTTTCACCGTAGTGCTTTTCCAGTTCGGAACGCTTTTTATCCATTTCCACTTCGTAAAGCTTTGCCTTTAACATCTTCATGGCATTTACGCGGTTCTGGTACTGAGAGCGTTCGTTCTGGCACTGCACCACAATGCCGGAGGGCTTGTGGGTTATGCGCACTGCCGTTTCAACCTTGTTGACGTTCTGGCCGCCGGCTCCGCCGGAGCGGTAGGTATCAAGCTCAAGGTCCTTATCCTCGATGACGATATCGATTTCCTGCTCGATATCGGGCAGGACATCGATTGAGGCAAAGGAGGTATGGCGGCGTTTGTTGGAGTCAAACGGCGAAATGCGCACGAGGCGATGCACGCCGCTTTCGCTTTTGAGATAGCCGTAGGCGTATTTTCCTTTTATGAAGGCCGTAACGTTGCGTATGCCCGCCTCTTCCCCGTGCAGCATATCCGTGATTCATAAAAGGAAAATACGCCTACGGCTATCTCGCTTTTGAGATAGCCGTAGGCGTATTTTCCTTTTATGAAGGCCGTAACGTTGCGTATGCCCGCCTCTTCCCCGTGCAGCATATCCGTGATTCATAAAAGGAAAATACGCCTACGGCTATCTCGCTTTTGAGATAGCCGTAGGCGTACTCGCCTTCCACAAAGGCGGTGACGCTTTTAACACCGGCTTCCTCGCCGGGGAGTAAATCGGTTACGCTGAATTTCATGCCGTGCTGTTCGGCCCAGCGGGTATACATGCGCAAAAGCATTTCGGCCCAGTCACAGGACTCGGTTCCGCCGGCTCCGGCGTGAATGCTTATGATGGCGCTTAGCTTGTCGTTCTTGCCGGAAAGTTTTACCTTGAAATCCATGCCGCGCAGTGAAGATTCAATGGCTGAAAGCTGGGCCATTATTTCGCCCAGTTCCGAAGCCTGACCGCCTTCCTTTGCAAGGTCGTAAAGGGCGCGGGCGTCCTCAAGACCGCCGGCGGCCTTGTCGTAGGCGGCCACGTCGTTTTTAAGCCCGCTCAACTGCTTAAGCATATCCTGCGCGTTCTGCGCGTTATTCCAGAATTCGGAAGAAGAGGCGTTGGCGTCGCCCGCCGCTATTGCGGCGCGCTTTTTGTCCACGTCCATAAGGCCGCCCAGTTCCCGCAGTTTCGCGGTAAGAGCGTCAAGCAGATTGGCGGCGTCTTTAAATTCGATAAGTTCCATAATGTGATTTTAGCATTTCCCGCAATACATTTTTACCGCGCTTATCATTGTCTGCGCGTGCAGGGCGGCGGTGTCGGACGGATTTTCGGCGTAGCCTCCGCCTAAAACAACGGCGAGCGGAAGCCTTCGCGCAAGGCAGTACGCAAACACCGTTTCGTCGCGGCGGCGCATGTCGGCGAAGGTAAGTTTCATACCGCCTATGCGGTCATGTTCGTAAGGGTCGGCACCGGCAATATATACCGCTATGTCCGGCGAGGAAAAAGCGGAAACTTTTTTAAGTCCCCCTTCCAGCGCGCGCAGATAATCCTTGCCGCTTATGCCTTCCGGCAGTTCTATATCAAGCGAACTCTTCCCCTTTTTTTCGGGATACTTTTTGCCGTGCAGGGAAAAGGTGAAAACGTCTTTATCGCCCGCGAAAATTTCGGCCGTGCCGTTTCCCTGATGCGCATCCAAATCAATCAGCACGGCGCGGCTTATGCGTTTTTCCGCGCGCAGTTTATTTATGGCCACGGCCATGTCGTTAAGCAGGCAAAAGCCCTCGCCGTGGTCTGAAAAAGCGTGATGACTGCCGCCGCCAAAATGCAGGCCAAGTCCGCGCGAGAGCGCGAAATCGCAGGCCATTATAGTGCCCGAGCAATGCAGCTGGTGCGCGACGGACACCGCACGGTTAAACGGCAGTTCGGCGGCGGCAATCTGCTCTTTTGAAAGCGTGAGATTTTGCACGGCCCGCACCCACTGCGGAGTGTGGGCAAGCGCAAGGTCGGCAAACTCGGGCATTGAGGGTTCCGCGATATCGCTTGCGTTTATAAATCCGCCCATCACGGCGCGGCGTGCCGCATCGACAAATTTTGAGGTGACAAGTTTATGCCCCGGCATTGGCACGGAATAAAGAATGGAGCAGACCGCCGGAAAGCCGGTCATATCACGATAACCAGAAGACTCAGCATGGCGACGGCAAACATTGCCATGCCGAATACATCACCGGCGCGGCTATAGAAGGTATCGGGACCGGAATAGAAAGGAACATCGACGACCATTACGCCGTCGGAACTTACGGGCAGGGCGCGCACCACGCGGCCGCGCGGATCGATATAACCCGAAATGCCGGTATTTGCGGCGCGGATAAGCGGACGGCCGTTTTCCACCGCGCGGAAAACGTTGGTTATGAAATGCTGGTAAGGACCGGCGGTATCAAGATACCAGCCGTCGTTTGTTATGTTTACAAGCATCTGCGCGCCGTTATGGACGGCGTCACGAGCTATATAAGGAAAGATTGCCTCGTAGCATATATTCACGCCCAAATCGGCAGCGCCCGCGCGCAGGGGCAATTGATAATCCGACCCCGGCTCGAACTCTCCCAGCTTTCCCAGCACGCCGATATATTTTGAAAGGAATCCGCGAAACGGCACATATTCTCCGAAGGGCACAAGCTGGCGTTTGTCATAAACGCCGCGCACTCGGCCGTCCGGCGAAAACAAAAAGGCGGAAACGTAGTTTTTATTTTTTCTGCGCGACACGGAACCTACTACGTGGTAGCACGACATGTTGACGGCAAGGCTGCTTACCCAGACTGAATATTTAGGGTCCTCAATCCAGCCGGGCAGGGCGGACTCCGGCCACACCACGATATGCGGCTGCTGTTTTGCGGCCTCGGCAAGCTGGGCGGACAGACGGTCTTTAATCCAGTCTTCAAAATGCTCATCCCATTTGCGGTATTGGTCGATGTTCGGCTGAATTACGGCCACGCGGATGTTTTCCGTGTAATAAACATTTTCTACAGAAAGCGTCTGCTGACCAAAAATAAGCGCTGCCGCCACGGCGGCAACCGGCGCGGGCAAATAGCCCATGCGATGCCAGAAGCCGCGTTTTTCAAGCAGCAGCATGGCAAGCGAAATACCTGCATAGGCAAGCAGGAAACTGATGCCGAAAACGCCGGTTATGGAAGCGGTCTGCAAAATTGTAAGGTTGGTCCACTGCGTGTAGCCCGCCATGAACCACGGAAGGAAAAGCCCCTGCGCGCCCAGCACGGTCTTAAACCACTCAAAGCCCGCGAAACCGGCCGCGCCAATAAACGCGGAGAAAGGCCCGTAGCCCCTTATCGCGCGCAGAAACACGGCAAAAAGCCCGTACTCCATGCCCAGAAAAAGGGAGAGAGCAAGCCATGCGGCGGCCGCGGCGGGCGGTGCCATTTCACCGGCGCGGCAGGTGTAGTATATCCAGTAAAGTATGCCGGAATAAAGGAGGAAGCCGGTCAGCCAGCCGTATAAAAAAGCGTGACGCTTTTCGGGCAGGCGCACCACGGCGGCGGTAAACGGGGCAAGGAAGAACCAGCCCAGTACACCCAGCGAAAACTTGGGGTAGCCGAGCACGCCCAGAAGCGCGGACAGCCCGCACAAAAACGCGGGATGTCCGACAACCGCCATTATGACCGACAGGGGTTTTTTCACTGCAAAGCCTCTTGCCGTAAGCCGGAGAAATAACCTGCACAGCGCCGCTTGCGCGGCAGTTCAGACCGGACAGGAAGCCGTCTCGGGAAAACTACTTTCCCATGCCGCAGCACTTCTTGTATTTCTTGCCGCTGCCGCAGGGACAGGGGTCGTTGCGGCCGATCTTTGAAAGGCCGCGCGGCTCTTCCTGCTGCTTCATGGAACGGGGCAGCGTGTTGTCCTCGGGCAGGGTGTTGGCCGACGGCGCGGGAGCCTGCCGGCGGGGCGGCAGCTGAATCTTGAAAATATAATCCACCATGGTATCGCGCACGCGGTTGAGCATGTTCTGGTACATGGAGAAGGATTCTTTCTGATATTCGATGAGCGGGTCCTTCTGGCCGTAGGCGCGCAGGCCCACGCTCTTCTGCAGGTGGTCGAGTTCGTAAAGATGCGTCTTCCACATCTGGTCGATAAGCTGCAGCATCAGCATCCGCTCTATTTCCTTGAAATCCACAAGCTGCTGGGCGAAATAGGCAACGCGGTCGTCGTAAATATGGCGTATCTGGGCCAGCAGTTCCTTTTGCAGTTCCTCGCGGTTTACCTTGAGCAGTTCGTCGCGGGTGTAGCCGAAGTCAATAAGGAAAGTGCGGCTGAAAAACGCCTTGAGGCTGTCCACATCCCAGTTTTCCGATGAACCGTTTTCCGGCGTCCAGTGCTCGAAACTTTCCTCGACCACTTCCTCTATCATCTGCTGTACGCGGTCGGAAACGTTTTCACCGTCCAGAATGGCGTTTCTCAGACTGTAAATTGCGGTGCGCTGCTTGTTCATAACCTTGTCATAATCAAGCAGGTTCTTTCTTATGTCGAAGTTGCGGGCTTCAACGCGTTTCTGGGCGCTTTCAATCTGTCTGGAGATAAGGCGGGATTCAATAGCCTCGCCGTCCTCCATGCCGAGTTTGCCCATGATTGCGGAAATGCGGTCGGAGCCGAAAAGACGCATAAGTTCGTCGTCGAGAGAAACGTAGAACACGGAAGAGCCCGGATCACCCTGNCNGGCGCAGCGGCCGCGCAGCTGATTGTCGATACGGCGCGCCTCATGGCGTTCCGTGCCCATGACGTGCAGACCGCCCGCCGCGACCACAAACTTGAATTCCTCGGGGTCCTGAGGGCTTCCGCCCAGCAGAATATCCGTTCCGCGGCCCGCCATGTTGGTGGCGATGGTGACCGCGCCGCGCCGTCCGGCCTGCGCGATAATCTGGGCTTCCATTTCGTGATACTTGGCGTTAAGCACCTGATGCGGTATGCCCTTGGCGCGCAGAAGCGCGCTGAGCTTTTCCGACTTTTCAATCGAGCGCGTACCGACCAGCACGGGCTGGCCCTTTTTCCAGCAGGCCTCTACTTCGTCTATGGCGGCATTGTATTTTTCGCGTTCCGTGCGGTAAACAACGTCGGGGTAGTCGATTCTCAGGCAGGTGCGGTTGGGCGGAACCTCGATTACGTCGAGCTGGTAGATTTCCCAGAACTCGGGGGCTTCCGTCATGGCAGTACCGGTCATGCCCGATATGCGCTTGTAAAGTTTGAAGAAATTCTGGAAGGTGATGGTGGCCAGAGTCTGGTTTTCTTCCTTGATTACCAGACCTTCCTTGGCTTCCACGGCCTGATGCAGACCGTCGGACCAGCGGCGGCCCGGCATGAGACGGCCGGTGAATTCATCGACGATGATGATTTCGCCGTCCTTCACCACATAGTCCACATCCTTTTCAAAAAGGTGGTAGGCGCGCAGGGACTGAGTGAGGTGATGCACCCACTCGGACTGCACGTCGTCGTAAAGATTCGACACGCCGAGAAACTTTTCGGTCTTGGACACGCCTTCGTCCGTCAGGGTGACGCTGTGCGCTTTTTCATCGATGATTGCGTCATAGCCCTTGCCGAGGTCCTCGCCTGTGTACTTTGCGTCGACTTCCTCTTTTTCCGTTACAAACCGCACCTTCAGGTTAGGGGTGATGCGGTTTATTATGTAATACTTGTCGGTCGATTCCTCGGCGGGACCGGAAATGATGAGCGGGGTGCGGGCCTCGTCGATTAAAATGGAGTCGACTTCATCGATGACGGCGAAGTTGAGCGGCCGCAGCACGCGTTCGTCGCGGTGAACGACCATGTTGTCGCGCAAATAATCAAAGCCGATTTCGTTATTGGTAACGTAGGTAACGTCGCGCATGTACATTTCGCGGCGGTCTTCGTTTCTCATGTCGTGGCCGATAAAGCCGACGCTAAGACCCAGAAATTCAAAAACTGGACCCATCCAGTTGCGGTCGCGGCGGGCCAGATAGTCGTTGACGGTTACGATGTGCGCGCCCTTGCCGGAAATGGCGTTAAGGTAAGTGGGCAGGGTTGCGACGAGGGTTTTACCTTCGCCCGTGCGCATTTCGGCTATTTTGCCCCTGTGCAGCACCATGCCGCCCAGCATCTGCACGTTATAGTGGCGCAGGCCTATGGTGCGGGACGAAGCCTCGCGCACCGCGGCGAAAGCCTCGGGCAGGATATCGTCGAGCGTTTCACCTTTTTCAAGACGGGCGCGGAATTCCGCCGTCTTGCCGCGCAGCTGCTCGTCGGTAAGTTTTTTATAGTCTTCCTCGTATGAATTAATGGCGTCAAGCACGGGCTGCATGGACTTCAGGTCACGCTCGCTCTTGGTACCGAAAATCGCTTCCGCGAATCGCTTAAGCATAGGGTATTCCTTTTAAGATAGTTTGCCGTCTATAAATATTAAACATTTTATGCGCCGGTTCCACAATAGAGCCAAGGGCCTAGAGGCGTGCGCCGTCAGCGTAGGTTTCGTGCCACAGCTCAAGCATGAGGACGGCCCACAGTTTGTAGCCGTGGTCCTGCCGTCCGCTCTGGTGCTCTTGCCACAGGGCCCGCAGGGCGGCGGGGTCGAAGTAGCCGCGCGAAAGCGCCTTCGGGTTAAGGCAATGATCCTGCCAGTAGGTTTTGAGCCTGCCGCGAAACCACGGGCCCAGCGGTATGCCGAATCCCATTTTGCCGCGCGACGCTATTGCTTCTGGCAGGCGGTCGCGGAAGGCTTCCTTCAAAAGCCGCTTGCTGCCGCTAAGCCCAGAAAGTTTCCAGTCCCCCGGCAGGGAAAAGGCGAATTCCATGAACTTGTGGTCCAAAAGCGGAGAGCGGCCTTCCAGCGAATTTGCCATGGCGGCTATGTCCACCTTCGTCATCAGCCCTTCGGGCAGATAGGTGTGCATGTCGAGATAAAGCAGACGGTTTATAAAATCCGCCCCCTCGCTTTTGCCGTAGTAACCGGCCATGTAATCCACCACGGCGGAAGAAGGAAATGAAACGGCGTTTTTGAAGGCGGAGGAATAAAGACCGGCCTTGGTCTGCGCGTCAACAAAGGAAATCATGTTTACATGCCGGTGCGGCACGTCGGCCCCTGCGGCGGAGCGCAGAAAACGCTTTGCCTGCCAGAAACGGTCGTAGGGCGCGGGCTTAAATTCAGGCAGTACGCGGGCCGCCGCCGCAAGGCCTTTTCTGGCCGACAGAGGCAAAGCCGAAAGATACTGAGCAAGCCGCATGGCGGCATAGCGTTTGTAGCCGGCGAAATTTTCATCGCCGCCGTCGCCGTTAAGCGCGACGGTCACGAATTTTCTCGTTTCCCACGCCACATAATAAGTTGGCAGGGCGCTGGGGTCGGCGTAAGGTTCGCTGTAGTGCCAGGCAAGTTTAGGAAGAACGTCCGACATCTCCGGCCGGACTATGAATTCATGGTGCTCGCAGCCGTAGCGCTCGGCCACGGCGCGGGCGTAGGAAAGCTCGCAGAATTCCTGTTCGTCAAAGCCAACGGAAAAAGTTTTTACCGGCGCGGACGAAAGCTCGCTCATCAGCGCGACTACTATCGAGGAATCTATGCCGCCCGAAAGAAAAGCGCCAAGCGGCACGTCGGAAATAAGCCTTATCTTCGTCGATTCCTTTAACAGGCGCACAAGTTCCGCTTTGGCTTCCCCACGGTCCATTTTTGGCGCGGGAGAAAGCGGCAAATCCCAGTAACGTGCTATGCTGATATTGCCGTCCTTCAGCACAAGAGTATGCCCAGGTTCCAGTTTATTTACGCCGCGATAAATGGTGCGCGGGCTTGGAATATACTGAAGCGAAAGGTACATATCGACGGAAGTGCAGTCGATGTCACGGCTTACCCAGTCGGCGGAAAGGAGACCGCGCAGTTCCGAGCAGAATATAAAACGTCCGTCTTTAAGGCAGTAGTTAAGCGGCTTTTTGCCCATGCGGTCACGCGCCAGAAAAAGGCTTTTATCGCGCGCGTCCCAAATGGCGAAAGCAAACATGCCGCGCAGTTTTTTTACGCAGTCGCGGCCGTATTCCTCATAAAGATGAACTATTGTCTCGGTGTCGCATTTGGTGGTAAAAACATGGCCGCGCGCAAGCAGGTCGTCGCGCAGTTCCTGAAAGTTGTAAATCTCGCCGTTAAAAACTATCCGGACAGTGCCGTCTTCATTTGCTATCGGCTGGTGGCCGGTCGAAAGGTCTATAATTGAAAGCCGCCGCATGCCGATACCAAGACAGCCGTCGACATACATGCCGCTGTCGTCGGGCCCGCGGTGGAAAATAAGGCGGTCCATTTCAGAAAGCAGTTCGCGCGACGCCAGCTCGCCCGTACCGAAATTATAGACGCCGTATATTCCGCACATTGTTTTAGTCCCTGCGCACCACTATGCCGGAACGCGCGTAGCGCGCGTCGGCTATTGTTTTTTCGGCGGCAAAGCCAAGTTTTCCGGCCCAGCGGCCAAGCTCGGGAGCCTCGGGACTGCGGCCCAGCAGCTTATCCATCCAGACCAGATTTTCAGCAAGCCGCACCTCGAAATCGCGGTGATGCGAAAAGGACAAAAGACAGCAGCAGCCAAGTCCGCCGAAAATGGAAAACTGCCATGCCAGCGCGTCCACTGCCCAGCGGCCAAGTTTTTGCGCAAAAGAAACGGCTCCGGCGCGCAGTCCTATAAAAAAGCGGTAAATAAACCGCGCAAAGCCGCCGTGCGCGGCGGCAAATACGTTATAATCGGCGCGGCTCATGTGCCGGTACAGCCACACCGACAGCCGGCCCCCGCACCGCACACAGGCGGAAAGCGAGGCCACGTCCTCGTAAAGGTGCGGACTGGCCGACAGCGTGCCCGCCGAATAAACTATATCCATTGTCTCCCTGCGGATGGGCGGGCGGCGGTAATGCCCCTGCACAAGATGCAGTTTTTTATTTTTGCGCGCCGTGTCCGCAAGCGCCAAAATCCTGTCGCTTTCCTCAAGCACCACCACTTCCGAGCCAAGGTGCAGGGCGCACAGCGCCATGCGTCCGGTAAAAATACCGACGGAGAGGGCGTGCTTGCCCTTCCAGATTTTATAATCGACCGAGGTGGATTCAACCAAATCGTTTGCGTCGTCCTCGTTTATATCGGTAAAAACAGGCGGCTGAAGACGGCGCGTTTCGGCCGTCCATTCCGTATCCTCGGCAGTGGGCAGAAGACGGGCCACGCCGTCGGTTATCGGGTAAACGCTGTCGCAATGCTCGCAGCGCAGAAAGCCTTTTTCAATATAACCGTCCTCAAGCGGTTCGGCCACCAAAGTCAGACCGCCGCCGCATTTGGGACAGCTTATAAATTCAAGAGTTTTGGCCCACATTGCCAGCCTCCGCATGGGCATTTTTGAGCGAGCGCCACATACCGCCCAGCGAATGACCCATCTGATAAAGGAAAATAATGCCCAGCGTCGTCATAACCAGATACACGTTTATATGCAGGAAAGTGGCAAAGGCAAGTGCCGAGGATTGGTCCACCCCCCACGCCACCATAACCTGCTGAAGCGCCAGCTCGTAAGTGCCGAAATAGCCCGGCACGGCAGGAAGCGCCACGGCGAAAGCGCCCGCGCACAAAAGCAGCAGACCGCGCCCGAAACCGACCACGTTCAAGCCCAGCGTGTGCGCCGACCAGAAATAGCCGAAGGCATCGCAAAACCACAGCAGAAAACCAAGCAGTATTATAGGAACGGCAAAGCGCAGTTTGCGCAAGGACTCGGCGCCCACGGCAATCTGCCGCACGAACTTGCCGGTTTTCGGCATTCTTGCAAAAAACGCGCGCAGCCGAGCGTTGCGCTCCACAAGCACGTCAAGAAAAATCAGCGCGGCAAGTCCTATTATAAGCACCACAATCATGGCCGCGACAATGCCGGAATACGCGCCGGTCCATTTTTCGCCGCCGTTTACCAGAACGGCCAGCATGAAAATCACTCCCAGTGAAAACATGTCGAGTATGCGCTCCACCAAAATGGTGGCGAGTAAAGTGATAATCGGCGTTTTAAGCACGCTTGAGCCGACCGTCGCGCGCGCAAGTTCGCCAAGCCTAAACGGCAGAACGTTATTTAGCGCAAGGCCTATGGTCTCCAGTTTTATCACCGTCCACGGCGTGCCTTTTTTACCCGGCGCTATAAGCAGATACCACCGCAGACCGCGCACGGCAAGACCGAAACACTCCGCCAGCACCAGCACGCCGACCTGCCACAGATGTGCGCGCGAATAAGCCTGCACCAGCTGGGCGAAATGGACGTTGCGGAACGCCAGCCATATAAAGACCACGCTCAGCGCCACGCCTATGGTAAAAGATAAATGTTTGCGCATAATTGAGTTATTATCACATATTATTGCCCGCGCGGAAACAGCGGGTTCCGGCGGGAAAATAGTATACTCAACACTATGTGCGGAATCTGCGGCATAATAGAACGCGAAGGCACGGCGGCAAACCGCGCCGCGCTCGAAAAAATGAACGCCCTGCTGCTGCACCGGGGGCCCGATGACGGCGGCGTTTTTATAAAGGAAAACGCCGGTCTTGCCATGCGCCGCCTTTCAATTATCGACCTTTCGACCGGCCGCCAGCCCATGACCGCCGAAGACGGCACGACCATAGTTTTCAACGGCGAGATTTACAACTTCCAGCACCTTCGCCGCGAGCTGGAAAGTCTGGGCCACGTTTTCCAGACGGCAAGCGACACCGAAGTCATACTGCGCGGCTACCGCCAGTACGGCACGGCGGTGTCGGAAAAACTGCGCGGAATGTTTGCCTTCGCCATTTACGACGCGCCGAAAAAACGCCTTTTTATTTCGCGCGACCGCATAGGCAAAAAACCGCTTTTATATTCGTTTAATAACGGACACTTCGTGTTTTCGTCCGAAATGCAGTCGCTTCTCGCGGCGGGAAGCATTTCGCGCGAAATTGATGAAAACGCGCTGGACCTTTATATGGGTCTTCAGTACATTCCCGCCCCGCAAACCATTTTCAGGGCTGTAAAAAAACTGCCTCCGGCGCACTCGCTTATTCTTGAAAACGGCGGTCTTTCCGTATTTCCCTACTGGCGGCTTGAGCCGAAGGAAAACGCCGCGCCGATGTCTTACGAAGAAGCAAAAACCGCAGTCATAGCCAAACTGTCGGAGTCCGTAAAACTGCGCATGATTGCAGACGTACCGCTGGGCGCGTTTCTCTCCGGCGGCATTGACTCCTCGGTAATAACCGCGCTCATGGCCAGACAATCGGCAAAACCGGTGAAAACATTTTCCGTCGGCTTTGACGAAAAGGAATTTTCCGAACTGCCGTACGCACGCGAAATCGCAAAAAAATATTCAACCGACCATACCGAACTTATCGTGCGCGCGGACATGACGGAGGTTATCCCCCTTCTGGCGCGCCACTACGGTGAACCTTACGCCGACGCAAGCGCCCTGCCGACCTATTACATTTCAAAAGCGGCCCGCCAGCACGCCACCGTAGTGTTAAACGGCGACGGCGGCGACGAGTGCTTTGGCGGCTACAGCCGCTACTCACTGCTGAGGAAAACCCTCTGGCTGGACAGTATTCCCATGCCCCTGCGCAAAACGGCGGCAGAACTTTTTGGAAACGCACCGGCAGCGGGAACCGGCAATGCCTCAAAAGCCGCGCGCTTCATGCAGAACTATTTTGCAAAAACCATGCCGCAGCGTTACTTTAACACCGTCTGCATTTTCGGCACGGCCGCGAAAGCGCGGCTTTACAACAGGGATTTTCTGCGCCGCGTAAACGCCGCGCAGGCGGAAAACCACATAACGGATTTCTTTGAATCGGCGCGTGCCCTGTCGCCTGAAAACCAAATGATGTTTGCCGACATAAATTCCTATCTGCCGCACTGCCTTATGGCCAAGGTGGACATTGCCTCGATGGCAAATTCGCTTGAGTGCCGCTCCCCGCTTTTGGACCACGAACTGCTTGAGCTGGTGTTTCCCATGCCTGGCGCGTGGAAGCGCGGCAAACAACTTTTAAAGGATGCGTCCGCGCCGCTTCTTACGCCGAATATTTTAGGCAGAAAAAAAATGGGCTTCGGTATTCCGCTGGATGCCTGGTTTCGCGGCCAGCTAAAAAAACCGTGGCAGGAAGCGGTGCTTTGCGGACGCGCGCTGACGCGCGGCTACTTTGACGAAAAAGCCCTGCGGCAGCTGTGGGACGAGCACCAGAGCGGCAGAATGAATCACGGCTTCCGCCTGTGGACTTTGCTCATGCTGGAAATCTGGCACGGGGAATTTTCAATTTAAGTTTTATGAACATCGGCATAATACCTTACTCAAAAGACCTCGGCCATGTAATGAACCGCTGGCGCTACGACGTGCTTATAAAGCACCTGCCAAATTGCGGCCACAGCGCGGAATACTTTGAGGAAGGCAAGAATTACGATGTCATCATCGTTTCGCTCTGCGATGACAATTATGAAAAATTTCTGCTCGCCCGCAAAACCGGCGCGGCCATAATAGGCGACGTTACCGATAACCTGCTTGAATTTCCTTTTTCAAATTACACGACGGCGGGGCTGGCATATTACCGACTTACATATCTCTGCAATGGGCAGTTCCGCCACATAGCGGATATGCTCAGTAAGTCACGCTTTGTAGTTTGCGGCAGTCAGGCACAGGAAAAAGCTTTTGCCGAGCACAACAAAAACCGCGCCGTTATAACCGACGCCGTTACCGACGATATTTTGAGCTTTGCCGCGCGCTATGATAATCCCGCCCCCTGCCGCCTTATCTGGTTCGGCAACGTTGTAAGCCTGCACGGCTTTGAAGACATGGGTAACGCCTTGGACATTCTGGCAGAGCGCGGCAATTACGAGCTTGTGCTTATTACATCCAACTATGTTCAGGGGCGGCATCTGGGCACATGGCCGCGCACCGTGCTTGAATTTATATCTGTGCAGAAAATTCCCTGCCGTCAGGTGTTGTGGAGATATGACAACCTGCTTACCGCAGCCGCAACGTGCGATATCGGAATAGTACCCGTGAAAATGAGCGACCCTTTCATGGCGGCGAAGCCTTCGGGCCGCGCCCTGCTGATGATGGGCATGGGACTGCCTGTGGTAACCAGCGCGCTGGATTCCTACACGCGTGACATTGGCAATGCGGGCTTTATCGCGCACTCGCCGGAAGAATGGGTTGAGACAGTCGAGAGTCTGCGCGCCGACGCGGATTTAAGAAAACGCATAGGCACCGCCGCGCGTGAAAAAGTGATAAACGAATTTTCGGAAAAGCCCTTCACGCAAAAATATCTGACCGTGCTGAACGCTTTGGGAGCGGTAAAATGACACCGGTATTTTCCGTAATCTGCGTTTACAATAACGCTGAAAAATTCCGCCGCTGCCTGCTTGCGGGACTGGAAGGCCAGACCGCGTCCTTTGAACTTATCGCCGAGGATAACAGCGGCGGAAAATTCAAATCCGCCGCGCAGGGGCTTACCACACTGGCAAAAAAAGCGACGGGACAGTACCTGCTTTTCATTCATCAGGATGTAAAACTTCCGTCAAAAAAATGGCTGGCCGATGCCGAACAACTGCTGGCAAATCTGCCAGCGCTGGCCATAGCCGGAATAGCGGGCACGACCGCCGCGAAAAATTCTCCGCGCCTGCTCTTTACCACGGACCCGAATCCCGTAAAAATTTCATACTCCTTCGCGCCGGATGAGCCGGAACCAAAAATTGCAGAAAATGAAAAACCCGTGCAGGCCGAAACGCTGGACGAACAACTGCTTATAATTCCGGCAGCGGAATTTGCAATGCGGCACTTTGATGAAAATGTTTGCGGCGGCTGGCACTTATACGGCGCGGATTACGCATTGTCCGCCGCGCGCGACGGGCTGAAGGCGTATATTCTGCCCCTTGCCGCCGAGCACGACTCGGAAGGCACATTAAACGCCGACTATTTTAATACCCTGCAAAAACTGTTTTCAAAGCACGCGGACAAAAACCTTATAGGCACTACGTGCGGTCTGTGGCACCGTCGTAATTTTGCAAATTTAACCGCGCTTTTCTGCCTCTCGGTCAGAAGCCGCATCGCCAAACTGCGCGGCCGAAATAAAAAAGGTTCAGCTCCCTACCGCGCCGCCCTGCGCTGGTTTTTCTCGCACCTGTTCAGCTGATTTCCGGCGGAGGAAATCAAATACCCGCACGGCAATAATCCGGTCTCGCTTTTCCAGACAAGACAACGCCAAAGCATCAGATCAAATTACCCGCGCATACAAGTCAGCTATTTTACCTATATACCCATTTCCCGCGTTAAGTAAACTTGCATGTTGGCAATTAAGTGTTTCCACAACGGGAAATTCAGTTAGATCAGACTTTTAATAGTCTAATAAAGTCAAAAAATAGCCATATCGCTAAGTACGCCCCTGAGTTCTGCCCGCAGAAAACAGCTCAAACAAAGCAATGCGAAACCGTCACAAAAAACCAAAACGCAAGTTTACTTAACTCAACTTTTCCCACTCTCCGAGATTAGTCATCCGGCAGTAATTCTCCAGTAACTCCCCTCGCCCTAAATTGCAGTTCATTAATACTTCATGCTGGCCATTTAACCAGGCAGGAAAACATTATATTCCCCAAACATCATTTCATGGCGCGGGTATTTTGGCGCAGGTTAAATAATTTATGAAGACATACGGCAGTATGGGCCTTAAATAAACGAACTGGCTGACTTTGCCTCAGCAAGACTGCACCGACTTTTAAAACAATAGCGTTAGGGGCAGGCGCGTCACATCAGGTTATTGCGGCACAAGCTAAACATTCAAAGACATGCGGCGGCATACAACTTAAAAGCAAATGAGGCATGCCGCGCTAACCCGCTAAAAAAGCGCGGTATACGCATAAGAAATTTCTATTATTTTGCTGACGTGACAATGAGGGATTTTCTCAGAAAGTTTTCTTTCTCGGTATCGCGCCGCGCAATCAGCGCGTCATAGCCGCGCGCGGGCAAAGCGGAAAGTGCGGCGGCGCGGCGGTCGATATCATCAAGCATGGCGGCAGCGGCGGGTTTATTGTTTTGCGCCAGCAGGCATACGGCAAGCGACGCTTTCGCGCGCAGGAAATTCGGTTCCAGCCGCACGGCATCGTTCAGCCACAAACGCGCGGAAGCGGGCGCGCCAAGCCGCAAAAATATTTCGCCGACCTGATATTTATAAACCGCGTTATGCGGACTTAAAAAAGCCGCGCGGCTAAAAAGTTCCAGTGCGCGGTACGGCTCGGCCTGCGGCCGCAGCAGTTCTGCCTCGCCGCGCATGGCATATAACTCGGCCGTTTTGGGATGCACTTTTATACTGGCACGGCCAAAACTAAATACGGAAAGACCTGCAAGCATGACAAAGGCAAGCACACAACCGCCCCGCGTGTCCCGCCCTTCATCGGCAAAACCAGCGATGATAAACATCAGAAAAAGCACGGCCGGCAGCATGAACACGCCCTCGAAAAACGAAGCCGCGAACAGAGCGGTTAACACCGCCGCGTAACCGTATTTCGCGCCGAGCGCGGCGCGGCGAAACACGGCGACAAAAAACGCCAGATATAACGCCAGTCCGACTACTCCCGTTTCGGCCGCGAACTGCAAAAGCTGGTTATGCGCGTGCGGCGTATAATGCCAGTAATAGGAAATGCCGTTAAACACTGGCGCGGAGTATTGCATATAGGCATTTTCAAAACCGCCGGGGCCTACGCCGAAGACCGGATTATGAAACGCGGCGGAAAGCGCGGTAGTCCAGATGACTGGCCGGCTGAAAGAAAAAGCGTCATGGCTTTTCAGGATAAAATCCGGCGCAAGCATCAGAACAATAGCGGGCAGGGCAAGCCCGGCAATCGCGGTTTTTTTTAGTCCGTTAAGCCACAGTATAACAGCCGCCGCAAATACCATGGCAAAAAAACCGCTGCGGCTGTGCAGCACAAAAACGGAGGCAGCAGGCAGCAGTAAAAACAGCGCCATTTTCTTTTTATTTGCCGCCGGATAATCCGCCCTGAAAAGGAACGACAGTCCCGCCGCAAACCCGCTGGCAATAAGCGCAGCCGCATAATTTTGGTTCGGCGGCAGAATATATAAAGAAGGTTCTATGCCAAGCAGACGCAGTAAAATTACGCCAAGGGCCAGCGCGTAGCCCGCAATGGTCACAACCCGCAAAACATTCTTTTCCCCGACGGCTGAAGAGCTTTTTGCGGCAATGCCGTAAAGCATAAAACCCGCAAGCCATACGGCGAACACGCCCAGCGCGGCAAGCGGTTCTGCGGCAAATAAAACCGTAACGCCAAGCCATAAAAGCCACAGCAGGGCGATATTTGAAAGCGACACTCCGCCGAAACCAGCCACGGCGGCAAGCGGCACGCAGGCCGCCGCAAGAATATACGGATTGCGCCCGCCGCCCAAAAGCAGAAGCGCCGCCCACAGGACCAGAACAAAAACGGCGCAAAATCCGGATGTCATTCTTTCCATTTAAGCACCGCCTTTTTTTGGGCAAGCGCGGCATCTGCTAAAGCATTATCGCCGCGCAGGCGGTAAATTTCCGCCAGACTGTCATAAGTGGGCGGACGATAGGGATTAAGTCTCAAAGCGCGCTCGTAATACAGCGCGGCGGAAGCCAGCGCTTCGGTACTTTTTTTGCTGAAGGCGTAAGCGCATTTTTGTTCAGCGCACATAAGCGCCGGCTGATAGTATCCGCCATAATGTTCAGCCAGCATACAGGCATCGCCATTTGCCTGCGCACGCAAAAGTTCCTTCTGAAACCGCCAGTGCGAGACTTCGGTTCCGCACACGCCTATAAGCGCGGAAGCGGCAATAAAAAGAAGCGCGGCGGAAAACGCACGGCCGCGGTCAGGCAGTGTAAATGTCTTCTCATCGCCCGAGCAAAGCAGAACAAACAAAAGCGCAAGATTAAGCGGCACGCTGAGCGTAAAATCCTGAAGGGAAATAAGAAGCAGGGCAAGCGCGGCATAGCGCTGGGGTTTTGCGCAGTTAATAAGACGATAGCCAATCCACCCCGCTAAAAGGAGAAGGAAAAGGGGGCCGAACTCGCACCACAGTTCAAGCGGAAAGCTGTGGGCGTATATGGTGGCAAGCACTCCGGCCGGTTTGTGAAAAGCAGGGAAGACATAGCCGAACGTGCCGGGGCCAAAGCCCCAAAGCCCGCCATGCAAGGCCATGCGCAGAGCGTCGGTCCACCACACAAAACGCTCGGCAAGCGAGTGGCGGCCCACCCATAAAAGCGCAGTTAAAAACGCGGCGGCCCCGCCCGCAATATACCAGCGAAAGCGAAAACGCCGGACAAGCGGCAAGGCAAGCAGAACCAGCACTGCCGCCGCGCCTTTTGATGCCGACAGGATTACGGCCGCAAAAAATATCGCCGCGTAAAGTCTTTTGCCCGACATGTACGCCCATACGCAGACCGCCGCCATGAAACCGGCAAAGACATTGGGATTAAACATAAATCCCGTTACGCCGTAACCTGCAAAAAACTGATACACCGCCAGAGCGGAGGCAAAAAGCGCGGAGTAAAACACGCCGTCGCGCACCGCTGTTTCAGCTTCGCCGCGCGCCAGAATTCCGGCCGCGAAAGCCGCCAGCCACACAATTGCAAAAGGCGCGCTTACCCCGCCCATGGGGCTAAGCAGACACGATACACCGGCCAGCGCGGCAAGGATAAACCCGACAATGCCCGATACCGAAATTTCGGCCGCAGCGGCACGCAGTCTTCCTGCAAACATCAGTATGGAACACGCGCTTATAAACAGGACAAATGCCGTCTGCGCCCACATATCCCACAAACCGCGCAGGGCGCAAAACACAAAAACGACGGCGACAATAAGCCAGTAATAGATTGAAGTCATGTCCTTTTGGGGCCGGTTAAAAATACACGCCCGTGAAATTCAATTATCGCAAATAATATAAGAACCTTTCACTTATTTTTACCGTCATACGGGCAAGTTAGCCCGCGCCGGTTCAGGCAGGCAATTTGATTATTTCAAATACAGAGGGTCAGATTATATCAATCATTGAAGGCACAGAGAGTTTTACGATTAGCCGAATACCCACGCGATTTATGAAGCACCCATGGCTTTATGGCAGAGGGTTTGAGCAGTCATGCCTTTGACTTGATAAGCGAGTCCAGCAAGATACTCCTGTTTGTGCCGGATTGCCGCAGGTTAAAAAGTGCACCGCAAGCGCTTGTTCAGAACAATTGCCGCGATGCAGATGCAAGGCTCAATGCCAGACGCAGGCTCTTTTATGCATGGCCTTGTTCATGTTGGCAAACCAGCCCAATAGTGCGGCAGCAAAAACTAATAATGGCTGTCAGACACGCAGAGTGCCATTTCGTCATTGTGCCTGCGGATAATTCGGTCCAGCAGACCATGCACAGCAGCCCCTGTGCCGAACATATTCCGTGATGTGGGCAAAATCTGGCGCATGTAAGTGCTTCATGTCCGCAGACAAGCAGCCTACGATAATACCAGCGGCGCAACGGCACACGGTATTACCCAACTAATTATAGTCTTCGTACACATGTTATGTTGGTGGTTGCGGATAAGTGCGGCCGCGCAAGAAGTACCCCTAAAATACTTAATTATGCTCCGAACTCATACCGCGCGGCAAAAGCGAGGCAGGCTTTTGGATGCACGGATTTTTTAATGTCAGCCGACCAGTTGTCCGCACCAACTTGCATATCCAATGCACCAATACAAAAAATTGCCTTGAGCATAAGAGCCGTATGCCTAACGAGCCAAGCAGTACTTTTTATTATCGATTATAATTCGGACATAAGTGACCGCAAATGCTTAGCCATGTGCCAGAGCCAGCCATAATGCCCGTGCAAAATAGTAAAGGCAAGGCAGAGTTTTTCCATGACCGCTTTGTGTCATGCCAGCATACCGGCTGTCCGCACCGATTTATATATCGGCAACGCACCAGTATAAAAATTTACATTGCTCATAAGAGGCTGGCACATGTTAGGCAATGTTTCTGGTGCGGCTATATTGCGGTCAGACAAACCTTGCGCTGAAAGTCCGAAACACCCATACCGCCATGTATGTACAAACAGGCAGCGTTGCGGCAAGCTTTTGTATGCACGGGTCTTGTCCTTGCAACAGCCGCAGTGAAAACCGCGCTTTGCCAATATCTTTAGACCAGCAGCATGACACAGGGATATCCGACGACGACGCTAGCGGGCACTTTACCTAACCAGTGCGCATAAAAAAAGCGGCGTCCCTTTTACGGGACGCCGCCTTTTTGCCGAAGCTGTTATCCGTTTACTATGCGCGGAGTAACGAAGATGAGCAGTTCAATTCTCTGACGGCTGTTGGCTTTTTTCTTAAACAGCCAGCCCAGTATGGGAATATCGCCAAGAAGCGGAACCTTGTAAACGGTATCGGACACGGAATCGTAAATTAGTCCGCCGATTACTATGGTCTCGCCGTCCATGGTCATTACGTTGGTTTCAACGCCGCGCGTATCCACGCCGGGCGCGCCGCCGGTGGCGGGCGTGATTGTCGTGGATTTCTGGCTGACGGTGGGCTTTATTTTCAGCGTGATTCTGCCGTCGTCATTTACCTGCGGCGTAACCTGCAGGGTAATACCGGTTTCGATATACTTTACAATCGTGTTGATGATAGGCGGCGTGGAGTTGGTGGTCTCCGTCGTCACGTAAGGAATCTGGGTGGTGATGTTTATTTTGGCTTCCTTGTTATTAAGCGTAGCCACCTTCGGGTCGGAAAGGACTTTCGCCTTGCCCTTCTGCTCGGCCGCCGAGATTGTCATATCCAGAAACAGATTGTCAGTTATGCGGCCGAAACGGAACGAACCGACCGTAACGTCACCGTCGATTTCGGGAAAGGACACGCCAAACCCGCCGGAACCTGACGTTGGCATGGGAGTGTAAATAGTTTTTGAACCGTCATAAGCAGGCACAACGCCGGAGGTCGTACCGAGGCCGGACGTGCTCTGGTTTTCAATATTGCCAGTGCCGAAGAAGTTCGTGCCGCCGCCGGAAGCGCCGCTTCCGTAAGCCGCCCAGTTGATGCCGAAGCTGAAGGCGTTTTTAAGGTTGACCTCCACTATCTTGGTCTCGATAAGTACCTGCACTGGTTTTTTGTCCAGCATATTAAGCACGCGGGCAATGCCGTCCTGCCCGCTTGAAATATCCGTTATAACAAGGACGTTGTTTACGGTGTCGGCCACAACGCCGCCGCCGGTGCGCCCCTCGGATTTCATTATGCTTTCGACTATGGCCAGGGCCTCGGAGGCTTTTAGATATTTAAGCTGGAACACCCTTGTGACAAGCGGCGAATCCGTACGCTCGGCCTTTATTGTCTGGGCCGAGGCGATGCGCAGAACGCTGTTGCCAAGCTGCTGGGCTATGAGGCCGCGTATGCTTAAAACCGTGGAGAAAGCCTCGGCAAACGGCACCTTGGTAAGGTGAAGGGACACATCGCCGGAAACGTCGTCGGAGTAAACCATGTTGATGCCGATTTTGGAGGCCATCATGTCCAGCACGTCTTTAATATCGGTGGAGTCGTAATCAAGCGTTATCGGATCGCGGGGCAGATTTTCCAGTATGTCCACATACTGTCCGGTCTGCCTGATGGCGCGGGCGGAACGCATATCCGCAGCTGCCGGCGTTTTTGCCGGAACTGCGGCAGGCTTTTCGGCCGCGGGCTTTGCGGCGGTCTGGGCTGAATCGGACGAGGGCTTTAACATGACCGAGACGGTATTTCCGACGGAAATCACGTCATAGGCGGCTTTTTCGGCAAGCTGCAGCACAACGCGCGCGACCTGAAGCGGCGAACTCTGATACTGCTCGGCCGTAATGCTTTTGAGAAATTTTCCCGTGCTTTCAGTCTTTTTCGCGTCGGCGGCTTTCAGTTTGGTGTTAAACAGTTCAAGCACGATGCGCGGAGGATCGGCCGTGACGAAAGTATCGTACTGGGCAGGTTTGTCCAGCTTTACCTGCACGGAGTCGGGCGCCACGTCTATGCCCTGAACCGTTGTGGACTCGGCCGCGAAAAGCAGCGGCGACTGCAGGTTCAGAAGCAGCAGCGAGATTATTAACGAAATGGTCTTTTTCATATATTCTCCGTCTTATCCCCGGCTTACGGGCGCACAGCCTTTTTATTTTTTACGGCCAGTCTGAGCGTAACGCCCCTGCCGGCCTCTCTTATTGTTACGGCATTGCCAGACGCCTCGCCGCTGAAACCCGACACGGGCTTAAAGCGCAAATCGAGCAGTCTTCCGCCGCTGAAAAAATATGTTCCGCCGTTTCCTGAATCATAAAGAACCGCCATGCGGCCGTTCCACGCGTTAAGCATGCCGCGCAGTTTAAGCAAGGACAGATGCGGCCTGCTTTTGGCATATATGCGCGGGCGCACCTGCGCGGATGCCGAGGCCGACACCGGCGCAAACGGGTCGCGCAGTCCGTCCAGATTGAAGATATCGCGCGGATGCCGGTCCAGACCGCCGGAAAGCACCACGTCGCTTCCCGCCGTCTGTGCCGAAAGGCCGGCAGGCATCGCCAGAAAAGTTAAAAGAAAAAATATCCTCATATCTATCCTTTATACTGATAGGTCACGAGCGTAAACGTTGCGTTGACCGAACCGCCGCTGCCGTTATTTATATTAAGACCGCGTATATCCATTATGCGGCGCAGCGTGGAGAGCACGGAAAGAAAGCGGCCCACGTCGTTATATTTCCCGTTTAGCACAATACCGTAGGCGTTTTCGGAATAGTACTGCGACTCGGTCTTTCCCTGCGGATTTATGCTTACTATCGAAACCTGATATTCGCGCGCCTGTCTGACAAGGGTCGTTATCATGTCTGGCACTTTCGTGCCGGTCGGCAGGCGGATTTCCGCGTCCTTTTCGCGCCGGCGCAGAACTTCCAGATCCTTATTAAGATTATCCAGCCGCTTGGACATGGCCATGGCCTTTGCTATGTCCTTGTTTATGGACTCTATTTTTGTCTCCGCGGCTTCGGCGCGTTTTGAATAAGGGGCCCACAGATATTTCCAGTAAAAAAAGCCGACGACGCCGCTAAACATCAGCACGGCGACGATGGTTTTTATCTGTTCATTGCTTAACTGGACTTTTTCAGCCATATTATTTCACCGCGGCCTTATATGTGAAATTCACAGGAAAATTGTACAGCTTCACGTTCTGGGATTCCGTTACGTTTACAGGTCCCAGCACCGGGTCGGCGAACTTTTCGCTGTTTTCCAGATTGGCTACGAAACCCGCCACATCCTCGCCGACGCGCGCGCCCGACATGAGGCGGACATCGATAGCCCCGTCGGGCCGCAGGGTGGTGCTTATATTGGAAAGCCATACCGTCGGAGGCAGACGTCTGGCTATATCCTGCATGAGCAGGGGGTAGCGGTAACGCGTGACGATTAAGCCTTCAAGCGCGTCAAGATGAGCCTGCACGGAAGATTTTATGTTCTCCAGCTCCTTGACCTTGTCCACGGTGGTTTGCAGCTGGCGCAGTTTGGTCTGCTTTTCCTGCAGAAGGCTTTCGGACTCGAGCGCGCGGCGCACATGCAGGACCGACAGGACGGCAAAACCCACGGCAACCAGCGCGACCACGCCGAAAGCGCGTGTCATCTGGTTGCGCTGCCGCTGTTTAAGCAGATACTCGTTAGGAACAAGATTAACCTTTATCATCTTTTATTCCCAGTCCCACATTTTGCGCAGGGCAAGGCCCACGGCCACCGAAAGCGACGAGGCAAGCTCCGGCGGAACCGGCTCGGCCGACGAGGCCGAGCATACGGCAAGCGGATTTAATATTTCGACCGGCACTTTAAGTTCGGCGGAAAGGAAGGCCGGCAGGTTCTTCATATTGGCCCCGCCGCCCGCCAGACACACCTTGCCGATAGTACGGTCCGCGCCCTGTGAAAAATAAAAATCGACCGAACGCTTCACTTCGCTTACAAGGTCCCTGAGCACTTCTTCCGTAACCGCGTGGACCTTGTCTTCCTCCGTTGCCGCGGCAAGAAAATCAAGCGGCGCGCCTTCCGCCCGCACGCCGTACTGGCGTTTAAGGGCATCGGCCTTCTCGTTTTCAATTTCCATGTTCTTTATAAGCGCGCGGTTGAAAGCGTTGCCCGCGATGAAAATATCGCGCGCCACGCGTGTCACGCCTTTTTCCAGAATGGTCAGGTTGGTGACGCGGTGGCCTATATTAAGGATAAGAACGCCGTGAGTGTCGGCGGGAGAAAATGACGGCAGATGCTCGTAGACCGTTTCAAGGGTGAAGGCGTCCACGTCGATAATAAGCGGGGTAAGGCCTGCCGCCGTAAGGATATCCATGCGGTTTCTGAGCAGGTCTTTTTTCGCCGCGACGAGGACGATTTCCATTTTCTTCTGACCTTCCTCGTTCTTGTCGCCGATTATGTGGGCGCTGAGATTTACGTCCTTGATATCGAAAGGGATGAACGGTTCGGCCTCGCTGGCAAGCACAAGGCGCAGATTGGCCTTGTCGGTTTTTGGCAGGGTGACGTAACGGACGATAACGGAGTTGCCGGACACGGACAGGGCCACATATTTGTTGTTTATGCCGCTTTTGGACAGCATTTCCTTTATGGCCACCGAGGTGAGGAATTTCTTTTCCTCGGGGTCGGCTTCCGGTTTTATGGCAAGCGGGGAAATCCCCCAGGATTTGAGGCGGAAATGTTTTTCGTAACCCGAAACGCACACGGCCTTGACCGAGTGGCTTCCTATGTCCAGACCCACGAATTCAGTCGAGCCGGACATCAGGGATTTCAATTTGTTTTTAATCTCTGCGAAATTCCCCATAACCCATCCCCTTATTGTGCGCTACATACTCTAGTACATAAAGCCTGAATATTCAACCTGTTTCTGGGCACGTTCACTCATGGTATCTGGCGGCGGAAAACAGGTATTTTGAAAGACGGTTGAGAAAGCGCGTAAGCAGCCTGTTGTCGAGTGAAACGGCCACGGTTTCGGCCGTACGGCAGCGGGCGCGGGCGCAGTGAAGCAGGGCCTCGGCGCGGTTAGAGCCGGGCGTAACGAAACCGCCGGCGGGCTTTAAGTGACTGTCGAGCTCGTCTATGGCCGATTCCAGAAAAAGAATACCCTCTTTAAGTTTCGCGTCGGATGCTATGCCGCCCGCGTGCGCGGCGGCGTAGCGCAGATAGTCCTGTATGCAGTAAAGCTGGCGGGCGGTGGCGGCGTTTTTTTTGCCGTCGTCCGTTTCGTTTAAAAAAGCGCGGGCAAGACCGAGGGAACAGGAAGCCTCGTCAATGGCGGCGAAAGCGCGTATGCGCGCGTCGTCCTTGCGGACACGCCGGCCAAGGGGCAGGTCGGTCATTCCGGCATCGCCGTTTTTCTTCCATTTGTTTTCTTCCATGCGGTTCTCCGTCTCAAAAAAAGCGCGTGTGCTAAATTAAAGATATAATAACTTTTTAAGAGGCCATAAAACAGCCTGACCATTTTGACGGCAAGGAGCATTACCATGAAAGCAAAAGTTGAAGCGGCACTCGCCAAAATACGGCCCGTACTGCAGGCCGACGGCGGAGACATTGAACTTCTCGGCGTTGACGAAGCCACCGGCGTAGTCAAGGTCGCGCTGCGCGGCGCCTGCGGCTGCTGCCCCGCCGGACTGATGACCCTTAAGATGGTGGTTGAAAAGAAACTTAAGGAAGAAGTACCGCAGGTAACGCAGGTAGTGCAGGGATGAACGCCGGACCGCGGCACACCATAGATTTGCACACGCACTCGACCAGTTCAGACGGCACGAATTCGCCGTCCGAACTGGTGGGTGACGCCGCGGCCAAAAAAGTCGAACTGCTGGCCCTCACCGACCACGATACCGTTGCCGGAGTGCCCGAAGCCGCCGCGGCCTGCGCCGCCGTCGGCATACGCTTTATAGCCGGCGTGGAAATAAGCACCAACGCCGACGAGCACATGCACATGCTGGGTCTGGGCATAGACCATACGAATAAAAAGCTGGCCGATTTTCTGGCCCACTACCGCGCAAACCGCACGACAAGAATAAAGAAAATGGTCGCCAAGCTGCAGGCCTTCGGACTGGAGGTTTCCTTCGAGGAACTGCCGGTCACGAAAGGCGGCTCGGTAGGCAGAGCGCACCTGGCTGACCTTCTCAAAGCCAAAGGCTACGCCGACACGAGACAGGACGCTTTCCGCAAATACCTTATACCCGGACGGCCCGGCTATGCCGAGCATCAGGGGCCCTCGATAACCGAAGCCATGGACATAATAAAGGAAGCGGGCGGGCGTCCGGTGCTTGCCCATCCGGGAGTTATAAGCTCGAAATGGAATTTTCCGGCCTGGACGCAGTCGGGACTTTGCGGGGTGGAGGCTTTCTACTCGTCGCACAGCGAATCCATGACCCGCATACTCCTTGATATGGCCGACAAGTACAAATTAATCATAACGGCAGGGTCCGACTATCACGGTCCGCGCAGCGGACGTGAAAAAAACATCGGCATGTCCGTTTCCCACGAAAATTTTTTAAGAATTCAAAAGGGGCTTGGCCTGTGAAATACTTTGCACACCGCGGAGCCAGCGCGCTCGCGCCGGAAAACACGGCCGAGTCCTTTGCCCTTGCAATAAAGCTTGGCATGACCATGTTCGAGCTGGACGCACACCTTACAAAAGACGGCGTGCTTGCCGTACACCACGATTTCAATTTACAAAGAACGGCCGGCGTGCCGCTCGTCATAAAAGACACTGACTATGCGGTGCTTAAACAGGCCAACGTGGCCGCGCATTTCGGCGCGGGCAAAACGGCGGTCATGCCGACGCTGGCGGAAGTCCTCCACATACTCAAAGGGCAGGAAATAATAAATATAGAAGTAAAAAACGAAGGCGGAGTTTACAAAGGAATAGAACCGCTTATTATAAAGGAAGTTGAAAAAGCGGGAGTAAAAGACAGCGTTTTGTACTCAAGTTTCGACCACGAAACCCTTGCCCGCCTGCGCGCTTTGGACGCCGCCTGCCGCATTGGCGTTCTTATGGGCGAAGTGCCGCCCGATACCGCAATAGCCACGGCAAAAAAACTTGATGCCGTGTCCCTAAACCTCAGCAAACGCACAGTCACGTCCGACATTGTAAACAAAGCTCACGCCGCCGGACTTATCGTCCTCATCTACACCGTAAACGACAGGCAAACCCTTCAGGCCCTCGCGGCCATTGGCGTGGACGGCGTTTTCACAAACGACCCGAATATCCGCTAAAACTTTTGTCTTTCAGTCCAGGGCTTCCGCACCGGAGGCGGGATTAGTATTGTCGCCGGGAATTCCTTCCGACGGGCCCGGTTCATTTTCCTGCGGCTGGGTATTGGCGGCCGGTTCCTGCGTTTTTGCGGGGGCGGCTTTCTTTACGGCGGCCTTCTTTGCCGCTTTTTTGGCGTGCGCCTTTTTGGCGGATTTTTTAGCCGCGGCTTTTGCGGGCGCGGGCTTTTCCTCCACCTCTATAAGCGGATTGCCGTCATCGTCGAAATAATAGTCATTCTGGTCGGGCACTATGGGCCGCTCGAAATACTCCGACTGCGGGATAGTAAACGGTTCGGTGCTTTTTTTAACCTGCGCCTTGGCGGACTTTTTATTTTTAGGCGAGGCTTTCTTTTTATCGGAAACTGGCTTTTTAGCGTCGGTCTTCGGTCCGCATTTTTTCTCGTTTCCCGCAGCGTCAAAGCATACCGAGCCGAGCAGATTGGTATCATCGGCCTCAAAAACATATTCGGATAAAGGCTTTTGCTTTATAATGGACGGTTTCTGGTTCAGGTACTTGCGCGACCTGCGTACTTTTTTTGGTTTCTGCGCGGCAGCTGGCGCGGACGAAACCGGAGCTGGCGGCTGAACCGAGGGCGGCGCGGCAGGCTGCTGCGGCTGCTGAGGCTGTTCATCGGGCTGTTCGTAACCGGAATTTTGTGACGCGTCATTGTAAGCGGGGTTATTGTACGGGTCGCTTTCATCCTGCGCGGCGGCAGGGCCTGCCAGTGTTAAAGCGCAGGCAATACAGAACGCGTAACGCAGAAGTTTTTCAGTTTGCATTGTTCTCCGCCGAACGCACTATGTTTTCAATAAGACAGGCCAGCGTCACAGGTCCTACGCCGCCGGGCACGGGCGTTATCATGCGGGCGGTCTTTTCTATATTTTCAAAATCGGCGTCGCCGCAGAATTTGCCGTGTTCGTCGGAATTGGTGCCGACGTCGATTACAATACACTCCGGGGCAAGCATATCGGCCTTAAGCCAGCGCGCCTTGCCTATGGCGCATACAACTATTTCCGCTTCCTTTATAACGGAAGCTATGGCCGGAGTTTTGGAATGGCAGACCGTAACCGTCGCGTCCAGACAGGTTAGAATATGCGCAAGCGGCCGGCCCACCGTGGCGGAACGCCCTATTACGCAGACCCTGCGGCCGGCAGGATTTATTTCGTGCCGCTCAAGCAGGCGGGCGACGGCCATGGCCGTGCACGGGAAAAAAGCTCCGGCGTTTTTTATCTCGGAAAAATTCTTGCACAGAAAAAGCCTGCCCATGTTTTCGGCGGTTATGCCGTCGATGTCCTTGGCGGGCGAAAGGTGTTTCCATATATCCTGCGAGGAAAGCTGCTGCGGAAGCGGCCGCGCGACCAAAACGGCGTCCACGGCGTCATCGGAGGAAAGATGTTTGAGCAGACGGCGGAAATCCTCCGGCGTTTCGCCGTTTGAAATTTTATGCAGTTCGGATGTGATGCCTCTGCGCGCGCAGGCGGCAAGTTCCTTTTCGATATAGACGCGCGAGGCATAATCGTCATAGCAGGCAACGGCCGCGACATGCGGCGGACGCCCGCGGCGGGCCGTCACCGCGGCCAGCGCGGCGGCCGCGGCGGACTGTATTTCTGCGGCCAGAGTTTTCCCTTCGATAATGTAAGCCATAGGAAATATTATAAAAAAAGCCGGCCTCTTTTATAAGGCCGGCTTTTGAGCAAGCGATGAAAAACTATGCATTCACCATTTTTGCGCGGGAGACGTCGCCCTTTTTGTCGACGAAGTAAAGGTAACCCTTTTCCTTCTTCAGGCCGACCTTCAGCACCTTGCTGGGTTTGCCGCCCTTTTTGCCCCCTCTTGCCATCTTAGCGCGGGCGATATCGCCGTCTTTATCGATGTAATAAAGAAAGCCGTCCTCGCGTTTAATTGCAGCCTTATGAACCTTTTCTGCCATTAGAGTTCCCTCCTAGGTTTAGCTGTTTCTGACTAGAGTCTAATAAATCTTCCCTCAGTAATCAAGACTCTTTTTGGTCATTTTCCGCACAGGCTTTCCCGTCAGGCAAACGGTGCGGATATTCTATTTTGCCCTCGAATCTTCTAAAATAACAGGAAGCACAACTTTTATCGGTAAGGAGATTTAACATGAAATTTTTCCTGACAGCATTACTCGTTCTTCCGCTGGCCATGCCGCTTGCGGCCGAGACCTCGGCTCCGGCGGAAACGCAGACTCCCGCCGAAACATGCGGCGATCATTCCGACTCCTGCATGCCGGCAAAGCCCAACATAATAGAACAGATTGCGCAGAAAAACGCCGAGAAGGAAAAAGCCTCCGTCAAAAAAAACCGCAAGGCGAAAAAAGGCAAAAAAGCCGTGAAGAGAAATAAGGCCAAAGCCGAAAAAACCGCCGCTGATAAAACGGATAAGCCGGCGGAGGAAACGCCCGAAACCTCTAAATAATTAATCCATAAAAAAACCGCCCCCGCTGAAAGGGGGCGGTTTTTTATTGCGCAAAATTTATTTGTCAGCCGAAAAAATTTCGCCAAAACGTCTGCTTACCGTCTGCCGCAGCATACCCGCCAGATGCGGAGACTTTTGCAGCAGACGCTCGAAATCGCCGGAACGAAACTTGAAAAGTTCGCACTCGCTCACTGTCCTTACAGTGGCAAAACGCGGAGTGCGCAGAAGAAAAGCCATTTCCCCGCAGAAATCGCCGGATTTAAGCCTGCCTACTTCCGTTTCCGGTCCGCCCATGCTGCGGCGCGAAACGACCAGTTCGCCTTTGTAGACTATATAAAGGTCGCTGCCTATCTCCCCTTCCGTTATTACCGTGGTTCCGGCGGGAAAAACGCAGAGTCCGCAGGGCAGACTGCCAAGCAGGGCCTCGAAATCCGGCCGCAGTTCGGGAGAATCGTCCAGCTTAAGCACGCCGCTCAGCCAGGACAGGTGCAAAGGTGATATAGGTATTGTTTTGTCCATTGTCAGTTCCCGCCATGATTGACTTTATGACAGCTTACACAAAAACCGCGCGGTCGGGCTATTCCTATTATATTGGCGCGCAAGGGCAATCGGATGCGCTTTTCAAAATATAGGACCTTTGGTCCTTGCCGAGCAACCGTTTAAGTCCTATATTAATCCCATGAGAACGCGCGTAATAACACTTTTATTGTCAGCGATATTGTTTACAGCGGGTCTTTTTACCCCGCTGCAGGCCGGCGTTCCCATAGCAAGACCGGTAAACAGCCGCGCCAGCGGCGATGTGCTGCTGCAGGGCTTTCACTGGAATTCCTGCCGTTCCAATACGCCGTGGTGGACTATAATAAACCGTCTGGCCCCCAATATGGCCAGCTCTGGCATCTCCATGGTGTGGCTTCCGCCGTCAAGCCATTCGGCAAGCTGCGAGGGCTATCTGCCCAACATGCTTTACACCCTCGATTCCAATTACGGCACACAGGACCAGCTTAAACAGGCCATAGCCTCCCTTCATAATTCCGGCATAAAGGTACTTGGCGATATAGTCATAAATCACCGCGTTGGCACTAAGGACTGGGCTGATTTCACCAATCCCGTATGGGGCCCCGACGCCGTGGTGTCCGACGACGAATGGCCCGGCGCGAAAGGCGCACCCGATACCGGAGCCGGTTTTAACGCGGGACGCGATATAGACCATACTAAAGCCTATGTCCGCAAAAGCATAATAGACTGGATGAACTGGCTGCGCCATGATATTGGCTACGACGGCTGGCGCTTTGACTATGTAAAGGGCTACGCGCCGGTTTACACAGGCATGTACATAGACGCGACCTCGCCCTATTTCTCGGTCAGCGAACTGTGGCCGGATCTCGACCTTAATAACACCGACGCGCACCGCCAGCAGCTTTGCGACTGGATGGACGCGATAAAAGGCAAATCGGCCGTATTCGATTTTACCACTAAGGGAATTTTACAGCAGGCGGTTGCCCATTCGGAATACTGGCGGCTGCGCGACAGAAACGGCAAACCCGCAGGTCTTATCGGCTGGTGGCCGCAGAACGCCGTGACTTTCCTTGATAATCACGACACGGGCCCCAGCATAGGCGACAAGACCAAGATACCGACCAGAAGCACCAACAAGAGCGGACAGAATCTCTGGGCTTTCCCTTCAGACAAGGTTGCCATGGGCTATGCCTACATTATGACGCACCCCGGCATACCGTCGGTTTACTGGACACATTTTTATGACTGGGGCACTCAGCTGCACAACGAAATCGCCGCCCTTATTCAGCTTCGCCGCAGCATGGGCATAAATCCCGTAAGCAAGGTTGAAATACTGGCCGCGGACAACACCCAGTATGTGGCCGCCATCGACGGGAAAGTTATACTTAAACTCGGCGGCGGAAACTGGCAGGCGGCGCAGGGCTGGCACACCGCTTTGACAGGCAATGGCTATATAATCTGGACCAGATAATTTTACCGCTTACAAAAAATAGGCCATCCCCTTTAGGAGGGCCTATTTTTTTTGTGCCCCAAAGACCCATGGCAGGCCCAACCGAGCTTAGCTATAATAAGGATGCCGGACCAAATCAAACCCAGAAAGGGGAATTCATGAAAGCGATAAATATTCTTGTTGCCGTTGTCATGTTTACTGCCGTTGCAGGTTACGCGCAGAGCCGCAATTACGAATCGGACGCAAAAGCCGCAATCATCGCAATGAACGACCAGGGCGACGCAAGCGTTGGTCCCAAAATCGCTGAATATCTTAAAGCAAATAATGTGGCAATCCGCACGCAGACCGGCGATACGGCCAGTGTGACGGCGGTACGTTCCGCCGGTGCGGCCGCAATCGTATTAAACGATAAAGCAGCGGCAAAAGCCTCCATGCGCGGCATGGCGGTACTGGTGGCGCAGGGCGCGGCCGAACTTATGTATCCCACGAGCGGCGAACTTGTCACCGCCGAAACGGTCTACATGCACGCGGCCATGGTTGCCGAGACCTATTTTGAAATGCACGGCGAACGCGCACTTCTGCCAGACTGCGGCGGTTTTACCGACAAGAAACTGGCCGGTTATATCAGACTCTGGACGGAAAACGGCGCGGAACAGGGCATTGGCGTACTGCGCGAACAGGGTTACAAGAGCGTAACCGACCTGCAGGCCCAGCTTACCAAGGAAATGGCGGGTAAGCCATCGGCTGAAAAAGCAAAACAGCTTCAGGCCATAAGCAAGAAACTGGCCTCGATAGCGGCGGACTTCGCCTCCTTCAAAAACTTCGAGAGAAACTGGCTGGCCTCCAACAGCTTCATGCTGAAATAAACAGAATCTGCAAATAAAAAAAAGCGGGGCTTTTTAGCCCCGCTTTTTTATTGTCAAAATTTGCACACCGCGCATGAAAGCACATGAAGACCCCGCCTCCGCTGCCGGTTCACCGCCGCATTAAAATCACGGACAAGCGGACAGTTCAGCCCGCCGGATATTCGATACTTGCTGGCTGACGTTGACTTTACCTTTGCCACCGATTTGAACGCCTTAATATAAAACCGTGCACAAGCCCAATGCACGCCATGAATCTGCCATTATTGGCAATTGCCCGCACGCGCAAACAGCGCAGGCAACAAAAGGCCAAAAGTTAAACAACAGTTACGCGGAGTCTTTCAGCATTTTACCAACGGGAAAATACTTACAGTTGGATTTTATCCGTCTTGACAATCCGCAGACCCGCGCATTTATCGCCGTCGGTACGCTGGCAGATAGGACCAGCACAGACAGGCGCATAAATGACACTCAACTACCCCAGCATATCCGCCCATAAGTTTTGGAACACGAGAGAAGACTACAAAGGATTTCCAAATTCCGTATTAGTAATTAAACAACTTGGGTTTCCGCGTCCTTTTCAAAATATCGCCAGTGTACCGCAGTGTGTCACGGAGGTGCGATTTTGCAAGCCAGACAAGAGCCATGCGGCAATGCAGAGCATAGAAAGCCGCAGACTTCATAGCGACATTTCATAAAAAAAGCGGCGGGCCGCTTATGGCCCGCCGCCTTTTCAAAAAACTTCCGCCTTATTCCGTAAACAGGAACGGATAACGGTAATCCGCCGCCGGAACAAAGGTCTCCTTGACCGCGCGCGGCGACACCCAGCGCAGCAGGTTAAGCATACTGCCCGCCTTGTCGTTAGTGCCGGAAGCGCGCGCACCACCAAAAGGCTGCTGACCGACGACCGCGCCCGTAGGCTTGTCGTTGATGTAAAAATTGCCGGAGGCGTTTACCAGTTTGCGGTCCATGTAAACAATGGCCTGACGGTCCTGCGCAAACACCGCGCCAGTAAGACCGTAAGGCGAGGAGGAATCGCACAGGTCCAGCGCCTTATCAAGTTCGCCGTCGGGATAAACAAACACCGTAAGCACGGGGCCGAAAATCTCCTCGGTCATGGTTTTAAACTGCGGGTTGCCGGTTTCGATAACAGTCGGCTCGATGAAGTAACCTTCCGTGTCGTCGCATTTTCCGCCCGCTATTATTTCAGCGTCGGAAGACGCGGCGGCAAAATCTATATAGCCCTTTATGGTCTTGTAGGCATTTGCGTCAATTACCGCGTTTATGAAATTGCGGAAATCATCCACTCCGCCCATTTTTACCGTGCGCAGTTCCTCAATAAGCATATTTTTAAGCGCGGGCCACATGGACTGCGGCACATAGGCGCGGCCTGCGGCGGAACACTTCTGGCCCTGATACTCAAACGCACCGCGAATCATCGCTACAGCCACGGCCTTAATATCGGCCGACGGGTGAACGAAAATAAAATCCTTTCCGCCGGTTTCGCCGACAAGACGCGGATAGCTGCGGTAGCGGTTAATGTTCGCGCCGACAGCCGACCACATGGACTTAAACACCGCCGTGCTGCCGGTAAAGTGTATGCCGGCCAGCTGGTCGCTTGCAATGCACGGACCGGCTATATCCTCGCCGGAGCCGGGCACCATGTTTATTACGCCGTCGGGCAGGCCAGCCGCGCGCAGAAGCTTCATCACATAATATGCGCTGTATACCGCCGAAGAGGCCGGTTTCCACACAACCGTATTGCCCATAATGGCCGGAGCCGTGGGCAGATTGCCGGCTATCGACGTAAAATTAAACGGCGTAACCGCCAGCACGAAACCTTCCAGCGGACGCTGTTCCACATAATTCCACACGCCCTTTGAAGAAAGCGGCTGCTGGGAATAAATTTCCTGCGCGAAATGGCAGTTGAAGCGGAGAAAATCCGTCAGCTCGCAGGCGGAGTCTATTTCGGCCTGCATGGCGTTTTTAGACTGGCCCAGCATGGTTGCGGCGTTAAGCGTGTTGCGCCACGGGCCGGAAAGCATTTCGGCGGCCTTTAGAAAAATCGCCGCGCGGGCTTCAAAGGGCATGGCGGCCCAGTCTTTTTTAGCCGCCAGCGCGGCGGCTATGGCGCGCTCGGCCTCGGCACGTCCGCCCCTGTGGTATCTGCCCAGCAGATGCCGGTGCTGATGCGGCATGCGGCAGTCGGCAAGCACGCCGGTACGCACCTGCTCTCCCCCGATAAAAAGCGGTATTTCCTCTTCCTGTGCGCTAAGGTCGGACAGTTTGGCCTTCAGCTTCATGCGCTCTTCGCTTCTGGGATAAAAATTCGAAACCGGTTCGTTGACCGGCGCGGGAATATTAAATCTTCCGTTCATCTGCATACCTCCGATAATCCGTATATTTCGCTGTACTTTGCCCTGATGTGCCGCACAAGCGCGTCGGCGTCCAGTCCCCGGCCGGTTACTTTTTTAAGCAGTTCGTCCGAAGTATATTTCGCGCCGTGACGGTGAATGTTTTCATGCAGCCATTTATGGAAAGCCGAAAACTCGCCGTGCGCAAACTGCGTATCCAGTTGCGGCAGCTGCCTGCGCGCCGCGCTCATAAACTGCGCGGCCATCACGTCGCCAAGCATGTAGGCTGGAAAATAGCCCAGAAGACCAAGCGACCAGTGCACGTCCTGCAAAGCGCCTTCGGCGTCATTTGCGGGCGTAATGCCTATATACTCCTTCATTTTCGCGTTCCATACGGCAGGCACATCGGCCGCGGAGAGGCCGCCCTCAATCAGCCCCTTTTCTATTTCAAACCGCAGAAGGATGTGAAAATTATATGTTATTTCATCGGCTTCGGTGCGTATCAAAGTGGGCGAACTTTTATTGACGGCGCGGTAAAATTCCTCGGGGCCCGTATGGGCGGCCTGCACGGGGAAAAACTCGCGCAGTTTGCCAAGCAGCCAGCCGCTTGCGGGCCGTGTGCGCGCAACGAGATTTTCCCATATGCGGGACTGCGACTCGTGCATGGCAAGCGAGGAGCCGCCGCGCAGAAAGTTCATGGCGTATTTTTCCGGCACGCCCTGCTCGTAAAACGCGTGGCCGCATTCGTGTATGGCGGCGTAAAGCGAAACGGGCAGATAGTCCGGCGCGGTGCGCGTGGTTATGCGCACGTCATCGCAGGAAAAAGACGAGGTGAACGGATGGGCGGATTTATCCTGTCTGCCGCGCGTAAAATCAAAACCAAGTTCGCCGACGACCGCTCCGGCAAGGCGCATCTGCTGTTCCTCGTCGTAACGCTTATGCAGTATGCTGTCGTCAACGGGACGGCCGTTCTGGCGCAGGTTATGAAAAAACGGGACCAGTTCTCTTTTTATATGGCCCAGCGATTTTTCCAGCGAAGCCGTGGTTATGCCGGGTTCGAATTCGTCGGCCAAAGCGTCGTAGGGCGAGCCGGAGAAACCTATCATATCGGCCTTGTCGCGGCACATGCGCACCAGCTTTTCAAAGTGCGGCAGGAACATTTTATAGTCCGCCTGAAGGCGCGCCTCCTGCCATACAGCCATGGAAACGCTGGCCTCGGTCGCAAACTCGCGCACGAAAGACTGGGGCAGACGGATTTTCCTGTCGTACTCCATTTTCAGACGGCGCAGAACGCAAAACTCGTCGGAGTCGGGCCCCTGTTCGCGCGCCCAGCCGTAAAGTTCGTCAATCATGGCGCCGGTATCGGGCGCGATAAGTTTTTCGTGCGCCACGGCACTCAGCGCGCCCTGCACCTGCGCGCGCACGGCCGCGCCGGATGCCGGCATGTAGGTATGCTGGTCCCAGCTAAGCAGGCCCGACGCGCTTGAAAGCGCGCAAATTTCACCCATGCGGGTTTTAAGTTTTTCGTACGTCTTTTTCACATTGGCCTCAGGAACGGATTTTGTGCGGCATGTTTTCGGGCAGGACCAGCGACAGTTCAACGTAGCCGGAGAACTTGCCGCTGTCGTCGTACCACGCTGTCTGGTAGATGAGTTTTTTCTGGCCGTTTTTGGAAATGGTGTAGGCGTTTGTCTGCGGCGAGGCCAGCAGGGCGGCCACCTTGCTGCGCGCGGGTTCGGGGTGGCAGTCAAGCAGGTTTGTGCCGATAAGTTTTTCCCCGCCGTCCTTTGCAAAGGTGGCGCAGGATTTTTCGTTCATTTCAAGAATCTTTCCCTGCGCGTCGCACACGGTAACGGCGAAATTTACTTTTTTCTGCCAGTTCATTTGCTCTCCTTTACCCGCTCGTCCTCTTCCTTGCGCCAGGCAGGTTCCACCATGCACACGAACACCAGTTCGCAGTCGCCAGTGTTTTCAATGTACTGCACGGCCATGGGCGGAATATAGACGGCCTCTCCGGCCGCGACGTCGCGCACTTCCGAACTTATGTGCATTGTGCCGCCGCCCTGTATTATGTAGTAGACTTCCGACGACGACAGCCGGTGCGGCGCGGTGGCTTTGCCTTTTTCCACGCGCGCCCAGGCAAGACTGTAATTGAGCTCAAGCACATCCTTGAGCGGATTAAAAAGTTCGCGCAGACGGCAGTTATCAAGCGCCGTTATTTCCATGCAATCCTTTATATTGCGGACAAACATTATCTTCTGCCTCCGCGCAGGACACGACGGACGGAAGCGCGTCCCGCGAATTTTTTAAGAAAGTAACCCGCGCCGTTTTCATCCTCAAGCTGCTGTGTGCCGCGCAGGCCGTTGCGCACGGCAAGCTCGATGCTTTTGAGCGCCTGCGCGGAATTATGTCTTTCATACAGATAGTAGGCCGCGTAATTAAGGTAGGCGGCCGGAAATTTCGGTTCCAGCGCAAGCGCGCGGTCAATGTCAGCCTTGGCGCTTTCAAACCGCCCCAGCCGCATGAGAGCGTAAGCGCGGTCGTTGCGCACTATTGGGTCCGACGGGTCCATAAGGGCGGCCTTGTCATAATCCTTCAAAGCCTTTTCATACTGCCCGGCGCCGGCGTACATTATTCCCCTGCGGTGACGGTACACTGCCGAGCGAGGATGCCGCTCGATTAAAACAGCCATATCCTCGGCGGCAAAATGGTAAAGGCCCGCGCCGGCATAAGCCTGTGCGCGCAGATAGTAGGGCCGGTCCTCGGACGGCTCGCGGTTTACGGCGCGGCTGAAAGCCGAAACGGCCTCGTCATAATAGCCGCTTTTAAGCAGTATGGAACCCTCAGTAAGACAGGGCGCGGCGGAGGAAGAAGCATCGCAGGCGGACGAATCCGGCGCGGCGGCATAAGCCGGCGGCTGAAAAAAGGGCGCGGCCAAAAGCACGGAAACGACGGTAAGGTAAATGCGCGTCATATCTGATTATTAGATAAAAACCCGCCCTTTCTGTCAAAATCACCGTCGGGCGCTTGCTTTATCGGGCGAAAAATAGTTTAATTACTACACAATAGGCAGAAGCCGCGGTAGCTCAGTGGTAGAGCAATGGTCTGAAAAACCATGTGTCGCTAGTTCGATCCTAGCCCGTGGCATTTTTTTATTTTATTATGCAGCATAAGAAAATAAAAAAATGCCACGGGCTAGGATCGAACTAGCGACACATGGTTTTTCAGACCATTTATCTACCACAATAACTTTTATAAATGCCGCGGTAGCTCAGTGGTAGAGCACTGGTCTGAAAAACCAGGTGTCGTTGGTTCGATCCCAACCCGCGGCAACTGCCTGTCTGAAAGCCCGCTGAGGTGTGTATGGATAAGACGATATTAATCGCCGATGACGACCAGCAGATTCTCTCCCTTTTAGCCGAAGTATTCCGCCAGCAGGGCTACCGTGTCTGTGAGGCCGAAAACGGCCAGCAGGCTCTGGAAATAGCAAAGGCTGAACTTCCTTCCGTGGCAATTCTTGATATCTCCATGCCGGACAAAAGCGGCACGGATGTATGCAAAGCGATAAAGAACGAACCCGCCACCAAACATATTCCCATAGTCATGCTAAGCGGCAACAACACTCTTAGCGAAATTCAGAAAGCGATGTGCAACGGCGCCTGCTCCTATGTGACCAAACCCTGCGGAGCGCGCGAAATTACCGATGCCGTTGAAGCCGCCATTTGCCGCAGCAAACAGGTTGGCTGGGGTAAGTTAAAACGCGAAACCACGGCATTCTGCAAATAAAAGATTTTTGAAAAACCGGACCGAAAGGTCCGGTTTTTTTATGCCCGCGCACCACATATCCCAAGAGCACAGTGGTCACAAGTCAACTCAAAAAAAGCCGCCCGCATTTTTTTGCGGGCGGCTCGTTTTACTTCGGTATAAAAACTACAGCACGCGCAGAAGCGCGAAGTGCAGATATTCCGTTTCCGGCATACCGACGAGCACCGGATGGTCCTTCGCCTGACCGCGCAGTTCAAGCAGCTGAACGCGCTTGCCGGAGGCTTTTGCGGCCTCGCGCAGAATGTCGGTGAATATCTCGCGAGATATGTGGTGCGCGCAGGTGGAAGTGGCAAGCAGTCCGCCGCTTTCCAGACCGCCCAGCGCCATTTCGTTAAGCTTCACATAATGGTGCGCCGCCTGCGGCAGGTTCTTTTTGTTCCTGACGTAGTTGGGCGGGTCCAGCAGAATGATATCGGGCACGCTGGGCAGTTCGCCGGAACGAAGAGCGGACAGCGCGCGTTCGGCGTCGTCCTTATGAAAAGCGACCTTGTCGGCCACGCCGTTAAGTTCGGCATTCATGCGGGCATGTTCAACGGCCAGCGGCGAGGAATCAATTCCCCACACCTTGTCAGCGCCGGCAAGCGCGGCGGTAATAGCGAAGCTGCCGACGTAAGTATAAAGGTCCAGCACTTCGCTTCCCTTGAAAAAGGGTTTGAGCATCTCGCGGTTTTCGCGCTGGTCGTAATAATAACCGGTCTTCTGGCCGAGGCGGATGGGAACTTTATAGCGCACGCCGTTTTCCTCGATTTCCGCTACTTCCGGCACATCGCCAACCACGCGAGGGTCGTTGGTAAGACCTTCCAGTTTGCGGAACTCGCTGTCGTTGCGCATCAGTATGCCCTTGGCCTCGAAAAGCTCCTGCAGGGCGGCGATTACGTCCTCGACATAGGCTTCCATTCCGGCGGAAAGAACGTCGACGGAAAAATAGTCGCCGTAGCGGTCGATTACAAGACCGGGCAGCATGTCGGATTCGCCGAACACGAGACGGCAGAATTTATCGAGACCCAGTTTTTTGCGGTAAATGTGCGCGGCTTTTATGCGGCGCTTGATAAAACTTTTTTCCACCCCGCCTTCGCCGGTTTTTAAATNCAGCCGGACGGAGATAAGGCTGTGCGGATTAAAAAAACCTATGCCAAGCTGCTGGCCTCGGCTGGATTTTACATTGCAGAGAGTGCCGGCTTTTATGCTGGTGTCTATGTTGCTGATTTCGTTTGAAAACACCCACAGATGTCCGCTGGCAAGACGTCCTTCCTCTTTCGGCTTTAAAACTATATCAATCATTCCGTTTTCTTCCATTACATTATCTCCGTTTGCCTTGCGGCCGGACTAAAATTTTATTGGGCGCACACAGCCGTATCGGCGCGCCCTGCCTGAAAATACTCCGTTTCTATATGGCCGTTGACGAACCGGGAGCGGTCAGGGGAATGCCTTCGCGGCAGAGGGGGCAGGACTCCGGCGGATAGACCTGCAGGGGGTAAGACAGCAGCGCGCGCATCGGCACGGTAAGGGCAAGCGCGCCGGTGGAGCGGTCGACAAGCGCGGCCACGCCGACTACCCTTGCGCCGTAAATCTGCGCGAGCGACACCGCGCCGGCAGACAGATTGCCGGTTGTGATTACGTCGTCGACAACGAGCACCTTTTCGCCCGGAGCTATTTTGAAATTGCTTTTAAGCACCAGCACGCCGTTGGATTTTTCGGCGAATATTGAACGGGCTTTCTTGATGCGGGCTATTTCCTGACCGATGACGGCGGTCTTTGGCGTGGGCGCGAGTATGACATCCACATCCTGCGGGAATTTCGCCAGCATGGCCTTGGCCACGCGCTGCGCGATATGAGGGTACTGCATCACCAGCGAGGTCTGCACATAGCTCTGGCTGTGAAAGCCGCTGGGCAGTTTGAAATGTCCGTCGAGCAAAGCGCCGTGCTCCTGCAGCAGACCAATCACATCAAGATTATTGAACTTGGACATCTAGTTTCCCTCCCGTAGGAACCGTTGTATACGTTTGAAATCCGTCCGCACGCCTTTTTTAATGCTGCGGTCAATCGATTTGCCCGCGCCGGTGGGCACCTTCATTTCTGTCAGCGGCGCATACATTTTACCTTTTACGGAGAAAGATAGCGCGGGTTTTCCGCTCGCGTCCGTAAGATTTTCAGACAGCCCGCCATATTTGGAAACGCTGTTAAACAGCGTGTCCATGTTCAGGTTCAGGCCCTCGCCGTACCAGTCGGCCACGCCGGAAAGCGTGGCGGAAATGCTGGAGCCGGAAATATAGAAATTGTTGATATAGGACGCACCTTTCGACATGTTAAATGACAGGGCCATTTTTTTGAAAGTCACGTCGCGCAGGACCGAACCCACGCTGAAGGCTCCGCTCTTTTCCATTTTGTGCATGGCGATAAAGGGCTTGAAGGCCACGTCGAGCGCCTTTTCCTGCGCGGCCATCTTTTCAAGCTGGTAGAAAATGCCGTTGTTGAGTTCCGCGTCCACCTTGCCGTAAAGCCTGCTCATACCGGGCAGAAGACCGGTAAGCGAATACTCGATATTTAGGTTGCTGCCGCTTACAAACGGAGTTACCAGCTTATCGGCATGAATAGTACCGGAGAAATTCGGCATGAAGGACGGAATTTTTTCGCGGAAGTTGCGCAGCCAGCCAAGGGTATGGGTCTTCCAGCGGTCGGGCCGGTGGGGGCCGAAGCTAAGCGAGATATCGCCTACCATATTGAAAAATGTCGGTATGCGCAGTTCGGCCAGCGCGATATCGAAATTGATTTTGCGAAACGGCGACGAGATTTTCTGCACCGACAGCCGCGCGCGCATGGGTTTGTTGTTTAAGGTTGCGCGCAGCAGCGGAATATCAAGATTGCCGCCGCCGTAGGAAAAATCGCCGCGCATTTTGGTGATTGTGTCCTTGCCGATTTTCACCGTACCCCTTGTTACGGCGCCGGAGATGCCGGTCATGTTATTGAGGGCCTGCGCCGTCAGGTCCACGCCGGAGAAATTGAAGTTTCCCGCAACGGCCCTTGCGCCGGAAAGCCGGAGGGCGAGATTGTCCATTCTTACGCCTTTAGGCGCGTCGGAAAATTCCGCGCGCAGGCTTGCCGTACCGCCCGGCATGCGCGGAATAAGCCCTTCCCACCACTGGGACAGATCCTGCAAGTGAAACGGCGAGGCGCCGGCATAGAAATGATATTTGCTTGCTATAAAATCGTACCAGCCGTTTGCGTTAAGCCGCACGCCGCCGAAATCGGCCACCGCGGAGGTAACGTCAAAACGTCCCTGCTGGCGGTATTCGGCTTTCACGTCGCAGTGAACGGGCGGGGTGCGGAAGCCCTTGGGGTCCTTAAAAAACATCGCGAGATCGGCATATTCCATGGCCGGCAGGTCGGCGGAGACATGCAGGCGCGGCGCGGTGAAACTTTCCACATCCACCGTGGCGTAAAGCGGTTTGCGCAGCATATCTATTTCAATATCCGTGCCGATTAACTTGGCGTTTTCCATGTGCATGCCCGCAAGATTTGCGCTTCCCTCGGAATACACATCGGCGTCAAGGACCCGGTTGCCCACTTTCAGCTTGGAGCGGAAGGCCAGACGGAAGGGAAATTCCTGATCCGTTTTGAAACGCCAGAACCGGAAATCCACGTCGTAAAGCGAGTAGCGGGTTTTCAGCTTAAGGTCTTTTATTTCGATGGTGGCGTTCTGCACCTCGGCGGCATCCACGGCAAGGTCGAACATTGCGTCCTTGGACATCTTCATATTAAAGCCTTCAATGTTCCAGCGGCCGTCCTCGTAGCGGGTAAAGCGTATGCGCGGCGATTCAATTTTAAGATCGGTCAGCACCAGCCTGCCCATGAGAAGCGGCCAGAACTGGTAATCGACGGTAAACGGTCCGGAGGATATCATATCCTCGCCAGGCGACTTGGGGTCTATAACGCGCAGGCCCTGAACACGGATGCCGCGAAAAACCACCAGCCGCGCGGAATCAACCACGACAGGTTTATTGAACCGGTCCTGCAGCTGGGAAGCCAGCACCGCCGTAAGCTGTTCCGGCGTGAACATGCGGGTTATGATTGTGGAAAAAACAATAACGCCCAGAACAAGGGCCAGAACGACAACCCCTGTTATGCGCGCCACCAGTTTTATGGAGAAAGAAAATATTCTCAGTTTCGACATATCACTTTTTCACCGCATCGTATAAATAAACCGCTCCGGCCGCCGTCTTTTGACCGGCAAAACGCCAGAAGGAAACCGTATTTTCGCACACATCAAGCGCCGCGCCGCGCACATCGACAAGCCGCGGATAAAACACCTTGGCCGAGCCAAGCAGCAAAAGCCCGTTGCACAGCAGAATGACCGTAGTGGAAAAAAACACGCCGCCCGCGTGGCGCAAATCGCTCTGCTTTTGGCGGTAAAGCGTTTCAAAGGTGTTTATGAAATGAAACGCCATCAAAAATCCGGTCACCGCCGTAAAATACGCGCCGTAAGGCGCCATGTCATATTTCCACGAAAGCCCCGCATATATAACGGCCGCCGCCACCGCGTAAAACGGAAAGCAGTAGGGCGCAAGAGCAACAAAGGCATTGCTTCCTTCCACCACCACATAGCCTCCGTCGCGGCCTATGCTCATATCCTTTATTCTGTAGCCGCACAGCATGCCGGCCAGAGCGTGCGTAAACTCATGCGCGGCCACATACAGGCGGACGGGAGCGGCGATAAGATAATGAAACGCGGCATAAAGCGCCGCGCCGCCAAGAAAGCTGAAACTTATCCGCCACTGCATAGCCAGCAGATAAACGCCCTTGCCCCCCTCCCAGCAAAGGAGCAGGGCAGTAGGAAACACGGCCGCCGCAAGCAGAAACTTTATCACCTTTAGACCGCCGCCGCCGTAAAAAGTACCGGCTTCCGCGGCAAAACCATTTTTTACAGCCTGCTCCGCGCCGCACTGCCGGTTAAGGCCGCTGCGCGCGGAATTTTGTCACGGCGCCGCGAATTCGCGGCACATAATAAGCATACACCCGCTAAAGGACGGCGGGCGTGAAACGTGACTAAATTATCAGAACTTTCCAACCCAGTCCGGCCGACGGTATTTTGTGCGGGCAAGCTCAACGACTCTGGCTTCAAACTCGCCGTCGGCTTTTTCCGTGGTCCACTTAAGGTCCCACGCTTTTGCCGCGCCGCGCATTACGCACAGCCGCAGTTCGGCTTCCCTTTTGCGGGCCTGCGCAAGCTGAAGCGACCCCTGATAAAGCGCCGAGCCGCTGAATTTGCGTATGGCCCCGCCAAGCACTTTCTCCCCGCCGGTCCGCACAATGTCGAGCGCGACCGGATTTTTGAAACACTCGCCCGCGTGCCCGCCGTTTGACGGGCGGTAACCGGGGTCGTCTTTCGAGCCCTTGGCAAGGTCAACGCCTATGCCGCGGGCCGAAAGTTCCGCGCACACTGCCGTGTGCAGACGGGAATAAATAGTCATCGGCGCGACGGAGGTTTCACACGGAAACGAGCAGGAAAAAGTAATGTCGCTGTCGTGCAGAACTATGCCGCCGCCCGTGGGCCGCCGCGTGACGCCGCTTGCCGCCGCCCAGTCGGGAAGCTGTTTTTTTACTTCCGAAAAAAACTGCGCGTACCCGAAAGTCACGGCCTTCTGGTTCCAGTTGAAGAACCGCAGGACGAAAGCGTCCCGCGGTTCCACAGCCAGAATTTCATCGGCGGCCATCTGGCAGAACACATCCATGGGCCGCGTTTCCAGAATTACGCCGCGCATATCACAGCCAGCAGATGTTGGGCTGGCGCGCCGCGCCAACCTCATCAAGCCGCCGCACCGGCAGATTATGCGGCGCGCCGTGCAGCAGTTCGGGATTGGCCTTAGCCTCGGCAAATATTTTTTCCATCGCGTCGGCAAAGCTGTCCAGCGTCTGCTTGCTTTCCGTTTCGGTCGGCTCTATCATCAGAGCCTCGGGCACGATAAGCGGGAAGTATATAGTAGGCGCGTAGAAGCCGTAATCGAGCAGGCGTTTTGCAATGTCGAGCGTCTTTATGCCGGGCAGCAGTTCGCCGTCGGTGGAAAGCACGCACTCATGCATGCAGTGCTCGTCATACTTGGCGGGGAAGAATTTTTTAAGCCGCGCCAGCAGGTAGTTGGCGTTTATAATGGCGTTTTTGGCTATATCGCCCAGCGTCTCGGATGAGTGCTGGCGGATGTAGCAGTACGCCCTTATGATTACGCCCACGTTGCCGATGTAGGCCTTTACCTGACCGAGAGAGCGGGGATAGTTGGTCTTTATGCCGTAGCGGCCATTCTTTTCCACGACGCGCGGAACGGGAAGGAATTCCTCCAGCTCTTTTCTAACGCCGACGGGGCCCGAACCGGGACCGCCGCCGCCGTGCGGCGTGGCGAAAGTCTTGTGCAGGTTTATGTGCATTAAATCGACGCCGAGGTCGGCGGGTTTTACTATGCCGATGAGGGCGTTAAAGTTCGCGCCGTCCATATAAAGGAGAGCGCCGCATTCATGCACGGCCGCCGCGATTTCGCGTATGGAGGATTCAAACAGTCCCACCGTGTTTGGCACGGTAAGCATGACCATGGCCGTTTTGGGGCCGAGGTGTTTTTTAAGTTCCTCCACGCTGACCCGACCGTCGGGGCCGGACTGCACGGTCTGCACGGTAAAGCCGCCCATGGCCGCCGAAGCGGGATTGGTTCCGTGCGATGAATCGGAAACTATAATCTCGGTGCGCTGGGCGTCGCGGCGTTTGCGGTGATAGGCGCGGGCGATAAGTATGCCCGTGAACTCGCCGTGCGCGCCGGCCGCCGGCTGAAGCGTGAACGCGTCAAGGCCGGTTATTGAGCAAAGCAGCTGCTGGGTTTTGTAAAGCAGTTCCAGCGTTCCCTGCACAGCGCAATCCGGCGCGGCGGGATGCGCCGCCGTAAAGCCTGCAAGGGCGCAGGCCTCGTCGTAGAATTTCGGGTTGTACTTCATCGTGCAGGAACCCAGAGGATAGAAATGCGTGTCCAGCGAATAGTTGAGGCGCGACAGATTGGTGTAATGGCGCACCACGTCGAACTCGCTTAACTGCGGCAGTTTGGCCGGAGTTTTGCGCAGAAGGTTCTGCGGAAGTTTCGCCTTTGCCTTTGAAGCAATCGGAAACCGCGCGCCGCGCCGTCCTTCGACGGAGCGCTCAATGCTCAGAACGCCGGTGTTCGTATGAAGATTGTCGGTCATTTGGCGAGCCTCCCGAGGGCGGCGGCAAGCCGCTCTATTTCCGCTTCGGTGCGTTTTTCGGTCACGCACACAAGCAGGGTGTTTTCAAAACCCTTGCCGAAAGCCGCCAGCGAAATACCGGCGAGGATGCCTTCTCTCTTGGCAAGTTTGGCCACAAGTTTTTTAGCCGGTATGGGGCAGTCCACGGCAAACTCGTTAAAAAAAGGCGCGGCAAAGCGCAGCTTAAAGCCGGGCAGGGCCGCTATTTTTTCGGCGGCATAGGCGGCGCGGTCGGCGCAGAGCTGGGCCATTTCGCGCATGCCTTCGGGTCCGAGCAGGGACGTGTAGACTGCGGCCGTAAGGGCGCAGAGCGCCTCGTTGGAGCAGATATTTGAAGAGGCCTTTTCGCGGCGGATATGCTGTTCGCGCGCCTGAAGCGTAAGCACGAAAGCGCGTTTTCCGTCGAGGTCCTTTGTCATGCCGCAGAGACGGCCTGGCATCTGGCGCATATACTGTTTCTTGCAGGTGAACACGCCGAGATGCGGCCCGCCGTACGACATCGTGTTGCCGAGGCACTGGCCTTCGGCCACGGCAAAATCCGCGCCGTAGCTGCCGGGCGTGCGCAGAAGCCCGAGGCTAGACGGATAGACGAGAGCGACCAGCAGCGCGCCGGAGGCTTTTACAAGCGCGCTTACTGCGTCTACGTCTTCCAGACAGCCAAAATAGTTTGGCGAGGCGAGCACGAAGCAGGCGGAACCGGCAAGCATGGACTCAAGAGCCTTCAGGTCAAGCGTGCCGCCGGTACAGGGCACTTCCTCGATTTTGATTTCGGGGCGCGGGCGGAAATAGGTTTCCAGCACTTTTTTATAGGCGGGATTTAACGCCTGCGGAACCAGCACCCTGTTTTTGGAGGTGATGCGCATGGAGGCGTTCACGGCCTCGGCAAGCGCGGTCGCCCCGTCGTAGAGAGAGGCGTTTGACACTTCCATTTCAAGCAGGGCGCACATCGCGCTCTGGTATTCGTAAATGGCCTGCAGCATGCCCTGGCTGGCTTCGGCCTGATAGGGCGTGTAGGCGGTCACGAACTCGCCGCGCGAGACAAGCTGTTTCACGGCCGACGGGATGAAATGGTCGTAAGCGCCGCCGCCGGCGAAAGTCACCAGCGGAAGGTTTTTTGCGGCCAGTTCGTGCACATGGTCGGACAGTTCGGGCTCGGTAAGCGCGGGCGGAAGGTCGAATTTCGGATGCAGTACTTCGGCGGGAATCTGGCGCACCAGTTCCTCGAAAGAGGAAACGCCAGCCGCCGCAAGCATTTCCTTGCGTTCTTTATCGGTATTGGAGATGAACATAAAGTTAGTGGGAAGCGGTTTTTATAAACTCCGTGTAAGCCGCGTAATCCATAAGACCGTCGAGTTCGGCGGTGTTGGACATTTTGATTTTAGCCAGCCAGCCCTCTTCCTGCGCGGAGCGGTTGACGATGGACGGTTCGGCCGAAACAGCCTCGTTGGCGGCCACGACTTCGCCGGAAACGGGCGCGAAGAAATCGGAGGCGGCCTTTACGGATTCGATGACGGCGCAGTTCTTGCCCTGCGTCACGGTCGCGCCCACCTTGGGCAGTTCGACGAAAACGATATCGCTGATTTCGTGCTGGGCATGGTCGGAAATTCCTACCGTGGCAACGCCGTTTTCAGCGTACACCCACTCGTGAGTCTTGGTAAACTTGCAATTTTCTGCTTTGGGCATGTTAATTCTCCTTTGGCTAAACTTTATTTTCGTAAAAAGGCACTTTCGCTACTTTGGCGCCGACGCGGCGCGAGTGAATCTCTATTTCAACGGGCTCGCCCACCGGCAAATCCGCCGGAGTGACGTAGCCCACGCCTATTCCCTTACCCATGTTGGGTGAGAAGGTGGCGCTTACAAGTTCGCCGATTTTGACGCCGCCGCGATATATCGCGCAGCCGTTTCGGGGCACGCCGGGCTGAACCATTACAAAACCGGTCAGCTTGCGTTTGATACCCTCGGCTTTCTGTTTTACCAGTATTTCCTTGCCTATAAATTCTTCTTTTTTAAGTTTCACGACCCAGCCGTAATTGGCTTCGTAGGTGGTGTGATCGTCGTCGACGTCCTGACCGTAAAGCAGGTAGCCCGCCTCAAGGCGCAGGGTGTCGCGCGCGCCNAGNCCGCACGGCNCGNTNNCGNNNTCNTCNGCCAGCNNNNCANTNNAGTAANNCCATACNNTTATNATGTTTNCGNNGCGANGTGNCGANNTCGNAACCNNNCTCGCCGGTGTAGCCGGTGCGGGTGATGAAAGCGTCGACGCCGAATATTTTTGTTTCCAGTATGCAGAAACGACCCAGTTCAAGAGCCTTCGGGCAGAGCTTTTCCATAAGGCCCAGAGATTTTGGCCCCTGCAGGGCAATCATGCCGTAGCGGTCGCTGGCGTTTTCGATTTTGACGTCGAACCCCTTGGAGTGCGAAACAAACCAGTCGGCGTCTTTCTGCGTCGTGGCGGCGTTTACGACCACATAAAATTTTTCCGGCGCAAGGCAGAAGGCGATGATATCGTCCACAAGGCCGGCGCGCTCGTTAAGAACGTGCGAATACACGCCCTTTCCGGGGATATCCTTTATGTTGTTGGCGTTGACGTGCTGAAGGAAGCGGAACGCGTCCTTGCCCGTCACGAAGACCTGACCCATGTGCGACACGTCGAAAATGCCGCAGGCCGTTCTTACGGCCTTATGTTCCTGCAAAATGCCGGAAAACTGCACCGGCAGGGCCCAGCCGTGAAAATCGACAATTTTTCCGCCCTGCGCGACCATTGTGTCGTGCAGAGGGGTTTTTCGGGGAGTGTCTGAATGCACAATAACCTCCATAAATTTATAAAACGACCAAACCCCGGCTTTGCACCGGGTGTTTCCACAGTATATAAAAACAAAGGGATTTTTTCACCGTTTCTAATCAACCCGGCTTTGCCCTTTAAGGCCCTGTTGATTTTAATCAATCTTCTGCTAGAATATTTATAGTGATACCAGCAAGCTGCGGAGGCCGCGTAATGAAAAAATTTTTTCTTTCAGCAGTCGCACTTCTTATGGCAGGCGCGGCATCGGCCGCTACTTACGACTGTCAGGTAACCTCGCAGAAAAAAATGTCCGACCCGCTCACCGTTGACCGTTACAATATTACGGTAAATGACGACGGCAGGTCCGCCGGAGAGGATTTCGGCTCGGTTAAAATAGTGCCGCAGGGCCGCGGCAATTACATACAGGTCACCATGACGATATACTCGGATAAGGGCCGCTCCAGCGTGGCCGGAATATTCGCGGCATCCCAGCTGCACTTTGCCCTGCAGAGCATTACAGAACAGCGTTCGTTTACAGAACTTTTCTGCAAAAAGAAATAGCCGCGCTTTTCTTAATAAACCGCCGGTTTCCGACCGGCGGTTTTTTATTGCATAAACGGCAGGCGCGGATTTCCGCTTACGGCCGTCATTACCTGTCAGCCGTAAACTTGTTGTAATTGCGTAATTAATTGCTAGAATTCTCTAAATATACTTATTGAGACAACAGAGGAGAATTATGAAAGACGGAATTACAACGGAATTTCTTAAACGCATACCCAAGACCGACCTGCACCTGCATCTGGACGGCTCGCTGCGCCTGCCAACACTTATAGAACTGGCGAAACAGGAAGGCGTGAAACTGCCCTCGTTCGAGGAAGAAGGACTCAGAAAACTCGTTTTCAAAAGCCATTACGCAAACCTGCCCGAATACCTCAAGGGCTTTGAATTTACCTGCGCCGTCCTGCAAAACCCCGACAATATACGCCGCGTCGCAAAGGAACTGGTGGAAGACAACATCGCCGAGGGCGTGCGCTATATAGAAGTGCGCTTCGCGCCGCATCTGCACACTTTCCGCTCGATGAGCATACCCGATATCATCAAGGCCGTAGCCGACGGCCTTGCCGAAGGCGCGAAAGCGCACAACCAGTCCGAGGCGGTTAAATCCGGCAAGGACATACCGTTTAATTCCGGCATAATAGTCTGCGCCATGCGCAAATTCAGCAAGGGCATGTCGCCCTACTTCGCCGATTTTCTGCGCATAATGGGTCACGCCAACAAAAAGGAAATCTACGCGGCGGCCTCGCTTGAACTGGCGCGCACGGCGGTTACGCTGGTGCAGGAAAACAACATGCCCATAGTCGGATTCGACCTCGCGGGCGAAGAGGCTGGCTACCCCGCAATCGACCACCGCCGCGCATACCAGACCGTGCACAGCGCTTTCATAAAAAAGACCGTTCACGCCGGAGAGGCCTACGGTCCCGAATCTATTTTTCAGGCAATTACCGAATGTCACGCAAACCGCATAGGCCACGGCACTTTCCTGTTCTCGGCAGACATGATTAAGGACCCCTCCATAAAAGACAAGGCCCGCTACGTGGAAAATCTGGCCAACTACATAGCCACCCAGAGAATCGGCATCGAAGTCTGCGTCACCAGCAACCTGCAGACCATACCGGCATTCAAATCCGTCGCCGACCACCCGGTCAGCAAGATGATTGACGCCGGTCTTTCCATAAACATCTGCACGGACAACCGCCTTGTGTCCGACACCACGGTGACGCGCGAACTTGAAATGGTCGTGAAGCACTGCAAGCTCGACCGCAGACAGCTGCGCAACCTCGTCGTGGCCGGTTTCAAGGGCAGTTTCTTCCCCGGAAGCTACAACACAAAGCGCGCGCTGGTAAAAACCGTCATCCGCAATTACGAAAACATGGCCGATGAATACCTCGGCAAAAAACGCTAAATCATGCACGGCGAAAAAGAGACGGACGAAGACCGCAAGGATATAGAACAGGCATGGTATCGCGACGTATACCGCGGCGATACCATGCCGCAGCTTACCACCCGCGCCATTGTAATGGGCGCGGTGCTGGGCGGCTTCATGTCGCTTTCAAACCTCTATGTCGGCCTCAAGACCGGCTGGGCGCTTGGCGTGGCAATAACATCCTGCATACTGTCCTTTGCAATATATAAGGTGCTCATTACGCTGTTTCCAAAACTGTTCAAAACAGAAATGAGCATNCTGGAAAACAACTGCATGCAGTCCACGGCTTCGTCGGCGGGTTATTCGACCGGCGGAACCATGACCTCGGCAATATGCGCCTATCTGCTTATAACGGGACACCACGTCGGCTGGATTACGCTTACGCTGTGGACGATATCGCTGGCCTCGCTTGGCGTGTTCATAGCCATACCGATGAAACGCCAGATGATAAACGCCGAACAGCTGCGTTTTCCAAGCGGCATAGCGGCGGCGGAAACGTTAAAAAGTCTGCACTCAACAGGCGGCGAAGCAATTAAAAAAGCGAAGGTGCTCGGTTACGGCGGACTTTTCGGCGCGGTCACGACCTGTCTGCGCGACATTCCGGCCATACCCAAATGGCTGGCAATTCCCGCAAGCCTGAAATTTCCCGGCACGCTGGCGGGCTTTCCCCTGCACAAGTGGACAATCTCCTTTGACATGAGCGGCATTATGATAGCGGCCGGCGCGATAATGGGCTGGAAAATAGCGTGGTCGCTTATGCTGGGCGCGTTTGTAAACTACGTTTTGCTTGCGCCAGCCGTGGCAAACCTCGGCGGAATAAACACGGCAAATCTCGGCTACCGCGAAATAGTGCGCTGGAGCACCTGGGGCGGCGCGTCCATGATGGTCACGTCGGGCCTGCTGGCATTTGCCATGCAGTGGCGCACGATAGCGCGCGCTTTCGGCGGACTATCCGGCCTGTTCGGCGGGACAAAGAAAAAGGCCGACGCGCAAGACCGCGTGTCCAAAATTGAAATTCCACCATCGTGGTTTCTGACGGGCACGGCATTATCCGGTCTGGCCGCCGTGCTGGTAATGCACTTTGCCTTCGGCACTTCCGTGTTCATGGGTATTATAGCTGTGCTGATGTCGTTTTTCCTAGCGGTGGTTGCCTGCCGCGCAACGGGAGAGTCCGACATAACACCCACAGGCGCGATGGGAAAAATCACCCAGCTTACCTTCGGCGTGCTGGCCCCTTCAAACATCATCACCAACCTGATGACGGCAAGCATGACGGCGGGCGCGGCCAGTTCCTCGGCCGACCTGCTTACCGACCTTAAAAGCGGCTATCTTTTGGGAGCCAATCCGCGCAAGCAGTTCTGGGCGCAGTTTGCCGGAATCTTCGCCGGAACGGCCATAGTGGTTCCCGCCTTTTACATGCTGGTTCCGGATGCCACGGTGCTTGGCAGCGACAAGTGGCCCGCGCCGTCGGCGCAGGTATGGGCGGCCGTGGCAAGACTGCTTTCAAACGGTCTGTCGTCCCTGCACCCCATGGCGTTTATGGCCCTGTGCATTGGCGGACTGCTCGGCATAATACTGCCGCTTATGGAATGGCGGTTTCCGAAATACAGCCGCTTCATTCCCTCGGCCATGGGCCTTGGTCTTGCAATGGTGATACCGTTTTTCAATTCCCTGTCCATGTTTATCGGCGCGCTGATTGCGCTTGTAATAAGCAGGGAATTCAAGAGCATAGAGGAGTATATAGTTCCCGCCGGCGCGGGCATTATAGCGGGCGAATCCGTGCTCGGCATCATCATAGCCATAACGACGGCGTAATATCTTTGCCGCAAACAAAAAGGCCCCCGCAAAAAGCGGGGGCCTTTTTTATTGAAACCGTAAGGCTTACTGGAACTCGGCTTTGCGCTGGTCGATAAAAGCCTTCATGCCTTCCTTCTGGTCGTTATGGCTGAAACAGCGGCTGAACATATCTATTTCAAGCTGTAATCCTTCCTCCTGGGCAAGACCAATGCCGCGCTGTACCGTTTCCTTGGCAAGCATGACGGCGTGGTGGCTTTTCTCGGATATTTCGGCGGCAAGCGCGGTCGCTTCGTTAAGCAGATTTTCGGCGGGGACCACGGCCGAAACGATGTTTAGCGCGGCGGCGTGACCCGCGCGCACGCGGCGACCGGACATGATGAGATATTTTGCCGTGCCAACGCCGCATATTCTGGCAAGACGCTGCGTGCCGCCGAAACCCGGAATTATGCCGAGCCCCACCTCGGGCTGGCCGAGCTGGGCTTTTTCGGAAGCTATGCGGATATCGCAGCTAAGCGCAAGTTCAAGCCCGCCGCCGAGCGCGTAACCGTTTATGGCGGCTATGGTGGCGCAGGGAAGTTTTTCAAGTTTCGTAAAAACGCGGTGGCCAAGGCGCGCGAACTCCGCCGCCTCGTCGGTGTTCATCGCGCTCATTTCAGCTATGTCGGCGCCCGCGATAAAGGCTTTTTCCGCGCCAGTAATTATCAGCGCGCGCAGGGTCTTTTCCTTTGCTATGGCGTCCAGAATTGTTTCCAGTTCCATGAGCACTTCGCGGCTCAGCGAATTAAACACCTTCGGCCTGTTTATGGTAAGAACGGCGGTCCTGCCCTGCGGCTCGTAAATAAAATATTTATATTGGCTCTGCATGGTCTCCCCCTACTTGGCGTAAGTGTAAAAACCGCGGCCCGATTTTTTGCCCAGATAACCGGCGCGCACCATTTTTACAAGCAGCGGGCAGGGGCGGTATTTGGGGTCCTTGAAACCGTCGTAGAGCACTTCCATGATGGCAAGGCACACGTCGAGCCCGATAAGGTCGCCGAGTGCCAGAGGGCCGAGCGGGTGATTTGCGCCCAGCTTCATAACGGCGTCTATGCTGGCGGGTTCGGCCACGTTTTCCATGACGGCGAAGCAGGCTTCGTTTATCATGGGAATAAGCAGGCGGTTTACCGCGAAGGCGGGAGAATCGTTTACCGGCACGGGCGTCTTGTCGAGTTTTTCGGAGAGTTCCTTAACAAAGGCGTAAGTCTCGTCGGAAGTCGCTATGCCGCGTATGATTTCCACCAGCTTCATAAGAGGGACGGGGTTCATGAAATGCATGCCGATAACCTTATCGGCGCGCTTTGTGACGGCGGCGATTTCCGTTATCGAAATGGAGGAGGTGTTGGTGGCAAGCACGGCGGCGGCAGGCATGGCGGCGTCGAGCTTTCTGAAAATGTCGAGTTTGACAGGCTTGTTTTCCGTCGCCGCTTCGATTACTATGCAGCAGTCGGAAAGTTCTTCGGTCTTTGTCGTGGTCTCGAGATTTTTAAGATAATCGGCCGGCGCGCCTGTAAGCGTGCCTTTCTTTATCATGCGGCCGAGATTGGTTTCCGCCGTGGCAAGACCTTTTTTAATAAGCGCGTCGTTTACTTCCATCGCCTTTACTTTAAAACCCTTCGACAGGGCGGTCACTACAATTCCTCCGCCCATTGTACCCATGCCGATTACACCGATTTTACCGAATTCCATTTTTTCCCTCCCTCTTAAAAAAGGGCCCGGATTCCGGTCCGGGCCCGTCCCGAAAAGCTACACAAGCTCAACGCACATCGCTATACCCATGCCGCCGCCAATGCACAGCGTGGCAAGGCCTTTTTTTGCCCCGCGCCGCTTCATTTCGTGCAGCAGGGTGACAAGTATTCTCGCGCCGCTTGCGCCGATGGGATGACCAAGGGCCAGCGCGCCGCCGTTTACGTTTACGATGTCCATTTTAAGCCCCAGTTCCTTTGCAACGGAAAGGGCCTGCGCGGCGAAAGCCTCGTTGGCCTCGATAAGGTCGAGGTCTTCCAGCTTCCAGTTTGCCTTTGCAAGCGCCTTGCGCACGGCTTCGACGGGACCGATGCCCATTATTGAAGGGTCGGTGCCGTGCCAAGCGTAGGAAACTATTTTCGCCATGGGCTTGAGGCCGTGTTTTTTAACGGCTTCGCCGGAGGCGACCAGAACGCAGGCCGCGGCGTCGTTTATGCCTGAGGCGTTGCCCGCCGTAACCGTGCCGTCCTTTTTAAAGGCCGGACGCAGTTTGGCGAGACTTGCGGGAGTTACGCCCTTGCGGGGAAACTCGTCGGTATCAAAGCGGATGGGGTCGCCTTTTTTCTGTTCGACAAAAACGGGAACGATTTCTTCCCTGAACTTTCCGTCGGCCATGGCCTTTTCGGTCTTGTTCTGTGACTCGGCCGCGAATTTGTCCTGATCCTCGCGGGTAAGGCCGTATTTGGCGGCGAGATTTTCGGCCGTCATACCCATGTGATAGTTATTGAAAATATCCCAGAGGCCGTCGGTTATCATCTCGTCGATGAGTTCGCCGTTGCCCATGCGGTAGCCCTCGCGGGCTTTTTTAAGCAGATAGGGAGCGTTGGACATGCTCTCGGTTCCGCCGGCAAAAATCATTTCGGCGTCACCGCTTTTTATCGACTGGGCGGCAAGCGCGACCGCGCGCAGGCCCGAGCCGCAGACCATGTTGACGGTCATGGCGGTTTTGTCGACGGGCATTCCAGCGTGAACGGCGGCCTGACGGGCCACGTTCTGCCCCAGACCGGCCTGCAGGACGTTTCCGAAAATCACCTCGTCGGCGTCGGCAAGGGACACGCCGCTTCTTTTGGCCGTCTCGGCTATTACCACCTTGCCGAGTTCGACCGCGCTTTTTTTACCCAGACCGCCGCAAAAACTTCCTATGGCGGTGCGGCAGCCGTTTACAATAAAAATTTCTTTCATTTATTTGGCTCTTCTCTGCTGGTCTTTTTTCACCACGCAGGTTCCGTGCGCGCGGCAGACAAGCACCGGCTCCTTAAGCACGTCGCAGGCGGAAGGCTGGTTCGCCATGCCCGCGCTGGTGATTACCTTCCACGCCTCGAACTTCATGGTGCGGGAGGAATTGCCCATTTTTTCCACTTCGCCCCTGGCCTCGATATAATCGCCGGCGTGAACGGGAGCGAGAAATTCGACTTTGTCGTAAGCGACGAAAAGACCTTCGTCACCGTCGGTTTTGATGAGCAGTTCGGTGGCAACGTCGCCGAAAAGCTGAAGCATTTTCGCGCCGTCGACAAGACCGCCGGCGTAATGCACGTCGTGTTCGGAAATGCGCAGGCGGATTAAAGATTCAATTTTATTGTCCATATGCCCTCTTTTTAGTGCGGATATTTTGCCATTATAACAAATGCGGACCTTCCGTACGTCCGGCAGAGATTAATGTGCCATATGGCCCAGTATTTTCTATAATTACATATAACTTTATAATCCGAAGGCACGGGGGATACTTTTAATGAAAGACTGGCACTGGAAAACCATCATCGAGCCGCACAGAATAAAAGCCGTGGAGCCCATGGGCTTCACCACGCAGGCACAAAGACTGGAAGTAATCAAAAAGGCCAAGTACAACCTTTTCAACATACCGGCCGAATATGTTCTGCTGGATTTTCTGACCGACAGCGGAACGGGCGCGATGTCGGCCGAGCAGTGGGCCGGCATAATGCGCGGCGACGAGTCCTACGCCGGAGCAAAAAGCTTTTACAATTTCGAGGCCGCGGTAAAAAAACTTACCGGCTACACCTATATAATCCCCGTGCATCAGGGCCGCGCGGCAGAACGCGTGCTGTTCTCCTTTCTCGGCGGCAAAGGCCGCACGGTGGTTTCCAATTCGCATTTCGACACGACCCGCGCCAACGTCGAACATTCCGGCGCGGAAGCCATAGACCTTCCCGTAAAGGAAGCGCTCGATTTCGCGACGCCCTCGCCGTTTAAGGGCAACATGGACCTGGACGCGCTTAAAAAACTTCTCGCCGAACGCAGAGGCAAGGTTGACCTGTGCATTATGACGGTCACCAACAACTCGCTGGGCGGACAGCCCGTTTCAATGGCCAACCTGCGCGCGGTGCGCGACATATGCAAAAAGGAAGGCGTGCCAGTATTTCTCGACGTGGCGCGCTTTGCCGAAAACGCCTATTTCATAAAGCTCGGCGAAAAGGGCTACGAAAACAAATCAGTAGAGGAAATCGCGCAGGAGATGTTCTCCTACGCAGACGGCTGCATGATGAGCTCGAAAAAAGACGCGCTCGTTAACATCGGCGGATTCTTCGCGCTCAATAACCGCGAGTGGGCCGACAAGGCGCGCGAAAACCTCATTCTGGGCGAAGGCTTTCTGACCTACGGCGGTCTCGCGGGCCGCGACCTTGAGGCGCTGGCCATAGGCCTTAAGGAAGTCCTCGACGAACGCTACCTCGATTACCGCATACGTTCCACCGCTTATTTAGGCAACGGCCTAAAGGGCGCGGGCATACCCATAGTCGAGCCCCCCGGCGGCCACGCGGTCTACATTGACGCAAAACGCTTTCTGCCTAATGTCGAGCCGTCCAAATTTCCCGCGCAGGCGCTGGCCTGCGAGTTCTATACCACGGCGGGCATACGCACGGTGGAAATAGGAACCCTAATGTTCGGCCGCCGCGCGAAAGACGGCAGTTTCCTGCCCGCGCCGATGGAACTGGTACGCATAGCCATACCGCGCAGGGTTTATACGCAGAGCCACATTGACCTGGTAATAGAGGTCGGCGCCGACATAGCCGCGCGCAAAAATTCGATAAAGGGCCTTAAAGTGACAAAAGCGCCGGAAGTGCTGGCGCATTTCACGGCCGAACTGGAACCGCTGGCATAATATCATGCTGGTAAAAGACCGCCTGCCGAAAATTCTAAAAAGTCTGGAAGCAATAGTCGGTGCGGACAACCTCCGCACCGATGACACCGAACTTGCGCTTTATTCATACGACGCGGGGCTCGGCCGGGCAAGACCAGAGGCTGTTGTCACAATTACCGACACCGCCATGCTGGAGCCGCTTTTGCAGCTTTTAGACGAAGCCGGCGTGCCGCACGTGGCGCGCGGCGCGGGCACTAATTTTTCGGGCGGATGCATACCGCTTAAAGGCGGCGTTATACTAAACCTCGCGCCGCTAAATAAAATTCTTGAAATAGACACCGCCGCCGGCTACGCGCTGGTGGAACCCGGCGTTACCGTCGACGCGCTTAAACGCGAACTGCGGCCGCTCGGCTTTTTTTACGCGCCGGACCCCTCAAGTTCCTCCGTCTGCACCATAGGCGGCACGGTGGCGGAAAACGCCGCTGGCCCCAGTGCCCTTAAATACGGCTCGACCATTGATAACGTGCTTGAACTGGACTGGCTTATGCCCGACGGCACGCCCTGCCGCTCCACGGCCGGAGCCCCCGGTCCCGACCTGTGCGGTTTCCTGTGCGGAACGGAAGGCACTATCGGCATAATCACGCGCATAAAACTTAAAATACGGCCGGTGCCGCCCGCAGCATCAAGCGCGCTGGCGGCTTTTCGTTCGATAAACTCCGCCATGGACGCGGTTGCCGAAATTCTGCGATGCGGCATAACGCCTCGCGCCGCCGAGGCCATGGACCGCATGACCACTTCGGCGGTGGAAGCGTACGCGCACACGGGCTTTGCGACCGATTCGGAAGCCGCGCTGCTGCTTGAATTCGAAGGCGAAAAATCAGTCGTGGAAGAAGAGCTGAAAACCGCGCAGGCCGTATGCATGGCCTATGGCGCGCTAAAGTGGTCGGTGATAGAGGACCGCGACGCGCAGGTAGTTTTATGGGAAGGACGCAGAGGCGCGTACGCCGCGCTTTCGCGCCTTGCCCCGAGCATACTCATTGAAGACACCATCGTGCCGCGCGCCAAACTTCCGGCAACGCTTAAAAACATTCAGGATATTTCCGCCAAGTACGACCTTCGTGTCGGCCTGACATTTCACGCGGGCGAAGGCAACATGCATCCGCATATAGTTTTCGACGACCGCAACCGTTTCGAAACGGCGAAAATAAAAAAGGCAGCCTCGGAAATGATAAAGGTCTGCGCCGCTAACGGAGGCAGCATAGCCGCCGAACACGGCGTTGGCGTGGACAAGCGCGCCGCCATGAACCTTATTTACGACCGCGCCACGATAGAATTCATGAAGGGCCTTAAAAACGCCTTTGACCCCTACGGTCTGGCAAACCCAGACAAAATCCTGCCCGTATCCTATAAAGATGACGAGGGATGCAATTACTTCGACGGTCTTACGGACGCCGCCAGAGACCTTGCCCTTGAAACGCGAAGGCGCGCCTCGGCCGGAGAAAAAAGCGTAATAACCGGAAGCGGCTCCTCGGGCATAATACCGCGCTCGGCAAAGGAAAACCGGCTGGAAACCGCGGAGCTTGCCTCGGTTCCGGAATTCGACCTTGCAAACATGACGGTATGCGCCGAAGCGGGATTACCAGTGCGCGAGCTTAAAAAAACCGTGGAGTCCTCAAACCTATTTCTTAACATGCCGGACTACCGCGGAACCGTTGGCGGACTGCTGGCCACTAACCCGTGGCCGGAACTGCGCAGGCTTGTGCTGGGCATGCAGGTACTGCTGCCTTCGGGCGAAGTACTCACGTTTGGCGGGCGCACGCTAAAGCAGACGGCGGGTTACAATTTGTGGCGGCTTTTCTGCGGCAGCTACGGCTGGTACGGCATAATTTTAAGCGCCACGTTCCGTCTGAGCGCAAAGCAGCTTGTGTTCGACGAGAAACTGCGAGCAGAGCGGCCTTTTGAACCGGACGAAACGCACATGAGGCTAAAGCGTTTTATAGACCCTTCCGGCCTTTTTAACGACACCGTGGTGAAACAGAAATGAGATACAGCGAAATGGAAAATTTTCCCGCCCCGCGGGACATGTACCCCGAAGACGAGGCCGGCCTTCACCAGACCGTGCTGCTTACCGATTTGGGCGAAAAGCGTTTTTACGATTCCGTTGCCCAGTGCAACCGCTGCGGCCGCTGCGGCATAGCCTGCCCGACCTTTGCGCTGAGACGAAACGAAAACCGCTCGCCGCGCGGCCGAAACCAGACCGTGCGCATGACGCTGGAAGAACGCCTCAGCTTCAAAAACGACGCCGAACAGATAAAGCAGACAATGGACACATGCACGCTCTGCGGAGCATGCATGAGCGTCTGTTATTCGCGGGTGGCCACGCCGGAACACGTGCTGGAAACACTGCGCAGTCTAAGACGCGGCGGCAAAATAACTTTTTCAGACATTGCAATTAAAGCCCTCACCCACGGCCGAAGCGCTTTCGGTCTGTGGATTAAAATAGTGGCGGCCGCGCAGCGCTTCGGCCTGCTGACGCTGGCCGAAAAAACCGGCCTTCTGCGCGCGGCCGGTCTTCAGTGGTTTGCGCCCGTAGCCCGCATGGCAAAGCCGAAACTGCTTTCTTTTTCAGAAACAGTAAGAAGTCACGCGCATCCGCTTGAAAAGGATTCGCCGGAACGGCCTGCATGCCTGTACTTTACGCCGTGCAGCGTGCAGTATGCCTATCCAGAAATAGGCCACGCCACTATAAACCTGCTGCAGAAATTCACGGGTCCGGTGCGGCTTATGGAAAACGGCTGCTGCGGATTCCTTTCCTATATTTACGGCGACATTGCCGATTCCCGCGCGGCCGCGCGCGGAATAATAGAGCGTTACGAGGAACTCTGCGCGGGCCAGCCGCTTCCGCTGGTGACCGATTGTCCCGAATGCGCGGCCTTTCTGAAACGCTACGAACAGCTTTTCATAGGCGAGCCCGAATGGCGCGAACGCGCAAGAACTTTCGCCGCCTCCGTAAAAAACATATCCGAAATGATAATGCCCGAACGCCTGTCGCCCTCCGCGCGCCGCGCGGACTTTGGCAGGGTGAGCCTGCACTATCCCGCCGGTTTTGCCAACTGGCAAAAGCCCGGACGCGACACGCAGGAATGCATAAAACGCCTGTGCGCGGAGCAGTGGGCCCCGCTTGAAAACCCGTATCTGTTCAGCGGGGAATTCGCGGGTTATTTCGCGCGCCGGCCAAAAGAGGCCGAGCTGATGATGGTCGAATGCGTGCGCGCCATAGCGCGCAACCAGTCAGACACCGTGGTCACGCTGTCGCCCGCGGACTGCGCCGTGCTTTCCGCCGGACTTAAAAAAAATTACCGGCAGGCAAAAGTTTTACACTTTAGTGTTTTTGTTAATTCCGCTATAATGGAACCTGTATGACGGCAATGGACGCGGAAAGAAAATTGCAGATGCTGGTGCAGTTCGGCGGGCTGGTCGCGGATGAACCGCGGCTGGACCGGCTGCTTGAACTTATCGCCGAACATGTGCGCCGCGTGCTTAACGGCGACCGCTGCACCGTGTTTCTCTACGACCCTGAAACGCGGGAACTGTGGTCGAAAGTGGCGCAGGGCATGGAGCATCACGAAATACGCGCGCCCATAGGAAAGGGAGTGGCCGGACTTGTCGCCAAGACGGGTCAGGCAATAAATCTGCCCGACGCCTACGCCGACCCGCGCTTTAGCGCGGACATTGACCGCGTGTCCGGCTACAAAACGCGCAATGTGCTTGCCGTGCCCATGAAAAACAAACGCGGCGAACTGCTGGGCGTTTTTCAGGTGCTGAATAAATATTCCGGCAGTTTCGACGAAAACGACGAAGGCCTGCTCATGCTTCTGGGCTCCATGGCCTCCGGCGCGATAGAAACGGCCAAGCTTTACGAAAGCGTGCGCAAGTCCCAGCTGGAAACCATTTACAGACTGGCCATCACGGCCGAATACCGCGACCAGCAGGACACCGCCCGCCACCTGCGAAACATCAGCAAATCCTCCTACCTTATAGCAAAAGCCATGGGCTTTTCCGACGCCGAAGCCGACAATCTGCGGCACGCAAGCCCGCTGCACGACATCGGCAAGGTGGGACTGGCCGACGCAATTCTGCTGAAACCCGGCAAACTGACCGAGGAAGAATTCGCGGAAATGAAAAAGCACACTCTTTACGGCGCGAAGATTCTGGCCAATGCCGAAAGCGATTTGCTCAAAATAGCCTACAAGGTTACGGCGTCCCACCACGAAAAGTTCGACGGAACCGGCTACCCGCAAAAACTGCGCGGCGAGGAAATACCGCTTGAGGCCCGCATAGTCTCCGTCGCCGACGTCTTCGACGCGCTGTGCATGCCCCGCGTATATAAACCGGCGTGGGGAACTAAAAAAGCCTACGATTACATTATCGCCGAGTCCGGCAAGGCCTTTGACCCGAAAGTGGTAGAGGCGTTCAAGATTGCGTTTCCGGACATAACCGAAATTTACGACTGATAAACCTAAAGGAGGAGAACCATGCGTTATCTTTTAACGGTACTGCTGTTTAATTTTGCCGTCTGCGCCGCGGCAGCGGACTATACAAGGGAAATTTCCAAAACCTACCCCAACGGGCCGGCCGCGGAAATAATTTTTTACACAAACGNCAAGGAAACAGGCCGGCAGACTCTGGACAAAAACGGCAAGCAGACCGCCCTCAAAGGTCATATACCCACCGGTCTTGTAAAGGAAAAATACCAGGACGGCAAAATAAAGCGCGAGCTGACCTATAAAAACGGCAAGCTCAACGGCCCCGTAAAGGAATATTCCGCCGACGGCAAACTTGTTACCGAAGGCGCTATAAAAAACGATAAGTGCGACGGTTCCAACAAGTCCTTTTACGACAACGGCAAACTCCGCGAGGAATATACCTGCAAAAACGGCCAGTGGGAAGGTTTATATAAAGTGTATTTTCCGAGCGGCAAAACGGCGGCCGAGGAAAATTATGTAGGCGGCAAGATAAACGGCGCGTCCAAAACGTATGACGAAAAAGGCCAGCTGCGGCAGGATTTCAATTACAAGAATTCGCTGAAGGACGGCGTGGGCCGCATGTACGGCGACAACGGCAAATTACAGTTCGAGGCGCACTTCAGCGCGGACAGGCTCGACGGCACGGTAAAGACCTTTTATTCCGACGGCCAGCTTATGTACGAGGACAGCTACAAAAATGACAAGAAACTGAGCCGCAAATCCTACCGTAAAAACGGCAAGCTCCAGTACGAAACTAAATACTGAGCCAGCGAAGAAGCGGCCACGCCGCTAAAAGCGCAATAAGCGCGGCGGCCAGACCGGCCGCGAACCACGGGTCGAAATAACGTATTACAACCACATGCCGTCCGGCGGAAAGCCGGACGGCTGTTTTATGTTCCGAGGTTTTATACACGCCGGTCCTTACGCCGTTATCTGTGGCGGAGAAAAACGGACTGTACACGCAGTTAAGCACCGCTTCCGAAGGCGCGGGCACGACCGCGTCAAGACGGGCGGAGTTTACGCGGAACACCGTGGTCACGGCATTTTCACCGCCGCCGTCAACATAGGCAAAAGGCAGAGCGGCGGAGTCACGGTAAACCGTATAACGGGCGGTCTCCTCGACCGGCACTATATTTTCCTTAGCAAACAGTGCCGCGTAATCCCCGCGCACTTTCGCGTCAGCCACATAATAGCGCACCGACCAGTCGCGGAAATGCGGCAGGACACCGGCCAGCTGCGCGGGCGAGGGATGTATTATAGAACTCCAGTTCAGCCCGCCCGCAACGTCGCTGTTTGCCTGCGGCGTCATGGGATTTTCACCGGCCAGATGATAGCGGCCGGTCAGCGTGGCGAAATTATAACCGGCCATGTGCATGAGCGCGGCCCGTCCGTGCGACGGGAAATCGCCGAGCGACAATATACGGCCGTCGGTAAAAGCGCCGCGCGGCTCGGCCGGAGGAAGCACACGGCCGTCAAACATGAAAAACGATCTGGACCCCGCCGCCATATGAAACGCCAGCAGACCAAGCAGATTCAAAACGACGACGGCGCGTGCAAGCCTTGCGCCGAAGCGGCGGGCCAACCACGAAACAGCCAGCGCGGCCGAGGCGATAAAAAAGAAATTAAGCCCCACGCTGGTGCGCAAAGGATAGCGGAATTTATTGAGCACCGGCACGTTATAAAGGGCGAAATCCAGAAAGCCGAACCCCCACACCGCGCAAACCGCAAGACACAGCACGGCAAACCGCTCCTCAAGGGAACTTTTCCGTAAGCGCAATACCGCCGCGCCGGCAAGAAGCGGCACCAGATAGCCTGCATGGGCAAGATAGGGAAGACAGTCGTCCACCCACGTGCTTACCACGGTAACGCGCATGCGCGATATATCGGCAAGCGGCGCAAACAGCCCTATAAGCCAGGGCACAATGCGGTTTCCGGCCGCCGTGAAGGCGTGATAAGAAATACGGCCGTGCCTTGTGTCGGATAAAAGCGACTGGTGCCAGACCGGCAGTATAAGCGGCATGGCAAACAGCGCTGTAAGGGCAACGCTGGCAAAGTAAAACCGCAGACCGGATAATTTGCCGCGCAAAAAGCCAAGACCGCAAACAACCGCCAGTTCGATAATACAGACATAGACGAAGTACTGGAACTGTCCGCACAGGCAGAACATGGTGCGCAAAAGAGTGGCTGCCCAGAAAAGTTTCCGCTCCGGCGCGGCGGCAAGTTTTAGCGACAAATACATAAGCCATGGCAGAAACGCCGCCGCCGCGGCCGTAAACCACCACACGGCGCTAAGTCCCGCGGCAAAGCCGCACAAAGGCCAGGTGACGCCGCCAAAAAAGGCGCCGGCATCTTCCGCCCCCAGCTCCTTAAGAAACAAAACCGTACCCGCCGCCGCAAAGCAGAGGTGCAATATCACCAGCAAATCTATGGTCCAGTAAATGCCGCCGGAAAACACCCAGCTTATGGCCGCGCAGATATAAAGAGGAGGATAAAGCACCGCATCCAGACCGGAGGAAAGCGCCGGTATGCCGCAGAACTGGTGGAAGTTGAAAAGCGCCAGCCCGCCTTCGCCCAGCGCGCGCAGGTTATGCGCCGCGGCCGGCAGGTAATGGCCAAGATTGTCGTCCTGAAGAAAAAAGAGCGGATGCACCAGTTCAATAACGGTCAGAAAAAACGCCGCGACTCCGGCCGCCAGCCAGGGCAGAAAAGCCCTGGTTTCAAACTTCCTTTTTATAAATTCCATGTGTTAATGATATTAAATTTTGTTAATATCCAGACTTGCGCCGCAGGCCAAAAAACGTAACCAAATTCCTATGGTATATATATCCATTACCTGTTAGACTTATTAGCGGGGATAATTTATGAAAGGGTTATTTGCGGGAAACAGGGGCATTACTCTTACCGAGATACTGGTCGCGCTCATCATTCTTAGCGTGGGCGCGCTGAGCTTTATCGGCGCGTTCAGCTATATAGGAAAAGCCATGCAGTCCTCCCGCAACAAGACCGTGGCCATGAATCTGGCGCAGGAGAAGGTGGAGTATTTCAAGAACATCTCCTACTACCGCCTCATGGTGTCGACCAGCGTTTACGAGGACACCCGCTTTAATCCCCCCGCCGTCTATGACGACCTGCATTATCCGAAGGAAACCCTGGCCATAGGCGGCGTGACCTTTGAGCGCGCCGCGCGCATCGACAACGCCCTGTGGTCGGGCGGCACCGTGTCCACGTCCAGCTATTCGGCGGGCGACACCGGCCTTAAAAAAATCACGGTCTACGTCGCCTGGCAGGAAGGCGCAAGAACGCGCACGGTGGAACTTAACAATCTGGTGGAAAACCCCAGTCTCACCCGCCTCAACGCCTCGCTAAGCGGCACCGTCATCAATTCATCCGGCACCTACCTGCGCGGCGCCTATGTAAGGATACTCGACCGGCCCGACTGGAACGATTCGGCCGACTATTCCGGCCAATACTCCTTCGGCGTATCCAGCGGCACATACACCGTGCTGGTCTCGTCCATAGGCTATTTCAGCGCGGCAAAGGAAGTTACTGTAGGCTCGGGTCAGAATCTGAACCTTGATATCACCATGATAAAAATGGCCTCCGGCACGGTAGCGTCGGCCGGCGTGTACATATCCACGCACATTGTGATAAGTCAGGTGGTCGCCTCCACCTACACAAACGGACAGGACATAGAATATGTCGAGCTTTTCAACCCCACGCCAAATCCAGTAAATATCGGCGTGTCCTACTCACCGTCCGTACGGCTTAATTATCGCGGACCTAACGGCGAGGGGCACGACAAGGACAACATAGACCTTGTCTACGTTTCCACCTATGTGCCGGCCGGACATTATTACCTGATAGCCAACGCCCCGTCATTTACGGTCGGCGGGGTTACGATATCGGCGGACGCTTATTACAAGGGAACCAATCACCCGCCCTGCACGCTTATTGGCACGCTGGAAAGCTGCATACGAGAAGGACAGGCCGGAGCCGTGCAGATAGAAGACGCCGCAACCGGCGGCATTATCGATATGGTGGGCTGGAGCGAGGAAAGCGGCGGAGTAGCGGCCCCCGACTACGAAGCGTCCGTCGGCAACCAGTGCTACGGCGGTCAGACTGCCTATATAAAGCAGACGAACGGCCTTGCGCAGGGAAGCCAGCTGGTGCGCATGTCGGGCCCCTGTTCCGTCACCGAAGGCTACGGCCGCGCTTACGATTTCAACTGCAATTCCAGCAATTTTTTTGCCGCGCCGTATCCGGGTACGGCCTCGTATTTCAGTTTCCGACCGAAAAATTCCGCCGCGGCGGAACCGGTAACGGCGGCCACGCCGCCCTGTGACGGAAACGGCGCATGCGACTTTTCGGCCGTTACAGACGACAGTCTGTCTTCCGCCTACACGGGCTCCACTGCAAAATGGATAACGCTGGCGACGTCCGCACCCGCAACCACTAAGAACTGCATGTACGCGGACTTTGCAATACCAAACGTCGCGACCGGCACATGGAACACGCAGATTTTCACCCCCGGTTACGCCGCGTCAGTGGCAAACGTAACGGTATCAGCCTCGGGCGAGACGGTGCAAATACCCTCGTCAGCGACATCGCCCGCATGGCAGGCAAGCGGCGTCGCCACAGCAATGCTTCACGCCGCCGACGGGAAGGGACTAATTAAGGGCAGGGTATACAATTCCGCCATGACGCCGCTTTCAAACATTACGGTAAAGGCCGGAGCGGAATCCACGCTTACGGGCGCGGGCGGCTATTACTCGCTTATAGTATCGACTGGCTCCTTGCAGGTGACGGCAAATCCCGACAATCTTTTTTCCTACACTTCCGAAAGCGAAGCCGCCGCGCTTGAAACCGGCCTGTCGGTCACACAGAATTTTACGCTTAGTGAAAGCGGCGCGGTGCGCGGCTACATTACTTCCGGCACGGCTCCGCTTCCAAACATCACCGTAATAGCGCGCATGGGCGGCTTCCAGACCGGCTCGTCCGTGTCGGACAGTTCCGGCCATTTCTACATGCCAAACCTCATCGTCGGCATGCACGTCATACAGCCCGTGCTTGACCCCGCAAGCGCGGCCATTCCGTCAACTGCCACGGTAAGCGTGGTGTCGGGCAATACTGTTTTCGTCGGTTCGTTTACCGTGGCAAACGCCATGGGCACAATCAAAGGCACTGTAAAAGCGGGCGGACAGCCCGTCACTACGGGCGCGCTTATTCTTGTAAGCACTTCGTCCATAAGCGTCACGCCGCCGGCAATTGACGCGTCCAACTCGTCCGGCGGAACGGTTATTTACGCCGCGTCAAGCATAGCAGACGGCACTTACAGCGTAGCGGTGCGCGGTTCGTCCTCGCCCTATTATATAAGGGTGTTTTATCCGACCGTGACCGCCGGCGGAACCACCGTGACCAGCGTAACGGCCAGCGGGGTGACGGTAGCGCCGGGCGCGACGGTAACGAGGAATTTCTCATGGTAAACCGCAGAGGCGTGACATTGGTTGAAATGATGATTGCCGTGGCCATACTGGGCGCGGTGGTGCTCATTGCGCCGGCCATATTTCTGCAGATACAGCGCATAAACCTGTTGTTCACGGCAAAAAGCGGCGTGCAGCAGGACGTGCGCGCGGGCATAGATATGATGACGCGCCGCCTGCGCGAGGCGCAGGCCGCTACCGTGGTCATAGACTCCTTAAGCGGACAGCCGCCATATTCGAGAATTTCGTTTACCTCAGTAAACGGCACGGACTATTCCTTTTATCAGCGGAACAAGGAACTCTACATATCGGAAAACGGCGGCGCAAAAAAACTAAGCGACAATCTGCGCTACCTTTCCTTCACTTTTCCGCGCTCCGACGACCCGACCATTGTGAGCGTTTCCATAACAATGGAAAAATCCACTTACGAGTCGCAGACCAAGGCTCTTCAGCTTTCAATCGAAAAAGTCAGGATTATGAACTGACGGGGGACTGTTATGAAAAACAATAAGGGACAAGCCCTTGTGCTGGCGATTCTTTTACTGGCCCTGATAGCCATAATAGTGCCGCTTATTCTTTTTTTCAGCCAGCACGACCAGACGCTTTCACAAAAGCACGCCAAGTCCACCACGGCATTTCATCTGGCCGAGGCGGGCATTGAAAAAGCCTATCTGCAGATTATTTCGGACTCCGCCACCTGGAAAGCCCTGCAGGACGGCACGCCCATAACGGGCTATCACTACGACCGCGCCTATGACGACCTGTCCGGCGGACGCTACTCCGTGCTTATGACAAGCGGAACCAGCGCCGACACCGCCGTTGTTATATCAGTCGGCATGGACAGCACCAGCAAGGAAGTGCGCACGATAAAAGCCGAATATGCAAAGGTAGGCATGGGCAGCACGGCGATATATTCAAAAGGCAATGTGGATATAACAGGCAGCAACGTACAGGTGGAACTGGGGGCCGTAATTTCGCCCAACGCGGTAATTACAAACGGGCGCACCTATCCGCAGTTCTGGAGTGCGTCAAGCATAGACGCGGACACAAACGGCGCGACTCCCCCTAACTGCGACTCGCCGAACTGCATACAGTGGCATTCCTACCAGACCAGCATACCGCCCTCGCCGGATATTGATCTGGACTACTATAAAAACCGCGCCATAGCATCGGGCACTTACTTTTCACCGTCTTATTCGGCCACTGACCTGAAAAATTATTTTTCGGGCGAGCTTTCGGGCGGCAAAACCTATTACGTAGACCAGTCGCTGACCCTGAAAAACCAGACACACATAACCGGCGACCTGCTGGTAATAGGCACGCTTACCACGCGCAGCGGCGCATGGAGCGGGACAGATGAAACCAACAGTCTGCCGCGCACGGCATGGAAGCAATACGGCGGAAACTGGTCCTATTACCGCTCGACTTACGATTCCTCCGCGCCGGCCGCCTTTCCGGGGCTTAATTCCACGTATCTTTCGGCCGCCGGCAAAACCTACGCGGCGGGCAAGGTGCTGGTGCACGGTTTTTTATATGTCAGCGGAAATCTTTCCTCGGACGCGGGCGGCGGAAACGGTTCCGTTGTCGGAGCCATGTTTGTGGGCGGAGCCTCAACCATGGGAAGCAATTCAAACTGCAAAGTCTATTATGATGAGGCTGTCGCCTCCAACATAATGACCAAGACGCTGATTCTGGTCCGCGTTTCATGGCAGGAAATACGCAGTACATGGCCGGCGGGTTTATAGGCCTTTTGGGCCATGCATAATCCGGGGCGATATCCTATACTTACAGTACGGGATGAGTGTCCGTAAGTGCTATGATTAAAAAATCGCTGACTCTTATTATTGCTTTGTTATGTGTTTCGGCCGCGCACGCGCTGGACGTGCAGGGTCATCGCGGCACGCGCTGGACACGGCCCGAAAACACTCTGGCCGCCTTTCGCGAGGCAATGAACCTCGGCGTGGATACGCTGGAAATGGACCTTAATGTAACCAGCGACAACGTGGCCGTGGTAACACATAACACGACGCTGAATCCCGATATATGTCTGGACCCGGAAGGCCGGAAAATCACAAAATCCATACCCATACGTTCCCTTACGCTTGCCGAACTGCGCCGCTACGACTGCGGCACGCTTAAAAACCCCAAATTTGCGGAACAGGTCCCCGTGGCCGGAGAAAAAATCCCCACGCTAGAGGAAGTTTTTAACATGGTGCGCACGGAGCGGCCCGACCTTATAAATTCCATAAGATTCAACATAGAAACAAAAATGGACGAGGCCCATCCGGCCGACTCCCCCACGCCGCAGGAGTTCGCGGCCATAGTAGCGCCCGTTCTGAACGCCTCCGGCTTCGCGGAAAGGATAACCATACAGTCCTTTGACTGGCGCACGCTGCCGGAAATGAAGCGGCTTTCGCCGCGGATAAAACTTTCCCTGCTAATCGGCAAGGGCAACCTTATGGCCTTCCTGAAACTGCCCTGCGCCGTCGACATCGTAAGCCCGCCCTACCAGCTTGTCACAGGCCACATGGTAAACAGCTATCACAAAAAAGGCATAGCCGTGCTGCCGTGGACCGTCAACTCGGAGCACGCGTGGGCGCGCATGGTAAAGCTGGGCGTGGACGGCATCATTACCGACAACCCCGGCGGTTTGATACAATTCCTTAAACAATCCCAGCAGCACTGATTTTCCGGAGGACTGATGAAGAAAATCGTTATCATCGGGGCCGGCCCCGGCGGATATCCGGCGGCCCTGAAAGCGCGCGAAAGCGGCGCGGAAGTTGTGCTTGTCGAAAAAAAATACGCGGGCGGAGTATGCCTTAACTGCGGCTGCATACCGTCCAAATCCTATTTAGACGCTGCACACCGTTTCAGTATCGTAAAGGAACTTAAAAAACTGGTTGCGGATTCCGCGGCGTCAGACTGCGACAAACTGGCCGCATCCTTCGACTGGGCCAAAATACAGACCCGCCGCGCGGGTGTGCTTGAAAAATTCCGTACCTCCCTTAAAAAAACTTTCGAANCCAAAGGCATACGCTACATAGAAGGCACGGCCTCCTTTGTGTCCGACACCGAAATTTCCATAGCCACTGCAACCGGCGAAGTGCGTGAAAAGTTCGACAACGCCATAATAGCCGTTGGCACGAAAGCATTCCTGCCCCCCGCTTTCGCGGCGGTAAAGGACAGTCTGCTTGATAACGAAAGCGTGTTCGGTCTCGAGCACATGCCCGCCAGCATAGCGGTAATCGGCGCGGGCGCGATAGGCGTGGAATTTTCCTGCGTGTTTAACGCGCTGGGAAGCCGCGTGGAACTTATTGAAATGCAGCCGACCGTTCTGCCGGGAGAGGACGAGGCGGTATGCCGTCTGTTACAGGGTTCTTTTCAGAAACGCGGCGTGCACCTGCATCTTGGAAAAGGAGTGGCGTCCGTATCGGTGGAAGGCAGCATAAAAAAAGTGATTTTTCAGGACGGCACTTCCGTTGAGGCTGAAGCCGTGCTTGTAGCCGCCGGACGCGTGGCCGCGCTTGATGAACTAAAGCCAGAAAACGCCGGCATAGCGTGGAACCGCAAAGGCATTAAAGTGGACGAATTTCTGCGCACTGAAAAGAAACACATTTACGCGATTGGCGACGTAAACGGTTTATCCCTTCTGGCCCATGCGGCAACCGCACAGGGCGAAGCGGCGGCGGCGCATATCGCCGGTGAAGACTGCAAATACGACAACACTCTTATTCCGCGCTGCATCTATTCATGGCCGGAAGTTGCCTGTGTCGGCATGAGCAAAAAACAGGCCGAGGCCGCCGGAATAGCGGTAAAGACACAGCGCAGTTTCCTGCTTGCCTGCGGACGCGCGCTCGCGCAGGACGAAACGGAAGGTTTTGTGCAGATTGTCTCCGACAGCGCGACAGGCCGCATACTCGGCGCACAGCTTGCCGGAGCTTACGCGACGGAAATAATCCATTCGCTGGCCGTTGCAATTACTGCCCAAATGACGGTGAAGCAATTGCGGCATGTTGTGTTTGCGCACCCGACGGTTTCTGAAATGGTGCACGACGCGCTGGGCAAATAACAGTTTGCTAAACCAGAAAGCCCCCGCGAAAGCGGGGGCTTTTTTATTGGCACAGCGGATAAAGTATTGCCAGCGCATACATATGAATCCGAATGACAGAGCGCAACCAAACCGCCTGCCCGCCAAACCACCCGCACTACCAATTCAAACTGCTAATTGAAGCAATTAAATACGGCAAGCTGAAATTTTATGACAGGAACCAGTCTGCCCGCTTTTCCGGATAATTCGGGGAGTCAATTATTGCTGGTCCCCCCACACCCAAGTCCGCATTTTCCCTGCGCTATCAAAAACATGCCCGACACACCAAATAAACAATGGTTTAAGGTCGTCGGTGCGGGGTATGACGTAGGGGGGCATAAAAAAGCCCGTCCTTTCGGACGGGCTTTGGTAAATTACTGGTTGTTTCCGTCTTCCTGCGGAGGAGTCGGCCTGTCGCCGTCACCAGAGCCGGAATCGGACGGCGGGGCCATGCGCTTGCCCATGGGGCCGCCGCACCACTTGCCGGACTTTACGTTGGCGGCGGCAAGTTTCTGAATCTTCGCCACCACCGCTGAATCCGTAGCCGTAACCTTTATAATCACGCCGGTTTCGGTGTTTTCAACCGCGACTTTTGCGCCGCTTAATGAAAACAAACAACTGTCTTTACCGGGGCCGCCCTTTCCCGGTCCGCCGCCCATGCCCTGGGCAAACAGCACCGCCGCCACAAAAAAGGACGCGACTGCCAGTATAAGTTTTTTCATTTTTTGTTCTCCTGAGTCCGTTTGATAAAGTGCCTCGGCGTACCCGGCTCGTTATAAGCTATTTCCTCGCCGATGGAGCGGATGCGCGCCTCAAGACAGGTAGCGCATTTTTCCGCGTTTTCATCGAGGCACGGCTTTCCGTCGTAAAGACGGTAGCGCGTCTTGTACTTCGGGTCGCTGATATTGGGCATTATCACGTTGGCGCCGGCCTGCAAACCTTTTTCGCGGCCGAGAGGATGCAAAGCCTGCAGGGCCGTTGATGCGGCGATATTTACGTCCAGCAGTTCAAGTCTTGTCACGGCAATCATCTTAAGCCCCAGCCGCAGCGCGTCTTCCGCGCTGAAAGCGGCGTGTTCGGCAAGCGGCGTGCCGGTGCTTGGAATATACGGGCCCATGCCTATCATGTCCGCGTCGATATCGCGAAAGAACATGATGTCGTCGGCAAGATGCCTGGCCGTCTGGCGGGGCAGAGCGCTCATCACGCCCGTTCCCACCTGATAGCCCAGTACCTTTAGCCGCTGAAGACATTCAAGCCGCCTGTCAAAACTGTGGTCGCCGGGATGCAGACTGGCGTAGAGTTCGCGGTTAGAGGTTTCAATCCTAAGCAAATAGCGGCTTGCGCCGAGGCTGAACCATTCGCGGTACACTTCCTCGTCCTGTTCGCCAAGGGAAAGAGTAACGCCCAGTTCGCCGTTGGTCTTTTCGCGCCAGGCGCGCAGTATGCGGCTTATAAGGTCGCAGAAATCGGGGTCGCTGCGCTCGCCCGCCTGAAGCACCACGGAACCATAACCGGCTTTCCACGCCCACAGTCCGGCGGCAACGGCTTCTTCCTCGTCCATGACAAAGCGCTCGACATCCTTGTTATCGCGGCGTATGCCGCAGTAATAACAGTTCTTGGTGCAGATGTTGCTGAGCTCAATCAGACCGCGGAAATATACTTTATTGCCGACGTTAGCCAGCTTGACTGCGTAAGCGCGGTCAAAGAGTTCCTTAATGTCGCGCTCCTCGGTAAGGCTAAGAAGGTCTATAAGTTCATCACGTTTCATAGGCGCTTTTTGATTATGCCTCCGCCAAGAACGACATCGCCGTCATAAAAAACTATGCTCTGACCGGCCGTTATAGACAACTGCGGATTTTCAAAGACCACTCGCGCCGTACCGTCGTCAAGCAGTTCGGCCGTGCAGGCGTTTTCCTTATTCTGCTGGCGTATGCGGGCCAGCGCCTTTACGCTTTTGGCACCGCCAATATCGGCAATCCAGTTAAGGTCGCCGGCAAGCAGTGCCGTGCCCATCAGCTCTTCCTTTGGACCCACCACCACCCTGTTTAGTGTCGCGTCGATTTTAACCACATAAAGCGGATCCTTGAGCCCGCCAACGCCGATTCCCTTGCGCTGTCCGACGGTGTAATAGACAATTCCCTCGTGCGTGCCAAGCTTGTTGCCCTGCATGTCCACAATGTCGCCCGGCACAACGGGCCGGCCTTCAAACAGGGCTTTATATTCGCTGCAATCGACAAAATCCTGACTTTCCGCCTGTTCCGCGACCTCGCCAAGACCGTGCGCGCGCGCAATATCGCGTACCTGCGGTTTGGTAAGTTCGCCAAGCGGCAGCATTAAAGTGGAAAGCTGGGTCTGGCTGAGGCCCCACAGAAAATAGGACTGGTCCTTTTTCAAATCAACGGCACGGCGCAGGAGAAAGCGGCCCTGTTCGTTTTTAAACACGCGGGCATAATGGCCGGTGGCGAAAAAATCGAAAGCGATATGCTCCCGCGCCTTGTCCACCAGCAGGCCGAATTTCAGCTTGCGGTTGCACATGACGCAGGGGTTAGGGGTCTTGCCTTCAAGATATTCCCCGCAAAAATAGTCTAGAACGCGGCTGCGGTATTCCTTTTTAAGGTCGACGGTAAGGTGCGGTATGCCTATTTGCCGGCAGAGTTTTTTTACGTTTTGCAGTTCCTCTATTTCGTCGGGTCCGTAACAGGCGCCGCGGAAGTTTTTAACGTCGCGCGGGCCCCCGTCCCAGACCGACATGGTGATACCCAGCACATCATAGCCCTGCTGCTTTAGCAGACAGGCCGCAACGGTGGAGTCCACTCCGCCGCTCATGCCGACAGCCACTTTAATCTTTCCCATATATAAATGATACTAAATAGGCCCGATGGATTTAGACGGGTAAATTTTGTAAAGTCGATTATAACCTAGTGGGGATTTTAAATGAAAAAAACAACCTTAATATTAGCCGCGACCGCAGTTTTAATGCCGGTTTTTGCAGCCGCCGCCGACGCGCCGGCACAGACGCCGAAGCCGCCTGTAGAAGAAGTGGGCCTGCCGCCTATTTTCCCGTTCGAGATTCTGCTTACCAACCAGCTCAGCGTGCCGCTGCGCCTGAGCGACAGCCAGCAGGAGCGCATTGCCGCGTCGCTAAAAAAGGACATCGACCAGAAGATACAGCGTTATGTCGAGCAGTATGAAAAACGCCGCGCAAAGGCGCGCTCGTACCGCTTCGACCAGAACCTGACCCGCTACCAGATGTTCCAGATGAAGAACAATGTTTTCGACGACATACGCGCCCAGCTTGACGATCTGCAGCTGGAGAAACTCGACGAGATGATTTACTCGGGCTACTTCGCTCCCTATGCCGAAAAGGGCTACCAGACAAAGGACATGGGCGATATAGACGAAGTACGCGAAGTGACAACGAATGAAAATGGCAAGAAGGTGACGGAAAAGGTAATCTTCCGCAAAAAGAAAACCGAGGAGACGAAAGCTCCCGAGCCGGTAAAGAAGGCGGTCCCCGAAACACAGGCCGTCGCCTATCCGTAACAAAATCTAAAAAAACTCCGGTCATTAAATGACCGGAGTTTTTTATTCAGCAAACAGGAGAATATATGAAGAAGGCAAAAATACTGTTTACGGCACTTATGCTTATGCTGGCCTGCGCCGCCACGGGCTTACGCGCGGAGGAAATGCCGGCAGGCGCAAGTCCGCTGACTGCGGAAGAAATGACCGCCGTTGATAAAATCCAGATGGAGGACATGGACGTTGAAGCCATGTACTGGGCCTGGCGCGTGGACACAAACAAGGATGCGACCTACGAAGACCTCAGGGACAAAAGCGACAACTGGATTATGAAACCCGAAACGCGGGATATACTGTTCGATAAAATAAAGGAAATATTAGACAGCGGCAAAAGCCGCGAGCTGACCGAAGAGGAAAACAAGAAATACGAAGACGGCCTTACCCGGATACGCGCTATTTTATCGCAAGGCTCGCCTGCGCCAGAAGCCGAAGCGACGGCAGAATTTTCCGCCAAGGACTGCGTTCCCCTTGCCGCGCGTTACTGGGCGGGAGAGAAACTTGCCGGAAAGAAAAACATCGACAGACTTATGAAGGAAAACGGCATCAGCAAGGCCTCGCGCAAAAAAATAACGGCTGAAATGGCAAAAATAACGAAAGCCGAATATAAGCCGCTTACCGGCGGCGAACTGGAAAATCTGGATAACTGCCGACCTATCTTAGGCGACTAGTTTTGCAGACGGCAATTTCAGCAAATCCCTCCGCTTTCAGCGGAGGGATTTTATATTTTGGAATAAGCGGCAGCGATGTAAAAATATATTCGCGAAAATAATTCCGTCATCCGCCATCAGGCGTAAACCAATACCTATTCTCCGTCAGGATTTACTGCAGGACAATGCAGTCGGTTGTCCTTATTGCCCTATAAATTGCCGCATGAATACACACACCAGACTTTATATAAGCCCTTTCAAAATTCGTGCCAAACACAGCAACTGAAGATAGTTCGCCTTCTGGTTAAACGCTTCTTGTCGCACCGGATAAATCAGTCCTAACCATAAAAACAGGCGTACAAATCTGCGATTTAATGAACGGCCTGCATTTGGTCCGTCAAACAAGGTGCAAACTGCAAAATAGTCCGCACGATTGTTTATGGCCACGGCACGCAGAACCGCATCCGTGACGAATTACCTACAGTTCCGGCAATGCCCGCGCACGTTAACAGTGGCGACTTTAGGACCTGCGGCAATGCTGCGGACTGACGCAAGTTTAAAAGAGTTTTTCATAACTCTTACCAGTATTTCAGACAGCCATACACCACTGAGGCAAGCTGTTCCAACCGTCATGTTTTTACGCTATTTAATGCGGACTCTGCGAGCTTTGCTGTATGGCACTTAACAGCACAATATTTTCCAAGAATCCGCGTCGGGGAAAGAGCCAACTGAAATTTTTCCTTACCATGGTCTTGGTTATGGAAAAAGCCAAAGAACTCACCACCCTGCGATTGGAGATTATCAAAAGAGTGTGCTTCAAACGAGTTAGGCAAACTTGCGTGTTTGTCTTCGTGCTTATCCGCGATGATTGAACTGTACTGCACACGACGGAAAACTCCGCGTTAGGTGTGACTATGGGGGATGTATCGGTCTGTAAAACAGTCGGACCTATCGGACTTTTCCGTCGGCAAGTCACTTTCAGTAAGAAAATTTACCTCATAAAAAAAGCCCCCGCGTTTTGCGGGGGCTTTTTTATTGTTCAAACTTTCAAACGCCGGCTTTAAGTTCCCACACCGTGCCTTTGGGCGTGTCTTTTACAAGCACGCCTTTGGCTTCCAGTTCCTTGCGCAGTTCGTCGGAACGGGCAAAGTTTTTGGCCTTTCTTGCCTGCACGCGTTCCTCGATAAGCGCCATAAGTTCGGGCGCAAGCGCCGCCTGCTTTTTTTCTTCCAGCAGGTTCAGGGCAAGCACTTTGTCGGCATATGCCGCAAAGGCGATTTTTTCGCCGTCCGCGATATCATGTCCGCGCAGCACTTCCCACAAAACGGAAAGAGCCTTTGGCATATTCATGTCATCTGACACGGCCTGCCGGAACTGTTCGACATAAGTTTTAAGCGCGGCAGACCGCGAAACATCCGCCGGAACCGCAGGATTATTCTTGCGCAGGGCGGCAAGCGTAGAGCGCAGGGTTGCAAGGCTCTTGTGCGCAAAATCCATGGCCTCCCACGAAAATTCCAGCTGGGTGCGGTAATGCGCGCCAAAGCACAGGTAGCGGTAATCGAGCGGGTCGTAGTTTTTCTTTTTAAGATACTCAACCGTCAGGAACTCGCCGGAGGACTTGGCCATTTTTTCCGAGTTCTTGGTAACAAGGAATTCGCCGTGCACCCAATAATTTACAAAGGGCTTGCCGGTCGCCGCCTCGGACTGGGCGATTTCGTTAGAGTGATGCACCGCTATATGGTCCACGCCGCCGCAGTGAATGTCCAAAGTCTGGCCCAGATGCTTCATGGCCATGGCCGAGCACTCTATATGCCAGCCGGGAAAACCCACGCCCCAAGGGGAGGGCCATTCCATCTGGCGTTTTTTGTCGGTCGGGGAAAATTTCCAGAGCGCAAAATCGGCTGGGTTGCGCTTTTCGTCGCTGAATGTCACGCGAGCGCCGGTCTTGAGACCTGAAATATGGCTTTCGCCGGCGAGCCTGTCATAGGTCGGAAATTTAGAGGTATCGAAATAAATGCCGTCGGAGGTGCGGTAGGTAAACCCTTTCTTTTCAAGAGTCCGCACCAGCTCAATCATTTCCTTTATGTGCTCGGTCGCCTTGCACTTTACGGTAGGCGGCAGACAGTTAAGCGCGGCAAAATCGCGAAAAAACGCCTCGGTGTAAAAGGCCGCTATGTCCCACGCGGTCTTTCCCTCGCGGCTTGCGCCCACTTCCATTTTATCCTCGCCCTCGTCGGCGTCGGACACCAGATGCCCCACGTCGGTCACATTCATTACGTGGCGCACGTTGTAGCCTTCCAGCGCCAGCGCGCGGCGCAGAACGTCCTCGAAAATATAGGTGCGGAAATTGCCTATATGCGCATAATTGTAAACCGTGGGGCCGCAGGCGTACATCCGTACCTCGCCTGCCGCGATTGGTTTGAATTCCTCTTTCTGTCTGCTTAGCGTGTTATGGAGTTTCATATTATTTTGCAGGATATTTTGCCTTTACGGCGTCAAAAAACTTTTTGCACACCCTGTCGGCTCCGTGGGCGGGAGCGGCCTCGGTAAGGCAGGTCACCTCGACTTCCGAAAACGGATTGACCGCGCCGGACGGCGCTATGGAATAAATAAAGTTCTGTTCGCCCGCGCCGATGGTCTGGTCGTAGGCGCGGTCCAGAGTGCGCTGAAAGCGGTCAATAGTGGAAGTTCCTGCCGAACGGCCTAGCCGCACGGTAAGTTTATCGGTAACGGTGGCGCGCGGACCGGTTTCGCGCACTATGTCAGGCTCGGAACGTGCAGCGCCTCGCGCGCCGTGATGCGCGGGCCTGCCCGTATGCTGCGGCGCGGTGCGCGGCGCGGGCGAGGAACAGCCCGCCAGCGCAAAGGCAAACGCCGCCAAAATTACTGTTGCGAAACGGTCACTAATGCGTAACATGCCATTGCTCCGCCCTTGCCAACCGCGCCGATTCCCTCGGCGCTCTTTGCCTTGAAGCTGACACAGTTTATGTCCAGCCCGAAAATCTCGGCAAGGGATTTGCGCACTTTAAGATAGTGCGGGACTATTTTGGGCTCTTCCGCCACAAGCGTAACGTCCATGCGGATGACGGCCGCGCCCTTTTCCTTAAGAATCGCTATGGTCTTTTCCGCTATGACGCGGCTCGAAATACCCATTATCGTAAGGTCGGTGGGCGGAAAATAAAGACCGATTTCGCCGGCGGCAATCGCGCCCAGCGCGGCATCGCAGACGGCGTGCAGCACTATGTCGCCGTCGGAATGGCCGAGCAGGCCCTTGTTGTGCGGAATGGTCGCGCCGCCTATTATAAGCGGTTTGCCTTCCACCATGCGGTGGGTATCGAAACCAAGTCCCGTGCAGATGGTTTTGTTGTTTGAGTTTCCGGTCATCAGAGCCTCGGCAATCGTGATATCTTCCGGCGTGGTCACCTTTATATTGCGGTAATCCGAACGCACCAGACGGACGGCCACGCCGTCTTTTTCCACAAGCTGCGATTCGTCGGTGGCGTCTTTTATGTCCGCGTGATTTTTAAGCGCGGCACGGATTATGTCGGCGCGGTAGCACTGCGGCGTCTGGGCGGCCCAAAGGCGCGGGCGGTCCAGCGTTTCGGCCACGGTTTCGCCGTTTTCATCGGCCAGCTTTACCGTGTCCTTTACAGGAATGGCGGCGACGGACGCGCCGTGTTCAAAAGCCTCGGTCATGCACTTCCACGCCGTTTCCGCGCGGACAAGCGGGCGGGCGGCATCGTGTACCGCTATTACGTCCGCCTTAGGCGAAACGGCCGCTATGCCGTTGCGCACTGATTCAAGGCGGGTAGCGCCGCCGCAGGCGGTTTTCACGTTATATTTTACAAGCTCGTCCTTCCACAGGGCGAGATTTTCCGCGCCGCTTACCACCACGATTTCCGTGACGGCGGTAATTTTGGAAAAGGTCCTCAGCACATGGTAAATCATCGGCGCGCCGCAGACCGGAAGGTTCTGCTTGGGCCGTCCCATGCGCGTGCCGGAGCCGCCGGCAACTATCACTACGGCGCAGTTTGCCGGTTCTTTCATTACGCCTCCGGGTCGCGGTGCTCCTGCTGCTGTTTATGGTCAAACTTGGCCTTGGCAAAAATCATGCGGCCGGCCGAGGTCTGCAGTATGGAATAAACCGTAACTTCAATGCGCTTGCCTATCCAGCGGCGGCCTTCTTCCACGACAACCATGGTTCCGTCGTCCAAATAACCCACGCCCTGTTCCTTTTCCTTGCCTTCCTTCATAATAAACAGCGGCATACCCTCGCCGGGCAGAACAACGGGTTTGAGCGCGGTGGAAAGGTCGTTTATGTTAAGAACGGTTATGCCTTCCAGCACGGCCATTTTGTTCATGTTAAAGTCGGTGGTGATGACGTTGGCTCCCATGTCCTTGGCAAGACGGATTATCTTGTTGTCCACGCCTTCGGCGTCGGGAATATCGCGGTCGATAATCTTGAAGGGAATTTCCTTGGACTCCTGCAGGCGGGCCAGAATGTCGAGACCGCGGCGGCCGCGCGCGCGCTTCATCTGGTCCTGCGAGTCGGCCAGCGTGTGCAGTTCGTTAAGCATGAACCGCGGCGCTATAAGCGTGCCGGAGAGGAAATGCGAATCGCAGATATCGAGAATGCGTCCGTCGATGACCACGCTGGAGTCCAGAATCTTGTAAAGGCCGCTGCGGCGCTTGGAGATTTTGGACAGGTCCTTGTCGAGTTCGTCGAGGTCCGGCACTTTCTTTACCGCCAGTATCGTGCCCAGCAGGATGAAGAAGAACTGCACCAGCACGTGATACTGCTTCCAGATGGTGATGAGTGTGTCGTTATCGACCTGCGCTATGGTAAGGTCGGCGAACTTGGAAACGGTAAAACCCATTATGGCGCCGGCGATGGCGATGATGATGGCCATGAGGCTGACGCTTTCCATCATGAATTCCATGATGACCAGCGCAATGCCGCACAGCAGACCGATGACAATACCCTTCATGTCGGGCGAGACTATGTAATACGTGATGAGCGGCGAACCGGCAACCGCTATAAGCCTTAGTATCCAGATAAGCATAATTAAATAACTCCTTTATTTTGCCGCCGAAACGGCGGCGGCAAGTTCCTGTATATTATGTAACGGCCGCAAACGGACCGTGTCTTTCACGTCTTTTGATGACTGCGGCACGAACGCCTCGGTAAAACCGAGCCGCCGCGCTTCGGCCAGCCGCCGCGCCGCGGAACTTATGCGCGCCGTCTGTCCGAGAATACCTACTTCGCCTATAAATACCGCGCCGTCGCTTAACGGTATATCCCTGGCCGAGCTGATTACCGCCGCGCAGACCGCGAGGTCGGTGGCGGAATCGTTGAGTCTTATGCCGCCGGCCAGACTGATGAACACATCCTTGTTTTCCAGATTGATGCCCACATGCTTTTCCAGCGCGGCCAGCAGAATCTGGCAGCGGTTGAGGTCCAGCCCCGTCACCATGCGCCTGGGGAAAGGATAGCGTGTGTGTGCCACAAGCGCCTGAATCTCCGCTATCAGCGGACGGGAACCTTCCATGGCTATGGAAAACGCCCTGCCAGCCAGAGGCCCGCCCTTGGTTTCGGATTCCAGATACGCGCCCGCGTCGTCCACCGGCGAAAGGCCGTTTTCGTCCATGCTGAAAAGGCCTATTTCGGAAGTGGGACCGAAGCGGTTTTTGTACGCCCGCAGTATGCGCAGCATATTGTATTTTTCCGAGTCGAAATACAGCACGGTATCGACGATATGCTCCAGCACTTTCGGGCCGGCAAGCGTGCCGTCCTTTGTCACATGACCCAGCAGAAACAGCACGGTATTTTTAGGTTTGCAGATGCGCAGCAGTTCGGCCGCGCATTCGCGCACCTGCCCCACCGTGCCGGCGCTTGCCGTAAAATCGGGATGGGCTATGGTCTGTACGGAATCTATTATGAGAACTTCGGGCGAGAGTTTGTCGAAGGTGTCTTTTATTTTGTCGAGGGCGGTTTCCGACATCAGGTAGATGCCGTCGGATTTCACGCCGAGTCTTTTTGCGCGCGAACCGACCTGCGCGGCGGATTCCTCGCCCGACACATAAAGCACTTTCCTTGTTTTTCCGAGGCTTGCCGCTATCTGAAGCATCAGCGTGGACTTGCCGATTCCCGGCGCACCCGCAAGCAGAATTATCTGCCCGCCGATTACACCGCCGCCAAGCAGGCGGTCCAGTTCTGATATGCCGGTGGGCATACGCTCGTGGCTGAGCTCCGCCGCTTCGCCTATTTTCACGGCTTCGGAGGAAAATTCCGTAAGCGTCTTCTGCTTTGCCTTGCCGGTCGCGGCAGCCTCCACTTCCTCGACAAGAGTATTCCACTGGCCGCAGTCCGGACACTGGCCCATCCATTTGGGTGTGCCGTAACCGCAGTTCTGACAGCGAAATACCGTTTTCAGCTTCATCTTAATTGCCGCTTGTCTTCATCGTGCCCAGCGTAACAAGGCCCAGCAGATAAGCTATATCCTTATCCTCGAACTTTATGTTGGCGTAATACTGCGAGTCGCCCGTACCCTGAATATCCACCACGCGCGCGCCGACAGACACTATGCGGTGCAGGCGTATTTCGCCGCCGAGGTCAAACTGCGGCTTATCAAACAGCCGTCCTTTGACCACGCGGTTTCTCAGGAAATCGTAGGCCTGACCCGTAAGGGCGAAACGGCCCAGCACAGGCCGGTCAGGCAACGGCGTGAATTTAAGGCCCACGCCGCCCGAACCCTTTATTATGCCGGCGTAGAAATCGTAGCGTTTGGACTCCCAGCCCAGCTGGGCGTCAAGCTTGTTGCGCTCGGCGTAATCCGGTCCTTTCGGCTGGTCGTCCGAATTGCCCAGATTGGAAAGCCCCAGTTTGTAGTAATGGCCGGGACGCGGGGAAATCTTTATGCCGATGTCGCCGCGCGAGGTGCGGGCCTGCGGCTCGTACTGCGAGGAGTAGAGCCACTCCACCTTGAAATTGTTTATGTTGCCGACAATCTTTTTGGCGTCGTGCGAAACCTGCTTGATGTTTTCGACCGTCTGCGTAAGGTCTTCCTTCATCTTGGGGTCCGACACCAGCGCGCCGACCGTGCCCTGACCGGTGTTTATCTTGGTCACTATTTCGTCGGCCTTGGCGATGAGGTTATCAAGTTTGGCCGTCATATTGTCCACGTTATGCATGGCGCTGTTCATGGACGGCTGGAGATTGGCCACAAGGTCGTTAAGACGGGCGGTAAGTTCGCGCACGTTTGTTACGGTGGCGTTTAGTTCGCGCCCAAGTTTGCCGTTCTGGTTTACGTCGTCTATCAGTTTCTGCGCGCTTGAAAGCGTGCGGGTTATGACCTTTTCTATCGCTTCCTCGTTATAGCCCTGCACATGCGCGCCGGCCTCGATTACACCGGAATCGGGCGTGCCCTGACTTATCTGCAAATACTTGCTGCCGATAAGGCTTGTCGCGCCTATTTTGAAAACCGCGTTTTTGTAAATTTCCACGCCGTGACGCACGCGGATGGCGACCATGACCTTGCCGCCTTCTATGTAGACGTCGGTCACCTTGCCTATTTCAACGCCCGAAAGTTTTACAGTGGATTTTCTGGGCAGGCCGGCCACATCGGCAAACTGCACGTAAATAGGATATTCGCTGCGCAGGGACAAATCGCCCAGCATGAAAATGGCCAGACCCAGAAGGAAGATGCCAATTGCGACAAAGATGCCGACGCGGGTTTCATTTTGCATAGTCTTATTATTATATTTATATATAGAGTATCAGTCGAATTGTTTAAGCTTCATTTTTATAGGTCCGTGACTGCTGCCATCCACGAACTGCCGGACGTAGGGATTGTCCGTTGAACGGAAATCCGCCGGTTTGCCCACCATAAGAAAACTGCCGTTGTGCAGAAACACTATTTTGTCGGAAATCTTCATGGCCGACTTCATGTCGTGCGTTATGACCAGCGAGGTAAGTCCAGCCTTGGCCTTTAAGTCCAGAATAAGGTCGTTGATGATATCGGACATTATGGGGTCAAGGCCGCTGGTCGGTTCGTCATACATCATGTACTTGGGGGTGACGGCCAGCGCGCGCGCAAGCGCCACGCGCTTTTTCATGCCGCCGGAAAGCTCGGACGGTTTAAGGTCCTCTACATCCGAAAGACCAACAAGGGCCAGTTTTTCCGTTGCGACGGCGCGGTATTTGCTCTGCGGAATATCGGTCAGGTATTTCAGGCCGAAAGACACGTTTTCGGCAACGGTCATGGAGTCGAACAGCGCGCCTTCCTGAAACAGGTAGCCGAATTTCTTGCGAATGCCGTCGAGTTCAAACTCGTCCTGAATAAAAGTGATGTCGCGCCCGTCCACGACGATTTTGCCGCCGTCGGGCTTAATCAGGCGCACCACGCATTTTATGAACGTGCTTTTGCCCGTGCCAGAACCGCCGATGATGCTTACGACCTCGCCGTCGTTTATGGTAAGGCTGACGCCGTTAAGCACCTTTTTTTCACCAAAGTGTTTATGCAGATCCGTTATCTCTATCATGTCAGAGTCCCACCGCCACCAGCGCCGCGGTAGCAAAATAGTCCAGCACCAGAATAAGCACCATGCTTATGACGACGGCATCCGTCGTCGCACGGCCCACGCCCTCGGCCCCGCCCTTTGTGGAAAGGCCCTTGTAGCAGCTTACTGTTGCTATGGTAAAAGCGAAGGCGAACGATTTAAGAAAACCGTGCATGAAATCGGAAATGCGCATCAGGGTAAGTATGTCGTCCCAGTAAACGGTGGAAGCGACATGCAGCTTGATTACGCTGACAAAAAAACCGCCCCATACGCCCGCAAAGCAGGCAAAAACGGTAAGGATGGGAAGCATCAGCATCATGGCCAGATAGCGCGGAATCACCAGATAGCGCGCGGGGCTGGTGCCAAGGGTATAAAGAGCGTCTATCTGCTCGGTCACCCGCATGGTGCCAAGTTCGGCCGCTATGGCCGCGCCGGCGCGGCCCGATACCACTACCGCCGTAAGCACGGGCGCAAGTTCCTTTACAAGCGCAAAACCCACCACCGTGCCTATGTAAATGGGTTCATTAAAAAGATTCTGCGTGACCGTGCCTACCTGAAGGGCCAGCACCATGCCCGTGAAAAAATTGGTAAGCAGAATGACGCCGACGGACTCCACGCCGATTTTGACCGACTGGATTACCGTCTGCTTTACTTCAAGTTTCGAGCGGAACAGCCAGAAAAAGGACGAGCGCACCATAAGGGCCGCGCCGCCCAGCGAATCGGCCGAGCCAAGCACCCCCCTGCCCATTAAAGACAGCAGCTTTTTCATCAGGTGTAAATCCTCGGCACGCGTGTGGAAACAGCAGTCAGCGTTTCATAGGGGATAGTGCCAGCGAGAAGGGCAAGGTCTCCGGCGGTTATTTCGTCGTCGCCTTGTCTGCCGATAAGGACGACTTCGTCGCCGACTGCCGCTTCGGGCACATGGGTTACATCGGCCATGAGCATGTCCATGGTGATGTTGCCTACTATGCGGCAGCGTTTGCCGCCGATAAGAAGGTCCGCGGTGTTTGAGAGGCAGCGCATATAGCCGTCAGCGTAGCCTATGGGTATGGTTGCAAGACGCGTCTGGCGGCGGCAGCGGAATGAGCGGCCGTAGCTGACGCTTGAACCCGCGCGCATATCCTTTAGAAAAACGATGCGGGATTTAAGCTGAAGCGCGGGAGAAAATTCGTCCATATTGCCGTAAGCGGCAATGCCGGGGCGTATCATGTCAAACCGGCTTTCGGGATGCAGAACGGCCGCGGCCGAACTGGCGGCGTGTTTTATGCCGAGTTCAATGCCGCGTTCGGTGCAGTCTTTTATGGTGTCGGCGAAATAGCGCAGCTGCATGTGGGTATACTGCGTGTCGGTTTCGACACTGGAAAGGTGGGTGTAAATGCCTTCGATGCTGGTGTGCGGCGACTTATCAAGATATTCGGCAATGGCCACCGCGCCGGGACGGCGCGAGCCTATGCGCCCCATGCCCGTATCAACCTTCACATGACACTTGGCGACGACACCGGCCTCTTTGGCGATTTCGCTTAATTTGCGGGCCGCGTCAAGACTGGCCACCGTTATGGAAAGGTCGTTAGCCAGAGCCTCGCGGAAAACCGTAAACGGGTACAGACTGCCCAGCACCAGTATAGGCAGGGTTATGCCGTTGTGCCGCAGGGTAATGCCTTCCTCTATGCTGGAAACGCCGAAAAATCCGCAGAGCTTTTCGTCCTGCGCCATGCGCGCAAGCCGCACCGCTCCGTGACCGTAGGCATTTGCCTTGACCACGAAAAGCACATGGCTTGCGCCGCCCGCAAGGGCGGCCAGCTTTTTGAGATTTTCGCGCACCGTCGCAAGGCTTACTTCGGCCCAGGTCGGACGCAATTTAAGAGAGGCTACGCTGTGCGGCATCATGACGGCAATATAGCGGACTCCTCCGCAAACTCCATGGCTCGGGGCGCGGGATTTGTAAACCGCGTGTACTCGTGTATAAAATTGAGGTCCACATCGCCGACGGGACCGTTTCTCTGCTTGGCGATGATAAGCGTGGCAAGACCTTTGAGCGAAGGGTCGTCGCGCTTGTAATATTCCTCGCGGTGAATGAGCGCAACCACGTCGGCGTCCTGTTCAAGGGAGCCAGATTCGCGCAGGTCTGAAAGCTGGGGCTTGTTGCCTTCGCGCGATTTATCCTCTGCGCGGCGGTTAAGCTGGGACAGCGCAAGCACGGGCACGTTAAGCGTTCTGGCAAGTTCCTTTAAGCGGCGGGAAATATCCGACACTTCCTGCTGGCGGTTTTCCGCCTTTTTAGCGCTGCCCTGAATAAGCTGGATATAGTCGATGACCACAAGGCCGAGTGTCTGGCCCTTGCGCTGAAGTTCCGACGCAAGACGGCGCGTGCGCATACGAATTTCAGTAATGTTGAGGCCGGGGGTGTCGTCAATCCACATGGGGCTTTCGGCAAGGCGGGCCAGTTCGCGCGTAAGGTCGGTCCACTTTTCGCGCTTGAACATGCCGCTTCTGACCTGATGCAGGTCGGCCATGGCCGCACCGCAGACCATTCTTTCAAAAATGCTTTCCTTTGCCATTTCCAGCGAAAACACCGCGACGGGAATTTTCTTTTCCACTGCGGCGTACTGGGCGATGTTGAGGGCAAGGGCGGTCTTTCCCTGACTGGGACGGGCCGCCAGAATTATGAAATCGGATTTCTGCAGACCGCCGGACATGTCGTCGAACTTGGTAAAGCCCGTCGGCACGCCGGTCACGGTGGCCTTGCGCAGATGGGCGGCTTCGATACGCTCCATCACTATATGCGAAAGTTCCTTGGCGTGCACAAAGCCCTTGACCTGCTGTTTCTGGCTGACGAAAAGAATTTTTTCCTGCGCCACATCGAGCAGCCGGTCGGGATCGTCTTCTTCCTTGTAGCAGTTTTCGACAATTGAAGTGGCGGTGTTTATAAGGTCGCGCAGAGTGGCCTTGTGTTTGACTATTTCGGCGTAATGCACGACGTGCGCGGCCGTGGAGACCTTGCCGATAAGGTCGGAAAGATATGCCTCGCCGCCTATGTTTTCCAGAGAATCCGTTTTACGCAGCTGTTCCGTAAGCGTAATCATATCGACGGCGCAGCCCTTGTCGTAAAGTTCCTTTATGGCCTTGAAAATTGTCTGGTGAGCGGGATTATAAAAATGCTGCTCTTCCAAAATTTCAAAGGCGCGCTCTATGGCTTCCCGCTCGATGAGCATGGAACCGAGCACGGCCATTTCGGCGTCAAGCGCCTGCGGGGGAAGCCTGTTTTCTCTGGATGTTCTGGACATAAAAAATACCTTAAAAAAATGTTTAGCGTGCGCGGGTCCGGCGCGGACTGCTGCGCGCGGATAAAACTGCCCGCGGCCCGACGGCAGAAGACCAACGGCGCCGCCGTTTTTCCTGCGCGGCGGCCACCCTTAAATTCTATTAAATAAATAGAAACAGCGAAACCCCGTTTTCACGGGGTTTCGCCGCGCTTATGAAACCTTGTAACCTTACTCGGCCTGCTGGGGAGTAACGTTCGCCTTGATTTTGGCTGTAACGCCGGGCATGAAGAATATGACGACTTCGCTTTCGCCGAGCGTCTTGATGGGGTTGAGCAGTTCGACGGCTTCCTTTTCAATCTTGAAGCCTGCGGCCGCCAGACTCTTTACGATATCGAGCTTGGTAACCGAGCCGAACAGCTGGCTGTTCTCGCCGACTTTGCGGGAGAAGCTGAGCACGGTGCCGGCCATCTTTTCGGCCTGCTTGCGGGCGGCATCGAGTTCCTTGTTGATGCGTACCTGTCTGCGCTCTTCGCCGAGCTTCCAGTTCTTTATCGAGCCTTCCGTCGCCAGTTCGGCCATGCCGTTGGGCAAAAGGTAATTGCGGGCGTAACCGGGCTTTACTTCCTTCACGCTGCCGGTAAGACCCAGATGTTTGACATCCTTTCTAAGTATAACCTTCATTGAATTCCTCCGAATAATCGGCGTTTAGTTGGCGCAGTACGGCAGAGCGGCGAGATTGCGGTTGCGCTTAATGGCCGCCGCTATCTGGCGCTGGTGCTTGGCGCAGGTGCCGGTGATTCTGCGGGAAAGAATTTTGCCGCTGTCCATCGTGAAAGTCCGCAGGAACTGGACGTTCTTGTAATCGATGTGATCGGTATGGTCAACGCAGAGTCTGCAGACCTTGCGCCGGAACTCCGGCTTGCGCCGGCCCATGGGCCGAGAAGGCGCGCCCGACGGGGCGGTAGTGGCGGGAGCTGCTGGTTTTTTTGCCTCAAACTTTTCTTCCATATTATATTCCTGTCCTTTTAGTTTACGTCCGGCAGCTTTGCTCGCCGCCTGGCTTTTTTAGAACGGCACATCGCTCATGTCATCGGCGGCGGGAAAATCCGCTTCCGGCGCCTGAGCCCTGGAGCCTGCGTCGGCTGAGGCTGATGATGCTTCACCCGCGCCGGCCGATGCCAGAAACTGCAGTCTTCTTGAAATTACCTGCAGGGTCCGGTGCTTCTGTCCGTTTTTATCAACCCAGTCGTTCTGCGCGAGTCTGCCCTCGACGTGAACCGGGCTTCCCTTAAAGAGTCTGTCCTTGCAGCGTTCCGCCGCGGGACCCCACACCACGACCGGCACGAAAGTCGTGTCGTCCTTCCATTCGCCCGACGACGTGTCCTTGAACCTGCGGTTCACGGCCATGTCGAACTTGCACCAGGCCTGGCCCTTCTGCGTAAAACGCACGTCGGGATCTCTGGTGAGGCGACCCACCAGCATTACCAGATTCTGTTCGGGCAGTCGCAGTGTGTTGTTCATTTGCCCTCGCCCTGTTATGCCGCTGCCTTGACGGCGGCCGGCTTAACGGGCTCTTTCATCACACCGTGCATGACGGCGGCGCGCAGCACGGCTTCGTTAAGCTTGAGCTGCTGCGAAATCTTTGCGACGTAAGCGGGTTCGCCCTTGAACTTGATATAGGTATAGAAGCCGTCCCGGCTGTGATTGATGGGATGCGAAAGGCGTCTGCGGCCCATTTTTTCCTCGGATACAACTTCTCCGCCGGCCTGTGCTATGGCCTGCTTGGTCTTTTCAACAAACTCAGCCACTTCATTGTCTGAGAGCTGAGGTCTGAGTATGATTATGGTTTCGTATATGCGCATAATGGTTGATGATACATTATCTCCAGCGATTTATCAAGAAGGCCGCACGCGCCGCCATAAACTGGCGGCACACAAAAATGTCCTCCGGCCCATCCGGATATGAAAAGTATAGCAAAGTTTACCCCTTTTGCGCCACCAGAGTTATTTTAGTGCGCAACCGCGGCCAAAAATACCTTGCGCGAAAAACCAATTAAGTTCTAGAATCCCTTATATTGTTACATTTCCTATTAAGGGAGGGGTATGCGTAAAACTCGAATACTGCTGGCGGCACTGGTTGCAATGGCCGCGGCTGTCGGCGCTTATGCCGAAGACGTAAGGACGCTGGTGCTTTTTAAGAGGGGCACACGCTCCGCTGACCGCGCCGCCGAAATACAAAGCTACGGCGGACGGATACTCAGGAATTTCGCGGCCGTGGACATAACACTGGCCAATTTCCCCCAGGAAGCCGCCCGCGCGATTTATACCAGAACGCGCTCCAACCCCAACACCCGCGTGTGGCGTGTTGAAAAGGATACTTACCGCCACTGGTTAAATGACAGCACCTATGCCACGGTTCCGTCGGCAAAAGCAGTGCTGGAAAATCTTAAGACGGCGGAAAGACCCGTCTACACGGCCCCCGTTGCCGCCGCCAAAGCCACAAGATATTACCGCGCAAGCGATAATTCCGAAATGCCGTGGGGCATTGTGCGCGTTAACGCGCCGGCGGCTTGGCCCGTTACCGACGGGCACGGCGTTAAGGTCGGCATCATCGACACGGGCATTGACCTTACGCATCCCGACCTCGCGGCCAATATCGCCGGAGGCTACAACGCCACCAACCCCAAGCTTTCACCCGCCGATGACCACGGTCACGGCACGCACGTCGCCGGAACCATAGCCGCGGTTTACGATTCAAAGGGCGTGGTCGGCGTCGCTCCCAAGGCAAGCCTTTACGCGGTCAAGGCGCTCGACAGAAACGGCAGCGGAAACGTTTCCGACATCGTCGCGGCAATCGACTGGGCAGTGCAGAACCACATGCAGGTTGTAAACATGAGCCTCGGTTCGCCGCAGGAAAGCGAAGCCATAGCACAGGCAGTGCTCGCCGCATACAATAACGGCGTCACCGTGGTCTGCGCCGCCGGCAACGACAGCGGAGCCGTCAACTATCCCGCCGCCGGAAAGGGCGCGCTGGCGATTTCGGCCAGCAACATTTCCGACAAGATAGCTTACTTTTCAAGCCGCGGTCCCCAGATAAAGTTCATCGCCCCCGGCGTTGATATTTACTCCACCATTCCCAACGGCTACGAGAAAATGGACGGCACGTCCATGGCCTCGCCGCACGTGGCGGGTCTTGCAGCTCTCGCCGTTGGCGCAGGCGCGGCAAATCCCGATATGGTGCTTGCCATGCTTAAAGGCGCGGCAACCCCGCTGCCCGGTCTCGACGCCGACGAGCAGGGTTTCGGCATGATTGACGCGGCCAAAATCAAAGCCGCCCGCAGAAGATAAGTTTTACACAGCAAAAACCCCGCCCGTTTTCGGGCGGGGTTTTTTTATTGGTCTGCTAAATAATCCGCGCTGGCCGCTGCGGCAGTTTACCGACGGAAAAACTTTTTAAGACAGATTTTTGAAAATAGGCTTTCGCCAATTTGCCTCCGGCCTTGCCCTGAGCAGCTTGGTACGTTCAAAACAAGTCCGGATAACCGCCGCACGAATTACTCAGTGTCCTGAATTGACACGAAGCCCGCACACAAAATTTGCGAAGATACCCACAGCTGGGCCGCCTGTAAATTTACCAAACATTTTTGTTAGAGCACCTGCCAAAATTGCGCACGAACAAACTGCGGCATGGCCTGCCTTACAGGCCGCGCGCCTTGGCACGCGGCTATTTAGTACAGGCATAATACGGACATCCGCCTGTTTCACTTTCGGTAACGCGCAGCAATCAAACGATATCCGAGAACAATGGAACACCAAACGCTGTTTAATATTCCGCGACCCTGCAAAGTTGCGTCCATGGTCACACGCTAAAAAATTCGGCGCGATTAACAAGTGAGCCGCCAAATTGCAGGGTCCAGAAATGAAACACTGACCGCCGGATACCGCGCAAAATAAAAGGCAAAAGCCCGCCAGCTCAGTTTACTGAGTTAAGTAAATTCCGTGTTGGTGTTGTGACAATTTCGCAATGCTTTGCCGGAGATAGTTTAGACGGGCAGAAATGAGCTGCTTAGCGGTATGTTTGGACCCGATTAGCCTATAAAAAGTGTAATCCGACTCAATTTCCCGTCGGGAAAAACATTTAATTACCAACACGAAATGTTACTTAACTAAAAAAATACGGGGTGACGCACATGCGTCACCCCGTAAAATTTCAGTATGCGGAAGGTCTAGGATTTGGCGTTTGTTATTTTATCCGCCGCGGCTTTTGCCGCTTCGCGCACACGCGCTTCGGAGTCGGAAGCCAGCGCGTTTAAGGCTTTAAGAGCGGACTTCGCTTTTTTACCTAAACGTCCAAGCGACACGGCGGCGGTTTCGCGCACCTCGACGCTTTTATCGGAGAGCAGGGCTTCAAGCGCGGGGACCGTCTTTTTTGCCTTTGCGCATGTTACGCTTATAGTATAAGCCGACGCCGCGCGCACGGGCTCGGCTTCGTCCTTCAAACCTTTGAGAAGCGCATCGAGCATATACTTTTCATGCGCGCCAAGATGCGCAAGCGACAGTATTGCATTTGCACGGGTCGTAACATCCGTATCCTTGCCGACGACGGGCAGTAAAGCTGTGATGGCTCTTTTCTTCTGCTGGGCGCTTAGCTGGTCGGCATAACCGCCCAGTTCCATTGCGGCGGTATTGCGCACCGCCGGAGTCTGGGCTTTCAGACAATCCATAAAAACCGGCAAAACTTTTGCGGGTTCATAGCCCAGACGCTTTAATGCATAGGCCGCCATAACGCGTACGGAATCGTCCTTGTCGTTTAACGCGGCCACAAGCTTTTCCTGCGCGGGTTTTGCGGCCGTGCCCATATTGCCGAGCTGCCTTGCGGCCGCCTCACGCTCGGGTGCGGCGGGACTATCCAGTTTGGTTATGTAAGCGTTTATGTCCGGTTTTCTGGCGGAATCAGCGGGAGTGGTTGCCGACAGTGTGCCGATAAGAGCAAACTGCAAAACAATACTTATTAACTTGCTGTTCATATTATCCCCTTTAATTTGAAGCGGCTAAATATAACGATGCGTAAAGTCTATACACATTTGCAGCGTTTGTCACTGGGCTTTCAGGCCTTAACCGGCACGGCCGCGCCAAATACAGCGGGCAGACTGGAAAAATATTTTTATCAGATATCAGTTTCCCGACGGAAAAAATCCCCTTCGGGAACTGCCCCTCCAGCCAAATATTGCGCCCGCCTTGCCGGTTACTGTCCACGCACAATTTTTTATGGAAGGCAGATATACCAGCGCAAATACCGCCCTTGCAAGAATTCGTGCACGGCATAAAAAATCCCCCGTTTTTGGCGGGGGGATTTTTATTTACAAGACTGGAGTTTACAGCGGATTCGGCGCGTCGATAAATTCCGTTTTGACGCGGAATTTTTTCGCGGTCGCTTTTTCCAGTTCAAATATTCCGGCCTTCTCGGAATTATAATGGCCAAGACCGATTAAGTTTATTTTGGCCTCGCGGCACTGCTGCCACACAGGTTCGCTCAGCTCGCCGGTTATATACAGGTCGTGCTTCTGCTCGATAGCGTCCTCAAGCATTTTTGCTCCGCCGCCGCTTACCACGGAAACGGTCTTTATTTTTTCGGGGCCGAAGGCGAGAATGTTGGGCTCGCAGTGCAGCCGGTCCTGCAATACGGAGGCAAGCTGTCCGACGGTGGCGGCCTGTTTAAGCCGACCACTGAAACCTATGCTCTGACCGTGATAGCGGCCAAAGGGGCGGCGTTTTTCCGCGCCGATATAATCCAGCAAAACGGCGTTGTGGCCTATTTTGGCGTTCATATCCAGCGGCAGGTGATAGGCGGCAAGGCTGATATCGTTATCAAGCAGAATCTTTATGCGCTTTCTGAAAATACCGGTGATGCGGTTCGGCTCGTTCCATATAAGCCCGTGGTGAACAACAACCATATCGCATTTTTGTTCGGCGGCTTTTTCAAAAAGTTCCGCGCAGGCCGATACGCCAAACGCTATTTTGCGCACTTCCTCTTTTCCTTCCACCTGAAGACCGTTGCGTGAATCGTCGCGGATATTTTCACTGTCGAGAAGTTCGTTAAGCCAGCTTATAATTTCGTCGCGTTCCGCCATGTCCCCTCCAAAAAAATGAAGACGGAGCCTGCCCGAACTGCGGACACGGCTCCGTCTGAAAAACTGTGCGCCCGGTAGGACTTGAACCTACGACCCATCCGTTATGAGCGGATTGCTCTGACCAACTGAGCTACGGGCGCGGAAATTAACACGTGCAGGCAGGCTTGTCCGCCTGATTGTCCCTGCCATAGGGCGATATCGCCCTCAGTTTTTCTATTATAGCAGGAATTGCGGACAAAACCAAATCCACGTCCTCATCCGTATTGTAAACGCTGAATGAGAAGCGGATTGAACCGTGGGCGAAATTATACGGCACGCCCATGGCGCGCAGAACGTGCGAAGGCTCCAGCGAACCCGATGTGCAGGCCGAGCCGGAGGATGCCGCTATGCCCTTGTCGCTGAGGTGCAGCAGTATGGCCTCGCCCTCGATATAACCGAAGCTGATGTTGAGCGTGTTGGGCAGACGGTCCGTCCCCGCGCCGTTTACTTTCACGTTCGGAACCATACGCACCAGTTCGCGTTCAAGGCGGTCGCGCAGATTTTTAACGCGTTCGTTTTCCTCGCCCATATGTTTCATTGCAAGTTCGGCGGCCTTGCCCATGCCGATGATATACGGCACGTTTTCCGTGCCGGCGCGGCGGCCCTTTTCCTGATGTCCGCCCATCATAAACGGCACGAAGCGCGTGCCTTTTTTAAGGTACAGCACGCCTATGCCCTTGGGCGCGTGGAGTTTGTGGCCGGAGAGGGAGAGCATGTCTATCTGCGAATTTTTAAGGTCAATCGCGGCCTTGCCGACGGCCTGCACCGCGTCCGTATGAAAAAGCGCGCCCTTTGCCTTGGCTATTTTGGCGGCTTCCAGCACGGGGTAGATAACGCCGGTTTCGTTGTTGGCGTACATTATGGAGACCAGCGCGGTCTGCGGGGTAACGGCCTCGCGCAGTTCGTCTAGATTTATCTGCCCGCGCTCGTCGACACCGAGATAAGTTACGGCGTAGCCCTGCGACTGCAGATAGCGGCAGGTGTTTAGCACGGCGGGATGTTCGACGCGCGTGGTAATTATATGCCGCTTTTCGGGATAGGAGCGGATGGCCGAAAAAATGGCGGTGTTGTCGCTTTCGGTTCCGCAGGCGGTAAAGATTATTTCCTCGGGACTTGCCGCGCCCAGAAGATTGGCGACCTGCTGTCTTGCGTGGTCAAGCGGCTTTTTCACGTTGCCGCCAAAATCGTGCATGCTGGAGGCGTTGCCGTAATACTGTGAAAAATAGGGCAGCATCTCCCGCACTACTTCCTCGGCCGTTTTTGTGGTGGCGTTATTGTCGAGATAAACTGTTTTCATATTATGCCTCCACTCCCTCGACGATTATCGATTCGTCGAGCGTTTCGCGCAGCTTCTTTTCGACAAAGGTCTTTATCGTAAGCGAGGAGCTGGGGCAGCCGTGGCACATGCCGAGCAGGCGGACTTTGACGAGTTCGCCGCTTACGTCGACGAGTTCTATTGAACCGCCGTCGGCGTTAAGGCGCGGCTGTATTTCGCTCTTTATAACATCCTCGACCGCGTGGATTTTCTGCACCAGCGTCATTTTGCTGAACTTGCTGGCAGCCTCGGGCTTGCAATCGACGGAGTAGAAGGCGTTGATAAGTTTTTGTATGTCATCGCGGCATTTTCCGCAGGCGCCGCCGGCCTTGGTGAAATTGGTTACTTCCTCGACGGTCTTTAAGGAGTTGTCCTTAATGGCCTTTATGATTTTTTCCTCGGTCACGCCGAAGCATTTGCAGACCAGTTTGCCTTCGGGCGCGTCGTGGGTGACGAGCTTGCCGCCGGCGGTCTTGAAACTTTTAATTGCCGCGTCTAGCGCTTCCATGCCCATTACGGAGCAATGCATTTTCTCCTCGGGCAGGCCGCCTAAATAGGCCGCTATTTCCTTGTTGGTTATCTTGGAGGCTTCCTCAAGCGTCATTCCTTTTATAATCTCGGTCAGCGCGGAGGAGGAGGCTATGGCGCTGCCGCAGCCGAAGGTCTGGAATTTGGCGTCGACAATCTTGCCGGTGGCTTTATCAACTTTTATCCAGAGTTTGAGCGCGTCGCCGCAGACGATATTTCCCACTTCGCCAATGCCGTCGGCATCGGCAATCGTGCCCACGTTGCGCGGGTTCTTGAAATGGTCCTTTACCTTATCCGTATAATCCCACATGTTAGCCTCCGTCCTTTAAACTACTACAATTCTAAGAATTATACCGTGCAGAGGCAAGCTTCAAAAAAACTCTTGCATTGCCGGAATAATTGTAGTATTCTTGTACCAGAATACGATATTTAAGAGGCGAGGTCAAGATGAAAAACTTCCTTAATATAGCCGACGCAACCGTGCTCGCTCTGCACGCCGCGGTACTGCTGGCAAAACATACGGACAGACCGCTCACCACCCAGCAGCTCGCGCAGACCATGCACGCGTCGGCCGACCACCTCGCCAAGGTGATGCACCGGCTGACGGAAAACGGCATAGCAAGCGCCCAGCGCGGCCCCGGCGGCGGATTCGTGCTTGCAAAGGCTCCGGCAAAGCTTACCATGCTCGACGTTTACGAGGCCATGGAAGGACGGCACAATCCGGAAGACTGCCTGCTGGGCCTTAAAAAATGCTCGATAAACCGCTGCATCGTCGGCGACATGCTAAGCGACATAAACGATATTTTCCTGCGCACCATGGCCATGACGCTTGAGCGCGCCGCCAAAATTTCAATGGACAGGGACGTTAAATGAGCGACTTAAAAGGCGGACTGGACATACTGTATAAAAGGTACAACAGGCGGGAGTTCGTATCTCCCGACCCGCTTGAATTCCTTTATAACTATAGCCGCCCCGAGGACATTGAAGTGGCCGCCGTGGTCGCGTCCTCGCTTGCCTACGGGCAGGTTAAGCAGATACTTAAAATAGTCGGCGCGGTGCTGGGAAAGACCGGAGAGCATCCCGCCGAATATCTCTGCCGCGCAAATGAGCGGGAACTGAAGGAAACCTTTTGCGGGCTCAAATACCGCTTTACCGAAGGCGTGCAGATAGCCCGCCTGCTGGGCGCGGTAAAAAAACTGCGCGCGGAATACGGCGGACTTGAAAAAGTTTATCTGGCGCACGCGCAGGCAGGCGAAACAAACTGCGGCGGAGTACGCGCCTTCGCAGCCAAACTGCGCGGCGCGGCGGGCGGCGATATAGGCACGCTTATTCCCTCGCCGGAGGCTGGCAGTTCGTTTAAGAGGCTCCAGCTTTGCCTGCGCTGGCTGGTGCGCAAGGACGCCGTCGATACCGGCATATGGAAAAAGACCGACCCCGCCCTGCTTATCGTTCCGCTCGACGTGCACATGCACCGCGTGGCGCGCATGTTAAAGCTTACGGTCCGCGCGCAGGCCGACATGAAAACCGCGCTTGAAATAACCACGGGCTTCAGGCGCATGAGTCCCGCCGACCCCGTGAAATACGATTTTTGCCTTACGCGTTTCGGCATACGCGAAGAGATGGACGAGAACGATTTGCCGTCATTTTTAGCAAAGGTTAAATAGCGGCAAAAAACGGACTATTTATTAGTAAAATGAGTGCGGGCTTTATTCCGCACAAAAAAACATGGAGGGAAACAATGGCAAGCTTGAAAGGAACCCAGACCGAGAAGAACCTAATAACGGCGTTCGCGGGAGAATCGCAGGCCCGCAACCGCTACACCTACTTCGCCAGTCAGGCGAAAAAAGACGGTTATGTGCAGATAGCGCAGATATTCGAGGAAACGGCCAATCAGGAAAAAGAGCATGCAAAACGCTTCTTCAAGTTTCTTGAAGGCGGAGAAGCCCAGGTAGCGGCCATGTTTCCCGCGGGCAAAATAGGAACCACGGCGGAAAACCTTAAAGCCGCCGCAGGCGGAGAACATGAGGAATGGAGCCATATGTATCCTTCCTTTGCCGAAACCGCAAAAAAAGAAGGCTTTGCCGCGGTGGCCGCGGTATTTGAAAGCGTCTCCGTCGCCGAAAAACAGCACGAGAAACGCTACGCCGACCTGCTGGCGAATATTGAAGCCGGCACGGTGTTTAAAAAAGCCAAGACCGTAAAATGGCGCTGCATAAACTGCGGCTATATTCACGAGGGTCCCGAAGCCCCCGCCGCCTGCCCCGCCTGCGCGCACAAAAAAGAATATTTTGAAGTGCTCGCCGAGAACTGGTAGAGGCATATCATGGAAAGAACCGGAATAATAAAATTTCTGGGCACCCCGATGACGCTTGTCGGCCCCGCCCTTAAAGCCGGCGACAAAGCGCCCGCTTTCACGCTGGCCGACAACGACCTGCACCCCTTTACTCTCGACGGAGTGAAGGGCAAGGTGGCGATAATTTCCTGCGTGCCGTCGCTAGACACGCCCACCTGCGACATAGAGACGCGCCGTTTCAACAAGGAAGCGGCGACGCTGTCGAAAGACATTGAAATTCTCACCGTAAGCATGGACCTGCCCTTTGCGCAGAAGCGCTGGTGCGGTCAGGCCGGAGCGGAGCGCGTGCGCACGCTGTCGGACTACCGCGGCGCGGACTTCGCGCAGGCCTACGGCGTGCTTATAAAGGAACTGCATCTGCTGACGCGGGCCATTTTCGTGCTTGACCGCGCCGGCGTGATACAATACGTCCAGTTCGTGCCCGAAGTAAGCAAGGAACCGGATTATGCCGCCGTGCTCGATGCGGCCAAGAAATTAGTTTAGGGGGATTACAAAATGGAAAGAGGAACTTATTTCAAATGCGCGCTGTGCGGAAACATTGTTGAAGTGACCCATGTCGGCGGCGGAACGCTGGTTTGCTGCGGCCAGCCGATGACCCAGCTTAAGGAAAACACGGTCGAGGCTTCAAAGGAAAAGCACATCCCCGTCGTAGAGAAAGTCGAGGGCGGCATAAAAGTTAAGGTCGGTTCCGTGGCTCACCCCATGGAAGAGAAGCACTTCATTGAATGGATTGAGATAAACGCGGGCGGACGCATTCAGCGCGCTTACTTAAAGCCCGGCGACAAGCCCGAAGCCGTGTTCTGCTGCAACGGAAGCTGCGGCTGCGACGGCAAACTGTCCGTGCGCGCGTACTGCAACCTCCACGGTCTCTGGAAAGGAGAGTAACGCATGCTCAGCCAGAAAATTGAAAAAGCCTTCAACGAGCAGATAAAGCACGAGCTGGACTCGGGCTACCTGTATCTGCAGATGTCGGCCTACTTTAACGCGGGCGGCTTTCCGGGTATGGCCTCATGGATGGCCATACAGCATAAGGAAGAGCTGGCGCACGCCGAAAAGTTCATGGGCCACATAATGCTGCGCGGCGGCTACGCGCTGGTTCCGGCGATAACAGAACCGGCGCACAAGTGGAACTCCCCGCTTGAGGTGTTCCGCGCCGCTTACGAGCACGAGCGCTTTATTACCGGCAATATTCACGCGCTGGTAAAAATGGCGCACGACGAGGGCGACTATGCGTCGCTGGAATTCCTCCAGTGGTTTGTAAAGGAACAGGTGGAGGAGGAAGACAACACGGCACGCATAGTGCAGCTGCTTGAAAAGGTGGGCGAGTCCAAGGGCGGAGTAGTCTTCGCCGATAAGGAACTGGGCCACCGCAAGGCTTAATTTGCAAAGCGCGGCGCGGGCTTTGGCCCGCGCCGCGCTCAGCAATACGGCCATTGCGCCGCATTGCCTATCGTTGATATCCTATTGTGCCATGCACCGCGCGCAAACGCGGCGGATGAGACCACAGGAAAACAGGGCTGACCATGAACACATATAAAGCCGTAAAAGTTACCGATACCGTGTACTGGGTCGGCGCGATTGACTGGAACATACGCGATTTCCACGGCTATTCCACCAACCGCGGCACGACTTACAACGCTTATCTTATTACCGGTCCCGAGCCCGTTTTGGTGGACACGGTAAAGGCGCCGTTCATGGACGAGATGCTTTCGCGCATCGCCTCGGTTCTGCCGCCGTCATCGGTGAAAACCATAATTTCCAATCACGCCGAAATGGACCACAGCGGTGCGCTGCCGGCGGTAATGGACATAATAAAACCGCAGCGGCTCCTGTGCTCGGCCATGGGCGCGAAAGCGCTGGAAGCGCACTTCCACCGGGGCTTTAAGTATCAGACGGTAAAAGACGGGGAATCGATTGCCCTCGACGGCCGCGAACTTACCTTTCTTGAAACGCGGATGCTTCACTGGCCCGACAGCATGATTTCCCTGCTGGAAGACGAAAACCTGCTTTTTTCAAACGATATTTTCGGCATGCATCTGGCCACCTCTGCGCGCTTTAACGACGAAGTGCCCGACTGGCATTACGAAGCAAAAAAGTATTACGCAAATATCATCCTGCCCTATTCAGACATCGTGGCGGCCTTTCTTAAAAAAGTCGCGGCAAAGGGCCTCGCCCCAAAAATAATAGCTCCGGACCACGGCCCCATATGGCGCGATAGTCCCCAGCAGATAGTAAACCTTTACGCCGACTGGGCCGCGCAGAAACCGCGCCGCAAAGCCGTGGTTACTTATGACACCATGTGGCAGAGCACGGCAAAACTTGCCGGCGCGATAAGCGAAGGTCTTATTGAAACCGGCATCGAGACCAAGGTCATGCCGCTGGGCGTAAGCCACCGCAGCGACGTGATTACCGAGCTTATGGATTCCGCCGCCCTTGCTGTCGGAAGCCCCACGCTCAACCAGCAGATGTTTCCGACGGTGGCGGACTGCCTTACCTATTTAAAAGGCCTTAAAAAGAAAAACCTGCTTGGCCTTGCTTTCGGCTCCTACGGCTGGACGCCGGACGGCGTAAAGGCCGTAAATGAAACGCTTGCCGCCATGAAAGTAAAAACGATTGGCGCACCCGTGCAATGTCAGTACGTGCCGGATGAAGCCGCGCTTGCCGCCGCGCTTGAAAGCGGCAAAAATCTGGGCGAGGAGATAAAGAAAGTATGCTGAGTCAGGATACCATAAACGCGCTGTTTGACATGTCCTACGGCCTTTACATCGTTTCGTCCTGCGACGGCGAAAAACTGAACGGCCAGCTGGCAAACTCCGTCATGCAGGTTACGGCCGAGCCCGCTAAAATGGCCGTCGTCATACACAAAAGCAATCTTACGCACGAATATATAACCAAAAGCGGAGTCTACACCGTGTCGGTTGTGGCGGAAGGCGCGCCGATGACTTTTATCGGAACCTTCGGCTTCAAGACGGGCCGCAATGAAGACAAGTTTGCAAAAGTGCGCCACGAAAAAACGCGGTCGGGCACGCCGGTGGTGCTGGACAACACTCTTTCGTTTTTTGAAGTGAAAGTCACCCAGACCGTGGACGTGGGAACGCACACCATTTTCATAGGCGAGATTACCAACGGCCGCATCATCGCCGACGGCAAGCCCCTTACCTATGATTATTATTACCATGTGATGCGCGGCAAGACCCCGCGCAATGCCACGACTTACAAGCCGGTGCAAACACAAACGGAGGGAAAATGAAAAAGTACGTCTGCAAAGTATGCGGTTACACCTATGACCCAGCCGAAGGCGATACCGAGCACGGAATTCCGGCCGGAACGCCTTTTGAAAAACTTCCGGCGGACTGGACCTGTCCCGTCTGCGGAGTGGGCAAGGATGAGTTCGAAGCACAGGCCTGACAAATACAGTACGGAGCCGCGCCAAAAAGCGCGGCTCCGGCTTTATTACCAGGCGGTAGCATTTGCGCGAGTAAATGCTACAATGAATCCATTAGTTAACTTTGCAACGCGGGAGCGGACCAATGACTAAAATATTTATTCTCGATACCAACGTGCTGCTGCATGATGCGCGCGCGTTAAACAGCTTTGACGACAATACCGTAATAGTCCCCATAGCCGTTATTGAGGAACTGGACAATTTCAAGACGCACGGCGACGAACTGGGCAAGAACGCCCGCATGGTTTCCCGCCAGCTCGACGACCTGCGCAAGAAAGGCCGCCTGAGCGAAGGCGTAAAGACCGAAAAGAACGGCACGATTAAAATAGAGCTGGATCAGGAACAGGTACTGCCCAGCCACTTCAGGCTCAGAGAATCCGATAACCGCATTCTCAACACCGCCTACTATTATAAGGAAACCCTTAAAAAGCACGTCATCATCGTTTCAAAGGACACGAACCTCCGCCTGAAAGCCGAGGCCGTGGATATTGAGGCGCAGGACTACGAAACAGGCAAGGTAAACCTTAGCGAACTTTACGCCGGCTATCAGGAAATGGACGTTACCTCCGCCCAGATTGACGCCTTTTACAAGAGCAAGGAACTTGAGCTTACCGGCAAGTTCTACCCCAATGAATTTGTAATTCTCAAGGCTTCCGACAACCCCAAGAAATCGGCCATGGGCCGCGTGTACATGATGGGCGACAAGGCGATTATTCGCCCGCTCAGCCCCAATGAACCCGTCTGCTGGGGCATCAAGCCGCTTAACAAGGAACAGCGTTTCGCGCTGGAACTGCTGCTCGATGACAACATAAACCTTATCACCCTCATCGGCAACGCCGGAACCGGCAAGACCCTTATTTCGCTGGCGGCCGGCCTGCACAAGGCGCTGGATGAAAACACCTACCGCCGCCTCATCATCTGCCGCTCAATCGTTCCCGTGGGCCGCGATATAGGTTTCCTGCCCGGCAGCAAGGAAGAAAAGCTGGGCGTGTGGATGGGCGCAATCAACGACAATCTGGAATTTCTGGCCAGCAAAAAGCATGGTGACGAGGACGGCGATCAGGCCGCTTACCTGTTTGAAAGCGGCAAGGTGGAGATTGCCTCCGTTACACATATACGCGGACGCTCGCTGCCCAACCAGTACATGATTGTCGACGACGCGCAGAACCTTACCCCGCACGAAATCAAAACTATTCTGAGCCGCGCCGGACAGGGCACTAAAGTGGTTGTGACCGGCGACCCGCACCAGATTGATACGCCGTATCTGGACATGGAATCCAACGGTCTTACCTACATAGTGGACCGGTTCAAGGGCCAGAGCATTTACGGCCACATAACCTTCACCAAGACCGAAAGAAGCCCGCTCGCGGCGCTGGTTTCGGAACTGCTGTAAGGCTAACGACTTAAACAAAAAAAGCGCCCGCACCAGCGGGCGCTTTTTTTGTTTGGCACAAACTGGATACATCTTTAGGAGAAACAAACCAGAACATCAAGATATATAAAACTCCAACCTATGATCTGCTTGATGTTGTCGCACCCGATGAATAAACCGCAACCACTTACAGCACTTTCACATGGCACTGTTCTACTAGATTCAACCTATATGTTGCCATATTCAAGTAAAGGTAAGATTTTCAAAGAAGCAGGAATAATAGTTGGAGGTGCACCTATAATTGTCCTGGCTTGTTCCACAAACTTGGTATTTTCAGACCATACGCCATGGCACCTAAAGTTATAGTTATACTCCAAAATGGAAATACTTTCCTCTTCAAAGGTAATGTCAAAATTATTTACACACTTAAAGTTTCGATAAGCTTCCAAATAGGGCAACAACTGTGATGCGAATAAAATCATATGTGTCTGGAATTCCACCCTTGAAACAAACCACCTATTCATTGAAACATCTAAATAGTTCAGTAATACTTTAATATGCTTTTTTACCCATGCCATGTCTCTCCGATTGTTTATAGATGCAATCATTACATCATAGTAGCTTGATAACTCTAAGTGCGCTGCCATTTCATCCAACATTCTACGCCTATTACGAAAATAGCACCGCCATCGAGTTTCCGTAAAGATAAACAGCCACTCAAAGTCTTCATCGGAATTGGTTACATCAGTAAGGCCATTAAAAATATCAAAAAACTCTTGGTGTTCAGGAGTAAAGCGGCCAAATGCAAAATGCCATATCAGGGTTTTCATTGCTACAGAATCTGCGTCCTTCAATCCACGCCCCACCTCTATCCATAAAGCGGGGTAACGACTAGGGAATTCGCCAAAATATGCACAAAAGCTTGTCCAAGTTTGCGAACATTTGGTCAATTTAGAAATTATTTTTGCAGTGTCAGGACAAGACGAAATGGCGCTAGTTTTAAAGTGCAGATTAAGCACGTGCAGGCAAAGCAAACAATTATCCGTTTGCAATCCAATCTTCATACAAGAGGGCAAGGATAACGCGGTAACGGCTATATGCAAGGTGATAAAATCAGTACTAACCTTTTTCTCCAGAAACACAACCAAGCTATGTAAATCGTAATGGGCCCAAATTCTGAACAAACATTGAGGGACAGGACATTCTACACGCCGACTTCCACGCAATAGCATGGTTAAGAATTGATCAATTCCTTTATAATCACAAGAGGCAATAGCATGTTGAAAATCCATTATAGCTTCTTGTTCATACACAGGAATTCCAGGCCGGGCATTCAGTTTACAACTGAGGCTACTAGCCCATTTCACCGTGGCAATTTGCAGTTCCCTGCCGATATTATCCGTAGCTAATATATGATCAAGTAAAAAATTGTTATGATCGACAAACCAAAGGACCAGTAACGAACGAAGAGCTTTCTCTGGTGATACACTATGCAATCCCTGTATAATTGCAGCAATATCTTCCGACATGGGACCTATTGGCAATTGCTGACTAATTGCGCGGCTTCTCCATGCTGGAGATACAGCAACTTGCACTAGTGGCACAAGTGTACGCACGTTTTCATTTAATATGTCACCTATAATTAAAACTTGGTTATCAATTAAATCAGTAATAGCTTTTGTTGGCTTGGCATTTTTTGCCTGGTCTAAAATCTGGCAGAAAATATTATTTGCAATCATAGTCATGATTTCCACACCAAACAACTTTTATCCGTCAGGGCATCCCAATGTTTTTGAAATGCCAATATCAGATTTGCAGGGTGCTGAATCTCATTAATAATATGGTGTTCATTCCCTAAACTGTTAACAGAGGTTCCAAGCGCCCACACCTTTGGGCGGGATTCGTTCCTAGGGAAAAGCAAAAACCTATCATGAAATTTATCCCCGAAATTACCATGTTGTACACGAAATTCCAAATGCAGACCAATTTTGGCCTGAGCAGGTAACGATGTTAAAAATTTAGTTGAGTTATCGCGCCAAATTTCGAAATCATGGCCAGCATCAGTTATCTTGACAACCTTACTTGAACCCAATGCCCGCAAATCCGCATTTCGAAATGGACACGTAAATAAAGTATCCACAACGTCTTGCGCGGATAAAAATGGATCCCATAACCATACGCCATAGCGGCCATGCCTGGAAATCAAATACCTAATATCACTCAAGGCCTCTAGCCGATTATGCCCAGACAATTTTCCATACTGTTTTAGAGATCTCGTTTGTTCTAATTCGTTTTGCTCTGCATCAAAAATCCGTTCAGTCTCCCAATAGTCTAAATCCTGCGCAGCAGCACTTTGAATTTTTATATCTTGGACCGTTTGCAGTTTTATACGCTGATTGCCATTCGACGTATTAACAATTCTTGGTTCTGGGGCATGTAGCTTTATTTCACCACATATCTGCTTAATATAATTACCTTTAAAAGAACTCATTATAAGACCTGAGACAGCATCAACTAAATAGTAACCCTGCGCACCTGATGAGTGGTTAAGTTTTAGCGCTCCACCAGGCAGAGTGATATCTGCCATATTGAAATCGCATAAATATTTGCCATCATCACATTCACTCATAGCAATAAGTTTATACTTACCAGAGCATGTCGTGCCTGGCGCTATTTTTATATCTGGGATTAATGTCTGGAAATCATCACCACGATTAAAATCACAGCGTACTAGCATTTGTGGAAATTGTAAGACAATATTGCCTAAGCGATCAGATACACTGGATATTTGCAAAGGTATTATGTTGCCAATTTGCGTTGATAATTTTGCCAAGAGCTCATGGTTTTGCCGCAAAAACTTTGTATACGATTTATCACAATCGAAATGTTCAATTAAATATGACCCAGAAAAAAAATTGTTTTTCAGAATCTTGTTAAATACTGGTGGCATAGTTGCTTCCCCAGGTACATATACTCCTGGTATTACATATGTAGCATTATGCGTTAACGTATTTCCCTCGCAATTCCAAATTCCATTTTTTAAGAAATGCACATAAAATGAGGTAAAAAATTCAAGGGAACGACAATAGCGGATAATACCAACTACATATTGGTCATGATCGGTTTTAATACGGATGCGGTCTGAAAGGTAGTCGGGTTCTTTTATAAAATCATTGGCAGAAAAAACTCCAAAGTTTACAAGTGTGTAAAGGTTATAAATTTTTTGTGCTTCCATTTTCCTTTGATAAAAAATTGTATATATCTCACACCCATTATAATTTCCAAGAACACCTTTTCTTGATAGCTCTCGGAAACAATGAAATACCTCATGTTTTTTAATATGTGGCATAGGCCATCCAATTTATAAAATTGCCCTTTAGTAGTTTACCGATATATGAAAACATATAGTGTTCTTGTTCATAAAATACTGCAAAGATTCATACACCCCCTATGGCATGTGTACCGAACAGAGTAATTGCTATTAGTCTATTTATTATGGCTAAAAGCCACCATATAGACAAACCGGCATGAAATATTACAACTAAGCCGGACCAGCGTTGGCTGGTCCGGCTGTTTTAGCTAAGGATTTTGTTTAGGAGCGCTTTTTGAAAAGCAGACCCAGACGGCCGCACAGATATAACGCAAGAAAGATGAACAGATTTATAAGCACTATGGTCGCGCCCGACGGAAGATTAAGGGCAAAGGACACATAAATTCCCGTAAGAACCGCAATTATGGAAGACACGCAGGACACTATAACGACCGAGCGAAAGCCTCTCCCCACCTGCAATGCGCCCGCCGCCGGAATTATCAAAAGCGCGGACACAAGCATTATGCCCGCCACGCGCAGTAAAAGCACAACGGCCACGCTTGAAAATATCACAAAAGCCAAATCCACCGCTTTGGTGTTTATGCCGAGCACGCGGGCGTATTCGCTGTCGAAAGTAACGCAGACAAGTTCATGGTAAAACAGCCGCAGACATATCAGTATAAGCACGCAGAGCGCGACGGAAAACCACAGTTCCCCCGTCGTTATGGACAAAATACTGCCGAAAAGATAGCTGAATAAATCGACATTAAACCCACCGGCAAAGCTGGACAAAATCACGCCGCCCGCAATACCCAGCGCGCTAACCATGCCTATGGCGGCGTCGCTGTAAACGCCGGCGCGGCTTGAGAGTTTGAAAATAGCCAGCGAACTTATCACCACCACCGGAACAGACACATAAAGCGGATTTGCACCCAGCAGCAGGCCCAGCGCGATGCCGGAAAAACTTACATGACTAAGCCCGTCGCCGATAAGCGACAGGCGGCGCAGAACAAGAAACACGCCCAATACCGACGCGATGACGGCAATCATCACGCCAGCTATAAGGGCGCGCTGAACAAAGCCGTAGGACAGAAATTCAATCGCCTGCATGCTGGGCTCCGTCATGTCTGTGGCAGATTATATGCTGGGCAAAACCGCCGAAGAATTTTTCCATGCTGGCGGAATGGCAGAAATCATCCATGGTGCCGAAAAACATCACTTCACGGTCGATAAAAAGCATGTGGCCGGCGTGTTTGCCCACTTCGGACATATCGTGCGTAACCATCATTATCGTTATGCCGTTTTTACTGAGCGAAGCGAGAGTGTCGAAAAGTTTTTCGCGCGAGTCATGGTCCAGCGCGGAAGTAGGTTCGTCAAGAAACAGCAGTTTAGGCTTGCTTACAAGCGCGCGCGCCAAAAGCACGCGCTGCTGCTGGCCGCCGGACATCTCGTTTATATGGCGGCCTTTAAGTTCAAGCGCGCCGGCAAGAGCCATGGCGTTTTCGACCGCCTCGCGGTCGCCTTTTTCAAGTCTGCGCGGAAATGTTTTAAGCGACAGCAGACCCATGCCCACGACTTCCTCGGACGTAACCGGAAAAATTACAGATTTCAGCGCGGTCTTTTGCGGCACATAACCGATTTTATGCCAGGAGGAAAATTTGCCCGAAGGCTCGCCGAACAGGCTGACCGTTCCGCTGTCGGCATGCACAAGGCCGAGCATTGATTTAAGCAGCGTGGTTTTACCTGAACCGTTAGGGCCGACTATGCCGACATAATCGCCCTCGCGCACGGAAAACGATATATTGCGCAGGGCTTCCTGCCCGCGATAGGAGATATTCAGGTTTTCAACGCGCACTATTTCCCGCATTGCAGACCTTTTGCCATGATATCAAGGTTGCGGCGCATGAGAGCGATGAAGCCTGCCCCGCCGGTAAAATCTTTTTTCGTTATGCCGCCAAGGGGATTTAGTTTAAGCACCTTGGCGCCGGTTTCTCCGGCGACGACATCGGCAAAGCGGGGGTTTAGCAGCTCCTCGGTAAAAACGAATTTCAGTTTTTTAGAGCGCACGTCGGTCACCAGTTCCGCGACTTTTTTTGGCGATGGTTCGCTGTCCGGTCTTATGCCCTGCGCGGACAGATATTCAAAATTATAACGGCGCGCCATGTAGCCGAAAGAAAAATGGCCGAGATTTAACATGGTGCGCGTCTTGCAGGAGGCAAGACGTTTTTTGAAATCGGCATCCAGCTTCGTAAGCTGTTTTTTGAAAGTCGCCGCGTTTGCGGCGTAATATTTGGCGTTGGACGCGTCCGCGGAGGAGAAGGCCGCGGTTATGTTGTCCACCATGATTCTGGCATTATCGAAATCAAGCCAGATGTGCGGGTCCTTTGTGCCGTGGTTATGGCCGTGCTCGTCGGCGTCGTGGTCCTCGTGACCGGCGGAATCAAAAAAGCGCGCGCCCGTGCCGGCGTTAACTACGCGCAGTTTTTTGTTGCCGCTGCCGCGCGCCAAATCGGCCGCCCAGGGTTCCATGGCGTCACCGACATAAACAAAAACGGCCGCTTTTGAAAGGGCCACCATATCCTTGGGCTTTGGGTCGAAGGAATGAGGTTCGCATCCGGGGATTATAAGCATTTTTACATCGGTCTTTGACCCGCCCACTTCGCGGGCGAATTCATAGACCGGAAAAATCGTGGATACCACTTCCAGCTTGGCGGCGCGGGCAGGGACTATGCAGGCTGACAGCAGAAATACGACCAGGGCTTTTTTCATAAAAAACGGGGGCGCGGCAATGCCGCGCCCCCTCATGGTTATTCTCAGATTATGCCGAGTTCCTTACCTACTTTCTTGAACTTGGCTACGGCTTTTTCCAGATCCTTCTGTTTGTGACCGGCCGTTACTATTGTGCGCAGGCGTTCCTTGCCCTTGGCGACCGTCGGGAAACCAATAGACAGGGCAAACACGCCTTCCTCGAACAGCCGTTCGCTGAAGGTCTTGGCCTTGTAGGTGTCGCCAATCATTACGGGCGTAATGGGCGTCTGGCTGGAACCGGTGTTGAATCCCGCCTTTGTAAGTTCTTCCTTGAACATCTTGGTGTTGTCCCACAGAGCCTTAAGCCGTTCGGGTTCGCTGTAAAGCACGTCCAGACCGGCCATGACGGTGGCAATGACCGAAGGCGGATGAGAGCTTGAGAACAGGAAGGGGCGGGCGTTGGAAATCATATACTCGCGCATGGCCTCGGTGGAGGCGGCATAGCCGCCTATTGTGGCGAAAGCCTTGGAAAGAGTGCCTATCTGAATATCCACGCGGCCGTGCAGGTTAAAATGGTCCACGGTTCCGCGGCCCTGATGACCGAGCACGCCGCTTGCGTGCGCGTCATCAACCATAACAACGGCGTTGTATCTTTCGCACAGTTCGACTATTTCCGGCAGGCGGGCGATATCGCCGTCCATGCTGAACACTCCGTCGGTCACGACCAGTTTGCGCCGCGCCTTGCGGGCTTCCGGCGATTCCAGAATGGCCTGAAGCGAGCGCATGTCGGAATGGGCGTAAATTTTGCGGGCGGCCTTGGCAAGACGCGCGCCGTCAATAATGGAGGCGTGGTTGAGTTCGTCCGAAATAAGCAGGTCCTCGGGCGAGTTCATCAGCGTCTGGCAGACCGCGGTGTTTGTCGAAAAACCCGACTGCAGCAGAACGGAAGCCGCGGTGCCCTTGAACTCGGCGAGACGTTTTTCAAGCTCGTCGTGAATGGACATCGTGCCGATGATGCTGCGCACTGCCGCCGAGCCTACGCCCCACTTGCGCGTGGCGGCTATGGCCGCTGCCTTGACCTTGGGATGCGTGGTCAGGCACAGATAGTTGTTGGAGGTAAGATTGATTACCTTTTTGCCGTCGATTATGGAGACGGGCTGCTGCGCACTCTGCAGGATGTGCAGTTTCATAAGGCGGTTTTCCGCCGTGAGATTCTTTATTTCTTCATTGAGGAAAGAAAGTCTTTCCGACTGGGTTTCCATGTTAGCTCCGCTATAGATTTAAGGTTTTGGTCCGCCGGCGGCGGACAAGAGCTTTCCTTGAAATTCTACATCTATTATTTGACAATGTTAATATACTTTTAGGACAATTGATATAAGGTATATCAATATGGAAGCAGAAAACAAACAGCATGTCTCGCAGGACTGGCCGGCGGGCGATCCGCACTGGGCCACGTCGTTTGCCGCCTCGCGCGACAAAATAATGATTCTGCCCCGGAATCCGCACTCCTGTCTGCTTTACTGGGAGTGGACGGAGAAGCGGCGCGTGCTGTTTGAAAAGGGCATACTCGCGCCGGAAATAACCATAAAGCTTATGTCGGCAGAGCACCGCCTGCCGGTGGCGCAGTTTCGGGCGCAGTGGAACGGCCTCAAGCTATACATAGAGCCGCAGGACTCAGGCAAATACTATTATGCCGCCCTGCACATTTTCAACATTTCAGGCGACCTACAGACGGTGCTGGAATCAAACACCGTGCTGGTCCCGCGCGGCCGTCCCGGCGACGGAACTGCGCCCCTTCCCACCAGTTCGTCATTCGGCGGAGGCTACTCGCTATGAGCACAAAAAGCTATCTGGCCGTAGTACTGCACGCGCATCTGCCTTTCGTGCGGCATCCCGAAAAAGACTGGTATCTGGAAGAGGACTGGTTTTTCGAGGCCATAACAGAAACCTATATTCCTTTAATACTGATGATTGAGCGGCTGGCAAAGGAAAACATCCGGCCCGCGCTTACCATATCGCTTTCGCCGACGCTGTGCGCCATGCTGGAAGACGAGTTTCTTGAAAAACGCTGCCGCGCCTATATCGAGGCACGGCTGACGCTTATAGAGGAAGAACTTGGCCGCCAGCCGGAAGGCAGTCCGTTCCGCAAAACCGCGCTGATGTACCAGAACATGTTCGAGCAGTCCCTGCGTCTCATGGACCGCTACAGCGGCGACATGATAACCCCCTTTAAGCAGTTTCAGCAAAGCGGGCTGGTGGAGATAATAACATCCTCGGCCACGCACGCCGTTCTGCCTATTCAGCCGCACGCCGAAACCGTGCGCGCGCAGATTGCCGTTGCGGCGGAGGACTATCAGGAGCGCTTTTCAAAAAAGACAAAAGGCCTCTGGCTGCCGGAATGCGCCTACGACCCGAAAGCGGGGCAGTACCTGCAGCTTTCCGGCCTTAAATACTTTTTCATGGAAAATCACGCCGCCGCAAACGCCAGCCCCGTGCCGGTAAACGGCGTGTTCGCGCCCATAAAGGTGCGCGGCGGGCTTATAGCTTTTGCGCGTGACGGGGAGTCGGCCAAGGAAGTTTGGAGTTCGCAGTTCGGCTACCCCGGCGACGGCGCGTACAGGGAATTTTACCGCGACCTGGGCTTTGACGCGGACTATGAATATATCCAGCCGTATCTGCATGCCGACGGCGTGCGGCGCGGTCTGGGCATAAAATATCACCGTGTGACGGGAAAGGTTGAGCTTGCAGACAAACAGCCCTACGACCCCGATGTGGCGTCGCTTACCGCGAAAATGCACGCGGCCGATTTCCTTAAAAAGAGAATGGCTCAGGCCGATAAAATAGCGGCGGAAAAGAACATCCGCCCGCTTATAACCGGCACTTACGACGCGGAACTTTTCGGTCACTGGTGGTTTGAGGGTCCGCAGTTTCTTGAGCACATGATACGCACCATAAGGCAGGAGCGTATGCCCATACAGATGGTCACCGCGTCCGAGGCCATGGAACTTTCCACCGACCAGACCGAGGTTGAGCCGGATGCCTCGTCATGGGGCGAGGGCGGCTACTTTGAGCCGTGGATAAACGCCGCAAACGACTGGATTTATCCTAAGATAAACGCCTGCGCCGAAAAGATGATAGAGCTGGCAAACCGCTACCAGTACAGCGACCTTACGCTTTTGCAGAAACGGCTGCTCAATCAGGCGGCGAGGGAACTGCTGCTGGCGCAGTCGGGCGACTGCGCCAGCAGCAGTTCTTTCGCGTCTGCTCAATCTTGGCGCGAAAGAACTGCTGCTGGCGCAGTCGGGCGACTGCGCCAGCAGCAGTTCTTTCGCGTCTGCTCAATCTTGGCGCGAAAGAACTGCTGCTGGCGCAGTCTTCGGACTGGGCGTTTTTGCTCTACGTCGGCTCGCACGCCGAGTACGCCGAAAAGCGCATTGTGGAGCACTGCCATAATTTCTACCAGCTGGCCCGCATGATGCAGTCGGCCCAGCTCGACGAACAGCGCATAAAGGAACTGGAAACCGAGCATAATATTTTCCCGAACATCGATTTCCGCGTGTTCGCCTCCGCCTCCACCTTCTAGCGGCGGTAAAGTGTAAGTTTTCAAACAGAAAAAGGCGGCCCGAAAGGGCCGCCTTTTTTATGCAGTAATAAAAACATCGGCCAGCTATTTATGCCCGTCCCCGACTGACCCATAAACCGCGAACTTCAAAACAGAACAGGCGCGGCTTTGCAGTTGACCGGCAACGGCAGACAGGACTTAAACAGAGCAGCATCGCCGACGCAGAATCAATTCGTTTATTGCGAAAAAAATGAGTTAAGTAACATTTCGTGTTGCTATTTGTGGCATATTTCTGCTGTTTAGGAAGTATGCCACAAGCATTTTCTTGTGGTCCAAACTCATGCCGCGATGCCGCTTCGGTAAGCCAGCACGCAAATAACCGCTTGTGCCAAAATCTTTGCTTATCCTTACACCTACTAATTTGGCTACGCTTACATTTATTGCAAAACCAACGCTGGGTTCCTGCTGCAGTTTTACCAGATTTCCTCATCCGCCCATGACAACGCAAACAATGCTGTTTTCATTCTGTTAAACTATCAAATGTTTGATTGATATACATCTACCGTCGACAAAACCTTAAAAACAGCAACACGAAATGTTACTTAACTCAAAAAAATGCCGTCGCCGCCGGACTTAGCGCGCGGAATATTTTTCCCGCAGCGCTTTTTCCACATGCGGCGGGACAAAGCCTTTCAGATCGCCGCCCAGCGAGGCTACTTCGCGCACCGTGCTGGAGTTAAGGTACACATAATTTGACGACGGCATAAGAAACACCGTTTCCATTCCGGGCGACAGGGTGCGGTTAGTGTGCGCAAGCTGAAATTCGTATTCGAGGTCGGAGACGGCGCGCAGACCTCTTATGGCCACGTGCAGGTCGTTGTTTTTCATGTACTCGACGAGCAGACCGGTAAAACTGTCCACGCGGGCGTTGGGAATGTCCTTTATGGCCTCGCGCAGAAGGGCCATGCGCTCGTCGGCGGTAAAGGTGGGTTTTTTATTGCGGTTTACAAGCAGACCGACCACGACTTCGTCGAAAATGCCGCAGGCGCGGCGGATGATGTCTATATGGCCGTTGGTCACTGGGTCGAAACTGCCGGGATAGAGAGCTATTCTTTTCACGTTAATCTCCGATTACCTAAATTCTATACGCCGCGCCGAAAACGCGCAAGAGCTTTCAGCCCGCGGCGAAATATTTTGCCGCCGGATTATGAAAGACAATGGCCGAAACACTGGCCTCGGGTTCCATCATATAGTCCTGAGTAAGCGTAACGCCGATATCGGCCGGACGCAAAAGCGAAAAAAGCGTGTCCTGTCCGCTGAGGTCGGGACATGCGGGGTAGCCGAAACTAAAGCGTCGTCCGCGATATTTGGTTCCGAACAAATCAATTGGCGGCAGATTATCGCCAATGCCCCACAGTTCGCGCAGCCGCGCGTGCATATATTCGGCGGAGGCCTCGGCCACGCACATACCGAGAATATTTACCAGATGAGAGTCCGCCAGACTGCCGTTTTCAGCCAGTTTTGCCGACGCGGCCAAAAACTCCGCTCCGGCAGTCACGGCAAAAAGCGCAATGGTATCGCGCACGCCGTTTTCCGGCTTGCCGGCAAAATCGGCAAGGCAGAGTTTTTCACCGTCTTTCTGACGGGGAAAATTAAGCCGCTCAACCGGCCCCTGCGTGTATAAATAAAGAGAATTACCGTCGGACTCCGCCGGAAGAAAACGGTACACGCCAGCGGGGCGGTAAAGAGCGGAAAAAACTTCGGGCGAGAGAAAATGTGCGACTTTTTCGCGCACCTTAATATAAGATGCGTTGCCCTCCGCCTCCAGCGCGGCCACGCCGCGCCGGAAACCCAGATGCTTGTTATAGAGCATGGCCGGATTTATAAGCGGCACGACCCGCTCCCTTTCAAGGGGCAGAACGTGCCGCAGCAAATCAGGCGCGGGCAGAATCATTTGGACGGGACCGCCGCAAGAATTTTATTTAATCCGTCGAGCGCGTCGGCCGCGTAAATTACCTGTCCGCCGTAAACCGGCACAAGTTTAAGCTGAACGAATTTTTCGCTTAAGGCCGCGCCGCCCACCACGACGGGAACCGCTATGCCTGAAGATTTAAGGTCTTCCAGCACGCTGACCATGTTTTCGGCCGAGCGGGTAAGCAGGCCGGACAGGCCTATAAAGTCGGGCTTAACGCGCAGGGCTTCTTCCACTATCGTCATGTTGGGAACTTTCACGCCAAGATCGACAACCTCGAAGCCGTTGCTTTCAAAAATCATTTTAACGAGATTTTTGCCGATATCGTGCACGTCGCCCTTTACGGTGGCAAGCACCATTTTGCCGCGCAGTGACGCGCCCTGCGCAAGCTTCGGCCGCAGGGTGTTGACGGCCTCCTGCATTACCTCGGCGCTCTGCAGCACCTCGGTGACAATCAGTTCGCCTTTTGCAAACAGTTCGCCGACCCGCGCCATGCCTTCGGAAAGAGGACCCTTGATGATGTCCAGCGGGGCGTTTGTTTCAAGCAGTTTGCCGACAAGTTCCGCCACGCCGGTGCGCGAGCCCTCGAACACTTTTTGGGCCAGCAGTTTTTCCGGCGGAAGAGCTTCCGCATGAACGACCGGTTTTTTTTCGGCGCGGAAGAGATTTGCGAAAGCCGCAGCGCTTTCCGCCTCGGGCGAGAAAAGAAGTTTTTCACCAAGCGAAATTTCCTCGGCGGTAAGCGAGGAATAGCGGCGCAGTTTTTCGGTGTTTACTATCGCCATTTCAAGACCGGCCTTTACGCAGTGCTGAAGGAAAATTGCGTTTAATGCCTCGCGCGCCGCGGTCGGCAGACCGTAGGAAACATTGCTTACGCCGAGAATGGTGGAGCAGGCGGGAAACTGTTTTTTGATTTCGGCTACGGCGGCAACTGTCGCGGCGGCGCTTCCGGCATATTTGCCCTGCGCGGTGGCGGCGGGGNAAACGAGAGCGTCGAAAATCATGTCCTCTTCCGGCACGCCGAGATAGGCCAGAAAATCGTGGGCGCGTTTTGCGATATCCAGTTTGCGCGCCATGGTAACGGCCATGGCCTCGCGGTCCTCGTCTATGCAGCCGATTACAAGCGCCGTGCCATAGCGGCGGTTAAGTTCGGCCGCGCGCATAAGTTTCTGTTCGCCGGTTTCAAGGTTTACCGAATTCCATATGCTCTTGCCGGAGCAAAGCGCGGCGGCGGCGAAAGCCACGTCGGCATTGGAGGTGTCTATCATCACCGGCGCTTTAATGCCGCGCGCGACAAGGCGGAAAAAGGTATTTGCGTCGGCCAGTTCGTCGCGCTCGGGATTTGCCAGACACACGTCTATTACCTGCGCGCCGTTTTTAACCTGCCGCTTGGCCACTTCAAGAGCCTCGTTCCAGCGGGAGGCGGCTATCATTTCGCGGAAGATTTTACTGCCGATAGAATTGGCGCGTTCGCCGACCAGCACAGGCGGCTGAACCTCGTCGATAAAAAGAGCGTCCGTTCCGCAGCAGGACTTGCGCCTGCCGGTGACGGGTTTGCGCGGGGTCTTGTCCATCATGGCCAGCGCAAGGTGCGCTATATGGTCGGGCGTGGTGCCGCAGCAGCCGCCGGCGATATTTACCCAGCCGGAATTTGCAAAAGAGGCTATGCGCGCGGCAAAGTCCTCGGGAGTCTGGTTATAAAGACCGTTTTCGTCGGGCAGACCGGCGTTTGGCATGCACAGCACGGGAAAGCGCGACAGGGCGGAAAGGGTGCGCAGTTTGTCGGTCATTTCCGCCGGACCGCTTGCGCAGTTAAAGCCCATGGCGGCAAGGTCGTAATGCGCGAGAGCGGTGTAATAGGCCTCAACCGTGTGACCGCTCAGCATTGTGCCCGAAAGCCCCACGCTTGCGGAAACTATAACCGGCGTGGTGGCTTTAAGTTCGGCGCGCACCTCGAAAGCGGCATCAAGGGCGGCTTTCACGTTCATAAGGTCCTGCGCGGTTTCAATAAGAAGGAGGTCCACGCTCTCGCCGATAAGGGCGCGAATCTGGCGGGCGTAGGATTTTTTAAGCTGTTCAAAGGAAATGCTTTCCGTGACAAAAACCGACTTCGTGGTGGGGCCGATTGAGGCCGCCACATAACGCTGTTTAAGCGCGGCAAAGGGCGTTGCGGCCGCGCGGGCAAGGCGCACCGCGGCGATGTTTATTTCCTCCACCTTGTCCTGCAGGCCGTACTCGGCCAGCACGATATCGTTTGCGCCGAAAGTATTGGTCTCGATTATGTCTGCGCCCGCTGAAAGATAATCCTCGTGCACCTGCACCACGGCCTGCGGGCAGGTAAGCACAAGATTTTCGTTGCAGCCTTCCAGTTCCTCGCCGCCGTAATCGGCGGCGGAAAGATTGCGCTTCTGAAGCTGAGTGCCCATGGCGCCGTCTATAATCAGTATTTTCCTTTTAAGCAGTTCGCGTAAATTCATTTCGCCTCCGGGGCGGCAAGGTCCGGCGAGCGGTCGGCCGGTATTTTGAAGCGTTCCATTATTTCCTTATTGGCACGCTCGACCCCGGCGGCGTCCAGCACTATGCGGCCGGAAGCGTCGGTGTCGGTATCGGTCTCTATTACGTGATAGCCGCCCTGCGGCGTTTTGAAAGCGTCAAGCGCGTCGGCAAGAGACGATATCTTTCTGCCGTTTATGCGGTTTATTATAAGGCCGTTAAACGAGTGATAGCCCGCGTTTATATCGTGCGCGAGCACGGAAGACAGCACCACGACCTCATGCTGGTGCTCCGACGGCTGACCGAACTCCCACTGATATTTGAGCGCGGTGGGAACGTTTTCCCATTTCCACATGGACAGATAGTTGTTTGTAAGCACGGTAAAGACAAGGCCGCCGAAAATAAAGTAAGACGGACGCTTTTCATACAGCGGGCCGGGCACAAGCTGGACGGGCGGTTTCATGCGCACTGTCACGCGCATGGGCTTTCCGTCGCGGATTATGCCGAGGTTTGCCAGCGCGCCGCTCTGGTACAAAGACACGGTATGCACGCACATGACGCGCTCGCCTTTGCGCAGTTCCACCGTGCCGTCGTTTGCTATGGCCGTACCGTTAATGGAGGTAAGCACGTCACCGGGCTTGATTACGCCCCAGGCGGAAGCGCCGTAAATAACATCCTTTACAAGCACGCCGGACTGGTCGGCGGTCATGCCGTAGTATTTGCGGAAAGCGTCGTTTTCCATGGCCTGCCAGTCCACGCCGAGCACGGGGATACCGTCGTAATGGCCGTCTTTAATATCGGTCAGGAACCGCTCGACAAGCATGACCGGCACTATGTAGCCGATGTTCTGTCCGCCGGTAAGGCTTTGAAATGTAACGCCGATTATTTTGCCGTCTTTTATGGCTGGGCCGCCGCTGTTGCCGGGATTTATGGCGGCATCGGTCTGGATGGTGAGCAGGTTCATCCACGAATGGGCGTAGGTGGTAACCTCGATGCGTGAGACTATGCCCTGCGTTACGGAGAGTTCGTCGCCGCCTTCGGGAAAGCCGAAAGCAGTAACCTTGTCGCCCTGTCTGGGCAGGCCGCCGAGTTTAAGCGGGGCGGTGTTTTTGAAAAACGCGGGGTCGTCCACCCTGAGGGTGGCAAGTTCGCCGTCGTGCGCGACGAACTCCACATGCGCGGTATATTTCTTAGGGTCGCCCGCCTTGCGCACCTGTATGTACACCTGATCGCTGACAACGTGGGCGTTTGTAAGTATCCTGCCGCCGGCTATAATCGCGCCTGAGCCGGTCATTGCCTGCTGGGCGTTCATCTGCCAAGGCTGGTAGTAATTGGAACTTTGCGCGAACGTGAAAATCTTAACCACGGAGCGGCGGATGTCCGGCTCTTCCGCGCGCGAGGGTCCGGCAATAAACGTAATAACGCATAAGACGGCAAGCACTAGTTTTTTCACACTGTCTCCTTAAATATCAGGCCAAGTCTATAAGATGCCATTTTCTGCTGTAAAGTTCAGCAAGTTTCCGGCGAAATACCATATTGGCGGGACTGTTAAGCAGCGGGTCCCGCGCCAAAATCGCGTCCTTGTCTTCAAGCGCCCAGGTAAGCATGTCGCGGTCGTCCAAAATATCGGCTATGCGAAATTCAAGGTCGCCGTGCTGCATGGTGCCAAGCACCTCGCCGGGGCCGCGCATCTGCATGTCCTTTTCGCCTATTTTGAAACCGTCGGACGTGGCGCACATGGTGTCAAGACGCTCAAGCGCGGCGCGGCTGTCGCTTTCCGTTACAAGCAGGCAGCGCGACTCATGCTCCCCGCGGCCTATGCGCCCGCGCAGCTGATGCAGGCTAGCAAGGCCGAAACGCTCGGCGTTGCGCACTATCATAAGCGTGGCGTTTTTAACGTCTATGCCGACTTCAATTACCGGCGTGGCCACTAAAATATCTGTCTTGCCGGAAGCAAAGCGTTCCATAACCGCGCTCTTGTCTTTTGCGCTCATCTGCCCGTGCAGAATATCAAGCCGCAGGTCGGGGAAAACGTCCTTTGAAAGCCGCTCGAATTCCTGCTTTACGGATTTAAGTTCCTGCTTTTCGCTTTCCTCTATAAGGGGGTGAACGATATACACCTGCCGGCCTTTTGCCGCTTCGGCGCGGGCGGCGGCAAAAGCGGAATGTTCGTCGGCTATTTCCGTTTTTATCGGCTTGCGCCCCGGCGGCAGGGTTGTGATTGTGGAAACATCCAGGTCGCCGTAAAGCGCCATGGCCAGCGTTCGCGGAATTGGAGTGGCCGTCATTATAAGCAGGTCGGTATGGTCGGCTTTCTGGCGCAGGGCCGCGCGCTGGCGCACGCCGAAGCGGTGCTGTTCGTCGATAACCGCAAGCGCGAGATTTTTGAATTTTATTTTATCCTCTATAAGCGAGTGCGTGCCGATTACTATATCAAGCTCGCCGTCCGCTGCCGCCTGCGCTATTTTGGCTTTTTCCTTTGCCGTGGTCTTGGACGTGATAAGTTTGAAGCGCACGGACAGGCCGTCCAGAAATTTCTGAAAGGTCATGAAATGCTGCGCGGCAAGAATTTCCGTCGGCGCCATGAACGCGCCCTGAAAACCGTTTTCCACCGCAAGCAGCAGGGCCGACAGCGCGACAACGGTCTTGCCGGAGCCCACGTCGCCCTGAAGAAGGCGGGTCATGGGACGGGTGGAAAGCATGTCGCGGAAAATTTCGTTTATCACCCGCGCCTGATCGGCCGTAAATTCAAAACCCAGCTTTTGACGAAACGGCGTGAGCAGATTTTTTTTGATTTCGTACCGGCGGTTTTTTTCATCGGCCTTTGTCTGAAGGCGCTTTATGCTCCACGCGGTTGTTAGAAATAAAAACTCCTCGTAGGCAAGACGCTTTTTAGCCGCCTGCTTTTCCTGCATGGTGTCCGGAAAATGTATACCCTTTAACGACTGGGACAGAGTAAGAAGGCCGCGCTTCCGCACTAAAAAGGAAGGAAGAGGGTCGGGCTCGCGGCGGCTGTTGTCGTCAAGGGCGCGGCGCACGGTCTCGCGCATGAACTTTGCGGTAAGCCCGGCCGTAAGCGGGTACACGGGCACAATGCGCCCGATATGGGCGAGATGCGCCATGGCGTCATCGTCGGCGTAGCACTCCTCGGCGCGGAACGCGCCGTTATCGCCGGGACGGCCCACAAGCCAGAAAAGCCGTCCTTCGCGCAGTTCCTTTTTCAGGGAGGAAAAAGGGTCGTAGCGCATACCGGCCACATGCTTAAACCACACGGCCTCGAACTCGCCGCCGTCCTGAGCCTTAAAAAAAGCCTTGAGAATGCTGACTCGTCTGGCGGGCACGGAGCGCACGGCGATAACACGGCCGAGCACGACTGAAGTCTCGTTCTGTCTAAACATCGACAGCAGACTGCCCGTGCGGCGGTCCTGCCAGTCGCGCGGATAATAGCGCAGAAGTTCCTGCGGGCTGGTTACCCCGAGGCTGAGGAAAAGCGCGGCCCGCGCGGGGCCCACACCTTTTATATATTGTATGGCCAGTTCTGTTTCACCCACGATATAATTTTACATATTTGAGATTATTTCGGGAATTTACTACAATAAACCCATGGCATACAAATGTAAAATCTGCGGGAAGGGTCCGGTTTCCGGCAATTCCTACAGTCACTCGAACAAAGCAACCAAGAGACTCTTTAAGCCCAATCTTCAGAAGCAGAGAGTTCTGCTCGAAGGAAAAGTTGAAACCGCTTACGTCTGCACATCCTGCATCAAGAGCGGTCTGGTTCAGCGCAAGGGATAGTGAGGGGTCTTTTCCAACGCAATAAAGCCGTGTTCATACGCGGCTTATTTGTGTTATCCGCGGCGGTGGCCGGTTTCGTTTTCACGACCGGACTAAACAACCCGGATTTATTTTGGCACTTATCGGCGGGCCGGTTCATGGCACAGCACATGACCCTGCCCGCCGTTGATTTTTTGTCCTGGACACACGCGGGCCAGCCGTGGACCGATTTTGAATGGCTGACCCAGCTGCTTGCCTATGCCCTGTACTGCGCGGGCGGACTTACCGCCCTGTGGGCGTTCAAAACCCTCGTTTTTGCCGCGGTAAGTTATTTCCTCTGGAAAACCCTTTCACTTTATAACGCGAAATATGAATTTATCTGGGCACTGCCGCTTTTTGCCGCCGCCGTTTCCGTGCTGGCCGACTGGCGGGCGGACAATTCCACAGTACTGTTTTTCGCTGTCCTGATTTATCTGCTTGAAAAACTGCGCCTTGCGCAGAATCCTCCGCAAAAAATACCGCGCCGCGCGCTGGCGGCCTTTTGCATGTTCGCGCTGTGGGTCAATCTGCACGCGGGTTTTGCCTACGGTCTGGCCCTCATGGGCTTTTACGGTATAGGTTTTTTACTTAAAGCACGCCAAAACTCCGGCAGGATAAAGCTTTTGTCCGCCTGCCTTATTGCCGCGCTTTTGGGCACGCTCTGCAACCCATACGGCTGGAAGATGTACTCGGTGCTCTTTATCCACGCGGGCGAGATGAACGCCCTGACCGCCAAAATAATCGAATGGATGCCGTCCAGACTTTCGGACGTGCGCCTGCTGGCTTTCTGGGTTCTGTTTTTTCCGGCGGCCGCGCTGGCGGCATGGCGGATATTTAGGGAGCGCGCCGTTAGCGGACGGGAACTGGCGCTGGCATATTTTTCCTACGCGGCAATAGCGCATGTGCGGAATCTGCCCTTTTGCGTATTGCTTGCCCTGCCCGTCGCGGCCGACGCGCTGAAAACCTGCGGCGGAGGCAAAATACGCGGCGTATTGCGCGGCGTATTTTTTACGACGGCATTTTTATTCTGTCTGGGCGCATCGTTTTCACAGCACATGGCCGATTCATTTTCCTCCGTACACGGGGTCCGAGGCGCGGCGCGGTATCTGAAGGACAACAAAGACGCGCTGGCCGGAAAGCGGCTTTACAATTCCTGGGGCTGGGGCGGGTACTTGGGCTTTAACCTGAATCCCGATTACAAGATTTTCGTGGACGGAAGGTATATTTTTCACCGGCATCTGGGAGAAGTGGCGGCCGCCATGTCCTCGGTGGCGAAATGGAAAGCCTTCATGGACAGGTACGGCTTTGACATAATGGTGCTGCCTGCATCGAAAACACTCTTTCCCTCGCCCGTGCAAAGAAAGGACGGGACCGAGGAAACGCTCCCGAGGCCCTTTTACGTTTATTACCTGCCGCAGCAGGACTGGGCCCTGCTTTACTGGGACGATTACTGCTACGTTTTCGGCCGGCGCGGCGCGCTGGAGCAAAAGTGGCTGGCGGAACACGAGTTCATAATACTGCGTCCCGGCGACAGCCGCGCCGCCAAAGTGTTTACGGACGACGTTCCCGACCGGAAATACCGGCTTGCCGCCGAACTGCGCAGACACGCCGCTTTTTTTGCGGGACGGCCCGCGCCGGAGTCCGCCGCGCCTTTCCTTGAAATTCTTAAATAATCCTGCCGCTATATTTAATATAATAATTAAATTATCCTATTAGCAGTAACGGAGCTTATGAGATTTTATCTTGCGGCCCTGCTTTGCTCACTTTTTGCCGTTTCGGTTTTTGCCCAGTCGGACACCCTGTCAGTTTCATCGGAAACCGCCGTTTCATCCGCGGCGGCGGCCGAACCCGCAATATCTTCCGCCGCGCGGACTTCCCCCGTGCCGGCCGTGGCCGTGTCCTCGGCCCCGGTTCTTGGCGAAGGCCCGTGGATGGTCTGCGACATTGCAGCCACAGGTCTGCTCAATACAAAAAAGAGTCTGGTGACAAAAAACGTCAAGGCAAAAAAAGGCCAGCTTTACGAGCAGTCCTTTGTAAGTCAGGACATTCAGGCGCTCATCGGCCTCGGCAATTATGAAATAGCCTCCGTAGACATCAGCGTAATGCCCGATGAAAAACCCGTTTCCACCAAAACCGGTCTTTACCCCTGCCACCGCATAACCTACATTCTTACCGAACGCCCCGTCATCCGCGAAGTGCTGGTGGAGGGACGGAAAAAACTTTCCCGTTCCACAATCATCGACGAAATGTCACTAAAGGAAAAAGACCCTTACGACCGCAGCAAAATGTCCGACGACGTAATTAAAATCACCGACAAGTACAAATCCAAGGGCTATATAAACGCAAGCGTCGATTACTCCGTCACCCAGCCCGACGCGGCCAACAAGGTTTCCCTGACGGTAAAAGTGACGGAAGGCGCGCAGGCGCGCGTAAAAACCGTAACTTTCGACGGACTGGCCTCCTTCAAAAAGAAGAAAGTAATGGGCGAGACCAAGAACAAGGAAGGCAAGGTCTTCAGCGAAAAGGACCTGCCGGAAGACAGAAAGAACATTGAAAACCTCTACTTAAACGGCGGTTTCAGTCAGTTCAGAATAGCCGACTCCTCCATAACCTTCAACGCAGATTCCAGCGAAGTCTACATAAAATACACCATAAGCGAAGGGCCCAAATCCAAATTCGGCTCCACTACGTTTACCGGCAACACGGTGTTTTCATCCGAGGAACTGGCCAAATCCATTTATTACAGGAAGGGCAAAACCTTCCAGCAGGAAAAACTGACCGACGCCGTGCGCGCCCTGCAGGAACTTTATGCAGACAAGGGCTATCTGAAAGCGCAGGTAAGGCCCAACGCAATAGTCAGTTCCGCCACCAGCACCATAGATATCACCTTCGATATAGCGGAAAACACCATAGTCTATGTGGACCATGTGGACGTTTCCGGCTACAAGGCAACGAAGCCCTACGTCCTAAAGCGCGAAGTGGTTGTAAAGGAAGGCGATGTGTTCCGCTCCTCGCGTATAAGAAAGAGTCAGGAAAAACTGATGAACCTCGGTTTTCTCGACGACGTGCAGATTGACATTCAGCCCACCCCCGACCCTGACAAGGTCGACGTGGCTTTCGACGTGGCGGAAGGAAAGCCCGGAATGCTTACAATGGGCGCGGCGGTGTCCTCGACCGACGGGCTGTACGGCCAGCTGGGCATAACCCACATGAACCTGTTTGGAAGAGCGCAGAAACTGTCGCTTAACTGGAGTTTCGGCGCGAAGGTAATGGACTATACCCTGAGCTGGAGCACGCCGTGGATTTACGACCGGCCAATCACCTTCGGCACGGACCTGTTTAACACCCGCCGCTACCGCGCATACGGTTCCGACAGTCAGGCCTACACCGAAAAGCGTACCGGCGGAAGATTACGCCTCGGTCCCCGCTTTGAAGAGGACAAATACCAGCTCAATCTTGCCTACACATACGAAGACGTCAACATAAGCGACGTGCAGACCGCTTACATCGGGCAGATTATGGAAGGCACAAGCGCGACGTCCTCGATATCGGCGGAATTTGCCGTCGATACCCGCGACTATATATGGGACCCCACGCGCGGATGGCGCAACTCGGTTTCGCTGGAAATCGCCGGCGGGCCGCTTATGGGCGACCTCGATTACTACAAGACCGGCCTTAGTTCCAGCTACAGCCACACGCTGTTTTCCATAGACGAATACCCGATAGTCTGGGGCATGTCAAACCGCTTCGGCCTCGTGGGCCGCTACGGCGACACCGACGCGGTGCCCGTTTATGAAAAATACTTTATCGGCGGAGCCGACACCGTGCGCGGCTACAGTTCCTCCGGTCAGGTGGGCGACCCCGACGGCGGTCAGATTTACTATGTGATGAACACCGAAATACGTTTCCCGCTGGCGCGCGAAAAACGCCGCACCATTATTCAGGGCGCGTTTTTCTACGATCTGGGAAGCAGCTGGAACAAATTCAGCGACATAACGCCGCAGATAGGTTCGGGGCAAGACATGCTCAAGTCCGGCGCTGGCATAGGCATACGCTTTACCACGCCCGCTTTCCCGATACGGCTTGACTGGGGCTACGGCTTCAACCACAAGTCCGGCGAAACGCTGACGGAATTTTACTTTACCATCGGCAATCTCTTTTAGGAGGAGCGGTGAGGGCACGTTTTCTTGTTGTTCTGGCGGCATGCTTTATGTGGCTGGCGCGGCCGGCGGCGGGGCTTGAAATATCGCTGGAGGAAAACCGCGGCGAGTCCGGCAGCATCGGCTACGTTGACATAGAACGTGTGTTCAGCCAGCATCCGGGAACGCTTAAGGCGCGCGACGAGTTTTCAAAGGAACTGCGTATGCGCGAGGAACTGCTGGCCCGCAAAAAAGAGGAGATTTACGCCATTAAGGCGGAAATAAACAAACTCCGGCAGGAGCGCGAATTCCTGCGCTGTCTGCCAGCCGTGGTAACGCCGCCGCAGAAAAACGGGACGGCGGTTTTGCCGGTATCCACAGGCACGGCAATATCAAGCGCGGCCATGACCGCGCCGGTTTCAACGGGCACGGCGGCCGCGGCGCAGTCACCGGTTCCGGCGGTTTCGGAAGACGACAGCACCGGCACTGCCATATCGGAGCTGGAAGACAAGATAGTGGACAGGGAGAAGCAGCTGCTCGATAAGGAAAACGAGGTGGAGCAGTACCGCAAGAAGGCGGAAAAGGAAATGCTGGACATGGAGTCGAAGCGTTCCGAAATAATCCTCGGCAAGATTTACGTGGCGGTCAAGGAACTGGCCGCGCAGGAACAGATAAGCGTAGTAATAGACAAGCGCAGTATTTTATACGGCCAGCAGGCCGTGGATCTGACCGACAAACTGATAGCCAAGCTCGGCGGCATGTAAAACCGGGACGGGCGGACCGTTTGGGGACGGAAAACTTTTTTGTATCGGGAGATTTTATGCGTCTTACAGTTGAAAGCGTAGCGGCCCTTACGGGCGGGGAAGTCTTTGGCGACCCCAATTTCGTGCTTGACGGGGTAAGCGGCATAGACAACAGTTCGCCCACGCAGCTTACTTTTCTGGCCGACATAAACAAGGCCTCGATGCTGACTGGCTGCAAGGCCGGCTGCGTGCTTATGCCAAAGGCCGCGAAAGGCAAGGACCTGGAATACAAGGGAAACATAATTTACTCCGATAATCCGCACTGGTCTTTTGTGCTTATACTGCGCCAGATACAGCTTGAGCGCAGACCGAAAAAAGGCTGGGGCGTGCACCCCACCGCCGTCGTGGATCCTACGGCGCGGCTTGGAAAATACGTACACATCGGCCCGCACTGCGTTATTGAAAAAGACGCCGTCGTGGGCGATTTCTCGACCATTTACCCCAACTGCTTTATCGGCGAAAGGGCGCAGGTAGGCAAGAACTGTCTGCTTTACCCGGGCGTTGTGCTGCGCGACGACTGCGTGGTGCGCGACCGCGTTATAATTCACCCAAACGCCGTAATAGGCGCGGACGGTTTCGGCTACATGCACATGGAAAACCGCCACGAAAAAATACCGCAGCTCGGACGGGTAATTATTGAAGACGACGTGGAAATAGGCGCGCTTACCGCCATTGACCGCGCCGCCCTTGAGGAAACGCGCATAGGCGCGGGCACGAAAATAGACAATCTCGTGCAGATTGCCCATAACGTTAAAATAGGCAAGGCCTGCATAGTGGTTTCGCAGGCGGGCATAGCGGGTTCGTCGTCGCTTGGCGACGGCGTGGTGGTGGCCGGTCAGGTAGGCATAGTCGACCACGTAAATATCGGAAGCCGCGCCGTGATAACGGCCGGAACCGGCATAATGTCCGACGTGGAACCCGGCGCGATAATGTTCGGCGTGCCGGCGCGCCCGCACCGCGAGGCGCTCAAAATTCAGGCCATAATAGGCAAGCTGCCGCAGATTTATTCCACGATAAAGCTGATAAAGAAAAAACTCAAGCTGGAGGACTAGAACATGGCTTTCAGACAGACCATAGGCCGTGAGGCGTCCCTGTCGGGCATAGGCCTGCACACCGGCGCGCGCAGCACCATAACTTTCGCGCCGTCGGCATCCGGCGGCAGACGCTTTTTCCGCGCGGATATTAAAGGCGGTCCCGTGCGCGCCATACTGGCAAACGTCCATTCCACCGTGCGCGGCACGAATCTGGCGGAAAACGGCACCGAGGTTTTCACCGTCGAACACGTACTTTCCGCCTGCGCGGCGCTCAATATCGACGACCTCGACATTGTGCTCGACGGCCCCGAACCGCCGATAATGGACGGCTCGGCCAAAATATTTTTTGACACGTTAAAAAGCGCCGGCCTCCGGCAAAACGCCGCCGAGGCCAGATATCTTACTACCGCCAGAGAGATTTCCTATACGGACGGCAACGTTTTCTATTCGGCCAAGCCGGCCGACCGGCTGGCGGTGGCCTTTTTGTTTCTGCACACGCACCCGCTGGTGGCAAGACAGGAGTTTTTGTACGACTCCGGCACGGTTGATTACGCCACCCAGATAGCGCCAGCGCGCACCTTCGGTTTCGAGGAAGAGGTCGAAGCCCTGCGCAAGGCGGGACTGGCGCGCGGCGGCTCGCTTGAAAACTGCGTGGTAATAGCCAAGGACAGATTTTTAAACGCCGAAGGCGGCCTGCGCTTTAAAGACGAAATGGTGCGGCATAAAATACTAGACACCATCGGCGACCTGTCCCTTTTAGACGCCCGTCTTGGCCGCATACGCATAAGCGCCATCTGCGGCGGACACAAGCACAACGTGCTTTTTGCCAGACAGTTTGCCGAAGCCGCGGCGGAGGAGAAATAACATGGAAGAAAACACACCGGAAATAAAACTGGAAAGCCTGCTTACCGCGCCGGTCATCCGCCATATGGACACGGAGGCCGTAAAGGCCGCCATTCCGCACCGCTATCCTTTTCTGCTTGTGGACCGCGTGGACATTATAGAGGAAAAGAAATACGGCGTCGGCACGAAATGCGTGACCGCCACGGAAAACTATTTTCAGGGGCACTTTCCCTCGCGCTCGGTCATGCCCGGCATGCTGATACTGGAATCGCTGGCCCAGACCGCCGCCGCCATGGCCATGAGCCTGCCCGAGTATTCAAGCAAGCTGGCTTTTTTCATGAGCGTTGAGGAAGCCAAGTTCCGCCAGCCCGTAACACCGGGCGACGTGCTTAAAAACGCCGTGCACGTAATGCGCCTCAGCGGCCGCGCCGGAAAGGTGCGCGCCTGCGCTTTTGTGGACGGCAAAGTGGCGGTTGAAGCAACAATGAGTTTTGCATTCGCTGAAAAATAAAGGAGACAACAAATGGCACCCAAAATCCATCCCACAGCAATTGTCCATCCTTCCGCGCAGATTGCGGACGGCGTGGACATAGGGCCGTACGTCGTCATAGGCGAAGACGTAAAAATCGGAGAGGGCACGCATGTCGGCCCGCACTGCTTCTTCGAGTTTGCCGAAATCGGCAAGAACAACTATTTCTCCGGCGGGGTATACCTCGGCACGCCCCCGCAGGACTTTTCCTATAAAAACGAAAAGACCAAAGTCGTCATCGGCGACAACAACTATCTGCGCGAAGGCGTTTCCATTCACCGCGGCACGAAAGCCACCATGCTTACTTCCGTAGGCAGCAACTGCATGCTTATGGCGAACTCCCATATCGGCCACGACGGCCGCGTTGGCAACGGCGTTGTAATGGTTAACGGCACTGGCCTTGCCGGTCACGTTCACGTGGAAGACAAGGTTATTATTTCCGGTCTGTGCGGCGTGCACCAGTTCGGCCGCATTGGCACCATGGCAATGCTCAGCGGCGGCGCCATGGCCACCATGGACATTCCGCCCTACTGCCGCGCGCAGGGCGACCGCGCGAAGCTCGTGGGTCTTAACATAATCGGCATGCGCAGAAACGGCATTTCAAAGGAAAGCATAATGTCGGTCAAAGCCGCCTACAAGGTGCTTTTTGCAAGCGGCCTGCCCATGCAGGAAGCCATAAACCGCATTAAAAGCGGCAATTTCTCGCCGGAAGCGATAAAGATGGCGGAGTTCTGCGCCCAGACAAAACGCGGCGTGGCGCGCCCCCGTCTCAGACGCGGGAAAACCGCCGATGCAGGCGATGATGAATAAGGTGGGACTGGTGGCCGGAGCGGGGAAGTTTCCCGTTCTGCTGGCGAAAGAGGCCGTAAAAAACGGCCATGAGGTTTATGTCGCCGGCATAAAAGGCATCCCACAGCCGGAGCTGGAAACCGTGGCCGCGAAGGTGGAATATTTCCCCCTAGGGCAGGTTTCGGCGCCGCTCAAATTCTTCAGAACCGCCGGCGTGACGGAAGCCGCGCTGGCGGGTCTGATAAAACATTCGTCCATATTCGGCGGCGTGCTGCCCGACCTGCGCGCCGCCAAAATTCTGGCCACGCTTGAAGACATGCGCGCCGAAACCATATTCCGCGCGCTCGAAAAAGAGTTTGCAAAGGACGGCATAGCCCTTGTAAGCTCGTCAAAATTCCTCGGCTCCATGATGGCGCCGGCGGGCGTGTTCACAAAAGCAAAACCAAACGATCTGCAAAAGCGCAACATCCGCCTCGGCTGGAAAGTGGCAAAAACACTCGCCTCGGCAGACACCGGCCTTACCGCCGTGGTCTGCGACATGGCCGTGGTGGCCCTTGAAGCGCTGGAAGGAACCGACGCCTGCATTCGCCGCTCGGGCGAACTGCTGCGCCAGTCGGGAAAAGGGCAAACGAAGTCTGGCATTGTCGTGGTCAAAGTGGCCCGCCAGAAGCAGGACTTCCGCTTCGACCTGCCTGTCATAGGCAAAGGGACCATAGAATCCATGAAAGCCGCCGGCGCGAAAGTGCTGGCAGTGGAAGCTAAAAAGACCCTCGTGATAGATCAGGCCGAACTTACCGCCATGGCCGACGAAGCCGGTATTGTGGTGGCGGCCTGCGAAGACCCTCTGCAAATTTAGTAGGATATATATATTAGCAGTCCCTATATTTATATTGGAGATTTCTGATGGGCAATAATAACGGAAAACTCAGATTTGGCGTGGTCGGAGCCGGTAAAATCGGCAACTTCCATGTGCGCACCCTGGCTTCCATGCAGGGCGTCGAGCTGGTCGGCGTCTGCGACGCCAATTCCATGCGCGCGCAGGAACTGGCCTGGAAATATAACTGCATCCCCTATACAAATTACGAAGACCTGCTCCCGCAGGTCGATGCCATAGTAATAGCCGTACCCACCGAACTGCACAGAAAAGTTGGTGTGGCCGCAATGAACCACGGCGTGCACTGTCTGGTGGAAAAGCCCATCGCCGCCACCATGGACGAGGCCCGCGAACTGCTGGAACTTTCCCAGAAAAAGGACGTGGTGCTTCAGGTAGGCCATGTGGAGCGCTTTAACCCCGCCGTCGTGGAAGCGTTCAAGCATATTAAAGACCCCCGCTTTGTTGTTGTTCAGCGTCTTGGCACGTATGACCCGCGCGTGTCGTCCATAGGCGTCATTCTGGACCTGATGATTCACGACCTCGACCTGATGCTCACCATGATTGATTCCCCCGTGGTCAGCTTCGAGGCCGTCGGCGCGAAAATGCTTTCCCAGCACGAGGATATAGCCAACGTGCGCCTGCGCTTTAAGAACGGCTGTATTGCCGACCTTACCGCCAGCCGCGTTTCCATGGAACGCGCGCGCTATATGCGCGTATATCAGGAAAACGCTTACATTTCAGTGGATTTCATGAATGCGCGCGTAAAGCTTTACAAGCGCAAAACGCCGGTTGTGACAAGCCTCAAGGATATCGACGTCATTTACCCGAAGCTTGAAAAACAGCTGCCGATTACGGCCGAGATACTGCATTTCATCGACTGCATAAAGCACATGAAACTGCCGTGGCCAAACGGCGAGCGCGGCAGTCAGGCGCTCAATCTGGCCCTGCGCGTGACGGACGAGCTTCAGCGCTACGACGCCAGCCGAGCGGCGAGCCCCGAGCCCTCGGGTCCCATACAGATAGTTTCCGATATCGGCAAGGCCACGAAAGTGGCGATTAACGAAGCTCTCCATAACATTGGTCTGGATAAAAACTGATGGCAGAAATAATACCTTCCACTAAAAACATTCTTGTAGTAGCGGGCGACCCGTCGGGCGATTTGCACGGCGCGGCACTTATAAGGGCCCTAAAAAAACAGGACCCCGATATTAACGTGGCAGTACTGGGCGGCGAGCGGATGCGCGAGGTAAGCGACCGCTTTATTTACAATCTGGCCGGTATAGGCGCGGCAGGTTTTGCTGAACCCCTGCTGCGCTTTTTTTTGTGGATAAGACTTATCGGCCTCATCCGCAAGTACATGGACGAGAAACGCCCCGCCTGCGTGGTAACCATAGATTTCTACGGTTTCAATCATCAGGTGCTGGGCCTTGCCGCGCACAGAAAAATCCCCGCTTTCTACTACGTAAGCCCGCAGGTATGGGCGTCGCGCCCTACACGCGCCCTGCGTCTGGCGCGCCTTGTGCGCAGAATGCTCGTAATTTTCCCGTTTGAAAAAGCCGTCTACGAAAAAGCCGGCGCGGCCTGCACTTTCGTTGGCCACCCGCTTCTGGATATTGTGCCGGAACCAATTACCCCGCCTGAAAACCGCGGCCGCGATTACGCCTGGAAGGTCGGCATACTGCCCGGCAGCAGAGCGCAGGAAATTTCCCGCCACATGCCGCTTTTCTGGGAAGCGTTTACAAAGGTAAAGGCCACCTTCCCGCAGGCAAAGCCCTACATATTCGCGGCGCGCGAAGTAAGCGACGCCACCCTGCTGGCGCTTTGCCGCAAGCAGGCGGGACGGGACGTTTCGTCCGAAGTTTCCATAGTACGCGAAAGCGACTACGCCATGCGAAAGACCATGGACATTGTGGTCACCTCATCCGGCACGGCCACGCTTGAAAACGCCATGCTTGGAATACCCATGGTGGTCGTTTACAAAATGCCGTGGTTTACCTACCAGATAGCAAAGCGCGTGGTGACCGTTCCTTATATATCGCTCGTAAACATTCTGGCCGGAAAGCCGCTTGTTAAGGAGCTTATACAGGAAAAGGCCACGGCCGACGCTCTCTCCGGACAGATGATGGCGCTTATTAACAACCCATCCACCATGACGGCCATGCGGCAGAGCCTTATTGCCCTGCGCAAAACGCTTGGCGAACCGGGCGTGGCAAACCGCGCGGCGGAAATAATCACCACGGAAGTGTTCCCCAAATAAGATGAAGCATTCATTAAAACGGCTTCTGCCCTACCTCGCGCCGCACAAAACGCGGCTTATGCAGGCCATAGTGGCCATGATGTTCGTGGCTCTTTTTAACGGCGGCTCGGTCTACCTGTTAAAACCGATTGTGGACAACGCCTCCTCGTTAAAAGACGAAAAGCACCTGCTGTTTGTCGTGCTTCTGCTGCCGACGCTGTTCCTGTTCAAACTCGTCGTGCAGTACACCCAGTCGTACCTGATGAGCTACATAGGCCAGAAGACAGTCCAGCAGATACGCGAGGACCTGTTTCGCCACCTGCACACCCTGTCGGTGGAGTTTTACTGGCGCAGACGCTCTGGCGAAATAATGTCGCGCGTAACTAACGACCTTACAAGCCTTCAGTCCATGCTTCAGTTCGTGCCGCTGTATCTTATACGCGACAGCTTCACCATATTCATACTGCTGTTTGTGCTGTTCTACATAAACTGGAAATTCACGCTTATCGTACTGCTCATAGGGCCCGTCGCGGGCGGAATGCTCGGCATACTGGGCAAGAAAATGCGCAAATCGGCGGGAAAGAGCCAGCAGATAGTCGGCCAGATATACCACCGCTTTCAGGAAAGTCTTGAAGGCATGGCAATCATAAAAGCCTTCAACTACGAACAGGGCGCGATAGACCGCTTTACCGCAGAAAACGACAATCTGTTTTCGGAGATGATGAAGTACCTGCGCGCCACCGCCTTAAACGGCCCGCTCATGGAGTTTCTGGGAAGCATAATAATCGCCCTGCTTATTTACTACGGCGGGCGGGAAATTATCGCGCAGCACATGTCGGCCGGCGATTTCGTTGTGTTTCTGGGCGCGTTCTTTGCCATATACGGCCCGCTAAAAAACATAGCAAACGCAAACCCGACTTTGCAGCTTGGCCTCGTCTGCTGGGACCGCATACTTCAGCTTCTGGACGAAAAACCCACTGTGGTGGAAATACAAAACCCAAAAAAGATACAGAAGCTGGCGGGCAAAATTGTTTTTGAAGACCTTACCTATAAATATCCCACCGGCGCGCTCAATGCCCTAAACGGACTGAACCTCACCATAGAACCGGGACAGGCCGTGGCCTTTGTAGGCGCGAGCGGCTCGGGAAAAACCACGATAATAAATCTTCTGCTGCGGCTTTTCGACCCCGTGGCGGGACGCATAACATATGATGGCGACGACCTGCGCGTGCTTGAGCTTGGCAGTCTGCGCAACCACATAGGCCTTGTAAGCCAGACCACGATTCTTTTTGACGATACGGTGTTTGCAAACATCGCCCTCGGCCGCCCGGACGCTACACTTGAGGAAGTGCAGGAGGCATGCAAGGCGGCCGACGCGCACGACTTCATTCTGCAAATGTCGGAAGGCTATAACACCATGCTGGGCGAACGCGGAGTGAAACTCTCCGGCGGCCAGCGTCAGCGGCTTGCCATAGCCCGCGCTATTTTGAAAAAGCCCGCCGTCCTGCTTCTTGACGAGGCGACGAGCAATCTGGACACGGAAAGCGAAAAGGCCGTGCAGTCCTCAATAGAGAAACTGCTTACGGGCCGCACCGTAATAATGGTGGCGCACCGTCTGTCCACCATACAGAACGCCGACGTAATCCACGTTCTTAATCAGGGAAATCTTGTGGAAAGCGGAACCCACGCCGAGCTGGTAGCCAGACCGGGAGTATACCGGAAACTCTACGAGATACAGCAGGCGGGCGGCAACGCTTAAAAAACATCATGGATAAGACAGCACTGATAGCGAAATTCAAGGCTTACTCCCCCAACACCGACACGGCGCTGCTGGAAAAAGCCTACGACACGGCCTTCACGGCGCACAAGGACCAGACGCGCGCCTCGGGCGAGCCTTATTTTCTGCACTGCTACACCGTGGCCGACACCCTGCTTGATTACAAGCTGGACATGCCGACCATCTGCGCCGCGCTTCTGCACGACGTAATCGAAGACACCACCGTGCCCGTCGAACAGATGCGCAAGGACTTCGGCGACGAAATAACGAACATGGTGCTGGGCGTAACTAAAATCGACAGCCTGCTTTTTTCGTCTATCGACGAAGCCACCGCCGAAAACTGGCGCAAGATGCTGCTTGCCACCGCGCAGGACATACGCGTGATTCTGATAAAACTGGCCGACCGTCTGCACAACATGCACACGCTGCACTACCTGTCGCCGGAACGCCAGCTTAAAATTGCGAACGAAACCATGAACCTTTACGCGCCGCTTGCCCAGCGGCTTGGCATGTTCCACGTAAAGTCCGATCTGGAAGACATGTCGTTCAAGGCGCTGCATCCGGATGAATTTAACGACCTGGTGGCAAAAATAGAAAAAGTGTCCAAGGAACGCGACAAGATTCTTGAGAAGTTCAAAAAGGACATTGAAGTACATCTGGAAAAGACCGGTATAACGCACCGCGTGCTTTCGCGCGCGAAAAACATCTATTCCATTTACCGCAAGATGACCTCGCAAAACCGCCCGTTCGAGGAAATACAGGATTCCCTCGGCGTGCGCATCATCACCGACACCGTGGCCAACTGCTACGCACTGCTGGGCATTGTGCATTCCACTTACAAACCGGTGGCGGGTTCGTTTACCGATTACATAGCCATACCGAAAATGAACCTGTACCAGAGCCTGCACACGACGGTGGTGGACTCCGAAGGCAACCTTATAGAAATACAGATACGCACGGAGGAAATGCACCGCACGTCGGAATACGGCATTGCGGCGCACTGGCGTTACAAACTGGGCGTAAACGCCGACCCGCATTTCGATGAAAAGCTAAACTGGCTCCGGCAGTGGATTGAGTGGCTGCAGGACCTTACAAGCCCGCGCGAATTTCTGGAAAGTTTCCGCACCGACATGGACCTGCAGCAGGTGTTCGTGTTTACGCCCAAAGGCGAGGTGAAGGCCCTGCCGCTTGGCGCGACCCCGATTGATTTTGCCTACGCCGTGCATACCGACATCGGCGACAGCTGCACCGGCGCGAAAGTTAACGGCAAGATTGTCACGCTGGATTACAACCTTAAAAGCGGCGATTTCTGCGACATATTAACCCGCAAAAGCGCCACGCCAAAACGCCACTGGCTGAACTTCGTTAAAACCGCGCGCGCACGCTCGAAGGTAAGAAAATACCTCGCCGAGCACGGCGGAGGCGACCTGTGATACGCGAGTCCATAATGCCCGTTACCGCCTGCTGGAACTGCAAAAAGGAAATAGATCCGGCGGACAGTTACTGCCGCTTCTGCGGTAAGGGGCAGGGACGGCATGTGCCGCTTCAGTACCGGCCGTGGGTGTTTACCCTGCTGACGCTTTTCGCGCTGGGCCCGCTTACACTGCCTTATGTGTGGAAGTCGCCGTTTGTATCGCGCACAATGCGCTGGGTGCATACCGCGTGGATTTGCGCCTACTCGGCAATGCTTATAATGATGCTGATAAAAAGCTACAACATCATTTCATCATCGCTTAGCGCGGCGCAGGACCTGTAAAGTTTTACACTAAAAAAGAAAACGCCTTCCCTTTTGGGGAAGGCGTTTTTTTATTGCCGGTTCAAATTTACCGCGCAGGTTCCTTTGAATTATGCACGCTGTGCTTGATGCCGTACAGGAAATAGATGACAAGACCTATGGCAAGCCATACGACAAGCCGTATCCATGTATCCAGCGGCAGGGCAAGCATCTGACCGAACGAAGCCACCGCCCCCATTATAGGCACGAACGGGACCCACGGCGTTTTGAACGGTCTGGGCAATTCGGGATTTGATTTGCGCAGCACAAGAATTCCTATGCATACCATACCGAAAGCGAGCAATGTGCCTATGGACACCATGCGGCTGACAATACCTATAGGCAGCATTCCGCCCAGAATGGCGGCGGCCGCGCCGCAGACTATGGTAGTTGTGTGCGGCGTGTGAAAGCGCGGGTGCACGCGGCGGAAAAAACCGGGCAGAAGACCGTCGTTTGCCATGGCAAAAAATATTCTGGGCTGGCCCAGAAGCAGAACAAGCACGACCGAGCTAAGACCCGCTATCGCACCGATTTTAATAAACGGTCTCAGCCAGTAAAGCCCCTGTCCGGCGGCATTTACGCCCACGGCTATCGGGTCGGCCACAAGCAGGCGGTCATAGCGCACGATGCCGGTAAGCACCAGCGCGACCAGAATATAAAGAACGGAGCATATAGCCAGCGATACAAGAATGCCTATTGGCATGTCCTTCTGCGGATTTTTGGCCTCCTGCGCGGCAGTAGACACCGCGTCAAACCCCAGATAGGCGAAAAATACCACGCCCGCGCCGCGTATTATGCCGCTGACGCCGAACTCGCCCCAATGACCGGTGTTGACGGGTATGAACGGGGTGAGGTTCTCGGCGCGGATATATTTTATGCCAAAACCGATGAACAGCAGAATAACGCAGACCTTTATGACCACGATGATATCGTTGAACTTTGCCGATTCGCGGATGCCGCGTATAAGCAGGGCCGTGATGCCCAGAATAATAAGCACGGCGGGCAGATTTATTATGCCGCTTGTGTACTGAAGCGAGCAGGCCTCGATGCCCGAACTGTTGAGCGAACGCATAAGTTCGGAGGAACATTCCACCCAGCCCTGACCGGGAAGATTTATCAGCTTTGCGCCTGTCGCGGCGGTAAGCTGGGGCGGAAGGGCAAGGCCGATATCCTTTAGAAAACTGACAACATAGCCGGACCAGCCGATTGCCACGGCAGATGCTCCAAAGAGATATTCAAGAACCAGATTCCAGCCGATAATCCACGCGATGAATTCGCCCATGGTTGCGTAGGCGTAGGTGTACGCGCTGCCTGAAATGGGAATCATGGAGGCGAACTCCGCATAACACAGACCCGCGAATGCGCAGGCTATGGCAGAAAGAAGAAACGACAGAGTAATTGCTGGACCGGCATACTGCGCGGCGGCCTGTCCGGTAAGGACGAAAATGCCCGCGCCGACTATGCCGCCCACGCCGAGCATGACAAGGTCGGTCGCGCTGAGAACGGGTTTTAATTCATGCTGCTTGTCGTGTGCCGTGGAAAGCAGTTCAGTAATGCTTTTTCTTGCAAAGAGTTTCCGAATCATAGGCTCCTGTAACGCCGCGCATCCCCCTCGGTCCGCCCGGCCGGTTTGAAAAACAACTTTGTCATTTTAGCATTATTGGCAAATAGGTCTGTATAAACTACTTATATTCTTTGTATTACAAAACGATAACAACAGGCCATGACCGCACCAGATGGCCCTGAATACCCGCGCCTGATTATTGGTTTATAAGGATAATTCTGTATGACTTAACTCGTACTGGCATACAGACGCTCAGACGACAAGCCCAAGATGGCGTCCATGCAGAAAGCTCCGCTAAAACAGTTTAACAGGTTTTGTTCATGAAACTGTTACATCTGTAGCTGTCCAAAGTTCCTGCAACTTAGGAACAAATATGCTTGTCGCGTTTCATTGAAAAGCCGTTCAGTACAACATAATCATCATCCGCGCGCGGTTTGGAAACTTCTGACAGATGAAGTTGTATAGGTTTAGATAATCCGTCCCTCTTTTTAACCGAGTCTAGTACCGAGCATGGCACGCCTGGGTTTGACACAATACCCAGCAAAACAGATTCATCGTCAGTATGTGAAAGTATTTCCAGCACAGGCGCTGGCGTATTTCTATTGCTGGCTACAAGCATCAGCTTTTCAGAACTATCGCTTTGTTTCCGCTGTCCAATTTGAGATAAGACATCAGCCGGCGTGTTAAGATTTACAGCCAGCTCCGCAGCCATGCCATCGCCTTCGTTACTGTAGATAACAGACAACCGTTCTCCTTCGGTTTCCAAAGAGAGTGCTTCCTGCCGTAGAGACAGGAATTTATGTATATGCACACTCTCCTTGAAATCCGATGGAAGTACAAATTTGAATATACAAACCGGCACAATCACCAGCAGAATAATAATTAGAGGTGCCCATTTCCCACAAAAATTTTGTTTGGTAAACAACGCATATAGGAATACGAAAGAAAAACTCAGGAATACCGAAACGACAAGCAGGCTTATTGCAAACGGGATACCCAGCAAAACAACCGCCGCTATTTGCAGACCAGATTGCGCATCACTGCTGGAAAACCCGCGGAACAATTCGCCGGCTATAGGAATGGCGGACAGCAAGGTCAGTGAAAATGCGCTTATCATAATAACAGGACGTTCCTGCACCGGTTCAGTCTCGCGGCGCGCATACTCTATTCCGAGAATTGCAATGGCAGCAATGAAAAAAAGAATCCCCAAAATAATCATAAAAGGCCTCCGCCGCAGTGTTCAAAAGAGGGTTTGCCTCTCACAGCAAGTCCTTCTGGAATATTTTTGAAATAACCATCTTCACCGCGCGGTTCACTTCTGAGATTGTATACGGCACGCGCCGTTTTGCGGACCACGCCGTCTTTGTCGGATACAAGTTTTTCAAGTACCCCACATGACACAAGGGGATTTAAGGCAACGGCTTGGCGTATCTTTGCATCGGCATCGTCCGAAAGTCTTGCCAATGCGGAATCAGGCGTATTTATGTTCGAAGCTACGGCAAGTTTCATCCCGTCAGTGAAAGCAAGCGCGGTAAGGGTTGCGGATGAAGTATGGGGGTTTAGTGAAAGCAGTCGCAATATCCTTGGATTTTTTGAGCCGAATTTTTTATATATCCCATCCAATTCTTCCGTACTGGTATTCATATTGCCTGCGTTAATTTCAGGTTCGACGGATTTTGTCCGCCATGACAGCGAAAGACCGCTATTGTCTGAAAATGGCTTAAATATACCAAGCAGAATATAGTCACCAGCCAAGACACAACTTACCAGCGAAACAATAAGAAAATCCTGACGGATTTTCCTTTTGCTCTTATCCGGCTGTGCAATATTTAAAAGCATATTATTAACGACCCAGATAGAAACGAATAACCACGGAAAAAACACAAAGACCAATCTGACAAGAAACAAGTCGGAACCAGCATAACTATATGCGGCATTACTGGCGTAATAAAAATGCACAAACAGGGCAATGGCTGAAGTAGCTAAAGAGGCAAGGGCAATGCTCTCAAACACCGGCTGAGGCAACGGATACTTGATGGTTGATTGGCTTTTAAGAGCAAACCGCACCAGCACTTTGGCCATGACAAAAATTATAAAAAGAATCAGAAGAAAAAATATCATCGCGAACTCCCGCCAATTGGCACGTACGGAACTAGTCTAATGTACGACAATCTTGGCATATACATCCAACATTTTGCCTGAACGACGCATCTGTAGCGGTCACAACTTTCTCAGATACTTCTTGGCCTGAATATCCCCTGGGTATAGCACCCCCTCAATTATACAAAGGGGCAAAGCTTTGTGCCCTATGGAACAACCTGTCAGATATTAAGAAAAAAATTACAAACAAAATGCGGGGCCCGTTTATGGGCCCCGCGTTTTTTTGTTTTTGTAAACGTTTGCTAGTGATGCTTGTTGCGGGTGTGGCGTCTTAACACCTGCGGTTCCAGCACCGTATGCGCGCCGTTAAGCAGGCCCGCTATGCCTTCCTTGGTGCGGTAGCGTTCGTCGCTGTCGTACTCGCTTACGTTGTTGTTGTCAGGCGTAAGGTCGGCCGGCTGGGTGTAGGTGGTTATAACGCCCTCGTAGTTGCGCAGCACCACTTTCCGGTCGGACATGGAAAGCAGGTATTGCGGCATCACGGGGATTTTTCCGCCGCCGCCCGGCGCGTCCACCACGAAGGTGGGCACGGCAAGGCCGCTGGTGTGGCCGCGCAGGTTTTCGATAATCTCGATTCCCTTTGCAACCGTCGTGCGGAAATGCGATATGCCTTTGGACAGGTCGCACTGGTAAATGTAGTACGGGCGCACGCGGGCAAACAGCAGTTCGTGCACCAGCTTTTTCATTACCGGCGCGTTGTCGTTTACGCCGCGCAGCAGCACGCTCTGGTTACCTATGGAAATACCGGCGTCGGCAAGGCGGGCGCAGGCCTGTCTGGCTTCGGCGGTAAGTTCCTTGGGGTGATTGAAATGCGTGTTGACGTATATGGGGTGGTACTTCTTTATCATGTTTACCAGCGCGTCGGTTATGCGCATGGGCATGACCACCGGCGTACGCGTGCCGATGCGGATTATTTCAACATGCGGTATGGCGCGCAGTTTGGAAAGCACGGTCTCAAGCATTTCATCGGAAAGCGTCAGCGGGTCGCCGCCGGACACCACGACGTCGCGCACGTTCTTGTTGCTCTTTATGTACTCGACAGCCTTGTCGATGTTTTCCATCGACATGTGGCAGTCTTCAAACCCAACCAGACGCCGCCGCGTGCAGTGGCGGCAGTTCATGGAGCAGATATTGGTGACCAGCAGAAGCACGCGGTCGGGATAGCGGTGCGTAAGACCGGGCACCGGCGAATCCACATCCTCGTGCAAAGGGTCGTCGAGGTCGGAAATATCGTCTTTAAGTTCGGCTATGCGCGGCACGGCCTGAAGGCGCACGGGACAGCGGCGGTCCTTCGGGTCCATGAGGGCGGCATAGTACGGCGTAATCGCCATGCGGAACTTTTTAAGGCATTTCTCAAGGTCCGCTTTCTCGGTCTCATCAAGGTCGATGATTTTAGAGAGGGTGGCGATGTCTTTTATGTTATTGCGCATCTGCCAGCGCCAGTCCGTCCACTCCGCCTCGGTGACCGAGGCGAAGTGGGGAATGCGCTTGTAATCGACTGTCTTATACTCCCGCATAATATCTCCGCTTATGCGTAAAGCTTCTCGTAGATCTTTCTGATCTCGGGAGACTCGCGCAGGATGTTGAGCGTAACTTCGGCATGGCCCTTGGTGTAGCCGTTGCCGATTATCATATTGACGTCCTTGCCCACGCCCTCGGCTCCGAGCGCGGCTTTAGTAAAGGATGTCGCCATGGTGAAGAAATAGACTGTGCCGTTATCGCGGGTCATCAGAATGGAGGCCATTTCCGTGTTGGGGATGTTGACGCAGTTGATGACGACGTCGGCCAGTTTGCCGTCGGTGGCCTTGCTGATGGCCTCGTAGCAGTCAACGGCGTTGGTGGCGTCGAGCTTGAGGCAGACGTCGCAGTAGCCGTATTCCTGCATTTTCTTGTAGCCGGAATCGGAGCTGGTAAGACCGATAATCTTTCCGGTAACGCCGGTGCGGCGGCGGGCTTCATAGGAGCACAGCACGCCGGACTTTCCGGCCGCGCCGATGATAACCACGGTATCGCCGGGCTTTACGAGCTTGGCGGTCTGGGCGGGCGCGCCCGCTACGTCGAGCACTGCCAGCGCGAGGGCGGCGGGCAGGTCGGACGGCAGTTTTGCGTAAATGCCGCTTTCAAACAGAACGGCCTGACCTTTAATGCGAACCTGTTCCACGTCCTTTTTCACTTCGATGATTTCGTCGATGTGAAGCGGCGTCAGCGACAGGGAAACGAGGCTGGCGATTTTGTCGCCTTCCTTGAGAGGGGTCTTGCCCTTGAGTGCGGGGCCAATCTGGGCCACGGTGCCGATGAACATGCCGCCCGAACCGGTAACGGGGTTGTGCTGCTTGCCGCGCTCGGAAACGGTGCGCAGGATTATCTGCTTTATTTTTTCCACGTCGCCGCCGGCTTCCTTTTTAATCTGGGTGAAGCTGGCTGAATCGACGTTGAGCGTATCGACGTTTACAAGAATTTCGTTGTCGTAAATGGTCGACATGTCGTTATTGATTTTCTGCGCGGGCTGCGGCAGCACGCCCTTGGGTTCGATGACGCGGTGCGTGCCGAAGGGATTTCCTTTAACGGTTGCGATTTTTGCCATTGGTCTTAGTCCTCTCTCAGTTTAAGTAATTTTCTGACATCCGCGGGCTTGGCGATTTCCAGTCCCGCTTCGCGGCTCAGACGGACGGCGCGCTCCACAAGCTGCGCGTTGCTGTCCGCCAAAACGCCTTTTCCGTAATATACGTTGTCCTCGAAACCGACCCGTATGAAACCGCCTTTCGCTATGGCGGCGTAATGGGTAAGCAGGGAAGCGCGTCCGCCAATGCCGACCGCTGTCCAGTAGCTGCCGGCCGGCAGTTTGTTAACGAGCATATCCAGCACGTCGGCTTCGTATTTAAGCGCGCCGGGAATGTTGAGCCCGAAGCCGTAATAAAACGGCGGTTCAACCAGCCCTTCCTTGATGAGCATGTGGGAATTGTAGACGTGCGACAGGTCCAGACATTCAAGCGTGGGGCGCACTTTGTGCTTTTTCATGGCGCTTGCGAACTCGCGCAGAATGGGGAGGGTGTTTACGATATAGTCGTTTCCGAAATTGACGGTTCCGCAGTCAAGGGAGGCCATGTCGGGTTCCAGCGTTACGGGCTGAAGACGTTCCTCGGGGGTGTCGCCTACGGCTCCGCCGGTGGAAACCTCGATTACGATATCGCATTTTTTGCGCACGAGGTCGATGGTTTTTTTGAAAACGTCCAGCCGCTGGGTGGCCTTGCCGTTTTCGTCGCGCACGTGCAGGTGCAGTATGGAGGCTCCGGCTTTGTAGGCCTCGGCGGTGGAATCGGCAATTTCCTCCGGCGTAAGCGGCAGTTTGGGATTGTTTTCCCTTGTGGTTTCCGCGCCGCAGACGGCGCAGGTGATTATCATTTTGCTCATGTAAGCTCCTTAAAGACGGGCCGGTGTCCGGCAGCGGCCGCAGGTCCGGCGCAGGTTCCCCGACGGTCTCCGCAGGACGGCATCCGTACGGTATAAGCGGGGAAGGCAGTGCCTGACGACAGGTACATACACCCTCGCGGGTATATTTGAATATAAGATTATAACACTAATTGTATTAAAGGCAATGACCTTGCGCATTCCTTGACAATAGCGCGCCATTAATAGATACTATATTTATCAGTATAAAGCATATGTACCCATATCCACGGCTAAGGTGAGAAGATTAATGCTTCTGCATATCAGGCTGTTTTTTTGTTGTGCGCTTCTTTCATTCATGTCACCGGCGGCTTACGCCGAAACCTTCAGGGCGCAGGACTCCTCTTTCATAATAGACCTGCCTGCCGGCTGGCAGACGCAAAACACCGCCGGTGAAAACGGCCTGCTTTTCAAGGCCGAGCGCGGCGGCAGGGACATCGCCGTTTCAACGCTAGAGCAGGAATTGTCGGAAAAGTACAGCCGCGCACGGCTTATGGACGCAATGGACGCCCTGCGCGGCCACGGCTACAGCATGGGCGGCGGCATAAACGAGCTGACCGCGCCGGGCCGCAGCTGCTATTTTTTCACCTACTCGGGAAAGGGCGTTACCGCGCGGCAGGCTCTGCTTACCTTCGCAGGCAACACCTATAATCTCACGGCCGTCGGCCTGACTGCGGAAGAGTTTTTCACGGCGGTAAATTCCATAAGAAAAGACGGTACGCCCGTGGTGGCATTTCCCGTAAGGGCAAGGCCATTGCGCAGAGCGCCGCCACCGCCGGATGCAAACGCGCCCGTGCTAAGCCTTGATGGCGACGCGATGCCCTCGCAGGAGCAGGCTCCGGCGGGCCAGCCGATGGCCTCTTCGCCCACCGAAACCGAACCCATACTGGCCCTTGGCGCAAGCGCCACCGACACGGCCGCACTTTATACGGAAGCCGTCCAGCAGCAACAGCAGATTTCAACGGAAACGGCGGTACAGCAGCAGACGCAGGCAACCCAGCAGGCATTCAAACGGCAGCCCATGCCTCTTCTGTTATGGGTGGTGCTTGCCGTGCTCTGGTTTGCGGGCGGACGCATAGCCAAACAAAAGGGCAAGGCGATAACCAACCCCGTTCTGCCCCCTCCGCCAAAGGAACTGCCGCCGGATTTCTTCTTTCCCTTTTCGATCAAGCACAAGGAAACTCCTGCCGTCATCACCTACACCATGATAAGCAGGCAGGGCATCAAACTTACCGGCCGTTATGACCGTTTTGGCGAATGGCTTATGGTGGCGGGGTTTTACGGACTTATCGCCATGCATGTCCTGTGGAGTCTGCTTGCGCTGGTAAAGATATCGGTTCCGCACATAATCGCATCGCTGATACCGTTAGGCTCGGTCATGGAAATGGCGCCCGAACTGCCGTTTGTGCTGCTCTTCGTCCTTGGCATACTGGCCAGAATGAAAGTGAAAAAGCACCTGTCGATTTACGACGACAAACAGGACCTGCTTGTGGAAGCCATGCCTTTTGGCCGCGACACTATATTAAAAGACGGCAAAGGCAAGGAAGTGGGCCGCGTGAAAAGGAAAACGGGCGCGCTTGTGTGGACCTTCATGGATCAGGACGACCACCCCGCTTTTACGATAGTAAACGACCATCCCAATCTGGCGTCCTCGGCAAGAATATTCGGCAATCAGGGCGGCCTGCTGTGCCCGCGCTACAGTCTTATGGTGGGAAACCAGCGGGCGGGATTTGTGCTGGAAAATCCGCAGTCGCCAAGAAATTATCAGATTCTGCTGGACTATAATTTTTCCAGAATCGCAAAACCCTCGCAGATACTGGCGGCACTGCTTTATGTGCGCGTGACAAACAGCAACCGCCGCTATCCGTGGCTTTGGTAACCGACTGAAAAATAAAAAAGGCCCGCTTGTGGCGGGCCTTTTTTATTGCATCTTTCGGTCGGCGGCAATCACACCGCATGGGTGGGGCAACAACTGTTTCAGCTTGTATCCGCCATCGGCTTTGATGAGCACATAAGCGATACAGGAAAGCACAAGGACAAGAGAATAGGACTAAGACTTTATTTGAATGGCACGCCCCCCATAACGATGGCGGTGGAAAAATATCATTGCTGCGGCGCAATGCCGCCGCGCCAAGGCACATACGTCTGCATACTGCCGTAATATAAACCGCGACCGATTTTGATTAGCATACCGCGCGAAAAGTTTCTGGACGGACTTTTGCGGCATAAAAAAAGCCCGCGCCGTAAAGGCGCGGGCATTTTATTTTGGAAATCTGGAAATCAAAGCGGTATAAGTTTCCTGAGCACGTAGATATTGCTGCGCAGTAAAAGCGCAATGCCGATTATGACCAGCAGAGCACCGGCGATTTTTTCGGTATAGCGCACGAACTTGCGGTAGCGCCGGAAGTAGTGGACCGAACGGTCGGCCCCGAAACCCGCAATAATAAACGGCAGTCCCAGCCCCAGCGAATAGGCAAACAGCAGAAACATGCCCTTTAGCGCGCCGTCATAAGTTGCGGCAAGCGCCAGAAAACCGGCAAGCAGGGGGCCGATGCAGGGCGTCCAGCCTACGGCAAAGGCAAGGCCCATGAAAAAAGCTCCGGCAAGACCGGGATTGAATTTTTCAAACGGTATGCGCTTGTGGAAATTGAGGAAATGCACCCTGACCACGCCGAAGGCATGCAGACCCAGAAGTATTATAAGTATGCCTGCCGCGCGTACTATGTATTGCGCGTACCGCGCAAATATCTGCCCCACGGCGGAGGCCGACGCGCCCAAAAGCACGAAGGCCAGCGAAAACCCCGCCACGAAACACAGAGCCGAAAGTCCCGCGCGGCGTTTGCGCACGCGCGCCTGCCGGCCGCCGGTATGCTCCACCTCGTAAAAGGTTTCCTCGCTTATCAGCGAAAGGAACCCCGGCAGAATCGGCAGTATGCAGGGCGACAGGAACGAAAGCAGCCCTCCGGCGAAGGCGGATAACAGGTCGGTCATCTGGCGTTAACTATTATTATTTCCTCTGGCGGCTCGGCTTCCCAGTTGCCGGTCTCCACTATTTTCATAACATCTTTCCAAAGCCCTTTGCGCTTAAGAATAAGGTCGCAGACCTCGCGCACGGCGCCGTTTCCGCCGGCCAGTTTTGTAACGTAATGGGCGGCGCGTTTTGTTTCGGCGCAGGAGTTGGCGGGCGCGAAGGCAAGGCCGACTTTTTTCATTACGGGAATATCGGTCAGGTCATCGCCGATATAAGCCACTTCCTCAAGCGTGATTCCGGCGTGGGCGATTATTTTTTCAAGCGGTTCGGTCTTTGAGAGAAACCCCTGATAGGCGTACTTCATGCACATGGTGCGGGCGCGGTACTGCGCCGACTGCGACTGCCGGCCCGTTATGATGCCGGTTGAAATGCCGAACTTGCGCAGGAGTTTAAGACCTATGCCGTCCTGCGCGTTAAAACATTTAACCTCGAGAGTGTCGTGACCGCTCGGCACAAAATACATTTTGCCGTCGGTGAGCACGCCGTCGACGTCCATAATGACCATTTTTATCTGTTTGGCGCGGTCTATAAGCGGGGATCTCTTCATCGGGTCATTTCCTCTTTTTGCAGGCGGCGCAGGCTTTTTCAAGCGCATAGGCCTGAAGGGCTATAATGGTCTTGGAATCCTTTATCTTGCCGTTTTTTACCAGCTTCATTGCCGCGTCAAGCGACATGGTGGAAACGCGCAGGAATTCGTCCTCGTCGGGCATGGCCTTTCCGGGACGCAGGTCGCGGGCCACGAAAATATGCAGCGTTTCGTTTGAGAAAGCGCAGCAGGGCCAGAAGGTTAAAAGTTTGGAAATCCTGCCGTAGCTATAGCCGGTTTCCTCGGCCAGTTCGCATTTGGCGCGCTTTAAGGGACTGTCCTTTTTGCTGTGCATCTTGCCGGCGGGCAGTTCAAGCGTCACCTCGCCTATGGGATAGCGGAACTGACGGACAAACACTATGCTGCCGTCTTCAAGTATCGGCAGTACGGCCACGGCTCCCGGGTGGTCGATATATTCGCGCACGGCTTCCTTGCCGTTTGGCAGGCGCACGCCGTCCACATTGAAGTTGACCGCGTTGCCGCTGTAGACGACGTTTTTGCAAATTCCTTCTTCTAATAGTTTAATATTCTTAGGCATAATTTTCCCGGGCCGAAGCCCTTCCTACAGGATAGCATTTATGAAACCCACTGATTTCGTCCACCTGCACAACCATACCGAGTACTCGCTGCTGGACGGCATGATAAAGATTTCGGACGACAAGGGCCGCCCGTCGGAATTCCTTAAAAACCTCGCCGCGCAGGGCGGCGGCGCCATGGCCATTACCGACCACGGCAACATGTACGGCGCGCTGGATTTCTATTTTTCGGCCAAGGCCGTGGACATACTGCCCATAATCGGCTGTGAAGTGTATGTGGCTAAAGGCTCGCGCAAAGAACACAACGACCGCAAGGAAAACGGCCACATGACCCTGCTGGCAAGCGATTTCGAGGGTTACCAGAACCTGATGTCGATAGTCTCCGACGCCTACACTGACGGCTTCGACGCAAAACCCCGCACCGATTCGGAAATGCTGGCAAAATACGCCAAGGGCATAATAGCGCTTTCGGGCTGCATACAGTCGCACACCGCAAAAGCCGCCGCGGCCGGAAATATCAAGCGCGCCACCGAACTTGCCACCCAGTACCGCGACATGTTCGGCGCGGAAAATTTCTATCTTGAACTGATGGACCACCAGATACCCGAGGAAACCGCCGCGATGAAGGGCCTGCTTGAAGTGTCGCATCTGACCGGCATTCCCGTGGTGGCCACAAACGACTGCCACTACTATAAAAAGGACGACTGGCAGGTACACGAGGTTCACCTTTGCATTTCCACCGGCTCCACGCTGGATGACCCGAAACGCTTCAAGATGTCCACGCACGAGCTGTACTTCAAATCGCCCGAGGAAATGAAACAGCTTTTTTCGCACACGCCGGAAGCCATTTCAAACACCGTGCGCATAGCGGAACGCTGTCACGTTGAAGTGCCTTACGGAAAAAGCATTCTGCCACACTTCGACATTCCCAAGGAATTCGGCCCCATTTCAACCGAGGATTATCTGCGGATGCTCTGTCTGGAAGGCATAAAAAAGAAGATGGGCGAGCAGATTCCCCGCCAGTACATGGACCGGCTGGATTTTGAACTCTCCGTCATAAACCAGATGGGTTTTCCTAGCTACTTTTTAATCGTCAGGGACTTCATAAACTATTCCCGCACGCACGGCATTCCCGTCGGCCCCGGCCGCGGAAGCGGCGCGGGTTCGCTGGTTGCCTACTCGCTCGACATCACGCGCGTGGACCCGCTAAAAAACGGTCTGCTGTTTGAAAGATTCCTGAACCCCGACCGCGTGTCCATGCCCGACCTGGACATCGATTTCTCGGACGAAGGACGCGCCCGCGCCATTGAATACGTCCGCAATAAATACGGCGCGGCAAACGTCGCGCAAATCATCACTTTCGGAACAATCAAGGCCAAGCTGGCGGTAAAAGACGTAGCCCGCGTGCTGGGTTTTCCGCCGTCGGAATCAAACCGTCTCACGAAACTTATTCCCAACTCGCTCGACGCCACCATTCCCAATTCACTGGCCACCGTGCCAGAACTGCAGGAAGCCATAAAAGACCCCGCCATAAAACGTCTTTTTGATTACGCGGAGAAACTGGAAGGACTAAAACGCCACACGGGCGTGCACGCCGCCGGCATACTGGTTACGCGCGAACGCGTAAGCAAATACACGCCGCTGGCAAAAGGCTCGCGCGACGTGCTTACGACCCAGTACGAAGGCAACACGCTGGTTAAGCTCGGCCTTCTTAAAATCGACTTTCTTGGTCTGCGCACCTTAACCGTAATTGACACGGCAGTGGAGCTTATAAAGAAACTGCGCGGTGTAGACCTGGACATACAAAAAATTCCGCTCGACGACCCCAAAAGCTACGAACTGCTTGTGGCTGGCCGCACGACCGGCGTGTTTCAGCTGGAAAGCCGCGGCATGAAGGAACTGGTGCGCGCCTTAAAGCCCAACCAGTTCAGCGATATATCGGCCCTCGTGGCCCTTTACCGCCCCGGCCCCATGCAGAGCGGCATGCACACGATGTTTGTAGACCGCAAGCACGGCAGGCAGAAAATCACTTACGACCACCCGCTTCTGGAACCGATATTAAAGGAAACCTACGGCACCATGATTTATCAGGAACAGGTCATGGAAGCGTCGAAGAGTCTGGCCGGTTTCACGCCCGGCAAGGCCGACAGTCTGCGCAAGGCCATGGGTAAAAAGAACGTCGAAGCCATGCAGAAGGCCCGCGAAGACTTCATGAACGGGTGCAAAAAAAAGAACATAAGCGAAAAGCTGGCAAAAAAGATTTTCGACCAGATGGCCGAATTCGCGGGTTACGGATTCAACAAATCGCACTCCGTGGCCTACGCGCTGGTGGCTTATCAGACCGCTTACCTTAAAGCGAATTATCCGACCGAGTTCATGACCGCCGCCCTTACAAGCGAAATCGGCCACAACGCCATAGGCTCCGACGACAAGGAAAATAAAATAGTCACCTACCTTAACGAGTCGCGCGACATGGGCATCGAGGTACGGGGACCTGACATACAGCATTCAGAATCGCCGTTTAGCGTTGAAGACCTTGATAAGGGCATGGGCAGCATACGCTTTGGCCTTACGGCCGTAAAAAACGTCGGCACGGAAGCCGCGCGCTCGATAGTGCAGGCAAGGGTTGACGGCGGGCCGTTCAAGTCGCTGGCCGACCTGTGCTCACGCATAGACCAGCGGCAGGCAAACAAAAAAACGCTGGAATCGCTTGTAAAGGCCGGCGCGCTGGACTGCTTTAAGCCTGACGCCGACAGCCCCGAGGAAGCGCGCTCCCAGCTGCTTGCGGAACTGGAAACCGCAATGTCGGCCGCGGCGGAACTAAAGGACCAGAGGGAATCGGGGCAGGGCAGTCTTTTCGGCATGGACGAGCAGATTACAGCCGCGCCGCAGACTGTAAACGGAGAGGAAATAAAACCTCTTACGGAACGCGACATGCTCAACGCCGAAAAAGAGGTGCTGGGCTTTTATTTGAGCGGGCATCCGCTGGCCCGCTATCAGACGCATCTTAAAATGACCGATTCCGTGCCGATAGAAGACATAGCCTGCGGAAAAATGACCGGCACGGTGCGCACCGCCGGACTTATAGTGCAGCTGAAAAAACGCCAGACAAAAAAGAAGGAAACCTGGGCGCAGTTTACGCTTGAAGACATGACCGACAGCATAAGCGTAAACGTGTTTCCGAAAAATTTCGCGCGGCTTGGCGGAAACATTCAGCCAAACACCATAGTCATCATCTCCGGCAAGATAAACTGCGAGGAGGAAGGCTCCGAGCCCGAAATTTTCGCCGACGACGTAACGCCTCTTTCCTCCGCGCTGTCGCGCTACGCGCGCAACGTAACCCTGCTGTTTTCCACCGCGCTGGAGGAAAAAAAGCTCCGCGCATTAAGCGGCCTTTTGGACGCCAGCAAGGGTTCCACGCCGCTTTATCTGAAACTCACCGCGCCGGACAAGCGCACCGCTCTCGTGGAGACCGGCCGCTGTGTCGAGACCTCGCAGGATTTTCTGGACTCCGTCGAAAAAATTCTGGGTCCGCAGTCCTGGATGGTGGAAACCGCCAAAAGCTGATACAAAACGGCTTTAATTTATATAATATCCCTTATATGCAGAAACCCGTTGCCCGTGGAGATTTTTCCATGTACAGAAAACTTTTGTGCGTCTTCATGCTGCTTGCCTTCGCGGCGGCGCTGCCGCTTGCGGCCGACGCTAAAATAAAAAAGCCGCAGAAGCACACGACATCCGAAGACACCGACATAATGCCGGACACCGAACTTATAGACATCCCGACCGCCGGCATATTGGAATACTACGGGCTGGAAGTAAAGAGCCGCTTTTTTTCCGACGGCGGCGTAATCGGCGGGCTGGGTTTCGGCGTATTGCCGAGACTTAATCTGGGCGCGTCGATAACCGGCGAAAAGTTCATCGGCACGGCCGACCCCATGCGCCTTGTAAAGCCGGAAATTCAGGCAAAATACCGCTTTTACGACGGCAGTGAATATATTCCCGCCCTCGCGGTCGGCTACGACGGACAGGGTTATTATTACGACCACGGCGCGGGCAAGTATTACGAAAAAGGCCGCGGACTTTACATGGTAGGCTCGCAGGAAGTGTTTACGCCGCACGTCATGGTGCATCCCGGAATCAACGTGTCCGACTTTAACGGCCACGGCGTTTTTGGTTTTATTGGCGCGAACTTCACGGTTGAAGACGCTTTTTCGCTTATGGTGGAATGGGACAATATCCAGCGCATAGACGAATCGCGATTCAACACCGGCGTACGCTTTTACATATCGCCGTTTTTCCACCTTGACCTTGCCGTGCGCGAAATCGGCGCGAACAGCACATTTGAAAACGGCACAAAGCGCAGTCCCGAACGCATAGTCCAGCTGCGCTACATAAGCAGTTTTTAGCACCAAACCCCAAAAGGAGATTGAAATGAGCAAGAAAATAGGCATCCTCACCGGCGGCGGCGACTGCCCCGGACTTAACCCCGCAATCCGCGGCTGCGTGTACGCGGCGGAAAGAATGGGTTACGAATGCGTAGGCTTTCTCGAAGGCTGGAAGGGCATTGTCGAAGGCAACACGACTCCCCTTGACCGCGCCATAACAAAGGACATAATCTCCGTCGGCGGAACCATGCTCGGCACCTCGCGCACCAATCCCTACAAGAAGGAAGGCGGAGTGGACGGCGTCCGCAGGACTTTCGACAAACTCGGCCTGCACGCCCTCGTGGCGATGGGCGGTGAAGACACGCTCGGCGTGGCAAACCGCCTTTATAACGATTTCAAGTTCCCCGTCGTCGGCGTGCCTAAGACAATGGATAACGACCTCTCCGGCACCGACTACACCTTCGGTTTCGACAGCGCGACCTCCGTCGCGGTCGACGCCCTCGCCCGTCTGCGCGACACGGCAAGAAGCCACCGCCGCGTCATCGTGCTGGAAGTGATGGGCCGTCACGCCGGCTGGGTTTCGCTGTTTACAGCCATTGCCGGAAACGCCGACTACTTCTGCCTGCCCGAACGCAGAGTGGACGTGGACGACATGATTAAGAAAATAAAGGCCGCACACGCCGCCAACAAATACGCGCTCGTCGTGGCCAGCGAAGCAATCGACCTGCCCTCCACCGACTCAGGCGAAGTGCAGGCAAAAGACGATTTCGGTCATGTGGTCCTCAAGGGCCGCGGCGTGGGCGAAAAGCTCAGCGCGCTTATCGAGGAAAAGACCGGCATCGAGACCCGTCACGCCGTAATCGGACACATACAGCGCGGCGGCTCGCCTACCATTTACGACCGCATGCTCGGCACCCGCGTGGGCGTAGGAGCGGCAAAGTTCGTGCACGCCGGACAGTTCGGCGTAATGGCCGCCCTTGCGGGCGACAAGGTTGTCCCGGTTCCCCTCTCCGTGGCCGTCGGTACGCTTAAGACGGTCAGCAAGGAATGGCTGGACTTCGCGGACTTAATGTTCTAAACACTGCATAACAGGGCGGGAGGTTTCATGGATAACGAAAATCAGGCAAGGCCGCAGGGCGGTTTCAAGCGCAGCACCATCATCATCAAAAAGGGGCTGCAGTACCGCTACATGGCGCTGATTGTGCTCAGTGTCGTAATCGGCATTCTGATATTCGGGCTGGAAATCGCGTGGAACCTCTCGCGCCTGTACTCGCTGCATCCGGCGCTGGTCGCGCCGCTTCTCGAGGAAGCCGCCCCCATGCTGCCCGGCTTTGCCATAAAGCTGGCGGTGTATCTGGGCATAGTGCTGATAGTTTCAAGCGTAATATCGCACCGCATGGCGGGACCGATATTCAAGTTTGAAAAAAGCGCCGCGCAGGTTGCCGGCGGCGACCTTACGCACCGTATTTTCCTGCGCAAGGGCGACCAGCTGGTGGAACTGCAGGCCGAGCTTAACAAACTGTTTAAGAGTCTGCATGACACCGTAGCCGAGGACAGAAAAAACGCCCGTGCCATAGCGCATGAACTGGAAACCGCCGCGGCAAAGGAGCAGGACCCCGAACTGAAGGCAAAACTGGGCGAGCTGGCCGCGCAGGCCGCAAAACTGACCGAGAGGTTCAAGCTCAATGCTCAATAAGATCCTGACGGCTGCGCTCATAGTCGGGCTGGCAATTCCGGCCATCGCGCAGGAAAGACACAATCCGGCCGAACAGCCCGAAGTACTAAGCCTTGACCGCGCACTGCGGCTGGCCCTGCAAAACAATTCGGCCCTCCTTTCGGCGGAGCAGGACGTAATCATCGCCGAACAGCAGGAAAAGGAAGCACGCTACCGTTTTTTCCCGCAGGCGCTGTTAAGCGGCACGGCCACCAAATCAAACCTTAAATACCCCATTGTCGAAACACCCGATTTCGGCTCGCACATCATTTACCCCACCGACAGTGAAAATTTTTACACGGCGCGCGTGTCCATGGTGCAGCCGCTTTACAGCGGCGGCAAAACTACAAGCACGCTAAAGCTCGCGCAGACCGCGCTAAAGCAGGCCCGCACGAAATACGAGTCTGTAAAACGCGACGCCACCTACGAATTGAAGACCGCTTTTTACGGCATGCTTTTTGCCAAGACCGCCGAAAAGACCGCCGCCTACTGGCAGCAGAAAATGCAGAGCATGTCGGGCACTATAAAAAACGGCGAGTGGGACCTTGTGGAAGCCGAAGCGGCCATGGCGCAGATGGATTCCGAATCGGCAAAACGCCAGCAGTATAAAAAGAGCGCGAACCTCGCGCTTTTACGGGCGATAAACCGCGAGCTTCTGTCGCAGATAGACATAAGCGGCGATTTTAAACCCCAGCCCGCTACCGTCGACCCCGCCAAAATGAGCCTTTGGGCCATGGAACTGCGGCCCGAACTAAAGGGCGAAATATACAAGGCCGAAATGGACGCCATCGGCGTCAATCTGGCTCTTTCGCGCAGTTATCCGACCATACTTCTTGGCGCAAGCTACGACCTTGTAGGCGATAAAATGCCGCTTGATAACAACAGCTGGGAAACGACCCTTTCCATACAGTTTCCGCTGACCTACGATTTCTGGACACAGCTTACACAAAAGAAAGCCGAACAGCGGCAGGGCGACCTGAAACGCGCCTCCCTGCAGGACCGGATACGCCTTGAAGTGCGGCAGGCTTATGACAATCTTACCTACTGGCAGGACGCGGCGATAAACAGAAACCGCACCTTTGAAAACATCAGCGCGAAATTCAACGCGGCCGCGAAAGCGGCCCGCCCAAACGCCTCCGCCCTGCGCGCCGCCTTTGCGGTGTACCAGAGCGACCTTGCCTATCTTGAAGCGGTGAAGGAACAGCTGCTTGCCCGTTCGCGGCTTGAATGGGCGGTGGGACGGGACATACCCGCGGAATGAAAAAACTACTGACGGCGTGCTGCCTTATTTTCTGTACCGCGCTCGGCGCGGCGGCACAGGATTACACGCCCGATAACGAACTGCGCGGCCTTTTGTGGGAGGAGTTTCAGCGCCTGCCCGACAAGCCAAAAGTTGGCGTTGCGCTGTCTGCCGGAGGAGCGAGGGGCTTTGCCCACGTGGGCGTACTGGAAACGCTTACGGCGGCGGGTTTTCCCATCGACTGCATAGCGGGCACGTCCATGGGCTCGGTGGTCGGCTCGATTTACGCCTCAGGCACGCCGCTTTCCAAACTGCGGCAGATAGGCTCGAAGGTCTCCTTTTCAAACGTCTCAAATTTCGGTTCCATAGGCGTGCTCAACCTGATTGTGCACGACAAGCTTTTGTCCTCCCGCAAAATGGAGGACTTCTTAAACCAGATAATAAGCGACAAGACATTCGAGCAGACAAAAATCCCGTTCTCCTGCTCGGCCGCCGACGTAAAGACCGGAGAGAAAATAGTTTTCAATTCCGGCCCCATAGCCATAGCCGTGCGCGCCAGCATGAACATTCCGGGACTGTTCCAGCCGGTGCAGTATCGCCAGCGCATGCTCGTTGACGGCGGCGTGGTGGATTATCTGCCCGTGCGTTCCGCCCGCAACATGTGCGCGCAGTGGCTGCTTGCAAGCATAACCCTCGGCGATTATTCCTCCTCCTCGCTCGACAACATACTTTCCTATCTCATGCAGGTTTCCGACATTCGCGGCGCAATGCTCGTTGACGAGGCCGCCAGCGAAGCCGATTTTGTAATCCGCCCGAAGCTGGGCGACATAAGTTTTATCGAAATGAACCGCACCATAGAGGCGGCGGACCGCGGACTGGAGGAATCCTACCGCAAACTTAATCCGGCGAAGGAATCGCTGATACTTTTTTCACTGAAAAATGTTTACGGCAAATATAAAAAGAATTAGTCTCGCGGCCCTGCTGGCCCTTACGTTCTGCGCTCCGGCGCAGGCGTGGTATCTGCCGTTTTTCCGCACGGCAAAAGGTCTTGAGCTGGTAAAAAACGCCGAACAGCAGCTCATGGCCGGAGACTACGGCGCGGCTTCCTCCGCGCTCAATAAAATCATCGACCAGCGCTATCCCGCCAAGGTAATGAAGAAAGCCTACGTCCTTCTGGGCCGCACGCAGGAAGCGACGGGCAGACTGGACCTCGCGCTTTCCACCTATCAAATAGGTCTGGGTCTTTATCAGGACGATATGACCCTGCTGCTTGCCCTCGGCCGCCTCTACTATATAACAGACCTGCAAAAACGCGCGCAGGTGACCTTTGAAAAAGCGCTGGAGCAGGACGACACGAACCTCGACGCGGTTTTAGGCCTTGCCCGCACTTATGAAAAAATAGGCTATCTGGAAAAATCGGCCAAACTTTACGAACAGGCCGTACATATAAGCTCGCCGGTTCCGGCGGGCCTGCTGGCGGATTATGCGCACAGCCTGTATATTCAGCGGCGCTACACGGAAGCCACGGAAACGGCGCTGAAAGCCGCCGAAATAGCCCCGCGCGACTCCGACATAGCCTTTTTGCTTGCAAACATCTATTACGAGCACCGTACCGATCAAAAAGCTTTTGAAGAACTGCGCCGCGCACTTGAACTGAAGCCGGATAAAAAGGAATTTCTGCTTGCCCGCGCCATGTGGGAATGTTCCGCCAAGCGCTACGGCAAAGCCATGGAAGCCGCCGACAAGGTGCTTGCGTCCGAGCCCAAGGAACCCGTCGCCCTGTGGCTGAAAGCCCTTATTCTTACCGGCATGGGCGACAATGCCGGGGCAAAGGGAATTTACGCCGCGCTTGCGCAGGACAGGGACAACCATTTTATAGCGCGCAGCGCGCAGAAAATGCTCGATTTGTCCGGGCAGGGCCGGCGCACCGTCCTTGACGATGACGCAAGCCATTTATAGCATTAGGAAGGGAGCCATGGACTGCAAAAAACAAGCCAACGCCGCATCATGCAGCTGCACATACGGCGGCTGTCCGCGCAAGGGCAAGTGCTGTGAATGCATCGCCTATCACCGCGCAAACGGCGAACTGCCGGCTTGCTATTTCAGCGCGAAAGATGAACGCACTTACGACCGCTCAATCGGATTTTTCGTCAGGACAACCCGCTAAAACATGGAGAAGATATGCCAATAAAAATAATAACCGCAGAAGATGCACCCAAAGCAGTGGGACCGTACTCACAGGCCGTCGAAGTGGGCGGATTCCTCTTCCTGTCCGGCGTATTGCCGCTGGACCCCGTAACCGGTCAGGTGGACGGCGGGGACGTGAAACTCCAGACCGTAAAAATCATGGAGAACATGTCGGTCATATTAAAGGAAGCGGGCCTCGATTTCAAGCATCTGGTAAAGACCACGGTCTACATGACCAACCTCGTGGATTTTGCCGACATGAACGATGTTTACGCCAAATATTTCACTGAAAATCCTCCCGCCCGCACCACGGTGCAGGTAGTGGCACTGCCGCGCGGCGTCATGGTGGAAATCGAAGCCATAGCAAGAAAAAAATGACGACACATCACAGCCTTGTATCTCATCCGGCAAACACCGGCCGCAGGGCCGGCATACTGCTGCCGCTGTTTTCCATACGCACGGAAAACGACTGGGGCATAGGCGATTTCTCCGGCCTCGAAAAATGGCTTAAATACGCCGCAACTACTGGCAGCGGCATTTTTCAGATTCTGCCCATAAACGAAATGCCCGCCGGTCAGGACTGTCCCTACACCGCGCTGAGCGCCTTCGCCCTCGACCCCATATACATTGCAGTGCCCGAGGTGGAGGAGATAACGGCAACTCCCGCCGCCGCGCAGTATCTGGAAACGGAAGAGATACGCGGCGTGATTTCCGGTCTGCGGAACGCCGAAAAAGTGGACTACGCCGCAGTGCGCGAGCTCAAGTTCCAGACGCTGTGGATGGGCTTTCACTATTTTTACGAGAACCAGTGGAAGACCGGCGGCAAGCGCGCGAAAAAATTCGCCGCATTCCGAGAGGAAAACGCCTGGTGGCTCGACGATTACGCGCTGTTTCGCTACTTAAAGGACGCGTACGAATGGAAGTCCTGGATGCACTGGCCCGAAGCGGTAAAAAACCGCGAAGGCGCGGAACTTTCAAAACTGCGCGCGGAACACGAAAAGCAGATTCTGTTTTTTGAGTATCTTCAGTGGATTGCCCAGCAGCAGTGGGACGCGGCGCGCAAGACCGCCGCGCAGAAAAAAATCATGCTGTTCGGCGACCTGCCGTTCATGATAAATCAGGAAAGCGCCGACGTGTGGGCCAACCGCGACACATTTGACGTGACCCGCGAAATAGGCGCGCCCCCCGACCAGTTCAGCACCGAGGGTCAGCGCTGGGGTCTGCCGGCCTACAACTGGCCGCAGATGCAGCAGTCGGACTTTCGCTGGTGGCGGCAGCGCGTTGTGCGCGGCCGTCAGCTTTACGACCTTTTCCGGCTAGACCACCTCGTGGGCTTTTTCCGCACCTGGGTGATTCCGCACGACAAAAGCGCCAAGGCAGATTTCGACCAGAAGGACGAAACCCTCCAGCAGCAGCGGGGCGAAGCCTTTCTGCGCGCGGTAATCGACGAAGCCTATCCCGCAATGCCCGTTGCCGAAGACCTCGGAGTTATACCGGACTTCGTGCGCGAAACGCTTAAAAAACTGCACATTCCCGGCTACAAGGTAACCCGCTGGGAAAAGGACCTCGACAAGTACCGCGACCCCGACAAGTATCCGCACATATCGCTGGCCACGACATCCACGCACGACACCGAGATGATGGCCGAGTGGTGGGGCGCAGTGCCCGAGCAGGAACGCAACGACTTCTGGCGCATGCTCACCGGCGAAAACGCCGCACCCGCGCAGTATGGCGAGCGCGAGCGGCTGGCCGTGCTGCGGCGCATAATGAACTCTTCGTCTTCGATGGCGCTATTTCCCGTGCAGGACATTCTTGGTCTTGCCGACCGCATAAACACGCCGGGAACCGTGGGCGACCACAACTGGACATACCGCCTGCCTTTCCCGCTGGAAAACTGCAAGCAGATTCCCGACTTCACAAAACGCATGAAGCAGTATAAGGACCTTGTGCGGGAAGCGGGAAGGAGCGTGGCTTAACATGCCCGCCCGCCGCGCCCTACTGTTTGCCGCCGCGGCGCTTGCGCTGAGCGGCTGTTCCCTTAGAAAAACCGCGGTCCGGTACTCGGCCTCCATGGCCGAGACCGGACTGCCGGCACTCTATCAGGAACACGACGTGCAGACCGCGAAGGAAGCCCTCATCCCGCTTATCAAAATCACCGAAACGCTTTACCAGAACGACAAGGAAAACCGCGCCATGAGCGCCATGCTTGCGCAGGGCTACTGCGGCTACGCCCTCATGTTTCTGGAAGACGACGACCCCGCCCGCGCAAGCGATTTTTACAATCGCGGAGTGGAGTTTACCGCAAAAAACGGCGACGTTTCCCTGCGCTTCTGGAACGCCTTTTGCCGCGCGGGCTACATTCAGCTAAACCTCGATAAACCCGCCGCCATAGCCGAGCTTCCAAAAGTGGACGAAGCCGCCGACTATGTGCTGGCCCACGACCCTTCCTTTTATTACAACAGCGCTTACACAATCAAGGGCGCGCTGCTGTCGGCCCGTCCCAAAATGCTGGGCGGCGACCCCGACAAGGCAAAAGCGTATTTCGACAAGGCCCTTGCCGGTGAAGGTTACGATTTCCTGCCAAACCGCTACGTCATGGCCAAGACTTACGCCGTGGCGGTGCAGGACGAGGAACTGTTTGAAAAGACGCTCGAATCCATTCTCGACGCCGACCCCGCCGCCCTGCCGCAGATGCGGCTTGTAAATGAAGCCACAAAGCTGAAGGCAAAAAAATTACTGGAGAAGAAAAATGAACTTTTTTAAAATTTTCTCGGCGGTCCTGCTTCTTGCGGCCGCGCCGCTTAACGCGGCAACGACAATAAAATTTGCCACGCTCGCGCCCGCCGGCTCGACGTGGATGAAGGTGATGAAGGAGTTTTCCGCCGACGTGTCGGCCAAGACCGGCGGCGCGGTGCAGTTCAAAATCTATCCGGGCGGCGTGCAGGGCGACGAAAAAGACGTGCTGCGCAAAATCCGTCTGGGCCAATTGCAGGCGGGCGGATTCACCGGCGTGGGCATAGGCGAAATAGCGCCGGAACTGCGCATAATGGACGCGCCGCTCCTGTTCAAATCCTCCGACGAAGCCGACTACATTTATAAAACCTTCGACAAGCAGTTTCGCTCCGCGCTCGAAAAGAAAGGCTATGTGTTGCTCGGCTGGGCGGAAGTCGGGTTTGTGTATTTCTACACCAACAAACCTGTCACAAAACCCGAAGACCTTGCCGGCGTAAAGATGTGGCTGTGGGAAGGCGACCCGACTGCCGAAGCGGCTTTTAAAACCATAAAGATAACCGCCGTCCCGCTGTCCATCACCGACGTTATGACCTCGCTGCAGACCGGCCTTGTAAGCGGCGTTTACGGCTCGCCCCTTTCCGTGGTGGCCATGCAGTGGTTCACGCGCACCAAATACATGTTCTCCATACCGCTTGCAAACGCCATGGGCGCGGTGCTGGTTTCCAAAACCGCGTATGACAGACTTACGCCCCAGCAGAAAAAAGTGCTGACCGATTCCGGCGAACAATATTTCACCCGTCTGACAAAACAGAGCAGACAGGACAACACCGATTCCATAACCGCGCTCAAAAAAGAACATATCACCGTTACCGACCCCGCCAACCAAGCCGTGCGGGAATATTTTGAAAATGCGGGCAGAACTGCGCGCCAGTCACTGACGGGAAAACTTTACTCGAAGGAGCTGCTGTCGCAGGTTGAAAAGGCCCTGGCCGATTACAGAAAATCCGCCAAGCATAAAAAATGAAAGAGTGGATTTTGAAGGCCGAACGCGGCCTGCTAAGCGTTGAACGCGCCCTGCTGGTACTGCTTGTCGGCGGGATGATAGCGCTGTCCTTCATGCAGGTGGTGCTGAGGCTTTTTCACGCGAATTCCCTTCTGTGGGCCGACCCGCTTCTGCGCCACATGCTTTTGTGGGCGGGCTTTTTCGGCGCGGCGCTTGCCGCCGCATCTCAAAAGCATTTTGCCCTCGATGTTTTTATAAAAAAACTGCCCCGTCCGGCCTATAAAACAGCCATTATCCTGTCCCGTCTTTTTGCCTGTGCGGTATGCGCGATACTTGCCGCCGCATCCGTTAAATTCCTGCGCGACGAAGCGCAGGCCGGAACCATTTTGTTTACCATGGGCAGTCTTGAAATGAAAGCCGTCTGGCTTGAAAGCATACTGCCGCTCGGCTTTATACTTGTCGGCCTGCACACGCTTACGGCTTTTCTGAGGGACGAATAAAATGGCGTTTCTCATAACCGCGATAATACTTTTGCTGGCGCTTTGCGCCGCGCCCATTTACGCCATAATCGGCGCGGGCGCGCTCTACGCTTTCCACGCCGCGGGCATAGACATGTCGGCGGTGATAGTGGAGATGCTCCGCCTTGCAAGCCTGCCCGCCCTTATAGCAATTCCGCTTTTTACCTTCTCAGGCTTCGTGCTGGCTGAAAGCGGCGCGCCGCGCCGCATGCTCGACCTTATGAAGGCGGCCTTTGGCTGGCTGCCCGGCGGCATTGCAACGGTGGCCCTTGTCACCACGGCGGTGTTTACCGCGTTTACAGGTGCATCCGGCGTTACCATAATCGCGCTGGGCGGCCTGCTGTACCCGATGCTCAGACAGCAAGGCTATTCCGAAAATTTCTCGCTTGGTCTGATGACGACCACAGGAAGCCTCGGCCTTTTGTTCCCGCCCAGTCTGCCGATAATCCTTTACGGCCTCGTGGCCAAGATAAGCATTGACCGCCTATTTGCGGCGGCGGCAATACCGGGCCTGCTTATTATGGCCGTGCTGGCCGCCTACTGCGTGTTTACGGGCGTACGCGAAAAAGCGGCCGTGACTAAATTTTCATGGAAGGAACTGGGCGCGGCGGCACGCGCCGCGCTGTGGGAAATACCGCTTCCGTTTCTTATAATCGGCGGCATTTACGGCGGGCTTTTCACCGCCACGGAAGCCGCCAGCATAATGGCGGTTTATGTGCTTGTCACCGAAGTGTTTATTTACCGCGACCTTAAAATATCGACCGACCTGCCGCGCATAACGGCCGAAAGCATGACACTTGTCGGCGCGATTATTCTTGTGCTCGGAACCGCGCTGGGCCTTACAAATTACTTTATAGACGCGGACGTGCCCGCCCGCATTTTCGACTGGCTGCACACTTTCGTGACTGGCAAGGTAATGTTCCTGCTGATACTAAACGCCTTCCTGCTGGTCGTGAACATGATTGAGATTTTCTCGGCCATCATAATAGTGGTTCCGGTGATAGCGCCCGTCGCTGCACAGTACGGCATAGACCCAGTGCATCTGGGCGTGATTTTTCTGCTCAACCTCGAAATAGGCTACATGACGCCGCCGCTGGGCCTTAATCTTTTTCTGGCGTCGGGGCGTTTCGGCACGCCGCTTGCAAAGCTCTACGGCGCGGTATGGAAATTCTGGCTGTTGCTTCTGGCTTCCCTGCTTATAGTTACCTATATGCCCGCGCTCAGCATAGGCGGGGCCGCGAGCGGTCTTTCCCTCCCTTAGACTGAAGAACCTGTTTTGCGCAACCGCAGAGCGCCGCATAAGGGACAAAGCAGTATGCTTGCGTGTGCACAACACATCAGTGTCGGCGTTTATGCACAATAACGTCCATGCGCCGAAGGCGTCATATTGCACCAGAGGCAACGGTGCATATCTCGGACCGACACAAACCAATGTACGTCCGGCCGTAAAACTTTTAAGTGTAAAGAGCAAAAGACAAGCCGCAGCAAAATATTTAGCTGCCCCCGCACAGACATACCATTTACAATGGCCTATTATGGCGGGTTGGAGTATTTCTGTTTGGCCAGCCCCCGCTTTATTATGTTTTCCTGACAGCCAATCACGGGTAACAAACGCCTGCCTTGTCAGCGGCATCCTCGTATTACAGGAAGATTCGTGCTTTGCAGCCGAAAGGAAGCAATAAAAAAGCCCCGCCGTCAGGCGGGGCTTTCATTGGGCTGAAAGGCTCAGGCATCCTGCGATGAGTCCAGAATAATTTCCGAATTCTCGCCTATGTTTATGTGCTGCACATGGCCGGACATTGTCGCGCCGGGACCGATGAGCGACGCGCTTAAAATTACGCGCGAAAGCTGGGCGTCCTCGTTGATAATGGAATCGCGCACAATAGCGGATGAAATATGCACGCCCGCGCCGACCGAGGCGTAAGGCCCGACTATGGAGTTTTCTATAATCGCGGTCTTGTCGATGAACACGGGCGGCACGAGCAGGGAACCTTCCACCGAGCAGGCCAGCTTTTCGGCGTGGTGCTCAAGCAGGTAGCGGTTTGTGGAAAGCAGGGTTTCGGGTTTGCCGCAGTCGTACCAGCCGTCAATTTGCAGAGGACGTATTTTTGCGCCCTTTTCGACCATTTTCACCAGTGCGTCTGTAAACTGTATTTCGCCTTTCGTCGTCTGACCGGAGGCGACGAGTTCGCGCAGGGCGGTGTACATTTCGGCGGCGTCCACAAAGGAATACGCGCCTACTATGGCCAGATTGGAAGTCGGGTTTGCGGGCTTTTCCACCATGGTGCGCACATAGCCGTCGGGGCCGGTCTCCACCACGCCAAAGCGGCGCGGGTCGGCCACGGTCTTTACGCCTATGCAGTCTTCCTCGAAACGGACAAAGCGTGCCATGTCTCCGTCTAATATGGTATCGCCAAGCAGCACGAACACGGGCCCCTTCACAAGGCCGTCAGTAAGCGCTATGGCGTGACCGAGACCTTTCGGCTCCGGCTGTTCGACGTAAACCACGTCGAGGTCGGGATAATTTTTACCGACATATTCCTTTATCTTGTCGCCCAGATAGCCGATTACCATATACACCGTGGGCCGGCCTATGCTTATAAGCTGGTCCAGAATATGACCGATAATTGGCTTGTGGCCCACCGTCAGCAGAACCTTGGGATAGGTGTAGGTGTGCGGCTTGAGGCGCGTTCCCGCGCCTGCCACGGGCACGATAGCGGAGAAAGCTCTTTTTTCGTTCATTTTAATCTCCCTGTTCCGGCACGGACCGCCGCGGGTAAAACATAAAATGCGGTGTCCGAAATTCCAGTCTAGCATTTCGCGCCGCGCTAAAAAATGGCCCCGGGCGCGGCCGCTGGACAGGCCGCCCTAAATTGCTAGAATTTCAAAAGACGCCGGAGCGCACTACGCAAGCGCGCCGCCGTCACGGGGGGAAGGCGCACGTCTTCCATAAGAAGCCGCGCCTGCGGCCAAGGGGGGAAGCATGCTCATTGAACGGATTTTCTGGCTGGGCCATTCGTCGTTTAGGGTGGAGTCAAAAAGCGGAACCACAATTTATTTCGACCCGTTCCGCCTGCCGGTAAACAGCATAGCGGCCGACATAATATGCATTTCGCACGCGCACGCCGACCACTGTTCGGAAAACGACATTGCGCGCATTTACAGGCAGGGCACGATAATAATAGGGCCGGACGCGCTGTTTGCAAAAATCACTTTTCCCGCGCGCGCCGTACGCACGGGCGACAGGCTCTACATAAAAGGCATAGGCATTGAAGCCGTCGCGGCCTATAACATAAACAAGCATTTTCACCCGCAGGCCGCGGGCAATCTAGGTTTCATAGCCGAGATTGACGGCGAGCGGCTCTACTTCGCGGGCGACACGGATTTGATACCCGAAATGTCGGAAATACGCGCGGACATCGCGCTTCTTCCCGTCGGCGGAGTCTATACGATGAACGCCGAGGAAGCCGCCGAGGCCGCGCGCAGGGTGCAGGCAAAAATGGCCGTACCAATGCATTACGCAACGGTGGTAGGCTCGGAAAAGGACGCGGAGCTTTTCAGACAGCGCTGTCCCGTTCCGGTAAAAATAATGGAGGCAATAAGGTGAAATCCCGCACCGAATATATTCAGCTCCAGACGCAGAACCGCTACGAAATAGTAAACATCACAAGCCGCGTGGAAAGCGCCGTTGAAAAAAGCGGCGTGCAGGAAGGGCTGTGCCTTGTAAATTCAATGCACATAACATCCAGCGTTTTCATAAACGACAACGAACGCGGCCTGCACGCGGATTTTATAGAGTGGGCGGAAAGACTTGCCCCGTACGGCGTGGACAAATACCGCCACAACCTGACCGGCGAGGATAACGGCGACGCGCACTTAAAGCGCACCCTGCTGGGACGGGAAGTGGTGGTGGCCATAACGAAGGGCCGGCTTGATTTCGGCCCGTGGGAAAGGATTTTTTACGGCGAGTTCGACGGACAGCGCCCCAAACGCGTACTTATCAAGATTATCGGAGAGTGACCATGAAAAAACGCATTTATTATCACGACACGGACTGCGGCGGCGTAGTCTACTACGGCAACTACATGAAATTTCTGGAGGAGGCGCGCAGCGAGTATCTGGAGCAGCGCGGCCTTTCGGTAAAACAGCTGATGAACGAAGGGATTTACTTCGTGGTGTACCATCAGGAAATCGATTACAAGTACCCCGCCTTCTACGACGACACGCTCGAAATAACCACCAAAATATCGGCTTCGTCGGAACTGCGCACGGAGTTTGAGTACGAGATACACAACCAAAACGGCAAACTTACCACGAAAGCGAAAACGGTAATGATAAGCGTGGACAAAAACATCCGGCCAGTAATGCTGCCGAAACAGCTAAGGGACAAACTGTTCGAGCCGGTGTCAGTCGCTGTTCCACAGTGAGCCGCCGGGATTGCACAGTTTTGCCAGCGGAATTGAGCCTATGCCCACAAGCGAGCCGTCCTTTGCGGTGGCTTCGCCCGAGCGGTAACGGGTAATATAGGAATTTAACATGCCGCGGTCCTTGCGGCTGCCGCTGCCGTCGATGAAATAGCGCGTGCCGCCCTTGTAGGGCAGGGTGCGCAGGTCAAGTTCCGTCTCGAAAGTCTTTTCCGAGCAGGCGGTGGCTTTTTCAAGCCATTCAAGTTCCTGCGGCGATATTTCCACGAACTGGTCGCGCAAAACCTCGGCCACGGCCTTTTCCTCCGGCGCTATGGAAGACGCCGCGCCTTTGGGCGCGGCCTCGCCCGGCAGCAGATATTTCTTGTCGCCGATAAGCGCGTAATAATAAACCTGCAAACCTTCGTAAGTCAGTTTGCCGTCGTGCGCGAACACGGGCATGCCGCTCTGGTCGTTCAAGCCGAAAATATTTTTTACGGGAATCGATTTCTTTTCAAAAAAAGCCAGCGCGTCGCGCGTCAGCATTTCCTTGTAGGCGCGATAGCCCTCCGCCGTAAGAAGCAGGCGGAAAAAACTGTCCTTGGGCGTATATTCCACCACATAGGACGCGGGCAGAAGGCGCATACGGTCCTTCATGTAATCTATGGCGCGCATGGACTCGGCCTCGCGCAGTTCCACGAAAAGCCTGCGGTCCTTTTCCTCCAGCGTTTTCGCGTCCTGCGGCACGGCCTGCCGCTGTTTCATTTCGGTCAGAATCTGCCCGTCGGTCATGGTGTGCACCTCGGCGTTTTTCGTGCCCTCGCGCGCGACTATGTTATAGGGCTCAAGGTCCAGACCGCGGCGGTAAAGAGCGTATGCCTTGTGCCAGTCTTTTTTTATTTCGTAATAGCGGCCCAGCCCGACGACGGCGTTAATATCGCGCGGGTCGGAGGCAAGGGCTTTCTCGTAATTGCGGCGGGCTTCTTCAAGCCGGAAGGCCTTCATGCCGATATCGCCAAGCCGCGAATGACAGTAAGCAAGAAGCGGCGAGTTTTTTGGCAGCAGCACCACGCTTTTTTCAAAGGCGGCCTTTGCGGCATCCGTTTTTTCCTGCACGAGCAAGACGCCGGCAAGACTTATCTGCGCATTGGCGTTTGAGGGGTCCATTTTCAGACACTCGCGGAATTTTGCCTCCGCCGCCGGATAGGAAAACTGATTATAGTAGTCGCCGGCCTCGGCAATGCAGGACTCCACCTTTTCGGACGAAACTTTTTTAGGCGCGGCGCGATGCTGCTTTGCCTGCTGCGCCGCCTGTTTTTTAGCGTACTCGGCGCTAAGGCGCAGGCCCAGCGCGTCGCTTGCCGCGCGCGCGGGCGCGCAGCAGGATATAGCCGCAATAAACAGGAGTCCCCTGGCCGCGTTTGTCATAAGTTTATTTGCACTTCAGTATGCGGGGCAGCACCACGCCGGTCTGGGACTGGTACTTTCCCTTGCGGTCGGCGTAAGTGGTTTCGCACTGCTGGTCAGATTCGAAAAACAGAAGCTGGGCTATGCCCTCGTTGGAATAAACCTTGGCGGGCAGCGGGGTGGTGTTGGAAATTTCTATGGTCAGATGACCTTCCCAGCCGGCCTCGAGCGGCGTTATGTTTACGACGATGCCGCAGCGCGCGTAGGTGCTTTTGCCGATGCACAGGCCAAGAGTGTTGCGCGGAATTTTGAAATATTCCACCGAGCGCGCCAGCGCAAAGGAATTCGGCGGCACTATGCAGAATTCGCCTTTGTAATCGACGAAGGATTTGGTGTCGAAATTTTTAGGGTCCACGACGGCGGTATAAACGTTGGTGAAAATCTTGAACTCGTCGGCTATGCGGATGTCGTAGCCGTAGGAGGAGAGGCCGTAGGACACCTTGCCCTCGCAGACAAGCCCGTCGCAGAACGGGTCTATCATCTTGTGTTCCTTGGCCATCTTGCGTATCCAGATATCGGGTTTAATCATAACTGTCTCCAGGCTTTGAATATACAGCAAATCTTTTCGGCCGCGCCAAGGCGCAGGCGACCGCGCAAAACCACCTGCGGGTCCTTTTCCATTTTAGCAAGCAGTGCGGCATAAACACAGGCCATTATCTGCGCGGGTAAAAGGCCCCTGCGGCAGTGGCCGTACAGTGAAGCAAGCGCGGAAGCGTAATAGGTGCGCGCGCGGCCGCACTCAAAAGTGAGCAGACGGCGCATGGCGGCGCTTTCCTTAAGCGAAAGCACGTCGCCCTCGGCAACGCCAAAGTGCCGCAAGTCCTCAAGCGGAAGGTAAATACGCCCGCGGGCGGAATCCTCGGCTATGTCGCGCAGAATGTTTGTAAGCTGCACGGCATTGCCGGTAAGCTCGGCATAGGCTTCATACTTTTGCGCAGGAGCCTTGGCAAAAATCGAAACACACAAAAGGCCCACGGCCCCCGCCACGCGATACATATACCGGTCAAGTTCCGGCAAAGTTGCGTAGCGCGTAGTGGCAATGTCCATTTCCATGCCTTCAATAACCAGCAGGAAATGCTCTTTTTTAAGACCGAATTCCGCAATCGGCGCGGCAAGCGCGCGCGTAATATCGCAGTCGGGCGCACCGGCGTAAAGGCGGTCCAGTCTTTCGCGCCACTGAGTCATCGCCTCGCGCGGCGGCACGGGACCGGGTTCGTCCACGGCGTCGTCGACGGCACGGCAAAAGGCGTACACGGCCGACAGGGCGCGGTATTTAGTCTTCGGTAAAAAAAAGAAAGCGGGGCGAAAACTGGAGCCCGCTTCCGGCCTCTTGTTCATACTGAGATTCTACTAAATTATGCCGCCGCGCCCGCCGCATGAAGCGGGGCAATTTTATAGAATCGGGCTATGGAGGATTTATGACAAACGCCCTGCCCGCGCGCCAACAGGCGCTGGAACTGCTCAAAACCCATGTAAAGAACGAAAATATGCTGCGCCACTGCCTTGCGTCCGAGGCAGTAATGCGCGCCCTTGCGCCGCGCTTTAACGCCGACGCCGAACTTTGGGGCCTTGCAGGCCTTCTGCACGATATAGACATTGAAGTTATAAACGGCGATCTTTCCGTGCACGGCGCGAAAGCGCAGACAATGCTTGAGGCCGCAGGCTNCCCCGCCGAACTTGCTCTGGCCGTTAAAATGCACAATGAGCAGGCCGCCGGGGCAAAACGCGCCGACACCTTTCACAAGGCCCTTGCCGCCGCAGAAACAATAGCCGGACTTATAACGGCGACGACACTCGTCTACCCCGACAAGAAACTTGCCAGCGTAAAGACGAAATCCGTCGTCAAAAGAATGAATGAGAAGAACTTTGCCGCGTCCGTAAACCGCGGCATAATAATGGAGTGCGAACAGATAGGCATACCGCTTGCGGAGTTCGCGGAAATCGCAGTAGGCGCAATGCGCCAGATTGCGGGAGAATTAGGCCTGTAGCGCGACCTCTGCGGCGGCGCGGCCTTCAAGCACCGCTTCTTCCATAAAGGAATACTTCCAGCCGCCGTAGCGGCCTATGCTGCGGCAGGAATTTTTTTCAAGGTACGCAGCTATAGTGCCGACGGATTTTTCCCGCGCCGCGTCATAAATTACATAAGCGCAGCCAATGTCCAGCCACAGCGTGGTGCGGATGTCGGCTTCGCTTTTTATAAACCCGCTTTTCACCAGACCGTCAATTATCGCCGTTTCAGTTTTCGCGCGATTAAACTTCTCCGTCGGCGCGGTGGCGGTTTCCACATAAAAAGAGGCGTGGCCCTCGGGCGCGACCTTCTTTGAAAAATTGCTCGCTATGCCCGCGCGGTAAAAGGGCAGTTTTTTATCGGGGAAGTAGGCCCAGTGAAATTTGTTGCCCCTGTCCCTTGCGCCGATATTAAGCACATGCACGGATGTGGCCGACAAGGCCTCCGCCGCCTTTATAACGGAAGCGGGCGGATTTACCAGCATGCCCGCAAGTTCCTTAAGCGGCAGGGTGCTGACCAGCGTTTTATAATGCACCTCGCCGATTCCTTCCACGAAAGCGATTTTCTTTTTAAGGTCCACGCGTTTTAGCGCACTGCCCAAAAGCGGCGGGCGAACGGTTTTGCCAATAGCCGAGCAAAGCGCGTTTATGCCGCCGCGCTTAGGGTAATAAAAAGCCGTGTTGTAGCCGAATTTCTTTTTTAGCGGCCAGTAAGCGCCGCGCAAAACCTCGTCGAGCTTAGGACGCGGGACGAAGGGCCCGCACCAGCGGGCGGTCAGCCGGTCCAGCGGCACGCGCCAGAGTTTTTCATTATACGGCCACATGAAATGACGGCAGATACCGGTGCCGAAAACGGTTTGGGCCCAGAGGTCGAAGGGACCGTTGTGGTCGGGTGTTCCGTCCTTTTCGCAAGCGTCGATAAAGCCGGAAACGCAGTCGCTTACAACCGACTCAGGCAGACCGTAAAGACTGGCCTGAAAAGGATAGCTTGTGTAAACGCCGTGCGAGAAAATGCGCGCGTCGCGCTTTAGCAGGGAAAGGTTTGAACCGAGCAGGTCTTTTACAAATTTCGCGCCGTAATCGCTGTGCAGATGAAGAAGATGGCCCGACCAGTCGAAGGTATAGCCGTCTTTTTCCACCGAGCCGCAAAGCCCGCCAGAAACAGCGGCCTTTTCAACAAGCAGATAATCGCCGCCAGCGCGCTGTAAATGCCACGCGCAGGAAAGGCCAGCTATACCGGCTCCTGCTATAAGCACATCGGTTTTCATCAGTCCATCCTTATCTTGGCGATTCTGATGCTTAAAAGCAGAAACTCGCCGCCCACAATCAGGTAAACCCACAGCGCCCATTCAAGCGGCATCATGGTAACCAGCACGGCACAGCCGCCAAGAAACAGCGCGGCAAGCGCGCTTAGTATGACAATTTTTGTGCGCGACATGCCGAGTTTCTCAAGCCTTAAAGCGTAATGGTCCTTGCTGCCCATAAATGGCGAATGGCCGTGCAGCATGCGCATAATGGCCACGAAAAAAGTGTCGTAAATGGGTATGGCCAAAATAAACAGCGGGGCGTAAACGCCCAGCGGATTATGCCTGTCGTACTGCGTGCCCATGGCAAGGGCGGCAAGCACCAGACCCATGAAAAGACTGCCCGAATCACCCATGAAAATCTTGCGTTTTGAAGACAGGTTAAACGGTATGAAACCCGCCGCCGCGCCCATGAGCGCCGCCGCCGCGAAATTTACATACAGAGCTTCCGAAGGCAGGGAGATAAGCAGAAACATCAGCGCGGCAATTACTACCTGCGAGGAGGCAAAACCATCCATGATATCGATAATGTTAAGCGCGTTTGCCACGCCTACGGTCCAGACAAGGCTAAGTATTATTGCTATGTAATGCGGCTGTATAAAATGCAGTTTTATGCCGTAGAAAATAAGCACGGCGGCGGCAAGAAACTGGAATATGAACTTTACGCCGACCGACACGCCGCGCGGCTTGGTTATATCGTCTACAAAGCCGAGCGCGGCCATGATAAAGCCCGCTATGAAAATACCGCGCAGGTTGCGCAGCGTGCCGGTGGGAAAATTGGTAAAAAGACGCACGGCCGCAAGCGCGGCGAAAAAACCCGCCGCTATGGCCACGCCGCCCAGCGAGGGTGTGGGAACCTTGTGCGTTTTTATGGCGGAGGACGGCGCGTCAAGCACGGCTTTTTTAATGGCTATGGCGCGCACAATCGGCGTCAGCACGAAAGAGACGCCGAAGGCGGTGAGTATCGTTATAAGGTACAGCGGAATATGCTGTGTCATTGCAGTGAATAAAGCGCGCAGCCGGAGGATTCAAACTCTTTTTTTGCGTTTTGCTGCAGCGCGTTCCAGTTGGAATAACCGTTGCGGTCGAACTCAAGCGTGCGGTAGCTTTGCAGTCGGCGCAGTTCCTGCGGAACGGTTATCACATGGGTATAGCCAAACGCGAGCAGTTTCTGGCGGTAGTCTTCATAACCGGAACTTGCGTTTGCCATAGCCACGAATTCATTGGGCCGGAAAATACTGGTGGGCCAGACGATGCGGCCGAAATAATAGGACCGCATTTCCCCCGCCAGCAGAATGCGCGAATCGGGCGGGGTAAGTTTTCCCGCCGCTTCGGCGCACGGATAATACGAAAGGCGCGAGGACAAATACTGCCTGGGCGTGCGCACCGAAGTCAGCACGGAGGGTATTTCAAAAACATTCTGCACATAGGCGTAGGACAGCAGCCGCGCACCCGCAAAAAGCACAAGGCCGGAGGCCAGCATTATGCGCGCGTAGCGCGGGGCCTCCCGCCAGTATTTTATTATGCCGTCGGCCGCCAATATTGCGGCAAGGCCCACGGTTACGGTAAGAAAGCGCAGCACGCAGCCGGTGGAAAGCCACACAACGGCGTGCAGGGCCAGATACACGCCTACAAACCTTCTTATACCGCCCGACAGGGCGGAATAAATCATAAAGGGAATACCCACCAGCACCAGTTCCCAGCCCAGACTGCCCAGTACGTCCATGCCGCCGCCGTAGCGGCCGGGTGTGAGGAAAGTAAACAGCGGCATGGAGATAAGTTCGCGGAAAAAATGCCCCTGCAGGCGGTATTCGGTAAGCACGGCAAAGTAATTTTTTGCCTGTTCGGCCGCAGGGCCGCCGGCGTTAAAAAAGCCGTAAAAAAACGGGTATACGGGATTTCCCGCCCAAGCCATGTTCTTTATGGCCCAAGGCAGATAAAGGACAAAAGCGAGCCCCGCAAACATAAGCAGTTCCAGCGCGCGCCGCTTGCGCACGCTAAACCAACCCGCCGAAAAAATGTGCAGCACGCCCATGACAAACAAAATGGCGGCGGTAACGCCCGCGTAATATTTTGTGCCGAAGGCCATGCCGCAGGCAATGCCGGCAAGCGCGGCAAAGTACGGGCGGGCGGTTTCGTTTTCCGAATATATCCACTGGCCGAACGACAGCACCGCCGCCGTTATCCATAAGGCGGTAAGCGTTTCCACATATGTAGAACAGGACAAAAGCATCAGCGCGGTGTGCGAAAGCGTCAGAAACAGCGCAAGCCAGCCCGCCGTGCCTATCGACAGGCACGCGCAGTAAACCCACAGTCCGCCGACCGCGTAGGCAAACCACGAAAAGAGCTGGGCAAGAGTATCGCTACAAAAAAGCACGCCCACGGAAAAAAGCATTTCACCGTACTGCGGGAAATTGCTGTAGAGGTTAAACGGTACGCGAGCTATATGGTGCACGGCCGCGTAAATCTGCGGCAGGGCCATGTGGTAGACAAGCGAATCGTACTGATGAACGGGCGCGAAACAGGCGATAAAAACGGCAAGGGCAAAAAGCGCGGACGGCAGCAGATACAGCATTTTGCCGCTTAAATGACGGCGCAAATCATCGGAGGAAAACCCCATGACTCCGCGCCCCTGCCACAGCATTACGCCAAGCAAAATTGCGACGGCGGCGGGATAAAGGAGCTGCGCAAAACCCAGAAAGGTAACGCCGAGAGTAAGCACGGCAAGACCGAGCGTAAGCGCGGCGGGCGCGGAAAAAACGCCCAAGTCGGTACGGGCAAGCAGACGGCGGCCCGCCGCCCAGCAGGCGGAGAAAACGATAAGGGCCAGTGAAAGGTTAAAAAGCACGGACTGCACGGCGGGCGCGAAATAATACAGCAGGGCGAAAACCGCCGCGCCTAGCCAGAGGCCGGAAAAAAGCGGCATTATTTTGCGCATTTCTTTTCCAGCAGGGCGCACTTTATCATGCCCGCGTGATGCAGGATATAGCGGCCCAGCAGGGCCACGGAGGATAAACCATACTGCGTACTGCGGCGGAAATTTATTGAGGATGCTTCCTCGAAATATTTCGCGCTTACCGGAATATCGCCAAGCCTGAAACCCGCGCTTGCCGCCTGCACGAGAAACTGGGTGTCGAACACGAAATCGTCGGAGTTATCTTCCCAGCGGATGGTTTCAAGCACTTTCCGGCTGTAGGCGCGCAGGCCGCTGTGCCATTCGCCCAGGTTCTGGCCGGTTATGAAATTTTCAACAATCGTCAGACCCCGGTTTGCTATGTATTTGTACATGGGCATACCGCCGGACAGCGCCTCACGGCGGGTGCGGATGCGGTTTCCAAGCACGACGTCGCAGATATCCTGCCGGATAAGACCGGCAAGAAAAGGCGCGACACGGGGGTCGTACTGATAATCGGGATGAATCATAACCACGATATCGGCTCCGGCTTCCAGCGCAAGTTTATAGCAGGTTTTCTGGTTGGCGCCGTAGCCGAGGTTTTTTTCGTGGCGCACCGCGCGCAGGCCGAGTTTCTGGGCTATTGCGAAAGTATCGTCGGAGGAGGCGTCGTCGACGAGAATTATTTCGTCGGCCGAACCGGACGGGATGTCGCGTACGGTCTTTTCAAGCGTGGACGCCGCATTATATGCGGGCAAAACGACAACGACCTTCATCGCTACTCCCCCTTGGCGAGAAATGAAACGGCGAAAAACCGTTACCAGATTCTATCAAATATATACATTGGGAAAATATCAGCCAAACAGCACGGACGCGGCGACGGCCGCGCCGGCGGCAAGCACTTCTACCGCGAACAAAATAGTCTCGGCGGGAAACAGAAAGCGGTCGGCAAAGGCAAGCAGTGCGGCGGAGGCTATTTTGGCGCGCGGAGCGGTCATCCGCCTTAGAAAACGGCGCGGGCCGCCGTGCGCGCCTGAAAGCAGAAAAAGCACCAGAGAAAGTGCAAACAGCAGTTCCGGCTGAAGCCGCAGTGCCGACAGCCCCCGCCTTATGCGCGCCTCGGCAAGCGCGGCAAAACGCGCCGCCGCCTTAACGACACGCCGCAAAATACCGGCAATTGCCGCCAGACAGCCTATTAAAAGACCTCCGCCAAAATACACAACGGCGGCGCTTACATAAAAAACTGCCGCATAGTGCAGACCGAAATGCAAAGCGACGGCCTTTGCCGCCAGCAGGCCGAGAACGCCGTTAAGCACGGCAACGGACAGCGCGCCGGCGCATGAAAGCGCAAGCGTGCGCACGATGCCGCGCCATAAAGCCGGGCCGGAAATACGCAGACCACTATTCATTCACCCGCCTTTGCGCAAATACCCGCGCGGAGTTTTTTGTCATAAAATCCGTCATTGTCCAATCCATGGACGAGCGTATCCTTTTCGGTCACGCAAACTTTTAACCTGCCAGTAATATACTGCCAAAATACAAATACGGTTTACAGCCCTGCTTTTAGGAAATAGCAGCAGAAACGGAACTGTTTTAACCGCCATTTCACAGAATATCCACGCTGCCGGGAAACCACAGGGGTTTCGCGGATTACGCGACGACTTCAGCAGCGCGGCAAATCCATACCGCAAACAACGATGAATATCTGTCAGTCAGCACGTTCAAAACTGCCGACATAAGGCGCGCGACCAAACCGCCGGTCATCGGGACAGGCATGCTGCTGTTTTTTCAACAAACACGGAAGGCCAACTAAACCCATTCCTACCCTCGCCGCAATGAGAATACAAGTGTAAGACATACCGGAGCTCGCCATTTGCGCAAAAACACCGCTGAAGCAAACCCGCCGCAACCGCACGGGCATGTTTCCAAAAGAGTACGGCAAATACCGCGGCAATATAAAAAAGAAAGTTCCATCCCATAACCCGTCCACTGCAAAATACGGCGCGGCAGGCCGGGCAACCTCCACGGGATATACGCACTGACAAACAGAACAGCGGACTTTTAAATAACCGCCGCCATACGGCGCGAGGTCTTTTATTAAAAAATTCCGGGGCACTTCAACGCTGGTCAGACAGCACTTTAGCGCGGGGCATCACAGACCGGGCAAAGCAGTTACGCTGTCAGCGCGATTGCCGCCGCAGCATAAAGAGAAGGGCGCGGCATTGTGAGCTTATGCCGCCGCTTTGCGGCGGCGCGTAAAAGAAGAAATTCACCCTTACGGCTTACGGCGGGAGTTTGTTTCTGTTCAAACAGCATTTGGCCCGAATCTGCTTGCCACTGTTTATCGATGTATCGCTTTATTATGTTTTCGTCAAAGCCAATCGCAGCAATAAGGTGCAGCTGTTACTTTTTCAGGACAAGCCCAAACAGCCGTCATATTAAAATAAGACTCTGGCTTTTGCGCCCATACAACACCTTGCGGCTGGAGGTTGTCGAATGGAGGCAATAAAAAAGCCCCTCGTTAAAGGGGCTTTTCAAAATTACCTTGCTTACTCCAGTCCGCAGTTCCCGCCGCAGCAACCGCCGCCCTGCTGACAGCCGCAGCCGTCGAAGTGCTTATGCTTGCCGTGCTTGGGAATGTCCTCCGAAACCTTTACGACCTTTTTTAACTTCTTGTCGTACACATAGGTTCCGGTGGCTTTGCTTTCGGCCTTGGAGCCGTTATCTTTTTCAGGGGCCATACAGACTCCCTAATAAATCTTATTTGCGCCCACCGGGAATCGAACCTGGATTTCCAGCTTCGCAGGCTGGCGCTCTATCCTTTGAGCTATGGGCGCAGACTACTTAAGTATCATTATAGCATTTCCGGCGGCTATTTCAGCATGATACCTTTTCTTCCGTCGGAAGAAACCTATTTCAGGTGGTTGGCGAGATACTTGTTCATCTCGAACATGCTGATCTGCTTTTTGCCTTCGAAGATCGCCTTAAGCTTGTCGTCGCTGTTGATCATGCGCTTGTTTTTGGCATCCTGAAGACCGGCCTTCTTGATGTACTGCCACATTTTCTTGACCACTTCGGTGCGGGGAAGAGGTTTGTTGCCGACCACGGCGCTGAGTTCAGCGCTGGGCTGCAGGGGTGCCATAAATTTCGCGTTTGCTTTTGCCATTTGAGTGTTTCCTCCGTATATTTTCCTTCTTTTTTGCGGGACTGCCGTTTAGCGGCAAACCGGTCCCGCTGCGGTGACTGATTCCGAGCATCCGGCCTTGAAATTATCAAAATTCCTGACAAAAAGGCGGGCCAGCTCATTATACTTTTTCATGTACTGGTCCTTGTCTTTCCAGCTGTTTGCAGGATTGAGAATCTCCTCGGGCACGCCTTCGCAGGCTTGCGGCACGTCAAAACCGAATACCGGATCCTTGATATATTTTACATTCTTTAGGCCGCCAGTCAACGCCGCATTGAGCAAAGCGCGCGTGTAGCGTATGCTGATTCTGCTGCCAACGCCGTAAGGACCGCCCGTCCAGCCGGTGTTTACCAGCCAGCAGTCGACCTTGTGCTCCATGATTTTCTTTTTGAGCAGCTCGGCGTAAAACGACGGGTGGTGAACCATGAACGGCGCGCCGAAGCACGCGCTGAACGTGGCCTGCGGTTCCTTGAGGCCTATTTCCGTTCCGGCCACTTTTGCCGTGTAGCCCGAGATGAAATGGTAAAGCGCCTGATCGGGCGTAAGCCGCGCAATCGGGGGAAGAACGCCGAAAGCGTCGCAGGTAAGCATGATGATGTTTTTGGGATGCGCGCCCTTCTTGTCCATTACCGCGTTATCGATGAAATCAAGCGGGTAGCAGGCGCGGGTGTTCTGGGTTATGCTGTCGTCATCGAGATTGAGCACGCCGGTTTTTTCGTCGAACACCACGTTTTCAAGCATGGTGCCGAAGCGGCGGGTGCAGGCGTAAATCTGCGGTTCGGCCTTGGGCGAAAGATTGATGACCTTGGCGTAGCAGCCGCCCTCGAAATTAAAGATGCCGTCATTGTTCCACGCGTGCTCGTCGTCGCCGATAAGACTGCGCGAGGGGTCGGCCGACAACGTGGTTTTGCCCGTGCCCGAAAGACCGAAAAACAGCGCGCTGTCGCCGTCCTTTCCGATATTTGCCGAGCAGTGCATGGTAAGCACGTTTTTAAGCGGCAGAAGGTAGTTCATTACGGTAAACATCGATTTCTTTATTTCGCCGCCGTAGGCAGAACCGCATATAAGCACGAGACGTTTTTCAAAATTAATGTAAATCGCCGTTTCGGAACCGGAGCCGTCGGTCTGCGGGTCGGCCTTAAAGTCCGGCAGGGCGATTACGGTAAACTGCGGTTCGAAGTTCTTCAGTTCGTCCGCCGAGGGTTCGATGAAAATGTTTTTGGCGAACATGTTCTGCCACGCGTGTTCGGTTATGACGCGCACGGACAGGCGGGAGCTTTCATCCGCGCCGACATAGCAGTCGCGGGCGAACACTTCGCGGTTCTGTATATAGGACTGGAACTTGGCGTAGAGCCGCTCGAACTTATCCGCGCCCACGGCGAGGTTTCCGGCGCTCCACCATATCTTGCCCTTGCTTTCGGGGTTTTCCACGAAAAAGCGGCTTTTGGGCGAACGGCCGGTATGCGTGCCGGTCATGGCCAGCAGCGGGCCGCCCTGCACTATATGCGTTTCGCCGCGCGAAAGGGACTGCTCGTAAAGCGCGGGGGTAGACAGATTCCAGTGCACCTTGGCCGCGCCGAAAATGTTTTTATCTTCCGTTTTTTTGTTCATCACAGATTCCTTTGTTTTAGTGGTCATTACCAGGTCCTCTCAAATGTTTTGCCGCCGATGATTATTTCCTTCGGCGAGTCGGGGTCCAGCGCCCAGCGTATGCGCCGCGCGCCTTCGACAATGTCCCTGCCCCTGCCGCAGTAGCTTATGCGCAGGTGGCCTTCCATGCCGAACGACTTGCCCGGCACGGTGACTACCAGCGCCTTTTCAAGCAGGAAGGCGCAAAGGGCGGCGGAGTCTTTATTATATGCGCTGAAATCGGGCAGGCAGTAAAAAGTACCGTCGGGCACGATAAGACGCAGTTTCTTCATTTTGGAAAGTTCGGCAATAAGCAGGTCACGGTTTGCGACCAGACTTTTGCGCAGGTCGTCTATGCAGGTCTGGTCGCCTTCCAGCGCGCCGACCGTGGCCGCCTGCGAAAGGTCCGACGGGCAGGACGTGGTCTGGCCCTGAATCTTGTTCATGGCGGCGATGAGCGTTTTTTCCGCCACGGCCCAGCCGATGCGGAAACCCGTCATGCCGTAAAGTTTTGAAACGCCGTTGATGACAACGACGTTTTCCGGTTTTTTGACGAACTCGAAAACGGAAACCGCTTTCTTGCCGCCGAATACTAGCTGGTGGTAAATATCGTCCATCACGAGCAGGACGTTTCTGCGTTCGCACAGTTCCACGGCCTGCTTAACAAATTCCGCCGTGTACACGTTGCCGGAAGGGTTGTTGGGGCTGTTAAGGATAAGCGCGCGGGTTTTTAGCGAGAAGGCCTTTTCCACGTCGGCGATTTCCGGAGTGAACGTTCCGGCCTTCGGGGCCACGGACACGGGCAGGCCGCCGCACATTTTTATCATTTCGGGATAGCTGACCCAGTAAGGCGCGGGAAACACAACCTCATCGCCGGGGTCAACGACCGCAAGCAGAAAATTATAAAGGGCCTGTTTCGCGCCGCCGGAAACAAGCACGTTTTCGGGGGCGAAATCCTTGCCGTAATATTTTTTGGTGTAGCCAAGCACGGCTTTTTTGGCCGCGCCGGTTCCGCCGACCGGCGTATATTTAACGCGGCCCGTGTTTAATTTGGCTATGGCGGCGCGCACGGCGTCTGCGGGCGCGGGCGATTCGGGTTCGCCTCCGCCAAGATGTATGACGGCCAGCCCCTGCTCGCGCAGTTGACCGGCTTTGGCGTTTAGTTTCAGTGTTGGAGAGTCGCCCAGATTGGCGGCAAGTCTGCTTATTTTCATAAATACGCCTCCGAAAATCGGCCCCGTCCCTTAAATTTTTATGCGGCACGGGCGGGGTTTAGTCCGTGTATCCACGGCAATAGGCCCATTAAAACAAATAAAACCCGCCCGCTCAATGTCCGCAGACAAAAACGGACGGCAAGCGGGCGGGGCTCAAAAACGGCTATGGCTGCTGACGGCGGGCGGACTGTTCCACGCTTTTTGAAAGTTCGCGCGTGACAAACAGTATTTTGCCGCTTATGCGCTCCAGATCGGAGGCGTGTGTTTCCAGTGTCCACATATTAAGGGTAACGGGACAGCTTTTTGCCGTGGACTGCACGTAGCGGAACACGGAGACGAACTCCTCCATGGCCTTATTTATCTGGCGGGCTTTTGCGCCTACGCCGCGCACCGCGATGCTGTTATCCTGCGGAACTTTCCCGTCGCGTACGACGGAGTTTAGGCTGCGCCAGAAATCCTCGGACTTGCTTACGAACGCGCCGGTTTTGGTGCACAGCAGGCTGAAATCACCCGCAAACGTTGTGTCCTTTATGGGCAGACCACGCTTTTTCTGCTTGGTTATGGTTATGGCCCGCTCGGCAAAAGCATCCAGCTCGGAGGTAAGCGCAAGCAGTTCCGAATTCATGTGTTCAATCTGTTCGGCCAGCGCCGAAAAATCATTAGCGTCCTGCATCCGCATCCTCCATTTGTTTCGCCGTAAGTTTGGGATAGGCGCCGCGCACCTTCCCCTCTATTTTGTCCGCCGGAAGAAAATATACGTGTTCTCCGGCGGCGTTGCGCCAGGTAAGAGAATCGTAAGATTCGTCACGGTTATCGCCCAGCAGGAAAACATCGTTTTCAGGCACGCGGGCGGGGCCGAAATTATCCCCTTTGAGATTTTCCCCGCGCCGCGAATAGCGGGCATAGGGTTCAAAAAGCTCCGCGCCGTTTAAAAACACCCGTTTCTGCTTCAGTTCAACCAAGTCACCGCCAACCGCTACTACCCGCTTTACCGCGCCGCGGCCGCCGTCAACCGGCATAGTAAAAGAAATGACATCGCCGTGCGCGGGCTTTGAAAACCAGTAAGCCGTCCTGTCCAGAAAATAGGACGAGCCGGTCCGCAATGTCGGTTCCATGGAACCGCTGGCTATATAGATTGTTTCCACTACGTATGTATGCAGCAGCCAGTAGCCGCCGGCCGCCAGACATATCAGAAAAAGCAGGCGGCCCAACCTCACATCATTTCCCTAAGGAGTTCTTTGCGCGGCTGGGGTATTACGACTTTATCAACCAGCAGACCCTTGCGGCCCGCCGCGGCCGCGCCGACCTTGGCGGCTGTTTCCGCCGCGGCCACGCTGCCCGTAAAACTTACAAAAGCCTTGCCGCCAAGCGCCATGGCAAGACGAACCTCGAGAAGACGCACGGGCGCGGCCTTTACGGCGGCGTCGGCGGCTTCGATGAGGGCGGAAACGGAAAACGCCTCTATTATGCCAAGCGCCTCCAGCGAGTCCACGACCACGGAACCGGAAATGGCGGGGAAAACGTCGGGGTGAATGTTGGGTATGGCAAAGCTGTCCACGAGCGCATGGGCCGCACGCGTCGCGCCGGCCTCCACGCTGGCCGTAACGGCCGCCACGTCACCGGCCACCAGCACTATGTATTTGCCGGGGCAGATGGTGCGGGAAAGTATCAGCTCCACCTGCGAGGTTTTGAGCATGATATCGGTCACTTCAAAACCTTTTGCCAGACTGTTAAGTTCCACTCCGCCTATTGCGTTATGCATATAATCTCCGAAAATTATCAGGCCTCGATATCGATATAGGCCGAAGTCACGGCCGTAACGCGCCCGCTTATGCTTGCGTGCACGGGAACGCCGAGCTTGTCAGACGGAACGTCGGCTATTTTCTGTCCGGCGGAAACCGTCTGGCCCACGCTTACGCAGGGGCTTGCCGGCGCGCCTATATGCTGGGAAAAAGGCAGACGCACGCTTTTTACGGGATAAGGCACTTCCGTAAGCGGCGCGGGCTTCTTATAAGGAACAAGACCAAGCCTCTGCACGAGCTTCTGCACCGGAACCTTGCGGAATTCCCGCACGGGATGAATACCGGGCGACGGCTTTTTTATGACCGACGAATTTTTGAGCGTTACGCCCGCTTCGCGCAAATCGGCCTTGGCGCTTACGCACATATTGCGCGGGTCGAGATTTTCGGGGCAGGAGTAAAGACTGCAAAGCGAACACTCGCAGCACAGCAGTGCGGATTCGTTTAAAATTTTTCTGTCGCCCTGCGCAAACACCAGACTGCGCATTACGCGGTGCGGCTCCACGTTATAGCCCAGCAGGTAGCGCGGGCACAGCATGGTGCAGAAAGAACACTGGTCGCAGGCCGAGCGGCCGCGCGCCGAAAACACGGGCCGGCCCGCCGCCTTCTTTATAATAAGGGGGTGGGTTTTCGGCAGAACCAGTATGCCGGAAGTGGTCTTTGTAACGGGGCGGGACAAATCGGTTGTCACCTTGCCCATCATGGGACCGCCGTCTATTATGGCGAAATCCTCGCAGGTCGCTCCGCCGGCCATGGCGATTGCCTCGGAAAAACGCGTGCCTATGGGCAGGTGGAAAGTGAGCGGATTTTTCACCGCGCCGCAGACCGTTACAAAGGTGTGCGTTACGGGACGTTCGTGCCGCGCTATATTAAGGAAGGTTTCGACATTGTTTACTATTACGTTTACATCCAGCGGTATGCCGCCGGCTGGAATAAGGCGGCCGGTGGTCTCGTAAACAAGGCAGTATTCGTCGCCTGCGGGGTAGAAATCGCCCAGCGGATGAATGCGTATATTGCGGCCCTTTACTGCGGCCTCGAGTTTTTTTACGGTTTCCTTGTGTTTGCGCTTTATGCCGATTACGGCGGTCTGCGCGCCGACGGCTTCCGCAAGCAGTTCAATGCCGCGAAGCACCTCGCCGGTGAAATTTTCCAGTATCTCGATATCCTTGCCGAGCAAAGGCTCGCATTCGGCCGCGTTCATTACCACGACTTCGGCCTTGGATGATGCTTTAACATACGACGGGAAGCCGGCCCCGCCTGCGCCGACAATGCCCGCCTGTCTGATTCTGGCAGCAAGTGTCTGTTCCATAAAGATACCCCATTCTACAAATTTTGATACAATCTACGCGTGCCATTATTGCCGGAACCAAACGCAGTTCTTTTGGACCGAGCCCGCGACGGGGACGCCGCAGCGCTTAACGAACTCGCCGGCATGGCGGCACAGCCCGTTTACCAGCTTTGCCTCTCCATAACAAGAAACACCGCCACCGCCGAGGACGCCGCCCAGGAAATACTCCTCAAGGTAATCACATCGCTTTCCTCTTTTAAAGGCGACAGCGCCTTTTCCACCTGGGTGTACCGCATAGCCCACAACCATTGTCTTGACCTGCTGCGCGGCCAGAGCCGCCGCAGGCAGATACAGCTTTCCTCCTCCGACGAGGGCGAAGAAGACGACCAGTCGCTCGAGGAGATGGCGCGGGATACGACCTCTTTCCTGCGTCTTGACGAAACCATAGCGGTGCAGGACACGCTTGACGCCCTTGACCCCAAGGACCGCATGGTGCTTACCCTGCGCGATTTAAGCGGCCTTTCCTACGACGAAATAGCGCAGGCCTGCGCCATATCGGAACAGGCGGTTAAATCGCGTCTTTTCCGTGCAAGAAACCGCTTCAGGGAACTATATGAAAAAACACCAAGAAAATAGCATGAAACTTTTAGCCTTTCCGCGGCGTCTAATCAGTAAGGCTATGAAAAAACTTTTTGCGGACAAGCTGTGTTTCTGGCGCAATTCTTCCGTAACGGAAGAGGCTCTTGCGCGCAGCAGCCAACATCCGGCGCTGGCGGCGTATTTCACCGCGGTGCGCGGTGCGCGGCTTCCGCTGCGTTTTCAGGCGCGCCTTAACGCCCGCATAGCCGAAACAGCCGAAACGGTAACCGCTTTCCGCCGTCTGCTTGCCCCTACGGGCCTTGCGGCCGCGGCAGCCCTTTCAGCCTGGCTGATTTTTGAAATGGCCTATCCCGCAGCGGAGATTCACCCCGACGACGCGCTTATCATGGCGCACGCGCCGGAAGTGGCCGCCGCCCTGTCCGACAGCCAGCAAAACGACGCGCTGCACTTTCTCAAGCTGGTTGACGACGAGGATGCGTTATGAGACGGAAATATATTCTCGGCGCGCTTATTTTCCTCTTCGGCGGCATAGCGGGTTACGCCGTCGCGCGGACGCAGCTTAAGTTTGTAAAAGTGTCCCAGCCGCCGCAGATGGCGGCCAAGGCCGAACTGAGCAAAATGGGCAAAAAGCTCAAACTTTCCAGACAGCAAAAGGAAAGCCTTAAGGCCATAATCAACAAGAACGAAGCGAGCATTCAGTCGCTAAAAAATGAATTTCGCCCGCGCTATGTCGCACTGCGCGAAGGCATGAAGGAAGAAATAAAAACCGTTCTGAACCAAGAACAGCAGCAAAAGTTCAGTCTGATGACGAGCAGAGTGGAAGCGACATCCGATCTTGCGGCTCCGGCCGCGGAAGATGCGGCTGCCCCTGTCACGCCAGCAGCAGATAACACACAAAAGGAGACAATAATACAATGAGAGTACTCATCGCCGCCATATTCGCAGCCAGCCTGTCCACCGCCGCCATCGCCCAGACCACGCCCGCCGCAACGACCGCCCCCAAGGCCGCCGTTACCGAAACCGTGAAGGCCGATGTAAAGGCCGATGTAAAGGCTGATGTAAAATCTGAGAAGAAAGCCGCCAAGAAAGCCGCCAAGAAAGCCAAAAAGGCCGCGAAAAAGGCCGCCAAGAAAGCCGCAAAAGCCGAGAAAGTTGCTGCCGAAGAAACGGAAGCCACTTCCGAAGTTAAGTAACATCGACTTACTAAAAATGAAAACCCCGTCTCAGGACGGGGTTTTTATTTTGTGCAAAAAACCATTTAACATATCTTGCCCGGCATTGCCCACTGCCGCCAGCAGTCCGCGCATACGCGCGCGTTCAGAACGCAAAAGGCAGTCCAAACACGAAATCTCCGATAATCCGCGCTCCCCGCACCTGCCCCCGCCGCACGGCAAAGGCGTTAGCCAGAACAACTATTTTCGTGATTAACAGAAGTCTCCGGCTTGCGGACGCTTTTTAAGTATTCCTTTAATACGGCAGTCATTTAGGCTTTCAGCACGTGCGGAGAAAACATATGCGGAAAGTCAGCAATAAAAAAAGCCCCGGCTGACCGGAGCTTTCAAAATGGTGGGCAGTATAGGATTTGAACCTATGACCTTTCGCGTGTGAGGCGAACGCTCTTCCGCTGAGCTAACTGCCCAATCGTATAGAAAATTATAGCAAATAAAATGATTTCTTGTCATCCGTGCCGCTTAAAATAAAAGCAGTATGCGTTCGGCGGCATAATTGGTTACAATACGGTTATGGAATTTTCGCGGCTGTATAAAAAAACCACGCCTCCGCCCGCACGGGAGGAGAAACCAGAACCGGCCCTTCCTCCCCGGACGCAGGAACAAACGGAGCAGGAACAGCCGGATATTCAGCCGCTTGAAAAACGGCCGGTCGTGGCCAGATTTTCCGCCCGCATAAAACCGGGCGCTGCCGCCGCGCCGCAGACACAGCCGCCGCAGACCCAGATATCTCAGCCCGCGCCAAAGCCGCACGCAGCAAAGGGCGGGTTCGCGGCAAAAACTCATCTGCCCGACGCGCACGAACAACAGCCTGACGAAACCGCCAAGCCGCAAGACATACCGCAGCAGGCAGAGCCAGCCCCCGCCGCGCAGCCGCCGGAAAATGAACCCATTCAGGAACAGGCCGCAGGACCGCATGTGTCCTTTGCAAGCAAAACGCGGCTTACGGATTTTTCCGCACTGCAAAAGCAGGAACCGATATCAGAAAGCGCACCCGCGCAGGTGCAGCCGCTGCCTGAAAAAGCGCCCGGGCCGGAGAAAAAACCCGAGAGCATTTTCCTCACGAAAACGCAGGCCGAACCGGCCGCCGACCACAACCGTTCCAGCCGTTTAGACGAGCAGACCCGCACCGTGCGGCCCGACGTAAACCAGCCAATAACAGCTGTCTTTTCGCCCACGGACGAGGTATACCTAAGCACGGTGCGTTTTACCTCAGACCTTATCCAGACGGCAAACAGCGGCCAGCCGGTATCGCTTGCCCAGCTGCGCGCGCAGATGAAAAAATTTATCGCCGCCATAGGTCAGGACCCCTACCGCATGCTTGCGCTGTCGCTGGACACACCGGCCGACAACATAAATTCGCACAGTGTAAACGTTGCCCTGCTGGCCGTTTTCACGGGTCTGCGGCTGGGTTTTTCCGCGGACGAGCTGGAGATACTGGCCTACGTTTCTATTTTTCACGACATAGCCATGCCGCGTTTTGAAGGACTCATCAGCAAGGACAGGAAACTGGAATCGTCCGAGATAACCGAGATTCAGCGCCATGTGCCGATAGGACTCGAGATAACGGCAAAAGTCTTCGGCAGCGAGGCCACCATGGCGCAGACCATAAACCGTTTTGCAAGTCTGGTGCACGAACGCGTGGACGGGCAGGGTTATCCGAACCGCGTAAAGGACGACCAGATTCACATCATCGGCCAGATTATCGGCCTGTCCGACGTCTACGAGGCCATGACCCACCGCCGCCCGTGGCGCGACCCGATGCTCCCGCATCTGGCCATGCATCATCTGGTGCAGCAGAGCGGCACTGCCTTCCGCCCAAAGCTGGTACGCTTTTTCATCGAGCATCTGACCGTGTTTCCGCCGGGCTGTTTTCTGGAACTTTCGACCGGTGAAATAGGGCAGGTAATAGGCCTTAACGAATGCTCAATCACGCGGCCGATTGTATTGATTTTAAAAAGCCCGTCGGCAGAACCAGGACAGGCCGTAAACCTGCTTGAAAACCCCGGCATACATGTAAAGCGGCAGATACACAGGCAGGACTTTAACGCGACCGTCTGAAAAAACTTCCCGCACAATTTGAAAGGACAAGACAAATCCTGCGCAGGCGGGCGGTAAAACCCGCGCCGCCGTAAGCCTCGCGCAGTTCTCCGGTGGGGGGCCACAGCCGACCTAAAGCGGTTTTGGGCGCGAACGCCACGGGCAGAAGATATTCCATTAAAGGCCACGGAACAGTCCGCTTGCAGGCGGCGCGCGCAAGAAAATTTTTTATAAAGCCGCCGGAGGGAAAATTGCCGAGGCCGGTCTGTTTTGCCGCCTCGGCGGCAAGCGCGCCCACGCCGCAGAAGCGGGCGCGGGCCATGAATTTATCGGCATTAAAGGAAGGCAGGGCCGAGACGGCCAGAAAATCGTTTTTCGCCCTTTCCGACAGACAGCCTCGATGCAAAAGGCTGTGCGCCAGAATATGCACGGCCATATCCTCCGGACAGGGAATTTTAAGCCCGCCGCGAATTACGGCTTCCGCAAAAAGCGTTTCAGCCGCGCAGTGCCAAAGACTGTCGTGCAAGTCGGCGGCGGCGGTCAAAACGGTGCTGTCTGCAAAGCGGAAAAACGAGGAAGTGTCGTCGGCTTTAAGCTCATAGCCAAGACCTTCAAGCACGACTCGGGCTTTTGCCTTGTCAGCAGGACGCACGAGAATATCGACGTCCGACATTGTCCGTTCATCCGCCCGCGCCGCGCCCGAGCGCAGCATGGCAATACCTTTCAAAAACAGACAATCGACGGCCGCCGACTTCATGGCGGCGGCTATTTTTTCAGCCTCGTTTACAAGCAGAAGATTATGGGCCAGTATGGCGGGATTTTTCATGCGCGGTATACCGCCGAAAATTCCGGCAGGGATATGATTTTATCCGGCGAGCCTTCCACGACTTCGCGCGGACTTTTAAGCCATATTATCCTGTCGGCGTTTTTCATGCCGGATATGCGGTGAGACACGCCGACTACCGTCATATCAGGATATGCGGAACGGATTTTTTTCATTATCCCCGCTTCGGCCTCCGGCTCAAGCGAGGACAAAGCCTCGTCTAAAAAGAGAAAGCGCGGACGTCTTGCAAGCGCGCGGGCAAGCGCCACGCGCTGCTGCTGGCCGCGTGAAAGAAGACAGGGATTTCCAAGCGCTCCGGTAAACTGTTCAAACGCCGCCCCCGCGCAGGCGCAGGCAAGGGCATAATCATCATCTGTCGCGGAAGGCGCAAAACGCAGAATGTTTCCGCGCACCGTGTCGTTCCACAAAAAGGCTTCCTGCAAACATACGCCGGAATCTTCCGGCGCGGCGCACACCGTTCGACCGGCCGACGGCCGCAAAAGTCCCAGCAAAAGGTAAAGAGCCGTAGTCTTGCCGCAGCCCGAAGGTCCGGCCAGAACGCAATACTCTCCGGAGTTTACGCGGAAGGAAATATTTTCAAGCACGGCGGGGCCGCCGTAGGAAAAAGATACTTTTTCAAACCCGGCAAAATCCCCGCCGGAAACGACAGGCGGAGCAGACGGCGCGGCGGAGGCAATAAAGTCATCAAGACGGGCACACGCGGCAAGACCGGAAACGGCGTCGGCGCGCAGGCCGGAAAACTCGCCCTGCGCCGAGGCAAGCTGCACAAGGTACAGCATTACGGCCGCTATTTCTCCGGCACTGGCAAGGCCGAGCCATACTTTTACAAGACCCAGAAATCCGAGCAATGCGGCGGCGGCTTTATATACCGCTGACACTCCGCCGTGACGAAGCGCCGCCTGCCGCGCGGCCATTTGCACGGCGCGGAAAAATGAAACGCCGGTTTTAAGCGCGCGGCGCAGTTCGGCGCGGCCCGCGCCGAAAGCCGCCGTTACCTGCAGTCGGGAAAATCCCTCGTCCAAAACGGAGAACTGCCGCCGCTCGGCGGCGTCGGCCGCCGCGACGGCTTTTTCATGCGAAAGCGCGGCGCGGCGAACAAGCGTGCCCGCGAAATAAAAAAGCGCCACGGCCGCAATGGCAAGCTGCCAGTCAAGCCACAGGGCAATGGCAAGCGACACCCCGGCCCTGCCCGCCACGGCCGCCAGCTCGCGCGGCGCGGATACAAGAAAACCCGCCGCGTCACCGCAGTCGCCGGTAACAAGCAGAAGTTTTTCACCGGCGTCGCGTCCGCGCAGGCGGGAGATATCATCGGAATACACGCGCCGCAGACACAGCGACTGAAGCCTGAGCCCGCAGGCCGCGCGCATGCGCCCGCCGATAACGGTGGAAAAGTAAGAGACCGCCTCGCCCGCGCCAAAGACCGCCGCTCCGGCAAGCGAGTACAGCAGAAACGCGCGGAAATTGCCGCCGTTTAACGCGCCGTCGATAATTTTTCCGGCGGCAAGAGGCTGAAGGGCCGATACCGCTATTTCCCCCAGCGCCAGCAATGCCGCCGCGCGAAAGTAGCCGCGTCCGCGCACGGACAGCTTAAACAGTTTTACAGCGTCCTTATATCTTTCCGCCGTTTTTGTAAAAAGCATAAAGTTTCTTTGCCGCAGCACAGTAATAATCCACCGGTTTTATTGTAGCGGTTTCAAGCGCGGCGCGCGCGGGGCACCAGCCGCAGTATGCACGCAATTTACAGTCCGCGCACTTAATTTTTACGGGTAAGGTTTTTAGCGCCGCACGCTTTATCTGCGCCAGCCCCCCGGCAAGAGGTGTTGTGAGAATATTGAAAGACTCCCCTTTCCACAACCCGCAAAAACGCACTTCGCCGGACGGATTTATAAACACCGTTTCCTGCCCCATGGCGGCACAGGTAAAAGCGGTTTTTTCGCAGGCCGCGCGCTCTTGCCCATCGTAACACATGGCCGCGAACTCTTCCGGCGGCAGGCGGTATTTTAGCGGGGAAGCACTGCCGCAAAGCGTGGGATTTATATCGGCAAGCGGAGTGAAAGGCAAACCAAACTCACGCGCTATAAACCGTGCTATTTTTTCGCGCCCGCCATAGTTGAAACGTCCGACCATGGTTTTAACTTTCACCTTCACGCCCGCCGACTGCAAAAGCTTTATGCCGCGCACGGCCTTTTCAAAAGCGCCGGCCGTGCCGGTTATTTTTTTATTTATCCGTTCACAGCAGGCGTTAAGCGTAACCTCGACACAAAAGGGCGGCAGGCGGCGGAAAAAATCCGCCGTATCCTTATTAACAAGCACCGCATTTGTAAAAACCGTGGTGATAAAGCCAAGCTCTTTGGCGCGGGCATATATTGCGCGAAAATCGGGGTGCGCAAGCGGGTCGCCGCCGGTAAGGCAGAGCCAGATTATTTTTTCGCGCGCCAAAGTGTCCAGCACGCGCATGGCGTCCTTGCCGGAAAGCGCGGGTGCGGCACAGCCCGCCGTCTGGCAGTAAACGCATTTTTGCGGACAGGCATAAGTAAGCTCGAACTGCGCGGCGCGCGGCCCCGCCGCCGAAAGGTGACGTTCAAGGCTAAAAGAGGAATAGGCGCGCTGTTTCATTTAATTTTACCCGCACCGCGTCGGGCTACTATAAACCAATCCGCGCGTTTTCATAATCCGCGCACGAAAGCGGCCGCCTTGGGATTTTTTTCAAGAAAGGCAAAAAACACCGGCACGGACGCGGCGGCGCGCGCAAGCATTTCACTTTGCGCCGCAAGAAGTTCCCTGTCCCAGAACGAGGGGAAAATGCGCTGGTAAAGTTCGGTAAACGCCAAAGCTCCGGCACAAGGCACGGCGCGGTTTTTTTTGCTCCGGCCTAAAATGATTATCTTTTCAAGCGGAACAGGCAATTCCCGACCCGCAAGATAATTATCTATTTCCCCGTGCCAGGGGCAGGTGTAAAGCCACGGTCTTCCGCCGCGAAATATGATGGCCACGCGGTCGTCGTTTATTACCCGCGCCCCGCGCACTTTGTGCCAGATGCGCGACATGGTGCTTTTGCCGTCGCCGGATTTTCCGGCCAGCAGATAGCCTTTACCCTTATAGCTTATTCCCGCCGCGTGGGCGATAAAACCAGTTTTTTTGCGCGCCAGAAAAGCGATTAAAAGCACCTGAAGAAAATCGTAAATAATATCGGCAGGAGTCCATAAAAGCTGTCCGTCCGGCTTTGCTTCAAGAGTAAGGCGGACGCGCGAAAAATCCTTATTTATAAACGCCGTCTGATGCTTTTGCCGCAGAGGGCAGTAGTAGGCAAAACCGCCGCGCGCGGAGTGCATGCGCCAGTTTTCCTCGCGCTGAAGGTAGTGCACGGTTGAGAACAATTGCCGGCCGCGCGGCGGGCGGACTGTTTTGGCCACGGTTATATCTATGACGATATCGGGCCTGCCGCGAAAAGGCACGAAAAAATCGGCGAAGCGTTCGCGGCGCAGACGCGCCGCATCCGTCGGGTCAGGCGGCAGCATGGCCTGACGGCTTGCAAGCCTTATCTTTACTCCGGCTATCTGCAAATCGCGGGAATGTTTTTTCATGCTTTTACTCCGCACCCTCCGCCGCTTCCGTTAAGCCAGCCGTAAGCGGGGCAAAGTCCGCAGGTGTTTTGTTTTTTGCAGGACGGGCATTGCGCGGACGCGGCCGCCGATGCGGCCGCATTCACTGTTTTATTCCACGCCGAGCCGAAATCCGCGACTGCCGGATAAAGAGGATACTGTATCATCTGGCAGAATTTTATTTCGCCCGCCGGAGTTACGGCGCACTGCGAAAGCCCCGCCCCGCAGGACCAGTATTTTTCAGGCGCGCGTTTTACGCTTTTGAGGCTAACTGCCCTGACAGCAAGCGGCGTAAGCGCAGGGAAAAGTTCGTTGCTTACGCGCAGAAAAAGTCCGCGCTTTTTCGCGAACGCGCGCACGTCCTTTTCACACTGGCGGTTTTCATCCAGCAGACACATTTTAAGACCCAGCGGCACGCCCGCGCGCAAAAGTCCGTCAACCGCGCCAAGCACTTTTTTGCCAGCGCCGGAAACGCCGCACACGCGGTCGAAAATCCTTTCATCGGTTGAATGCAGTGTAATATCGACTTTTATATTTGTAAGCCGCGCCAGTTCCTTTATTGCGGCGGAATTAAGCAAAAACCCGTTAGTGTTTAGCGTAACACGAAAACCTTTTTTCACGGCGGCGGAAAGTATGGCGAAAATATCCTTATGCAAAAGCGGCTCTCCGCCGGTAAAACCGAGGTACAGACAGCCCGCGCCGCGCAGGCCGTCAAGCAAGGAGAAAACGGAGGCAAGCGGCATTTCACGTCCGGCATAAGCGGCCCGCAGGGCCGGCGAAACATAGCAGTGGGCGCAGTGGAAATTACAGCGGTAGGTAAGTTCGGTCATTACCTTAAGCGGAAAGTGGTGCGCGCGGGACGCGCTTTGCAGGGCACAGAAAAACTCGCTCTGGCTGACCGTTTTCATGGATGCCGCTCCAGATAGTCCATCAGTTCACAGCAGGACGAAATGGCGTTTTCACGCCCGCCGGTTTCCAGTTCGGCGCGCGCGGGACACCAGCCGCAGCAGTCGCGGAATTTGCAGGTCATGCACTTTGCGGCGGCGGTAAATTTTTCGGCGGTCAGGCGTTCAAAATTTTTCATATTGCCGGAAAAATTTCCGGCAAGCGCGTCAAAAGAGTACCGGCCGGAAAGCAGGCAAAACCGCACTTTGCCAGACGGCGTTATAAAAACCTGTCCGCGCCACGAATCACAGCGGTAGAGAAATTCCGGCGGCCGCTCGGCCTTTGGCGGCGTACAGCGCAAAGTATCGAAGGACTCGCGCAGCTGCGGGTCGGCGGAATAGACCGCCTCGCGCTCCGCCGGAGTAAGCCGTAAGGCGCAGGGCGCGGTGCTGCCGTCGAGACGCGGAAAAATATTCGGGTCCAGCATGAAACCCGCCTTGCGGCCGGACGGTGAAGAAAGCGAAAGCGCGAAATCCTTCAGCGGCTTTATCTGCGAAATATTTGTTTTAAGGCAGTTGGTTTTTACCGTCACCGAAATTTCCGCAGCAAGCAGACGCTTTATGGCGGCAATTATCGGTTCCGGCCCGCCGGATGCGCCGGTTACGGTATTGTACACGGCGGGGTCCAGGGCGTTTAGGGTTATTTCGACCGAATAAGGAGTATGTTCCTTAAAAAGTGTGAAGATTTTATAATTGAGCAGCGCGCCGTTTGTAAGCACGCTTATGAGAAAACCGCGCTTTTTTGCCGCCATGTAAATTTGCGGAAAATCCGCCCTTACCAGACATTCCCCGCCCGTAAGCGTAAGCCAGAGACAGCCGTTATCCTTCAAGACATCAAGCACGCGGATTACGTCTTCAAGCGGCAGTTCGGGTTCGGCGGAACCGGCGCAGTAGCAATGGGGACAGTTATGATTGCAGCGGTAGGTAAGCGCGAAATGACAGTCGCGCGGCGATACTTCGCCCGCGCCTAAAAAAGCGGCTTCAAGCAAAGAGGCGTTGCGGGTTTTCATTACGGGCGTTCAGCTTTGCGCCGAACTTGGCGATGAATGGTTGCAGTAACCGGTTTTTTTTGTGCCGTAAAAGCAGATGCTCCGGTTGCGGTTGGGGGTAAAACCGTAGCTTGCGCGGCCGCGCGAATAGCAGGTGCAGGTAAGCACCGCCTGTTCTGGGTTGAGCTTTACGCGCGTTATTTCCGGTTTGAATTTAGGTTTTTGCATAGCGTTATGGCCTTTATTTCCAGCAGTTCGGCAAACAGGGTTTCCAGTTCGGCGGCTATTTCCTCCGGCTTGGAGGAAAATTCCTTTTCTGCGCGGACGGCTATGGCATCGGCTCCGGTTTTGCCGTCGATATTGTTCCATACCCACGCGGCCGGCTGGTTAAGCGTATATATGCAGTCAATACCGTCCGAAGTGCGGCACACGGGCAGCAATATGGTACTGCCGTCTATTGCGCGGCTTACCATGTCGGGATTACGGACGTATATGCGCTTTTCGCTTTTCATATTACCCATTTATATCATTCATATTCTATTAAAGAATTGGTAGCATGAAAAGATGAGAATTATTCTAAAATTGACAAGTATTTTTCTGTCGCTTGCCCTGCTCGGGCAGACCGTTCCCGTTTTCGCGGCAGAACCGCTTACCATGCCCGCGCCGCTGCCCGTGGCGCAGGCACAGCCGCAGACCGAAAACCCCAACTATCACATATATCCCGGCGATACCATAAACATAACCGTTTTCCCCGCAAAGGAATTTTCAAAGGAAGTGACGGTACAGCCCGACGGAACCATTGAAATGATGATGATAGGCTCGCTCAAAACCGGCGGTCTTACCGCCGCCCAGCTTACCGACCTGCTTACCGACAAGCTGGCGCGCTTTGTGTCCAAGCCGCAGGTGACGGTGAACATAAACAAGTTCGCGGGCCACATTGTGTCCGTGGCGGGCGAGGTAAGCTTTGGCGGAGCCTACGAATACCGCGACGGCATGCGCCTGCTCGACCTTATTTTTAAAGCTGGCGGACCCAAGGACAACGCCCAGCTTTCGTCCATAAAAATTTTCCGCCGCAGCGACGACGGCCAGCTTACGCGCCTAGTAGTCGACCTGACAAAGTGCATAGACGGCGGCGACATGGCGGCCAATGTCGAAATAATGCCGCAGGACACGGTGTACGTGCCAATGAAACCCTTTTCAAAAACCGCGCGCTGGATTTCCGACAATTTCCTGCCGTGGATATCCCTTTTCACCTTCGGCGTGACGCTGGTGCTGCTGGACAGGCGGTGAGCAAGTGATTACCGAAAGCTCGGTTTACAATTACTGGAAAATACTCAAGCGGCGCAAGCTGGTCATAGCGTCGTCAACGCTGCTGACATTTATGGCCGTCGCGGTCTTTACACAGACCCAGCCCGTGCAGTACGAAGCCGCCGCCACCATAAAAGTTCAGCAGATAGTTAACGCCGAGGAACTGAGCCAGATGACCTCCGTAACGGCCGCGCTGAGAAGTCTGGAATCGGCCGACGTGGCGCAGAAAGCCGCCGAAAAGCTTGGCAAGATAAAAACGGATTCCAACCCCAGCGACATCGCCCGCGCCGTAAACGCCGTGCAGGGCGCGGTGCACGCAAACGCCCTCGACGAACAGGGATATATCCGCATAACGGCCCGCCATACCGACCGTTTCGCCACGGCCGATATTGCAAACGCCATGGCGGAAGCATATAAGGAATACGAGGCCGAGGAAACCGGCAAACAGGCAAAAAAACAGCTGGAAAATCTGTCCATGCGCACGGAACAGGTGCGCGGCGTGCTAAACACCGCCGAGCAGGCCAAACAGCGTTACATGGAACGCAATTCAAGCGCGGCCTCAAGCCAGATTCTTTCAAACCAGCTTTCGGAACTCCAGTTAAGCAGACGGGAACTGCTCAACAAATACACCGACCAGCACCCCGACGTTATAGAAATAAACCAGCGCATAGAATCGGTAAAGGCGCAGCTGGACAAAATACCGGCGCAGGAAACCGAACTGGCCCGTCTTGACCGCGAGGTGAAGGCGAACGACGAACTTTACACCACGCTCAACAAACAGTACGAGGAAGCCCGCATAACGGTAAGTTCCATAATGCCGGCCGTAACGATAGTAAGCTACGCCGTGCCGCAGAATTCGCCGGTCTCGCCAAACAAGCCGCGCAACTATTTAATCGGCCTGACGCTGGGGCTCATACTCGGCGTTTCGCTGGCCTTTTTCTTTGAAAATCTCGACCTTTCAATAAGCAACATCGAGGAAATCGAGCGGTTTTTGAAACTGCCGGTAATAGGCGTTATTTCAAACCTGTCCTTTGTGTCCGGCCCGGTGCGCTGGCCGAGAAAACTGCTCAATATTTTCCGCGGTTCGCCGCGCGAACACCTGCGCCAGCTGATGATTTTGAGCCACCCCACAAACACAAAGCTGGTGGAACCTTACCACACACTGCGCGCCAACATCCTGTCAAAAGTAGGCCGTACGGAAGGCGGCGTGTCGCTGATGTTCACGTCCTCCGGCAGTTCGGAAGGCAAAACGCTGTGCTCGCTGAATTTCGCCATAGCGGCGGCGCAGGCCGGCCTTAAAACCCTGCTTATAGACATGGACATGCGCCGCTCCTCTCTTTACCGCGTGCTGAACCTTCAGCGGCAGCCCGGTTTTGCCGACGTGATACTCGGCAAGGCCAACTGGCGCGACGCCGCGCGCGGAACGACCGACTTTCTTATGGCAGGCGAGCCGCACGAAAAGATAATTTACTTCCCCGGCATAGACAACCTTAAAATACTTACCTGCGGTCTTAACGTGCCCAACAAAATGGATATTCTGGAAAACGAACGGCTGCCCCTCATGCTGGCCGAATGGAAAAAGAATTTCGATTTCATTATCTTCGACACCCCGCCCGTGCTGGTGTTCGTGGACTCGCTGCTGCTGTCAAAGCAGGTGGACTGCGGCGTGCTGGTTTACGGCTCGGGCAGGGTAAGCCGCATGGCGCTGAAACGCGCCAAGGAACAGCTGGAAAGTTTCGCCGACAGCAAACTGCTGGGCGTGGTAATCAACAATCTGCAGACGGCGGAAATGGGTTCCCATTACTTCGAATCGCATTACCACCAGTAAAAAAATGTTCTGGCAAATTCCCCTGCTTATAGCGCTGTCGCTGCTGATGGGCAAGCTGGTCGTATCCGGCCTGCCGGCCTACTATCTGTTCGGCGGTTTTGCCTGCGCGCTCATAGCCTTCATAACTTTTTCAAAGCCGAAGGCGGGACTGGTGGTGCTGGTTTTTTCCATGATGCTTTCGCCCGAGCTGCGCGTCGGGCAGGCGGGAAACCGCCCCATCACCGTGCGCTATGACGACATGCTGCTGGTCACCGTCTTTCTGGCGTGGCTTGCAAACACCACGGTGCGAAAAAGCGTTCACCTGCTTAAACTTTCGCCCATACATCTGCCGGTTTTTTTCTACGCCTTTTCGGCCATACTCTCCACAAGCGTGGCCATAATGCGCGGAGATCTGGTGTTTATCAAAAGTTTCTTTTATGTGCTCAAGTACATCGAATACCTGTTCCTGTTTTTCATGGCGGTAAACATAATAGAGACAAAAAGGGACGCGGGTTTTTTGCTCAAATGCGGCCTTGTGACCGCCGTGCTTGTCACCCTTTACGCCTACAACTACCACTTCCGCACCGGAGACCGCACAACCGCGCCGTTTGACGACCCGCTTTACGGATTGCGCACCGATTCCGAACCCGGCACGCTTGGCGCGTATTACCTTATTGTATTCGGCCTGCTTACCGGCCTTATCACCGAAGTGGGCGGGCGCGGTTTTGCGTGGGCGGTAGGACTTTTGCTTTTCATGTTCCCCTCTTTTCTGATGACGCTTTCACGCGCCTCCTATCTCGGCGTGGCGGCGGTGGCGCTGACCATATTTTTCTTTGCGCGCAAGCGCCGTATGCTTATTCTGCTTTGCGGCGTGGCCATAAGCGCCATAGCGCTTGCCACCCCGCAGATACGCGAAACCACCGTGGAGCGCGTGAACCTCACCTTCCACGGAGGCAAGAACCGCACCCTGCACGATTTCACATTTTTCGGCTATCACACCCAGCTGGAGGATTCCGCCGCTCAGCGCGTATGGGCATGGGAGCGCATACTGTTTAAAAAATTTCCGCGCCATCCCGTCATCGGCCACGGTGTTACCGGCATAGGCTTTGAAGACACGCAGTTCGGCCTGATACTGGGTGAAATGGGACTGGTGGGCTTTTCAATTTTCATCTGGCTGCTTGTGAGTCTTTACCGGCTTGGCTTTGCCGCTTTTGAAAGCGGCTACCTTCCATGGGAAAAGGGCATAGCGCTGGGCTATGTGGCGGGACTGAGCGGGCTTATAGTGCATGCGCTTACCTCGAATACTTTTATTATCGTAAAGGTCATGCAGCCCTTCTGGCTGCTGACAGCGATTGTCTGCACCATTTATCTTTCAAACCGCGAGGGCGAAAAGGAGGAAACTGCATGAAGGGAAACGACATGGCAAAAACCCTGATTGCCGGCGTGACCGGCGGTTTTGCCTGCCAGTGCGTGCTGGCGCTTTTGACCTTTATTGTGACCCCCTTTGTGGTGCGCACGCTAGGAAACCAGCTTTACGGCGTGTACGCGCTGGTCGGTTTTGTAATAAGCTATTTCGCTTTTCTGGAATTCGGCGCGGGCGCGGCGGCCACGAAATACGCGGCGCAGTTTCTGGCGCAGGATAACGACAGCAGGTTAGTAAAAACCGTCTGGACCGCGGCGGCTTTGCTTTTCGCGGCCGGTATTTTTTCCGTCGCGGCGGTGTTCATCCTTTCAGGCTGGCTGGCAAAACTGCTGGCCGTGCCCGACGCCATTTTGGCGGTTACAAAAACAGCTCTGCTTATAGGTTCGTGCGGATTTGCTCTTACAATGCTTTCCGGCCTTACCACGGGGCTTATGCGCGCGCTGGGTCTGTTTAACAAATTAAACGTCCTCAACCTTATAATAGGCACGGCTACGCTGGCTTCGACGGTGATAATGCTCAAGCTCGGTTTTTCCGTGCCTGGCATAATGCTTTCCGCCGTGTGCATACAGTTTGCCTCAGTGATGTGGCAGTGGCAAATGTGCCTTGCCGCGCGGCCGTCCCTGCGGCATCCGCAGACGGATTTCGGCGAGTTCAAAAATCTTTTTTCCTACGGCATGTACCTTACGCTTTCGGGTTTGCTGGGGCCTATACTTTCAAATATCGAAAAAATATTTCTGGCGCGCTTTGCCTCGGTGGCGGAACTTACTTTTTACTCGGTGCCGTTTTCGCTTATCGACCGGCTGAACCTGATTCCCTCGTCGTTTTCATCGGTGCTGTTTCCGTCCTTCAGCTATCTGCAGGACGATAAAAACCGCCGAGCCGCGCTGTTTTATCGCGGCACGCTCTACATCCTTTTTATATACGGACTGTTCACCGCGTTTTTCATAGCGCTGGGTAAACCGTTTCTGACGGCGTGGATGGGCGCGGATTTTGCCGCGAAATCGGCCTCCGTGCTGGCCATACTCGCGGCGGGCGGCCTTGTAAACGCGGCGGCGCGCCCCGCGATAAACGCCCTGCAGGGCATGGGCCGGCCAGACCTGCCGTTTTATTTTCACCTGTCCGAAACAATTCTTTACGTGCCGGCGGTGTGGGTGCTTACAAAAAAATGGGGCATAAACGGCGCGGCGTGTGCATGGACCCTGCGCGTGGCGCTCGACAGTCTTCTCCTTCACATAGCGGCGGCGCGGCTTACCGGCACGAACGCGGCGCTTTACTTTGTAATGGCGGGACGCTTTCTGCCTGCGGTTGTGGCCGCCGGCGTTTTGTTTTATGTGTCCGGCGCAGTCGGCGGCTCAATGCTGAACCCGCTGTTTATGGGTGCGGTAATAGTATCGGCGCTTGCCTACGGCGCGGCGGCATGGCAGCTGGGACTGGATGACAAGGCGCGGGACAAATTTCTGAACCTTATGCGGGTGAAAAGATGACATACCGCGCGGATGTATCGGTCATAATTCCGTTTTATAACGGCGGACGGTGGATTGCGAGAGCCGTGCAAAGTGCGCTCGCGCAAAAGGGCGTAAGCCTTGAAATAATAATCGCCGACGACGGCTCGCCCGAACCTTTCGATATGACAATGTGCGGTGCGCATGAAAACGTAAAAAGTCTGCGCCTGCCGCACGGCGGAAAGGGCGCGGCGATAAACGCCGCCGCCAAAGAAGCGGAAGGCGATTTTATATGCGTGCTCGATCAGGATGACGCCATGCTGCCCGAGCGTCTGCGCGCGCAGACAGCCGCTATGCGCGCACACCCGCGCGCCTCGGCCGCCTATTCGGATTACGAACGCAGAACGGCTGACGGCAAACTTATAGACATCCGCCATTGCACGCAGGCTACGCCAGATGAACTTCTGCGCGCCATTGCGCAAAATCGCGGACAGCTTGCCATGCAGACCCTTCTTTTGCGCCGCACGGCCTTTGACGCCGCCGGAGGTTTTTCACCTAAAGAAGAACTGACCGGTCTCGACGACACCGAATTTTTCATACGCCTTGCCTGCTCCGGCGGAGAGATTATTTACGTTTCCGGCGTGTACGGAAGCTGGACATCGCACGACGGGAATTATTCAAAAAGCCGCAGGTTTCAGGATACGCGGCTGACACTTATAGAGCATCTGCGCACCCTTGCGCGCACCATGCCGAAGGTTGCGGAAATACTGCCGCGTTTTTCCTTCAGCGTATACTACATGCGCGGACTGTTTTTCATGGAACACGGTCAGCCGAAGCGCGCACTGCCGGAACTAAAAAGCGCGGCGGCACTGCGGCCGTTTTCCTTTAACGCGCTGTATCTGCTGGCAAAAGCCTTTGTGCTGTCCTTACGGAGCAAGCAATGAAGATACTGTTTGTTACCTGCCGCAATCCTCATTTTCTGACCATAACGGAATACATAGAATGGGCAATACGCGACTGCGGGCATAAGTCCGTATTTTTTGACGACCGCGCATTCCTCCTGCCCGGCAGACTGCGCGACCGCGCGCCTTTTCTGCAAAACTGGGATTTGAAGCGTATCAATTCAAACCTCATCACAACCGCGAAATGTGAAAAACCGGACCTCGTGCTTGTGGCCGGAGGCTACCGAATTTTGCCGGACACCGTACGTGAACTGAAAGCCAGCGGCTTTAAAACCGCCCTGTGGACCATAGACCCGCCGCCGCATCCCGTGCTCATGGCCGCCGCGCCGTTTTACGACTACCGCTTTTGCGGCGGTTCCGAAATGACGGACCGTTTTGACAAACTGGGACTTGTGTCCACGCTTCTGCCGTTTGGTTACGCCGAAGGCTACCATAAAAAATTTCAGGGACCGGAAAGCGAACTGGCCGACCTGCGCTGCGATATCTGTTTTATCGGTTCCTATTATCCGTCGCGCGCGAAAGTGTATGAATCGCTGGCCGACCAGAATTTCCGCATTTACGGACCGGGCTGGGAAAATCTGCCGAATAACTCGCCGCTTAAAAAACTGGCCTCGGGCGGGCAGGTAAAACCCGATTTCTGGATGCGCGCCTACGCCGCGTCGAAAATAGTTTTATGCGCGCATCTGCGCACGCCGGAGTTTGCCTGTCATCAGGCCAGTCCGCGCGTGTACGAGGCGCTGGCCACGGAGTCTTTTTTGCTCTGCGACGACGAGCGCGACGTAAAAACACTTTTTTCCGAAAACGCCGAACTGGCCATATACAAAGACGGCGCGGACCTGCGCGGGAAAGCGCTTTACTATCTTGCGCACGATGAAAAGCGGCGTAAAATCGCCGCCGCCGGACTGAGTGCCGTGCGGGAGAAACATTCCTACCGGCACCGAATAGAGACACTGCTGGCGGCCGTGACCAATCAGTCATAAGGCATAGGCACGCCGTAAGATATATACTTATGCAGAGAGACCAAATTAAAGCGGAGCAAACCATGGGACGCATCAGGCTGGTGCATATAGTCGAAGACATGGGCATGGGCGGCATAGAAAAGACGATATACAACATCGCCACGGCCTTGAACCCGGACCGTTACGACGTGCGCGTATGGTGTCTTACGCGCGGCGGGGTAATGGCGCAGGAACTGCTTAAAACCGGAATTGCAGTAGAGGTGCTGGACATGGGACCGAAGCCGACTTTTTCTTTTCTGCGCAGGCTCGCGCGNGAACTGCGCGAAAACCGCATAGATATCGTGCATACCCACGGCTACACCGCCTGCACGGTGGGCCGCACGGCCGCCGTCATGGCCGGAACGCCGGAAATTTTCGCTCACGCGCACACCACGGTCAACCACTATACGGCGCGGCAGCGTTTCATAGAAAAGATACTTTCACTTTTTACCGACGGCATAATCTGCTGCTCGAAAGCGGTGGCGGAATCGGTGGCGGCAAGGGAAAATATCCCGTGCGAAAAACTGCACGTTATTTATAACGGCTCGCCGCGCCTGCTGGTTCCGGAGGCTCCGGGCCTGCGCCGCGAGCTTGGCATACCCGAAGGAAACAGCGTGGTGCTGTGCGCGGCCTCGATTACAAAAAACAAGGGGCACGCCGTACTTATTTCGGCCTTTGCGGAAGTGCTGCGCCGCCTGCCCGAAACAAACCTTATAATAGCCGGTTCTGGCCCCCTGCTTGATAAATGCAGGCAGCAGGCGCAGGAACTGCGCATTGCAGACAGCATAATTTTCGCCGGAGTGCGCACCGACCTTCAGGGACTGCTTTCAGTGGCCGACCTGGCTGTGCTGGCCTCGACCGAGAGGGAAGGCCTTTCGCTGTGGCTTGTGGAGGCCATGTCGGCCGGAAAACCGCTTGTCGCAAGCGCGCTGGGCGGCATAACCGAAGTGGTGGAAGACCGCATTAACGGCCTGCTGGTTCCGCCGTCGGACGCGGAAGCGCTGGCGCATGCCATATGCCTTATTCTGGCAAACCGCGAAAAAGCCGTGGCCATGGCCGAGGCTTCGCTGGAACTGTGGGCAGAGAAATTTACAATGCCTACAATGATTTCATCGCTTGAAACGCTTTATAACGAGCATCTGCATGACTGAACGGACTCCGGTACAAATACTTTATATTTCGGGTTTCGCCGACATTGCAGGCGGAGGCCAGCTAAGTTTTTTGCTGCTCCTAAAGTATCTGGACCGGAAAATTTTTTCGCCAGCGGTACTGCTTCCCGCGCGCGGCGAAATGGCGGAGCGGCTGGAAGAAATGTCCGTGCCGTTTATAACGGCCGGGTATCCGCGACTGCGCTCGCTTAAAATATGGAAAACCGTTTCCTTTGTCCTGCGTCTGCGCGATATCATTCTGGCTCGGCACGCCGCCATAGTGCACTGCGACACGCCGGACATGGCCCTTATGGCCGCCTGCGCCTGCCGCCTTGCCGGAGCGAAGCTGGTGTTTCACGCGCGCGTGTCCGACCGCTACCGCTTTGACCGCACCATAGCCGGACTTGCGGACGCGGTAATATGCGTTTCGGCGGCGGCGGCAAAACGCTTTGCCCTTTCGCCCAAATCCGTGGTCGTTAAAAACGGCGCGGACACCCGGCTGTTTTCACCGGACGACACGGCGGAGGCAAAAAAACGCTTCGGCTTCGCGGCGGATGATTTTGTAATCGGCTACGCCGGACAGCTTATAAAGGAAAAAGGCCTCGATACTCTGGCCCGGGCATTTGCCCTTGCCGGAAAAACAGTGCCGAACCTGCGCCTTATTATAATCGGGCGCGGAGAGTTTGAACCGCAATTGCGCGGGATACTTAAGCAAAACGGCTGTATGCAAAAAACCGTTTTTACCGGCTTTATCAAAAACTCCGCCGACGCGCTGAAAGCCATGGACGCGCTGGTGTTTCCAAGCCGCGCCGACGAAGGCCTTTCGCGCGTGGTGGTGGAAAGCATGGCCTGCGCAAAACCGGCCGTAGTGTCCGATTCCGGCGGCAACGCCGAAACCGTACGCGACGGGAAAGACGGTTTTGTTATAAAACACGACGACCCGCGGCTCTACGCGGAAAAAATAATTCTTCTGGCCGGGGATAAAACCCTCGCGGCCGAACTTGGAGGCAACGCAAGACAGCGAGTGCTCGACTTCTTTGATGCTGCAACAACGGCACAAAACGTGCAGAACGTTTATGCCGCGATTCTGCGGAAATAACATGCGTAAGAAATTAAAAGACCTTTACCTGCTCATGCGCAGGCTTCAGCTAAAACCCGCGTCCCTGCTTTTTCCAAAAAGGGAGCATCCGGCAAAGGTTCAAAAGATACTGCTTATCAGGGCGGACCGTCTCGGTGACGCCGTTCTGTCCATTCCTTTTTTTGCGGACATCCGCGCGGCCTATCCCGCCGCGGAAATCTGCCTGCTGTGCAGACCCGCCGTATGGCCGGTCATAAAACCCTCGCGCCTTATAGACCGCTGCATTGCCTACACAAGCGATATGGCCGCCCTGCTGGCGCGCCTGCGCACGGAAAAATTCGATCTCGCCGTGGACCTGCATTACGACACCGACCTGCTGACCGCCTTCATATGCCGCATGTCCGGCGCGCAGTACTGCGTGGGCTTTGAGCTTGCGCAGCGCGACGTGTTCTTCGATTCCTCGGTCCGGCTGAAAGAGAAGATGCACTTCATAGCCGAACTGGAGGAACTGGCAAGACATCTGGGCATACCGGCCGGAACCCACCAGCCGGAACTGCGGCTCGGCGCGGAAAGTCTGGCACGAGCAAGGCAGAAACTCGCCGCTCTGAACGTGCGCGACGACGAAAAAATCTGCATGGTGCACCCCGGCGGCTTTTATCCCAAGCAGCGCTGGGCGGCGGAAAATTTCCGCGAACTTGCGCGCTACGCGCGCGACCGTCACCACTGCCGCATACTTTTTGCCGTAGGCCCGAGCGAGGAATATCTGCTCAAGGAAGACAACACTTTCGCCGACATGCTTTTGAAAAACCTTTCAGCCGACATGCTCTGCGCCTTTACCGGACTTTCAAGCATTTTCGCGGGCAACAACTCCGGCCCGCTGCACATTGCCTGCGCGCTGGGCGTGCCGTCGCTTTCCACACTCGGTCCAACCGATGAGGCGCGCTGGCGGCCGGTCGGCGCGAACCGCGCCGTTTTGCGCGCAAAGGACTTCGGCACCGACACAAACGTAAACAACATTCCCGTATCTGCCGCGAAAGACCGGCTGGATACGCTGATGCCCGCGGCCGTGAGTTTCGGCGAACGCAAATTTTTCTGTGAAAGGATTGCGGACTGATGTGCGGCATATGCGGCTTTACCGGCAATCAGGATCCGGCCGCGCTGCGCGCGATGGCTGACAGCATCATACACAGAGGCCCCGACGCGCAGGGTTTTTACGAAGGCCGCGCCATAAGCATGGCCATGCGCCGCTTAAGCATAATCGACCTGTCGACCGGCGACCAGCCGATTTTCAACGAGGACCGCACCCTTGCCATAGTCTTTAACGGCGAGATTTACAATTACCGCGAACTCCGCGAGACACTGCTAAAAAAAGGACACGTTTTCGCCACGGCCTCCGACACCGAAACCATACTTCATCTTTACGAGGAATACGGCGAGAACTGCCCAAAATACCTCGACGGCATGTTTGCCTTTGCAATAGCCGACAAGCGCGCCGACAAACTTTTTATCGCGCGCGACCACATGGGCGTAAAGCCGCTTTATTACGCCGAAACCAACGGGCGGCTGGCCTTTGCTTCCGAGATGAAAGCCCTGCTGCGCCTGCCGCACATGCCGCGCCGCATCGACCCGCGCGCGCTGGACCTGTATCTTTCCTACCTTTATATCCCCGCGCCCTACAGCGTTTTGGAAGGAGTGCGCAAACTGCCGGCAGGGCACAGCCTGTCCTTTTATCCGGCAAGCGGAAAACTCAGCGTAACGCAATACTGGGACCTGCGCAAACTGCCGGCGCAAAAACTGTCGCGGGAAGAAGAAGTACAAAGCCTGCGCGACCTGCTTAAAACGGCCGTGCGGAAAAACATGATAAGCGACGTGCCGGTGGGCCTGTTTTTAAGCGGGGGACTGGACTCGTCGGTAATATGCGCGCTGGCCGCGCAGGAAACTAAAAAACTAAAAACATTTTCGATAGGCTACGCCGCGAAAAACGAAGCGTCCTATAACGAGCTTTCCGACGCAAAACTTGTCGCGCGCCGCTTTGGCACGGAGCATACCGAAATAGTGGCCGAGCCAGATATTGTAAACCTCCTGCCGCGGATTGTGCGGCATTGGGACGAGCCGCACGCAAACTCAAGCGCGCTGGTAAATTTTCTTATAGCGCAGGCCGCCGGCAAACAGATAAAGGCCGCGCTGACAGGCATTGGCGGCGACGAGATTTTCGGCGGCTATCCGCGCTATATGGGCGCGCGCTTTATTCCGGCCTACACAAAACTGCCGCTTTTCCTGCGCCGCGCGGGCGCGAAAGCGGCGGAAGCGCTGTATGAAAGCGGCACAAGCCGCGATCTGGCAAACTGGGCCAAGCGTTTTACGCGCGGCGGCACGGCCGGAAATTTTGCCTGCTATAACAGCTGGATAACCGTGGCGGACGATAAATTAAAAACCGGTCTCTACAGCGCGGAGTTCAAGCGGCGGCTTGGAGACTTCGACCCTTTTTCCGCTCACCACGACTTTTTTTACGCCGCGCAGGCGGACGGCATTTTAGACCGCGTGCAGTATCTCGACATAAAAACCTATCTGCCGGAAGACCTGCTTACAATGGCGGATAAAATGAGCATGGCCCACTCGCTTGAACTGCGCGTGCCGCTTTGCGACCGCGCGCTGGCGGAATTCATGTACGGTCTGCCGGCCGACCGGCGGGTGCGCCCGACCGCGCTTAAAACCCTTATGCGCAAGGCGGCGGAGCCGCTTCTTCCGCCGGAGATAATGCGCAAACGAAAGCAGGGCTTCATGGTTCCCCTTCCGCTGTGGCTGAAAAACGAGCTTAAAGATACGGTTGAAGACGCGCTTTCGCCGGATACTCTCCGCCGGCGCGGCTATTTCAGACCGCAGGCCGTGCGCGCGATACTCGACGACCATTACAGCGGCAGGCAGGGGCGGGCGGATTTAATATGGGCGCTGACGGTTCTGGAAACGTGGCACAGGATATACGTCGATGATAAATGATTACAGAAAAATACTGGTAATCCTTTCTGCCGGCATAGGAGATTTGTTCATCGCCGTGCCCGCGATGACCGCACTGCGGCGGCGTTTTCCGAAAGCGAAAATCGACCTGCTGACATCCGGCAAGGCCGCCGAATACGCGCGCCTTCTGCCGCAGCTGGACACCGTGTATGTATTTGACAACCTGTCGCTTAACTCGCCCGACCACTTAAACCGCAAACTTCTGCCACAGCTTAAACTGCTTACCAAACTGCGCGGCGAACGCTACGACCTTGCCATAAACCTTTATGAACTGAGCACGCAGGCCGGCGCGCTGAAAATGCAGCTGCTTTTGAAACTTATAAGGCCAAAACTTTCCGCCGGACGCGACACCAACGGCATGGGCGCCTTTTACGATCTGCGCACGGAAAACACTTTTCACGACGGGCTTAACCACGGCGAGCACTACGCAAGACTATGCGCGCTTTTCGGCGCGGCAGTTAACCCGCGCGACAAGGTTTTGCCGGTAAGCGGCAAGGCGCGCGCGGCGGCCGAAGCTTTTTTTGCCGAGGAAACGCTTCCGCTTTTAGGCATCAATCCCGGTTCCGCCCGACGTTCGCGCCTGTGGACGCCGGAAAATTTCGTCATTACGGCCGACACCCTCTGCCAAAAATTCGGCTGGAAGACGGTGATTTTCGGCGGGCATAACGAGGAATCCCTCGCACGCTCGATTGCCGCGAAAATGGACACGCCGGCACTTATCGCCGCCGGACATTTTTCGCTGGAGGAAAGCCTTGCCGCCATACGAAAGCTGAAACTGCTGATCACCACGCACAGCAGTATGCTGCACGCGGCAAACGCTTTCGACATTCCCTTTATAGGTCTGTGCGGCATAAGCGACGTGGTGCGCGACGCGCCATACGCGCCCGCCGCGCGTTACGCCATGATTGACGGAAAACTTCTCTGCGCAAATCCGGAGTGCGGAGATGAAGACGTCTGCCCCGCCATGCTGGCGATAAAGCCCAAACTTGTGGTGGCGAAAGCCTGCGAGATTCTGCGCGATGAAAACGCTTAAGACAGTACATATAATAACGCGCCTTGAAGCTGGCGGCTCGTCAACAAACACCATAGCCTGCGCGGAGGAACTCGGGGCTGGCTTTGACACACTGCTTGTCTGCGGGCAGACCGAAGGCGGCGCGCAGGCGGCAGAGCCCAAAACGGCCCGCACGGTTTATATCCCCCAGCTAAAAAGAAGCCTTGATTTATTTTCCGACCTTTCCGCCCTGCGCGCCCTTGTGCTTTTACTGCGCGCGGAGCGGCCCGACATCGTGCACACGCACACTTCCAAAGCGGGCATACTGGGCCGCTGGGCCGCGTTTTTTTACAACACGTTTTGCGGCGGGCGGGCAAAAATAATCCACACGCCGCACGGGCATATTTTTTACGGCTATTTCGGCAAAGCAAAAACCGCCGTTTTCGTGCTGGCTGAAAAAATCACCGCCGCTATAACCGACCGGCTCATAGCCCTTTCCTCCGGCGAACTGGAGGAAAACCTGTCGCGCGGCATAGGCCGCAGAGCCCAGTGGATGATAATTCCAAGCGGCGTAAACCTGCCGGATGAGGCTGAACTTGCAAAACTTAAAGCCCGACGCATGCCACTGCGCGCGCAGGCCGGTTTTGGTGAAAGCGACACCGTAGTCGGCAGCGTTGCGCGGCTTGAACCGGTAAAGGGCGAAACCGTTTTTGCCCGGGCCATACCGGAAGTGCTTAAAAAATTTCCCGCCGCGCGGTTTATTATCGTTGGCGACGGCGCGCAGCGCGGCGAAATGGAAAACATACTGCGCGGGCATGAAGGCGCGATTTTCATGGCGGGCTTTCGCAGGGACGCGCAGGCGTGGATGGCCGCCATGGACATTTACGTTCAGCCGTCGGTAAACGAGGGGCTCGGCCGCACGCTTATTGAAGCCCAGCAGCTTGGCCTGCCGGTTGCGGCAAGCGCGGTCTGCGGAATACCGGATATAATAAAGGAAGGAGAAAACGGCCTGCTTGTACAGCCGCAAAACCACATGGCGCTGGCAGATGCGATATGCCGTCTGCTTGCCGACAGGCCGCTTGCACAACGCCTTGGACAAAACAGCGCGCGCCTTATAGCCGCGCCCGATGAAAACGGCCTGCCGCGTTTCACCACGCAGGCCATGCTTGAAAAACTGCGCCGGCTATACCGGTCTTTTTACCCGTGAATACAATGCGCAAACTTCTTCCCGCTCTGCTTTTATTTCTCACCCTGCCGGCCGCCGCCGAAAATACGCGGCCGCTTAAAACCGTCTGCCATGTGCACACGGCTTACAGCATAAAACCCGCGGGCGACGTGCTGTTTATAGCGAAAAAAGCCCGCGCCGCCGGAGCCGATGTGCTTATAACCGGCGACGACAACACGGCCGAATTTGAATACGGGCTGTGGCCCCTGCGCGGACTTATTAAATACCGCGTGTCGGCAAACTCCGTCACCAAGGCCGGGCCAGACCTCTTTCTCGCGCACCTTGCGCACGTGCAGAAGCAGGTTCCCGACCTGCTTATAATACCCGGCGTGGAAGCCGCGCCGTTTTATTTCTGGACGGGCAATCCCGTTACAGGTCTTAAAATAAACAACTGGCACAGACACTTTTCCGTAATCGGCATGAACCACGCGGAGGATTATTATAATATGCCGCTTACCGGTAACCGCTCCAGCTACCATTTCGCGCCGGCCGCGCTTTGGCCGGTTCTTCTGCTGGGGCTGGCGGCCTTTCTGTTTTTCTGCGGCATGAAAAAAGCGGCTTTGATATTTGCCGCGGTCGGTTTCATTTTTACGGCGGATAAATATCCGTTTACAAAACCGGCGTTTAACCAGTACAGCGATTCCGGCTGGGCGCCGTATGAAAAAATGGTTTCCTACGCGCGCGAAAAAAACGCGCTGGTGTTTATAAACCACCCAGAGGCCGGCTCATGGGACAACGCCGTAAAACTTACTTCGCGCGTGAGCATACAAACGCCGCAGTATCCCGAAAGCCTCGAAAAACTGCCGCAGGCCCACGGCTTTGCCGCCTACGCAACCGGCAACAGGCACATGACCGAACCCGGCGGCTACTGGGACAAGGCGATAAACGCCTACCTTACCGGCATGCGCAAAACCCCGCCCTGGGCCTACGCCGAAACCGACTACGGCGGCGACACTAAAAACGGCGCGAAAATTGACGAAAGCTACATGATGGTCTACGCCGCGACGGCCACGCAGAGCGCGGTGCTTGCGGCGCTTAAAACCGGCGCGTTTTACTGCGTTCGCCCAGCGGACGCTGGCGCGCTTGCCCTTACGCGCTGGAGCGCGTCGGCGGACGGCAAAATGGTTTCCGCCGGACAGACTCTTTCCGCGAAATCCGTCTACCGCATGGACGCCGAAATAGCCGCCGCGCGCGGCACGGTATCGACCGCGACGGCAAGCATTATCTGCGGCGGCAGCACGGTCGCCGAAAAGACGGGCAGTCTGCCGTTCAGTCTTTCCTACACGGGAAAAGTGCCGGATAAAAATACCTTTTGCCGGCTCATGGCAAAGCACAGCGCAAACGGCTACATGCTTGCAAACCCGATTTTCATAACAAAGGACAGGCCATGATTCTCGCCGCGCATCAGCCGCAGTTCATGCCGTGGCTCGGCTATTTCGACAAAATGCGCTCCTGCGATTTGTTTGTAATCTTCGACTCGGTGCAGTACAAAAAAAACGAGTGGCAGAACCGCAACCGCATATGGACCCCGCAGGGCCCGCAGTGGCTTACCGTGCCCGTCATCCACCATTTCGGCGATCTGATTAACACGCTGCCGGTAAATAACACCGTCGGCTGGAAGGACAAACACCTTAAGGCTATAAAACAAAACTACGGCAAGGCGCCGTACTTTTCCGCCTTTCTGCCGGATATTGAAAAACTTTACGCGCGGGAATATAAAACGCTTTCCGAGGTAAATATAGCTTCCGTGGCAATGCTTGCGGCGCGCCTTGCCGTAAAAACAAAAACCGTTTTACTGTCGGAAAACGAAGTGGACGGCGCGGCCACCCTGCGCCTTGTAAACATCTGCAAAAAATTTGGCGCGGACACCTATCTTGCCGGAGCGGGCGGAAAGGATTACATGGAAATGGACCTGTTTGAAAAGGCCGGAATAAAAGTGCTTTTTCAGGAGTACCGCCACCCGCAGTACAGGCACTTCGGCGAAACTTTTACGCCGTACCTTACGGCCGCCGACCTTATTTTTCAGGAGGGCGAAAATGCCGCGAAAATATTCTGAAATCCCGCACACAAAGCCCTGCCTTGGCAAAGCCGAGGCAAACGCGGCGGCAAAAGTCGCCGCAAGCGGACACCTTGCCTGCGGCAAGGAAACCGCGCTTTTCGAGCGCGAACTGGCAAAACGCTTCGGCATAAAAAACGCCGTCGCCGTTTCAAGCGGTACAAAAGCGCTTGAACTGGCCCTTATGGCTTCCGGCACGGCCGGCGGCGAGGTGATAATACCCACCTACTGCTGTTCCGCGCTGTGGCACGCGGCAAAAGCCGCGAACGCAATTCCCGTGCTGGCCGACTGCGACCCCATAACCCTTAACCCGTCGCCGGAAAACGTGCGGGCCGCGCTTACAAAAAAAACCAGGGCCGTAATACTGCCAAATCTTTTCGGCCTGCCCTGCGACCCGCGCAAATATAAACTGCCAAAAGGCGTGACCGTAATTTCCGACTGCGCGCAGGCCTCCGGCGCGGAAATCGACGGAAAATTCGCGGGAGCTTACGGCGACATCTGCACCCTTTCGCTTTACGCGACAAAACTTTTTACCGCAGGAGAAGGCGGCGTCGTGCTGTGCGGAAATAAAACCGTCGCCGACGCCGTGCGCGACCTGCGCGAGTATGACGGCGTTATTCCCGACCATCCCAGACAAAACGCGAAAATGACCGATATGCAGTCGGCAATAGGCCGTGTACAGCTTGGCAGACTGGACGGTTTTCTTGAAAAACGCCTTGCCGCCGCGCGGCTTTACGACCGTTTGCTTGCCGGAACAGGTCTGCTGCTGCCGCCGGATGACGAGGGAAGAGTTTATCACCGTTACGTGGTACAGCTTGCAAAACCGCGGGCCGAGACCGTGCTGAAATATCTTGCCGCGCGCGGCATAATGGCGCGCAAGCCGATATTCAGGCCGCTTCATCTGGACGTGCCGTGCAAAGGCCGGTTTCCCAATACCGAGGCCGCATACCTGCGGGCCATATCGCTGCCGCTTTTTCCGCAGATGACAGCCGCCGCTATACGGCAGACGGTTTCCGCTATGCAGGAAGCCTTAAAATTAATAGAATTGAAGTAATCGGCTATTGCGGAAAATTCCTTAAGGGAATGTCCGGCTAAAGCCTCGGAAAAACATCCCTCGGCAAGCCAGATAACATCGTTAAAAATGTTTTTTCACAATCACCGGAGAGGTTGAAACAAATGTACGCGCAGTTCTGGGGACTTACCAGTCTCCCCTTTGAAAATACGCCGGACCCCAATAATTTTCTTGAAGCCGAACAGCACATGGAGGCTCTTTCCCGTATGCTTTACGTCGTGCAGGAGAAGCAGGCCTGCGGCGTGCTGACAAGCATTTACGGCTGCGGCAAAACCCTCATCCTGCGCAGACTGCGCATGGAACTTGAAGCCAAGGGCTACCGCTTTTCCATTCTCACAAACCCGCGCCTTAGCGATCTGGACATGCTGCGCATGATACTGCACGGTTTTACCGGCGGCATCGTGCCGGAAAGCAAGTCCGACGTGCTGATGGCGCTTGAAAACGTTTTTACCGAAACGGCGCGCGACGGCAAGCACTCAGTCGTCATCATCGACGAGGGCCACGCCATAAACAACCCCGATATCTTCGAGGAACTGCGCCTGCTGCTCAATTTTCAGACCGACACGCGCTATCTGGTGTCGCTTATACTGGCCGGACAGCCCGAGCTAAACAGCAAAATAGAAAACAACAAGCAGCTCAACCAGCGCATAACGCTGAAATACAACCTGCCGCCCTTTACGCCCGATGAAACCGCCGACTACATAAATTTCCGGCTGGCAAAAAGCGGGGCCAGACAGCAGATTTTCTCGCGTGAAAACTGCGCCATAGTGCATAAATATTCCGGCAGTATTCCCCGCTGGATAAACAATATCTGCCACATGACACTGATGAACGCCTTTCTGCGCGACAGCCATGAAATAACGCCGGAACTTATCATAGAGACCAGCAAAAGTTTCGGCACCAATGAAAGCCCGAGGCCAGCACAATGAAAATACTTTTCATAGGCGCGCACCCCGACGATATCGAGTTTGGCTGCGGCGGCAGTCTGTGCCGCTTTGCAAAGGCCGGACATGAGATTCATATTTTTATTATGACCGCCGGCGGCGTGGGCGGCAAAATGGCCGTGCGACGGAAGGAACAGCAGAAGTCGGCCGACATGCTGGGCGCAACCCTGCACTGGGGACAGTTTGACGACACGCGCATTCCCGTATCGCGCGAACTTATTGAAGCCGTTGAGAACAAGATAGCGGAAATAAATCCCGAACTGGTGTTTACCCATTTTCCGGAAGACACTCATCAGGACCACCGCGCCGTTTCACAGGCCGTGGTAACGGCCTGCCGCTACGTCAGCAACGTACTGTTTTTTGAAGGACCCACAACGCTTAACTTCCTGCCCACGGTTTTCATGGGCATCGACGGGCTGCTGCCCGAAAAACTCCGCCTGCTGGGCTGTCACCGCTCGCAGGTAAACCGCACGCACGTAACAAATCTGTCCATAATGGAAATGGCCAAGAGCACGGCCATCTTCCGCGGCTATCAGTACCGCGTTAAATTCGCGGAGGGTTTCGTAGCGCACCGCTTCTCGCTTGACTGCCATCTGCGGCCCGAAAAATGACACTGGCCATAAAACGTAAAATAAGCTGGTTCGCCTCCATATCGTTCGGCATACTGCTTCTGCTTATGCCGCCGGGCGCGCTGTCGGCTTTCACCGGCAGGGAACACATATACTGGATTTACGTTTTCGCGCTGGCCTTCTGCGCGGCATCGGCGCTTGTTCCGCTGGCGGAAACGGCGGCCGGAAAACTCGGCGCAATCGACATGCCCGATTTCCGCAAGGTACACACCGTGCCCATGCCGAGACTGGGCGGGCTGGCAATATATCTGGCGGTAATGCTGGCTCTGTGGCGCGGCCATGCCATGACCGGTCAGACTCTTGCCATAGTGGCGGCGTCATCGCTGATTTTTTTCATGGGCGTGGCCGACGACTGCCGAGGCCTTTCCGCGACCCTGCGGCTTGTAATACAGCTTGCGGCGGCCTGCATAATTGTAAACAGCGGGCTTACCTTCAATTCCTTTCAGTGGCTTCCGGCGGGGCAGTTCATCTCCGCCATGGTTACCGTTGTCTGGCTTGTGGGCGTTACAAACGCGTTCAATTTTCTAGACGGCATAGACGGTCTTGCCTCCGGCCTTGGCACGGTGTGCGCCATATTTTTCATGGGCATAGGCTGGCACACCCACCAGCTGCAAATGTCCCTTCTGGCAGCCGCGCTGGCCGGCGCATGCTGCGGGTTTCTGCCTGCCAACTGGTCGCCGGCGCGCATGTTTCTGGGCGACAGCGGCTCGACCTTCATCGGGTTCGTGCTGGCCTCGCTTGCCGTATACGGCGGCTGGGCGACAAACAATCCGGCCGTGGCCATAAGCACGCCGCTTTTGATTCTCGGCGTGCCGATATTCGACATAATATATATAACGATTTCACGGATAAAAAACGGTCAGGTGCGCAATCTGAAGGAATGGATTGAATACGTAGGCAAGGACCACTTCCACCACCGTCTGCTTCATCTGGGCCTTACCGTACCCACGGCGGCGGCGTTCATAATACTGGTAAACATCATCCTCGGTCTCGGCGCGTGGACCATGCATTACACCGCGACCGCCTTCGGCACCATCCTGCTTTTGATGCAGAGCGTGCTGATACTCTGCATAATAGCCTTTCTGATGCTCGTCGGAAGGGACATCAAGTCTTCCAAATAAATCAGGCCAGTTTCTTGGCCAGATCCAGCGCGTTGCGGCAGGCAAGCCACATGTCGCAATAGTGGTACTGCGCCAGTCTGCCTAAAAAATATACGTTCTTTTCACGGTCGGCCAGCTTGCGGTAGCGCGCATAAAGCGCGCGGGTTTCCGGCGTAAGCACGGGATAAAGCGGCTCGCCCGTCGCGGACGGATACTCTTTTGAAATAGTGGTAAGCGGATGTTTCTGGCCCGTCATGCGCTTGAACTCGATTATGCGCGTGTAGGCCGGGCGCAGGGCGGCGGGGTAATTTACCTGCGCCGTGTTCTGGTAAAAACCGCGATGGGTTTCAAACTTAAAGCGCAGACTGCGGTACGGCAAATGGCCGAAACGATAACCGTAATAAGCGTCCAGCTGGCCGGTGTATATAAGTTTTTTATGCGGAATTTCACGCCGCGCGGTTTCAAACTCCGTCGAAAGACGGACCTCGATATTTTGGCGGTCGAGAAGGTTTTGCACAAGCACGTCATACCCGCGCGTGGGTATACCCAAATAAGTGTCGGCCGAGTAGCGGGCATCGTAATTAAAGCGTATGGGTATGCGCGCGCAGACGGAGGCATCCATTTCCGACGGCCAGCGGCCCCACTGCTTGCGGGTGTAATACTTAAAAAAAGCCTCGTATATCTCGCGGCCGACAAGCGAAAGCATTATGCCTTCGGAATTGGAGGTGTCGGCATCCGGCACGCGCAGTTTTTCAACAAACGCGGGCGCGGTGCGGCGGTTAAGTTTCACGCCGAAATATTTACTGAGCGTGCCGATATTTATCGGCAACGGGTAATACTTGCCGCGTATGCAGGCCTCGACCATGTGCGGGTAGCGGCGCCATTTGGAAAAACGGTTTAGGTATTGCCACACTTCAGCGTCGCTTGTATGGAAGGCGTGCGGGCCGTAGGCGTGAACTAAAATGCCGTGTTTGTCATAATAGTCATGGCAGTTGCCGGCGATATGCGGCCGCCGGTCGATAACGATGATTTTACGGCGCGGGTCACTGGCCAGTTCCTGCGCCATTATAGCGCCGGAAAGGCCCGCGCCGACTATAAGGTAATCGGCTTTTTCAGGCATTGCGCCCGCCCCTGCGGCTAATGGCGAAAGACAGAAATTCGCGCCACACCATAAAACCAACCTTTATAAATTTAAGCGCGCTTACGGAGGGACTGCCGCCGCGCCGGTCGTCAAAGGTAATGGGTTCCCAGGCTATTTTTTCCCCGCCGGACAAAAGCACCACTGGAAGCAGGGCATTGGCCAAATAGAAACGGGACGGAATCTCGGCAAGATATTTTGCCAGTTTTTCGGCCTTCATAAGGCGGAAGGGGACATTTGAATCCTCGACGTAAACCCCCGTCGCCGCCCTGATTACCAGACGCAGTATTTTGGAGATTACGAACCGCGCCCACCCGTCGCCGCGTCTGCGGCGCAGGCCGAAAATAAAATCGTCGCCGTGGCGGCGCGCCCAGAAAACGCCGAAATCATCCGGCGAGGTCTGCCCGTCGCTGTCCGTCTGAAAAATATAGTCCGCGCCCATTTCCAGCGCTTTTTTGTAGCCATACATGCAGGTCTGACCATGGCCGGAGTTGGGCTTGTCGATTACCTCGAGCCGGCTGTTGTGCGGTTTGCAGGCCAGCGCGCGCGAAAGGGTGAAATCCCTGCTGCCGTCGTTAAGCACAAGCAGTACGCTTTCCTCGCCGCAGCCCTCGGCCACGGCGTTCCACTGCTTTATCACAAATTCTATGTTCTCTTCCTCGTTGTAAGCGGGAATCACTATAACCAGTTTGTCTTTCTTTACTTCGTTCATAAATCATCCCCATGCGGCCGGTTTCCGGCGCGCAGAAAAACCAGCATAAGCGCAAGAATCAAAACACCCGCGAAACAGTATATGAATCCGGCTTTCAGACGCCGGCTGTGCCAGCTTAAATCAAAACCGGTTTCGCCCTGCGCAAGACATACGCCCAGCCTTTCATCCGGCGTCTGAGTCACGGCAATATTGCGCCCCAGGTCGGACACGGCGAAAAAACCGCTGCGGTAAAGCCAGTTTAAGCGGTAACACCCCCCCGTCAGACCGTGCGCCTCAAAATGATTGCCGTGGGCGTGCCAGTCGGGAACTGCCGCACCGGAGGCATCGGCCACAAGCGGCGCGGCTTTCGGGTCCTCGTAAACAAGGCGGTTGCCGTCATTATGAGCAAGACGCAGGCCATGGTTCTCCATAAACTGTTTATTGCTGTTTAAGGTCACCGGCGCGATGTACCAGCGCACGCCCCATGAACGCATGGCGGAAAGCATGTCCTTATCAAGCAGTTTTATGGCCGAGCCGTAATTGAGGCCGAACGTGGCCGAACTGTTTGCAAAAGGCATGAGCACGTCGTAACCGGCAAAGCCGTACAGTCCGCTGACCGTGGCGTAATCGGCCAGCAGACCTGGCATGAAGACCGAGCCATTGTCCGGCCATTCAACGCCGACGACGCGGGCATGGGAAAATTCAGTATAGCGCGTCTCCGGCGCGGCGGGCATTTTTTCTTCATAAAGCCGAAACACCATGCGCGGACCGAAAGCGTAAAAGCAAAACAGGAAAGCCAGATGCACGGCGGCCAGTGTCCATACGGTTTTTTTAAGACCGCGCCGCCACAAATAGGACGCGCCAAAACCCGCCAGCAGAAGCAGCAATAAATTCAGATATGGAATCAGTTTGAAATGCCAGCGCAGATGATTGAAATACGGCACGAAATATTCAAGCTGGTTGAAACAGCCCGTCGCCCACAAAAGGCCGAACGCGGCAAGCCCCGCGATGAGCGTAAACATGCGCCAGCCGATGTCCCTGACTTTTATAAACGAGAACAATAACAAACCGAGCGGCACATAGCCGAGAAATGCCTGCTTGTCCAGGCGGAAGGCGTTTTCCATGAACTCGCCGTCGGCCGAAAACGGCCAGACAAGGCCGGTAAACCACGTAAGCCATGGCAGATTGCGGGCGGAAAATTCGCTGTAGTTAAGCGGTTTCGAGCGCAGTATGCTTTCGTGCATGGCGTCAATAAGCGGCTGAAGAACAGGCATGGCCAGAAGCCAGCCCGCGCCCACGGCCATACAGGCAAACAGAACAAATCGCGCGCCGCGCCCGCGAAGATATGACAAAACGTTTTTCTTGCCGGAGTTATCCGGCATTTTTCCGGCGGAGTAACTAACCTGTTCGGGGTCCAGAAACAAAAGGCCAAGGCCCAGCAGTGCGGCGAAAACGCTTGCGTAAAGCGCAAACTGCGGATGCCCCTCATACATAAGCGCGGCGGAAGCCAGCGTTATTATAAATACCGCCATGCCGTCGCGCAGGGCATACAACCTGAGTATCCCGTACAACAGCCACGGAAACCACGCCGCCGTGCACAGCGAATGCCACCACGACGCGCCTGAAAAAATGACAACCGGACAAAAGGCCCATGAAAACGCGACAAAAAACGCGGGCAATAATTCCATGCCGAGCGCGGAGGCCAGAAAGAACGCCCCGCCGCCGGCCAGCACTATATGAAAAGGCGCAAGCAGGTCCGCCGCCGCCCAGAAATGACCGAATATTTTTTGCGACAGCCAAAGCGAGGCCAGCACCGGCGGGTACAGCACTCCTGCCGCTCCGCCGTTTGCGGGAATGCCGAGCGACTGATGAAAATTGAACTGCGCAATTTCCCCGTCGCGCGCAAGGGATGTGTAGTTGTGAATCTGGAAGGGAAGCAGCTGGGCGCGGTTGTCGTCCTGCATGAAGTAATACGGCGCGCGGGTTTCAAATACCGCCATGAACAGACCGGCAAGCAGGACTAGCGCGGAAAATAAAAGAGCGATACGGCGTTTGGTAAGAGAAAAAGACAGTGTTTTCAAAAATGACATATAACGCAAAAAGCGTGACGCTAAAATACGCGGAAACTTTTCCGCCAATTAAGGCCGGAGCGCAAAGCATGAATTTTTACCCTGCCGACGGCCGAGGCTAGGCAAATGCCGGTACATAAACCCAAATGGTCCATGCAGCAAACCAGCGAGCCATTTAATAACAGTCAGCAAGGGCGGCGAGCAGCCCGGGATGCTCGACTTGCAGATAATCATGCCACTTCGCGCCAGACCGGACGCGGCAGAAATGCTTCAGGAAAATAAGGTCAACAGGGGCATTGTCCACAAGCACTTTGGCGCGGCGCGGGCAGGCACGTTCAATTGACTGACGCTTTTCTATCCCCGTTTTTCCATCCGCAGGAACAAATATTTCGGGGTTAAATGTATACGAGGCCGACACGCCAATAAAGAGACAATAGCGGGGTTTTAGCACCTTTACAATTTCGCCAAGAACTTTCCAGCCAGTCTTGAAATCATCTCCGCTGGGGCGTCTTTGCACATTACCTGTATCTTTATGACCGGCCATTAACTTTTGCACTATATTGCAGTAGCAGATGTTGAGACCGAAGTTTTCGCGGTTTAACGTATTGGCATTAAAAAGAACTCGTGGGATAGTACGGAAAGTTCTGGTCTTAAATTTTGAAATGAATATCTCTGCGAAAATATCTCTGGTATGGTTGCTATCAGCTTCAGCATTCTTTCTGTTATCCGCGCCGTCACCATAGTGCGATTCTCCGACTATCAGCACACGCTTATCGGCAGGCCTTGCAGGATAATCACGGCCTACCCACGGCAGCCATTTACGCGCATTGATTCCGTTCAACTTGTCATCATACTGCGTAGAAATCAGATTTGTATCCATGTCATTGCCTCAAAAACAGAACGAAAAATTTTAAATTCAATCACTCTTTCCTGCAAAAAACGCCGCGCATATCGGCCGCGCGGGAAAACAGGCTGTACCAGAGAGCGAAAACCGGAACTATAAACGGCATGACACGGTTTATTGCCGCCCACGGATTTTTGTCCATATCGCGCAAGGCCCCGCCGTTTTTTACCACCGTCACCACACGCCCCGTGACCGCGTTCCGCGGGACGGGTTCAGCCGCCGACGGCGAACAATCGCCGCGCAAAAAATATGTTTTACCGTCGGGCGAAATGGCGATAAGTCTGTGGCAGACTATATTTTCGCCCTGCCGGAAAACAAGCAAATCGCCTTTTTTTACTGGTCCGGCGGCAACGATAATCCTGTCGCCGGAGCGCAGAAACGGCCGCATGCTGTAGCCGCTTACGCGGTAAAACGACACTTCCTGCGGGCGGCCTCCGGTCATATCAGGCTTTCGGCAACGCAACCGGAGAAAGGCCCATATTGTGGCAGATAAAGGAGTCCAGAACCTTTACAAACTCCTCCGGCAGATTTTGGAAATTTACGCCCACATTGCGGTTTTTATTGGGCAGTTCGGCCATCCAAACAACAATGCCTGACACGGAAAACTGGTCGCCAGTCACGGCGGCGTCTCCGCCGTGCTCCTGAGTAAAACGCTTTAGTCCCAGCAGTGTTATATCAAGATGCAGCACTTCCCCCGCCTTCAGCGGAACCATGGTTTCCAGCAATACGCCGCTGGCGCTTATGTTCTTGCACACGGCAGGCATTTTGTGCGACAGCAGTTTAAACCCCGTCACCTTAATGCGGCCGCGCCAGCAGCGCGGATACTTCCTCTTTTCATTCTCCATTACAGTCCCCTTACTTTCCCCTCACTGAAATTCCCTATTGCAAATGCCGCGCTACCTGCCGGCAGACATAATCGGCCTGCTCTTCCGTAACGGCATGATGAATCGGCAGCAGCAAACCGCGTTCATAAAACTTTCCGGCCGCGGGATAATCGGCATCCTTATAAGCGTATTTTTCGCGGTAAAACCGCTGTTTGTAAATCGGAACGGGCAGAAACGCGGTCTGAATATCGTTATCGGCCAGCATTTCGGCCAAATCACCGCGCTTTTCAACGCCTATGCGGTAAGCCTGCCAGCCGCTTTGCCTGTCAGTGCGCACATGCCCCAAAACCAGCGCGCCGCGATGTGCGGCAAACGCATTTTCATACCGCGCGGCGACAGCGGCGCGGCGGGTACGCATTTCATCGGCGCGGCCAAGCCTTACAAGCGCGGCAGCGCAGGCAATATCCGACGGGCGGTAGTCATGTCCGGACACTACGGCCTCATTTCCGCCGGCTTCCGTACCATGCGCGGCTGAAAGGCGTATGAATTCGGCATATTTAGCGTTGTTTGTGGTCAGAATGGCCACATCGGCAAGCGGCGCAAGCCAGGAACCCAAGGCAAAGCAGGAAATATCACCAAAAGTACCGGCGCGGCGGCCCTTGTACTCGGCGGGCATGCAGGAGGAAGCATCTTCTATTACCTTCAGGCCGGAATGCGCGGCAATGGCGGTTATCTCCTCCATATCGCAGGGATGGCCGCCAAAATGCGCGGCTATGACGGCTTTTGTGCGCGGAGTAATAAGCGCAAGAATTTTCAGCGGGTCGATGTTGCCGGTATGCTCGTCGATATCGCAAAGCACGGGTCTGGCACGCAAATCGGTAAGAGCCTCGGCCGCCGACACGGCGGCGTTTGCGGGTAAAATTACCTCGTCGCCGTCCTTTACGCCGACGGCTTCAAGAGCAAGACGGAAAGCGGATTCGGCGGTATTTACGGCAATACAAACCCTGCCCGCGCCGCCGCCTGAAATATAGGAGGAAAACGCCTTTTCAAAGGCCGCGGCCTTTTCGCCGGACAGCGCTTTCCCCGCCGCCAAAACGGCCTGTGCCGCTGAAATTTCGTCGTTTTCCGCCGGAGGCAGAAAGTTTACGCGCGGACCGGAAACCACCTCGGTCAGCGGGCCAGAACGCTCCCGCACGAAGGCGTCCAGCAGGAGGCAAAGTTCGTATTCACCCTCGAACTTGACACCCAAATTGAACCCGCCGCCCTGCACAGGCGTAATGCGCAGTATGCGCGCGGAGGCCGTAAAAGTATCGGCCATGTAGCGGTCGGCGGCGTAACCGTGAGTCTGTGCAAAAGCCTTTATGCCTGGTATTACTATTTCAAAACGTATTGCCGAACCCGCGGGCACGGGGCCCATCGCTTCGATAAGCAGGCCGCCGCCGCTTATGTTTTTGCACACGGCCGCGACCTTGTGCGACAAAAGGCGGAAGGCCGTCACTTTTACGCGTGCACGCCAGCCGCGGACAAATTGTCTCTGTTCTCTACCCATAAATCACCTATTTCCGGCGAATAAGCAGTTCGCCGCTGCTGGCAGTCTGGCCGAAACCGTCCTGCGCGGCGGCTCTGAAATAAACATCGGACTGAGGCAGTTTTGCCTTTTCAAAAGATATAGTATAAGGCGGCTGGAACAAAAAGCCGCTTGCACGCTGCCAGTTGAACCTGTCAAAAGACATTTCCAGCCAGCCCGCGTAAATATCGGAACCGGCCGCGCTGAAGGAAAAAACCACGTTTTTACCGCTGTTTTCCGCGCGAAAATCGTTTATCTGCACACGGGTATCGGCTTCCGGCACAAGTTTAAGAACAAGCGCGGGGCTAAGACTGTTTATCTGCGTATCCGGCGCGGTGTTGCGTGTTTTTGGCGGAGTTCCCCGGCCTGAAGTGTAAAGCCACACTGCGTCCTGTGCGTCAGAAGACGCGCCCGCGATTATCGGTGAGGTTTCGGCCGAGTCAAGCGCCTCGCTTGCCGACCATATCGCCAGATAGTTCGGCCGGTTGGCAGAAACCGCCGAAAGCGGCACTTCGGCCCAGTACCACTGCGCGCCCGAAACACCCTCGATTGTATCCTTGGGTCCGGCTTCGCGCGGCAGGTCTTTTAGGTCGGCGAGAAAGTAAGTTTCCTGTGTATTGAAGGCGGGGACAGGGGAAAGGCCCATGAAGATTTTGCCGTCTATGGGTTTCTTTTCCCACGGGCGGTCCGGCAGGGAGATTGTTTTGGCGCGGCCAAGCCTTGCGCCGATATAGGCTTTTTTATACTTGCCGGTATGCACGGCGGGCAGTCTTACAATCCAGCAGTTATTGTAGCCAACATACCAGTTGCCGTCCCAGCCGCCGTCGGCGTACATGTAAAACTGGCTGATATCGTCGGCCAGCGACACATATTCCACGGACGCGCAGCGCGCACCCGCGCCCAGTGCCGCCAGAAGGAAAATGGTAAGCGCCAGTTTTTTCATTACTGATTGTTCCCGCCGATTTTAAGCCGGCCGGCTATACGGTCCAGTTCCTCATAGGAATAATAATGGATGACCAGCGTACCGGATGACTGCTGTTTTCCGGGGCGCAGTTCCACTTTCGTACCGAGGGACTGACACATGTTCTTTTCAAAATCGACAACTTCCGGCGCTTTTTCGGCGGCTCGGCGGCCCTGACGGGGCTTATCCTCGCCGTAAGTTGCGCGGGCGGCTTCCTCAAGTTCGCGCACCGTCATATGCTTGTCTATTGCAAGGTGATAAAGGCGCAGACGTTCGTTTTTATCGGAAACGGTAAGCAGGGCGCGGGCATGACCCTCGGTTATGAAACCGGCCTGCACGCCGCGCTGAATGTTCTCGTCGAGTTCCAGCAGGCGCAGGGAATTGGATATGGCGGATTTGGACTTTCCGCAATAGCGGGCCAGTTCGGACTGCGGCACGCCAAAATTGTCTATGAGCTTGCGCAGGGCCTGCGCGGTATCTATGGCGTTAAGGTCTTCGCGCTGGATGTTCTCTATAAGGGAGAGGGCAAACATCTTTTCCTGCTCAAGCGGACTCTGGATTATGGCGTCGATTTTATCAAGACCCGCAAGCTGGCAGGCGCGAAAGCGCCGCTCTCCGGCGATAAGTTCGTAATCGTCGGCGGCGGGGTCGTGCATTACAACGATGGGCTGGGCAAGGCCGTGCTGTTTAATGGACTGGGCCAGCTCGCTTATGGATTCATCGTTAAAAACCTTTCTGGGCTGATGCCGGTTGGGTTTGATCTTGCTGATGGCAATCTTCGCTACCGTGCCGGCGGCGGGAGCATTCTCCTGCGTCTGCCGGATAAGGGCGTCAAGTCCTTTGCCTAAAGCCTGTCTCATTGTAAATTCTCCTATAGGTCGGCCTGCTAGCCGCCCAAATCGTAATCGGGGTTATTTTCGTCGGTAACGAAAGGCATATAGCCCTTGTATTTGGAAACATCGGCGCCGCGCCGCTGCAAAAACTCCACGCCCAGTTCAAAATAGGCCACCGCGCCGCGGCAGGCGGGGTCGTAGGTGAAAATGGACTGTCCGAAGCTTGGCGCCTCGGCCAGCCGCACGTTTCGCGGAACCGGCGTGTTATAGGTACGCTTGCCGAAATATTTTGACACTTCTTCCTTAACCTGATTCGACAAATTTATTCTGGCGTCGTACATGGTCAGCAGACTGCCGTCAAATTCCAGCGAAGGGTTAAGGAAAGCCTTTACCTTGGATATGGTGTCCATAAAACGGGCAACACCTTCCATGGCATAATATTCGCACTGAATCGGGGTGATTACCTTATTGGACGCGACAAGCGCGTTCAAAGTCAAAAGGCCAAGGGAGGGGGGGCAATCGATGAAAATGTACTTATACATGCCGGATATTGGGGCAAGGGCTTTTTTGAGCACGGACTCGCGTCCCTCTACGCCGACAAGCTCCACTTCTGCGCCTGCAAGGTTATGGGAGGCGGGCAAAACATCGAGCCAGTCCATGGAGGTCTGATGAATGGCCTCGGCGGCGGGTATATTGCCGGAGAGCACTCCGTAGATATCCCGCTGGTCGTCCTGCTCAAGCTGCACGCCCAGGCCGGAGGAAGCGTTGCCCTGCGGGTCAAAATCCACCACAAGCACTTCCTGATCCAGACAAGCCAGCGCATAGGCAAGATTTATTGTTGACGTGGTTTTGCCAACGCCGCCCTTTTGATTTGCTATCGATATTATTTCCGCCATGGTTTCCCTTGTTCGGTTTTCACATGAAAACCGTAAAATCCGCTTTTCACGTGAAAACTACAGCTTTTTCACTGTAAGCTTATAGCCGTCAACCTTCACTATTTCAACGGCGTCCCCTTCATTTATAAGACCGGAGGCTGAAACGGCATCCCACAGTTCGCCTTCCACAAAGACCGTTCCAGTGGCCTCTATTGCCGTTTTGGCGCATCCTTTAGCCCCGATGAGGCTTTCGACACCCGTAACGATTTTATGCTTGAAAGCCTTTACAACCACAAAGGTCATAAAAGCCACTATCAGCACAAGGCCCAGCAGGGTGGAGCCGAGGACGGAATAGGAAACCGACAGGCCCATATTGCCCGGAGTATTGAAAAGCATCATAGTACCCATAACGATTGACACAACGCCTCCAACGGTCAGAAGACCGTAACTGACCACCTTTATTTCCGCTATAAAGAATATCAAACCTGCCAATATCAGGGCAAGGCCCGCGAAATTGGCGGACAGGGTCTGAAAAGAGTAAAAAGCCAGAATAAGCGATATCGCACCCACCACGCCCGGCAGTATGAGACCGGGGCTGTAAAGCTCGATAAGCAGACCGGCCGCGCCCAGCGTCATCAGTATCATAGCGATATTGGGGTCGGATATGGCGGCAAGGAATTTCTGCCTATGACTTGGCTCGTAATACTCTATTTTGGGGCTTTTGAGCTCCAGCTTGCCAAAACCCGCTATTTCGCGGCCGTCAAGCTGGGTCATAAGGCTGTCCATATCAGGTGCGATTAAATCCACAACCTTCATCTTTACCGCCTCATCGGCAGTAATGGACGAACTTTCCTTTACGGCTTTCATTGCCCAGTCCACATTGCGCCCGCGCTGCTGGGCTATGGAGTGGATATAGGCGGAAGCGTCGTTAAGCACCTTGGCGTCCATGGGGTCTTTACCCTCATCCTTGTCCTTTTTGCCCATGCTGGACACGCCAATCATTACAGGATGTGCCGCGCCTATATTGGTTCCCGGAGCCATGGCCGCCACCTGCGAAGCCATGGTTATGAACACACCGGCCGAGGCCGCGCGCGCGCCGGAGGGCGAAACATACACCACAACGGGCACTTTCGAGGCCAGTATGCTTTTTGTAATGTCGCGCATGGCCAAATCGAGTCCGCCCGGAGTATCGAGCCGCAATACGGCAAGCGTGTAATGCCCGTCGTTTGCGCGGGTTATGACCTGCCCCATGTATTCCGCTGAAACGGGATTTATAATGCCGGAATAGGTTCCGACAAGCACTTTTGCCTGCTCCGCGCAGAAGGCGGACACAGGCAAAGCCAAAATAACGGCAAGCAGAAGTTTTTTCATTTTACCCCCTATTTCACCACTTTTATACGCGACGGCGGCCAATACACGAACCAGGCCTTGCCTTTAAGATACTTTTCCGGCACGGGACCCCAGTAGCGGGAATCGCAGGAGTGATCGCGGTTGTCGCCCATCACCATATAGCTGCCGGCGGGCACGGTAACGGGACCAAAACTGTCGCGCACCGTATCGCCGTACATTCTGGAACTGCCGCGACTCTCCCAGTCCTGCTGGTACAGCTTCATATCCACCTTGCCTTTGAAAAGACGGCGGACATCCTCGTATTGCGCAAAAGACTGATTTTCAAGCTTTTTGCCATTGATATAGACATCGGTTCCGCGCGTTTCAACCTTATCGCCCGGCAGACCGATTACGCGCTTTACAAAATCGCGTCCGTACTGGAAACCGCCGCACTGCACTTCCTCGGGATCGTCACTGGGGAAGCGGAACACGACCACATCGCCGCGTCCTATTTTTTTGAAGGTAAGCACGCGTTTATCCGTCATGGGAATGCGGAAACCGTACATGAACTTGTTTACAAAAAGGTGGTCGCCCTCGACGAGGGTCATTCTCATTGAGCCCGACGGTATCTTGAAGGCCTGAATGAAGAAATACATAACGAAAGCCGCCAGCCAGACCGCCGAAAATATGGTTTCTGACCACTCGATATCGCTTTTTATCGACAGGTCGCGGCTCTTTTCGCCGCCGCGCATTATATTGTATACCGCCCACACGGCCGCGCCCAATATCAGGGCTATGGCGTAGGCCACATAAAGCGTTGCGGAAGCCTGTGAAAGCTGGGCCTCCATGCTGACGGAGAGCATTAAAACCACGACAAAGGCCGCTCCGGCATAAAACAGCGCGTGCCAGAAAGCGCAGTAAAGACGGTTTTTAAGAATCTTTTTTGAAATTTTGCGCAGCACCCAGGTAAAGATTCCCATGCCGATGCCGATAAAAAACAGTTTCTGCTCCACAAAGCCTCCAAAAGGATAGACGGAACGTCGGGCGCGACATTACGCGCGAGTTAGATTATACACATTACTATATCAATAAAGCAAATTAAAAAGCCGCCGCAAACGGCCCGAAAACGGCAGTTTGATTTACAAGCCGATAAATCCCCTTAAACTGGCGCAAAAACCGCCAAAACAGGCCTTTTGAAGGCAAATCAGGCAGGGTGACGGATTTGCTATTAATACATTTATATATACATTTAGAAAACTTCGGAAATCCGGCGGGTTATTTCTTTCCAAGACTTTTGGCCAGATTTTTGGCCAGCGGTCCGGCAATTTCGGCAAGCGCGTAAAAAGGTCCCGTAATTTCGGCCTGAACGAATTCCATGGACAGGCGGCTGATATTTACGGTTTGGCGGGCACGCTCCATTTCGGAGGAAAATACGGCCGCGCCATCATACACGCTGCCGGTTTTGGAAAAACCGGCAAGAAATTCGGCCGCCGAAAGGGCGTCACCGGACGCGGACAGCTCATCGGCGGCCTCTTTCTGCAAGGCAAGCTGGTGCAGGGCTTTTTTATAATTTCCGGCGGGCGAAAGGCGCGGCTCAATAACTTTTCCCGCGGCGGGCAAACGCCACAGGCGCAAAGGCTCGCGCCCGTACTGCGGCAGAAGGGACACGGCGTAGCAGACTGCTTTCCACGCGTCCAGCTTTTCCTGCGCGGCGCGCATGGCGGCAAAGGCCTGCTCCGGCGCAGTGCCGTCGGCAAGCATTTTCCGCACGGCGTCAAAATCTCCGGCGATAATTGCGCCCTGCGTTTCCAGAAAACCGTTTTTTATTCCAGCGTCGGCGATAGCATCGCGCGCCCTCTGCACGTCATGCATACGGCCCGCGAGCGATGCCGCGGCAAATTCCGCGCGGAACTGCCTGCGCGCGCCTTCAAGGGCCGAGGCCTCCTGCGCCGACAAATCCTTCCGTCCGGCAAAAGACGAAGCCGCCGAGCTGAAATACGCCGCCGCCTTCTGCGCCCGCCCGATAAGCTGTTCGCGCGGGGCGAAAACGTCCTGCAGAATCTGTGCCACGGTATGGCCCTGCACGACGGAGGAAAGCGTTTTGTCGCGCGCGGTTTCATCGTTCTGCAAAACGGCGGCGGAGTAGCGGTTTCCCGTCAGGCGGGAGGCTTCCTGCGCCTTGTCGTTTTCCAGTTCGCGCTCAAGCGAGCCCAGCCATTTTGCCGACGCGGCGCGTTCCCGCGCCACGGCCGAGGAATCAAGTTTCCAGTCGAAGGCGGGCAGTTCCACGGCCTTGCCGCCGCCCCTGTTGCCGCCGGAGGAAAGTACGCCGCCCTGTCCGCGCTGAGGCAGGTCCTCGCGGTTAAAGGCCTGATTGCCCTCGAAAATAAGGCGGCCCTGAAAAACCGCCTTCTCGTCGGAGGCCGAGCCCGCCGCCTTTTTCAGGTCGGCGACCAGTTCCTTGAAATGGCTTCTTATGCTCCAGTTGGAATGGACATTGCTTTCGGCCGCGCCGTTATAGTAATCGGCGGCTTTCTGCGGGTTTGCGCGTATCCATAAAATGAGAGAGGCGCGCAGCGCCGTCGGGTCCGATGACGGGTCGTAGGGCAGACTGTCGGGCAGAATGCCTCGGTCCATCATGGAATCGGCCAGCTTGCCCGCGAAAATCATGTCGGTTGCCAGCCGGTCGGCTATGGCCTCGCCCGACGGGGATACCGGCGCCGGCGGCTGCTGGGCGTTAACGCCGCAGGCAAGCGCCGCGCACAAAAGGGCCGCGGAAACAGCTGTCTTTTTTTGCATAGTTTAACAAAGCGCATAATGATTTTATATAATATTGAGTAAGAAGCATACGGGGGTTTCAATGAAAGAAAAGCAAGAAGAATTTTTCGTGCCCGGCAAGGACGGAAGAACCATAAAAATCCGCCCGCCGCGCATAGAGGATGCGCGCCGCATTCAGGTGCTGTATTCCGAAATATACGGCTCCAATTATCCGATGCCGATTATCTACGACAGGGACCGCCTGCTGGCCACAATAGCCAGTCCCGATTTCTTCTGGCTCGTCGGCGAAGATAACGGCAGGATAATAGGCAGCATCATGTACGAAATTGACCGTCCGCAGCACATGGGCAAGGCCCTCGGCGCGGTCGTTTCGCGCGAGTACCGCCAGCTGAACCTTGCAAACACCATGATGCGCCTGCTCCTAGACAAAATCACCGAGGCGGACCTTGCCGATATCGTCTACGCCGCCACGCGCACCATAACCACCGCGCCCCAGCACATGACGCTCAAACTGGGCTTTACGCCGCTTGGTATTTTCCCGAACGCCCACCGCGTGTTTGAAAGCGAAACGCACACCCTCGCCTGCCACCTAAATCCCAAGGCCTGGCACAAACGCCAGACGCCGGTGAGAATCCTTAAGGAAGTACTGCCCTTTTTCCAGCTTGCGCAGAAGGAACTGATGAAGCGCGGGCTCGATTTGGGAAAACCCGAAGTGCTGTCTGACTACGGCAGTCCCGCGCAGACAAAGGCGCTAAAGAAACCGCCTATCGAGTTCGAGATAATCCAGGCTCCCCACTTCGTCCAGAACCGCTACACAAAACTCAAGAAAAACGGCCCGTTCACCAACATCTACGTTCCCTTCCACGAAGCAAACATGCTGCTTGTTTCGCGCGACCAGAAAACCGAAATTTTCGTGCATCACGAAGACCTCGACCGCTACGCCGTCATCATGGGCGGCAGGACGGACGTGGAGGACGTTTCCCTGCTGTTTGAGAGCATCTCCATGGCGCTGACCCACACAAACACCAGCTACATAGAACTGCTCATAGACGCCTATTCCCCGCACGTGCAGTGGAACGCCATAAACTCGCGTTTCCTGCCGAGCGCATACTTCCCAGCCATGCACCTTGATAACGGCAAGCGCTGGGACTATATAGTTTTTTCGCGCTCCTTCCAGATGCTCGATTTCCGCAATGTCACGCTCATACCGGGCTTTCGCGGTTTTCTGAAAGCGTACATGAAAATATGGCGCGACATATACGTAAATTCCGCATTCAAGAGGCCGCTGAAATGACCGACTTCGCAGATCCCCTGCAGACCCCTCTGCCGAAAAACAGCGCGGTAAACCGCCTTATAGAAGCCGCGCCGTTCGAGCGAGTGAACGAAACCGACGCGCTGTTTATGCAGGCCATGCGCGAGGCGGCGCGGCATCACATAAAGCACTGCGCCATATTCCGCAATCTGTGGGAAAACGAAGGTTTTACGCCGGAGATGTTAAAGACCCACGCAGACCTTGAAAAAATGCCTTTCATCTTTGTGGCGGCCTTTAAGCAGCGGCACATAACAAGCACTAAGGATGAGGACGTTGCGCTGGAACTTACCTCCAGCGGCACGACGGGGCAGAAAAGCCGCATCGTGCTCGACCGCACGTCGCTTGACCGCGTGCGGCGCATAGCGTGGCAGTGCTTTAACGGCCTCGGCATGACCGACCCCGAGCAGGAGGCCGACTGCCTGTGCTTTACCTACGACCCCGCCGCCGCGAAAAACCTCGGCACCGCGTTTACCGACAAACTGCTTACCGGCCTTACAAAGCGCGGCGAGATTTTTTACGCCATCCGCTGGGACGATAAAAAGCAGTCCTTCTATTTTGACCTCGACGGCGCGGCCGAGGCTTTAAGCCGCTTTGAAAAACGCGGCCGCCAGACGCGCATCATCGGCTTTCCCGCCCACGCGCTGGCTTTGTGCGAACTGTACAAAAAACGCTTTGGCCGCGACGCGCGGCTAAATCCCTCAAGCTGGGTTATTACCGGCGGCGGCTGGAAGGACCAGCAGGACCGCGCGGTGGATAAGCAGCAAATGCGCGCGCTTATAGCAAAATCGCTCGGCCTTGAAACGGCCAAGGTGCGCGACATGTTCGGCATGGTCGAACACGGCGTGCCCTACATAGACTGCCCGCACGGCGAGTTCCATATACCCGTCTACGGGCGCGTGCTCGTGCGCCATCCGGCCACGCTTGAACCGCTTGAATTCGGCCAGACCGGCCTTTTGCAGTTCATAACGCCGTACCTGACCAGTTATCCGTCCATATCGCTTCTTACAAGCGATTTCGGCACTGTCCTGCCGCAGTGTTCCTGCGGCATGAAGAGCCCCGTCATGCGCGTGCTGGGCCGCGCGGGCGTTACCAAAATGAAAGGCTGCGCGATAGCGGCCTCCGCACTTTTATGATACACGACACCTACCTTTTCGGCGTTTCATCAAACAGAAAAACGCCGTGGACCCCCGCCGACATTGCCGCCGTCTTTAAGCAGGCAGCGGCGGCCTCCTCCAAAATCCGCGAACTGCCTTCGGCCGAAATCATCGCCGTCCTAGACGCCGCGGGGAAACTTTTTACAAAGGGCGGGCGCTACTATAAAAAAGCGTTCGACCATCTGTGCCAGACCGTACCTTTTTCAAAGGAAGCCATAGAAGCCACGCTGGCCATAATCCCGACGATACTTGCAAAGGCCGAACTTGAAAAACGCCTGCGGCTTGAGCTCGGGCTCGAAGGCATGATGGACCGCTGTCCCGTGCGCTACGGCTACGACGGTTTTCTTACCGCCGCGCCAAAGGGCGTTGTGCTGCACGTGGGCGCGGGAAACGTTTTTCTGGGGGTAGTGGACTCGCTTGTAATGGGCCTGCTTACTAAAAACGTCAACGTGGTAAAGACGGCGACAAACGGCTCGGCCTTCGCCGTACTGTTTGCGCAGGCGCTTAAAGAGGCCGACGAAAAAGGCATAGTTTCCGGCTCGGTAGCCATACTTAGCTGGCCGGGCGGCTCGACGGATATTGAGGAAAAAGCCACCTCCCTTTCCGACATAGTGCTGGTCTGGGGCGGCGCGGCGGCGCAGGAGGCGTACAAGAAAATAGCCCCCGCCTCCGTCACCGTTCTGGGCTTTGGCCCCAAGGTTAGCATGGGCGTGGTGACAGAGAAAAACCTGCTCGGCCGAGGGCTGGAATATTCGGCCGGACGCGTGGCCCGCGACGTTGGCACATGGGATCAGGCTGCCTGCGCCTCCCCGCATACGCTTTACATAATTTCGCCGGAAATGAAAAAAAGCCCCACCCTGCAAAAAGAGTATCTGCAGAAAATCACGGAAGCGTTTAACGCCTTCGCCAAAAAAATGCCGCAGGGCCGCCTTTCGCCCGACGAGCAGGTGGAGATAACCAAAGCCCGCGAGCTGGCAAAAATAGACCGCGCGTCGGGCACGGCGCAGAGCGCGTCGTCATTTCCCGCGACCTCGTGGACGGTGATTTTTGAAGACGACCCCGCGTTCCGCGTGTCTCCCTTAAACCGCGTGCTCTACATAAAATGCGTGGAAAAGCCCGAGGAAGTTCTTAAACAGATGATGCCTTTCAAGGGCTATATCCAGACGGTCGGCATAGCGGGTTCCCTGCGCGAACGCCAGCGGCTTGGCAGACTTTTTGCCAAGGCGGGCATAGCGCGCGTAACAAGACTCGGCGACATGCTTGAAGCCCCCGCCGGTTCCCCGCACGACGGCATGTTCCCGCTTTCACGCCTTGTCAACATTATCGGCATCGAGGGCAGGCCGTCGCAGTCGGACAAGCTGTCGGAGATAGTGGAATTCGCGCGCAACAAAAGTCCTTTTTATAAAAAGCACTATCGCGGCGCGAAGCAGGTTTATTCCATAGAAGATTTCCGCACGCTGCCCCTGCTTGATAAAAACCACATTCTGGCCAACACCCCGCCGGAAAGCTACGAAATGTTCACGGGCCCGCTTACGGGCGGCGTATATTTCGCAAGCGGCGGCTCGACGGGCAGTCCGAAATATATTTTTTACGACTCGCAGGAATACGGCAATGTCTGCCGCGCGCTGGGCTTTGCAATGGCCAGCGCGGGACTTGGCCCCGAGGACAGGGCGGCTAACCTGTTCGTGTCGGGCAATCTGTGGTCGAGCTGGCTGTCGGTCGAAAAGGCTTTAAGCCGCACGAAGGCCGTTTCCATACCGCTGGGAAGCGCGCTTCCCATGGAGACAATCCTTCACTACCTGCACGAATTTCAGGTAACCGCCATAATCGGCCTGCCGTCCTTTCTGCTTAAAGTGGCCGAGGCGGTCTACGAGTCCAAGGGCAAATATTCCTTCCCCCTGCGCTACATTTTCTACGGCGGGGAATATGTGGGACCGGCGATGGCGAAGTATTTCAAATCGGTGTTTCCGGGCGTGCACATACACTCGGCCGGCTATGCCACGGTAGACGCGGGCGTGCTGGGTTTTCAGTGCCCGCACTGCAAAAACGGCGTGCACCACCTGATGAAAGAAGACCAGTTCCTTGAAATTCTGGACCCCGACACAATGGAACCCGTCGAGGACGGCGAAGTGGGCGAACTGGTCACCACGGTGCTCAACAAACGCCACATGCCCATAATCCGCTTCAGGCTCGGCGATCTGGGCCGCTGGCTTCCGCCGTGTCCCTGCGGGCGGCAGCAGCCGCTTTTCGAGATTCTTGGCCGGTGCGACGACCGCATACATGTGGGCGGCGCGCATCTGTTTGTAAACGACCTGCAGACCGCAATCGAGGAAGTGCCGGGCCTCAGCTTCAATTTTCAGGTCGAGATAACCACCCGCGAGCACCGCGAGGTGCTTATAATCCGCGTGGAGACAAACGCCGACGGCCACACCCCCGCGCAGATGAAGAAATTCAGCGAACAGCTTATGAAGGCCATACGCCGCAACTGCGACGACCTCGTTTACGTTCTCGACCACGAGTGGATGCACCCGCCGGAAATAGCCATACTGCCGCCGGGCGCAATACCGCGCGTACAGCGCACGGGCAAGATAAAAAAGGTTCTGGACAAGAGGATACAGCTATAACCCGCGCCGACCCCGTGTCCGCCCTGCGCGGCAAAACAGTCTTCATTACGGGTTCGGACAAGAACGCCGGAAAGACCACTTTCCTAAATTACGCCCTTGCCCGCGCAAGACAAAGCGGACAGGCGGCGTACCTTACAATCGGCGTGGACGGCGAAAAGCGGGATTTGATTTTCGGCCACCCCAAGCCGCGCATAACGGCGGAAGCGGGCGATTTGCTGGTGACCACGGAATCGATGCTCGCGGCAAGTCCCGCCCTCTTTTGCATGGAGGACCTTTTTTCCGGCTCCACCGTGCTTGGCCGCCTTGTTCTTGCAAAGGCCCTGCGCGGCGGGTTTATTGAACTTGTCGGGCCGGAGACAAATTCCCAGCTTGCCGCCGCGCTTGAAAAGATACGGGCAAGGGGGGAGAGCCGCACGGTGTTTATCGACGGCGCGGTAAACCGCCTTACCCAGCTTGCGGCGGCAAAGGACGCGTGCTTTGTATACGTAATGCCGGTTGAAAAGGCGCGGCTTGAAGCCGCGCTTGATAAAATCCGCCTGCTTATTTCGCTGTCTGATACCGGCACGGACGCCCCGCCGAACGCAGTGCGGTTTGACGGCGCGCTTACGCAGGAAAAGCTTAAAACCCTGCCGGAAGGCGACGGACCGATACTGCTTGAGGATTTCACAAAGGTTTTTCTGGACCTGCGCCAGTGGCGCAAACTGACCGGCAAGCGAAAAGTGTTTTTCAAAAACACCTTACGGCTGGAGTTTATAACCGTGAACCTTAAAGACCTGACAGCCGAGGAATTCCGCACGGCGGCGCGCGGCATAGCGCCTGAAAAAATACTTTTTAATCCCTACGGAGCCGACGTATGATGCAGGCCCGCGCCTTTGCGCAGTTCGACCACTTTTACGCCCTCTACCGCCCGCTTACGCCAATGGGAAGGCGGGAGCGCGACCGGCTGGAATTTTTCACCGACAAAAACCGCCTTGAGCGCGAATATGACGGCATAGAACTGTTTGCCGATTTTCTTAAAAAACAGCCGCAGAAGGCAGAGCAGGCAAAATACTTTCTGCGCCAGATTTCGGCGGTGGATGACCCCGCGCGCGGCAAGTTCGACTCGCCCGACATTTTCCTTTTTAAGCGCCTTCTGCATAACTCAAAACGGCTTTTCGCCCTGCTGCCCGCAAAACTGCGCGCGCACATTAACGCCTACTGGCAGAGCGACGCCCTGCTTGCGCTTTTAAGCAAGGGCGGCGACGGACCGGAGAGCTTCCACCTGTCCGAAAAATATTCCCCCGCGCTGGCCGCAGTAAGGGCGAAAATAACCGAAACCGACGCGGCCTCGGCGGCAATAAAGCAGGCACTGCACGCCGAACTGCAAAAAAAATATAACCTCGATTTCCGCTTCCGCTCCTTTGTTCTTGTACCGGCCGAGCAGGCAAAACCGCTTTACGGTCTGCCCTGCCTGTTTGTGGAACCGTATGACAATCTGAGCATGACCGTGCGGCCCGTATACGGGCAGGATTTTCTTGCTCTGGCGCAAAAACGCGACGAACTGGCAACAATTGAAAAAAAGGAAGAGAAAGCCGTTTTGTCCGCCATTTCAAAAAAAATAGCGGAGGCGGCAGACGAGATAAGCGGCTATATAAATGCCGTAACCGCCGCCGACGTGCTGCTTGCCAAGGCCGAAATGACGCGGATGCTTGCCCTTTCCCGCCCGCGAATGCGCGACGAAGACGCGGCCATTGAAATTGCAAACGGCCGGCTTCCGGCCGTGGAGGAAGCGGCGTTAAAGCGCAAGCTCAAATACCAGCCGCTAAACTGCGCGCTGAATGAAAAGGTAATCCTTATCCACGGCTCGAACATGGGCGGCAAGACCGTGGCTTTGCAGACAATTACACTGCTTCAGCTTGCTGCCCAGCACGGCTTTTTTGTTCCGGCGGAAAAGTTCTCCGCGCCGCTCGTGCGCGAGGTGTGCTGCATAGGCGAAGGCTCGGACGCGCCCGTGCAGGGGCTCAGCAGTTTCGGGCTTGAGATGTTTTCGTTTACGCAGGCTTTTTCCGGCGCGCGCGGGCGCACGCTTTTCGTGCTGGATGAATTTGCCCGCACGACAAACTCGCGCGAGGCGGCGGCCCTGCTTTCCGCCGTGGCCGAAGCCTTCGCGGCAAAAAAAGGCGCGCGAGCGATTATGTCCACCCACTTTGGCGGCATAAGGACAAAGCGCGATACAGGCTTTTACAGGATGCGCGGCTTTGACCGCGCCGCCTTTGAAAAGTATTTCGCGGGTCAGGCGGGCGAAAGCCTTGAACAGCGTCTGCGCACGATAAACCGCTTCATGCGCTATGAATTGATTCCCGCCGACGATAAAACTAGAATATACGATGCCGTCGCGGTGGCGGCCGTTCTGGGCGTTGATAAAGCCATAATATCCGCCGCCGAAAAATATATGGAGGCTCCCGATGAAGAGCAAATTAGGCCTGTCCCGCACGAAAATAGCCGGGACAAGAAAACTGGCCGATAAGATTGTCGCGCCGGTACAGAAATTTATAGACAAACATACCACGGCAACCGTCGAACGCGCAACCCTGCGCCTTATGGGCGCGGACCTTGCAGACAAAGACGGCGTGCCCGTTCCAAATCTCGTAGTGGAACGGCTGAAGGACAAAATCCCCTCCGGCCTTTCGCGCTATTACGTAAACGCCCTGCTTAAAACCGGCAAGACACCGGAAGAGCTCAACCGCGCAATCGCCGACGGCCTCGATATTTCATCGCTTGAACTGGTCGGGCAGGAGCACATAGCCGCAAAGGGCGCGGAGCTTGTGCAGTCTTTCGACAAAAAAGTTTCCGCAAACGTCGCCCACAGAAACGCGAAGCTTGAGCAGTACAAGGCGGCCATAAAGTCGCCTATGCTCTACGTCATCGTGGCGACGGGCAATATTTACGAGGACGTAAAACAGGCGCAGGCCGCCGCCGTGCAGGGCGCCGATGTCGTCGCCGTAATCCGCACAACCGCGCAGAGCCTGCTTGATTACGTGCCCTTCGGCGCGACCACGGAAGGCTTTGGCGGCACTTACGCCACGCAGGAAAATTTCCGCATAATGCGCAAAGCGCTCGACGAGGAAGGAGAGCGGCAGGGCCGCTACATACGCCTTGTAAACTACGCCTCCGGCCTGTGCATGCCCGAAATAGCCGCCATGGGCGCTATCGAGCGGCTGGACATGATGCTTAACGATTCCATGTACGGCATACTGTTCCGCGACATCAACATGTACCGCACCTTCGTGGACCAGAATTTCTCGCGCATGATCAACACCCGCGCCGACATCATCATAAACACCGGCGAGGACAATTACCTTACCACCTCCGACGCCGTTGAAAAGGCGCACACCGTACTGGCCTCCCAGCTTATCAACGAACGGTTTGCAAAAAACGCCGGCATGCCTGAAAGGCTTATGGGTCTGGGTCACGCCTTCGAGATGAACCCCGACATTAAAAACGGCTTTCTGCTTGAGCTTTCGCAGGCTCTCATGGCGCGCGAAATATTCCCCAATCACCCGCTGAAATACATGCCGCCCACGAAGTTCATGACGGGCAACGTGTTCAAGGGCTACGCCATGAACACCATGTTCAATTTCGTGTCCAAGGCGACTGGCCAGTCCATACACCTGCTGGGCATGCTCACCGAAGCCATACACACGCCCTACATGCAGGACCGCTTCCTCGCCATACAAAACGCCGCGTATGTGATGAACAACATGTGCGATTTCATGGACGAAGTGGAATATAAAAAGGACGGCATCGTGGCGACGCGCGCAAGACAGGTGCTCGACGAGACTTCAACCTTCCTTACGGCCGTGGCGGAAAAGGGCCTGTTCGATTCCATAGAACAGGGCATGTTCGCCGACATAAAACGTCCCAAGGACGGCGGCAAGGGACTGGACGGAGTGTACGAAAAGGGCTCCGGCTACTGGAACCCGTTTGAAAGCTATTTAAAAGAATCGCTCGGCATTTCCCGCGGGAGGAGAAAATGATAGTAAAACCTTACGGCGACACCCTTAACGACGGCGCGATGCAGCTGTCTTTCACCCTGCCGGTAAAATGCTCCGGCAAGGCCAAGGAGGCCGCGCGGCTGTTTGTGGCGGGGCTTGGTTTCAAGAAGTGCGAAATTGTCGAGGCCGCGCCGCTTTCCGACGGCTTTACCTTTTTTGTTGCCTACGCTAAGACCGACGCCGGCATCGATTATGACAAGGTGGAATACGCCGAGGCCGTGGAAAATTTCATGACCATGGACCAGACCGACGCCTTCATAAAGGAAAACTTCGGGCGCAAGCTGGTTGTGGTTGGCGCGTGCACAGGCACAGACGCGCATACCGTCGGCATTGACGCAATTATGAACATGAAGGGCTACAATCACCACTTCGGCCTTGAACGCTACCAGATGCTTGAAGCGCACAATCTGGGCGCGCAGGTTCCCAACGAGAAAATAATCGAATACGCAAAACAGGTAAACGCCGACGCTATTCTGGTTTCACAGATTGTCACCCAGAAAGACATACACGTGCAGAACCTGACAAACCTAATTGAACTGCTTGAGGCGGAAAAACTGCGCGACCGCTTCGTGGTGGTGGCCGGCGGCCCCAGAATCAGCAACAAGCTGGCGCTTGAGCTGGGCTATGACGCGGGTTTCGGCACCGGCAGTTACGCCGACCATGTGGCTACGTTTATTGTGCGCAAGCTAAAGGAGCGCAAACGCGTTTAGCGCACGGCGGGAAATATTGGTTCGCTTATGCAAGAGGCGGCCATGCCCATAACGGGCATGGCCGCTGTTTTTGCGAACTCAACCCAATAATTAGCATAATCAGAGAATCGACTTTCTTAGGAGACACTATGGTTGAACCAAATATCGAGGAATTTCATAAATCTCTAGGTGAAGAGCTTTTAGTCGTTCAGAATAGAGTTAGAAATTTGATAGGGTCTGTCCATTGGGGAGAGGAGGGTCGGTATAAAGAAATTTTAGTACAAAATTTTCTTCGTAAATATCTACCAGAAGATATTGGTATAGGAACAGGTTTTATAATTGCACCAGATAATACATGCTCACATCAAATCGACATTATTCTCTATCAGAAATCAGGCAAGCTATACTTTAAAGAGGGAGATTTTATTATTTGCCCTCCAAAACCTGTTTTAGGCATTATTGAAGTAAAAACAACTCTAAAGTCCGATACACTTGCTGAGACTATCCAAAAATCAACATTCAACGCAATGCTCGTAAACATGACACAAGAACGCAACCCTAAGGAGCATTATCGAGATTTTTTTAATGGAGTATTTTCATTCAATGACTTTGATGGGGACATAGCAAACTCTCTAACAGCAGCCATGGATAATTGCAACCTACGCGTCATAAATTCACTTCCAATTGGAAGTGAACATTATAACGAAGTAAAAAAAATATCAGGGGTAGATATCTTTCAATTTATTAATAATTCCATTATTATCAAACGGAATGATGGATATTATCAATATGATTTAAAGGACGTTGCAATTTCAGCCTTTGCCGCCGTTCTGACTAAAACGATTGGTATACATCTATCAGAATCAGAAATTAATAAAGTATTTCCTCAATTCAGCGGTAATTCTCGGTTGATATATAAGTATCAAAAATAGGTTATATAAAATATCCGACTATGAATTAATGGTAGACACCTGACTTTAATTACATAGTCTGCGCCGTACTACGGGAAATATAGTTTCGCTTATGCAAAAGGCGGCCATGCCCCCCCATAACGGGCATGGCCGCTTCTTTATTTGGACAAGGCAATTCGCCCCATAGGCACACAGATAAAGCTATACAGCAGGTAAATTGCGGCAGTACGGTTATCCGGCGGAGGCGTCCTGATGGAAAGGACACTGCGTCCAGTCATAATCGCCGTCGGCGTTCATTATGCAGTTGTCGCGGTTGTCGCAGTTCATGCCGACCAGAACCCGCCTGACCGGAAAGGAATCCTTCCCCTCGTACACCGGCTTATATTCCTTCAACAGGTTTACCTCGCGCTTGGCTTTTTTGCACAGCACGGTCTCTATCTCTATTTCATTAGGCACAGGCGCCATATAGCCCCCAAAGATACGGCACTAAACAAAACGGTTTTTGCTTCCGCCGCTAAGGAAGGCGCACGGCTTCAATTTCATAATCCGCGCCGCACTGCGGGCCGTCAAAACGCCACAGGGCGCGCCAGCGGGCAAGCATATCATCGGTAAAGCGGCAGCAGGGTTTGGGAATCGCGGCCTTGAGTTCGGCGGCAGAGCGCGAGGGCCGCACGGTCTGCGCCGCTGGCGCGCGCAAAAAAGCGCGGAACGCGTTATGCGTCAGACCGTGGCATTTAAGCGCGGGCTTAAAATGAAAATTGCGGCAGGATACCACGCCAAAACCACATTCCCCCAGCAGGCTCGAAATACCCTCTTTTGAAAAAAAGAATATATGCCCGCCGTGGCGGGTGCGGAAGGCGCGGCCGTGTTTGCGCCACAAAATTATATTGGGCAGTAAATCTACTGGGCCGTTAGGCAGGCAAAGGCGCAGGCGTCCGCCTGGGCGCAGAACGCGCCTGAATTCCCGCAACGTGCAGGACGGAGAACGCATGTGCTCGATAATGTTGTTTGCGTGAATGAAATCGGCCGAGGCATCGTCAAAAGGCAGAACTCCGGCGGGCGCGGCGGAAAAATCGACGTTATTTACGGCCTTTGCCACGGAGCAGGAGATTTGGGAAAACTCGGTACCGCCGACGCGCCAGCCGCTTTCCTCGCGCACTCCGGCCGCCATGGTGCCGATAGCCCCGCCGATATCGAGAAACACCCCGTCGCCCGCAAGCGTTTTAAGGTATTTGCCAAGACGGCGGCCCTTGTAAAAATCCTTCCAGTATTTTTTTATGAAATCGTCGTAATAGGCGGGCGGGTAGCAGGCGGATAATTCCTCGCCCGACGGCATTGGCGCGACAAACGCGCTGCCGCATTTACCGCACAGCAAAACGGATTTTTCATTTCCCTCGGACAGCAGAACACGACACACAGCATCGGACTTCCCGCCGCAGCAGTAGCAGTCCATACATTCCCCCCGGAATGAATTAACAACACTGAAAATCTATCACTTTTCCGAAGAGATTCCAAATTGTAATCAGAGAACGGGTTTCTGGGAGAGGACGGTATCGTAGGCGGCTTCGTAACGGATTGAGACAGCCTTCGTGCCGCCCGCCGCGACGGCCGCGGCGTGGGCCGCCGCGCCCAAAGCGGCGCAGGCTGAAGCGTCGGCCGCCAGAGCAAAGACTTTCGCAAACATATCGGCCGGATTTTCGGGGTTAAACAGCACGACGTTTTCATTGTCGCGCAAAAACTGGTAGTCGCGCAGAGCGGTGTCGGGCGCAAGGCAGGGCCGGCCGGCAAACATGGCCCGTAAAAGCAGGCCGTCACCGTCGGCCACGGCGGCGTGTATGTACAAATCCGCCCCGCTGAACCAGGCCTGAAAATCGCGGTCGCCGCTTATAACGCGCACGCGCGCATGCAGACCGCTGGCATCCACAAGGCGGTAAAGGCGCGCGGCCGAAGATTCCCCGCAGGTGATAATACTGGCAATATCGGGCCGCGCGGCACAAAGGCCGGATGCTCCGGCCACGCTTCTTGCCACAATGCTTACGGCACGGTCCGGGCAATGGGTGTAAACAAGAAAGCTGTTTTCCATGTCCGCCAGAAAGCGCACCCGCAGTCTTTTAGCCGGAGAAAAACCGTATTCCTGCTCCTCCATGGCGTGAGGAATCACTATGACGGATTCGGGCGCAAAGCCCATTTTCTCAACAAGAAATTCCCGTTCGTACTGCTCGTCGCACACGACAAGACTCTCGCGGCGGCGGCGCAGTTTTTCGGTAAAAAAGCGCAGAAAGCCCGTATCGGCCGCGTCATCTAAAGTAAGCAGTACGCGGCAGCGGCTGTAAATGCCAGATGAAGACGCCAGCCCCGCGCAGTCGAAACCGAAAGCGTGCACAATGTCGGGCCGCAGGCGGTCAACAAGCGCGCGCAGGGCCTGAGCGCTGCCGTCCAGCGGAAATACCGACGTACGCCCCAGAAGGCCGGTATCGCTGCCGTCAGAGCAGGCCACTCCGGCAACGGCGTAGCTGTCACGCGAAACGTTTTGCAGCAGCATACGCAGCGTGCGCAGATAAGCGCCGCTTTCGACGGAGGGCATCAGGTACAGTATCTTCATGCGGAGGGTATAAACAGACAGGGGCCCGCCTTAAAAGCGGGCCCCTGCGGTATGGTTTTATTTGCTGTAGAACTTTTTGATTGCGGAGCAGACCCGCTCGACCTGCTCGCGGGAGAGTTCGGGAAACATCGGCAGCGACAGCACTTCGGCGGTCAGCTTTTCCGTGTTGGGGTAGTCGGAGGCCTTGAAGCCCAGATGCGCGTACACCGGCTGGCGGTAAAGGGCGAGGGGGTAATAAATGGCATTGCCGATTCCCTGCTCCTTAAGATAAGCGGCCAGTTCGTCGCGGCGGGGGGCCTTTATGGTGTAAACGTAGAAGGACTGTCCCGAACCTTCCGGCGTAAGTTTGTGCGGGGTCACGGGCAGGCCTTTAAGACCTTCGTTATAAAGGGCGGCAACCGCGCGGCGTTTGGCCGTCCAGTCCTTGAGGTGGCGGAGTTTTACGCGCAGCAGAGCGGCCTGCACGTCGTCCATGCGGAGGGTGGAACCCTCGAAGCCGTATTCGTAGGCCTTGTCGAGCTTGCGGCCGCAGTGGCGCAGGCTCATGGCGGCCTTGGCTACTTCCTCGTTATTGGTGGTAACCGCGCCGGCATCGCCGCAGGCGCCGAGGTTCTTGCTGGGGTAAAAGCTGAAAGCGCCGGCGTCGCCGATGCTGCCGGTCATCTTGTCGCCGACATGCGCCAGATGCGACTGGGCGCAGTCCTCAATGACCTTGAGATTGTGTTTGCGGGCAATGGCCATTATCGCGTCCATGTTGGCGGGATAGCCGTAAATGTGCACGGGCAGGATGGCCTTGGTCTTTTTGGTTATGCGCTTCTCTATTTCGGCGGGATTGATGTTTCCGGTCTCGTAATCCACATCGGCGAAAACGAACTTCGCGCCGGTAAGGGAAATGGATGAGGTGGTGGCGATAAAGGTAAACGGGGTCGTGATTACTTCGTCGCCGTGGCCGATGCCGCAGGCGCCGAGGGCTATCTGCAGGGCGGCCGCGCCGGAACCGCAGGTAACGCAGTATTTGGTGCCGATAAGCTGGGCAAATTCCTTTTCGAAGGCTTCATTTTCAGGGCCGAGAATCCATTTCATGGATTCCAGCACGCCAACCACGGCCTTGTTGATTTCCGGCTGTATGGCCTGATGCTGAAGTTTAAGATTGAACAAAGGTATCGGTGCTTCCTTGGTATTTGCGCTCATAAGGCTCCCATTGGACTGGATTGAACTGCACAAACTGCCTATATACTAATTTATAATATCTGCGCCGCTCTGCCAAATTGGCAAAGGCGCGTCAGACCGTCACTACCAGCATCATAAACACGAAATAGACAAGCATTACCACCGCGCCCAAAGGCAGGGCGACGGAGGCCCATTCGCGGCTCTTTATATTGAGCTTGGACGCGCTTATGATATTTGGAATATTGCCCGGTATCAGCATGCCGCCCGATATCAGCAGACCCATAAGGATATAGGTGATTTTACCGTCGCTCATGGTGGGCACTATTTCGGCGGCGGCAAGGGTGGCGTTATCGAGTACGGCGGAAAGCGAGTTGAGCCAGAAAAGCTGCCATTCGGGCAGGCTTACAATGGTAGCCTCGGCAAGCGGGCGCAGGCCCGCGCCCAGAAACACCAGCGCCATTACGAAAATGTACACCTTGCCCGCGCGCAGGATTATATCCTTTACGCTTTCGCGCTCGGAAGTGCGCAGGCCGCTGCGCTTTACCGCGTCGCCATGATTCATAGAGGCCAGCAGGGACATGAAAAACACGCCCGGCACAACCCATACGCCTATCTTTTTAAGCAGATAAAAGAAATCGGCGTTATGCGGCGCGGCGCGCAGTTTCGACACCACAATGGTGGATAAAGGTTCACCCAGCGGGGTAAGCGCGGCGCCGAGCCCTATGGCAAAGCAGGCGTATATAACAAGCCGCACCTCGTACTTGCGGTCAAGGTTTAACGCACTCACGACCTCGGTAAGAACCAGCGCGGCGATAATGGCCGTAATCACGCTGGAAAGAATACCCAGCATGAATACTATCGTAAAAATCGCGACAGGCAGGCCGACAAGTTTTACGAATTTGCCGGTATATGTCCTTATATAGTCGCGGCTTGCGCGGAAAAAGAAACCTATTATCAGCACAGCCAGCGAAATAAGCAAAGGTTCTCGGAAAGCCTCATGCACCAGATGCCCGCTCCACACGCCGGAAACCGTCGCGGCGGAAAGGCCCATCATCAGCAGAAAGGCTTCCAGCTGTTCCTCGACCCGTTTCACGGAAAAGGGCAGGAACAGCACAAGTATCATTATAAGGGCGAGTCCGCCCGTGGTTATATAGCCGCTGAACATAGTATAAGTTTAAGGAATTTTTTAAGATATGTACACAGGCGGAGGACACCATGAAAAAATACAGGACCGGCGTACCGGCCATGCTGGAAGCGCTAAGAAAAGCCTATCCCGACGCGGCGACCCAGCTGCATCACGCAAATCCATTTCAGCTTCTCGTGGCAACAATACTTTCAGCCCAATGCACCGATGAGCGCGTAAACAAAATAACCCCCGCGCTGTTTAAGCGTTTTCCAGACCCCGCCGCCTTTGCAAACGCGCGGCCGGAGGATGTGGAGGAAGCCATACGCTCGACCGGCTTTTTTCACGGCAAGGCAAAGTCCATAATGGAATCGTCAAAAATGATACTTGAACGCTTTGGCGGGAAAGTGCCGAGGGATATGGACAGCCTGCTTTCCCTGCGCGGCGTGGCGCGCAAGACGGCAAATGTTGTCATGGGCGCGGCCTTTGGCGTGGCAAGCGGCGTGGTGGTGGACACCCATGTAAAAAGGCTGGCCGTAAGGCTGGGCCTTTCAAAAAACACGGACCCCGTAAAAGTAGAACTGGACCTTATGCGCCAACTGCCCAAGGAAAGCTGGATAGATTTTTCAAACCAGCTTGTGCTGCACGGCCGCAGGGTATGCAAGGCCATAAAGCCGCTGTGCTCGGCCTGCCCGCTGGCTGCGGCCTGCCCCAGAAACGGCGTAAAAAAAGCGGGCTGATTTACCCCGGCGGCACGGCAAACACTGTACCGAACAGACGCAGAATGTTTTCAGGACATGAAAAAGGAGCGGCCTTGGCCGCTCCTTTTTTGCTGTCAGATTTTTATGCCCCGCGCTTACTTTTCTCCGGCGGTTTTTGTTTCGGGCCTGGCGGTTTTAACCGCTTTTTTGGCGCGCGCCGCTCTTGGCGCAGCAGCCTCGTTCTTTTCGGCGGCAGGCTTTACGGCCGCGCTTTCTTCGGCGGGTTTTGCCTCCGTCCTGACGGCTTTGGCCGATTTTTTCGCGCGGGATTTTACCGCGCCCTTTGCGGCGGCGGAGGTTTCAGTCTCGTCGCCCTGTACTGCGGCATCGGCGGATTTTGCCGTGCGCGTTTTTCTGCGCGTTATGGAAAAATTCCTCAGATATTTTCCGGCGTCGTAACCGAAAAACCGCAGTACGCCTTCGGAGAGCGCGTAGGCGATTTTTTCGCGGTAGGCCGCGCTTGCCAGCAGGTATTCATGCTCGGGCAGAATCAGATACGCGTTTTCAACCAGTATGGCTGGCATCTGGGTCATGCGCGCGACAAGGTAATCGCCGTAGCGCATCCCCTCGTCTGGCAGGGGCAGACGGCGGCGGTAAGCCGCCGCGACCGAGCGGGCAAGTCCCAGACTGGCCGGGTGGTAATAATAAATCTGAAAACCGCGCGCCCTTGCGTAGGGGTCGGCGCCGTCAGCTATGGCGTTGCTGTGTATGCTGATGAACAGGTCCCCGCCAGCGGCGGCGGCAATTTTGGGCCGCGACTTAAGCGGCACGTTCTCGTCGCCCTTGCGGGTGAAAATAACCTGCGCGCCCAGCTTTTCAAACGCGTAGCCCACATCCTTTGCAATGGTCAGGTTCGACGCGGCCTCCGTAAGACCGGAAGGGCCTATGGCTCCGTCGGTGGGATAGCCGTTTTTAGTCGAATGGCCGGGGTCCAGCACAATCTTTATTCCGGCAAGCGGACGGCGGCCTTTTTCCGGCAATGGCGGACGGCGCAGGGTGATACCGGCGGTTCCGCCGTCGTAGGAAATATCGTAGCCCCACAGCTTCATGCCGGGGTTCAGGCGTATGCGGACAACGCAGGTCTGCTCGTCGGGCTGGGACCAGCGCACGTCATGGACGAATGTATCCGACGAACTGTATACAATCCAGTTGGTATGGTTGTGGCAGTAATAAAATTTCACGTCCAGCCCGTTTTCCGAGGAAGTTGCCTCATAGGGCACGTTCTGGGAAAGAAGGACAGTGGCGAGCGTGCCGTCGGGGCGGGCGATGGTTTCAATGTTGCCCATTTCGGCCGAGGGCGCGGCATAGCCGGAGGCGCTGTCGGCACGGGCGGCATCAACCCAGCCGCTTTCGGAGGGGCTCAGACGCAGGCGCACCCTGCCGTTCATTCTGGCGTCGGCGACGGCAAGCTGGCCCTCCTGCAGAAACATTCTGTAGCCCGCGCCGTTTGCGCCGGTGCGCAGGCCCGTTCCGTCGGCGTTGATGCGCACTATCTCGCTTTTGCCGGTGACGCTTAACGTCGCGTCGGAGTAGGCCGAGGCCACGCCGCCGTTTTTACGCAGCCTGAAAAGCAGTTTTTCGCCTGAAAGCTGAACGCCGTCGGGTATTTCAAGCGAGCCCTCGTAATGGCCGGCATAGGTTTCGCGCAGAGGCGTTTCGCCCTTAATGCCGTTTACCGACACCGTAACCTGCGCGCCCGGAGTGCCGCGCATGGAAACGGGCAGCCAGTCACCCGCGCGCAGGCGAGCATCGTCCTGCGGGGCGAGGCTGTCCACGTCGATTCCTATCTGTCCGGCGGGCAGGATAAAGGGCGGGTGGGAAGCGACGGAAACGGTCCGTTTAAGCGAAGCGCTTGTCCTGCCGCTGTAATCCAGACTGAAAACGAAAGTGCCTGTCGAGACCGGCAGATAGGCTATGAAGGTTCCCGTTTTGAACAGCTTTACGCGGGTTCCGTTTATGGTCAGTCTGCCTTTGCCGTCGGGCGCCTGACCGAAAATGAACATTTTTGAAATTTCCGGCAGTTTCTGCCCTTCATAAGGGTAGGAGACGGAAAGTTTTCCGGCGGCGAAAGCTGGAGCCGCGCAGACAGCCAAAGCAAGACCTAAAATTGTTTTACGCACAGTACCTCCGAGTTGCACCGGTCATGCCGGTACGAATGGAGATTTTATATTTTTGGCCTGAAGGCGGGCAATAATATAGAATTTTTTTATGAAGACATTTATTCCATTTGCAATACTGCTGGCCGCACTGCCCGCAAACGCCGCCACGTTCTGGGACGTAATGCCGGGCGCGCGGGCAAACGGCATGGGCACGGCTTTCACCTCCGTGGCGGACGACGAGACTTCGGTTTTCTATAATCCCGCCGGCCTTGGCATTATAAAAAACGAAACGGCCGGTCTGGGCGTTTCACGCCGCTTCGGCGATTATTCCACCGGCAACGAACTTTACGGCGCGTACACCGTACCTTACAGGGAACACGGCTCCGGCACATGNGGTCTTGGCTATTACGGCTTTCACCGCAAGGACATAGCAGACCGCGACATGGTGACCCTTTCTTTCGGAGACGAGGCCCAGCACCTCGCGGACATGGACCTTGAAATGCCGGTTTACGTCGGCGTGGGTCTGCGCTTTAACGCCATAGACGCGCTTGACAAGCAGAAAGCCGGCATTGGCGGCGACATCGGCGCGATAACCGAAGTCATGCCCGGCCTGCGCGCAGGTCTTTCGATAGCCGATATACCCATAGTCGGCGACTATCAGGTTCCGCGCCCCTTTTTCAACACCGGCGCGTCCTACCGCTGGAACAACCTGCTTTTCAGTCTCGACATGCGCATAAGAAACAGCCTGACCGAGTTCTACCCCGGCATGGAAGCGGGCTTTTATTCCGGCCTGCTCAAACTGCGCGCGGGCAAGGGCATTTCCTATGACAGCCATTCAAGCGTGGCCTTCGGTCTGGGCGTGGACCTTAAAAAATTCTCCGTGGACACAGCCTTCAGCGTGCCATGGAGCGGACTCTCCGACAATTACGGTTCGTTCATGCTTTCCGGCTCCTACCGCTTCGGCAAAACAGCCGTGGCGGCCGCACCGCGCACCGACGACGACAAATGCGCCGACGAGCTGAACCGCACCACCGCCTCGCTGCGCAGGGAACTTGACGAGCAGGACGGCGAAATTGAAAAGCTGGAACAGCAGCTCGACAAATGCCAGAACCGCGACTGCGCTCAGGCGCAGGCTGAAAAAGCCGCCGTCAAAAACGACGAAAAATGGCCAAAGAAGCACCGCGTCAAAAACGACGACACACTGCGCTCCATAGCCGCGCAGTATTACGGCAGCGGCTCCAAATGGCAGATTGTGGAAGAGGCGAACCCGTCCAAAGTATCAAAGGGTCTGCCCGTGGTAGGCGCCGAACTTACGCTGCCCGACCCCAAAGGCGCGAAACGGCCATGAAAATCTTTGCGGCGATAGCCGCCGCAATAGCGATAGCGGCGACAATCCTGTACTATTCCTCGACGACAGGCTCCTTTCAGCTCAATCAGGAAATCGTCACCACGCGGCTGTCGGCCGTACTTCAGCAAAAACTGCGCCGCAGGGTCACATTCGACCGTATTTACTATTCCCGCTTCGAGGGCGTTGTGGTGCGCAATCTGCGCATAGCAAAACGCCTCGGCCCCGGCTACCTGCTGACGGCAAAACGCCTTACCCTGCGCGTGGACCGCGAAGCCCTCAGCGGCGGCAAGCTTGTAGTGACCGGCATGCTGATAGACGACCCCGTAATTTCACTTACGCGCGGAGAAAAAGGCCCGTGGAATTTCTGGGATCTGGGTATTGAACAGAAAACGGAAAAATCGCCGTTTTTCGAGTGGAAGGCAAAAACCTACTCCATAAGCGGCGCAAGCGTTACGGTGGACGACAGAAAAACCGGCATGACTGCCGATATCGGCAACCTTAACGCCACGATAAAAGTATTGTCGGCATACACCTTTACGGCCGAAGCCGCCGGCTCACTGCGCTACGGCAGGCCGGATTTAAGCATAGCCGCGCAGACAAAAATAACCGCCTCGATAGACACCTCATCCGGCACGGCAGTGTCCTATCTGGCCATGCTCACCGACACGGACGGCGGCTATTTCGGCATAAAGCATTTTTCCGCGCAGGGCAAAATACTGGCCCCAAAAGGCGGAACGCTGAAAATGCCGGAAGCCTCGGTTGAAATGCGCGGCATAAGGCTCAACACCTGCAAGGAAACGACCGTCTGCGCCAAATGGGTGGACAACACCGCCCTGTTTATCGACAACCTGCGCTACATAAACGGTCTTAACAAACTAAAACCCGCCACGCTGGAATTTGACGCCGCGCGCGCCGAATACAAACTAGGCGACGGCAAGCTGGACCTTGAGGATTTGCTGGTGTCCGGCGACAACGCCTCCTTCGACATGACGGGCGAACTGGACGCGAAGGAAAAAACGACCTCGCTTAAACTGCAGGCCAAACTGCTCGACCACATAAACGTGTTTACGGCCAGCGGCCCGCTGTCCGGCCCGAAAATACGGCCGGAACTGTCGTCCTCGGCCGCTTCCGCCGCCGATGCGTTCTTTGTTCAGCTAAACCTGCTGGCGGACAAACTGGCGGCTTACTGAGCCCCGCTTTTTCATCCGCAAAAACGGCCATAAACGCCCCATGCCAAACGGGGCGTTCAGCCGTCACTGAATTTGCTATAATTATTTAACATAGAATCCAGGAATTGTTATGTCCGGACAAACAAAAAATTTCGGTGTACTGATACTTGCGGCCGGCATGGGCACGCGTATGAAGTCGTCCCTGCCCAAAGTGCTGCACACGGTATGCGGCAAGCCCATACTGCGCAGAATACTGGAAGCGGCCTCTTCACAGAAGCCCGATGCCATAGCCGTAATAGTCGGCCATCAGGCCGACCTTACCCGTCAGACCGTGACCGACGGCCTGCCCTCGTGGGCGGTAAATGCGCCCGTTGAAATACTACAGCAAAAACAGCTTTCCGGCAGCGGCAGGGCCGCGCAGGAAGCGTCCGATTTCATAGCAAAGCACAAAAACATTCTTATTCTCTGCGGCGACACGCCGCTGATTACAGGCGAAACCCTCGCCGGCTTCCACGAAACCTTTACGGCATCCGGCGCGGCCGCGGCAGTCCTTACGGCCGACGTGCCCGACCCCAAGGGCTACGGCAGAATAGTGCGCTCGAAAGACGGCCTGCTCGACAAAATAGTCGAGGAGACCGAAACCGACGCCGCCACCGCCGCCGTACGGGAAATAAATTCCGGCATGTACGTTTTTTCCTCCGAAGCACTGCTGGCCGCGCTGCCGCTGCTGCGCAAATCCGGTCCGAAACAGGAATTTTATCTTACCGACACCATAGCGATTTTAAGACAGCAGGGCCTGAAGGTTATACCCTTTAAGTCGGCCGACTGCCGCGAACTGCTGGGCGTGAACTCGCGCGCGCAGCTTGCGCAGGCCGAAGCCATTCTGCGCCGCCGCAAAAATGACGAACTGATGGCGGCGGGCGTGACCTTCATTGACCCGGAGCGCACCTATATCGATTCCGACGTGACCATCGGCCCCGACACCACCATTTACCCCAATACGACCATTTCCGGCAAAACCGTCATAGGCGGCGGCTGCGTGATAGAGCCGAACTGCTGGATAGCGGACATGACCATAGGCGACAACTGCCACATAAAGGCGGGGTCATACATGCTTCAGTCGGCAGTGAGCGCAAACTGCGCCATAGGGCCCTACGCCCATCTGCGGCCGGGCACGAAACTCGCCGAAAAGGCGAAAGTCGGCAATTTCACTGAGATAAAAGCATCTGAAATCGGCACTGGCTCCAAGGTACCGCACCTCACGTACGTGGGCGACGCGGTAATAGGTTCGGGCGTCAATGTCGGCGCGGGTACCATAACCTGTAATTACGACGGAAAGAAAAAGAACGGGACGGTCATAGGGGACGGAGCTTTTTCTTTCCGTCGTAATTACGGTTATGGGGGAGAAAGTGAATATCGGCGCCGGAACGATAACCTGTAATTACGACGGCGTGCACAAACACAAGACCATAATTGAAGACGGTGTCTTTATCGGCTCCAACACGAATCTTGTGGCGCCGGTCAAAGTGGGCGCGGGAGCGAAAATCGGCGCGGGTTCCACGATAACGGAAGACGTACCGGCCGCGACGCTTGCAATCGCCCGCTCAAGACAAATCATAAAACCTCTCAAGCGAGGATAGGAATGCCGGACATTAAAAAGGCTGGGACTCTCAAGATTTTCTCGGGCAACGCCAATCTGCCCCTGGCAACGGAACTGTGCAACACGCTGGGCGTGCAGCTCGGCAAGGTGCGCGTGGGCCGTTTCGCCGACGGCGAGATCGACGTTCAGATACAGGAAAACGTGCGCGGCTGCGACTGCTATGTGGTGCAGCCCACCTGCACGCCTGTAAATGAAAACGTCATGGAACTGCTGGTCATGCTCGACGCCCTGCGCCGCGCAAGCGCCGGTCACATAACCGCCGTTTTGCCGTACTACGGTTACGCCCGCGGCGACCGCAAGGTTTCGCCCCGCGTGCCCATAACGGCCAAACTTGTCGCCAACCTTATAGTTACGGCCGGCGCGAACCGCGTAATGGCCGTCGACCTGCATGCCGGTCAGATTCAGGGCTTTTTCGATATTCCGGTGGACCACCTTTTCGGCTTCAACGTGTTCGCGGAATACTTCAAGCAGTGCAAATTTGAGAACATGGTCGTAATTTCGCCCGACGTGGGCGGAGTGGAGCGCGCCCGCTATTTCGCGGGACGCCTCGACGTAGGCATAGTGATTGTGGACAAGCGCCGCCCCCGCCCCAACGTGGCGACGGTCTACAACGTTATCGGCAACGTGGAAGGCAAGACGGCCATAATATTCGACGATCTGGTTGACACCGCGGGCACACTGGCCTGCGTGGCACAAGCAATAAAGGACAAGGGAGCGACGCGCGTTTTTGCCGCCTGCACGCACGGTCTGCTGTCAAGGGATGCGGTAAGCAAGATCAACGACTCGGTACTCGAGCAGCTGGTCATAGCCGACACCATCCCCGTGACAAAGGACCTGGGCCCGAAGGTGAAAAGGCTTTCTGTTGCACCTACTCTGGCGGAAGCAATCAGAAGAAACCACAATGGACTCTCCATCAGCGAGATGTTCATGTGAGCTTTGACGTACGCACTATAGCGGAGGACTAACAATGAACGAAATCACCATCTCAGCCGAGCTGAGAGAGAAAACTGGCTGCAAAGGCGAACTTTCAAAGATTCGCCAGAGCAAGAAAGTTCCCGGCACGGTATACGGCAACAAGCAGAACCCCGTTTCCGTGACCCTCGACGGAAAAGACATTGAAGCCGCCCTCAAGGCCGGCAGCAACGTCATCATCAACCTTAACCTGCCCGGCGGTTCGGACAAAGTCATCATGAAAACCGTGCAGCGCCATGTCGTCAGCAACGACCCCATTCATATGGACCTGCTGCGCATCGACATGAAGAAACCCATTGACGTCGTCGTGCCCGTCAGACTTCAGGGCGAATCGCCCCTGGTCAAGATTATGGGCGCCATCGTCGACCACGCGACGCGCAAGCTTTCGCTGCACGCCCTGCCGGCCGACATTCCGCACGAAATCGTCATCGATCTGGCCGAACTCCATGATGACAAGCACGCCATCACTGTTGCCGACCTTAAACTGGCAAAAGGCGTGACCACCAAGGAAGAACCGACCAAGATTCTGGCTCACCTCATCGTCCCGAAGGAAGAAGAGATAGCCGCCCCGACGACCGCAGCAGCAGCCGGAACCGAAGCCGCCCAGCCCGAAGTCATAGCCAAGGGCAAGAAGGAAGAGGAAGGCGCGGAAGGCACTGCAGCCGCAGGCAAGCCCGGCGAGAAAGCATCAGCGGGCAAACCCGGAGAAAAGACGGCGGCCAAGCCGGAGAAGAAATAGTTTTGGCCACTCCGATACAGGTAATAGCAGGTCTTGGAAATCCAGGCCCCCGCTACAGTGCGACGCGGCACAACGCAGGCTTCATGCTTGTGGACATGCTGACCGAGCACGCAGGCGCGGGGCCCTGGAAGACCTGGCAGAACATCGGCGAGTATTGCAGAGCCGAACTGCCGTCCGGCCCGCTTTACCTTATAAAACCGCTTACCTACATGAACGATTCAGGCCGGATGCTGGCTTCGTTCTGCGGTTTTTACAAGCTCCAGCCGGATTCCGTATTAGTGTGCTTTGACGATATGGCGCTCAATCTGGGCGCCATTCGTCTTAGACTCGGCGGAAGCGCCGGCGGGCAGAAGGGCATGGCGGACATTCTTCAGTGTCTGGGCACGCAGGACGTGCCCCGTCTGCGCATAGGCACGGGACCGCGTCCGCCGCAGTTTGAAGCGAAGGATTTTGTGCTGGCGTCCTTTTCCTCCCAGGAAAAGAAAACTCTGCATGAGGCGCTTGAAAAAGCAAAAGACGCCGCGCTTGTCTGCGCGGACACAGGGGTTGAGGCGGCCATGAACCGCTTTAACGGGGGCTAAAATGTACTGTACTTTTTTCTATCTGACGGCGGGTCTGCTGCTGCTTCTGGCGGGCTGGCTGTTCATAGCAAAAATAAATCTCGTCACGCAGTTTGCGCGCATACTGCGCGAAAACCTGCTTAACGAGTCGCGCCTTGTGCTGGAAAAAAAGAAGTGGGCGTTCTTCTTCCTGCTCACCGGAATCTTTCTGCTTTACCTCGGTCTTGCCCGCCTGTAAAAGCGTTCAGCCAATACGGTACACCCTGAAAGTGCCGTTTTCATATACCAGCGGAAAATTCAGTTTCCGGCTTACCGGCTCCACCACATAATCCGTGCCGTAATCCCTCTTAATTGAAAGGAACACATTTTCATCCTGCTGTTTGTAGCGCAGGGTTGTAAGATAACCGCTCTGCAAAATAAAGGGGTCGGACAGCCGTTCCGCGTTGCCTGAAAACAGTTTATCAATAAGAAATCCGCCCCTGTTTATGCCGGCGAAAATTCCGGGAACAGCCAGCATTTCGCGTTGTGTATAGCCAAGCCGCTCAAGCCGTTCAGCCCAGCTTTTCTCAAAACCGGCCCGCCAGTGCATGGCGGCGCCGTCATTCCATTCCACAAAAACGCTCCGCCGCGAGTAAGTGCGGAAACCGCCCATATTTACCGGCACTATAAAAGAAGCGTCCTGCGCGGTGCTGTTTCCCGCCCATAACTGCACTGCCCGCCAGTCATTCTCGACCGACGTTTCCAGCGTGGTTATTTGGGCAAGTCCGCCCCGCTTAACAGCCTGCAAAGCCTCCGCGCCTATTGGCAGAAAAAGCAAAACGGCCACGGCCCCTACACCTGCTTTTAATGAAATTCCGCGCTCCGGCATTAAAAGCAAAACAAGCAATGGCGGAATAAAACAAAAAGTCAGCGGAGTCGGAGAAGAGGCAAATTCCCTTAAAAAGAATAACAGCATGCAGGCCGCCGAAACCCTTTTCACGCCGACACGCACTTTGTCGGAAATCAAACCGGCAGGCAGGCGGACAGACAGTATAAGCGCAAGCAGTAAAGTTCCGTAATAGAGTTCCTGTCCCTCGCCCATGAACGCAAGCAGGACAATGGCCGCGACAGCCGCGCCGCCGGAGGAAGCGTCAGCCATGCGGCGCACAATGTAGTCGGCCGCGAAAATAAGACCGAAAAGGACCAGAAAGACATCGCTTCTGTAAAACTGAAGAAGGATAATGCGGCGTACTGAAAAAATATCACCGCCCGCAAAAGCAACAAGCCACAAAACAGGCAAAACGGCAAGCATGGCAAAAACGGTTTTTGCCTCGCGGCAGCGGCTAAATCCCATGCGGAACAAACAAAACAGCGACAGCAGCAGAAGCACAACCCATCGCCATTGTCGCATTTTCCATAACGACAGGAAATAATGCCCGCCAAACCAGTTTTTCAGCCAGATTATGAAATCCGGCGAAGCGGCGGACGCGTCACCGCCCGCCGCGCGCAGAAAAAGCAGAACACCCGGTAATACCACAAGAGTAAACACAACAGCGGCTTTGCCAAATGCCGGCAATACCGCACGGCCGCTGCGGTAAAGCCTGTACAATGCCGCGGCCGCCAGCATGGCGGCGAGAAAATTCCCGTAAAGCGGCATTAGATAATACACCGCGCCGAGCAAAAAGGCGGCGGCTATATAGCGGTATTTAAGAAAGGCAAGCAGACAAAACACCGCCGCCGGCGCGGCGGCGCTGGTCTGGTAAAACGAGGTTTTCATCAGCGGGTCAAAGCCCAGCGGCCCGCTTATGTTTACAAGCGGTGAAACCGCCAGCATAAACATGGCGGCATAGCCCGTGCGCGCCGAGGAAAAAAGAAATACCGCCAGCTCATAACCGGCCAGCAAAAACAGAAACCTTGCCGCGCAGTAAAGCACAAAATGCAGTACCGGCAGGGCGGCCAGCTTCATGCACAGCGCCATTATATAAGGATAAAAACTAGGAAAAAACCGCAGGGTATTTACATAGTAATCCGAAGAAAAAAGGGCGGGATTTGCCGCTTTCTCTATAAAAGGCAGCACCTGCATTTGGTTGGATGTCACGCCGTAATCGTAACCGGCGAAGACAAGGCAGAGCGCCGCCCCAAGCGCGGCCGCTATATATTTGCGGTATTTTTCTGGCACTTCCGGCATAATAATAAAAAAACCGCGGAGGCAATCCGCGGTTTATAAAAAGTTAAACGGCTTTAGCGGGCGGACGAACGGAAGATGTAGCGGAATTTCTCATCCCGCGCGGAAGCTATCAGCGTGGGCATACCAAGCATCTTGTCCACCGTAACGGCCACTTTGTCAGAGCGCAGGGCAATGGGTTTGCCGTAGGAACCGAACATGTCGCCGGTTTCCAGCTTACCAATTTTGCCGTGGCTGTTTATCTGCACTTCAACGGAAAGGGTGTCCTTCCAGGCGTCGGCCATGATGAAGTCCGAAGGCTTCACGCTGAAATGCAGCGGGAAATCGGGATTTACATAGCGCTTTACCGCCACCGGCATGCCGCCGGCATTTTTGAGGATTACATAGCAAACTTCATTGGGCTGGGCGGCATAGCGGCTCAGGCGCGGCGATATCGACACCGTACCAGACAGGCCGAAAAGCCCGCGACCGAACACGGGATACATTATGTAACCCGCGGCGGACACGACAGCCAGCACCAACAGCGATATGAGTTTCTTCATAATCCTCACTTTTATTATAGCAGTAAACGAGCTTTTGTCAAACCCATGTGCAATTGTGATAATATATATATTAACGGATTTATATCCGCCACAAAATCACGCGGGAGGATAAATGCAGGAGAAGCACCCCAAAGGCTTATACATGCTGTTTGGTGTAGAGATGTGGGAACGGTTCAGTTTTTACGGCATGCGCGCGCTGCTGGTTCTGTACATGACCAAGCAGCTTTTGTTTACCACCGAACAGGCTGGCAAACTTTACGGCTGGTATCAGGGGCTTGTGTACCTTACCCCGCTTATCGGCGGATATATATCCGATAAATACCTCGGCACGAGAAAGGCCATAATCATCGGCGGACTGCTGATGGCCATGGGCCAGTTCGTGCTCAGCGTGCAGACTCTTCCCTTCTTCTACACGGCCCTTACCCTCATCATTCTGGGAAACGGCTTTTTCAAGCCCAATATCTCCACCATAGTGGGCGGCCTTTACGGGGATAACGACCCCCGCCGCGACGGCGGTTTCACCATTTTCTACATGGGCATCAACCTCGGCGCGCTCATGGCGCCGTTTATCTGCGGCTACCTCGGCGAAAAAGTAGGCTGGTCCTACGGTTTCAGCGCGGCGGGCGTGGGTATGCTCTGCGGACTTGCGCTGTTTATATGGGGCAAGGACCGCTACCTCGGAACAATCGGCATACTGCCTGCGGGACGGGAAGTGAAAACCGCAGACAACAAGGTGGTTGAAAAAGCGCCGCTTACAACCGAAGAAAAACAGCGTATAGCCGTTATTTTCATAATGGCGTTTTTCACCATCTTCTTCTGGGCATGTTTCGAACAGGCGGGCAGCTCGCTTACCCTGTTTGCGGACCGCAACGTAAACCGCAGGATTTTCGGCTGGGAAATGCCGGCCAGCTTCTTCCAGGCCGTCAACCCGCTGTTTATCATGATATTCGCCCCGCTCTTTTCGAAACTCTGGATAGGGCTTTCAAAAAAGAACATGGAACCGTCCACGCCGTTTAAGTTCGCGTGGGGTCTGCTTGCACTGGGCTGCGGCTACATTCTGCTGCTTGCCGGCGTGCACGCCCTTCAGTTCGGACCGGTCAGCATGTTCTGGCTCATCGGCGCATACTTCTTCCACACCATGGGCGAGCTGTGCCTGTCGCCTGTCGGTCTGTCGATGGTGACCAAACTTGCCCCCGCGCAGTTTGCATCGCTGCTGATGGGAACCTGGTTTGCCGCCAGCGCGCTGGGTGATTTTACCGCCGGACTCTATGCCAGCAACTTTGACAAGATGTCGCCCACCCAGTTCTTCCTCTACCCGACGCTGTTTGCCTTCGGCGCGGCCATAGTGGTTTACCTTATGGTTGAGCCCATCAAACGCTGGATGCACGGTAAATAACAGTCTTTGCACCGAAAGGCCGCCGGCAAGAAGCCGGCGGCCTTTTTTATTGCCCCGCGAAATTCCCGCCGCAATGCCGGAAGATACCGCTTTAGCCGCAGACATCAGCTATCCGCCTTTTATACGCCGATAAGGCGCACTCCGCCATAGCCTATCTGCCATGCGCCGCGCAAGAACTCAAAAAAATGCCTCCCGCCATTACTCAACCAGCAATGCCGCTTACCCAAAAGCTGTAATAATACATTAGCGGATACCCGCGCCATTTAAGTGACGTGCGCTAAACTAGAGCCGTAATGCTTGTGCATAATATCGCCACAGGGGAAGCCTACATAGTGCCGGTTTACCCTGTGCCATACAAGCAGGCATACAGCAAAGCAGCATTGAAGGCGCATGATAGCTGACTCCGCAGGCACATACACGAAGAGAACTTCATCATATCAGCATAAGCGCTCAAACCTTCGGCAAACATGTCACACAAATTACTCAGCACCGCTGATATCAGATATTTTGCACGTCTTTTTATGGCACTACCCGCGCCATACAGTGATGCCAGACAACATCTCTGCCATAAATGGCCGTGACTGCCACAAGGCAGAAAAATCTAAACCTTCCATATACGCAAGAACAATCAGGCACGGTTATTTATGACAGTGTGTTGTACAGGCAGAGTGCCTGCAAAAACCGCAGAGCTGCGGCAATAAACGGCATAATATTCCCATGAACCGGACACACCGCAAGGCCAATAAAACAATGCAGATACTAACGGGTACATTACGGCTGTTAACTGCGCACATCATTATCAGGCGGGATATGCTGTGCCGCAAACAATACGCCAGCGCGACCCCATTCAGGCGCGGCAAAAACCGGCGCGGTCTTCCTGTAAGGCACACCCCCGCGCCAGCCTCATTAGCGCAATAAAAATTATCGTCTTGCGGCAGCACTTGCCAAGCAAAGGGCACTTTCCTCAGGCTGGGATTATAGCTAAACAGCGGCATGAATATTTTGCCACGGCAAATTGGAACTTCCGCGCGGCGCAGCAGCTGTCAGCGCGGATAACTCATAAAAAAAGCCCCGCCTAAGCGGGGCTTTAAAATTACTTTTTCTTGGCTTTCTTCCTGCCGGTATCGGCGTTATTTTGCAGGGCGGTTTCGCGCAATTGCCGCTGCGTCATGTCGTCTGAAGAAGTCATATTGAACAACTGCGGATTAGCCTTTATAAACTCCGGCAGATAGCGGTATTCGTAATCGGTTATCGCGCCACCGCTCTTCCACTGCTCAATGCGGTTTGCAAGCACTTCATCAGGCGCAAGCGGCGGGTCCTGCGGAATATCGGGCGTAAGGCTTACATGCTTGCCCGACATGGCGGCATAGGCCGTATAGTTTTCAACGGACGGGTCGCTGTAGCTTGAAAGCCGCGCCATGGCAAGCATCATCTTTTTGGGGTCTTTGGAGAAATCCTTTTTAAGTTCCAGCACGGCCTCAAGCACATCCTCCGGCCGGTCGCCGGTCTTGTAGGCGCGCTGCATTTCAAGCACGCGCTGGGTAAATTTAAGGGCGTCGGCGTAGGAACTCCAGTCGGTTATCATATCGCGGCCCGGCGCTATGGCCTCATATTCCGCAGTCAGCTTTTCCATATCGGGATGGTCCTGATATATATAGGAAAGCAGGGAATAGTTGTCAGTAAAAAACTTCTTTGCCGCCGCGTAGTTCGCGCCGTCCCGCGCCGCCCACGGGGGCACGGCCGATGAATAGTCGGTACGGTTGCGCTCAAACGACCAGTCCGCGGCAAGATATTCCCGCATCACCGTGTCAAACGGCGCGGAGGCGATATTTTTGAAACCGGCGGGGGAAATGGTCACGTTGGCCGTTTCAGTTGTACGCCCCAGCCGCCCGTCGCTTATTTTTGGATTTGCCACCGGCAGGCCCAGTTCCTTCTGAAACACGGCCACGTCTTCGACGCGCGCGCGGGTCGTCGACCAGGTGCGCTTTTGCGGCCCCAGTGCCATGGTCATGGAATATTTATTGCGCGCCTTGTCGTACCATACGGTCAGCTCGCGCTCGCGGCTGGCATTGAGCGGCTTGTTGATGCCGTGGTAATCGTATTCGGCTATTTCAAGCTGGCGATGATTGCCCTGCTCGTCAACATAGTCCAGCTGACGCAGGGAAAGTTTCCGTTCGTTCTCGGCTATTTTTCCGAAACAGCGCAGGAAAGCGGAACGGCGTTTGGTAACGTCGGTAAGTCTGCTTTCAAAAGACAGACCGGCGGAACCGGCCTTCAGCTGTTCAAGACCATCCGTCCGGCCAAGTTTGGCAAGGGCTTCCTTTACGGCTTTTTCAGTCAGGCTGTCGGTTATGTCCACGGCCGACCAGCCGCGCGTGCGAACGTCGGTAAAGGTGCGCGCGAACTCAACGCCCAGCTCCACCTTGCTCATGTTTTCAAGGTTGCTTATCGTTTCCACTCGGCCTTTGTTTATGCCCATGCCGAGCAGCGTGTCCCAGAAGGAAGCCTTGGACTGCTTATCGGTATAGGCGGTTTCCTTCTTCGATTTGAACAGGTCGTCGATGAAATCCAGTCCCGAAAAGATTGATACGCGCGTGCCGATGCTCGAGCCTTTGCCGGTTTCCACCAGAATGGTAACGTGCGACGGGTCGATTTTCTCGATAAACACATGCAGCCAGTTTTCATTTGATTTCCAGTTCGTGCTTCCGGCCTTTAGCCCCATGGTAGCGGCGTTAAAGGGTATGGCCTGAGTGGCGTAAATGCCCGCTTCAAGACCGCGGTCAATACGGGCGACAAGTGAAACGTCCTCGCCTATTTTCATCCTGCGGATAAACTTTGAAGACAGCGGCCACGCCATTTTGGTAAGCCCGCGCGTTGCCGCCTTGAACTGTCTGCCTTCGGTAAGCCGCGTTTCGGTTACTTCGGCATAGCCGTTTATCCACGCCTTCGCCGTTACCGGCGTTGCGGCGGAGATAATATCAACCGGCAGGCCGAGGGAATTTATAAGCTGCACCCGCGCGCTTATGCGCACGAAATGCGTTTGGGCGCGCAGTTTGTCGTCGAATTTTCCGGCCTTGTAAACGGCGGCTTTGACAAGGTCTTTATGAATCTCGCGCGCGTCCAGCAGTTTGAAATTGAAAATGCCCGCGCCAACCAGATTGTCTGTAATGCCAAGCCTGCTGTCCCATTCCTGTTTCTGCTTGGAGGTAGCGGTCAGTTTTTTTGTTATCAGTTCGCTGGTCATGCCGGCAAGCCGCTGAAAGCCTATCTGCAAAGCCTGAAACGCGGCGCGGAAAGCGGTCAGATTTTTGCTTGTCTTTTCGGACCTTATGGCGGTTTCATCGCGCCGCTCTATAAGCGCATGGGCCTGTTCCGTGGTCGCCACGGCAAGGTATTCATCGCTGCCTGACTCGTCGCTTAAAGAACTGTCCGAGGGCGAAACCGCGTCCAGCGTCCACGGTGCGGCGGCATAGTAAGCGGCGGCGGGGTCAGGCAGAACGTCGGTGTCGAAATCGGTGCGCGCGGCGGAAGCAGCGGCAATCTGTTCCGGCGTGGCCGGTGTCATTATGCCCGACGGCGCGGAAACATTGAGAGGACCGGTCGTGGCCGTGCCGAAAGCGGAAGTCTGCCCGCCGGTACTGCCGGTATAGGCAGACCAGACGGGCGCGACATATAAACCGGAAGGCGCGGGGGCGGATACTCCGCCGGAAACATTCTGGCTGTTGTCAAAAAGGGTTGCGGCGTTCATGCCGGCCGCCTGTCCGAGTCTTGCTGCGGCGGCGGCATCCGGCACGAAGGAAGCGGACGAATCCGTTACCTTGCCAAGCCGGCGCAGGTCGTAAAAAACCTGAATTATATGCCGCTGTTCATCGGCGGCGGAGTAGCGGCCCAGAAAGGTCAGCAGGTCTTTTGTGCCCTGCTCCGTGCGCAGGGCCTCGCTTACGCAGGCTCCTGCCAGAATGGGAATTTCCTGCGCGTCGAACTGGCGCAGACAACCGTATTTTCTGTTGTCCTCGGCCAAGCGCAGCAGGGCCACCGCCTGATTGCTTGCGGGGCGGTACATGTCCGCCCTGAAATTGTGGGACTGGCGGATAACTTCACGGACAAAGGATTTAGTGCAGTACTCTATCGCGTCCGGCGTGCTGACGGCAAAAAGCGGCGCAGTGAAAGCGCCGTATAAAAGCAGCAGGGAAGCGATGAGTGTACGCATATATATATGGTTATGGGGATACTAAACTCTGTCAAGGGCACAAGGGCCCAGCGGACATCAGGCGTGTTTTGCGCGCCACCAGGTGCGGATAATGGTGAGGATTCCCTTTACGGCGTCGCGCCCGTTTATTTTCTTGCCGTCCTTGCGCGAACGCGGGATGTAGGCTATGGGCACTTCCTCGTATTTGTAGCCGCCAAGCGCAAGCTTTACGGACAGCTCGCCCTCTATTTCAAAACCGCGGCTTGTAAGGGCAAGGCCCTGTATGACTTCTTTTTTGAACGCCTTGTAGCAGGTGTAGGAATCGGTGTAATGACTGCCGCAAAGAGCATTGGTCAGCCAGGTAAGAAAAAGATTTCCCCACAGGTAGATGACGCTGTATGTTCCGGCCTTGCCGCCCAGCATGCGCGAGCCGAAGCATACTTCCGCCCGTCCCTGCGCTATCGGCGCGACGACAAGCGGTATGTGAATCGGGTCGTATTCAAGGTCGGCATCCTGCACGACAAGTATGTCGCCGGAGGCCGCGCCTATGGCCGTTATTATGGCCGCGCCCTTGCCTGAATTTAAGGCGTGCTTTTCCAGTTTTACAGGAAACCAGTAACGTTTTTCTTTTATCGCGGAGGCCACGAAATCGTAAGTGCCGTCGGCGGAACCGTCGTCGACGACCACGACCTCGAACTCAAGCGGCAGGCTTTGCAGTCTGTCGAGCACCTGCCCTATCGTGCGTATTTCGTTATAGGCCGGAATCAGTATGGATACTTTCATTTGCCACCGCCCGAAAACCTGATTTTCAGCAGAGTCCACAGCGCGATAAAACCGTCGCGGAAACGGATTTTCTTGCCTTCCTCCACTCCGCGCGGATGATACGAAATCGGCACTTCCTCTATCTTCACTCCGGCCCTGAGAAGCAGGCCGGTCACTTCGGGACAAAATTCAAAGCCCGTCGATTTAAGCGGCAGGGATTTAAGCAAATCGGCGGAGAAGACCTTATAGCAGGTGGGCTCGTCGGTGATATGCGCGCCGTAAAGCAGATTCGTCCACCACGACACCAGCCGCCCGCCCAGATAAAACGACAGCGCGGACATGGGGTTTTTGCGGTTTAATATGCGCGAGCCGTAGACCACGCGCGCGCGTCCCTCGGTTATGGGCCTTACAAGGGAGGCGTACTCGGCGGGGTCGTATTCAAGGTCGGCATCCTGCACTATTACAATGTCGCCCGTGGCCTTTGCAAGCGCGGCGCGCAGGGCCGCGCCCTTGCCGGAGTTTTTTTCAAGCCGCAGATATTTGAAACCCAGTCTGCTTATTTCCGCGCATACCCGCGGCGTGGCGTCGGAGGAGCCGTCGTCGGCTACGATGACCTCCAGTTCCATGCCGCCGTTTTTTTCGTAAACGGCGTCCACGCACCGGCGCAGGGTGGCGCTTTCGTTGTAGGCGGGAATAAGCACGCTGAGCTTCATCTGCTGCCTCACACATGAAAGCCGCACGGCGGAACCGGTCCGCCGTACGGCTTTCGGGTTTAAAAGTTCCTTAAGCGGACTATCTTACAAAGACAGCCGCCGCAACAACAGTCGTCCACATGCCGGTCTGCCCTATGGCGGACTGGGTGACGTTCGTGGTCTTGACGATTTTGCCGCTCATCTTCCAGATTTCCTTCTTGTCGTCCCAGGTTGTGTCGCCGTCGAACTGAACGCCCTGGATGGTGGAAAGCATGAGTGCAGCCAAATCCTCGGCGTACTCGCCGGACTGTTCATCCGGTTCGCCGAAGCTGTGGTGTTCGGAGATGTAACCGTGGATATTCCGGTTCTTGGGAATGGCAAGACCCACTGAAGCGGAAATGAGCCGGCGGTTTTCATCGGTGGCGTTGCGGCTTATGACACAGTGCAGTATCTGGCCGCTGCTAAGACGTTCGAGTCCCTTGGACACGGGCACGACTTTGCAGTTGGGCGGGAATATGCTTGAGACAGGCACGATATTGAATCTCGCGATTTTGGCATCTCTGAGGGCTTCCTCAAAGCTCGCGAGTTTTTCGCGGTGCCGTCCGATACCTCTGGTGAGGAATACTTCTTTTGGGACGAAGGCTTCTGTCATATAAAATAAATTTACTAAAAAGCCCGTACGCGCGCAATAGGTTTTTTCCGCGCGCACGTTCTAGGAAAGAAACGCTTCCCGCACGTGCATATAAGCGCTTTCGGCGACTTCCGCGCAGGACACGCCAAGCGTGCCCGCTAGCGCGCACGCTATTTCGGGAATTTTTGACGGCTCGTTGCGCTTTCCGCGGCAGGATTGCGGCGGCAGATAAGGACAGTCGGTTTCCAGCGTAAGCCGGCCCAGGCCGATTTTTGCCAGCGTTTCGCGCAGGCCGCTGTTTTTAGGATAGGACACCGTGCCGTTTACGCCGAGAAGAAGCCCCATGTCGCAGGCGGTCACGGCGTCCTGATAACTGCCGGAAAAGCAGTGCAGTATGCCGCTGAACGCGCCGCTGCCGGAGGGTGTCCAGTCGCGCTTCATTATATTTAGCATGGCGTCGTAGGCGTCGGTGAAATTCTCGCCGGGGCGCGTGCTGCGGCAGTGCAGTATTACGGGTTTTGCGCAGTCGCGGGCCATGACAAGCTGCCGGGAAAAAAGCTCCTGCTGGGCGGCGGCGGTTTCGGTTCCGTAGGCGTAGTCGAGGCCTATTTCACCGAGGGCGACCGTCTTTTTTTCCGTCATCAGACGGGCCAGTTTTTCAAAGTTTTCCGGCACGGCATCGGCGCAGTTTTCGGGATGAACGCCGAAGGCGCAGTAAAAGTGTTCGGGGCAGTCCGCCGTAAGGCGCAGGGCGTTATCCCAGCGCGCGGGCTCGCAGCCTATTTCGACGAGCAAATCCACCCCCGCTTCCAGCGCGCGGGACACAACATCGTCGCGGTCCTTGTCGAAGGAAGCGTCGGCAACGTGGCAGTGACTGTCGCAGTAGCGCATCTTTAGCATGGAAAGATTTAACCATTTTCCGGCCGCCAGCAACAGACAGGCGGCCCGCCAAAAAGGTAGAATGCTGTTATACCAGACAAAGCAAAAGGAAACGTTTTATGAAATTCGAGGCGCTAAAAAAATATCTCAAACCCCTGAACCTTCCCGGATACCGCATCAAGCAGCTGCAGGAGGCCATTTTCAGAAAGGGCATAGACTCGTGGGACAAAGCCACCACCCTGCCGGCCGACATGCGGCAGAAACTCAACGGGGAATTTCCCCTGCTGAGCTTCAGGGTGATTAAACTGCAGGAGTCGAAAAAAGACCCCGTAAAAAAAGCGCTCATCGAAATGCACGACGGAGTGCGCGTTGAAACCGTGCTGATGAACTCCTTTTCAAACCACTGGAGCGTGTGCGTGTCCTCACAGGCGGGCTGTCCCGTGGGCTGTCCGTTCTGCGCCACGGGAAAGTTCGGCCTCAAGCGCAATCTGACGGCGGAGGAAATTTCCGATCAGGTGCTTTTCTGGTTTGAGCACGTGCGCGCCAACAACATCGCCGACCGCATATCAAGCGTCGTCTACATGGGCATGGGCGAGCCGTTTTTCAACTACCCCGCCGTCGTCGATTCGATAGCCACCCTTTCAAATCCCGATTATCTGGGCATAGGCCACCGCCACATTTCCGTTTCCACCTCGGGTCACGCCGACGGCATATTAAAGCTTGCCACCGACCTGCCGCAGGTAAATCTGGCGGTGTCGATTCACACGGCGGACAACGAGGAACGCGACAATCTTGTTCCGATAAACCAGCGTTATAATCTCGACAAACTGCAGGCCGCGCTTTCCGAATATATCGAACGCACGGGCAGACAGGTTTTCATCGAATATACCGTCATCGACGGGGTAAACACCTCGGCCCGCCACGTCACCAAACTGACCGACTGGATACGCGGCATACACAAAAATTATCTGGTGCACGTAAATCTTATAGCCTGCAACACGGGCACGGACGACGACGGGAAAGGCGAACAGCTCGTAAAAAAACTGTCGGCCGACCTGCTGGCCCGCACCATAAACGTGACCACGCGCCGCAGTCTGGGCCGCGACATTGCGGCGGCCTGCGGCCAGCTTGCCGCACAGCACGGCAAATAACGATTTTGTAAAATCGTCTTGGCGGGTGCGCAACCCGCCGGAGGCTGCAATATGAAAAGAAGGGAATTCATAAAGTATCTCACCGAACAGGGGTGCACCCTGTCGCGCGAGGGCGGAAAATATTCCGTTTTTCAAAATCCCGCGAACGGCAAGGAAGTACCGGTGACCCGCCACCCCGAAGTGGCCGATTTCGCCGTACGCAAAATCTGCCGCGAGCTTGAGATAGAGCCGCCTAAATGAGCCGCCTTCCCGCACTGCGTTTTTTTGCGGTCCTTGCCTGCGCCGCCGCCTTAAGCGGCTGCGCGGCCTACAACATCGAATGGCTGCCCGCCGCCCCCTCCTTTCCGGGCAAGTTTCCCGAGCAGGTGCAGGTCTTCTACTCAAAGGAACAGGTTCCGCACGAGTGGAGCGCGATAGGTCTTCTTACATCTGAAAAAACCGCGATGAACGACTCGGACACGCGCAAGCGTCAGGCGGACCGCATCCGCCAGATAGCCGCCGAAAAAGGCGCGGATGCCGTCATTATAAGGAAACTGCCGGAAATAATAAACGAAAACGACCCCGAAGCCGTCGCACGGCCGCGCAGGGTTTACCTGTCCGGCGTGGCCATACGCTATATCCGCAAAACGCAGGGAGAGCAAAAGGGTGACATCGAATACTGGCGCAAGACAAATCAGGGTTGGTAAGACCCGCCGCGAGTGCACGTCATGGACCGGCGACGCGGTGGTCGTCGACGTGCTGCGCTGCTCCACAACAATAACGTCCCTTGCCGCCGCCGGAAAAAGTGATATAACCGTTTTCGCGCACAAGGAAAAAGCCCTTGCGCTGAAAGCCGAAAAACCTGAGGCCGACTTTTTTTCAGAACTGGCCTACCCGTCGGATTTCAGACATTTCGACAACTCGCCGCATCAGGCGCTTACGCTTTCAGACAAAAACACTCCGGCCATAATCGTTACCGGCGCGGGCACGAAAGCGATGATAGGCGCAAAAAAAGCGCGCACGGTTACTGTGGGCTGTTTCGCGAACTTTCCGTATCTTATAGATTACATCCGGCAAAACCTTTCCGACGTGCTTGTTATTCCGGCCGGACTTTTTTACCTTAACCATTTCGAGGACTTCGCCTGCTCGCAGGCAATCCGCGAGGCAGTGCTGGGCGAAAAACACGCCGCGGAAAACGCCATTGCCGCCATACGCCACAGCGGCCGCGTGGAAAAATTTCTGCACATCCGGCCTGAAAACGGCAGACAGGACCTAGCCATAGCCTTCAACATCGGCGGGCTTAAAGCCGTGGCCGGCATAGCCGTGAAAAAAGACCGGGGCGAAGTGCGCGTGCTCCGGCGCGGAGACTAAAAATGAAAAAAGCGATAATACTGTTTTCCGGCGGGCTCGATTCCACGACCTGCCTTGGCTGGGCATTAAACGAAGGCTACGACTGCATGGCCCTTACGGCCGATTACGGCCAGCGTCACCGCCGCGAAATAGAGGGCGCTAAAAAAATAGCCGCCCATTACGGCATCCGCCTTGAAACGGTAAGCCTTGCCCTGCCGTGGCTCAAAACCAGTTCGCTGGTTGACGGCGACGCCGTTCTGCCCGACGAAAAATTTGAAAATATCGGTTCCTCCATTCCCTCCACTTACGTGCCGGGAAGAAACCTTATGTTCCTGTCGCTTGCGGCCTCGTGGGCCGATTCGGTAAACGCGCAGGCAATCATAGCGGGCCCCAACATTCTCGACTATTCCGGCTATCCCGACTGCCGGCCCGATTTCTACAACTCCTTTGCCGAGACCGCGAAATTCGGAACCAGACTGGGCGCGACAGGAAAGCCTATCGAGATAATCACGCCGATAATAAAACTGAGCAAGGCCGACATCGTGCGCCTGGCCGTAAAGCTTAAAGTGCCGCTTCAGTTTACCTGGTCGTGCTACGCCGGCGGCAAAAAACCATGCGGCCACTGCGACTCGTGCAAACTGCGCGCCAAAGGCTTTGCCGAAGCCGGCGTAACTGACCCCGCGCTTTAACCTATGCAGGGCATTACCGCCGAAATATACGAAATATTCGCCTCCGTGCAGGGAGAGGGGCTTTACTGCGGGCAGAAGCAGGTGTTCGTGCGTTTTTGCGGGTGCAACATGGCCTGCGGCTACTGCGACGAACCCGCCGCCCGCGTCTGCGGCCGCGCCTTTACTGCCGACGACACCCTTGCCGCGATAAAAGAACTGGCCGCGCAGAATTCCTGCGAGGCCGTGTCTTTTACGGGCGGAGAGCCGCTGCTGCAGGCGCATTTTATAGCCGCGCTCGCGCCGGAAATAAAAAAACTCGGCCTGAAAATTCACCTTGAAACGAACGGCACTCTCGCCGGTCCCATGCGGCTGCTGGCTGACAGCGTGGACGTAGTAGCGGCCGACATAAAACTGCCGTCAGACTGCGGCCGCGATTTCTGGCAGGCGCATGAAAATTTCCTGAATATCTGCGCGGACAAGGCCTTTGTAAAAATCGTGCTTACGAAAAATCTTAGGCTTGAGGAATTTGAAAAAGCCGTGCAGCTTCTGCGCTCCGTTTCGCCCGATATAAAACTGTTTTTACAGCCCGCCACGCGGCGCGAGGGAAATCCCGCCGCAGAACCGCCGGATGAAGACACCGTGGAACGCCTGCGCTGTCTTGCCGCCGAAAGCCTGCGCGACGTGCGCGTGCTGCCCCAGCAGCATCCGCTGTGGGGAATAAAGTAAAATAGCGGAAACTTTGTTACGGAGAAAACGCCATGGCCGAAACGATATTCGTGGACTGTCCGCACTGCGGCATTAAAATGGAAGTGGAAAAAGCCACGGGCAAAGTTATAAAGACGTGGGATAAGGTGGAAAAGAAAGCGGGCGGCGACCCGATGGCCGACGCGCTAAAAAAAATCCGCGAGGATAAGGCCAAGCTCGACAGCTATTTCAAGGCCGCGCCCGACTCGCTCAAACAGCACCAGAAGGAACTGGAAAGCAAATTCAAAGAGGAAACCGACAAGATAAAAAAAGAAGGCGGCAAGGTGGAAAAACCCATAAACCCCTTCGACCTCGACTAAGCATTCAGCACTAAAAAAACCCCGCCGGAAGGCGGGGTTTTTTATATCTTACAGGCAAATGTGTTTAGTTTTTGTTTGCCATGCCTGCATATATTGCCTGCGGATTGACCCTATTGTTAGCGACAAAGTATATGTCCAATATGGTTTTATCGGAATTAGTATCGATAAGCCGCTTGATGACAATGCCGTGCAGTCTTACTACTGCCTGCATGTACCTATCGGCTACCGCCATGGCTGCCCTTACATCGGTTCCGTTGAGGACGATGTGCTGACGAAACACCTCGTCACCGGGATGCAGAGCAAGAGTGAGAACGGTAGAATCGTAAGACATCTCAGACTCGTCAACGACTCTTATATTGCGCTCCTTCAGAGCCGCCCACCAGGTGGCCACGCAGGAGGCATTGCATTCATACAGAACCAAGGCTCCGCGGCGGGCATCCGGACTCTGTCTGGTGTGCATATATCTGTCAAACTGTTCCGTATTCATAACAGTGGCCTGCTGAGCATAAGACACACCAGCCAGACCTGCCACTGCCACGGCAATTAATAATAGCTTTTTCATTTATTCATCCCCTTTATGGATTATACCTTACCTTATTATAATGTCCCGCCATGGCAGCCGCAAGTGCCAAAAGACCCATGGACGCCAAAACTGAACACCATTTGTCCGGCGCGCGGACATAAAACGAGCGGGGCCAGTTAGGCCCCGCCTTCAAAAAAACTTTACGGCTTCACCGCATTTCCGCGCTGGCGATAAGCACCTCAAGCGCCTTCTGCGGATTGCTGGTCGCAACCAGTATGCGGGAACGGTTGCCGCCAAGGCTGGTTCCGTAAACCGTGGTGATATTTATGCCGGCATCGCCAAGCAGTTTGCTTAAAGTGAAAATGGAACCGGGGCGGTCGGGCATTTCGACCGAGAGCACCGGCGTTTCGATGCTGGTAAAACCCGCCTGCGTAAGGATGTAGCCCACGCGTTTGTCGCTGTCGACGGCAATGCGCACGACGCCGGAATCGTCACGGATGTCGGAGGCTATGCCCATTATGTTGATGCCCTGATCGATGAAAAGTTTTATGAAGGCGCTGAGCGCGCCCGGCGTGTTCGGCAGAAAAACGCTGTACTGTCTTACCATAATGACCGACATGTTAAACCTCCGCGGGGGCAAAGGCCCCCTGCCGCAGCAGATTCGTATCTGTAAATCGCGGCGCGAAAACACCGCCTTCTTACGAACCAGAAATATTATATATCATGTACCAATGTCCCGCCTAACGGAAAATATAGCAAATCATCCGCTGGCCCGCTTTGCGGATTTCAGACGCCTTTTCTTTGCCAAGCTGGTATCGGCAACGGGCGACAAGTTTTTCACCCTCGCGCTGGCGTGGTGGGTGGTGTCGTCGGGCAGGCCCGGAAGCAAGACGGAACTCGGCCTTCTCATGGCGGCCAGCATGCTGCCAGTGGTGCTTTTCGGCCCGCTGTGGGGCACGGCGGCAGACCGCTTCAGCCGCAAACACTGCATGATGACGGCCGACCTGGCGCGCTTTGCGGTAATAAGCGCGCTGTGCGTGCTTGTGTGGGCCGGCAAATTAAGCATGCCGGTTTTGTACTGTCTGTGCTTTGCGGCGTTTTCCTTCGTGCCGCTTTTCGAGGCGGCGGCAAGCAGCAGCCTGCTGGCGCTTACAGACGAAAAGAACCTTTCCCGCGCCACGGCGGCCGACGGTTCCATAACGCAGTTTTCCGCCGTGCTCGGCGGACTTCTCGGCGGCGTAATGCTGGCGGCAACCGGCGTGCTGGGCGCGTTTATTTTTAACGCACTGTCCTTTCTGGCCTCCTTTATTTTCGTGGCCGGAATGAAGACCAGAGCCCTGCCTCCGGCCGACGCGCAGACACCCCATTACCTTGCCGACCTGCGGGCGGGGTTCGCCTACATATTCTCGGAAAAGAAAATCCTCTGGCTTATGGCGATTTTCGCGGGCGTAAATTTTTTCAGCGCGCCGCTTCTGCTTCTTATTCCGCTCATCGTAAAATTCCGGCTCGGCCTAGGCCCGTCGTGGCTTGCGTGGTTTGAAACCGCGCTGGCACTGGGCTCGGCGGCCATGCTGACTGTACTGAGCCTTAAAAGCCGCTTCAGCGGTTTTTACAAAACGCTGTTTGCCTCCATACTGGCCTTCGGTCTGTGCTTTGCCGCGCTGGCCCTTACGCAAAACCGCTTTGTCTGCGCGGCGCTGTTATTTGCCGCCGGCGCGGCCCTTGCCGCGGGAAACGCCGCCGCAATGATTTTGTTCCAGCACACAGTGCCCGATGAAATGAAGGGCCGCTTTTTTGCCGTGCTCACCACAGCCGCCTACGCGGTCATTCCGCTTACCTTCGCCATTAACGGCGCGGCCGCCGACATATTCCCTCTTTCCGCCGTAATACTCTTTAACGGAGCGGCCTCGGCCGTCCTGTCTTTGCTTGTCTGGGCAGCGCCCAAACTTGCCGAACCCTAATGCAATTTTACTAGGCATTTGCTATAAGAATAGAAGGCCCGATAACTTTTCAAAGGGGGGAAAACATGCGTTCGAATCCTCATGTAATAGAAATACACGCGCGCAGATGGATAACCGAACTGCGCAGAAAATACGGCATACCCGTAACTCTTTCGACCATACCCGACAGGGAGTGGCTGGAATTCAAACGCCTTGGTTTCGACGCGGTCTGGCTTATGGGCGTGTGGCAGGCCAGTCCCGCCTCGCGGGAAATAGCCCTTAACTCCGAAACGCTCAACAAGCAGATTGCCGCCGTTCATCCCGATTACGACAAGGCCGACATAGCCGCCTCGCCGCAGGCCATTTTAGACTATACGCTGGACTCCGAACTTGGCAAGCCGGAAGAACTGGCGTGGACACACGAAAAGCTGAACTCGATGGGCCTGTCGCTGATTCTCGATTTCGTGAACAATCATCTGGCCATAGACCACCCCATGGTGAAAACCTGCCCCTCCTGCTTTGTGCAGGCGGAGACCGAGGACGTGCAGTATCACCCAAACTGGTTTTTCAAAAACCCGTCCGCGCCGGATTCATTCATAGCCTTCGGCCGCGACCCTAACTTCGAGCCGTGGACCGACACCGCCCAGCTTAATCTTTTTAATCCCGAAACGCGCAAGTTCCTGATTGATACGCTGCTCGGCATAGCGAAATACTGCGACGGCGTGCGCTGCGACATGGTCATGCTCACCCTCATGGACATACACGATGAAACATGGGGCTGGCTGACCAGAAAGAAAGGCTTTTCCAAACCCTCCGATGAATTCTGGACCGAAGCCATAAACGCCGTCCGGCAGGAACATCCCGAGTTCACCTTTCTGGGCGAGGTTTACTGGGGCCTTGAATGGCGAGTGCAGCAGATGGGTTTCGATTATACCTACGACAAGGTGCTTTACGACCGTCTGCGCCTGCACGGGCCCGAGGATGTGCGCGGCCACCTGCGCGCGGAAAAAATGTATCAGAAACGCTCGCTGCGCTTCGTGGAAAACCACGACGAAGCGCCGGCCATAGCGGCCTTCGGACGGGAAAAGGCTTTTGCAGCATCGCTCATTATTGCCACACTGCGCGGCATGAGGCTTTTCGACCTTGCCCAGCTTATGGGCGTAAGCATAAAGCGGCCCATACAGTATCTGGGCCACAACCTGCCCATCGACCCCGACGTGTACCGTCGTTATTCGGAACTCCTCAAAATAGCCGACCACCCCGCGTTTCACGGCGGAGAGTGGACGCTTATCGAGCCCCGGGCCGTGGCGGCCGATGACAGCACCTATAAAAACATTCTTACATGGTGCTGGGTACAGAGAAAGACCTACAAGCTGGTGGCGGTAAATTACGCCGACACCATATCGAAGGCGCGCATACCGATATCGGCAAAACCGCACGGAGCAACCTACACATTCTACGACGACACGGCCGGCCTTTTCTTCACCCGTCCCGCCGACGAGGTGAAAGAGCAGGGGCTGTTTGTCGAACTGCCGCCCTACGGCGCGCATGTGCTGGATCTGGAACTGTAGTTTTCACGACGCGACAAAAGAGCCCCGCCTTCCGGCGGGGCTTTTTTTATAGCGGTAAAACGCTGTGCGTATCTGCCGCGCGCCGGAAATATATTTTTTATTTTCCGACACGCATCGGACCGCGACCGCCCTTACGGCCGAGCATCAGCCGCTGGCATGTCATTTTAATTACTTGTTTTACTTAATGCGAACGTGAAATCAGCCTGACAATTTCGCGGCACAGCCACAAAAGACAAGCCGCGCAAAATACCATCCGCAGCCAGAAAGCAAAAAGATAGGCCACTGGCCTGTAAACAAATTCCACGACATGCGCGCCGGCCGGAACATACACGGCCTTGGCAAAATAATTCGCGCGGTAAAGCGTGCACGGCGCGCCATCCAGCTTTGCCCGCCAGCCGCCGTCCCAGTTATCGGCAAAAACAAGAAACGCGCCTGAAGCTGCGCCCACTTCAAATAACGCCCTGCTGCCCGAGTATGAAAGAACACGCACATTCTGAGCGGCAGGCCGGACTTTGGCGTAATCCTCAGCCAGTGAAAGGTTTGGCACGCCGGCAAGCGGCCGCGAATCCTCCGTCTCGGCAATTACGCACCTGTTAAAAAATTCCTCGGACGGCACGGTTTCCATAAACTCAAGAGTCTGTTTTTCCGACGCCGTAAAATGCACCGCCGGCACAAGCCGGACAATGGGCGCGGTCACGCCCATGATGTTTTTAAGATAGTTTTCCGGCATTGCCGAATGAACAAGAAAATCCTGCCGCGCCTGAGAAAGCAGATAGCCAAACCCCTCCACATGTTCTGGCTCGCCGTATGCGGTGACTATAGGGCGCGACGCGGCCGTGAACATATTGCGCAGCACCTGCACATAAGGCGTGAAAGGAAGATATGGATGCAAGTCCGGCTGCCATAAGCGCGTCTGCGGCAGGGCAGAAGCACGCGGGTTTTCGGCAGTAAATTTAACCGCGCGACGGTCGTAGGTATTAAGGTCGGTAAAATACCTGCCGGAAAAAATTAAAAGCGCCGCAGCCGCGGCGCATAAATAACCGGCGGACGCCATGTTTTTCCCGTTAAGCCATTTAAGCAGCAGAAACAATATGCAGGCCGAGGCCAGATAGGCGGTGACGATAAACGCTTTATAAAAAATCCGGCTCCGAGCGTAAAACCCGATAAATCCCGACGGCGCGAAATTAAGCGTTCCGACATCAAGCGGCCACAGCAGAACAAACACGAGGACCGCGAAAACAGCCTGCGCAATAAAAAATTCGCGCGGCCGCATATCGCGCAGCCATTCACGCATGCCGTACACGGAAAAAATTATTATTGAAAACATTATCGGCGTGACGAAAAATCCCCAGTTGCGTATGGTCAGAAAAGTATGAGCCTGCCTAAAGTACGCGCCAAGACCTAAGAGGCCAAAGGCCGGAACGGCCAGTATAAGCGAGGATACCAGCAGGGCCGTTTCAAACGAACCGGCGCGCCGAGTGTCCGAAAAAATGTTCCGCGCGAAACGCACCAGACCGACCACGGCAAAACAGGCGCATGCCGCGCCTAGGTAAAAACTGCCGTGCCAGCTAAGCAGGGTTTTAAGCGGGTCGGCCAGCGTAAGGGCAAAAAACGACGGGTCGGCGCTCCAGCCGAAGTTAAAGTATTTACGCGTGGCCGGCACCATGCCAAGCGCCTTGAAACCCGCGACCGCCTCCGGCAGAATACCGATAAACAGTACGCCCAGAGCTGCGGCAAAATACCGAAGTATTCCACGCGGCGGTCTTATGCCGCGCAGATATTCCGCCGCAATAAAAGCGCAGACAAACACGCCCATATAGACGGCAAGATACGCCGTCTGGTATCCGCCCGACGCGCAAAACGCGGTTATGCCAAGCAGAACACTTTTTCGCCATGACGGCTCTTTGTATGCAACAACAAACAGCCACAGCAGCAGCGGCAGATAACGAAAGCCGTAAAGGAAATTGCTCTGCGCGGCGGCTTCCTCGGCCAGCGGGCCTATGGCCGCAAGTAAAAATACCGCCATATTCAGCCACTTGTCCCTGGTAATAAAACGTGAGCACAACGCCGCGCCAAGACCAAAAAGCATCAGCCACAGCAGGTTTACTATCTGATAAGCAACCATGCCGTCGCCGCCCAAAAGCGTGTTTACGCACCATACGCCCACTGCCGCAGGGTCGAAAACATTGAACACTTCAGTAAGAGCCCACAGCGGCTGGCCGCAGTTAAGCTGCGGCGCCCACAGGGCAATCACGCCGCTGAAAAGAGAAGACAGAAAAAGGTGATGACTCGCCATGAACGTAATACTGTCATGCGCGAAATAGGACGCGCCGAAAATAAACTGCCTGAAAACGAAAACGGGCAGTAAAATACCGGTGCATACAAACAGGAAAAATATTTTTTTATTCATACCAGGAGGGCTTAAAGCGGTTTTACTGAAAGCGCCAGCGCATACAGTGGTTTATAAACAGAAGCACCCGCCTTTTCCCCCGAAAGCGGCGGGTGCCCGTTAAGACATAAACCAAGTAAGCCGCGCCGTCACGGCGGCGGCAGCTGGCCGGGAAACTCCTTGAGCGCGTAGGGTTTGGAAAGATAGGCCTTAATGTCTTTCTTAAATCCCCAGAGGTCGTCGTATTTAAGCGCTTTTTTATACTCGCCGAGCGCCATGTCGCGGTGTCCCTGCAAATCGTAAATCTGTCCCAGCCGCACCAGCGCCCATACGGCCCAGCGCTTGGGCTCTTTCGAGCCGTTCATCGTGGCGGCGGCCTCGGTAAAAAGACGCAGGGCCTCGGACCATTTCTTCTGCGCGAAATACGCGCTTGCCTGCGCCACAAGGGCGCGGCCGCGGTACTCCTCGAGATAGTACGGGGCCTTTTCGTTTATGCGCTTTATATAGTCGTTGGTTTCGCCGATGACTTTGTCCCACTGCTTGTCCTCGTAGAGCGAAACGATGTAGACAAACTGCATCATCGGGTGGGCCGGATACTGCTTTTTAAGCTGCCCCGACCACTCAACGGCCAGCGCGGGGTTTGCGTATTTGCTGCCGGTCTGCGTGTAGATTTCAATAAGCAGCAGTTCGGCTATGGTGGCGTTTATGCGCCCGTGTTCCTTGACGAGCTTCAAATCCTCTATGCCTTTTTTGGCGTCGCCCTTTACTATGAACTTGGCAAGCCACTGCACAATGCCGGGCAAAGTGCCGGCGTAATACTGGAACATGCCGGGGCCGAGGTAGGCGTCATAAAGTTTAGGGTCAAGCTTTATGGCCTTGTCCATGTAATTGATGCCCTTTCTGCCGTCGAAATAGGCTTTGAGCCAGCGGTGCTTCATCATAGACAGCCGCGCCTTGAGCCCGTACATGCCGCCCACGCACATGTAGGCGTGCGCGTCGGTCGGGTGGGCCTCAAGCCATTGCTCGCCCTTTTTAAGGGCTTCGGTGGTGCGGGACTCGAAAAGCTTTTCAAGGCCAGCGTCGCCCTGCTCGCTTATATATTCGTGCCGCGCCCATGCAGTAACCGCCATGCCGAAGTAGCCGTAAGGCTGGCCAGGATATTTTTGCAGAATGGCGGAAAAATCCTTTTCGGCATCCTCAAAGCGCAGGGAGTGCACGGCCGTAACGCCGCCGCGTATGAGTCCGTCAAGCTCGGCAGGCAGTTCGGCGCAGAAAAGATTTGCCGCCGCAAAAAATGCGGCGGCAAACAAAAGACTTTTTTTAAGCGTCAGTTTCATTTTACGGGTCCGATTTTATCGGCTCCGAAGAAAGGAACCAGCGCCTTGGGTATGCTTACGCTGCCGTCCTCGTTCTGGAAGTTTTCCAGAATGGCCGCGAAGGTGCGGCCCACGGCAACGCCGCTGCCGTTAAGGGTATGGACCAGGTCGGTTGCGCCGGCGGTGCGCTTCATGCGCGTGCCCATGCGGCGGGCCTGAAAGTCCATGCAGTTTGAGCAGGAGGATATTTCGCGGAACTTGTTTTCCGACGGCATCCACACTTCAAGGTCGTAGGTTTTGGCGGAGGAAAAGCCCATGTCGCCGGTGCAGAGTTCGACCGTGCGGAAAGGAATTTCCAGCTCGGCCAAAATGGCGGAGGCGTCGGCCACAAGCTGTTCAAAAGCCTTCATGGAATCTTCCGGCTTTGTAATCCACACAAGCTCGACCTTATTAAACTGGTGGTTGCGGATAAGGCCGCGCGTGTCCTTGCCGTAGGAGCCCGACTCCTGCCGGAAGCAGGGGGTGTAGGCGGTCATCTGAATGGGCAGGCTGGCCTCGGCAATCATTGCGCCGCGATACATGTTTGTAAGCGGCACTTCGGCCGTGGGAATAAGATAAAGCGGATGTTCGCCGTTAACCTTGTAGAGGTCTTCCTCGAACTTTGGCAGCTGGCCCGTGCCGGTCATGGTGGCGGCGTTTACAAGAAGGGGCGGCATTATTTCGGTGTAGCCCTTGCGGGTGTGGCGGTCAAGCATGAAGCTTATTATCGCGCGCTCAAGCCGTGCGCCCGCGCCCTTTAGCAGGGAAAAGCGCGCGCCGGCGAGATTGGCCGCCGTCTCAAAATCCAGAATGCCCAGTTTTTCGCCCACCGAATGATGGTCCAGAGGCTTAAAGGTAAACTTGCGTATGTTGTCGGCGTGCATGGCGACGACCTTGTTGGCCGTTTCGTCCGGTCCCACCACGACTTCCTCGCGCGGCAGGTTGGGAATAATCATAAGCACGGCTTCCATGGCCGCTTTAAGCGGCGGCAGGCCGGCTTCCTTTTCCTGCATTTTGCCCTTTATGGCATTGGCCTGCGCCATGACGGCGTTGGCCTCGTCTATTTTCTTTTCGGCGCGCAGTTTGCCTATCGAGCCTGAAATCTTTTTGCTTTCGGCGCGCATGGCTTCCACTTCGTTTAACGCGGCGCGGTAGGCTTTGTCCTTGGCGAGCAAATCGTCAATGAGTGCGGCATACTTCTGGTTTCTGCTGCATATGGCTTTTTTTACTTTTTCGGGGTTTTCACGGAGCTGTTTGATGTCTATCATAATTAGTCAGCCACCTTTATTTCGGCTTCCAGCACAATAGGATTTTCATCTTCCTGACGGGGCTCGGACATAAGCTGCACCTTTATGGCGTCGGGCCAGAAATTGGTGTCCTTGAGACGTTTGAGCACGGGCATGATGTCGATATTGGTAATAACCACGTCGGAAAAACTGTTGGCCGCTATTTTGGCCACGCGCCGCTCGTCTGTCCAGAACGGAACGACCCACACTCCCTGATAACCAGGCTTGTCGGGGCGGGTAAGGCGCATGGAAAACGCGCTGCGAAGCACAATTGCATCGACTGGCAGGGGACCGTTGTTTACAAGACGCGCCACAATGCGCAGGGCATTGGTTCCGCCCTTGCTGTTTTTGTGCAGGATTATGCTGGAGCTGTTTTCAAATTTGACCTTGGGGCCCGTCTTGTCGCGCAGGGATTTCTGCCATGTTATGCTTGAAATGCTTACGCCCGCGAAAGCCGCGGAAGCGGCAAATAAAACAGTGCCAAAGCCAAACAGAATTTTTTTCATGTAATCCTCAAAAGCGGCGGTATTATTGTATCTATAAAATGATTCTAGCAAATACGGCACGGGCTGAAGCGTCAGCCCTTGATAACGCCAAGCGGTTTTAGCCGCGCAACCCTGCGCGCTATGCCCGCGTTTTCACAAACCGCCACTACGCAGTCCACGTCTTTATAGGCGTGCGGCGCTTCCTCGGCAAGCGAATTAAGATAATCGGTGCGCACCGCTATACCGTTTGCGGCAAGATCGTTGATGAGCTGGCGGCCTGCCACGGTTTTTTGCGCCTGAGTGCGGCTCATCACCCGTCCCGCCCCGTGGCAGACGCTTGAAAAAGTTTCGTCGGCGGCCTTTTTTGTTCCGGCCAGCACATAGGAATGCGTGCCCATGGAACCGGGGACCAGAACCGGCTGGCCGAAAGGGCGGTATTTAAGCGGCACTTCGGGGCTGTCCGGCGGAAGGGATAAAGTCGCGCCTTTTCGGTGCACGCAGTAACGCGCGCCTTTATGCTGCTCAAGCCGCGCGATGTTGTGCGACAAGTCGTAGACAAGCCGCAGGCGGCGGCCGAAAATTTTATTAAACACCTGCCCCGCCGCGTCGCCGATAAGCTGGCGGTTTGCGCGCGCGTAATTGGCGGCGCAGGTCATGGCGGAAAAATAGTCCCTCCCCTCGGGCGATTTTACCGGCGCGCACACAAGCTGGCGGTCCTGCAGAACAATGCCGTATTTTTTAACGGCCTGCTGCATGAGGCGCACATAATCCTCGCACACCTGATAGCCGAAACCGCGCGAACCTGTATGAATTAGAACGGCGGCAAGCCCTTCTGCAAGGCCGAAGGCTCGCGCGGCGTTTTGGTCATAAATGGTATCGACCGCCTGCACCTCGATAAAGTGATTACCGCTTCCCAGCGTGCCAAGCTGGGATAACCCGCGCTCGAAAGCGCGGTCGGATGNCTTGTCGGGGTCGGCGCCTAAACAACAGCCGTTTTCCTCGCAGAAAAGCAAATCCTCCTCGCCGCCCCGCCCGCGCTCCACGGCCCAGCGCGCGCCGTGGGTAAGCACGCGCGTCAGTTCGCGGCGGTCAAGGCGTATATCACCCTCGCTGCCCACGCCGGAGGGAATGGCGTTAAAGAGCGCATCCAGCAGATTTGGCAGTTTTTTCCGTATGTCCTTTGCGGGAATATCGGAAATCAGCAGACGCACGCCGCAGGAAATATCGTAGCCCACGCCGCCCGGCGATATAACGCCGTCGTCCTCGCGCATGGCGGCCACGCCGCCTATGGGGAAACCGTAGCCCCAGTGAGCGTCGGGCATGGCGAAGGAGTAGCCCGTTATACCCGGCAGACAGGCGACATTAAGCACCTGCGCGGCGACCTTGTCGCGCTCAAGCTGGGAAAGCATTTCCTCGGTCGCGTATACAAGACCGGGCACGCGCATGTCGCCCGATTTGGGCAGTACCCAGCGGCAGTTATCCAGTTTTTCAAATTTCATAAATTCCCCGACTATATTCCCTCAGACTTTTTTACTTATGGCGCGGGTAATATCAAGCCGACAGCTTTATCACCAAAGCACCGCGAAGCGACGAAAAAATTTTTTAATTGGCTGTCCCCGTCTTTAGGGAACACAGTAAAATATCCCGCTCACCGCATTTAACACGCGCCGGCCTGCGCATAATGCGCCATGCGTTGTTGCGCTTTCAGCAGCGCGGCGGCAATGCCGCCGCACAATCTTTCCGCATAATGGCCGCCCTGTTCATTAACCCGCTTTTGTGCCCTTTTAAGACCCCGAAAGGGGTCGGCGAAAAATTTTTAAGCGCGGTTTATTGCGCGTCAGGTTCACAAGTCGAAAAAAACCTCGGCCGTAAAATTTTTACCGTCATTTTTCACGACGAGACCGTGAAAAGTCGCCGCCTTGATTTCACGTGAAATCGGCACGCCGTTTTCACGGTTTTTCCCGCTCAAAACCACACGCGCGTTAAAGCCGGAAACCTCGGTTTTATCAACAGCGCGGGGCCAGAACTTTTCAGTCTGCACAAGATAAAGCAGACTGTTGATAAATTCGACCAGTAATTCTTCGTTATCCTGCGCGTTTACCGAAATTTCACGCACGGCAGAGCCTTCACCGGCTGGCGAAAGACCGTAAATCTCCAGCACGGCATCGTACGCGGAAACAAGCAGGCCGGCCATGCTCTCCGAGCAAAGGCCGGCCCGTATATCCGCCGTATGTCCTATAAGTTTGTGATTGTGCATCGGTCCCGTACCATACCGACACCAAAGCAAGTGTTAATGTCCGCCGCTCACCGCGCCGCCAGCCAACCGGACAGGACTATCTGGCGCAGCGGAAACCAACCATGGGCTCGCTGCCGTCGGACGGAGAAAGCATGAAACGCTTTGCCGTGCGGCAGCTGAACTGGTTGTCCACGGCCGAACAGCCGCGCACCACGCGCGCGCCGCCGCCTTTGGACACGGGGTTCTTCTCGCTAAGCGAGGCATAATCTGTCGTGTAGGCATCCTCGGTCCACTCGCGCACGTTGCCGTGCATGTCGTAAAGACCGTAGCCGTTGGCGCGTTTGCCCGCGACCTTGTGGGTTACGCCGGAGGCATTGCTGCCGTACCACGCGTTATATTCCAGCGCGGCCGGAGCGTTGCCGAATGAATAAGTAAAATGCGCGCCGCCGCGTGCCGCTTTCTCCCACTGCGCTTCGGTAGGCAGTTTCTTGCCGGCGTAGGAGCAGTAGCTTTTTGCCTGCTTCCAGCTTACGCAGTTAATGGGATAACCCGCCTTGTCGTTTCCCCAGTTGCAGCGGGAACCGCCGGAGGGCTTTGAGCATTTGCCCGCCTTTACGCAGGCCGCGTATGCCGAAACGGTAACTTCGGTGCGGTCCATGGAAAAGTCGTCAACGTAAACTTTTTTAAGCGGCTTTTCGTCACTGTCACCGTAAGCAGAGCCTATTACAAAGTCTCCGCCCGCAACTCTGGCCATACCGGCATCAACAACCGGCGCTTCGGCCTTGGGCTGAACTTTGGCCGGAACCTCCGGCACTTCCACGGTTTTCACGGCAGTCTTTGGCTCTTTGACAGGCAGGGGCTTTTCAGTCTTTTCAACCGGTTCAGTAACTTTGGCCGTCTTTACCGTCTGTGTGGACACTTTGACCACACTAGAAGCAGCAGGGGCGGGTTTTTCTGTTTTTGCGGGAGTAAAGAAAGCCCGCAGGCTGTCCATAAAGGACTTTTTAGGAGCCTGTGCGGTCTCGGCCACGGGAACGGGCGCGGAAACGGGTTTAACGGCCTTTGCGGGCGCGGGTTTGGGCTGAGGCTTGGCGGCTGGCTTAGGCGGTTGCGCCTTTACAGGCACGGCGGCCACAACCGGCGCGCTTGAAGAAGCCACGGCAGGCTTGTCGCCGTTATAGGGAGCGAAAAAGGCTTTCAGGTTTTCCATGAAAGACTTTTTAGGCGGCTGGCTGGCGTCATGCACGGGCGGCAAAGGTTCGGCCTTAGGGACCGCAACCGGCACTGGTTTTGCGTCCGGCACTGGCGCGGGCGCGGCCGCGGGGGCAGCAACCGTCGCGGAAGACACCGCAACCGGCTTGGGCGTTTCCTTCTGGTAATCTCCGCTTAAAAAGCCGGAGTCGTAAACATAAATGGCCATGAGCAGTACTACTGTCATGGAAAAGCCGTAGCCCAGTCCGCGCAAAACCTTCGCGCTGGATTTGAGCGAGCGGCCGCATTTCTGACAGCGGGAGCTGTTAGAATAATTGCGGCCGTAGCCGCAATAGGGGCAAATCCTGTTCTGCATTTGTTTCCTCATAAAGCACACCAAAAATCTCCCGGCAGTGTCCCGCCTTATCGCGGGGGCCGGACCTAAATTTCAGATGAACTCTAAATTGCGGGGGGCGGCATAACGCCGCCCCCCGCGCAATAAACCTTACTGCTTGCCTTCCTCGGACGATTCGGGCGCTTCTTCCTGCTCCTCGCTGACGACGGGGGCAACACTGGCTATCTTGTCGCCTTCATCGAGCCGGACGAGCTTTACGCCCTGCGTGTTGCGGCCCACTTCGCGTATCTGGCCGCAGCGAAGGCGGACTGCCATGCCCTGTTCCGTCATCACCATAAGGTCTTCCTCGCTGGAAACGCTCTTTATGGCGATAACCTTGCCGTTGCGGTCGGAGGTCTTTATCGTGATTATGCCGCTGCCGCCGCGGTGCTGCTCGCGGTATTCGGCCAGTTCGGTGCGCTTGCCGTAGCCGCGTTCGCACACGGTCAGCATGGCGCCGGGATTTTCGGGGTCGACGCTTTCCATGCCGACCACGTAATCGTCCTCGCCGAGCTTGATGGCCCGCACGCCCATGGCCTGACGGCCGACGCTGCGGACTTCATCCTCGGGGAAGCGTATGGACATACCTTCGCGGGTCGCTATTACAAAGTGCGACTTGCCGGTAGTCTGCTGCACCTGCACGAGCAGATCGCCGTCTTCCAGCGTGATGGCGGCTATGCCGGTGCGGCGGATGTGCTGGAAATCGCCGAGCGGCGTGCGCTTTATGATGCCGCTCTTCGTGCACATCGACAGGAACGTTTCGGATTCCTTCTTGTCTTCAAAGGTGCGGATTGCTATGGCCGAGGATATCTTTTCCTCCGGCGTAATCTGCACGAGGTTTACCACGGCCTTGCCGCGCGAGGTGCGCGTGCCTTCCGGCACTTCGTAGGCGCGCAGCGAGTAGACCTTGCCTCTGGTCGTGAAGAACAGTATGGTGGCGTGGCTGGAGGTCACATAGAGATGTTCTATGAAATCCTCCTCTTTCGTCTCGCCGCCGATAATGCCCTTGCCGCCGCGGTTTTGCGTGCGGTAGGTGCCGAGGGGAATGCGTTTGATGTAGCCGCTGTGCGACATGGTGATTACCACTTCCTCGAGAGGAATAAGGTCTTCCATGCTGAGCTCCGCGGCTTCGCTGGTGATTTCGGTGCGGCGCTTGTCGCCGTACTTGTCGCGCATTTCCTCGAGTTCCTTTACGATGATGGCCAGCACTTTCTGCGGGTCTGCCAGAATGGCGCGCAGTTCGCCGATAAGTTTGAGCAGTTCGGCGCGCTCGGCCTCGATGGCTCCGGCTTCCAGCTGGGTAAGCTGGTGCAGGCGCATATCCAGAATGGCCTGTGCCTGAACCTCGGTCAGCTTGAAGTTGGTGACCAGTTTGGTCTTGGCTTCAACTGCGTCGGAGGACTTGCGGATTATCTTGACCACTTCGTCGAGATTTTTAAGCGCGATAAGCAGACCTGCGAGTATGTGCTCGCGGGCCATCGCCTTATCAAGGTCGAATTTGGTGCGGTTTACAATAATGTTCTTGCGGTGCAGGACGTAATGGCCGAACACTTCCTTGAGCGGCAGGACGCGGGGCTTTCCGTCTACAATCGCCAGCATGATTACGCCGAAGGTGGTCTCCAGCTGTGTATGCTTGAAGAGCTGGTTAAGCACGACCTGGGCGTTACCGTCGCGTTTTACCTCGATGACGATGCGCATGCCGCGGCGGTCGGACTCATCGCGGATGTCGGAGATGTCCGGCACTTTCTTGTCGCGCACCAGCTGGGCGATGTTCTGAATGAGGGTGGTCTTGTTGACCTGATACGGAATCTCGGTGATGATGATGGCCTCGCGGCCGCCCTTCATCTCCTCTATTTCACTGCGGGCCTTTATGCGGACGGAACCGCGGCCAGTTTCGAAATAGTCGCGTATGCCGGAGCGGCCGGCGATAATGCCGCCCGTCGGGAAATCGGGACCCTTGATGATTTTCATCAGGTCCTTTATCTCGATTTTCGGGTCCTTTATGCAGGCTATGGTGGCGTTGCAGACTTCGGTGATATTGTGGGTCGGAATATTGGTGGCCATGCCGACCGCGATGCCGCTGCTGCCGTTAACTAGCAGGTTCGGCAGTTTGGCGGGCAGGACGGAAGGTTCGTTCAAGGAACCGTCGTAGTTGGGAATAAAGCGGACGGTGTTCTTGTCGATGTCCTGCAGCATTTCATCGGCTATCGCGGAAAGACGCGACTCCGTGTAACGCATGGCGGCCGCGCTGTCACCGTCGACGGAACCGAAGTTACCCTGACCTTGCACCAGCGGGTAGCGAAGGCTGAAATCCTGCACCAAGCGGACGAGTGCGTCGTATACCGACGAGTCGCCGTGCGGGTGGTATTTACCGAGCACGTCGCCGACCACGCGGGCCGATTTCTTGAAAGCCTTGTTGTGGCGCAGACCCATTTCCTGCATGGTGTAAAGGATTCTGCGGTGCACGGGCTTGAGGCCGTCGCGCACGTCTGGCAGGGCGCGGCCCACGATAACGCTCATCGAATAATCGATGTAGGAGCTTTTCATCTCCTCGCCGATATCGCGCTGTATGATGTTGCCGAAAAGGTCAACCGGCTTGTTGTTGTCCGCGGGATTCGCGGGATTTTCCTTAGTCATCAATCCTCCGGTAAATAATCAGAACTAGATGTCGAGATTGCGCACTTCAAGGGCGTGCGTTTCGATAAACTGCCGACGGGGTTCCACTTTGTCGCCCATCAGGGTTGTGAAAATCTTTTCCACTCCGGCCACGTCCTCTATGGCCACGCGCATCATTTTGCGGCGCGAGGGGTCCATGGTGGTTTCCCAAAGCTGTTCGGGATTCATTTCACCCAGACCTTTGTAGCGCTGAACGCTGGCGCCGTTATTGCCGGCATCGCGTATGGCGGTCAGCAGGCCGGTGAGGTCGAACACGTCGCAGCGGCTCTTTTCGCTGGTCACCTTAAACAGGGGCTTGAGCGTGTCGCCGCCGGAAACTGTCGAGTACTGGTCCAGCGACAGACCGGAATTTTTCAGCTTGGCGTCAATGGCCATGAGCTTGCCGAACTCCCACAGGCTCTGATGCTCGGGGCTGAAATCGTCGTCGTCGAGAATTTCGCTGAACGTTTCGCCTTCCTTGAGCTCGGCCGTCTTGTCGGCTATGAACTTTTCCTTGCGCTGGCGGATGTATTCCAGCTCGAAAGCGCGGTATTCCTTTTCGCTATAGAAGTAGCGGAAACCGCCATTGTTGCCTTCCTCGGGCACGCGGTAAACGGGCATCTGGCCCTTTTTAAGGAAGCCGAAATAGTCGGCCATGGTCAGGCCCTTAGTCTCCATTCTGTGGACGAGATCTTCCATTTCAAGCAGCAGCATCAGTATGGCGTGCAGGTCCTTTCCTTCAAGGGCCTCGCCGCCGAAACGCTCCACCTTTACGGATTCCAGACCTTCCTTGAGCAGCCAGTTCTGGAGATTGTCTTCCGTGTCCATGTAAATTTCTTTTTTGCCCTTTTTCACCTTGTAAAGAGGCGGCAGTGCTATGTAGATGTGACCGTTTTCAAGCAGCGGACGCATCTGGCGGTAGAAGAAGGTAAGCAGCAGGGTGCGGATGTGCTGTCCGTCGACATCGGCATCGGCCATGATGATGATTTTGTTGTAGCGCAGGCGGGAAATATCGAAATTTTCCTGACCCACGCCAACGCCGATAGCGGCAAACAGCGTGCGGATTTCCTCGTTGGAGAGGATTTTAATCATCTGCGCTTTTTCAACGTTAAGAATTTTACCGCGCAGGGGAAGAATTGCCTGAAACACGCGGTCGCGGCCCTGTTTGGCCGAGCCGCCTGCCGAGTCTCCTTCCACTATGTAGAGTTCCGAGCGCTGCGGGTCGCGTTCCTGACAGTCGGCCAGTTTGCCTGGCAGACCCGATTCGGACAGGGCGCCCTTTCTGCGGGTCAGTTCGCGGGCCTTGCGCGCGGCGTCGCGCGCCTGCGAGGCCTGCACGCACTTTGAGCAAATCATGCGCGCGGTGTTGGGATTTTCCTCGAAGAAAGTCGTCAGCGCGTCGCCTGCTATGGAACGCACTATGCCTTCCACTTCGCCGTTGCCGAGTTTGGTTTTGGTCTGGCCTTCAAACTGCGGGCGCGGTATTTTTACGGACAGGACCAGCGCGAGACCCTCGCGCACATCGTCGCCGGAAATGGCGGCGTCCTTGTCCTTGGAAAGCTCGTATTTCTTTATGTAGTCGTTGATTACGCGGGTAAGCGCGGAGCGGAAACCGCTCAAATGCGTGCCGCCTTCAACGGTGTTGATGTTGTTTACAAAGGAGAAGGTGCTTTCCGAGTAGGATTCGTTGTACTGGATTGCGAAATCCGTGTACACGTCGTCGGTCTGCTTGGTGATGTGAATCGGGTCGGGATGCAGAACGCGCTTGTTGGTGTTTATGTATTTAACAAACTGCGATATGCCGCCCTCGAACATGAAGGTATGCTGTTTGTTTTCGCCGCGCTCGTCGGATATGGAGATTTTAACGCCGGCGTTAAGGAAAGCCAGTTCGCGCAGACGGTTGGAAAGCACGTCGAAGGAGAGCTGGTTGTCGCCGAAAATGAGAGTGTCGGCCTTGAATGTCACGGTGGTTCCGTGTTCGTTGGTGTTGCCGACCTGTTCTACGGGGGTCACCGGCTTGCCGCGTTCGTAGCGCTGGTGGTATTTTTTGCCGTTTTTATAGACTTCGACTTCCAGCCATTCGGAAAGGGCGTTTACAACGGACACGCCGACGCCGTGCAGACCGCCGGAAATTTTGTATGCGCCGGACTCGAACTTTCCGCCGGCGTGCAGTACGGTCAGCACCACTTCCAGCGCGGATTTGCCGCGCAGTTTGGGGTCCTTCAAATCATTCATCGGGTCAACGGGAATACCGCGGCCGTCGTCGGAAACGGAGCAGACGTTGCCTTCCTTGAGCGTCACCTCGATGGTGGTCGCGCCGCCGGCAAGAATTTCGTCGACGGAGTTGTCTACCACCTCGTACACCAGATGGTGCACGCCCTGCGGGCCGGTGGAGCCGATGTACATGGCCGGACGTTTGCGTACGGCCTCGAGACCTTCCAGAACCTGAATCTTGGAAGAATCGTAAGACTTTCTGAGTTCGCTCTTGCTTTCTGTTGTCGCTTCTTTTTCCATGGGTAATTACTCCTTAAATTGCCTTGACCGAAATAATCCACGGCCTGTCGAAATACCTGTTGATGCAGCGGATGATTGAATTTTTTCTAAGCTGAAGCTCCTGCGCGGCCGCCGGCGATTTTACCTTGACGAAAATCTCGCCGTTGCGCACGAAATCTATCTGCCAGTAGGCGGCCATGCGGCCGGCCTCCTGTTCCCACACCGAGGCCAGAATCTGCAGTCTGCCAAGTTTGGCGGAAAGGGAATTTCCGTAACTGCGAAAAACATTCGCGGCCGGCGTCATACCGCCGCTTCTGCGCGTGCGCATCAGGACCTCACGGGCATGACGACGTAGCGGCAGCCTTTTTCGCCGACGGGTTCCACCAGCACGGGATTTACCGCGTTTGTAAGACCGAAGGACACGCGGTCCGTGGAGATGTTTTTTAACACGTCGATGACATACTGCGGGTTGAACGCCACGTGAAAATCGTTGCCGGAATATTCGGTGTGAATCTCGTCGTTAAACTCCATTTTCTGCGAGGAGGCGCTGACCATGAGCGTGCCGGCGGTCATCTGATATTTTACGGCTCCGCCGCGGTCGCTGGTACAAAGGGCCGCGCGGCGCGTAACCGCCAAAAGTTCCTTGGTGTCTGCTTCAAAAGTGATGTCGACTTTTGCGGGAATGACCTGTTCGTAATTGGGGAAATTGCCTTCGATAAGCCGCGAAATGAACGTGGTCTGGTTAATGCGGAAACCTATCTGGTTAGTGGAAACGCCGACGTCGATAGTCGCGCCCTCGGCGGGCTTTTCGGAATTAAGAAAGCGCGTAAGCTCGTTCAGGATTTTAGAAGGGACGATAATCTTGAAATCCTTCGCGCCGGCAATGGCTTCCTGCGAGGCAACGGCCAGACGGCGGCCGTCCGTGGCCACAAGCTCGAAGCCCTTGGGACCGCAGACCCACTGCACGCCGTTAAGGACGTAGCGGGTTTCCTGGGCGGAGGCGGCGAAAATCGTCTTTTGTATCATGCGCTGCACGCTCTCGGCGGGAACGGCGACGACGTTTTCCTTTTCCATGTCGGGAATTATCGGGTACTCGTCTTTCGGCGCGCCCATAATCCAGAATTTCGACTTGCCGCTCTTTATATGTACCTTATTGGATTCGTCCGTGGTGATTGTTATTTCCTGATCGTTTGAAAGGGTGTGCAGGATGTCGGAAAATTCCTTGGCCGGAACGGTTATGCTGCCCGGTTCCACCACTTCGGCGTTGACGTAGTGGGTCGTGGCCAGTTCCAGATCCGTGCGCACGAGCTTGATTTTCGATTCCGCCGCTTCCATAAGGAAATTGTGCAGAATAGGCAGAGTGGTGCGCGGGGAAACCGAAGCCTGAATGACCTGAATTCCTTCCATCAAGTTCTCTTTAGAACTGTTAATTTTCATTTATTATTCTCCCTATTCTTTATGGCCTGTTAGTCCTGTTTATTTTGTGGATTGTCCTCTGGAAAATCCGTTAACAGGCTGGCCGATTCATCCACAAACTGCTGACAGAACTAACAGAAAAAATTTTTTCCACAGCCGCTTACTTCTTATCAACAGCTTTTACCTCGTTTATTATCAGGTTTATCTCCGGCGAAAAAAACGGGTTTTCATCTATTTCCTTTTTAACCCTGTCGCGGGCGTAAACCGCCGTCGAATGGTCGCGCTCGAAGGCGCGGCCTATCTCGGGAAACGACATGTCCGTAAGCTGCGTGGCCAGATACATGGCCACCTGCCGCGGCCAGGCTATGGTCTGGGCGCGCTTTTGCGAGCAGAGGTCCTCCACGTTTACGTGGAAATGCTCCGCCACTACCTTCTTTATAATATCTATGCCAACGGGAACCAGCCGGTCGTCCGGCGGTATCATGTCGGCCAGAATTTCCTTTGCTATCTCCACGGTCGGCACCGTGCCGTGTATGCCGCAGTAGCTGTCAAGGCGGATGAGCGAACCTTCCATTTCCCTGATGCTGGTCTTTAATTTAGTGCCGATGAAAGTGATAACGTCGTCGGGAATATTGAATTTGTGCGTTTCGCGCTTCTTGCGCAGAATGGCTATGCGCGTTTCAATATCCGGCTGTTTTATTTCGGCCACTATGCCCGAAAGCAGACGCGAGGCAAGACGCTTGTCTATATCAAGCTCGCTGGGCGTGCGGTCGGAAGTCAGAACAATCTGCTTCTTAGAATCGAACAGCGCGTTGAACGTGTAGAAAAATTCCTTTTCGCTGGCATCCTTTCCGACGACGAACTGAATATCGTCCATCAGGAAGCAGTCCAGCGTGCGGTACTTGCGGCGGAACGATTCGGAAACCTTGTTTTTTAGCGACTCTATGTATTCGCTGACAAATTCCTCGCCGGACATATAAAGGACTTTGGCGCCCTTTTTCGTGCGCATTATCTCGTTTCCGATTGCATGCAGAAGATGCGTCTTGCCCAGTCCCGGCGTGCTGTGTATTACAAAAGGATTGTTGGACCTCTCGCCCATTTTCTGCACTACGGCCTGCGATGCCTTGTAGGCAAAGCGGTTTGACGGTCCTTCTATGAACGACTCGAAAGTGTAAAGCTGGTTCAGTCTGTTTGGAAATGGGGCCGTTTTGTCCACAATTTCATGATGGGGCGGAATGCACACTGGTTCCGGTGGCAGTACGGGTTTGGGGGCCGCGCCGCCCATGGGGATTGTGTATTCTATCGTGGCGGGTTCGAGCACGAGTTCGCTTAAAATGGCTATTATGCGGGTTTCGTAGCGTTCGCGCAGGGTTTGGAACCATACCTGATTGGGTATTTCCAGCGTAAGCGCCTTGTTTTTGTAAAGCAGGGGCTTTATGGGCAGCAGCCACATTTCTGCGGCGTCCTGTCCAATTTCGCTCTGCAGACGCTTCACCACTTCCTGCCAGATAGTCTCTATATCGCGGTTTTCCACAAGTTATCCACAGTTGTTGATAACATCAAAAATCGACCTGAAAGCAAGTTGTTTTCCGCTGCGGAAAAGCACTGCCGAAAAGAAAACTTTTTCTCCGCGCGGAACGATGAATTTAGGGCGGCCGAAAAGCCAGTCCGTAAAAAAAACTGCGGAAAAGGCGGCCGCCTGCAATACACCATTGTGTCTGATTCTACCACTTTGGCCATTTGCGGTCAAATCGGCAGGGCCGTGCCCGTAAAAAAGGGGTTTGACAGAAATGGCTTTTAGTGTTTTAATAATACGATAGCCGGAAACCGCATATATACATAGAAGTATCCAAACGGAGGAATACCCATGACAGTTCACATAGTTGCACGCCACGTTAAACTTACCAAGGCGCTTAAGGATTTCATACAAAAGCGCGTCGACAAGTTCCAGCACTACTTCGACCATATAGTCTGGGCGCAGGTGATTCTGGGGGTTGAAAAGAAAACCAATTCAGTCGAAATAGTCGTGCACGCCGCCAAGCAGACCTTCAAATCCAGCGCGGCCGGCGAAGACATGTACGGCGCGATAGAAGCCTCGGCCGTCAAGATGGAAGCGCAGATAAAGAAGTACAAAGAGAGAAAGAAAGACCACCGCGCCATTGAAAGCGATGACATTTCCGCCGACATAGCCATGCCGGCCGCCGAAGTGCGCTTCTCCGTAGTAAAGCAGGTTCCCGTGGAACCCATGACCGCAGACCGCGCCGCCGTGGAAATGGACAGGCTCGGTTACGCGTTCTGGCTGTTCCTTGACGAAGAAACCAACAAAATCAACGTCATTTTCAAGCGGCAGGACAATTCCTTCGGTCTGCTGCAGCCGTCCAAGAAAAACTGATGGGCGAACTGGCGGGAAAACCCGGCAAGGCCGTCAAGATTCAGGACATTCTTGAGGCCAGGGGCAAAACCCTTAAACTGCGGGCCGTGACGGGACAGAAATATCTCAACAGGGTGGTTCGCGTCAGCGACGTGAACCGCCCTGGGCTCGCGCTCGGCGGGCATCTTGAGAATTTCCGTTCCGAGCGTATCCAGATTATCGGCCGCGGCGAGCACGCTTTCTGTGAAAAGGAAGACGTGCGCACTCTGCTGGACAATCTGGCGAAAATGTTTTCGAAGACCGATACGCCCTGCCTCATCATAACGGCCGACCTCAGGCCGCTGGACGTGTTGATGAAGGCCTGCGAAAAAGCCAAAATACCGCTGCTGCACACGAGCCTCGACACTACGAGCTTTGTAAGCGAGCTGGGTGCTTTTCTGGAAGACCAGCTCGCGCCCGTTACCCGCGTGCACGGCGTGCTGGTAAACGTTTACGGTCTCGGCGTGCTCATACGCGGCGGGGCCGGCATAGGCAAATCGGAGTGCGCGCTTGAACTTGTAAAGCGCGGACATATTCTCGTCGCCGACGATATTGTGGAAATAGAGCGCAAGCGCGGCGATATTTTAAACGGCAGCTGCCCTACCGTTTTGAAGCATTACATGGAAGTGCGCGGCCTTGGCATTATCGACGTGGAACTGCTTTTCGGCGTGGGTTCGATACTGGACCATTCCAAAATCGAGATGGAGGTAATGCTGACCTCCGCCGACAGCCAGACTTTCTGCGACCGCACCGGTCTTGAGCGGCACACCACCGACATTCTTGGCGTGGACGTGCCTTCCCTCTGCATACCGGTCACGCCGGGACGCAATCTGGCCGTGCTTATAGAAGTGGCGGCTCTCAACCAGCGCCTCAAGTCGCAGGGCATATGCGCCGCGACCGAATTCAACAACAAACTTATAGAGCGGATGAAGACTGTTTCTTCCAAGAAAAGAAAATGAGCGGACAGGAAAAGAAACTTTTCATAATAACCGGCATGTCCGGCGCGGGAAAAAGTCAGGCGCTGAAATCCTTCGAGGATTTCGGCTTTTATTGCGTTGACAATCTGCCGCTGGCGCTGCTGCCGGCCTTCGCGGAACTGATGAAGAGCCGCAGGGACCCGGGCGGCATAGCGCTGGGCATAGACGTGCGCGAGGGCAAGGCCATAAAAAACGCCCTCATGGTAATCGAGGCCATACGCAAGACCGGCGTAAAGGTGAGCATAGTTTTTCTGGACGCTTCCGACTCCACGCTAATCCACCGTTTTTCGGAAACCCGTCACCGTCATCCCCTGGGAAAAAACCTGCAGACCGCCATCCGGCAGGAGCGGGCGCTGCTTTCCGGCCTTAAGGTTCTGGCCGACAAGGACCTAGACACCTCGGACATGACGCTGGGCGAACTGAAAGAAAATCTCTCCCGTCTGCTGGATATAACCCGCTCCGGCGAAATGATGATTTCCGTTATGTCCTTCGGCTTCAAGTACGGCATTCCGCTTGACGCCGATCTGGTCATGGATGTGCGCTTTCTTGCAAATCCAAACTACATAACCGAGCTGAAGAAAAAAACCGGCCTGGACCGCGACGTGGCCGAGTATATCGAAAGGGACAGAAACACCGCGGAGTTTCTTAAAAAATACAGCATGCTGGTCAAGCATCTGGTACCCCTTTATATGAGGGAAGGCAAATCCTACCTCACAATCGCCATCGGCTGCACGGGCGGCAGACACCGCAGCGTCTACATCGCGCATACGATAGCCGAAGCGCTCCGGTCAATGAACCTGAGCGTTGACGAGTATCACAGGGACATGAAACGCTGATGATAAACGTTATCGTCGTTACGCACGGCGTTTTCGGCCAGTCTCTCATAGAGGCGGCGGAAAACATTATAGGCGCGCACAGCGGAGTGGAGTTCGTGTCGGTCTCCGCCAAGGCCTCGGTAGAGGAAATACGCGCGGCCGTGCAGGGCGCGGTGGGGCGCGCGCAGGGCGGCGAGGGGCTTATAATTTTAACCGACATGCTGGGCGGTACGCCGACCAACGTGTCTTTCCCGCTTGTTAAGGACGCGCCGCAGTCGGCCGTCATAAGCGGGGTCAACATGAACATGCTGCTTTCGGCCCTCAGCTACCGCGGCAAACTGCCGCTGGACAGGCTGAAGACCAAAATACTGGAAGACGGCAAAAAATCGGTTTGCGACATAAAGGCGCTTTTTGCCGGCGCCGGAAAGAGGTAAAAATGGCGGTAATTTTAGCGAGAATAGACGACAGACTTGTGCACGGCCAGGTGGTGGAAGGCTGGATGCCGCTTCTTGACGTCAACGAAGTGCTGGTCGTGTCCGCCGCTATAGCTGGCGACGAGATGCGCAAGACGCTCATGCGCCTTTCCCTGCCGGAGGACACCGGTTTCGAGGCCATGGACAGCGCGCGCGCCGCGCAGTATCTGGCTGGCGAGGGCAAGTCAAACCGCACCCTGCTGCTTACGGCGGGGCCGAAGGAAATGCTTGAACTTTTGCAAAACGGTCTCGCGCTTGAATCGATAAATGTGGGCGGCATGCACTATGTCGCCGGCAAGACGCAGATAGGCCGCGCTATTTTTGTCGATGACAGCGACATATCGTACTTTCGCGCCATAAGCGGAAAGGGCGTTAAAATAGAGGGCCGCGGCGTTCCGACCGACTCTCCGCTGGACGTAATGTCCGCGCTTGGAAAATAACATGGTAAAACTGATTCTGGGCATACACAATCATCAGCCCGTGGGCAACTTCGGTTTCGTAATGGAAGAGGCCTACGAAAAGGCTTACCTTCCTTTTATAGAGGTGCTGCAGAAGCACCCCCGCATAAAGGCGTCTTTGCATTTTTCCGGCATACTTTACGATTTTTTTGAAGAAAAGCATCCTTATTATCTTGAGATGCTAAAGAACATGGTTCTTACCGGACAGGTTGAAATTCTGGGCGGCGGCTATTACGAGCCGGTGCTTGCCCTTCTGCCCGAGGCCGACCAGCGCGGCCAGCTTAAAAAAATGCAGGACTATGTAAAGGCCCGTTTCGGCGCCGCGCCGCAGGGCGCATGGCTTGCCGAGCGCGTTTGGGAACCTTCCATGGCGGGCGTCATGCAGGGGGCGGGACTAAACTTTACCGTATTAGACGACGTGCACTTTTTCTCCTCCGGCTTAAACCGCGACCAGCTCGACGGCTATTTTACCACCGAGTACGATGGCCGCCAGTTAAGCGTTTTCCCCATAAACCAGCAGCTGCGTTATTTGATTCCCTTTGCCGACCCGGAAAAGACCATTGAATATCTGCGCGGCTTTAAGGACCGCGGCGACTGCGCGCTTGTCATGGCCGACGACGGCGAAAAATTCGGCCTCTGGCCCGAAACCTACGAGCTTATTTACCGCAAGGGCTGGCTGGACAGATTCTTTCATCTGCTGGAGGAAAATTCCTCCTGGCTGGAAACGGAAACATTCAGCCGCTACCGCGCGGACCAGCCGTCGAAAGGGCTTGTGTACCTGCCCACCACTTCCTATTACGAACTCAGCCAGTGGGCGCTTCCGCCCGAGGCCGCCAACGCGCTTGCCGCGCTCAAAAACAGTCTGCCGGAAAACCAGCACCGCTTTTTGCGCGGGGCCTATTTCCGCAATTTCATTTCCAGATATCCCGAGTCAAACCGCATGTACCGCAAAATGCTGCACGTCAGCAAAAAGGTGCATGCCCTGCGCGACGGCGTAAAGGTGGAAATGCTCGACCGGCTGTGGATGAGCCAGTGCAACTGCGGTTACTGGCACGGCGTTTTCGGCGGGCTTTACCTGCCGCATATCCGCTCGGCAAACTATGCCAACATGATGGCGGCCGAAAACATGCTGCCGGACAGCGGGTTTACGCATTTTTCCGAGGACTGGGACGGCGACGAGCGGCCTGAAATAATGGTCGAATCGCGCGCCGGAAACTGGACTTTCTCTCCCTTCCGCGGCGGCGCATTAAGACAGTGGGACTGGCGTCCCGGTCTTACCAACTGGCTGAACGTCCTTACGCGGCGCAAAGAGGCCTACCATGAAAAAGTGGCCTCCGCGGTCGTCGATAAAGGTTCGGGCATAGCCCCCGGCGCGCTGATGGCGAAGGAAAGCGGTCTTGAAAAAAAGATTGTTTACGACTGGCATGACCGCGCCTGTCTGGTGGACCATTTTCTGCACGAGTCCGTGACGCCGGAAAATTTCGCCTCCGCCGCTTACGGCGAGCAGGGCGATTTCGTTACCGGCGCATACGATGCGTCCGTCAAAAAGAACTCCGACGGCGTGCTTGTTGAAATGCGCCGCGAAGGCGGCGTGTGGTTCGATACGAAGGCAAAGGTTTCCGTTTCCAAGAAAGTACAGCTGTGCCATAACGGTTCGTGGCGTGTGGCCTACGAAATACGCAACGACGACAACACCACCCGCGAATTTCGCTTCGGCACGGAATTGTCTTTCCTGTTTTCAAAGGAAGCGGTCTGCGGTACTTTCGCGCAGGAGCATGTCAGTAAAAAAGTTTTCAATGACGATTATTACGGCAGACTCTCGCTGGAATTTACAAAACCCTGCGGCCTGTGGGCGTTCCCGCTTAAAACGGTGTCGCAGTCCGAGGGTGGGTTCGAGCTTACTTATCAGGGCAGCGTAATCCTCTGCCACTATAAGCAGAGCCTCAGCCACGGGGAGAGTTTTACTTTCGGCTTTACGGTAAAGGCTTCTAAATGATGATTGTCGGTCTGTGCGCTCTGGCCGCTCTGCTTGAACTGGATACGGCGTATGTGGGCCAGTTCATGCTGTCGCGGCCGACCATGGCGGGCGCTATTTTAGGCTACGCGGCGGGTGATTTTATGACTGGCCTGCAGCTTGGCCTGTTTGCCGAACTGCTGTTTCTGGACCATGTGCCCGTGGGCGGCAACGTGCCGCCGAGCGGCGTGTTCTGGACGGTATCGGCGCTGGTCGCGGCCAGTATTTTTTCCGTGCCCCTGCCGCTTGCCTTCTTTCTGGGCATGCTGGCCGGCCTGCTTTATTCCAAGCTGGAAATATGGCTGCGCAGTCTGCGCTACAACTGGAGCGAGCGCATAGAAAGCGAACTCGACAACGGCGGATGCAATTTGTGGAAGTGGGTGCTTAAAGCTTTGGCCATGCAGTATTTTTGCGGTTTCGCGCTGGCTCTTGCCGCGTCGTTCGCGGCGGGCTACACTGGGGCGTTTTTGTGGCAGTACATGCCCCGCGCACTGCAAAGCGGCATGACGGTGGCCTATCTGTCCATACCGTGGATAGGACTGGCGATGCTGATGGTAAATCTTTACAGCAGGGCGAGGGCCAAATGACGCCGCTTATAAAAATACGCATTTTCCTGCGCTCTTTTCTTTTACAGGCGGGGTGGAATTTCAAGCGTCTGCAAAACATCGGCTTCGCCTTTGTGATGATGCCGCTTCTTGAACGGATTTACAGCGGGCCGGAGCTTAAGAAAGCAATAAAGCGTCATCTGGAAACTTTCAATACCCAGCCTTTCATGGCCAGTTTCGCGTTCGGCCTTGTCGGGAAAATGGAAGAGGACGCCGCCAAACTGCCCGAGGCCGAAAAGGAAGCCGCGCATGAGCGCATACGCCTTACAAAACAGGCGGTCAGCATGGCCACGGCGGCCATAGGCGACAGGCTTTTCTGGGGAACCATACGCCCGCTTACCCTTGTAGCGGCGCTTGCTTTCTGGTGGATTGCCGGTTTCCGCGACTGGGTGGCCCCGTTCCGCTCTTTGCAGTACTGCGGCTGCGGCGTGGCGATTGCGGGGCTGGTGTTCGCGCTTGTGCTGTACAACCTGCTGCCGCTTATTGTGCGGTGGAAGGGCATAGGCTTCGGTCATGACTGCGAAGGCAGCAAAAGCTGCGGCATAGATTTTCTCAACTGGCAGAAGTTTATAAGACTGCTGCGCCTTTTCGGTTTTATCGCGGCCGTGCTGCTTACGGTTTTCGCGGCAGTGTATTACACGAGCAAGATTATAGTAACGCCGGGCCACGCCATTACGGCCATGGTTGCGGCGCTGGTTTTTCTGTGCGCGTTTGCCATGCGGCGGTTCGGGTGGCTTAACGTGTATCTTTATATCGGTTTTCTTATAATTGCAACGGCAGTATCTGCGTTCAACTGACGAGGTTACTTGTGATAAGCGATACGCTAGTGATTAAAAACAAGCTGGGCATGCATGCCCGCCCCGCGGCAATGTTTGTGCAGACGGCGGCGCGTTTTGCGGCCGAGATAACTGTCTCCAAGGACGGAAACGACGTAAACGGAAAAAGCGTTATGGGCATGATGATGCTGGCGGCCGAGCACGGCAGTTCGGTCGTGATAACGGCGGACGGCCCCGACGAAGGCGAGGCTCTTGCCGCCCTGCGCCAGCTTTTTGAAAGGAAGTTTGAAGAAGAATAGCATGATAATAATTAAAGGCGTACCGGCCAGCCCCGGAATTGCCATCGGTAAAGCTTACGTCCACGAGGACGAGGACCTTGTCGTCGAAAAAAAGATTCTCGACAAGGATAAGCTCAAACTTGAAATAAAACGCTTCAAGGACGCGGTAAAGCAGACCAACGACGATCTGGACGCGACCGAGGCAAAAGTCCTGATGATGCTGGGTAAGCAGCACGCCAAGCTAATCGAGGCGCACAAGCTCATCCTGCGCGACCCGCTTATTACGCAGGAAGTCGCGCGCATTATCAACGAGCAGTATGTAAACGCCGAATACGCCCTTTCGCAGACACTGGAACACGTCAACCGCAGTTTCGAGAAAATCGACGACGAATTTTTCCGCGAACGCCGTCACGACCTTTTTGACGTCGGCAAGCGGCTTATCCGCCACCTTACCGAAAAGCAGGAACGCCGCACCATAGCCGAACTGAGCGAGCCTGTAATTCTGGCCGCGCATAACCTTTATCCGTCCGACACTTTCAAGCTGCGCGAAAGCAAGGTGCTGGGATTTTGCACCGACATCGGCGGCAAGACCAGCCACACCGCCCTGCTTGCGCAGAGCATGGAAATNCCCGCCGTGGTCGGCCTGTCCGACATAACGCGGCAGGTCAAGAACGACGACATTTTAATCATCGACGGCGAGCAGGGACTTGTAATAGTAAACCCCGGCGCCGAGGCGCTGGAAAAATACCAGAAACTGCGCCGCAAGCAGATAAAAGAGGAACGCTTTTTAGACTCCGTGCGCAACCTTTCCACCGTAACGCGCGACGGCAGAAAGACGAACCTGTATATCAATCTGGACGCCAGCGAGGACATAGCCAATTTCGTGTCGCTCAACCCCGACGGCGTGGGTCTTGTGCGCACGGAATCGGTCTACATGAACCGCACCGCCATTCCGTCGGAAGATGAACAGCTTGCAATCTACCGCAAGATAGCGGAAGCCTACAACTCCGTGCCGGTCACTTTGCGTCTGGCCGATATTGGCGGCGACAAGCTGGCCAATCTGGGCGTGAACCTCGATAAAGAGCAGAACCCCTTCATGGGTCTGCGCGGCATACGTTTGCTCATGCAGTATCCTGCCATAATGAAATGTCAGGTGCGCGCCATAATGCGCGCGGCCGCCGGAAAGACCAACGTGAAAGTAATGATCCCGATGGTTTCCACGCTCGAGGAAGTCTGCGAGGTAAAATCGGTCATAACCGAAATTTCCGACGAGCTTCTTAAAGAGGGCAAGCAGGTTCCCTCCTGCCAGCTGGGCATCATGGTGGAGGTTCCCTCCGCCGCACTTACGCTTGATACAATACTGAGCGAAATAGACTTCGTGTCCGTCGGAACCAACGACCTCATCCAGTACATACTGGCCGTGGACCGCGTAAACCAGCATGTCGCGCATCTTTACGACCCGTATCATCCGGCGGTGCTGCGCATTCTCAACCTTATAATTCAGACCGCCCATAAAAAAGGCAAGCCCGTCAGTATCTGCGGCGAGATGGCCTCCGACCCGAAAGCCACGTATCTTCTGGTCGGCATGGGCGTGGACATTCTGTCCGTGACACCCAGAATGTTCCTCAAGATAAAACACACCATACGTTCAATGCGTTTCGAGCAGGCCTCGCAAATGGCCCAGTCCGCCATGGGCATGGGAACCAGCGCGCAGGTGCGTGAACTGGTGTCATCAACTAACGATGAAAATCCGTAATTTTTCCATAGTAGCGCATATTGACCACGGCAAGTCCACACTGGCCGACAGACTGCTGGAGGAAACCGGCACTATTCCCCTGCGGATGATGCGCGCCCAGATTCTCGACGGCATGGAGCTTGAGCGCGAGCGCGGCATTACCATAAAGGCCAAGGCCGTGCGCATGTCCTACACGGCCGACGACGGCGAAAAATACCAGCTTAACCTTATAGACACTCCGGGACACGTCGATTTTTCCTACGAGGTTTCCCGCAGTCTTCGCGCCTGCGAGGGCGTGCTTTTGCTTGTGGACGCTTCGCAGGGCGTGGAAGCGCAGACCGTAGCGCACAACCATCTTGCGCAGTCGCTGGGTCTTAAAATAATTCCCGTAATCAATAAAGTGGATTTGTCACAGGCCGACGCCGATTCGTCGGAAGAACAGCTCTGGGAAATTCTGCACGACACCAGCAGCGCCGAGCGCGTAAGCGCAAAGACGGGTCTTGGCATACATCACCTTCTTGAGCGCATAGTGCACGATATTCCCGCGCCCGCCGGCAAGGACACAAACCCGCTGTCCGCCCTTATTTTCGATTCCTATTACGACGCTTTCCGCGGCGTTATCGCCTATATCCGCGTCGTTGAGGGAACATTGAAGCCCGGCATGATGATTAAGTTTTTCTCCTCCGGCTTCGAGGCCAAGGTCGAGGAAATCGGCTACATGGAGCCCAAGCACATAAAGACCGACGTGCTGTGCGCCGGAGAAGTTGGCTATGTGGTGGCCGGCATCAAGGACATTCACCAGCTTAAAATCGGCGACACGATAATGGACAAGGACCGTCCAGCCGACAAGCCGCTGCCCGGCTACCGCGAGGCAAAGCCCGTCGTGTTTGCCAGCATTTTCCCGATTAACGCATCAGACTACACCGCATTGCGCGGCGCAATAGAAAAGCTGAATCTTTCCGATTCCGCTTTCCACTACCAGTCGGAAACCTCCAAGGCTCTGGGCTTTGGCTTCCGTCTGGGTTTCATGGGCCTGCTGCACATGGAAATCGTCAAGGAAAGGCTTGAGCGCGAGTTTAACCTTTCGCTTATAGCCACAAGTCCCAACGTCGTTTACCGCGTAAAGGCAAAAAGCAAAAAGACGAACGTGGACGGCGCAATAGGCACGAAAGAGGAAGACTATTTCATTCTCGATAACCCCGCCAATTTCCCGCATTACGGCGATATACTGGAAATACAGGAACCGACGGTCGGCATTACCATAGTCACGCCCGTAACTTATATGGAAGCGGTTATGAACCTGCTCAAGGAAAAGCGCGGGGCCTACATAGGCCTTGAGCACATGAGCAATCACCGCGTCATCATAAAGTACGAAATGCCGCTGGGTGAAATGGTCATAGATTTTTACGACAAGCTCAAATCGGTGTCCAAGGGTTACGCGTCTTTTGATTACGAGATAGGCGAGTACCGCGCCGCCGACATGGTGGTAATGGACATTCTGATACACGGCGAGGCCGTGGACGCGCTCTCCGTGGTAACACACAAGAGCAAGGCTCAGGCGCAGGGCCGCCTGCTGTGCGAAAAATTAAAGGAACTTATACCGCGCCAGCAGTTTGAAATAGCCATACAGGCCCGCGTGCACGGCAAGATTATCGCCCGCGAGACCGTACCGGCCATGCGCAAGGATGTTATAGCCAAATGCTACGGCGGCGATATATCGCGCAAGCGCAAACTGCTTGAAAAACAGAAGGAAGGCAAGCGCCGGCTTAAGCAGATAGGCAGCGTGGAGATACCGCAGGAAGCGTTTGTCGCCATGCTAAAGATTCAGCAGTAACGTTCCGCCGCGCCGCCCGGGAACTTGCGCGGCGCGGCAAAACGCAAAAAAAGCGCAGTACCGAACACGGCTTTGAGGGGTTTACTATGTTCACTCGTGTTAAAACCATATTGACTGTATGTCTGCTTTTTGCGGCCGCGCCGCTGTTTGCCGGCAATGGTGCGATTGCGGAAAATATAAATCCGTTTTTTAAGAGTGCTGTTTCCGGCACCCGCACTATGTCGTTTACAAAGGACGGGCATCCGCTGGGTTATATCCCTCCGCCGTTGGACTATTCCTACCTGAAAGGCCGTGGTTCGGAATCACATTTGTCGAAGGCCAGAAACGGCCTGCCTACCTATTATGATTTGCGGGCTTATGACAAGGTGACGGAAGTAAAAGACCAGGGGAGCTGTGGCTCCTGTTGGGCCTTCGCCAATATGGGTGCGCTTGAGTCCTTTCTAAAGCCGTCGGAAATATGGAATTTTTCCGAAAACAACCTCAAAAATACCCACGGCTTTGACTGGACCCACTGCTATGGCGGCAATGAAGACATGGCAATAGCTTATCTTGCCAGACGCGGTGGTCCCGTGACTGAAGCGCAGGACCCGTACAGCGAAACCTCCAACGTTTCTCCTTCAGGTCTTACGCCAAGCAAATATCTGCAGGAAGCACTGCGCATACCGGCACGCGGCAGTTATACGGACAATGATGCAATAAAATCCGCCTTAATGACTTATGGCGCGGTTGCCAGCGACATCTACTGGAAGGATTCGGCCTATAGCAGCGCCAACGATTCCTATTATTGCGGCAACTGCGCCGGTTCAAACCATGAAGTGGCCATTGTAGGCTGGAATGACAATTATCCAGCCGGAAATTTCGTGTCCACGGCTCCGGCAAATGGTGCGTTCATCGTAAAAAACAGCTGGGGTACTTCCTGGGGCGATGAGGGTTATTTTTACGTTTCCTACTACGATAACACCTTCGGCCAGCACAATGTGGTCTATGCGTCCGCGACTGCCACGACTATTTATGACAACATCTATCAGTATGACCCTTTCGGCAAAGTTGCTGACTGCGGTTTTTTTAAAACCACTGCCTGGGGCGCCAATATATTCACTACCTATTGGGACGAGGCTCTCAAGGCGGTTTCCTTCTATACAAATGATGTGAACACCGCTTACTCCGGTACGGTCTATATAGCACCCACAACCTCGCCGACCACAGGAACGTCTTCGACAACGTTCTCTGGCACTTTCGCCCTGCCTGGTTATCATACTGTGAAGATTTCGCCACCTGTCCGGATTAATAGGGAGCAGAAATTTTCAGTAGTGGTGGAGTTTTCCAATTCTTCTTATATTTACCCTGTTCCCATACAGGAACGCCAGAACGGTTATACAAGCAATGCCACCACTGTTCGCGGGCGGAGCTATTTTAGTGAGGATGGTTCCACCTGGCTTGATATGCTGGATGCCTCCTTCGGGGCCAAGTTGCCGGTAGTCAATATAAAGGCCTTTACGGACAACTTGTCCACACCCGCGCCAAAACCTCAGCCCGGCGTTGACCCGCTAAAGGAAGTGTACGCCTATCCAAACCCCTGGCGGGCCGACAGGTCCAACCATATAACAATCGCCAGACTGCCGTATTATAACGACGACACTCAGGTGCTTTTTTATGACATGCACGGAAAACTTCTGCGCACGCTAGACACAACCAATAATATAGTAATAAGCGGCGCATACCGCGTCGCCACATGGGACGGAAAGAACGAGGACGGCGAAAAAGTCGCCAGCGGCGTTTACATTTATATGGCGCGTTCGCAGGGCTATACTAAAACGGGAAAACTCGGGGTGCTGTGGTGAAATTTTATAGGCTGATTGCCGCGCTTGCGCTGGTTTGCTCTCCCCTGTCCGCGTTTGCATCGGGCAAGGGGACCACGTATGCCGACACTTTCCTTCAGCTTGACGTAAGCGCCCGCGCCGCCGCTTTAGGCGGGGCCTATACCGCGCTTGCTGCCGACAACTTCGGCATGTACTATAACCCGGCGGGTATCGCGCAGACCGTTCAGCCGGAAGTCGGCGTTTCGCACACCATGTGGCTGGAAGGAATGCATAACGAATATATTGGCGCGATAATGCCTCTCTGGGGCTGGCTGGCGCTGGGCGTAAGCGGCAACTATTTCTCCTCGGGCCAGATTGGCGAGACCGACGAAAACGGCAATTTCACCGGCTCTGGGTTCGATTCAACCGGCATAACCGCGCAGGGCACGGCGGCTATAAAAATATGGAAACTGAGCGTTGGCGCGTCGATGAAGCAGGCGCGCGAGGCGCTGGGCTCTTACTCAACGCAGGTAATGCTTAAGGATTTCGGCGTCATGTTCCGCACCAAACGCTTTACCCTTGGCGCGGCCGTGAAAAATCAGGGCGGCGCAAACGCAACCCTTTATCAGTCTTCTTTCAAAATTCCGCAGATTTACCGCGGCGGCGCGGCTGTAACCTTCGCCGACAGGCTTACCATTACCGCCGATGCCGTTCGCACCGATGAGGAATCGCCCGTTCTGTGCGGCGGCGCGGAGTATCTGTATCTTACAGGCGCCAGCAAGCGCGACCGCACGCCCGTTTATTTCCGCCTTGGCTACACCTCCGGCCGCAGCAAAAACACCGGTGCGGGTATATCCGGCGGTCTCGGCACTGTTTATCACGATAATATGAACATCGATTACGCTTTCGTGCCGTATGGCGATTTAGGCAATACCCACAGGTTCAGTCTGGCGTTTCGCTTCGGCAAGGCGCGCGGAGAGGACGAACTTGATATGGACGAGGATTCCGACCTTGGCGATTTGGACGAGGCCGAATCATCCGGCTCGGAAGAGCTGTCCGACGTGGATACTGCCGATGACAGCCAGCAGCCGCCTGCCGAATTAAAGGACAGCGAGCCTGCTCCGTCCGAGGAAGAACCGGCAAAGCAGTCTGCGGCCCCGTCGGCCGAAACCGCGCCGCAATCTTCACTGCCGGTCTCATCCGCCGAGAGTCCCGCCGCTTCCTCCGCCGTAAATGACGCGGCCGCGACCTCCGCCGCAGGGGCGGCCGCCATAACGCCGCAACAGTCCTCCGCGGCAAACACAGCGTCTTCGTCGGCCGCAGTAAAACCGGCTGACAAGACTGCCGAAAGCGCGGCCAAAACGACCACGGATTCCCTTGTAATGCCGGTATCGGGGACGGCATCTAAGGGCGGGCAGGAGTCGTCCTCCATACTGTCTGTCATATCCGGCGACAATTCGTCCCGTCCTGTTGTTTTACCTTCTTCAACAGGCGGAGACATGCCTGTAATTCAGGGGCTTCCATGACGGAATTTTCAGATAAAACAATAGTAATAACCGGAGCATCGTCCGGTATTGGCGCGGCGACAGCCGTGCGCATGGCCCGCGAAGGGGCCAAAATTGCCCTTTGCGCACGAAACGAGGAACGGCTGGATAAAGTGGCCGCCCTTGTTAAAGAAGCCGGCGGAAAGCCGTTTAAGTACGTTCTTGACGTTTCCGACCGCAGCGCCGTGCAGAAAGTTTTCAGCCATATTAAACGCGACTGCGGCGGCATGGATGTTGTCATAAACAACGCGGGCATAGGCTACATAGGGCCGGTCGAGACCATGAGCGAGGCTGACATGCGCCGCGTCATGGACGTGAATTTTTTCGGCGTGATAAACTGCACGCAGGCCGCCATTCCGCACATGAAAGGCAATGCGGGCGGGCTTATCGTGCTTGTGTCCTCGATTCTGGGCAAGCGCGCAATGCCGTCCTACGGCGTGTATTCCGCGTCGAAATTTGCCGTGGCCGGACTGTCTGAGGCCCTGCGCCTTGAACTGGCCGAGTACGGCATAAAGGTTCTTCTTGTCTGCCCCACGGCGACAGATACCGGCTTTTTCGACAACGCGGGCTGGGACGGCAAGGCTTCCCGCCAGCTGCGCGGACCGGTGGTGATGACGGCCGAAGCGGTTGCCGAGCAGGTGTACCGCTCGCTGGTAAGCAACCGCCGCGAATGTGTGTTGTCCCTGCCAGCGCGGCTGTTTCACTGGCTGAATTTCTTCTGCCCGTCGCTGGTGGACTTTGTTGTTAAACGTATAATGCGCAAATAGGTTTTGCTTTTGAAAAGCGCGAAATCCCCCGCCATTACGGCGGGGGNTTTCGCATTTAAGGGAGCTGTATTCGTAAGGTTATTGCTATTTTTTTCTGCGGGTTTTCTTATGCCGAAGCAAATAACCTGAGTTGAGTAATATTTGAGTTAAGTAACATTTCGTGTTGCTATGTGGCATGTTCAGTAAATATGCCGCTAGTGATTTATTTGCTTTTTGCGCGGCAAAAAAACGCCGCCTTGGTCAGCGTTTTCGGGCGCAAAAAAAAGCCCCGCCGGTTGGCGGGGCTTTCTTTTTTTAGTAAGGCGTTTATTTGTTTTCTACCGACACAATGCGCATGGCGTAGAAAGACCGCCACACGAACACCAGCGCTATTGCGAAGAATATGGCCGACAGGATTCCGTTTACAAGCGGGTCCAGCGTCACGGCCAGTTCCACGGCCAGAAGGCCGAACAGCGTGGTGAACTTGATGATGGGGTTCATGGCCACGGACGACGTGTCCTTGAACGGGTCGCCCACCGTGTCGCCTACTACGCTGGCGTCGTGCAGCGGGGTGCCCTTCATCTTGAGTTCAGTTTCAACCAGCTTCTTGGCGTTATCCCACGCGCCGCCGGCGTTTGCCATGAATATGGCCTGATACAGACCGAATATCGCTATCGATATCAGGTAGCCGATGAAGAAGTAGTGGTTGAGGCAGGCGAAGGCCAGGGTGCTGAAGAATATCACCATGAATATGTTGAACATGCCGGCCTGCGCGTAATGCGTGCAGATTTCGACGACTTTCTTGCTGTCCGTCACGGAAGCCTTGGTCGAATCCTCAAGTTTGATGTTCTTCTTGATGAATTCCACGGCGCGGTATGCGCCGGTGACCACGGCCTGAATCGACGCGCCGGAGAACCAGAATATCACGGCGCCGCCGGTTATGAGGCCCAGCAGGAACAGCGGGTTAATGATGGACAGACCGCTTTCCACGGCCGATTCACCAAACTTTTCGCCCAGCATCTTGATGATGGAGAAGATGAGGGTTGTCGCGCCCACGACGGCCGTGCCGATAAGCACAGGCTTTGCCGTGGCTTTGAAGGTGTTGCCCGCGCCGTCGTTCTCTTCCAGGAAGGCCTTGGCGTCTTCAAACTGCGGTTCGAAGCCGAATTCCTTCTTTATGTCCTCCTTGATGTTGGGGAGGGTTTCGATGGTTGAGAGTTCGTAGACTGACTGCGCGTTGTCTGTAACCGGGCCGTAGGAGTCCACCGCTATGGTGACGGGGCCCATGCCCAGGAAGCCGAAGGCCACAAGGCCGAAGGCGAATATCGCGGGTGCGCTCATTATCATGCCAAGGCCGGTAAGGCTGACCAGATAGCCGATGGCCATGAGCAGGATGATGACGAGACCCATCCAGTAGGCGCTGAAGTTGCCGGCGACCAGACCGGAGAGGATGTTAAGCGATGCGCCGCCTTCTTTCGGCATACGAGATGGAACTGTGACTGGAGTTCAGACGTGTGCTCTTCCGATCCCGCCTCCCTCTTTGGAAGCTGAAACGACTTCGTTGACATGTGCGGAATTGGTCGAAGTGAAAACTTTTACCAGTTCCGGTATGATTGCGCCCGCAAGCGTTCCGCAGGTAATGATTGTCGCCAGCTTCCACCAGAGCGTACCGTCGCCGAGTTCCGGAATAAGGAGCCACGACAGCAGGTAGGTCATCAGAATGGAAATGCCGGAGGTAATCCAGACCAGCGAGGTCAGCGGTATTTCGAAGTTGAAGCGCTTGGCGTTGCTGAACATCGAGAAGGAAACGACCTTGTTGATTTCGTAGGAGATTGCGCTGGTGATGATCATGCCGATGCGCATTACGAAAATCCAGACCAGCAGCTGAACCTGCATTATGGGGTCGCTTACGGCCAGCAGGATGAAGGTCACAAGGGCCACGCCCGTCACGCCGTAGGTTTCAAAACCGTCGGCGGTGGGGCCGACCGAGTCGCCGGCGTTGTCGCCGGTGCAGTCAGCTATTACGCCGGGGTTTCTGGCGTCGTCTTCCTTAATCTTGAAGACGATTTTCATGAGGTCGGAACCGATGTCGGCGATCTTTGTGAAGATGCCGCCTGCGATACGCAGAGCCGCCGCGCCGAGGGATTCGCCGATGGCGAAACCGATGAAGCAGGGGCCGGCGTAGTTGCCGGGCACGACCAGCAGGATGAAGAGCATGATTACCAGCTCGACGCTGATAAGCAGCATGCCGATGCTCATGCCGGATTTAAGCGGAATGTCCATCGTCGGGTAGGGCTTGCCGCAGAGGCCGGCGAAGGCCGCGCGCGAATTGGCCAGCGTGTTGATGCGGATGCCGAACCACGCGACCATGTAGCTGCCCAGAATACCGATGATGCTGAACAGGACTATAATGGAAACCTGCAGCACGCTGTAGTGGAGCAGGAAGCCGAAATAAACCACCATGATGGTGGCGATGAACGCCCACAGCATGGCAATGAACTTGCCCTGCGTGGCCAGATAAGTCTTGCAGGTCTCGTAAATGAGTTCCGAGATGTCGAGCATCGACTTATGGGCGGGCAGTTTCTTTATCTGCATGAACTGCCACAGGCCGAAGCCCATGCCCAGCAGACAGACGATAAGGCCCACGGAAAGAAGCGCGTGACCGGAAAAACCGCCGAGGAAGCTTACCGAGCACAGGTCGGGAATGACGAGGCTGGCTTCGCTTGCGTGCGCGGCAGTCGCCGTTGCGCCAAAGGCGGCCGCGGCGAGAAGAACTTTGCTGATTTTAGAAGCAAAAAGGGCTCTTCCGGATAAACCGGAAAGAGCCCTTCCAAATGAAGAAACTGAGAACATAACCCTCCTGCTTAGTTAGCGGAAGCGTTCGTGACGGCCAGCTGAACGCTGGGACCCATTGTGGAAGTAAGGAATGCAGAGCGGAGATAGGAGCCCTTGGAAGTGGACGGCTTCACTCTGGTAATGGTGTCCATTACGGCCGAGATGTTGCCCGCGAGCTTGTCGGCGGCGAAGGAAGCCTTGCCTACCGGCACGTGCACGATGCCGAACGCGTCGGCCTTGAATTCGATTCTGCCTGCCTTGAGTTCCTTAACGACGGTGGCGAGTTCGAAAGTCACGGTGCCGCTCTTGGGATTCGGCATGAGACCGCGGGGACCAAGAAGTTTTGCCAGCTTGGCCAGGTCTCTCATGATATCGGGGGTGGCTACGAGGACGTCGAAATCCAGCTTGCCCTTGGAAATTTCCTCGATGAGTTCGGCTCCGCCGACGATGTCGGCGCCCGCTTCCTTGGCTTCGGCAACCTTTTCGCCCTTGGTGACAACGGCGATTCTTTTGGTCTTGCCGGTGCCGTTGGGCAGCACGACGGTGGCGCGAACCTGCTGATCGGCCTGTTTGGTGTCGATGCCGAGACGGACGTGCAGTTCAACGGTTTCGTCGAACTTGGCGGTCGCGTTCTTCTTTACGAGGGCTGCGGCTTCGGGTATCTGATAGAGTTTTGCGCTGTCGTAGTTCTTTACTGCTGCGGTAAGTCTTTTGCTCATTTATGCTCCCTGAGGTGCTTGCGGGGCAAAGGCCCCTTCCTCTAAGTTAAAGGGCCTTATTTTATGTCGACGCCCATGCTGCGGGCCGTGCCCTTGACCATTTCCATGGCCTGTTTTACGTCCTTGGTGTTGAGGTCCGGCATTTTTTCCTTGGCGATTGCTTCAACCTGCGTGAGGTTGAGCTTGCCCACTTTCGTTTTGTTGGGCGCGCCGGAACCGGCCTTGAGGCCTGCCGCTTTCTTGATGAGAGCGGAGACGGGGGGCATCTTCGTAATGAAGGTGAAGCTTCTGTCGTCGAAAACCGTTATGACGACGGGGATGGTCATGCCATGCTCCATCTTCGCGGTCTTCGCGTTGAACTGCTTGCAGAAGTCCATTATGTTGACGCCGTGCTGACCAAGCGCGGGACCGACGGGGGGCGCGGGATTCGCGCTGCCGGCGGGAATCTGCAGCTTGATCTGGGTCTTGATTTGCTTAACTTTTGCCATAGTGTGTTGCTCCTATATTTTTTCGACCTGCAGATAATCCAGTTCCACCGGAGTGGGCCGGTCGAAAACAGTGACCATAATCTTGAGTTTGGCCTTCGCGTCGTGGACTTCTTCGACGACGCCGAGGAAATGCTTGAACGGTCCTTCTATGATGCGGACGTTCTCGCCCTTGTCGAACTGCACCGCCGGTTTCGGCCGGTTTTCAGCCGTGGTCGTGGTGAGTTCCAGTATGGCCGCGATTTCCTCTTCGGGAAGCGGGGTCGGTTTGGGGTCTCCGAGGAAACCCGTAACGCCGGTCGTATTGCGCACGAACCAGTAGGTTTCGCTGCTCATTACCATTTCGACCAGCACGTAGCCCGGGAAAAATTTACGCTTTCTAAGCGATTTCTTGTTCTGCTTTACCTCGACCACTTCTTCGGTGGGCACGAGGATTTTGGTTATTTTTTCAGTAAAGCCCTGCAGCTGCGCATGCTGCATTATCATGCGCTGCACTTTGTCTTCGTAGCCGGTTTGGGTGTGTACTATATACCAGGCTTTTTCTTCCATAATTAGCGTCCTCCGAGCAGCGCGCCGACGAGGCGGGACAGGCCGAAATCCAATGCGCTCACATATATGGCGACGAGAATGACGATGATAAAAACAAAAATTGTGGACTGAACCACCTGCTGTCTTGTCAGCCAGGTGGATTTTGTCAGTTCCGTATAGGCTTCTTTTGCAAATTGTATGGCTTTATTCATGTCTGGACAGCCTTTGCCGGTACGGCGCGGCGTTAAAATGGCGGGAGCGGAAGGACTTGAACCTTCAGTCCCGGTTTTGGAGACCGGTGGTTTACCAGTTAACCGACGCTCCCGTTCTTTCCATGCTTTTTTGCTTCCCTTAGTGTTGCAAACCTCCGCCCTTTCGGGCAGAGGTTTGCGTTACCGGAAGAAGCTTAGGCTTTAACTTCTTTGTGTTTCGTGCTTTTGCCGCAGTTCCTGCAGAACTTGTTCAACTCCAGTTTTCCTTCTTTTTTCTTGCCTTTGGAGTAGTAGTAATTCTTGTTCTTGCAGGTCTGACAGGACATTGCGATTGTGATTCTTTCTGATGATGCCATTTCAGACCCCTGTTGGGTTATGCCAGAATCTCAGTGACAACGCCGGCGCCTACGGTATGGCCGCCTTCGCGGATTGCGAAGCGCAGTTCCTTTTCCATGGCGATCGGGGTGATGAGTTCCACCGTGAAGTCCGTGTTGTCTCCGGGCATGATCATCTCGACGCCTTCATTGAGATAGATGTTGCCCGTAACGTCGGTCGTTCTGAAGTAGAACTGGGGTTTGTAGCCCTTGAGGAACGGCGTGTGGCGGCCGCCTTCATCTTTCTTCAGAATGTAGACGTGGCACTTGAATTTCTTGTGCGGGGTGATCGATTTGGGAGCGGCCAGAACCTGTCCGCGCTCAATCTGGTCCTTTTCAATACCTCTGAGCAGGATACCGACGTTATCGCCGGCCATGCCTTCGTCGAGGAGTTTGCGGAACATTTCGATACCGGTTGCGACGGTCGTCTTGGTGTCGCGCAGACCGATGATTTCGAGGTTGTCGCCAACGTGGACCTTACCTCTTTCGATTCTGCCGGTTGCGACGGTGCCGCGGCCGGTGATGCTGAAAACGTCTTCGACAGCCATAAGGAAGGGCTTGTCGACTTCGCGTTTCGGCTCGGGAATGTAAGAGTCAAGGGCGGCCAGCAGCTTCATTATGGAGGGTTCGCCGATTTCGCTGGTGTCGCCTTCAAGGGCTTTCATCGCGCTTCCGCGGATGATGGGCGTTTCGTCGCCTTTAAAGCCGTTCTTGGTGAGCAGTTCGCGGACTTCCATTTCGATAAGGTCGAGCATTTCCGGATCCGGGTTGAGGTCGACCTTATTAAGGAAAACAACGAGGTTAGGAACGTTAACCTGGTGAGCGAGCAGCACGTGTTCGCGTGTCTGCGGCATGGTACCGTCAGCGGCGCTGACGACCAGGATTGCACCGTCCATCTGCGCGGCGCCGGTGATCATGTTCTTGATGTAGTCGGCGTGGCCCGGGCAGTCGATGTGCGCGTAGTGGCGCTTATCGGTTTCGTACTCAACGTGCGAAACGGCGACGGTCAGAATTTTGGAGGCATCACGAACGACACCGCCCTTGGCGATATCGGCGTAAGCCATCTCGGTTGATTTGCCCTGCTTGGCGAGTACCTTCGTGATAGCCGCCGTCAGCGAGGTCTTACCGTGGTCGACGTGACCGATGGTGCCGACGTTGACGTGCGGTTTTGTCCTGTCGAACTTTGCTTTTGCCATTTTACATCCTCCGGTGTTTATTTCTTCTTGCGAAATTAAAAGCTGGGGATGGGGATTGAACCCACGACCTTCTCCTTACCATGGAGATGCTCTACCAGCTGAGCTACCCCAGCATATGCCGTTTTCTCGGCGGTGTTCGAAACCAGCGGGCGATGGGAATCGAACCCACGTAACAAGCTTGGAGGGCTTGTGTTCTACCATTGAACTACGCCCGCAAACTACCTTATATCTGCCTAGTATAGCAAAAAAAAATTTTTTTTTATATAGGGAAATTTGCAGGCGTCAGGCAGGATATATAAGGCGCGGGTGGGAATCGAACCCACGCGAATAGCAGTTTTGCAGACTGCCGCCTTTCCACTTGGCCACCGCGCCGTCAGGCATTTTGTCAACCAGAAGATTATAGCAAAGGTTGCCGAAAAAGCCAAATGGTCCGCTGCGGCGTTTTAGGTATAATGGAGTCCATGCGTTATATTTCCTGCGTGCTTATGGCCGTGTTTTTGTGCGGGTGCGCCTCGTTCCGTCCGGGGCAGAAGGTGTCATCTTCCGACGTGAAAAAAGCTTTTTTATGTTCCACCGCCGCGCCTTATGCGCGCCTTAACGTGGTATGGCGGGAGTCGCCGCCGGTTTCATCCTCCGACGAGCTCAATACCGACAGCTTCGAGGTAAAGCGCGTGTTTCGTGAGGTAAATCCGCGAGACCTCGCCGATTTCCGGAAACGCGCGGAAAAAATATTTTCCTCCTGCGGACTCTACAGCCCGACAAAAGGCGCGGGCACGCTTACGCTGACGCTTGATTCGCTTGACCGCTGGACATATTCCCAGCTTATGCGCGGATTTCTTACGGACACGCCGTATGTTTTTATCATGCCATCGGCGCTTTACACAAGTCACAGTCTTAAGGTGGAATACTCTGGCGCAAACGGCCGCGGAAGTTTTGACAAGACCGGCACTGTGCGCACTTACTTTCACCTTATACTTGCGCCGCTTTACCCGTTCTGCACGCCGACGCTTAAAGAAAGCGGAACGCTGGATTATCTGCTGAACGCGTCGGCAAAACAACTGCTGCTTATGAGCCGCAATCCCCTTTGCGCAAGATAGGTTTAATTAATGCGGCCGCCCGCGCTTTATTTGCGCGGGCGGCCTTTTTTTCGTCGGACAAGCCGCGCCGCGCGGCTTTGCTTTTCGACGTAAAGACGATACTGCCGATATTTTTCGTGCCGCGCTGCCGCGGGACATCTTCGACGGGAAAGCGGATGACTGAAAATATTTTTTTCTCGGCTTTCCGCTGGTTTATACCGATGGAAATTTATTTGTAACGCCAATTCCGTTCGTCGCGGTCTTAGTGCTTGCTATTTCGGCGCTTCCGCAAAATATCGCGCTGCTGCCGCTAAAATTTCCCCGCGATTAAGTTGTTTCCCCGCCGTGGATACAGTAAGCAAAGTTGGTTTACGCGTCATTAAAAAATGTTCCATTTCATTTCCCCCGACGGCTAAACGGCGGTCTTAAAATTATCGTTCGCATACTGTCGTACGCGCTTAGCCGATGAAAACTTTTTGCAAAATGGTAGTTGGTCTGCGTACCGCCCCGCATTTAATTACCGCGCGCACCGGCGGTATTTTCGCCTTCGGCGGCAGTAAAAGTCTTTGCCAAAATTCATCAAAAACTTTTGCGCTTATACCGCGCGGGGGCGCGGGCAAAATCCGCCGGGTTATTTTTCCCCTGTCGGTTGAGCTCGGCTGTTCCTTTATATGGAAAGCTAAAAAGTACCCGTAACTATTAAATGGTGTTAATTGTATGCGCGGGGTTTATTCCGTGCCGGAAGATTGCTTTTCCCCGTCGGAAAGTCAGGCCAAAATAAAGTTAGATAAAATACCGTGTCGGCGTGCGTGGGTTTTGCGGTAAGCGATTCCCGTTGAACTTTTCGCGGCATGCCTAAACAGTAATTTATCCGCTGGCGTGCCGATTGCCCCGCGTGGTTTCCGGTCAGCAAAACGCTGCCGCACAGACGGTATTTTTCGCCGGTAAAAAAGTATCAGCCTGCATTTAGCTTCGGTCTTTTCCGTCGTTGAGCCGGCAATGTTTGCTGTCGGATTTTTGTGCAATCGCATCAAAACGCGCGCGGCGCAAAACGTAAATGGGGCAGGTGGCGTTTTCAAAAATACCGGAGATTGCGGAATAAAAAAAGCGCGGACCGGAAAGGTCCGCGCTTTTTGTTTGCAGGGATTTTATTTGGACGGAGTATCCGCGGGTTTTTCGTCGGCGCTTTTCGCGGCCGGAGTTTCTTCCTTAACTGCCGCGGCGGGCAGTTTGCCAAGGGCTTCCTTTGCCTCGGGCAGGTAGCAGCTCGACGGGTTGTCCTTGATGAACTTGCCAAGCGCCGCTGATGCCTCGTCGTTTTTACCGGCGACGGCCAGTTCCAGCGCGGCTGTAATCTGCGTCAGTTCGGCTTCGGTCTTTTTGTTTGCCTTGGCGCTTTTGCCGCCTTTCCACGCGGGCTTTTCGGGATTGGCGTTCATGTCGGCTCCGCGCACGGCGGCGGCGTTGGACAGTTTTACCGATGACGATTTGAAGCGGCGCGCGGTCTTTGATTTCAGAGTCTGAAGCGTCGTTTCAAACCATGTTTTGTCCTTGCCGGTGTCGGCCTTTTTGTCGTCGGCCGAAAAGGCCGGCGCGGCCAGCGTTACTGCCATAAGTGCTATAAACAGCTTTTTCATTTTGTACCCACCTCACCTTTTATTTTTCTGCAAACCGTACCGGATTTTTACCGGCGGCTACTTCATGTTTACAATGGCTTGGCCCATGTCCTTGGTTTCGGGATTGAGCTCAAGAGCCTTTGCCGCGTAGTCTTTTGCCGCCTGATCGTTGCCGGCTTTTTTTGCGGCGCGCGCGCGGTTAAGCCATATTTCGTCGTCGCCGGGGGCGGCCGTCACGGCCTTGGAATAAAACTCCTCGGCCTTTGCGTAGTCGCCTTTCATATAGGAGAGATTTCCCATATTGCTCAGCGCCTCGGAATCGGCGGGATTGGCTGTCAGAAGGCCGTTAAAATACTCGGCCGCTTTTGCCGTGTCGCCGGTCTGCGCGTAAAGTATGCCAAGGCTTTCGGTGGCGTCCTTGTCGGCGGGGTCGGCTTTAAGGGCGGTTTCATAAATCCCCTTGAGATAGTCAAAGCTGTAATCCGATATCTGCTTTGCCTCGCCGGAGTAGCGTTTCAGCACGCCCGCCGCATCGGGCATGGGGGCTTCCCACTGGGTTTCGGGCATGGTGACGGGTTCAAACTCCTTCCACGCTTCGGCAAGTTCCACCACGCGGACGTTCTTTTCCTGCACGCCGCGCGTGTAGGTGCTGAGCGCCTGCCGCGAGGAGTCGGTGAAGTTTTTGCCTATCATGGTGGCCTCGACGGGAACCCACAGCGTGTCATTATAGCGCACTAGCATGTTTTCGGGTATGCCGAGTTTTTCGGCGTCCGTTTCGCGCGTGTCGAACATCAGGGCGATGTGGCTTGGATAGTCAAGCAGGGCGGTCTGCAGGCCCGCGCCTTCAAACAGCGTGGCAAGCAGGGCGGTCAGGTCGTCGCATTCGCCGCTCTTTAGTTTGAGCGTGTCGCGCGGCAGCTGCACGGTGTCGAGCGGATAGGCGGAATTGGATTTTATTTTCTCGTAAGGATTTGCCGGGTCGGGCAGATAGCTTACGCCCATCTCGCTTAACGCGCTCCAGATGATGAGTGCGGAGGCGATGTTGGGGTTTACGAGCGAATAATCCGTTTTCGGCTTCATCAGCAGGGCCGCGCGGCCGAACTTGAAGGCCGGCGGGTCTTTTGGCGTGACGAAGTTTGCAAGCCTGTCCGGCCTGTCCCAGATTATGGCGTAGCGCGAGAGCACTTTAAGCGGCTTGTTTATCGTCTGCACCTGCTGCTGGCGCTTTTCGTAATAGGTAAGCGTAAGCTGGCTCTGAATCGGAGTGTCCTCGTTTACGTCGAGAATCTTGTTGTTGAGCGTGGCCATGAGCGGCACTTCCGCCTTGCTGTGCGGCGCTATGGATTTAATCACCGTATCGTACGGGAAATCCATGAAGTCCTTAAGCGCGAACGACAGCTTTACATTGCGGAAGTTAACATCGGTGTTGTTTGCCACCACGAGCGTGCCGACTGGGTGCGTAAGGTAGTATTTGTAGTTGGCCGAGAAAATGTGTTCGAGGTCGATTTTCTCAAAGTCCAGTCTTGCCAGATCCATGCTGCCCTGCACGAAAATCCCCTGCGCGGACGAGGCGTTTCCTTCCGCGCCGGTGCGCGACAGGGCGGTTATCTGGTAGTAATACGTGGCGAAGGTGTCGTCGAGCGTGTCGGTGTATGATAGTTTTTCCGTATCGCCGATTTTCTGAAAACCTTCCTTTTCGGACGTGGAGCGGTAAACGATATATTTATCCGTCCAGTCTTCCTGCATGCCTGTCCATTTAAGCGTTACCTTGTCGTCTTTTGTCGTTGCCGCGACAAGCGGCGGCGCGACTTTTATTTCCATGCGGTAGGCCGCTATGCGGCTGTTGCCGGGGTCGGAGATATAAAGAGTGTCGCCGTAAAATTCCAGTCTTGCCGGTTTAAGCAGACTGGCCGCGCCGCTTCCTTTTGCAAAAAAGCTGGTTATCCATTTGCCTTCCGCGTCGAAAACCTTGACCTTGCTGTCACAGCTGTCGAGCAGATAGACATATTTGCGGCCGTCGTAAGCCAGCGCCGCCGGCTTGCAGAGTTTTGAGTAGTCTTCGCCCGCTTCTCCCCATGCGTTTATAAGCTGGCCCGAGGGCTGCAGACGGAAAACTTTTTTGAGGTCGGCATCAAGCACTATAACGCCGTGCCTTGTGCATTTTACGGATACGGGATTTTCCAGTCTGATGCCGTTTCCGAGGTCGGGGCCTATGGCGTTTATGAACATGCCGCGCGGCGAAAACTGCTGTATGCGCGCGTTGCCGGTGTCGGCCACGAAGATGTTGCCGTTTTCGCATATCGCCGCGTCTTCCGGCTCATCCATGCGGCCTTCCTTGTCGCCGCCGAAAAAGGTTCCTTTTTCGCCGAGCAGGGTTTTATACGCGCCGGTGGCCGTGAAAATTTCCACGCGGGAATTGCCGGTGTCGGCCACTATGATGCCGGTCTTTTTTGCGTAGGCAAGACCTTCCGGTTCATTGGACTGGCCCGGTTCCTTTCCGGCGGGGGCGAACGTTCCGGCCAACGCGCCTTTGTCGTTTAGCAGTTCAATATGTTTGGCGGTCTGATTATAAACGGCAAGCGTGCCGTCGTCTAAAATAGCGAAGGGGGCGGAATCGGTCTTATAGGTTTTTTCGGGTCCGTACAGATTGATTCTCGTTTCGGAATTGAGGGGGAGTTTTCTCTGCTTGAGGTCGTTCTGCACGATGTATTCGATTACCCGACGGTTGCCGGGGTCGGCCACCAGCAGATTGTCATGGCCGTTTGCCGTAATCGCCGAGGGGGCGGCGAGCTGGCCAGGTCCCTTTCCCGAAGTGCCGAACGCGCCTAGAAATTTCCCGTCCGGCGCGTACTCGCGTATTTTGCCTTTCTTGGCGTCGAAGGTGTAAATGAAACCGTAGTCGTCCACGCAAAAACCGCTGCCTTCAACGGCTATGGTCGAGGCCACGCCGCCTTTTGCGTCAAGTTTCATTATCAGGTTGTCACCCTTGTTCTGCACGTAAAGGCGTTCCGAGCGGTCCACCGCAACGGCCACGGGCGAGCTTACTGCGCCCTTTATGGCGTACAGCAGAATACCGTCCGGTGAAAACACCTGTATGCGGGAATTGCCCGTATCGGCCACGAACAGCCTGCCCGACGCCGACACCGCCAGCGCCTTGGGCTGTGAAAACTGCCCGTCCTGCGAGCCTTTGCTTCCTATGGTGAAAAGCAGTTTGCCTTTCGCGTCCAGAACCTGCACGCGCGACGCGCCCGTGTCGGCCACGTAAATCCGTCCGTCCGGTCCGACGGCCACGGCCTCGGGCTTGTTGAAAAGTCCCGTTTCCGTCGCGCCGATTACCTCGGGCAGGGTCGCCGCGCCTGAAAAAATAACGAGAGAGTTGTTTTTCGAGTCGGCGACAAAAACCCGGTCGCCGCTTGCCGCGACGCCCGCCGGATTTTTGAAGGACAGGGATATCAGTTCCCTGCCCATCGATACGTTATCATAGGCATTGAGCTGCGGTGCCGCCAGCAGTCCAAGCAGCAAAAGGTAGCATAACTTCATTATGAACTTCCCCCTATATTGAAACTTATCGTTATAGTCTACTCATAATAAACGCAAAAAAGCAACACCGTTTCAGTCACGGTGCCATGCGGCGGCGGTGCGGAAATTTTGTGGTTTTTACGGATGTATATGCGGTTTTTCCGGACGTGTCAGCAGGTAGCGCAGATATTTAAGAAAGCGTCCCGGCACGAACGGAAAGCGCGCGTTCATGTAGCGGCGTATGCAGTGTAAGTATATCGCGCCCGGCACGAGAAAGGCCGCGCCTTCGGCAAAGTCCAGATGCAGACACCGCTTTATGCCCGTGGCAATTACGGCTATGGAGGTTATGAAGGCCAGCCTTGTAAACACCTCGCAGTAGGCCGAGCGGCGTTTTTCCATTTTTATGGCCAGCAGGATAAACGCGGTCGGCCCTACGCAGGCTGAGAGAAAGCGGATGAGTATGAGAAAAAGGTAGCTGTTATTTGGCGGTGGCGGCGGGGCCGGTGTTTCCTGCTTGACCATTTCAGGCTGCGGATTCCAGAAATGCGCCGGTACGGCAAGCGGGGCAAGGGTCGGCTGGGCAAATTCGGGCTGGGCGGGCTGTTCAATGGGCGCGCCTGCCGCTGCCGATGAAAGCGCCTCGGTTGAAACCGCCGTCGGTGTGGATAATTCGACCACGGCCGGAGCCGCCGGAACTGCCGCCGTTTCCGTTGATACTGCCGGTTCGGCGGAACCGATAAGGAAGAAACTGAATGTTTCGGTTGAGAAAACTATACCCTGTGCGGTCGTTGAGTCCACGGAGGCGGCCAGCAAATCCGTGGAATCCTCGCGGGAGGGGGGCGCGTTGCCAGTGTCGGCTACCGAGGCTGTGGACAAAGTGACATCATCAGTCGGCGCCGCGTCACGAAAAAGCGGTACGGCCGTCATTTCCGCGTCGGCCCGCGCGGCCGAATCCTCGCGCTGCTTGGCCAGCTGTCTGGACATCTGTTCCCCAATACCGCAGGTGCCGTTGCAGGGCATGTTTTCGGGGTCGGAAACGTCCCGGACGCTGTTTATGTCCGGCGACTGCATGAAAACCGAAATCGAATCCGTGGTGCTTTGCGGCAGGGCCTGTGCCTGTGCGGCGGGCGCTTTATAGGCCTCGGAAACCATCACCGCCAGACGGTGCTTGGTGTAAAACCACATGGAAACGCGGAACACCGCCAGAAAAATGGCAAACAGAATTGCCACGCTGAGAAAGCCTTTGCGGCTCATCAGGTGCTGGGTCAGGTTTTCCAGTACCGGCAAATCCTCGCGGTACGGTTTCCGGACAAGTCTGTGCAGTGTGCGCGAAAATATCTCCGCAAAGCGCAACAGATGCCAGTGTGCTTTTTCCATGTGCGCTATCTTACCAAATCGGGCGCCATGCCGTAAAGACGGGTCCCGCGGCAGTTTTCGTTTGACACCATGTGAATGAAACGTATATAATTTACCCCAGGAGAATTTATGGATTTCATGACATTTATCGGGCTCTTTGGCGGTCTGGGCCTCTACAGCTACGGTATCATTGAGGGCGATTCGGTCAAAGCCTTCCTCAACGCCCACGGTATCCTGCTGGTCTGCGGCGGCACAATAGCCGTCACCCTGATTTACTGCCCCGCGCATATGTTCGTGGGCGTTCTGCAGGCATCCATGAAGCTTTTTTTCCCCACCAAGCTGATGAAGACCGAAAAGCTTATAGACAAGATTTGCGAATTGGCCAAAAAGGCCAGAATGCAGGGCTTCGACGCTCTGGATAAAGACATTTCGAGCATTAAGGACGACGGATTTTTTCTGCGCGCCTATCATACCTGCCTGACCAGCCCCGACGAGATGAGCGCGCGCAACGCCATCGAGCGCGAGGTAATCCAGCTTGCCAGCCGCCACAAGGAAGTAATCGCCGTTTACAAGGTGCTGGGCATGGTGGCACCCATGATGGGTCTGATGGGTACGGTTATCGGCATCGTGTCGGTTCTGAAAAACATTTCCGACCCGTCCAAGGTCGGAAGCTCGATGGGCGTGGCCATGTCCACGGTTTTCTACGGCATTCTGCTGGCCGGTCTGTTTTTCAACCCCATGGCTGGTAAACTGCGCGTGAGAAGCGGCATGGAAATGCTCACGAAGGAAATCATTCTCGAAGGCCTGCTGGCCATACAGTTTTCAAGACTTACGCCGACCGAACTGGAACGGCGGCTTGTGGTGTATCTGCAGTCGCGTTCCATTGCCAAGGTGCTGAAGAAATCCGAGGGAGCGGCGATTTAGCCATGATACCGGAACAGGAAGAGGAACATAACGAAGGCGAGGGCGTCTGGGCCATCACATACGGTGACCTGATGAGTTACCTCATGCTGTTTTTCCTGTTCATGTACGCCTTCGCCCTGCAGAGTCAGCAAAGCGCCGCGGGCGCACAGCAGGCGCAGGAAACTCTTTCGGAAATACAGAAGGCCTTCGGCGGCGAGGAGTCGCAGTCGGTCAAGCAGCGCGCGCAGGAAAAGAAGGCCGACGAGGATATAAAGTCCAAGCTGATGGGCAGCACCACGGTGCAGGGACTTACGGTTGAAACAAACGCCGACTCGGTTAAAATCACGATGAAGGACATGATCATGTTCCCGTCGTGCAGCGCGCGGCTCAACCCCGGCGCGGAAAAGGTGCTGCATGAATTTGCGGGTGTTGCCAAGGACATGGCCAACAAGGTTATAGTCGAAGGCCATACCGACAACGTACCGCCCGGGTCGAACTGTTCGTTCAAGTCGAACTGGGAACTGTCGATGGCGCGCGCCTACAGCATCATCAAGTATCTGGTGGATACCGAGCATATGGACCCCACCAAGCTGTCGGGCGTGGGCTACGGTGAATTTCAGCCGCTTGTGCCCAATACCACGAAGGAAAACAAGGCGCAGAACCGGCGTATCCAGATAACGATAGCAAGAAAGTAAAAATCGGGACAAAAACAGGCATCCGTCATTTCGGTCACGATGGGTTGCCAAATAGGGAAATACGGTTATACTTATAGTAACAGCAAACACCACAAGACAAACGGCTTTGCCGCAGTCGGCGGAAATGTTGTCTTCGGGGATAAAATGGCGATAAGAGAGCTCGTCAAGAGAACTCTTTCCACACTCCGTGCAGCAGTATTTGCACTGGGGTGTTCCTTGCTGTTTGCCCAGCCGGCGTTTTCGTCGGCAAATATAACCGATACCGGCGCGGCGGATTTTGACGCCGGCACGCAGAATCAGACATATCGCGCGGGCACGGGTGACGCCGCATATGAACAGTTAGATTATCGCGGGCGCGCGTCTTCGCTGTCTTCTCCTGACAACATAGCCTGGCAGCTTACCGACTGGCAGTACCGTATCCCCATCACTATTACCTCGACAAACACCGCGACCCTGACCAACTATCAGGTGCAGCTTACGCTTGATACGCAGAACCTCGTGTCCTCCGGCCGCATGCTTTCAAGCGGCAAGGACATACGCTTTGTAAACGTCTCAAGCTCGGACACGCTTTCTTACTACATCGAGTCCGGCATGGGTACGCCCACCACGAAAATCTGGGTGAAAATACCCTCCATGCCCGCTTCCGGCTCGCTGCTGCTGCACATGTATTACGGCAATACGGCGGCTTCAGCCGTGTCGAGCGCGGCAGGAACATTCGTGTTTTCCGACGAGTTCAACGGTACCAACGGTTCATCTTTTAACGTCGTAAAATGGACTCAGGTGCAGTCGGCCTCGGTCACTACCGGCTCTGCCATCACCATACAAAACAACATGCTGCAGGTGATTCAGGGCAGTCCCGCCGGTACGCGCACTTACGGCCTGCGCGGCAACTCAACTCTTTCGTTTACAAACGGCCGCCGCTACCGCATTTACATGACGGCCAACTCCATGGCCTCGGATGTCGTTACCCAGTTCGTGCTTGCCAGCGCGGCCGGCGCGGCCTCCACTTCGCAGGAATCATGGCTGCGGTTTCAGATAATCCACGGCGCTACCCCGCAGTACAAGGTGGACGCTCAGGTGTCCTATCTGCCTTCCACTCTTGTGTCCGCCACCAATACCACGGTCGGCCAGCACATTATAGATATATATTTACGCGGAACCACGGTGACCATAAAGTATGACGGCACCCAGATTTACTCCGATACCTTCGACCTCGGCTTTTCCGACCCCTATGCATACCTTGAGGCCGGTTCGACCACAAATACTCTGCGCACCCAGTATTTCGATAACTTCTTCGTGTCTTCCTACAACTCGCCTGAACCGGTGATTTCCTCGACCGCGACCGAGCAGGGCGCTTACTATTCTTCCGGTACTTTCACTTCCCGCGTAATAGATTCATCGGCCAACGGGACCCGCGTGCATTTTGCCGACTGGGACACCACCGTTTCCACGCCGACTTCGTTTGCAATGTACATGCGCGCGGCAGACTCCGGCATTGCCAGCACGGACTGGGTTCCCGTTGAAAAATCCACGACAGTGCCTGCGGCGGTGACCGGACGCTACATTCAGTACAAAGGCGAATTTGCCAATACCGACCTCATCTCCACGCCGCTTCTTAGCAGCGCGACGCTGACAATTACCTCGCCGTCCAAAATGGTCGGCGGTTTTACAGGCGTGGCCGTTTCGACCGCACAGATAAACTGGAACTGGACGGATACATCCTCCGACCAGTATGCCGAAGACGGCATAAGGCTCTATTCATCGGTCGGCGACATAGTGGCCGACCTTGCCCCAGGCACAACCGGCTATATCGAAACCGCGCTGTATGCGAACACGGGATACGCGCGCTACGTTTCGGCCTACAACTTCGTGGGCAGCAGCAATACCCAGACAATGACTCTTTATACACTGCCGCTGCTTCCGGCGGTTAATGTGGATAAATCGACCTCAAGCTGGTATCCCGCCGGCAGCAGCGTCACGTTTAACAATGCGTATACTTTCGGCGCGGGCTCGGCGCAGTACTATCGTTACATTTTCGACAATTCGCCCACGCATACATGGACAGGCGCGGAAACAATATGGAACGCCGGTTCCATAACCATGTACCCGTCCGTTTCGGGTATGTACTATCTGCATCTCCAGTCTTATAACGCCGACGGCGTTTCCGGCGGCACGGTTGATTTCGGCCCTTACCGCTACGATGATATCAAGCCGGTAGTGACCGGTTTCTCCCCGTCCTCCTCTTCATGGCGTTCCGGCGGCATGCCTGTAAGCGTGGGCATGTCGGATTCCGGCGGCTCCGCCTTGGGTCAGTATCGTTATTCATGGTCGGCGACCTCTGCGCCGGATATGTGGTCGGACTGGAATTCCTCGATATCCGGCTACACAAGCACCCAGACCATTGTCACCAGCAATCAGGACGGTCAGTGGTATCTGCATATTCAGGCCCGCGATCTGGCCGGAAACTCCACCACGGATTACGCGGGTATTTATCAGCTGGACAGTTCATCGCCTACCGCCAGCATAGTCATCAACGACGGCGATATATACGTTTCCACGCAGAACGTCACGCTTACCCTCACCGCCGACGATTCCTATTCCGGCGTGCAGGATGTGCGCTACAGTAATTCCGACGGCAGCTGGAGCGACTGGGAATCCAGCGCAACCACCCGCGAGTGGACGCTGTCCGTTGGTACCGGCACCAAGACCGTTCTTTATCAGGTGCGCGACGTGGCCGGCAACATAACCACGGCGCAGGATACCATCGTCTATAACAATTCCACCATACTTACAGCGTCCAATGTGACAACGCGGGCAAGCGGTGATTCGTCAACCGAAGCTGAAACCATTACCACTTCGGCCCGCCTTATATGGACGCCGCTGATGTCATCCATTGCCGGCAAACCGGTAATATTTACATTTAGCGGCACTACTCTCACGGGTATAACCGACGATACCGGTTACGCGACCGCTGGCTTTACCGCGCCGAAATCTTCCGGCACTTATTCTTATACCGCGAACTTCGAGGGTGACAATACTTATGTTGCTTCCTCATCGGGCGCGGTAATCACGCTTACCCAGCGTCCCGTCTTCCTGCTTGCCTATGATAACAACGGCACGGTAGGCGAAAATTTCACGGCCACGGCAAAACTGGTCGATTTGAACACGCTTAAAAATCTTGCCTACAAGCGCGTAACTTTCGTTTTCGAGGGAAGCACCAAGACTATAAACACAGGCAGCAACGGTCTGGCGCAGGTGCAGTTTGCCGCGCCCGCGTCTTCCGGCACTTATACTTTTTCAACTTCATTCGCGGGTAATACCATTTACGCGCGCGGAACAAGCGACGGCGCAATTTCGGTTGACAGAAAAACCACTTATCTTGTCATGCCGGCCAAGACCGCCGTCAAATGGGAACATTTTGCTCTGGAAGCGACGCTGACCGATACTTTCGCGTATGTACCCATGTCCAGCGCCACGCTGACATTTACTTTTGCCGGCTCTACCGCTACGGCGCAGACAAACGATTCCGGTGTGGCGCAGGCTTACTTCGACGCTCCTTCCGCCACCGGCACATATGCGCAGGCCGTGTCCTATGACGGCAGCAACGTTTACTATGAGGCTTCCGCCCAGAATACCGTGCAGGTTAACAGGCGCGTGTCGGCGCTTACTTTTGCTCCGCCGACGGCTTACAGACTCGAAAATTTCACGGTTGCGCAGACCCTGACCGATCAGGTCAGCGCGACGCCTATTGCAAACGCGCTTGTAACAACAACGTTTAACGGGACGACAAAAACCGCCCTTACCGACGCTTCGGGTATTGTCAACACCGAGTTCACTGCCCCGTCGGACACCGGCACTTATACCGTCACCAGCTCTTTTGACGGCGATGTGGATTATCTGAGTGCCAGCTACAACGCCGCCGCGACCATAGTACTGCGCCCCGTCACCATAGCGTTTTACGATATGCAGGCCCCGGCCATATCGGCTTTCATTACAAGCGCCACCGTAACCGACCAGCTTAGCGGCAATCCCGTGTCCGGCCGCAAAATGAAGTTTTCATTTCAGGCGGCGACAAAATCCGCCGTTACTAACGCTGTCGGTCTTGCCACAACGACGTTCAACGCGCCCGGAAGCGTTGGCGAGTATCCCATAACGGTTGAACATGTCGGCGATGCCGCCTACGCCGAAAAGACTTCATCCGCCGTCGTTACCGTTCAGACACTCATCACCTCAATGTCGGCCGATGTGGCGTCCGTGGTGCTGGGTTCAACTTTTAACGTTACGGCAACGCTTACCGTTGCCCAGACCGGTGCGCCGGTCTCCGGTAAAATGGTTACATTTACGTTTCAGGACGCTACGGCTACAGCCACCACAAACGGCATAGGTCAGGCCGTGGCTAATTTCAATTCGCCCGCGTCATCCGGCACATATTCATACAACGCCGCTTTTGCCGGCGACCCGGATTATCTTGCGGCCTCCGCCTCGGCTAATATTGTCGTAGGCCGCCGCACCGCACTGTTTCAGATACCGTCAGTCACCGTATATACAGGCGAGAATTTCGTGTCCTCCGCCACATTGGTCGCGTCCGATACCCTGCTGCCTGTTTCCGGCGCTAATATACAATTTACGTTTAACGGGACGACCAAAACTTCCCTGACCGACGCTGCCGGTCTTGCCATAGCGGCGTTTACCGCGCCGGTTGATACTGCCACCTACACGGCTTCCATGTCCTTTGCCGGCGACAATACCTTCCTTGCTCTGTCCGGTACGGGCGATGTCGTGGTGTCAAAACGCGCTACCATCATGGCCGGCAATGACGTAATGCCTTCCGTGTCCCAGCCGTTTACGGCGCAGGCCACACTTACGTCGTTCGTGGATAACTCGCCCATAGCCAACGCTCTTATAACATTTACATTCGAGGGCAGCACGCAGACCGCCAGCACCAATTCCCTTGGCATTGCCACGGTTACATTCACCGCGCCTGCGTCTTCCGACACATATTATTATCAGCTTACCTACGCTGGCGATAATCTTTATCTTGCCTCATCGGCACGCGGTAAAGTAGCTTCGGGCCTGCGCTATACTACCATTACGGTCAGCCCCAGCTCGCCTTACGGCAACACCAGCTTTACGGCCAGCGCCAAACTGCTTGACCTGTCCTCCGGCGTGCCCATAACAAGCAGTTCCATGACGTTTACGTTCTTGTCCTCGTCCGGTACGGCCGCGACAAACGACTCCGGCGTGGCTACTTTCGATTTTACCGCGCCCGAATCTTCCGGCTCCTATACCATGACGGTTTCATTTGACGGCGGCGGTGTTTATACGGCCACCAGCAGTACCGGCACGGTTACGGTACGGCCCCGCCCTGTCAATATTTTTTCGACCGTGCCTAACTCAATTCTGACCATAAGTTCCACGTCGCTTACCGCAACGGTTAAAGATGGTCTTACCGGCGACGCGGTTTCGGGTCTTAGCATACGCCAAGTTATATTTGGCAGTACCCATACAGCAATAACAAATGCTTCAGGCGTGGCTACAAGTACAGAGCAAACGCCTGTTTCGTCTCAGACGGCTACGGGTTATACATATTTCGACGGAACAGATAAATATGCGGCGGCCGTTTCGTCGATTTCCATGACTGTCTATGCACAACCGACTATAATCACACCGTCGGCAGTGGAATCGTTTGCCTTGTCGACATTTACCGTCACAAGCAACCTGAAAATGCTCTTTAATTCTGCTGTTCCCATGGCCGGGAAGACGATGAATTACAGCTTTCAGGGCGTGACGCTGACCGCGCTGACAAATTCGGTGGGTGACTCATCAGCCACGTTCACCGCGCCGGCATCGTCAGGAACTTACAGTATTGCCTCATGGTTTAACGAAACGCCGACTTATGGCGGTACGTCCAATCCGTCATCCCTGCTGGCCAATCCGCGTCCCACGTCAATAGTGCCTATTTCATATGACGTTTACGCGCTGAATCCAGTGTATCTTACCGCCCAGCTCAAAGACGGTTTGCTAAATACCACAATCAGCGGCAGTACGATGACCTTTACATTTCTGGACCAGACGCTTACGGCCGTTACAAACGACAGCGGCTCGGCCACAGCAATATTCCCTTCGACGGATACATCGGGCAGTTATCAATATAATGTGCAGTTTAACGGTACGCCGACTTATGCCCTCAGCACAAACGGCAGAACTGAAAGTGTACTGCACAGACCGACCGTTGTTGTCGCCGCCGACCGTACCGTCAAGGCAGGCGACCCGCTGCTTGTGTCCGCCGTTTTGCGTGATGTGGACTCCGGCGGCAATGTAAGTAATAAACTGATTACATTTACATTTAACGGCTCGACGCTTACAGGCATTACCAACGCCAGCGGCGTGGCCGAGTCTACGTTTACCGCACCTTCCTCCACGGGCACGGCGGTCTTTACCGCGGCTTTTGTGCAGGACAAGACTTACAGCGGCAACAGTACTTTTGGCGTCATTACAATTTTGGTGCGTCCCACCGCGCTGGTTGCCTCTAATATAGACACTTATGTAAACAGCACCTTCTATGCCGTAGGCCGGCTTGTGGACGGCCAGACCGGTTCGGCGCTGGCAAACAAGCCGCTCAAGTTCAATTTTCAGGGCAATACCGTAACCGCGCTTTCAAGCGATATCGGCATAGCCAGCGCGCCGTTTGTGGCCACGGCTTCCGGCACGTTCACTTACAGCGTTATTTTCGACAAGGATGACCTCTACGACGGGTCATCCAGCACGGCCACCGTTGTTGTTGCGCGGCGCAATGTAAATCTTGTGGCCGCGGGCGGCGATTCCGTGCGCTGGGGCGAGCCCGTTACTTTCGGCGCGTCGTTATACGATACCGAAACATCCTCGCCTGTCTCCGGTCAGACCATATCCCTGCGCTGCTTTGATATATACACTGCCACCACCACCGATTCCGGCGGCGCGGTGTCCGCGGCTTTCTCATCGATAAACTCCACCGGCAGTTATCCGTGCAGTGCCACTTTCCGCGGCGGAAATGCCTATCTGGACGCGTCCGCCACGGGCTATATAAGCCTGATACCGCGCGATTCGGGCCTTGATGCCGATACAATACAGACCGTAGTAGGCAGTTCAGCCAGTCTCAAGGCTGCCCTGTCCGACAGGACGTCCGGCGCTCTTCTGACCGGCCGGCCGGTAATGTTTACATTTCAGAATATTACCGCCACCGTACTGACGGATGCTTCCGGCGTGGCCATATCGACTTACGCGTCGCCTTCTTCCTCGGGAACGTTCAACTATACCGTGGCGTATGCGGGTGAGGCGCTCTATAACGCCAGCAGCGACGTTTCGCAGGTTGTAAACGGCCGGCGCGACGTTACCATGTCCATGTCCGGCGTGTCAGTGCACGTGCTGGAACCTTATTCCTTCACTGCCGTACTGCGCGACCTTGAAACCAGTCAGCCCATATCCGGCAAGAACGTCAAATTTACTTTCCTCGGCGGCACTAAAACCGCGCTTACCGACGCATCAGGCTACGCCACCGCCAGCTATACCGGCTATCCTTCGTCCGGCACGTATGACACTTACGCGGCTTTTGCCGGCGATTCGTCTTATATGCCGGTAGTTTCGACCGCGACGCTGTATCTTGACCGCCGCGATACCATGATGAGCGTGCCAGATGTGCAGACCTCGGCCGGAGCCACTGTATACATGCAGGCTACTCTGACCGATCTGGTCGGCAGCGTGGGCGTTTCCACCGCCACGGTTTCATTCTCGTTTAATGGTACGACCAAGACCGCAATAACCAATTCCGTGGGCCTTGCCTCCGCGCCGTTTACGGTTCCCGGAACGGTCGGCACTTATACGCTGACGGCATCTTACGCGGGCGACGGCACATATCTGCCCTCTTCCGGCACTGGCAACATAAACGCAAATTCCCGCCAGACCACGGTAGTGGGCGTGAACGTGACCGAAAACGGCGGCAACTGGTTTACCGCCTCCGCTAACCTGCTTGATACGCTTACGTCCAATCCGCTGTCCGGCCAGACACTGCTGTTTACATTCCAGGGCGCGACCAAAACGGCCGCCACAAACGCATCGGGCCTTGCCTCGACCTCATTCCAGGCGCCTATAGCTACCGGCACTCTTACATTCGTATCGTCGTTTACCGCCAGCGGCGTGTATCTGGGTTCCTACGGAAGCGCGGTCGTTACACTGCTGCCGCGCGATACCTCGGTCTCGGCCAACGCGGTCACCGGCAACGTGCTTAATACTATAACCATGTCCGCGTCGTTATACGATACGGACTACGGCATAGCCATGCCGTCCAAGACCCTGCGGTTTACTTTCCAGTCGGCTACCAAAACGGCCGCAACAAACGCCTCCGGCATAGCCACGGCGGACTTTACCCTGCCCGCTTCATCCGGTGTATATACATATAACGCTTACTACGCCGGCGAAACGCTTTATTACGCGGCCAGTTCCACTGCAACCGTTTCCGTCGACCGCCGCGATGTGACATTCTCCGGTGAAAACGTGACCGGTGCGCTTACCGATTTGTTCAATGCCCGCGCCACCATGACGGATGCCGTATCCGCACAGCCGGTTGCCGGCCGTACGGTGAGCTTCGTGTTCCAGTCCTCCACCCTTACGTCCGTTACCAACGCAAGTGGCGTCGCTATAACAACATTTACCGTACCCTCGTCTTCGGGCACTTATAACATCTATCACTACTTCGCCGGAGACTCGACTTATTCCCCCGCCGTGTCCACCCGTACCCTGACGGCGGACAGACGCGAAACAATTACCATAACCACCGGTCAGTCGGTCTATGTTAATCAGGGCCTCACGCTTGGCGCTACCCTGCGCGACGTGGGCACATCAACCGGCATAAACGGCAAGACGGTCGCGTTTCTTTTCAACGGTTCAACGATAACCGCGACGACGAATGTTTCGGGCTACGCATCCGTCGTGTTTACCGCGCCTTCATCTTCCGGCACATATAATTACACGGCCACCTTCGCGGGCGACACGACTTACTATAATTCCAACTCCGTCTCGGCTATAGGTGTTTACCGCCGCGGCGTCACGCTGCAGACAGTTTCCGGCTCTTACCCGATAGCCGAGGTTGTCATCACCTCGGCCACGCTGACTGACGATTATTCAGGCTCGCCCATAAGCGGGGCCACCGTGCGCTTTATTTTCAACGGTTCCACCCTGACCTCGGTTACGGATGCCAGCGGCTTTGCCAGCGCGCAGTTTGGCTCCGTCGCTTCGTCCGGCACCATCAATTACTACGCTTATTCCGCCGCCAACACCACTTACGATGCCGTTTATTCAACGTCCGTCATAACCATAGGCCGCCGCACAGTCACCATGGGCGTAGTGCCGCGCGGTTTCTATTGGGGCGCGGGCATTTCCGGCGGCGGTTCCATAACCGATTCCCAGACCTCCGCCGTGCTTAGCGGCCGTACCCTGACCTACACATTCTACGGTTCGTCCGTCACCACGACTTCCGGCGGCGACGGCATGAGCTACGCCACCTGGCCCACGGGCTACACGCAGCCGCCCGGCACTTACTATTACTCGATTATCTTTGCCGGCGACGCGACTTACGCGCCCTATACTTACAATAACGGCGCGCTGGTAATCTATGCGCATCCGACAACGTTGAACACCACCGATAAATCGGCTTATACCTCATCGGCGTTTACCTGTACCGGCGTGCTGTCGGACAATTACAACGCCGCCAAGGTTTCGGGCCAGACGCTAAGATTTATATTTAACGGCACTACCCTGACCTCCGCCACCAACGCGGCGGGCTCGGCTTCCGCGTCCTTTACCGCGCCGTCTGCCACGGGCACTTATACCTGCGCGCTGTATTTTGCCTCAACCACAAGCTATTCCGGTTCCAGCGCAAACGCCACTATTACGGTCATAAAGCATCCCACCAATCTGGCGATGAGCGACCAGAACGTGAAGGCGGCGGCAAGCTTTACCATGACTTCGACGCTGAAGGATTCCAGCGATGACAGTCTGATGACCGGCAAGGACGTTATCTATTACTTCCAGAGCTCGTCTTCAACCGTGACGACCAATGCCTCCGGCGTGGCGTCGCAGGGCTATACCGCGCCGTCGTCTTCCGGCACTTACCCGATAACGGCCACCTATTTCGGCGATACCACCTATTCCTCCACCACGCTGACCGCCAACGTTATCGTGAGTCAGCGTATTTCATCCATGACTATATATTCCATGGACTCGCCGGCCAACGCCACTTTCTACGCCCGCGCCGACCTCAAGGAGGCCGGCACCGGTACGCCCATATCCGGCAAGGTCGTGACATTCTATTTCAGCGGCAGTTCCAAGACCATAACCACGGACGGCAACGGCATATCGTCAGCGCCGTTTACCGCGCCGGTTTCGCAGGGTCTTGCGCCGTATCACGCCACCTTTGCCGGTGACAGCGTATATACGGCATATGACAGCTGGGGCAGCGTAAACGTCACGCAGTATCAGGCTGCGCTGACGGTCTTGCCCGCCACTGCCTATCCGTCGCCACACGTTTTCTACGCCACGGCCACGCTGACGGAAGTTTCGCAGGGCACGCTTATTTCAGGCAAGACTCTGACCTTTGCCTATGGCGCGAACACGGCTACTGCGGTTACAAACGCAAGCGGCAAGGCCTATGCTACTATTACCTCGCCCGCCACGGCCGGAAACTATCAGTATACGGTGTCCTTTGCGGGAGACTCGCTCTATCTGGCCGCATCCTCATCGGCCGCGCTGACTATAAACACCATACCCACCACGCTTACGCCCGTATCCGGCGGGACGGTCGAGGCCTATGATACATATGTGGCCACGGTAACGCTGACTGATTCCTTCTCCTCGCCCGGCACAGGCAAGCTGGTGACTTTCTTCTTTAACAGCTCGTCTTATACGGCGACCACAAACGGCAGCGGCGTTGCCACGCGCGCCATGCCCGCGCCGACTATTTATGGCACTTATCCGTTCAATGTAACTTTCGCGGGCGATACCGTGCTTTCCGCCTCCACGGCTTCAGGAGACATGACGGTTACGCGCCGCAGCTCGGCCATAACCTCGCTGGCCGCGACGGCCCAGACAAATCAGGTGTTCATAGCCTCGTCCACGCTGACCGACAAGACGGGCGGCGTATCCGGCAAGATATTAACATTTACATTCCAAAGCCAGACGCGTACCGCGACTACGGACTCCAACGGTCTTGCAACGGTGTCGCTGACCGCGCCGTCAACTTACGGCAGCTATACTTACAATGTCGCCTTCGCGCAGGACTCCGGTTATCAGGCATCGTCCAATTCCGCGGGCGTAACGGTAGTGCGCAGCGGCGCATCCATTGTTATGACCGGCGCAACGGTATATTCCAAATTCAGCACGATATCGCCGACTTTCGATACCACGCTGACACTGCGTGATACCCGTACTTCCGCGGGCATACCCTCGGCCACGGTTTCGCTGACTTTCCCTGCTCTTAATACATTAAACAGCCCCGTCACCAAGACCGCCACCACGGATTCCAGCGGTCAGGCCACTCTTACGTTTGATGCGCAGACAGGTTCTGGAACCGTCGTCATGTCAGGCTCTTTTGCGCAGACCGACACCTATCTGGCCGCAAGCAGTGTTACGCTTATCACACAACTGCCCAGACCCCTTGTCACCACGGCGGTCGACACCTCTGTGTTTGCCAATGAGGTATTTACCGCCAACGGCAGTCTGGTCGACCAGCTTACCGATACGCATATCCCCGTGACGCTGACATTTACCTATGGCGCCACCACCAAGACGGGATACTCGCAGGATTCGCCCAGCACGCCGCATGGCGCCGATTTTACGGCCGGCTCGTCGGCGGGGACCAGCTCGTTCTATATTAAATATATGCCGTCTTCAGCTATAGCATATAACGTTGTAACCACATCAACGGGTACGCTGACCACGAACCGCCGCCCGACCGCGCTTGCGGGTAACGATGTCGGCCCTATATATACAAATGACGGCTTTACGGCCTCGGCCACGCTGACCGATACCAGACTTGCCGCCGGAATCACCGGCCGCGTGCTCACCTTCGTCTATGCCGGCACTACAAAAACCGGCACTACGGATTCGTCCGGTCTTGCGCAGGCGGCATTCTCAAGCGTCGGCACGTCTTCCGGCACATATAACTACACTGTGACCGCGCCCCAGACTACAACTTACGAGGCCTCCACCGATGACACCAACGCCGTCACGGTAGCGGCGCGGCCAACGGCGCTTGCCCTGTCGCGCTCCGGCGCAACATACACGCTTTCCGCCAACACGCTTACGGCAACGCTTACCGACACTTACGGCAGCGTGCCCGTGTCCGGCCAGAAAATACTGTTTACATTCGGCGGAACTACCGCCACCGCGCTTACTGACGGTACAGGCGCGGCTTCGGCGCAATTTTCAAAGACGGCAGCCGGAACCTACAGCTATTCAGCCGATTTCAGCGCCACGCCTACTTACGCGGCTTCCGGCAACTCCGGCTCCGTGGACCTGTCGGCGCGGCCCACCGCGTTTGATACCGTGGATTCCACCGATACCTGCACTTATTCGACAATCGCATTCCTGCCGCTCCTGCGCGATACGGTAAGCGCATCCGGCATTGCCGGTCAGACGGTCAGCGCGGTCTACCGCGGCGTTACAAATACAGCCACCACCGGCTCAACCGGCATAGCCACGTTTACTTTCGATTCCGGCGCGTCCTCCGGCACTTATACCCGCGCTGGCACTTATACGGCCAACAGCACATATCTGGGCTCTGACGTAAACGCCAGTGTTAACGTCAGCCCGCGTGATTCCGGCCTGTCCGGTTCCGCAGTAAGCGTGTACGCCAACGACACGTTTACCGCGACCGCGCATTATTCCGATTTGTCCAACACCGCGCCCTGCGTGTGGACCAGCGGCACTTCCATGCTGGGCAGCAAAAATATCACCTTCGTGTTTAACGCCACTACAAAGACGGCCAACACAAATACATCGGGCACGGCCACCGCCAGCTTTACCGCGCCGTCGTCGTCCGGCACATATTTTTATTCGCTGGCCTTCCCGCAGACAACAGGTATAAACGGCTCCTCGGCAAGCGGCATATCGGTGACGGTTACCGTTCTGCCTACTGCGCTTGTCGCGACCGACGCGACCGCTTATGTGGGCGAGAATTTCACCGCCCAGGCCAGACTGCAGGATACGCGCTCGTCCAACTACCTTTCCGGCCAGACGATAAAGTTCACCTATGGCAGCCAGACGGCCACAGCCGTTACCGACGCTTCCGGCTATGCCACCAAGTCCTTTGCCGTGGGCTCGTCTTCGGGCGTATATTCATATACAGCAATTTTTGCCGGAAACGCCACTTATGACGCTTCCTCCGACATTACCGCCACGGTTACCGCGGTACAGCGTCCCGTTACGGTGGCGGGCCTGGCCGTCACATCGGTTTACGCAAACGAGGTAATGGTCGCTTCCGCCACTCTTACCGATACCAGACTTTCGACCAAGGTTTCCGGCAGAACGCTTGTGTTTGTATACCGCGGCACAACGGCTACGGGAACTACGGATGCAAACGGACAGGCCACTGCGTCGTTTAACGCCGGAAATCCCGCAGGCTCATATAATTTCACGGTGAGTTTCGCCGGTGACGGAATGTATGCCTCCGGCAGTGATATAACAAATCCCGTAACCGTAATTGTACGGCCTACCGCCATAACGGCAGCCAACGTTACCGGCATATACGCCGGCGGTTTCCGCCACGGCGAAACCTTCAGCGCCTCGGCCACGCTGACCGATACCAGAAACGGCACTAATATCCTCTCCGGCAAGACGGTCACCTTCGTCTTCCAGCCGCACGTGAATACGACTTACATCGAAACGGTAAACGCCGTTACCGACGCTTCCGGCAAAGCCACGGCCACCACGCTTGTGACCTATTCTTCCGGCACCTGGAACATGACGGTAACATTTGCAGGCGACACCACATACGCCACCAGCAATAACGCCGCCACTGTAACCGCGCAGGCCCGTCCGACAGCTACCAGCGCGCTGCCGGTGTCCGCCTACGCCGCTGAAATATTTAAGACCACGGCTACGGTGACCGATAATGTTACCAGTACGCTCATAACCGGCGCTTCCAATCCGATGTCCTTCGTGTTCCAGGGCACGACAAAGACTTCGGATATAAACGCAAGTCAGCAGTATATTTCAACGTTTACCGCGCCGACTGCGGCCGGAAGCTACAATTACACTGCCACCTTCCCAAGCGACCCTGTATATATAACCAGTCAGGATACGGACAATGCCGTTACCATTCTCAAGCGGCCCGTCACCCTCTCCGGTCAGACGGTTTCAGTTTATGCCAATGAGGTTTTCACCGCCACCGCAACCCTGACCGATACCCGCGCCGGAACCGCCATGGGTTCGCAGACACTTACGTTTGTTTATGGCTCCACCACGCTTACGGCGGCCACAAACGCCAGCGGTATAGCTTATGCGTCGTTTAGCGGCGGCTCGGTCGCGGGAAGTTATACATATAACGTGTCTTATGCCGGAAGCACGGAGTTCGAGTCAGGGGCATCCGCTCCCGCCGTAACCGTTCTGCGCCGCCCGACTTCCACGACCGGCGCGGATATCGCGTCTGTTTACGGTACGGAAACATTCACAGCCTCGGCTCAGCTGCTTGATACGCGGCTTGTAAGCGGTCTTGAAGGCAAGACCATGGTATTCGTTTTTAACGGAACCACGAAAACCGTTGCAACCGACGCTTCCGGAAACGCCACCGCAAGCTTTACCGCGCCGGCCTCATCAGGCACATATAATTACACCGCGACGTTTACCACATCGGACACGGTCTACGCCAGCAGTTCCGATAACGCCAACAGCGTTACCGTCCTGCCCAGACCCACGGGCATAACTGGCGCGGTGGCAAGCGTCTACGCAACGGAAAGCTTTAACGCCACCGCCACGCTTGTTGATACGCGCAATGCCAATGCGGCGATATCCGGCAAGACGGTGCGCTTTGTTTACCAGAGCACCACGCTTACGGCGACCACAAACGCCAGCGGCGTGGCCACGGTTGCAATGCCGTCCGGCAACGCGTCAGGTTCATACAGCTACACGGCTTCTTTCCTGGGCGATCCGGCCTACGCCGCGTCGACCGATACGCGCAATGTGACCGTGCTTTCCCGCCCGACTTATGTCACGGCAACGGCCGTTGCCAATACTTACACCGGTAAATCGTTTACGGCCACCGCAAGCCTGACCGACACGCGCAGTCCCGCGACCATACTTTCCGGCCAGACGATGGTGTTTGTTTTCAAAGGCACAACCCTTACTTCCGTTACCGATGCCGGCGGTTCCGCCAGCGTGTCGGCTTTTGTAAGCAACAGCTCCGGCACTTATTCCTTCTCGGCGACTTTTGCCGGTACTTCCATGCTGGCTTTCAGCTCGTCCACCGCGTCCGTGCCTATAATACCGCGCACCACGTCGCTTTCCGGCGCAACTGCATCGGTATATGCGGCGGAGGTGTTTGTCGCCTCCACAACGCTGACCGACACGGTGGACACCGCCGCAATCAACGGCAAGAATGTAATATATACATTCCAGAGCACGACAAAGACCGGCACCACAAACGCCAGCGGCCTTGCCACCGTGCAGTTTACCGCGCCCACGGATGCCGGAACGTATAACTACACGGCCAATTTCCCGGCTGACGCTTACTATGCCGCCAGCAGCGATGCCTCCAATACCGTAACGGTAATGAAGCGCACCACCTCCATGACCGGCTACGCGGCCACCACTTACGTTAACGAAACGTTTGTCGCGTCCGGTACTCTTACCGATGTGCGCGCCGGTACCGGCATCAATTCCAAGATGCTGACTTTCACCTATGGTTCCACCACCAAGACCGCCAATACAAACAGCAGCGGTCTCGCGACCGTGACCTTTGACGGCGGCAATGCCGAGGGTGTCTATTCCTACGGCGTGTCTTACGCGGGAGACACCCAGTACGAAGCCGCGTCGGCAAATTCAAATTCCGTCACCCTTCAGCGCAGACCCACCACGCTTACTTCGCCGGATTTGACGGTTACATACGCCAATGAATCATTTACCGCCTCCGGCCAGCTGATTGACGCGCGCCTGTCCTCCGGCATAAACGGCAAGATACTGCTGTTTGCCTTCCAGAGCGAAACAAAGACCGCCACCACCGACAGTTCGGGCAATGCCTCGGTGACATTTACCGCGCCGTCTTCCTCGGGCACTTACGCCTATACCACCACGTTTACGCCCACGGATTCCGTCTACGCCGGAAACGCCGACCTCAACAACAACGTGACGGTCTCGCCCCGCCCGACCAATACGACCGGCACGGCGGTTAACGTTTACGCCACGGCCGATTTCTCGGCCACTGCCACGCTGGTCGACACGCGCGACGGCAGCTCGGCCATAGCCGGAAAAACCGTGCGCTTCGTTTACCTGGGCACGACCAAGACCGCCTCAACCGACGCCAGCGGCATAGCGACCGTATCCTTTGCGGCCGGAAACACCGCCGGCACATATAATTACACGGCCGCTTTCCTCGGCGACCCGACTTACAGCGCCTCAAGCGATAATGCCAACGCCGTTACCGTCACCGCCCGTCCCACTACGCTGACTGCGGTTGCCGTTTCCACGCTGACGCTGACAAATTTCCCTGCTGTAGCGACCCTTACCGATAACCTCAATTCCAATACCGGCATTTCGGGCCGCACCATACTGTTTACATTTGGAAGCGTGACCGCCACCGCGGCCACCGCCGCCGACGGCAAAGCCACCGTCACGTTTGCCGCCGGTTCCACGGCGGGCACATATTCCTACAGCGCGCTCTTTACGGCCGATGCCACCTATGCCGGCAGCAGCGACAGCAAGACCGTCGCCGTCAATCCCCGCGCGACCACGCTTACGGCGGCCAATGTGTCGGTCTATGCAAACGAGCAGTTTACCGCGCAGGCAACTCTCACGGATACGCTTACCGGCGGACAGATAGGCTCCAAGACCGTCAAATTCACTTATGCGGGCCAGACTCTTACCGCCACCACAAATGCCGGCGGTTCCGCCACGGCCGCTTTTGACGCGGGCAGTTCCTCCGGCACTTACAATTACACGGCGGAATATGCCGCCGACGATACGTATATCGGCAGTTCCGACCTTGCCAATAACGTAGTGGTCAACCAGCGTCCCACCACAACGACCAGCGGCGCGGTAAGCGTGTTTGCGGGCGAGTCCTTCACCGTCTCCGCCACGCTGGGCGACACGCGCGCTTCCTCCGTCGTGGCCGGACGCACAATACGTTTTGCCTACGCCGCCCAGACGGCTACCGCGGTAACCGACGCTTCCGGTATAGCCTCGGCCGCCTTTACGGCGGGCACTTCGTCGGGCACATATAATTACACGTCCGCGTTTAATTCTGACGTGACCTACGCGGCCAGCAGCGACCTGACAAATACTATAACCATCAGTTCCCGTCCCGTGACGCTGGAGGCTTTCTCGCCCGGTTCCGTATACGCGCTTGAAACTTTCGTGGCATCCGCCACCCTGACCGATTCCAGAGGCACTACGCCGATTGTCGGCGCGACGCTGTATTTCACTTATCAGTCCGCCACAAAGACCGCGCAGACCCTTTCCGACGGCAAGGCGGCCGTTACTTTCAGCGCCGGTTCATCGGCCGGGACATATTCCTTCGGCACTTATTTCGTCCCGAACGGAACCTACGGCCCGGGTTCTACCAGCGCAAGCCTTGACGTGGTGCATAGGCCAGTTACGGTGGCCGGTACGGCCGCCACGGCATACGCCGGTGAAAACTTCACGGCCAAGGCGCGGCTTACGGACACGCGCACCACTACGGGCATCACGGGCAAGACGATAATATTCAAATACAGCGCCCAGACGCTCACGGCCACGACCGATGCCAGCGGCGACGCCTCTGTTGATATGGCGGCAGGTTCCGCCGCCGGCAGCTATACCTATTCCGCCGAATTTACGGGCGATACCACGTATTCCGACGCGACACATTCAAATGTCTCGCTTACGGTACAGCGGCGGCCCACGGCAGTGGCCATGGACGATGTGGCCGGTATATATACATTCCAGACTTTCCTGGCCTCCGCCACTCTGACCGACACGCTGTCCACCGCGCCGGTATCGGGCCAGATGCTCAGCTTTGCCTACAAGGGCTCGGTCAAGACCGCGACAACCGATGCCAACGGCTCCGCCACGGTTACTTATGACGTAGGCAGTTCGTCCGGCACTTATACCTACAGCGCGTCGTTTGCGCAGACGGCAATGTATTCCGCCAGTTCCAACTCGTCAAAGACCGTCGTGGTTACACCGAGGCCGACGGCTCTTGCCACCTACACGGTTACGACTTACGCAAACCGCGTGTTCGTGGCTTCCGCCACGCTGACCGATACCCTTGCCTCGCCTGTAGCTATCTCTAACAAGCCCGTCGTTTTCAGCTACGGCGGCACGACCAAGACGGCCCTTACGGACGGAAGCGGCATGGCCGTGGCCACGTTTAACTCGGGCGCGTCGCAGGGCACGAATTACTATGCGGCGGCTTTTATAGCCGACCCGTCCTACGTGGGTTCGGACCAGCCGTCCACGGCGGTAAACGTCAATCCCCGCCCGACGGCAGTGGCCGGTTCCAGCGTGACGGTTTACGCTTTACAGTCCTTCACCGCCCGCGCCACGCTGACCGACATTCTCGATACGCCCGTCGCAATATCGGGCGGAACCATCCGCTTTGTCTATGACGGCACGTCCAAGACCGCCCAGACCGATGTAAACGGCCTCGCGTCGGTTTCGTTTACCGCAAACGCGACCGGCGGCGCGCAGAATTACGAGGCTTATTTCGACGCCACCGCCACTTACGTGGCCAGTCAGGATACCGACAATCTCGTGACCGTGCAGAAACGGCCCGTATCCATTGCCCTGCCTGCGGTTTCCGGCTATGCAAGCGAAGTCGTCTACGACACCGCTACGGTGACAGACAATCTTAACGGCCTGCCCGTGCAGGATCTGTCGCTTACGTTTACATATCTGTCCGACTCCGGCTCCGGCACGACCGACGCCGCCGGCAAGGTTTACCATAACTTCAATTCGGGCATTTCATCGGGCACATATATGCTGTCCGCGGCATTTGACGGCACGGATACTTACGATGTCAGGACCACCACGGCATCCGTCTCCGTAAGCCCGCGGCCCACCGCGCTTGACGGCGCGGCCATAGCCAATGTCTATGCCACGGAAAATTTCGACGCTTATGCCACTCTGACCGATACCCGCCTTTCCGCGGCCGTGCCGGGCGTTTCAGTAAAATTCACATATAACGGCCAGACCGCCGCGGAATCGACCGACCTCAACGGCAAGGCCACTCATACGTTTACATCCAGCAGCACGGCAGGCGACTATAACTATACGGCCGAGTTCCTCGGCACGCCGACCTACGCCGTTTCCTCGGATATGGTAAACCCCGTCACGGTAGTGCGGCGGCCCGTCACTCTGGTTGCCGAGGACGTGTCCGAGGTCAAGACGCTCAACCAGTTTACCGCCAGCGCCGTGCTTACCGATGACCGCACGGGCGGCGGCATTACCGGCAAGACCATACTGTTTACATATAAAGGCACGACCAAGACCGCAGCCACGAATGTTTCCGGCGCGGTCAGCATACCCTTTGATGCCGGCTCGTCATCCGGCACATATAATTACACGGCCCAGTTTGCGCAGGACAGCACCTATAACGCCGCAAGCGACAACGCCAACTCCGTCAATGTTACGCCGCGCGTGACCGCGCTTGTTTCCTCCGCCGTGACCGGCTACGTGGACGAGGCGTTTACCGCCTCCGCCGTGCTGACCGACACTGAAAATACCACGGCGGTCATGGGCAAGACCGTGGTGTTTACCTATGGCTCGTCCACGCTTACCGCCCAGACAAATGCCTCCGGCGCGGCCTCCGTGTCGTTTAACACAGGCTCCTCGGCCGGATCGTTTAACTATACGGCCGAGTATTTCGCCGATCCCACTTACGTGGGCAGCAGCGACCTGATTAACACCGTAACCGTACTGCTCAGGCCCACGGTAATAGCGGGCCAGAGCGTTACCGTGTATTCAAACGCAAACTTTAACGCCGTCGGCACGCTGACCGATGTGCGCTCTTCCGCGCCGCTTTCCGGCATGACGATGTCCTTCATCTATCAGGGCACCACCAAGACCGCGGCCACCAACACCTCCGGCATAGCCACCGTGCAGTTTGACGCCGGCAATACGGCTGGTTCGTATACCTATTCCCTGATTTACGACGGCAATGCCTCCTACGCGGCCTCCTCTAACGAGACCACGCCCGTCACCGTGCAGAAGAGAGGCACTTCCCTTACCGTTTCGTCCGTGGATTCGGTCCGTACGTTAAACGTCTTTGTGGCCTCGGCCACTCTGGCCGATCTTGTGGCCTCCAGCGCGCCGGTTGCCGGCCGCACCATAACGTTTACATATAAAGGCGACGTGCAAACAGCCGTCACCAGCCTTTCCGGCGTGGCGACGTACGAATATAATGCCGGCGATTCCTCCGGCACTTACACATACACCGCGCAGTTTGACGGCGATACGGCATATTCCGCCGCTTCCGGCAGCGCGCAGGTCGGTGTGCAGCCGCGCGCCGTCACCATGGTATCGGCGGGAGCGTCTGCTTATGTAAACAAAACGTTTGTGGCATCCGGCACGCTTACTGACCAGCTTTCCGGTACTCCAGTCGCCAACAAGACCATAGCGTTTGTCTATCGCGGCACTACCCAGACCACGCTGACCGAGGATTCCGGCGTAGCCAACCTGCTCTTTGACGCGGGTCCTTCGTCTGGCACTTATAATTACACGGCAACTTTCGCCGGCGACGCCACTTACGCCGCGGCCACCGACAACGATAATCCCGTCGTGGTAACGCCGAGGCCCACCTCGGTCGTTTCCAACGATTACACAGTTCTGGCCAACGAATCGGTCAACATGCAGGCCGGTCTGACTGATACGCTTGACTCCGTGGCCGTCGAAGGCAAAGCGCTCACGTTCATTTACAAGTCCACCACGAAAACCGCCCTTACAGGCGCTTCCGGCGTGGCCAACGCAACGATTAACGTCGGCTCGTCATCGGGAACCTACGTTTATACAGCCGCGTTCCCCGGCGACGCGTCCTACTCCTCGTCGAGCGACACAACTCATGCGGTCACGGTTACACCCCGTCCCACACTGCTTGGCGGCACGGCTGTAACGGCATATGCAAAGGAGAATTTCCCCGCGGCCTCCGTTTTGACGGACTCCAACCTTGGCCAGCCCATAAGCGGCAAGACCATACTGTATACATACGCGGGAGCCACCAAAACGGCGGTTTCCGATGCCTCCGGCGCGTCACAGGTTGCGTTTAATGCCGGTGACAGCGCTGGTTCCTACGTATACACGGCTGCCTTTGCGGCCGATGCCACCTATCAGGCATCCGCGACGGGCGACGTGTCTGTTACGGTTGAACTGCGGCCCACCGCCGTTTCCGGCGAGACTGTCAGCGTGTACGCGGGCGAAGCGTTCGTTTCCACGGCCACGCTGGTAGATGTGCGTAACGGTAACGCACCCATAGCGGCGGAGCCCTTGATATTTATATTCCAGGATTCCACCCGGACCGCGCTCACTAATTCGCTCGGTGTTGCAACGGCGACGTTTACCAGCCCCTCGGCCTACGGAACCTACAATTACACCGTTGCCTATCAGGCCGGAACCACCTATGCCGCATCGGCCGATACCGACAACGTGGTAACCGTGCATAAACGTCTTGTGGCCATAGCGGGTCAGGCCGCGACGGCTTACGCAAACAACATATTTACCGCCTCCGGCACTATTACCGATGTGCGCTCTCTGCAGCCTATAGCGACGCAGCAACTCGTGTTCTCATATAAGGGCACGACAATCGTATCCGACACGGATTCCAACGGCTTTGCCTCTGCGGAATTTAACGCAGGCTTGTCTTCCGGCTCTTATGTATACAACATAGGCTACGACGGCAACGACACTTACGAAGGTCTGCAAAAGACGGCATCCGTGCTGGTTAATCCCCGGCCGGTTACTGTTTCCGCGGCGGATATCCCCACGCTCAAGGCACTGGATGTGTTCACCGCCACGGCCACTGTTACCGATAACCTGACAACGCAGGCTGTCGCCGACCTTACGGTTTCCTTTGCCTACCGCGGCCAGACCGCCGCATCCGTTACCGACGGCGAGGGCGCGGCCTATGCAAGTCTCAACTCGGGCGTGTCTTCCGGCACGTATACTTACAACGCCGTGTTTGCCGGCAACCCGACTTATTCCGCCAACAGCGCGTCTGCCCATACCACGGTATATCCGCGCGAAACCGCGCTGGCCGTGCCCGATGCCACCGAACACGCGCTGGATACGTTCAGCGCCGCAGCCACGCTTACCGATGTTGCCACGCAGACGGGTGTGTCCGGCCGCCGCGTAATATTTACATATCGCGGCGAAACACGCACCGCGCTTACAGATGCCGACGGCCTTGCGCAGGCGCAGTATAACACGGGCACATCCTCCGGTGTTTACACGCTCGGCGCGGAATTCCTGTCCGACCCCGCCTATGTCGGGGTAAGCAATGTGGCCAACGTTACCGTTTTGCCGAGAGAGATTTCCCTTGCCGTCAGCTCGGTCACCGCGCCCGCCCTGTCTCCGTGGAGCGGCACGGCCGTTATGACGGACGTTGAACTTGGTACGCCGATAACGGGCAAGACAATCGATTTCTCGTTCGAAACTTCCAGCCGCGCGGCCTTTACCGACATAAACGGTCAGGCCATCGCCGCGTTTGACGCCTATCCGATAGCCGCCACCATGACCTACACCGCGGCTTACGCCGGCGACGCGATATACGAAACGAAATCTTCCACGGCCGATATTGCCATAACTTTGCGCCCGCTCACCATCACGGCCGACAGCGTAAACGCCAACTCGGGCGCCAGTTTCATGGCGCGGGCCACGATGAAGGATAAACTTTCCGGTACGCGTCTGCCGGAAAAGACCATGACCTTCGTTTACCATGACGGAACCGAGGTCGACCAGACTTCCGCTACCCTTACAAACGCCTACGGCGTAGCCGTGGCCACCTTTGTCGCGCCCAACCAGACCGGTCTGTTCAACTACTGGGCCACATATACGGGTGACAGCGTTTACGATGTCGCTCTCGACACCGGCTGGGTGCAGGTCGGTATTCTGACCACGCTGGTCGCCTCCGACGTGCAGATAGAAGTCGGCGAACCCTTCAGCGCGCAGGCCCGCCTGCTCGACGTATATACACAGCCGCTGGCCGACAAGCTTATAACGTTCTCTTTTGGCGGCAGTACGGTAACGGCCACCACGGATTCCTCGGGTTACGCCAAGACCACCTTTGTCGCGCCGGCCTCCACGGGCGTGGTAACATACAGCTCGGTCTTTGCGGGCGACAGCATGTACAGTCCCAGCAACGACGACGGCCAGGTTACGGTCAAACTGCGCGGCTCGGTGATAGTCGCGTTCAATTCGCAGGCGCAGGCAGGCCTGTCGGGCGTGATATCGGCCAAACTGCTCGACGCCATAACTTCGTCCGGCATACCGAACCAGCCCATAAGTTTCTTCTTCGAGGGTTCGACCTACACGGCCACTACCGACGGCGCGGGCATGTCCTCTGCCACGGTTACGGCCCCGGTGTCGTCGGGCTCTTACGTCTTCAACGCTTCCTACGACGGAAACACGACCTACAAACCGGCCGTTTCGTCCGAACAGCTGGTAGTCAGCCTGCGGCCCACCAGCCTCGTGGCTTACGACTCTGATATAACGGCGAACGATGTATTCCAGGCCAGGGCAAAACTGTTTAATTTAACCACAGCCCTGCCCATAGAAAGCCAGACTCTGCAATTTGTGTTCAACGGTTCGACAAAGACGGCGGTCACCGACTCGGTCGGTATAGCCTCGGCGGCGTTTACGGCCCTGCCCTCAAGCGGAACCTACGCGTTCTACGCGGCCTATCCCAGCACGGCTATATATACACCGGCTAATGCCACGGCCAATATAAACATAAGCCCGCGCACGGTCAATCTGGAAGTGCCGGACATAACCATAGGCGCCGGCGGCGTATTCATCGCCACGGCTACCCTGCAGGACCGCTCGCTTGTGTCGCCGCTTTCTTCCGCGCCGATAAGCTTTGTATTTAACGGTTCCACCGTAACTGCGGTCACAAACAGCAGCGGTACGGCGGTGGCGTCGTTTACCGCACCGGTATACATCGGCACAATGTCGCTGACCGCGCTGTATGCCCCGACGCCGACTTATACGGCAGCCGTCACCACGGCCGCTGTAAATATCGCCTACCGTCTGGCCGATATAACGGGACAGGCTATTACCGTTGTTGCGATGGACACGTTTACCGCGCAGATAGCGCTTACTGACCATTTCAACAGCCAGCCCGTTACCGGCCAGCTTATAAGCTTCAATTTCTCCGGTTCCACCATAACGGCGGTTACCGACGGCGTAGGCGTGGCCTCGGCCGCGTTTGCCGCGCCCATATCGTCCGGCGCATACAGCGTCGGCGTATACTTTGCGGGCAACAGCGCCTATACGACTTCCTACACCATGCTGGGCGTGACTGTTAACCGCAGGGCCTTCGCCCTCGGCCCGCAGAGCATAGCGACGTATGTAAACAGAGTCTTCGTCGCCACCGCCACCTGCGCGGACGCGGTTACCGGTCTGCCTGTCGTCGGCTCGACCGTGACGTTTATCTATAACGAGATAACGCGCACCGCCATGTCCAACACGCTGGGCCTTGCCACCATGACCTATACGGCAAGCGCCTCCTCCGGCACGCTGTACCTTAACGCGTCCTTTGCGGGCAGCTCCACCTATCTGCCGGCGGTCAGCACGGCCACCATAACGGCTTCGCTGCGGCCAGTGCTGCTGGTTCTGTCCGACGCCGCCTCCTTCGGTTCCGCCGTGGTATATGCAAGCGCCACGCTGACCGATACCGTGGCCGTCGCCAACGTGCCGAACGAGATGATAAGCTTCATTTTCGAGGGCGTTTCACGCACCGCCAACACCGATACCAACGGTCTTGCGGTAATGACATTTAACGCGCCCGCTTCCAGCGGCACTTACCGCATGGACGCGACATATGCGGGCTCCTCAATGTATGACACGGCGGTTTCATCGGCCACGGCCAGTATAGCCTCTCGCCTGACCGAACTGACGGCGGCCGCCTCATCGGTCTATGTGTCTACCGGCATAACACTTTCCGCCACGCTGGAGGATAAGGTCGGAGTCTCCTCGTTTATCAGCGGCGAGCCCGTGCAGTTTACATTTAACGGCGCGACGGCTGTCGCGTATACTAACGGCGTGGGCGTTGCCACTGCGCCGTTTACGTCGCCTGCCTCAAGCGGCACTTACACTTTCAACGTTGTATACGTGGCCAACTCACGCTACGCTTCAAGCGCGGACTCGGCCGACGTTTCCGTCAGCCGCTATACGACGGGCATTGTTCTGCCAAGCGTTACGGCCAGAACCAATCAGGTCTTCGTTGCCACGGCTACGCTTACTAACGTAATCACCGGCCAGCCCGTGCCCGAGCAGTCGCTGCTGTTTACATTCCAGGGCTCTACCTATACGGCTCTTACAAACGCCCTTGGTATTTCCACTGTGTCCATACAGGCGCCTTCGTCGGTTGCCAATTACCCGATTTACGTAAACTACGACGAATCGCAGACATATCTTGCCAGCTCCGCCACGGCAATAGTGTATGTCGCCCAGCAGGGCGGCGGCGGAGATAACGACAACAAGGTGCTCTTTACCCTGTACGATTCCACGGCGACTGCGGGCGAGATGTTCCTTACGCGCGCCAACCTCTACTCCGTGGGCTATGACGCGCCCATAGTCGGCGCGACAATCGGCTATACGTTCCAGACTTCCTCGACCAATGCCACGACCGACGTTTACGGCAACGCCTATGGGCAGTACCGCGCGCCGTCTTCGACCGGCACTTACCGCATGGACGCGCTCTACGCGGGCACGGCGCAGTTTAACTCCGCCACGGCATCGGCCACCATTACGGTTTACCGCAGGCCTTCGCTGATACTGGCAAACAGCTTTGAGGTCGCGTCCGGCAAACTCTTTGTCGCCACCACCACGCTGCTTGACAGCGGCATGCTTACCGGCATAGAAAACGCCACGGTTTCCGTTACGTTTAACGCCGTCACGCAGACCGCGATGACGAGCGCTTCCGGCATGTCGTATCCGCAGTTTACCGCGCCGACTTCAACCGGTATCTATCATTATCAGGTGAGTTTCGGCGGCAACGAGCTTAATCTGCCCACGTCTTCCATAGCCGATATAGTCGTCAGCGAAAACGGCGGCGGAGGCGGCGGCGGAGGCAGCGGAACCAGCGCGGTTAGCCTTGTGCCGTCCTCGGCCACGGCCGTGGTGTCGCAGCTCTTTATTACGTCGGCCACACTGCGCAACGCCACCACGCTTGAACCGCTTACCGGCGAGCTGATTAAATTTACGTTCCTCACTTCCACGCGTCTGGCCTATACTGACGACGCCGGCATTGCCACGACCACTTTTGTCGCTCCCAGCGTGGAAGGCACAATGCCTTACACCGTGTCCTACGCGGGCAACAGCGTGTACCGTCAGCAGTCGGACGTGCAGTCAACGGTTACCGTCGGCCTTGGCATAACGCCGGCGGACACTGTAAATATTGTCGCCACGGCAGTGTCGACCTATGTCTATACGATAACGTGGGACGCCGTGACCGTTTCGACGGCGGGCGTTGCGCTCGGCAACAGACTTACCGGCTACCGTATAGAACACGCCGTGGTCAAGGACGCCAGCTGGGCCTATGACGGCTTCGTGTCCACCTCCACCATGCGGCTGTATCAGGTGACTATAACCGCGGCCACCAATTACCGCATAAGGGCTCTTACCGTGGACGGATACCTCAGTAACGGTCTTACTGCGGTGCGTGTCGTGCCCGCGATTACTTCCGATACCAAGGGCGTCACGCTTGATACCCAGCCCAAGGCTGTCTTCCTCAGCAGTGATTTGACGGCTTGGGTTGAGGTCAATAAAGACGTTCTGACAAAGCTGGGAACCTCGTCCGTTACCTTCAGCGTGGACCGCATAACCGTGTCTGGCTTTGCCGCGGCTTATGAGGTGACGGGTCGTGTTGGCGGCGATCTGATACCCGATTCCGTTATGAAGGATCTGCCCGCCATGAAGATCGTGCTGTCGCTTTCTACGCTCAACAGCAGCCAGCAGTCCAGTACGGGCGGCACGGTGGCCGTATTCTGGAACGACGGCGTAACCTGGCGCAAACTGGGCGGCGTGCAGAGCGCGGCCGACGGAACCAGCTATATCTATTTCCGCGGCGCGGGCAAGTTTGCGCTGAAATATGACTCGCTGGCCGGTTCGTTCAAATTTACGGAAGTAAAGCCCAGAATCTTTACTCCCGAGGAATCCAGCACGGTGGCCAACCGCTGCGTATTCACATATGAAAACCCTGAATACACCGAGGTCACCATACGGATTTTCGACATTACCGGAGCGGTGGTGCGCACCAATCTTGCCTCGCTGGGCACGAACGCGCAGTACTGGGACGGCAAGGATGCGGCCGGAACTTATGCAAAGGCCGGCATCTATATCTATCAGATTGAGGCTTCCGGCAATACGATTACCGGAACTGTGGTGGTGGCTAAATGATGAAGCGTGTGCTTAACGGTGTATTGTTTTTTGGGATAATGGCTATTATGCTTATAGTGGGACCTGCGGTCGGGGCGGCGATGTCAGCCGATGCGGCATTCGCGCCGCAGGCCGGAACCACCGCGTTTAAGTTCACGGAGGTAAAGCCACGCGTCTTCACGCCGGAGGAAAGCAGTAATAAGGCCAACCGCTGCACGTTTATTTTCGATAATCCGGATTATGAAGTTGTTACAATACGCATTTTCAACGTAAATGGCTGTGTTGTGCGTGACAATCTTATAACGGACAGTTTGACTTCGCAGTACTGGGACGGCAAGGATTCTGGAGGTTCGTACGTGAAGGCGGGTATATATATATATCAAATCGAGGTTGCCGGCACCGTAACTACCGGAACCGTGGTGGTGGCTAAATGAACACTCTTATGATGAAACGCATTCTGTCTGTGTCATTTGCGCTGCTTCTGACGGCGGGTATTGCACGCGCCTCGTTCGAGGAAATCGGCACGGGCCCCCGTGCGGCCGCCATGGGCGGCGCCTACGTCGCGCAGGGTGACGACGTAAACGGCATGTTCTATAACCCCGCCTCGCTTGCGGGCGTTAACCGGCCGGAGCTGTTCGCCTCGTACGAAAAGATGTTCGTCGGCCTTACCGACGGCAGTTCCATCGGCTCGCAGGTGCTGGGCTTTGGCTATCCCTTCAGCAAAAGCGTCATCGGCGTGGGCCGCATTTCCCTTTCGCTGGATTCTCTCTATACCGAATCCACCAATATGCTTGCCTATGCCCGTCCGATAGGGCAGAACAAGCGCATCGGCTTTGCCGTAAGGATGCTCGGCATCACCTACGGTTCGGATGAATACACCAAGGAAAACCCCACCCTGTCATCCGCTGCTGGCGCAAGCGGCATGGGTTTTGACTTCGGTATGATAAGCGTTGGCAAACGCATGAACTGGGGCGTTGCCATAATAAACGCCAACCAGCCCAGCGTCGCCATAAAGTATCCCAATCCCGTTGACCGCATCATTCATCTGGGCGTCAGCCTCAAACGCAGACTGGTGACGTGGAACAACTCTTTTCTGTACATGACTTCCGGCATGCGTCTCAAAACCGGCATGGAATACCGGCCCGAAAAATCCCCGTACGCCCTGCGCGCGGGTTTTAACATGGGCAGCAACAGTTACCGCAATCTCACCATGGGCGCGGGTTACAATACGGGCAGTTTCCGCATCGATTACGCTTTCGAACTGCCGCTCAGCGGCATTTCCGGTACCATGGGCAACCATCAGTTCGGTCTTACCTATCGCTGGGGCAGGGAACGCTTCCCGCTGGCGGCATCCGAGGCCGAGGAAGCCGCCGAGGCGGAAAAAACCGGTCCGCAGACGGCCGGCGGTCCCGGTATGCCGGGCGGTTTCGGCATGGGCGCAGGCGCGGCCGGCGCCGGCGGCAGCGGAGCCGGAAGCGGCGCGGGCGGCGGTGTTGCCGCAAGCAGCATGACAGCGGGCGGTTCGCTGGGTGAAGTTACGGCCACTCCCAAGCCTCCCACCGAAGAGGAAAAGCGTGCCGCGGCCGAGGCTTTGCAGAAGGCCAAAAATGCTATACTTAACCGGGGTAATTACGCTCAGGGAATGCAGGAAATCAACAAGGCCGATGCGCAGCTTCTGGGCAGCCGCGAGCTCAAGGAAATGGAAACCCTCAAGCTCAAAATGGAGCCCGTCGCCAAGATTTTCAGAAACCTCACCGGCTCGGACAAGCGCACGCGCATACTCAGACGCGCCGTGGATAAGTATATAGCCGACGACGGCAAATCGGCGTTTGACGCGGTTACTTATGCCCAGCAGCTCTGGCCCGAGGACCGCGACATCCAGCAGCTTAAAAAGGTCGTGGACCGCGAATTCCCGCAGATAGCCTCGCAGGAAGCCCTGGTTCCGAACCTCAGTCTGGTCGACCAGCGTCTGCAGGAAGCCCTGGAACTCATCTACGTGGGCAGATACGTGGCGGCCATCTCGCTGTGTCAGGACGTGCTTGAACTGGAACCCAACAACGTCATGGCGCTTACAAGAATCGGCTCGGCTTACTGGGCCATGGGCTATGAGGACGCCGCCCGCAAGACCTGGCGCCGCGCTCTCGCTCTGGACCCCAGCAACACCGATCTTAAGCAGTTCCTCAGCCGGGAAGGCAAAGGCAAGTCCGGCAAGGGACAGTAACGCGAATTTAACAGGATAAGGGTACATGAGAAAAGGAAATTTCAAATATCTGGCGGGTCTGTGCCTGTCCGTCCTGCTTGCCGGAGCGGCTTACTGCGCGACGGCGGCGCAGGGCGACCCCATGGAGGACATGGCCGTCACGGTGCGCAAGGCCATGGTTGAGCGGCAAATGGAGGAGCGTATAATAAACGCCGTCCATACCGCGCTGAACGACCAGAAAATAGGCGTGGCCGCCGTGGTAAAGACCGACTGGATACCGCGCGAAACTTCCTCTTCCGTTACCAACAGCCAGCAGAGTTCCGGCGATCTGGCCCTGCCGGGCGTGCCGGTAAACCGCGACCTTACAAAGAAAGCCTCGGTCACGGAAAAGAAAAGCACCTATTACGAACGCCGGCTTACGGCCAGCGTTTTCGTGGCTGAAAAGCTTACGGCGGAAAAACAGGAGCTTATAAACAAGCTCTGTTCCGCCATTCTGGATCTGGACACGGCCAAGGGCGATTCGCTTAAAATCGAATCGCTTACGCCCAAGCCGTTCAATATAAAGAACCTGCCGCTTGATACAATCACCTGGAACACGGTACTCGGCGCGGCGGCTCTTGTCTTCGGTCTGCTTATATTCATGTTCATCGTTCTTCCTCTGCGGCGTTTTCTTAAAAACGCCACGGTCGCTTCTTCCGCGCTGGGCGCGGCGGCAAGCGCGTCCATGCCGGCCATAGCGGCGGCGGGCGGCGGTTTTGAAATGGGCGGCGGACCCGAAGCAGGCGGCGGAGCCGGCGGCGGGGGCGGCGGAGCTGCAGGCGGCGGAGCGGCCGCGGCCGGTCCGATGTTCGATCTGGATGTCGGCGACATGCGTATTATTCAGGCCGCCACGGACTCAACGCTGTTTAATTTCATTCATCCCGAAAATCTCGAGGCGCTCTCCGGCGTTCTGCTTAAGGAACCCATGAGCACCATGTCGATTATTCTGCAGGTTCTGCCCCGCCGTTCTGCGGCAAAACTGCTGCTTATGATGCCGCCGAAAGTGCAGATAGATTTTCTGCTTAATTCCAAAATGGTCAGATACGGCAATCCGGAATACGTCAAGGAAATCGAAAAGAAAATCCGCTGTCAGATGGGTTTCCAGTGCGGCGGCGAGGCCGAGGCCGTGCGTCTTGTGCAGACCCTGCCGAAAGATACCCGCGACGGCATACTGGCCCAGCTCGACAAACAGGACGTGCAGTTTGCGCGCCAGCTGCGCTATAACGTCTTTGAACTGGAAGACCTGCTTCTTTACGATTCCAAGGCTATTTCCCGCATCTTCCGCGACGCCGGCGTAATGACCTTTGCCCGCGTGCTAAAAGACGCCGACGAATCGTTCCGCGAAGAGCTGCTTTCCAAGCTGCATCCGTCTGTCGCCCGTCTGCTTAACGAGCAGATACAGCTGCTTGGCGACGTGGACAACACCGTGGTCAACGACGAAAAGCTGCGCATAGCCGATACCGTGACCAAGCTTGGCGCCGACGCCATAATTCCGTCCATATCCGACATCAAGAAGGGCGAGACTACCGGTTCCTCGGGACAGTAGCCCGGAGAGGGTCCTATGAAGACAGCCAGCGGCGTAAGCGGGTTGCTTGTGCGGGCGTTACTGGCCGCCGCTGTGGCGTGCCTGCCCGCGCCGTCTTTTGCCGCGGTCACAAGTCTTATAACGGGCTACACCCACAGTTATGACGACGGGTCCAATAATGATTACGGCCGCGCCGTGCGCGTAAACTCGCAGGGCGTGTCCTATGTGGTCGGCGACACGAACTCCACTCCCAAAAAGCTCTTTCTTCTTCAGCTTGATTCCACGCTTACCCAGATTAACAGCGCGACTTTTTCCGAAAACGCCATAACCGCCAGTGACCTGTCAATCAGTCCTGACGGCAATTATATTTATGCCGTCGGTTATTATAACGACGGAACCACGCAGAATTATATTACCCTGCGCTATGACAGCAACCTGAACTTCATATCCTCGGCCACTTATGACGGCGGCTATGTCGATCAGGCCCGCAGCGTAACCGTGGATACCGACGGCAATATTCTTGTCACCGGCAACAGACAGTCCGCCACGTCGCAGGACATTTACACCATAAAGTACTCCACCGCGCTGACCGTTATAAATTCCGTCGCCTATGACGGCGGCAGCACCGATATCGGTTATTCCATAACCACCGACGCGTTAAACAATATTTATATAGCCGGTCAGAGCGTGGAGGGCAGTTCAAAGTTCATAGTGCTGAAGTACAATTCCTCGCTTACGCTTATCAGCCACCAGACTTTCGATATCGGCACTATCGCCCGCAGTATTGTGTATGATTCGTCCACCGGCAATCTGGTACTTACCGGACAGGGCGATTCTTCCGCCGGTTATATAACCGCCATAATCGACACGAACCTCAATTTTATTTCCTCCACCACCTACGCGCCCGGTACGACCAACGTTCCGTTTTCCGTGGCGCTAAACAGCGGCGGCGAGATATTCGTGACCGGCTATTCCGATAACAATTACCTTACCCTGCATTATTCGCCCGCTCTGGTGCTTATATCGACCGGAGTATACGACGGCGGCGGGCAGGACCGTTCCTACGGCATAGCCGTGGACGGCAACTCCAACGTGATAGTCACCGGCGAACGCTATGACGGCTCCAGCGCAAATGCCTACACCATGCTCTACTTCGGCCCGCCCACGGTACTGACTGCCACCGACGCAAGGCAGACGGCAACTGCAAACGTCATAGTAAACGGCACCAATTTCGCCTCCGGCATCAGCGTGGCCAGCGGAGACAGCGGCATTACGGTAAACAGCGTTGTCGTGGCAAGTCCAAGCCAGCTCACCGCCAGCATGACGGTGGATGCAACCGTCCCGCTTGGACGAAAGACGCTGACCGTCATAAACACCGACGGCAATTCCGGCTCGCTTACGGGCGGCCTTAACGTGGTGCGCATGCAGCCCGTCGTCTATACGGGCGATGCCAGTTTCTCAACCATAATAACGCAGGGCACGCTCAGTTTCGGCATACCGGCCTTCACTTTTTCCTCCAGCGTGGCCATGACGGTTTCCATACCGGCCAGCATTCCGGCCATGCCGTCGGGCTACTCGGGCACGGGCATTTCGGCGCAGATATCCGTAAATCCAAGCATTGCCCCGTCCGCGGCTTATACGCTTACATTTCCCTATCGCGCGGAGGACATAGTAGGTCTTACCGAGGATAAATTAACCATCGCTTTTTACGATACCACGGAGTCTGCGTGGTCCATACTTACAACCACAATCGACAAGACCAATAAACTGCTGACCGTGACCACGACAAAGCTGGGTATTTTCACCGTCATGGCGCAGTCGGGCTATGTGCCGCCGACGACGGACCGCACCGATATTTTCGTCTATCCAAATCCGTACAAGCCGGGTTCCAGCGGCAATTACGGCGACCCGACCATGGGCGAGGGCATTGTTTTTGCAAACGTGCCTGCATCGTTTAAGCTGCTGGTGCTGGATGTTTCCGGCGAAACGGTTTATACCGGCGCGCAGACTTCCACCGACAATAAATGGCTGTGGGACGCCAAAAATCAGGGCGGCCAGCCGCTTGCCAGCGGTATTTACTTTTATATCGTGAAGGATGCCGGAGGGACGGATTTGAAAAAAGGAAAGCTGGGGGTCATAAGGTAACTTTATGCCAGCCCTTAAACCGATATCCGCTTTTGCCCTGCGTCCGCTTGCGCGGACGCTGTGTGCCGCCGCGCTGGTTTTAGCGGGCGGACGGGCTTACGCGGGCTCGGCGGGCGCAAGCTCGGCGGCTTTCCTTAAAATGGATATCGGCGCGCGCGCGGCGGCTTTGGGCGGCGCGTTCGTGGCGGCCGAACCGGACGTAACCTCCCTGCTGGCAAACCCCGGCACAATCGGCGCGATGAAGGAAAGTCAGGTCGGCTTCATGCACGATATCTGGATAGACGGCACGACCTTCGATTTCGTAGGTTTCACCCAAATGCTTTCCGACGGAAAGGCCAGCGTTGGCGGGTCGCTTTTGTACCTCAACATGGGCCAGATAGAAAAAGTCACCAAGACCGGTTATACCACGGGCGGCGACTATCAGGCCTACACCGCAATGGGTACTTTCACCTATTCCCGCCGCTTCGGCGAAAAAAATATTTTCGGCGCCACGTTAAAGCGCCTTACAGAACATATTGAATACGAAAGCGCGTCGGCCTTCGGCCTCGACCTTGGCTACATGCACGAGTTCAATAAATGGCGGCTCGGCCTCGANGTTATGAACCTCGGCACGGGCATGACCTTCCGTACCGTTTCATCGCCCCTGCCGCGCACCATAAGGGCGGGCGCGTGGTTCAACCTTTTTAAAAATTTCAGCATGGCCGCCGAAATGGTCATGCCCGACAGCCAGATGAGCATGCGCGCCGGCATGGAATATGCCAGCACCGAAAACGCGGGCAAACAGTATTTCATACGCGGCGGTTTTAAGTCCGTGTCACCGGCCGATATCGGCGGCATGGCCAATATTTCGCTGGGCTTCGGCCTCAAGCGGCCCCAGTGGCAGCTTGATTACGCCGTTGTGCCGTTCGGCTCCTATGGCATGACTCACTGGATAACCCTCATACGCCGCATTTCCGCGACCGGCGAAAGCGGTCTCAAACGCTCCCGCACGCGCGGCGTGCGCTTCAATTAATCTATGCAATCCGACAATAAAAAATTCCTGCCTTACGCGCTTTCCGCGGCGGTGTTTTTGTGGACTTTCATTGCCTTCATCCCGTCGCTTTTCGACGGTTTCGTGGTCTGGGACGACCCCGCCTTCATAATGACCAACGAGATTATACGCGGCTTCGGTCCTTCCCACCTTAAACAGATGTTCTTTGGTTTTATCGAAGGCAACTACGCCCCGCTGTCCCTGCTTAGCTGGGCGGTGGATTATAAAGTCTGGGGCTCGAACCCGCTCGGCTACCACCTTCATAATCTTATTCTGCATGGCGCAAACGCGGTGCTCGTTTATTTTATCGCGCTGCTGCTTTTCAAGACCGCGCTGGTCTCCAAAAAACATGCCTTCGGTCCGCATTTTTACTGGTGCTCGGCTCTTGCGGCTTTGCTCTTTTCCGTCCACCCCCTTCGCGTGGAATCGGTAACATGGGCCACCGAGCGGCGCGACGTGCTCTCCACTTTCTTTTACCTGCTTGCCATACTTTCGTATCTCAAAGCCCATACCGGCGAAAATGCTGAAAAGGGCAGTAAAAAATTTGTGGCTGCTGCCGTTGTGTTCATGTTCGTTTCCCAGCTTGCGAAGGCGTGGGCCATGTCTGTTCCGTTCGTCCTTCTCCTGCTTGACTTTTATCCCCTGCGCCGCATAGGCACAAAGGAAACCGGCTGGTTTACCCCGCAGGCCCGCGCCGTGCTAAAGGAAAAAGCGGTGTTTTTGCTTGTTGCCCTGCCGCTTATACTTGTCGCGCCATTTGCCCAGCATCAGGCGGCGGCGACGGCCTCGCTTACGGGCTACGGTCCGGCCAAGCGTCTTACCCAGTCCGCCTACGGCCTTATATTTTACCTGTGGAAGACGGTCTGGCCCTTCGGCCTTATTCCGCTTTACGAACTGCCCGACCCGTTTAATATTTTCGAGCCGCGCTTTATAGCCACCTCGCTTCTTGCCGTCGGCGGCATGTATTACTTTATCCGCCGCCGCATGTCTTGGCCGGCGGGCGCGGTGACGTGGTTTACCTATTTCATAATAGTCGCGCCCGTGCTGGGTTTTGTGCAGGCCGGCGCGCAGATTGCGGCCGACCGCTACACATACATTTCCTGCATACCGTGGCCGATACTGGCGGCGGGCGGCGTGCTTGCCGCGCGGCAGGATGATTTACTGCGCAGAAAATCGGGCGGTTTTATAATAAAAGCCGGTGTGGTATGCGGAACCGTGCTTTTGTTTCTTTCGGTCCTGACATGGCGTCAGGCGGGTGTTTGGTATGACACGGGCAGTTTATGGAACCATGTGGTAAAAGTCGCGCCAAACAACGTTACGGCGCGTTATAACATGGCCGTGCGCATGGCGCAGTACGGAAATCAGGAAGAAGCCATTAAATACTATCTGGAAACGATTAAGCTGAACCCCAGGCATGTTAAGGCGCATAACAATCTGGCCAGTATTTATGACGAACAGGGCAAACTTGCCGACGCCGAAACGCATTACCGCGAGGCCATAAAATACAATCCGGGCATAGCGGGCATATACGCCAATCTGGCGCGCGTGCTGATAAAGGAAAACAAGACCGACGAGGCAGTGGCGATGTTCAAGAAATCGCTGGAGCTGGAATCCGATAACGGCGTACTTGCCGAACTTCAGCGCCTGCTTGAAAAGAGCGCGGGCGGCGGCGCGCAGTCCATGGATTATTACCGCGATTTTCTGCAAAAAAATCCCAACAATCTTGACGCGCGCATAACCTACGGCTCAATGCTGAATCAGGCGGGCCGCTACGAGCAGGCCGTGGCCGAATACGGCCGCGTACTTGCGGCCGCGCCAAACAATATTTCGGCAAACAACAACATAGCCAACGCTCTGGCAAAATTAAAACGTTATCCCGAGGCCAAAACGCATTATCTCAAGGCCATAGCCGCCGACCCCAGATATGTCGAGGCTTATGTAAACCTCGGCGTGGTGCTTACCTGGACGGGTGATTTGGCTGGCGCGGAAACGTATTTCCGCAAGGCTCTTTCAATCGACCCTAAAAACGGAACCGCGCGCAGTATGATAGACAAGATTGAGGCTTTTAACCGCCAGCACGCGAAGTAGCGGCGTTGGCTGTAACATTTATCCGGCCCGCGACGGGCCAAAAAAGGAGGGGTGAGAATGAGATTTTTTGCCGCTATGCTTTTTATTGCTCTTTCCGCGCCCCGTGCCGTTGCGGCCGACAAGGCGTCGATAGTGCTGGATAAGAACGACGAGGTTTCGTTTCGGGTCTGCGTGGTCGATTCCTACGGCCGACGCAGGTATATCCGTCCGGCCAAACTTACCATAGGCCATGAACGCGGCTATACGGAAATTTCGCTGTACGACCCCGACGGCAAATTCGGCGGTCTTGTTTTTACCCGCATGCTGGATTTGAAGGCCAGAATCGTTTCCACCAAATTCCGTCTTGAAACCACGACTACCGGCGGGGCCACCATGACCTTCAAATTCACAAACGGAAAAATCTCCGGCCTTAACTATATGGATAACGACTCAGGTTATCTGTTTCACGGCGACGGCCGCCCCTCCGACCCGCCGATTTACACCTGCTGGTAAGCTGTGTTAATAAACAAAGTTGGACCGTTATTATGTACGGGCTATGATAGGAATTATTTCAAGTGAGCATAAATTAATATGGGCATAATGACAAAATTAGAATTTGAAAAATTTATACAACAACCAAAAGAAAGGACTGTAACCTGGCTTGGGTTTAAAGAATTTGTGCAAGATGCAAAGCGAGCCTCTGCGTATCTGGGTGAATGCCAAAAGAAAAATTCATTATGCCCACACCATGAATGGTTTCCAATTTATAGAGGGCATAGAGATTCTTCTTGGGGCCTGCAGTCCACATTGGAACGTGCAAAGTTTCCCAACGAACTGCCGGAGTATCATAAAATTGTTCTTAAAACACAGAAAAAGTATACGGATTTAATAAAAGGCCAGGAGCTAGATGTAAAAGAAATAGATGCCTATCCATATGATGACAGTACACTGTCATCGCTTGCGGAAGAGTTATCCAAGGAAAATCAGTTTCTTAAAATTCCTGAGTGTTTACGGTTTTGGTTATTTTTACGGCATTATGGTTTTCCTTCTCCATTTCTCGACTGGAGCAAGAATCCATTGGTTGCGGCATTTTTTGCATTTCGAGAACAATCTGCCAAGGAATACGTTTCCATGTATGTGTTTATGCAGGGTGCTGTAAGTTCATCGGGGGCAAATCTTATATTATTTGATGATAGGGATAGTGGTGATATTAATTCTCCTGTGTGGTTACGGCGTCATCGTGAACAAGAATCAGTTTATACATTCTTTTTTAGAGAGCAAGATACAAATGAAAGAGCAGGTAGATTCGAGTCGCATGATGAAATCTGGAATTGCTCAGGCGTCCACAATGATTGGGGATTCGGTTTCAAATTCAATATATTAGCGTCAGAGCGCATGACAGTACTGAAAGAGCTGGATATGGCAGATTGTAATGCGGCAAGACTGCTTGGCAATACGGATGCCCGCCTTGAAACAATTTACAATCAGTTAGTTTTTGAGGAACAAGCGGCAAACTGAGTTGTGGCTAAACTTATTTTAATAATGGGTATCTCTGTGCATAAAAAAGCCCCGCCTTTTGGCGGGGCTTTTTGTTATTGCATAGGTTTTTGCTTTTGCGCTGGGATTTTGTTTTTCTGCATGGCCAGTTTTATTCTGGCCGTTTCCCATTTAAGCGTCTGGTCAGCCTGCGCAAGGTCAAGGTCCTTATGGTGCGCGCTTATGGCATGCTTGGTTTTCTGCACCTGCTGGCGCGCGTCCTCAAGGTCTATTTCCTCGGCCAGCGCCGCGTCCTCGGCAAATACGGAAACATCGTTGTTGAGTATTTCCGCAAAGCCGCCCATTATGGCGAACGCGTTCTTATCCTTACCGCTTGTATAGCGCAGTATGCCGGTTTTAAGCTGGAGCATGCAGGCCGTGTGGCCCGGCAGCACGCCTATTTCGCCTTCGTAGGCGGGCATGGCCACAAAGTCCACTTCCTGCTGCAGCACCTGCCGTTCCGGCGTAATGATGCTGAGGTTTAACTTAGGCATTGGCTGACTCTTTCATCTGCTTGGCGTTTTCAACGGCTTCCTCAACGGGTCCTATCATGAAGAAAGCCTGTTCGGGCACGTCGTCGTATTTGCCTTCCACTATGCCCTTGAACGAGCGGATGGTGTCTTTAAGCGTTACATATTTTCCCGCGCGGCCCGTAAACTGCTCTGCCACGAAGAACGGCTGGGACATGAATCTCTGCACCTTTCTGGCGCGCGACACAAGCAGCTTATCGTTTTCACCCAGTTCGTCTATGCCCAGAATGGCGATGATGTCCTGCAGTTCCTTATAACGCTGAAGAATCTTCTGCACGTCGCGGGCAACCGCGTAGTGTTCCTCGCCCACAACCTTCGGGTCCAGAATGCGGGAGGTCGATTCCAGCGGGTCCACGGCCGGATAAATACCCAGTTCCGATATCGAGCGCGACAGCACGGTTGTGGCGTCTAAGTGTGTAAACGTCGTCGCCACGCCGGGGTCGGTAAGATCGTCGGCCGGAACGTAAATGGCCTGAATCGAAGTGATTGAACCCTTGTTTGTCGAGGTGATGCGTTCCTGCAGCGCGCCGACTTCCGTTGTCAGCGTCGGCTGGTAGCCGACGGCGGAAGGCATGCGGCCCAGCAGGGCCGACACTTCGGAATTCGCCAGCACGTATCTGAAAATGTTGTCCAGAAACAGCAGCACGTCCTGATTTTTCTGGTCGCGGAAATATTCCGCCTGCGTAAGCGCGCTAAGACCCACGCGGGCTCTTGCGCCGGGGGGTTCGTTCATCTGGCCGTAAACCAGCACGGTCTTGGAAAGGACAGAGCTTCCGTCGGAAAGTTTCGAGCCCTGCATATCGCGCCACAAATCGTTACCTTCGCGGGAGCGTTCGCCCACGCCGCCGAACACTGAACAGCCGTGGTGCTGGCGGGCGACGTTGTTGATGAGCTCCATGATGACGACGGTCTTGCCCACGCCGGCTCCGCCGAACAGACCCACCTTGCCGCCCTTCATGTAAGGGGCCAGCAGGTCGATGACCTTGATGCCGGTTTCAAAAATCTCGGGCGTGGTCTTCTGCTCTTCCAGCGAGGGGGGCTCGCGGTGAATGGGCAGGGTTTCCTTGGCGGCGATTTCGCCCAGATGGTCCTGCGGCTGGCCCAGCACGTTCATAAGGCGGCCCAGACAGGCGTCGCCCACGGGCACGCGTATGGGCGAGCCGGTGTCCTGCGCGGCCAGTCCGCGGCGCAGACCGTCTGTGGGACCCAGCGAAATGGTGCGCACTATGTTGTCGCCCAGATGCTGCGCCACTTCCAGCACCAGTTCGTCTTTTTCAAGCGGCACTTTTACGGCGTTATAAATGGCGGGCAGTTTGCCCGCGGGAAATTCCACGTCCACTACTGCGCCTATGACCTGAACAATTTTGCCTTCGCTCATCATAACCTCGCTTAGCTGTTGAGGGCCTCTGCCCCGCCGACTATTTCGGTAATCTCGTTGGTGATTATGGACTGGCGGCTGCGGTTTAGCTTCAGCGTCAGGGTGTCAATAAGTTCCGACGCGTTCTTCGTTGCCGATTCCATGGCGTTCATGCGGGCGGCCAGCTCGGCCGCCTGCGACTCCAGCAGCCTTCTGTAAACCTGCGCCTTTATGTAGCGCGGCACCAGCGCTTCCATAAGCGCCGCCTTGCCGGGCTCGTACAGAAAATCGTCGCTGAGCGCTTTTGCCTGCGGCTGCACGTGCATGAGAGGGATAATCTCCGTCTCGCGCGGCTCCTGCGCCAGCATTGATTTGAATTCGTTGCCGATAATGGTTACGGATTCGAAATTGTGCAGTTTGTGCTGCTCTATCAGTTTGTCGCCCAGCAGTTCGGCGTGCGCATAGGAGGCTTTCGGGAAAATGCCGGTAAGCTCGTAAGTAAGCTCCAGGTTTTCCGTCTTCAGCCTTGCCATGAAATCGCGCGCCTTGCGGCCCACGGCGAAAATCTTTATCTTCTTGTCGGCGTGCGCCGAAATAAAGGCAACGCAGCGGCGCAGAAGCGCGGTATTAAAGGCTCCGCACAGGCCCTTGTCGCCGGTTATAACCACAAGGCCTATCGTGCCGGATTTCTTGTGCGTGGTGCAGAAGTCGTACACCCATGACTGGCAGAACAGGTCGTCGCGCTTTGCCAGCTCGCTGTGCAGACTGCCGACCATATTCTCCATTTTCGCCGCGAACGGGCGCGACGCGACAATGGCGTTCTGCGCTCTTTTCATTCGCGCGGATGCCACCATCTTCATCGTGTACATTATCTGGCGCGTGGCTTTAACCGATGTTATGTTGCGCCTAATATCACGCAGTGACTGCATTTATTTTATCCCGCCTTCCAATATCGCTACGTAATCCTCTATGCCCTTGTCCAGTGTGTACTCGGCCTTGTAGCCGATGTTTTTTAACGCGGCGTCCGGCTGTGCCTGCGTCTTGTTCTGGAAGAAAGGGTACGGATTTTCAAAATATTCCGGCTCGAGTTTCAGGTGCATCGCCTTGTTGAGGCATTCCACCACGCGGTTGAAGTTTTCCGGCTTGCCTGTGGCTACGTTAAACACGCCGCTTACCTTTGACTGTGCCGCAAGCAGGTTTGCCCGCACCACGTCTTTTACATAAACGAAATCGCGCATCTGCTCGCCCGCGCGGAAAATGCGGGGGCGTTTGCCGGCCTTCATCTGGTTGTAAAGCTGGAACATCATGCTGGCGGCATGGCCCTTGTAGTATTCGCGGGGGCCGAAAACGTTAAAATAGCGCAGGCCGACCACGGTCACTTCCGGATGGGCCTTCACGAAATCGCGTGCCACATTGTCCATTATGGCTTTTGAAAAACCGTAGACGTTCTCGGGCTTCGGCGTGTTTTCCTCGCTCATGGGGCAGACGCCGTTGCCGTACACTCCGGCCGAGGAGGCGTACACAATGTGCTTGATGTTATTTTCCAGCGCGAAAAACAGCACGTTGCGGAAGCCTTCCACGTTTACTTCCATCATCTTTTTCTGGTCGACTACGGTAGTGTCGGTTATGGCGGCCTCATGGAAAATTGCCTCGTACTCGCCGTCGAGGGTGTCGAACCAGGTTATGTCGTTAAGGTCGGCGGCCACGATATCGCCTTTGAACCCGAGGAGGTTCTTGAAATGGCCGGAGGAGAAATTGTCTAGTATGCTTACCTTATTGCCGGCATTTTCCAGCGTAAAAGCGATGTTGCTTCCGATAAAACCTGCTCCGCCGGTTACGAGATATTTTTTCATCATGGCTCCATATTGCCGACGAGGGCGATTTTGTCCTCAATCAGTTTAAGTATGTAGGCGCGGCCGGTATTGTCCATGGCGCGCAGCCCGCGTTCAAATTCCTTCACATTGTTCTGCTGCTGGACGTAGCGGGCGATATTGCCCAGCAGGTACAGCGCGTCCTGTGCGCTGCCGCGCAGTTTAATCAGGTCGTAGAAATTCGGTTCGGGCTTTGCCTTTAACACCGTTATGTTAAGGCGCAGTCGTTCCAGTTCGGTCTGCCAGTTCTGAAAGTCGTTTTCCGTGCGCACATAGGTTTCCTGCTCGCCTATCACCCACAGCCGTATCAGTTCGTTTTCGTCGGGCAGCAGGGGAATTTCACGGTGTATTTTGTCGGCTATCTCCCGCATCTGCGGAAGGGTCTTGGCGCAAAGCCGCGCTTCAGCTTCCGCCGACTGTATTTTCAGCGCGCGTTCAAGTTCCGCGGCGGTTTCCTTAGTGACCGCGGTTTTGAATTTGCCGAAGATTCCGTTTAATTCTTCCTGTCTCATTGGCTTATTTGCCGAACACCTGTTTGTATTCCGTCACGAGATTCGCCAGCTTGCCGCGCAGTTCGTCGTCGAGAATCTTGCGTTCCGAAAGCGTGGCCATAACTTCGCGGCCCTGCTGTTTTGCGTGGGCTATAAGGCCGGTTTCAAAGGCGCGCACTTTCTCGCGCGGTATATCGTCGAGATAGCCGTTTACGCCGGCAAACAGCGCCAGCACCTGTTCTTCCACGGGCATTGGCGTGTACTGGTCCTGTTTTAACAGTTCAATCATTCTTTCGCCGCGCGCAATCTGGCGCTGGCTTTCCTTGTCGAGTTCGGAACCGAACTGCGCAAAGGCCGCCATGGCGTTATACTGCGCGAGGTCGATGCGCAGGCTTCCCGCCACCTGCCGCATGGCGCGCATCTGGGCGGAACCGCCCACGCGGGACACGGACAGACCGATGTTTACGGCAGGCCGCACGCCGGAGTGGAACAGGTTGCTTTCCAGATAAATCTGACCGTCTGTAATCGATATGACGTTCGTCGGAATATAGGCCGACACGTCGTTTGCCTGCGTTTCGATGATAGGCAGGGCGGTAATCGAGCCGCCGCCGTTTTTATCGCTTAATTTGCAGGCGCGTTCAAGAAGACGCGAGTGGAGGTAAAACACGTCGCCGGGGTATGCTTCGCGGCCGGGCGGGCGGCGAAGAAGAAGCGACATCTGGCGGTAAGCCTGCGCGTGTTTTGAAAGGTCGTCGTAAATAATGAGCACGTCGCGGCCCTTCCACATGAAATATTCGCCGATTGCGCAGCCGGCGTAAGGAGCCATGTAAAGCATGGCGGCCGGTTCTGCTGCGCAGGCCGATAAAACTATGGTGTATTCCATGGCGCCGTAATCTTCCAGTTTTTTAATGACCTGAGCGACGGTGGACTGTTTCTGTCCGACTGCCACGTAAATGCAGATCGTGCGCTTGTCTTTTGGGGTGGCTTTCTGGTTGATGATTGCGTCTATGGCGATTGCGGTTTTTCCTGTCTGGCGGTCGCCGATGATAAGTTCGCGCTGGCCCTTGCCGACGGGAATCATCGCGTCGATGGCCTTAATGCCGGTCTGAAGGGGCTGTTTTACGGGCTGTCTTTCCACGATGCCGGGCGCGACCACTTCAAGCGGTCTTCTCTCGGTGGCGCTGATGGGGCCTTTGCCGTCGAGCGGCTGGCCGAGGACGTTTACCACGCGGCCGATCATTTCGTCGCTTACGGGAATGTCCATGACGCGGCCCGTGCGCTTTACGGTCGAGCCTTCCTTTACAAGGGTATCCGAGCCCAGAAGCACGCAGCCGACGTTGTCGTGTTCAAGGTTTAGCGCCATGCCGGGCACGCCGCCCGGAAAATCGAGCAGTTCGCCGGCCATTGCGTTGCGCAGGCCGTAAACGCGGGCTATGCCGTCGCCCACCTGCAGTACCGTGCCGGTTTCCTGCATGTCGGTCTGCGGTATGAAATTGTCAATGCGCTGTCTTATAACGTCGGTGATTTCTTCGGGTCTTATCATAACTAGTCCGTGTTAAGAATGGTCTCCAGCCTGTCTAGCCGGCCGCTTACGCTGGCGTCAATGAGCAAATCGCCAACGCGCACCTGCATGCCGCCCAGAAGTTCCGGAGCGGTCTGAAAAGCTATTACGGGATTTTTGCCTGTAAGCGCGGCCAGTTTCTCGGTAAGCCGCATGCGCTGTTTTTCGTCCAGGGCGCGCGCCGTTTTTGCCTGAGCGCGAACCGTGCCGGAAATAACGTCGGCAAGGGCCCGGGCTTCCTGCGTCACCGTGCCCAGCAGGTAAAAGCGTTTTGCCTCCGCCATGAAGCCCGCGAGGCGCAGGGCGCGGCTTTCCCTGCCCGCTATGTCCTTCATCAGTTCCTTCTTTTCCTGCACTCCGGCAAGCGGGCTTGCCAGCGCGGTTTCGGCGTATGCAAGCCTGCCGGCCAGGTCTTCAAGGCCGGCGGCCAGCGCCGCCGCGTCTGCGGCGTTTTTTGCGGCGCTCATGTAAGCCGCGGCGTAGCGCTGCGCCAGTATGCGGTCGGAACTTTTCATTTATTCTTGCCTTTTTCTATTTCGGCGAACATTTCGTCGACTATGCGGCGGTGCGTGTTTTCGTCGGCCTGCTGCGCGAGGATTTTCTCCGTCGCCTGCATTGAAAGGCCCACGACTTCCCGCCTTATGTCCTGTATTATCTGGTTCTTCTCGGCCTGCATGTCGCGCTTGGCCTTTTCCACTATAAGGGAGGCTTCGTTTCTGGCCGAGGATATTATGTCTTCCTTCTGTTCCTCTCCCAGAAGCACGGCCTTGTGCATGGCGGCCTGCTGCATATTGGCCATGGCGGTCATCTTGGCTTCCAGCTCTTTCTGAATCTGCTGGGCCGAGATGCGCGCCGCTTCGGCGGCCTCGCGGTCGGCGCGCAGGCGGTTTTCCCGCTCTTCCAGCGCCTTTACCACGGGCTTCCACGCGAACTTCGCCAGCACGAGGACCAGCAGGACGAAGTTTATTATCGTCCAGAACATCAGTCCGAAATCCGGCGTAATCAGCTTATCCATGATGGCCTGCTGTTAGTGGGCGGCTTCGGCGGTCGCGGCGGCAACGGGCTGCGCGGCCTGCTGGGTGACTGCGGGCTTGGAGAAGTTCATCAGGCCGAGCAGACAGATGATGAGCGCGAAAAACGCGAGACCTTCGATGAGCGCCGCGGCGATGATCATGGTTGTTCTTATCGGTCCGACGGCTTCCGGCTGGCGGGCTATGCCTTCCACCGAGCCCTGACCTATGCGGCCAATGCCGATGCCCGCGCCGACGATGACGAGTCCCGCGCCTATTGCCGCGCCGAGATAGCCCAAGCCGATGTACATTGTTTCGTTCATTTCAGTTCTCCTTTGTTTAATGCGGATGCATTGCGGCCCCGGTGAAGATGGCCGTCAGAAAAGTGAATATATAAGCCTGCAGGAAGGCGGTAAACACTTCCAGCAGGGACACGAACAGCAGCATGGGTATGTCGGCCGGAATGGTGATGAAGTAGGCCGCGTACACGTTTATGCCGCCGAAAATGAAAATGAGTCCGATAAGCGAGAGTATTACGAAATGTCCCGCTATCATGTTGGCGAAAAGACGGATGCAGAGTGCGAAGGTTTTGCTGAAAAGGCTGATGACCTCTATGGGAAACATCATCGGGTACAGCCACTTCGGCACGCCGGAGGGTATGAAAGAGCTTATGTAGTGCCCTAGGCCGAGGCGGCGTATGCCCATGAAGTTAATCAGGGCAAAAGTGGTAAGGGCCAGACCGCCGGTCACGGCGATATTGCCGGTCGCGGTCGCGCCGTAGGGCACCAGACCCATGAGGTTGCAGACGAGGATAAAGAAAAACAGCGTGCAGAAATAGGGCGTAAAATGCGCGGCGTCCTCGCCCATGTTGTCTACCACTATTTCATCGCGTATGTAGCCGACGACGGATTCCAGCGCGCCCTGCGCAAGGCGCATGCCGTGGCTTTTGCCGCGCAGTATAAGGGGAATGCCGACTATCAGTAAAAGGGCCGAAATCCACATCATCAGCAGATGACGGGTTATTGGCAGCGCCAGACCGAAAAAGTTAATGGTCGCGTAGGTGTGGTCAATTATATGGTGGCTGAATATTTCCGCTAGTGACATAAAGTTACCGGCCAGTCCTTATGGGTATAGCCTGCACGGCCGTCTGCACGGCTATCAGTGAAAGCACAAGAGCGATTGCGTGAGGCCAGTGCGTCATTGTCAGGCCTATGAGCAGGCCTGCGGCAAACAGCAGCCTTATCGCGGCTCCCGCCGCCATGACCCTGAAAAACGAGGTGTTGTCGGTAAACAGACTTTTCTTTATGGACCTGCGTGAAACAAGTCCGCTTATCATTCCCACACCGGCGCCCAGAAAGCAGGAAAGAATCATTTGTCCTGTCCTTGCAAATCGCGGTAAACGAAATAAAAACCAAGCGCTATGGCCAGTGCCGAACCCGCCAGCATCAGCCACGGGCTAGTGCCGAACTTCCTGTCGGCGTAATAACCTGCTGCGAAACCTGCCAGAACAATGACGGTCAGCTGTAACCCTATCTGCAGGTGGCCGAGCCACTGCCTGTCATTTTCTCTCACACTTAATTATGACAAAACGAAGGGCCTGTTGCAACAGGTAATTTACCGGTCGGTAAACAAAAAACGGGGTTTTCCTCAGCCTTTTTTGATGAGCCAGAGAAACTCGGTGTTTCCCTTTGTGCCCTTCAGCGGACAGTCTATAATGCCCGCGTCTTTTACGGGCATGGCCCGCGCGGCCAGCCACGCGCGCAAAATGGCGGCGGCTTCCTGCCTTTTGGCTTCGTCCGCCACAATGCCGCCCGGCACGAATTTTGGCTCCAGTTCAAACTGCGGTTTTATAAGAGCTATTATGTCGGCCCTGTCGCCCATGGCGTTTATTACCGGAACGAGGATTTTTTGAAGGGATATAAAGGATACGTCAATCGCGGCCAGTTCGGGTTTGGGGTCGAACATGTCCGGCGGCAGGTTTTTTGCGTTTGTATTAGGGAAAAAAACAAAGCGCGGGTTTGCCGCGACTTCAGAGGCCAGCGTGCCTTTGCCCACGTCCACGCCGTATACTTTGTCTGCGCCCGCCTGTAAAAAACAGTCCGCAAATCCGCCGGTGGACACGCCCACGTCAAGGCAGATTTTGCCTGCTGGGTTTACGCCGAAGGCGTCCAATGCTGCGCGCAGTTTTATGCCGCCGCGCGACACAAACGGGCATTTCTCTCCGGCTATCTCAAGCCGGTCGGCTTCCGTTACGGGAAAACCGGCGGTGCTTTCCGTCCTGCCGTTTACGGAGATTTTCCCTTCCATTATGGCGGCCTGCGCGGCGCGCGCGTCGGTAAAAAGTCCGCGCCTTGCAAGTTCCGCGTCCAGACGGGTTTTTTTCATTCCTCGAAGGGTTCTTCGCTGAGCTCGCCCGCGGCGTTCTTTTTAAGTTTGTCTATGCGTATTTTGGCCTGCTCAAGCTCGGCGGCCAGTTCTTTTGAAAGGCCCATGCCTTCCTCGTAAAGCGTCATTGATGCTTCCAGTCCCTTTGATTCCGATTCCAGTTCAGTCACCAGAGTTTCAAGTTTCTGGAGTTTCGCCTCGAAGGTCTCGTTTTTTTTCGTCATTGCTTCTCCGTATGCGTTTCGGTCAGCCGGCCAAGGGCCCTGCCGTCCTTAAATTTTATTTCCACGTCCTCTCCGGCCGCGCACTGCGCCGCCGAGGCTATAACCTTTCCGGTATAAATATCGCGCACTATCGAGTAGCCGCGGCTAAGCACGGCCGACGGGTTTAACGCGGTAAGCCTGCCCGTGCAGACGCTCAGTCTGTGTTCCGCCCGCGTAAGGCGTTCCTGCGCGGCGCGCTCCGCGCGCGCTGATAAATCGTCGAGCGCAAGACTCTTTTGCTGCCACAGGGTTTCGGGTCTTGCAAGCGCGGCGCTCTGCGCCGCGCGGGTAAGGCGGTAGCTGGCGCGTTCAAAGGCAAGGCTTATGGCGTGTACCAGACGGCGCATTACGTTTTCAACGCGCGACAGAGTATCGGCGCGGTTTTTTACCGCCAGTTCGGCAGCGGCCGAAGGCGTGGGCGCGCGCAGGTCGGCAACAAAGTCGGCGATGGTGAAATCGGTTTCGTGGCCCACGCAGGAAATTACGGGTATTTTGGAGGCCGCAATCGCGCGCGCCACAATCTCCTCGTTAAAGGCCCACAGGTCCTCAATGGACCCGCCGCCGCGTCCCACCAAAAGCAAATCGGGCGGTTTGGGCAGGGCGTTCAAATCCTCTATCGCCTGCGCTATTTCATGCTTTGCGCTTTCACCCTGCACGGCGACGGGGGCCACTACTATGTGCAGGCCGCTTCCGCGCCGTTTCAAAATGGAAAGTATATCGCGTATCGCCGCGCCGGTGGGCGAGGTTACAATACCTATTTTCGCCGGATATTCCGGTATGGGCTTTTTTCGCTCCGCGTCAAAAAGTCCTTCCACCGTCAGTTTTTGCTTCAGGCGTTCAAAGGCCAGAAACAGGTCGCCCGCCGTGTCCGGCGACACGTCAACTACTATAAGCTGGTAACGCCCCTGCTTTATGTAGCAGGACAAAGTGGCCCGCACGGTCACCATCAGACCGTTTCTTATTTCCTTGTTGAAATTGCGCGCGTAGCCCTTGAAAAACACGGCCGGTATCAGTGCGTTTTCATCTTTCAGGTCAAAGTATATATGGCCCGATGAGGCGATTTTCAGGTTCGACACTTCGCCCTTAACGGAAATCGGCGGAAAAGTGCCCTCGAGCATTTCCTTGACGATGCGGCTTATTTCGGAGACGGAAAAAATCTTGTCGGGAGGAATGGGTATGCTCATTTTTTCTCGTATAGGGCGCGCAGGTTCTGCAGGCGTTCGTACTGCGCGGCCTCGCGGCCCTGCCGCGTGGGGTTATAAAAGGTTTTGGGATTAGGCATGTAAACCTGCTTCACATAATGGTGCGGAAAATCGTGCGGATACTGATAGCCCTTTCCGTGGCCGAAGGCGTCGCCGTCGCGGCTTGCGTCGCGCAGATGAAGCGGCACTTCGCGCACCGGGCCGTTCTGCACTTCGGCGAGCGCGGCGTCTATCGCCAGATACGCGGCGTTTGACTTGGGCGCGCAGGCCACATAGGTCACGGCTTCGGCAAGCGGTATGCGCGCTTCGGGCATACCGAGCATTTCAACGCAGCGGAAAGCCGTTTCGGCCAGCATCAGCGCAACGGGGTCGGCGTTTCCGACATCTTCCGCCGCGCAGATAAGCACGCGCCGCGCTATAAAGCGGGGGTCCTCTCCGGCGGCAATCATTTTCGCCATCCAGTATACCGCCGCGTCGGGGTCGCTGCCGCGCATGGATTTTATGAAAGCCGATATATGGTCGTAATGCTCGTCGGAACTTTTGTCGTAGCGCACGGCGCGCCGCTGCATGGTTTCCTGCGCGGTGTCTATGTCTATAAAAAGTTTTCCGTCGGCGGGTTTTGTGGTCAGCAGGGCCAGTTCAAAAGCGTTCAGCAGCTTGCGCGCGTCGCCGCCGCAGTTTGTAGCGAAATAGTTTATAGCGTCGGGTGTAACTTCAACGGTCACGCCGTTTTCGGAGGATTTTTCCGCCGCGCGCAGAATGATTTTTTTCAAATCGTTTTCGGCCAGCGGCTTGAACTCGAAAACCGAGAAGCGCGATATGAGCGCGCTGTTTATGTAGAAAAACGGATTTTCCGTCGTCAGGCCGATTAGTATTATATCGCCCTTTTCCACCGACGGCAGCAGTACGTCCTGCTGGGTTCTGTTAAAGTGGTGAATTTCGTCTAGGATTACTAGTATTCTCTGCCCGTTGTAGGAATCCTTCGCCTCGGCAAGCACCTGTTTAAGGTCGGCAATGCCGGCGACGGCGGCGTTTATTTCGTGCACTTTTGCTTTTGTGCGCGCGGCTATAAAGCGGGCAAGCGCGGTCTTGCCGCAGCCCGGCGGGCCGAAGAAAAGTGCCGAGCGTATTTTATCGGCCGCAATTAAGCGGCGCAGCAGTTTTCCTTCGGAAAGAATGTGGTGCTGTCCGGCGAAATCCTCGATATTTTGCGGGGCCAGTTTTGCCGCCAGCGGTGTTTCGCGTTCGGGGTTTTTGTCGAATAATTCCGTCATTTCGCGCCTCCCCTTTTGCCGAGCGAACTTTCCAGCTGGGCTATCATGGCGTTTAACTGGTTTTCGGCTGTCAGGCGGGTCTGTTCGTTTTCCTGTTTGGCGTTCTGCAGTTCGGCCGCGAAGGACATCGCCGCCATAAGCGCGAGCTTGAGCGTGTCGATAACTTCCGTTTCCGTTTCCAGTTCGCGCATCCGGTTTTCCACGTCTTTTGCAATAAGACCGGCTTCCAGCGCGCTGACGTTTTCCAGACTCAGCTTGTCCAGCGGTATGCGGTTAATTTCCACGCTTACTTTTTCTTTGGACATAATCAGCCCGCGCGGTCCTGCAGTTCTTTTTCAACCCGCGCCGAAAGTTTTCTGACCCGCCTCAGCACGCTTTCCCTGAAGGCTTTAAGCTCGCGGTTTTCCGCCCGCAGAAGCGACAGCGCCTGCGAGTCTTTTTCCAGCACTGCGGCTCCGCTTTTGAGGGCGGAGTTTTCCTTTTCGAGTTTCTGTATTTTTACGCAGGCCTCGGCTATCAGCTTTTCAAGAGCCTTTATCTTGGCCTGCATGACGTTTAGCTTCTCAGCGCGGCGCCGAAAGCGGAGGAGAGGGCGTCGAGCGCCTTCTTAACAGCCGCGTCTATTTCGGGGTCGGTGAGAGTCCTGTCTTTAAGCGAATAGGTAAGCCTCAGCGACAGGCTGTGCTTTCCTTCCGGTATGCCTTTGCCGTCGTAGCGGTCGGCAAGGGCCACGGCGGTAAGTTCCTCGCCGCTTGCCTTGCGTATGGCCGCTTCGACCTGTTCATAGGCCGCCGTCTTGTCGATGAGTACCGATATGTCGCGCCATGCCGCGGGAAAGGCCGAGACGGGCTTTATTTCGCGCTTTAGCGCGTCGCCGCTGTGCTTGGCAATGTCGTCGACTGAAAATTCAAAATACCACAGGTCCTTGCTGCGCACGCCGGACTGTTCCGCCGCAAGCGGATGCAGTTTGCCGAAGTAACCCACTTCCTTGTTTCCTACCAGAAGCTCCATGCACAGTTTCGGGTGCATATAGGCGGCGGGCTTTTGCGCGGGGCGCATTGCAAGACCCTGCACGTTTCTTAAAGCGTTTGCCACAAGGCCTTTAAGGTGAAAGAAATCAACCGGTTTCGCGCCCTGCCAGCAAAGTTCGTTGGGCACTGTTCCGCATACAAGACCAGCGCAGTGCAGCGTTTCCTTCGGCTGGCCCGGAGTGGCGGCGTACACCTTGCCCACTTCAAACAGCCACGCCGATGACGTGCCGCGGTTTTCGTTATAGGAAAGGGTTTTAAGCAGGCCGTTCAAAAGCGTCGGGCGCAGATACTGCCAGTCGGCTGAAAGCGGATTTGCCACTTCCACCAGTCCCTTTACGGGAACCGAAATGGCGCCCAGTTCCTTGGCTGAAACGAAATCGTAGTTCTCAACCTCGTAAAAGCCGCCTACGCTGAAACTGTCGCGCAGTTTGCGCGCAAACGCTATGCCTTTCGGGTCTTCTGAAAAAGCCACAAGGGCGGGACGCGGGTCGTCGGGAATCGCGTCATAGCCGACAAAGCGGGCCACTTCTTCCGCAAGGTCCCAGCGGTGCGCGAGGTCGCGTCTGTGACTGGGAGCCACGAACTGCCACGGCGTTACTGAAAAATCGGATGACGGGCCCATGGCCGCGAAAATATCGCGCATCTTTTCCGGCGCTATGTCGGTTCCGAGCAGGGCGTTTATCTTTTCCGGCTCGACCGCAACCCGCTTGGGTTCGTAAACCGTCGGGTACACGTCGCACACGGCCGAAGGTTCGGCCTGCGCTCCGCATATTTCGGTTATAAGGTCGGTTGCCCTTCGTATGGCGTAATCGGTTATGCCGACGTCCGCGCCGCGTTCAAAACGCTGCGCCGCCTCGGTCTTGTAGCCGAATTTTCTGGAAGTCTTATGCACGGACTGCGGCTCGAAGCAGGCCGATTCAAGGAACACGTCCTTCGTGTCGTCCTTGATGCCGGAACCCAGTCCGCCAATTATGCCCGCCAGCGCAAGCGCGTTATTTGTGCCCGCTATTACGAGGGCTTCCGTGTTAAGCTCCAGCGCTTTTTCATCGAGCGCGGTGAACTTTTCGCCTTCGGCGGCGCGGCGCACCCGTATCTCTCCGCCGTCTATATAGTTCAGGTCGAAGGCGTGCAGGGGCTGGCCCACTTCATAAAGTATGTAGTTTGTAACGTCCACGAGGATGTTCTTGGGATTCGTGCCCATGGCCTCAAGGCGTTTTTTCATCCAGTCGGGCGACTGCGCCGTGCTGACGTTCTTTATCACCCTGCCCGTGTAGCGGGGGCAGGCGTCGGGCGCGTCTATGGAAATCTTTACGGAACATTCTTTGCCGGACGAAGGCTTTGCCTGCGGCATTTTGACCGGCAGGTTAAGCAGTATGCCCAGTTCGCGCGCTATGCCGAGATGCGACATCAAATCCGGCCTGTTTGCCGTTATCTCAAGCTCGAACACGCAGTCTGGGTCGCCGAACATTTCGGCGGCATTTTTGCCAATCGGCGTTCCGGCGGGAAACACCAGAATGCCGTGCGTTCCGTCGTCGCCGAAGCCGAGTTCGCCGGACGAGCATATCATGCCTTCCGACTCCACTCCGCGTATTTTCGCTTTTTTTAGCTCGCCTTCCGGCAGTTTCGCGCCAACGCGCGCAAGCGGTACAATCTGGCCCACGGCTATATTTTTCGCGCCGCAGACAACGGTTGTCTTTCCCGCGCCGTCATCGATATCGACGAGCGAGAGCTTGTCCGCGTTCGGGTGCTGGCCTATGGCCAGAATCTGCGCCGTTTTTACGCCGGTAAACTGCGCGCCGGTCTTTTTTATTTCGGCCACTTCTATGCCCAGCGCCGTAAGCCTGCCCGCCAGTTGTTCGGGCGTCAGGCCAGTATCTATAAAGTCGTTCAGCCAGCTGTAAAGTATGCGCATTGTATTATCTAGAACTGCTTGAGTATTCTAAGGTCGTTTTCGTAGAAAGTGCGGATGTCGTTTATGCCGAACATCTGCATGGCAAGGCGTTCCACGCCCATGCCGAAGGCAAAGCCGGTCCAGACCTCGGGGTCTATATGGACGGCGCGCAGCACGTTGGGGTGGATGATTCCGGCTCCGAGCATTTCCACCCAGCCGGTGGATTTGCAGACGGGGCAGTAACCCTTTCCGCCGCAGAACACGCAGAACACGTCCACCTCGACTCCGGGTTCCACGAACGGAAAGAAGGAGGGGCGGAAGCGCACCTTTGCCGACGGGCCGTAAAGCCCGCGCATGAAAGCGGTAAGAGTGGCCTTGAGGTCCGCCAGACTTACGTGTTTGTCGACGTAAAAGCCCTCGATCTGGTTAAACACGGGGGAGTGGGACGCGTCCATAGCGTCGTTGCGGAACACCCTTCCCGGCGCCATTATGCGTATGGGGGGCTTGCATTTGCTCATGTAGCGTATCTGCACGGACGAGGTATGCGTCCTCAGCAGCTGCTGCTGGCCGGGATGCTTTATAAAAAGAGTGTCGTGCGATTCTTTCGCCGGATGGTTCGGCGGAAAGTTAAGTGCGTCGAAATTGTAATAAGGAGTCTCGGCGTTGGGGCCGTCGGCCCAGGCAAAACCCATGCGTGCCAGAATATCGGTCATTCTGCGGGTTGCGAGGGTAAGCGGGTGCAGTCTGCCGCAGGCAAAAGGATAGCGCGGCAGGGTTGTGTCGGTGCTGACTGCTGAAAGTTCCGCCTGCAGGGCTCCCGCTTTAAGCTGACGTTCCTTCGCTTCGAAAAGGTCGGTCAGTTCGTTCTTAAGCGTGTTGCCCATTGTGCCAAGGACTTTCCGTTCTTCGAGCGGAAAGTCCTTAAGCGGCTTCAGCAAATCGGTCAAAGCCCCTTTCCTGCCGAGGCACTGGACCTTTGCGGTCTCGAGCTCGGCGGGAGAAGAGGCTTTTGAAACGATTTCAGCGAATTGCGCCTTAATCGCGGCGCAGGAAGTTTCCCATTCCTGACGGGTCATTGCCGTAAGGAGGAAGGTTACTTCGCCTTCTTCGCTATTTCGATGATTTTCTGGAAGGAAGCAGGATCCTTGATCGCCATTTCCGACAGCATCTTCCGGTTAAGGGTGATGCCTGCGGTCTTGAGGGCGTTCATGAACCTTGAATAGGAGAGTCCGGCCTCGCGCACCGCCGCGTTGATTCTTATGATCCAGAGCTGTCTGAATTCGCGTTTGCGGTCTTTTCTGTCCACGTAGGAATGGACGAGGGCCTTGGACAACTGCTGCTGCGCCATGCGAAGGCGGGAACGCCTGTCGCCGTATGCGCCTTTTACCAGCTTGAATATTTTTTTCTTTCTGTGATTTCTGGGTACACTGTACTTTATTCTCATAACTCACCTGCACCGGCCGACACGTTAGCCGCCGGGCTTCTCCTCTTATTACTCGTAAGGGAGATATTTTTTGAGCAGCTTGCTCTCGGATGATTCTGTTTCCAGAATATTGGAGCGTCTGAGATTCCGTCCGGTCTTTGACGACATAGGCGTCAGAAGATGGCGGCGTCCCGTCTTTCTGTGCTTCCACTTCCCAGTGGCGGTTTTGGAGAATCTCTTTTTTGCGCCACTGTGGCTTTTCATTTTTGGCATAGTTCTTTTATCCTGCCTTTACGGTTTTGGGCGCGAAGGTTATCGACAACCTGTTGCCTAACAGCTGCGCCCCTCCTTCCGTCATGGCCACGTCGGCCAGTCTCTGCTGGAAGGATTCCAGAAGTTTCTGCCCAAGTTCCTTGTGCTTGTTTTCCCGTCCGTGGAAGACCACGGTCAGGCGCACTTTGTCCTTGTGGCTTATAAATTCCTCTATATGCTTAAGTTTCGTGTCCAGATCGTGCTGCCCTATGCGGGGTTTTACGCGGATTTCCTTAAGCATGCCCGCTTTCTGTTTTTTGCGGGCGTCGCGCTGCTTCTTTTCCAGTTCGTAAAGATACTTGGAAAAGTCCAGAACCTTGCAGACGGGCGGTTTTGCCTGCGGGGAGATTTCCACCAGATCCAGACCCCTTGAACGGGCCAGATCCATGGCCTCCGACGTCGGTTTAATGCCCAGCATGGTCCCGTCGGCGTCTATCAGCCTTACGGGAGAAACGTTTATCTGATGGTTCTTTCTTATGAATGGCTTATGTTGCAGCAATTTAGTTTATAACCTGTAATGAAATTAATCCCCCGCTAAACGGAGGAATCCTCAAGAATATATCATCTTTGCGGCACCCTGTCAACGCCGGTTTCCGGCGGTTTGCAAACACCCTTCAGTTGTGGCATAATAAATATTCCCGATGTTTCGGAAATAAAAGATTTAACTATATATATCACTGGAAAGGTGGGTCATGAGCACTCGTTTCACGGACAGGGCACAAAAAGTAATACTGATAGCGCAGGAAGAAGCCAAGCGGCTCAATCACGACTATGTCGGGACCGAGCATATCCTTCTTGGTCTGGTTGCTCTCGGCGAAGGCGTCGCGGCGCAGGTGCTTATAAACATCGGCGTGGATTTCAAGCGCGTGCGCATGGAAATCGAAAAAATCGTCGGCACCGGCGACAATATGATGCTGCTGGGCGAAATCCCTTTTACTCCGCGCGCCAAGAAAGTTCTTGAATTCGCGGTCGAGGAAGCCCAGCACATGGGCCATTCCTATATTGGTACGGAACATATCCTGCTCGGTCTTATCCGCGAGGAAGAGGGCGTGGCCGCCCGCGTGCTGGAAAATCTCGGCCTCAAGCTTGAGTCCGTGCGCGAGTCCGTCCTTGAATTTATAGGCGAGGGAGAAGAAGCTCAGGCCCAGAAGGACGCCCCCGCGCCCAAGGGAAAGACAAAAACCCCGACGCTTGATGAATTCGCGCGCGACCTTACCCAGCTTGCCCGCGCTGGCAAAATGGACCCCGTAATCGGCCGCGAAAGCGAAATCGAGCGGCTGGTGCAGATTCTGGCGCGCCGCACAAAAAACAATCCCGTATTAATCGGCGAACCCGGCGTCGGCAAGACAGCCATAGTGGAAGGGCTCGCGCAGAAAATCGCCTCCGGCGACGTGTCCGACATTCTGGCCGGCAAGCGTCTGCTTTCCGTTGACCTTGCAAGCGTAGTCGCGGGAACGAAATACCGCGGCGAATTCGAGCAGCGCCTCAAAAGCATAATAGAGGAAATCCGCAAGGCAAAGAACCAGATAATTCTTTTCATCGACGAACTGCACACCATCATCGGCGCCGGCGCGGCCGAAGGCGCAATCGACGCCGCCAACATGCTAAAGCCCGCCCTTGCGCGCGGCGAACTCCAGTGCATCGGCGCGACCACGTTCGACGAATACCGCAAGCATATCGAGCACGACCCCGCGCTTGAAAGACGCTTCCAGCCTATCCTTGTCGACCCTCCGTCGGTCGAGGAAACCGTTGAAATTCTAAGCGGCCTCAAGGAAAAGTACGAACAGCACCACAAGGTGTCGTTCACGCCGGAATCCATTTTCGCGGCCGTAACGATTTCCGACCGCTACATCACCGACCGCGCCCTGCCGGACAAGGCCATCGACCTGCTTGACGAGGCCGGTTCCCGCTCGCGCCTTCAGACCTCCTCCGTCCCGCCCATTTTCAAGGACAAGGAAACTGCCATAGACGCGGCCGTTAAGGAAAAGAACGCCGCCATCTCCGCGCAGGAATATGAAAAGGCCGCCCGCGCCCGCGACAAGGAAAAGGAACTCCGCCGCGAGCTTGAGCAGGAGCGCAGACAGTGGCGCGAGTCAAAACAGCAGATTATCCCGAGCGTCACCGCCGAGGATATAGCCATAGTCGCCTCAAAATGGACCGGCATTCCCGTCACCCGCATGACCGAGACCGAAAGCGACCGCCTCATGCATATCGAGGACGAACTGCACAAGCGCATCATCGGTCAGGAAGAGGCGGTACGCGCCATCGCTCAGGCCATACGCCGCAGCCGCACCGGCCTTAAAGACCCAAAACGCCCCATCGGCGGTTTCCTGTTTCTGGGTCCCACGGGCGTCGGCAAGACGGAACTTGCCCGCGCAATCGCCGCCCTGCTTTTCGGCAACGAAGAGGCCATGGTCCGCATAGACATGTCCGAATACATGGAAAAATTCGCCGTGTCGCGCCTTATAGGCGCGCCTCCGGGCTATGTGGGTTATGAGGAAGGCGGCCAGCTCACCGAAGTGGTGCGCCGCCGGCCCTACTCGGTCGTCGTTCTCGACGAAATCGAAAAGGCCCATCCCGACATTTTCAACATCCTTCTGCAGGTGCTTGATGACGGTCAGCTTACTGACAATCTGGGCCACAAGGTCAGCTTCAAAAACGCCATCATCATAATGACCTCCAACGTGGGCGCGCGCCTTATTTCCAAGGGCAAGTCGCTGGGCTTTGTCGCCCATGCCGACGAAAACCGCGACTACTCGCAGATGAAGGACACCGTCATGGAGGAAGTGCGGCGCGTGTTCAATCCCGAATTCATCAACCGTATCGACGAGATAACGGTATTCCACCCGCTTGCCGAGCGGCACATGCTCCAGATTCTGGGTCTTATGCTAAAGCGCGTCAGCGACAAGCTAAAGGCGCAGGACATAAAACTGGTCGTCAGCGAAGCCGCGCAGAAGCATCTGGTCAAGCTGGGCTTTGACCCCAACTACGGCGCGCGTCCGCTGCTGCGCACCATACAGCGTTCACTGGAAGATCCTCTTTCCGAGGAACTGCTCAACCACAATTACGGTCAGGGCTCCGAAATAAAGGTAGACCTTGACGAGGCGGCGCAGAAACTGGTCTTTGCGCCCGGCGAACCTCAGCAGACCAAGAACTGACGGAGGCCGGAACCATGTTTGTGCGCAGGCTGCTGCTGGCTGTCATCATACTTACGGGGCTTATTGCATACCGCGTTGGCCGCGGCATGCATTTTCAGGAGGCGTTCGCCGCCGAAGATATCGGTGACGCCATTTTCATCAGCTCCGCATCCGCCGGCGGTTCCGTTTCCGTGGTGGAAATTGAAGACGACGCCCGCACCCGCTGGGACAAAATGACCGACCAGCTTGGCAAGGCCGCCGCCAAATTCCCCGGCCGCATGGGCATCTACCTCAAGGACCTCAACTCCGGTCTTGAATGGACCTATCACGCCGATGAAATATATCCTTCGGCAAGCCTTGTAAAACTTCCGATTATGATTTCGCTGTGCAAGAAAATCAGCGACGGCGAAATCAAACTTGATGAAGAACTTGTCCTTTCCCGCAACAAAAAACGCGGCGGCTCCGGTCGTCTGCGCTGGCTGCGCAACGGCACTAAACTGACGGTGCGTCAGCTCATGGAAAAGATGATAATCGACAGCGACAATACGGCCACCCGCATGCTGATAGACGACTTGGGGTTTGATTATCTGCAAAGCCAGTTCACCGCCATCGGTCTTGAAAAGACGAACATTTCCGAGGAAGGCATGAGCCTTGCCACCACCGGCGTTAAAAAGGAAAACTATACCACGCCGCGCGAAATGGCCATGATGCTTGAGAAGATTTACCGCGGCGAGATGATTGACAAGGAATACAGCGACCTTATGCTTGATATCCTCAAGCGTACCCGTCACCGCACGCGCTTTGTAAAGGTTCTGCCGAAAAACTGGGAACTGGCGCACAAGACCGGAATGCTGCGCTACTCCTGCCATGACGCGGGTATATTCTTTTCACCCAAGGGCGATTACGTTCTGACCGTGCTTACGTGGAAGTCGCCCGATTACCATTATGCCGCAAACTATATAGGCAGAATGGCGCAGATTACTTTTGGTTACTACGGTGACAAACCGCAGGTCAAACTGGTGCAGCGCGTTACGCGCCGCCGGCATCACCGCCGCAGTGCATGAATTTCAATAGGTGCAAAACTAGGAGGACGCGATGTCCAAAGACGAAAAAAGCGATAAGAGCCGTGCTCTGGAACTTGCCATGGCGCAGATAGAAAAGGCCTTCGGCAAGGAAGCCATAGTAAAGCTTGGCAGCAGGGGCGTTACCCCGATTGACGTTATTTCCACCGGCGCGCTGTCGCTGGACCTTGCTCTTGGCGTGGGCGGACTTCCGCGCGGCAGGATTGTGGAGATTTACGGCCCCGAAGCCGGCGGCAAGACCACGCTGAGCCTGCACGTAATCTCTCAGGCGCAGAAGGACGGCGGCACGGTGGCTTTCATAGACGCCGAACACGCGCTCGACCCCATTTACGCCAAAAAAATCGGCGTGGACATCGACAACCTGCTCATCTCCCAGCCGGACTCTGGCGAACAGGCTCTTGAAATCACCGAAAAGCTGGTACGCTCCGGCGCGGTCGATATCATTGTTATTGACTCCGTCGCGGCCCTCGTTCCGAAGGCCGAAATCGAAGGCGAAATGGGCGACGCTCACGTCGGCCTTCAGGCCCGTCTCATGTCCCAGGCTCTGCGCAAACTGACCAGCATAGTCAGCAAGTCCAAGACCTGCATTATTTTCATCAACCAGCTCCGCCAGAAAATCGGCGTCATGTTCGGCAATCCCGAAACCACGCCCGGCGGTCTGGCTCTTAAATTCTACTCCTCGGTCCGCATCGACATCCGCAAAATCGAAAACCTTAAAAAGGCCGATGAAGTCATCGGAACCAGAGTGCGCGCCCGCGTGGTCAAAAACAAAGTCGCGCCCCCTTACAGAGTGGCGGAATTTGACATGCTTCACGGCGAAGGAATTTCCCGCGAAGGCTGTCTTATCGATATGGGCGTAACGGCCGGTTTTGTCGAAAAGAGCGGCAGCTGGTTCGTGTACAAGGGCGAAAAACTCGGACAGGGCGCCATAAACGCCAAGTCCTTCCTGAAGGAACATAAGGAAATCGCCGCGGAACTGGAAGCATCCCTCCGCGCCAAATACCTGGGCGGCATAGCAGTCGGCGAGCCGGAACAGAAAGAGAAGGAAGAAGAGGAAGCCGAAAAATAAATGGCGGAGGAAGTTAAGCGGGACGCTCTCGGCGACCTGCTTGAGCAGTACACGCTGTTTTTGAAGCTGGAGCGCGCGCTCAGTCCCAACACATGTGCCGCATACAAACGGGACGGCGCGCGCTTCCTTGATTACTGCCGTGAAAAGGGCAAAACCCCGCAGACGGCCGACCGGCGTTTCATCGACGATTTCCTCACCCTTCTGCAGGACGACGGTTTGTGCGCGCGCAGTCTGTTTCGTAAAATGGAGTCGCTCAAATCGTTTTACCGCTTCCTTGCCATTGAAGGAATGCTTGCTGAAAATCCGGTCCGGCATCTGCACGCGCCGCACATGCCCCAGCGTTTTCCCGAGGCTCTTTCCACTGCCGACATGGACAAACTGCTGACCTTTCCGGCCAGAACTTTCGCCGAAAGCCGGACGGTGGCGATAGTGACGCTTTTTTACGCCTCGGGCCTGCGTATTTCGGAACTCCTTGCCCTGCGCATGGAGTCGCTTAATACCGAACAGGGCTGGGTGCTTGTTCAGGGCAAGGGCGGCAAGGAACGCGTAGTGCCTGTTCATAAACAGGCGTGCCAAACGGTGCTTTCCTATCTGCGCCTGCGCTTTGAGGTCTTCGCCGGGAAAGACACTGCCGAACAGCTTTTTGTAAACCGTACCGGCGGCAAATTAAGCCGCGTGCAGGTGTGGAAGGATATCCGCAAACTGGGTATCGCGGCCAATGTGCACAAGCCGCTGCATCCGCATCTGTTTCGTCATACGTTTGCGTCGCATCTTCTGCGCGGGGGGGCGGATTTGCGTTCTCTGCAGGAAATGCTGGGCCACGCCAGTCTGGCCAATACGCAGATTTACACGCATCTGGACAGAAGCGACATTAAGGATATACACTCCAAGCATCATCCTAGAGGCTGAAAGGTTTTATGAGGGAAGAATTTTACGATCTGCTCGACCCGAAAATGTCCGCCCACGACCGGCACCGCTTCGAGCTTAAAATGGACATTGACCTCGCACCGGGACGCAAAAACGTCTACCGGGTGGAAACCTATATTTTCATTCCCCGCGCGCTGAACATCACCCCGCACACCTACGATAAAACCGTTTTCTATAACAGCTCGCAGAAATACATCCGCTTCAAAACCCCGCAGATGAGTCTGGAAAAAATCTGCGATAAATCGGTCGAGTCCTCGCCTTTAAACCGCGCGGAAAAAAGTCTTTCCGCCCTGCTTGCCGGCAGCAAGGACAAGGAAATTTTGGATACTTTGCAGAGCGAAATAAAACTGCTCGGCTGCATAGTGCGCTCATACCTGCGCGATAACGTGCGCGGACTCAAAACCGACATTTCAGCCCTAGGCTCGGGCGACGCGGTAGCCCTTTCTTCTCTTGCCCAGCGCTGTGAAACTTTTCTGGCCGATATCAGGGTTTTCGTCTCGCGCCTGCGCCAGCTGCGCATTGAAACTTCCAGCCCGCTCGTGCCCGCGCGCATAAAGGACACCTTTGCTTTTTTCGATGAATATATCAGCCTCATTTTAGTCGAATATCTAACCGGACTTCTTCAGGCCCTGCGCGATAACGAATACGCCCGCACTGGTCTTTCAGCTGCCGACGCCGATATCTGCACCATAGTGCACGCGCAGAATTCCTACCGCCAGTCCATGCATTACCCTTCGCTTGTAAAACGCGGCACGTTAAACGAAACGCTTGTTTACCGCCGCGGCGTGCTTAAAAAGTTCATGTCCAGCGTGCTTTACCTGCATATCGAAACCTCGGAATGGGAAGGCGCCATACAGTTTTTCTTCGGCATTTCGGCCGGCGTCGCCATGCTGTTTACCGCCGTGGTCATGCTTTTTGCCCAGCGCAGGTATTCGGCAAACAGCGTGCCTTTTATCGCGCTGGCCGTCATCAGCTATATTTTCAAGGACCGCATGAAGGACTGGCTTAAAATCTGGTTTACCCGAAGGTGGACCAGCTGGATTGCCGACCGCCAGACGGAAATAAAGGATTACTCCAACGGCCAGACTCTCGGCATGTTTAAAGAGGCTTTCAGCTTTGTTTCCCCCGGCAAGATTCCGCAGGAGATAATGCGCCGCCGCAATATCGACAATATCTCCTCTATCGACGGTGAAGGCAAACCCGAACGCGTGATGAAGTATGAAAAGGAAGTCACCCTATACCCCGCCAGCATTTCGCGCTTTCACGAGCGGCGGCACGCCCTTAACGATATTCTGCGCTTTAACGTAATTCCGCTTCTTTCGCAGGCCGACGACCCTAATATCGACTACCTGCATCTTGCGCCCGGCGTCAACGTGCTGGAGACTATTCCCTGCCTGCGCGTCTATCATCTAAACGTCATTACCAAGTATGTGTACACGGACATAAACGGCGCGGAAAAAATCGCGCTTGAGCGCGTGCGTATAGTAGTTACGCGCGACGGCATTCTTCGTCTTGAAAAGGTGGCGGGCTGATTTATGAAAATCGAAGCCATAGGCATAATAGGCAGTAACGCGGCGGCCTGCTCGGCCGCGCGGCTTTTTGCGTCATCCGGCCTTCAGGTGCGCGTGTGCGACGGTTTCCGTTCGGGCCTGCGCATGGCCTCGGCAAAAATTTCATGGGCGCTTACCCGCGCGGGCAAGGCTGACACTTTCGGCAATATTGAGTTCGTGCAGTCCTGCGAAAAACTCTCCGGCGCCGACCTTATAGTCGAGTGCCAGCCGGCGGGCGAGGAAGAACGCCTGCTCATGCTTAAAAAGCATCTTGCCGCCGCCTCCGCCCAGACCATAATACTGCTTTCCTGCGCCGACGCGCCCGTAAGCGATATAGCGGACCGGCTCGACGCCCCCGAACGCTTCGCGGGCCTTGGCCTTTCCGGCTTTGACACCGATTTGCTTGAACTTGCCCGCACGGACAAAACCTCCGATGCCACCGCCGATACCCTCGTTTCCTTTTTCAAAGGTCTGGGTAAAAATCCAGTGGTCGCGCATGACGTTCCTGGCCTTATCGTCGAACGCCTGCGCAGGCCGTTTATAGCGGGTGCTCTGCACCTTATGGAAAAGGGCAAGGGCCGCCCGCACGAAATCGACGCCATAGTGGGCGATTACGTCAAAGCGGCGGGACCTTTCGCCATGGCCGATATTGTAGGCCTTGATAACGATTTGCGCCGCAGTCTTATGATATACCAGCGCCTTGGCTCGCCCGAGCGGCTTAAACCCTCTCCGGTCGAGGACCGCCTCGTGCAGTACGGCTACTGCGGCCGGCGCACGGATGCGGGTTTTTATCTTTATGAAAACGGCGTCATCGTCGGTGAAAATCCGTTTTTAAGCGACTTCGTGCCCTACCTTGGCATATCGGCCGTAAACCGTGACGAAGTGCTTGCCGGTACTCTCGGCCCCGTAATTTCCGAGGCCCGCCTGCTGGCGGCCGAATCACTGCTTTCAGAATTTGACGTTGATTTTTCGCTCCGCCACGCTTTCGGCTGGGCGAAGGGACCGTTCGGCCTTGCCCGCGAACTTGAACATCTGCTCGCGGACCGCGCCGCAAATACTAATGACACATGGGGAGACGCCGTATGATTAAAAGACTGCTTTGCTGTGCCGTATTTTCCGCCTTTGCCTCGGCCGCGTTCGCGGGTGAGGCACTGCCGCAAAAACATCTTTTCGCACCATTTATCGCCGACCCTACGCAGCCGTCGTTTGGCGCGCGCTACACTGGTGTGGTGGGCTCCGGCAATCTGGCGGAAGTTAATATGGGCGACGAGTTCGGCATATACGCTCAGGATTTCAATTCCGGCAAACTGCAATTTGGCATCATGGGCGGCGTGGCGGCGCGGTTTGATATCTCAAAAGTCACCAACGATTTTCAGGTGGCCGATTTCTCCGTGGCCTTCCCGCTTGATTACAAAATGGACAAACTTACCCTGCGCGCCATGTACTGGCACACCAGCTCGCATATCGGCGATGATTATATAATCAGCCATAACCTTACGCCGGACCAGCTTAGCAAACACGTCACCGACGACGTGCGCGTTTACGCCGATTACGCCCTCTGCGAACATCTGCGCGTGTACGGCGGCGCGTCCTACTCGTTTAACATGATACCGCACACGACCAAATTCTACCGCGTGCATACCGGTGCGGAAGCAAGCCTTGTGCGCGGCGATAAAACGTACTTCGCGGCGGGCGATTTCCAGTCCTATCAGCGGATGGGCTGGCAGCCGTCGTTTACTACGCGCTTGGGCGTTAAAAAGAGCGGCAAGACCTCGGCCGTATCGGCCTATGCTGAATTTTTCTCCGGCCACCTGCCGTACCTCGGCCTGATGACCGAGACGGAAACGCACTGGGGCGGCGGCTTCATATTCCAGATGTAGGGCAGGGGTATTTTCCAAACGCGATAAATTTGGTAAACTAGTGGAAAGATTTATTCCGGGATGGTGAAACGGTATCACAGCAGACTCTGAATCTGCCTTTCTAGGTTCGAATCCTAGTCCCGGAGCCAGCTTTAAAAAGAGCCAGAGCCGTAACGTTTAAACTAACTTATACAGCCTCGCGCGACCCCATGGTCCGCGAGGCTTTTTGATTTGCCGGTCTACGGGGGGCCAATGCAAGTATCAAACAATATAGCTATTTACCTTATTAAGCAAGGATATATTGATCCAAAACAGATATTAAAAGCTGAATTGAAATCAAAACGAGTCAACGATATTGGAGTCTTTTATTACGGGGACTCATATAAGAAGGAGCCTTCTTGGATCAAGAAGTTCTTTGAATCATCTCTTGGGAATATTGAATTGTTTAATGCGAGCTCAAGGGGGATTTTAGTCATTCCTGTAAATGTAGAAATAAATAGACAAAGACTCTTTGCTTTAACGTTTGGATATGGTTGGCAATACTTAAAGGAGGGGGTTTATGAAGAACGATTTGGGCTCAAAACTGTTCTAAATGTGGTTGATCCAGAATGTCTGCGTAAAATAAGTAAAAAGAATATGTCCGTTTCACCTAAAGACACCAGCGAGCAATTAAGTAAAGCAGGGATCATTTCAGATTTTGGTATTGATGTAGAACAAGATTTGATATGTTCCGTCACGGGAAAATGTCTTGATAGCAAAACATTCGGCAAAACTGTAACTGGTGCAGCTGCATTCCATGTATCAGTTAAAATTGATGTGCATACAATTAACGAGTTTTTGAAATTGTGTTATGAAAAATATCAGAGTAAATCGTATCAAAAAAATTTTTCATGGGTAGACCAAATATCTGAAATCAAAGATCCTATCATTATAGATAGATTGGATGGGCAACTTATAGACGAATTGAAAACTACTACTCATGTTACATGGATGGCTGTCCCAGAAATTTTAGTTTGGGAGAATGTTAGTGGGTTCAGATATACCGTGACAAAAGGCGATTTGTATGATGATATACATATTCAGAAATTTCTTTCTACGCTATCTGAATCTGAAAGGGAACAACTGACTATTTCAAATTTGAAAGAAAAATCCGTTTATGTAGTTGGCACAGCTCAGGATGATGTTATACGTAGTTGGTCTGTCTATTCTTGCATTTATTCTGAACAGAAGGATCCTTCGACAAATAAAACCTTTTTACTAAGTAGTGGCAAGTGGTATGAAATATCTGACAACTTTGCAAAAGATATAAATCTAGATTTTGAACACTTCCGAGAGCAAGGTAGTGAAGTCTCGTTACCAAAGTGTGGGAAGAACGAAGATGAGGCTACATATAATAGTAATACGGTGGCGCAATGTGCGAATTATTGCTTAATGGATAAGCAACTTATCACGCATGGCGGAGGATATTCTAAAGTTGAGTTTTGTGATATATTTACACACGATAACCAAATGATCCATATTAAAAAATATGCTGGTTCATCCGTGCTTAGCCATTTGTTTGCTCAAGGGGCAGTTGCTGGTGAATTATTCCTTAGTGATGCTAAATTTAGGGAAAAGGTAAATGAAAAGTTGATGGATGGGTTCAAATTAGAGGATTGTTCTAAGCGACCAAACCCGAGTGATTATAAAATTATTTTTGGTGTGATTAGTGAGTCTCCTAACAAATTGCAAATCCCATTTTTCAGCAAAGTAAATTTACGTCACGTTCGTAAGCGTTTAGAGACTTTTGGATACCATGTGTCTATGGTTAAAATTCCAAAGGAAACAGTATAATGCTTATACGGTATCTTTGATAAATATCAGTTGCTTATCATAAATCTCTATACGTTGTATGTTAAAAATCCCCGCGTGCATATCGCACGCGGGGATTTTGATTGATCTGGTCTCCTTAAATTCCACTGCCAAAGTATCGCCATTCACTCACTGCACCACTCGTGCGGCCAATGCCTGCACCCTACTCCAGATTCGCGGCCTTCAGTTTCAAAAACAGCCGGTCTCTGCGCGCCGTGGCTTTTTCTGCCTTGTCGCCGGAATAGTCGTAAAAACCTTTCTTGGTCTTTATGCCGTATTCCTTCGCGTCTATTTTCTGCTGTATCAGACCATACGGCGCCTTCGCGTCGGAAAGGTCTTTCCACAAATAGCTTGCCACATGGTGAAAAGTGTCTAGCCCGCCGAAATCGCACACCTCAAACGGCCCCATGCAGGCGTAGCGGAAACCCAGCGCGTACTTCATGCACTTGTCTATGTCCTCGGCTGTGCCGATATTATTTTCCAGTATGTACAGGCATTCGCGCAGTATCGCAAGCTGTATCCGGTTGGCGATAAACCCCGGCGCGTCCTTGTGCACCATCACGGGTTTTTTGCCGATTTCCTCTGATATTTTATATAGCTTGTCCGCCGTTTCCTGCGCTGTCTTGTCGCCTTTTATTATTTCGATGAGCGGTATTATGTGCGGCGGGTTAAACCAATGCATGCCCGCGAAGCGTTCGGGGTTTTTAACTGCCTCGGCTATTTTTGTAATCGACAGTCCCGACGTGTTGCTTGCCACTATCGCGCTGTCGGGCACGATTTTCGATATCTGGGCGTAAAACTTGTGCTTTATCGCGAGGTCTTCAATAATGCACTCAACCACCAAATCGCAGTCGCCAAAAGCGTTTATGTCGGAGGTAAATGAAATGTTTGCCAGCGTCTCGGCCTTGCCTTCCGCCGTTATATCCTTGCTTGCCGCCAGGGCATCAAGCGCCTGCTCAACCTGCTTTTTTGCGGGGGCCAGCGTGTTTGGAAATAAATCGTAAATTACAACCGTGTAACCCTTCGATGCGAAAATCTGGCCCATTGATGCGCCCATTATGCCGGCTCCGGCTATGACGACTTTCTTTTTCTGCATTTATTTTCTCCGTGAAATGGATTTGTCCGTGCGGGGCTTATGTCGCGCCGCGCTGCCGCCTTTTGCGTCGCGGCGGCCATAGCTGATTGTACTTTCTGGGGCGTTTGGCCGTCAATGCGCGCGCATGGCGGGCGTGGGCCATTGGACCCAGCAAAACCGGTCCCAATGTGGTACTATAAGATATAGGAACATATATGAAAAAACTCATCCTTGCTGCTGCGTTGCTGTTCCCTCTTTCCGCTTATGCGCAGGACTGCGCCTTTCCCAAGGAGCTTTCTTTCGATGCGGTCAGTGATCACTGCGCCGCTCATCTGCGCTCGCTTTACGCAAATTCCAAGGATTTCGGTCAGTTTACCGAAGAACCCAACGGTGAAAGCGGCCGCGCGTATTTTGCAAACGGCCGTCGGACCGGAGTGATTCTTTCTTTTAAAAAGACCTCTGTTTACAGTCACTCCGCTTCCGCCGATAATCTTGGTCTTACCCCGGTTTTCGATTACGGCATCGCCTTTGCGGCGAAGCCCGCGGCATTTGATAACTGCAGTTATATTTCTTCGCCTGCGCAGTCTTCCGGTTTTACCGGTATTATTTGCGGTTCGGGTGATAAACCCAAAGTTGCCTTTGAACTGAAGGGTCGTGTAGTGCGCGGACAGTATCTTAAAATTTCCGGCGGTGGTTTAAAGGCGTCGGTCAGGCAGTATGCGGGCTTTCTTATTATGGAAGGCACGCTTAACGGCGAGCGGTTCTACGCCTATTTCTGGCTCTAGGAGAAAAACATAATGAAAAAAATTCTTGCTTCGTTTGCTGTTCTTTTCTGCGCGGTCGTGTCATTTGCCCTGCCCGCGCCGAATCTGTCTTCCGAAGGCGGTTATTACGCGCAGGTGCGCGCTCTCTATAATGCGGGCAAGCCGCTTGTCATGTCCACCGTGCCGCACGCCATGGCCGGCCGCACAATGTATGCCGACGGCAGAATTGCCGGCGACATTCTTTATGTGCGCAAAGGCTCCGGCGTTGCCGGTCCTCTCGGCGGCAGTAATTACATTATTGCCATGGTTGGCGAACAGTTCCGTCAGCCGGATGTATACGATTCAACCTATCCCGATACGCTCGAGGAACTTGCCCGCGCCGAAAACGGCGGCGGTGTCACGTCCGATAAAGGCGTTGTGACGTTCGTCGAGAAGAACCCTCTCGGCCGGTGGGAACATTCCCTTCGCCGCAACGGCAAGTACATAGTCATGCGCACGAATATTTTTGACTATAACGGTTTGCAGACCGCCACTACGTATTCCTACTTCTTCAAGGTTATCGCCAAATAAGATCGTCAGATAAAAAAAGCCGGAGCGGGAAAAATCCGCTCCGGCTTTTTTGCGTCAATAAACTTTATTTGTATACCAGAACTCTGGTTTCAAGCGGTGCAAATTCCTTCTCGCCCGCTTTTGCCGTAGGCTTTCCGAAAGGCATTTCGGAAATCAGTTTCCAGTTCGCGGGAATGTGCCATTCCTTCTTCACCGCCTCATCGATAATCGGATTGTAATGCTGAAGCGACGCGCCCAGTCCGGCTTCCTCAAGCGCCGTCCATATTATGAACTGCAGCATGCCCGATGACTGGTGCGACCATATCGGGAAATTGTCCTTGTAGGACGGAAAAGCCTTCTGCAGCTCCGCCACCACGTTCATGTCCTCGAAGTACAGCACCGTGCCGTAGCCGGCGCGGAAGGCTCCGTCTATTTTTGCCTCGGTATTTTTGAAGGCGTCCGGCGGGACGATTTTTTTAAGTTCGGTTTTTGTCATGTCCCAGAGTTTTTCATGCTGTGCGCCGAAAAGCACCGCCACGCGCGCGCTCTGCGAGTTGAAGGCCGACGGCGCGTGTTTTACCGCCGCCGTAATAAGTTCCTGTATTTTATCTTCGGCAACGATTTTCTCGTTTCCGATTGTGTAAAAAGTCCTTCTGTCCTTTACCGCTTCCATGAAAGTTTTCGTCATATGCCGTATCCTCCGTTTCTGACCTGCGGACGCTTTAATCCGTCCGCAAGATAACTATACATAAAAATGCGCGCGCCGCGGTTAGTTTCGCGGCGCGCGCATTGTCATTTGGGCGGAATTATCCTTCCCGCATTTTACGTTTCGTCTCCGTAATGTTTCTGCATTGTTTGGCGAAGGCCTTGAACTTGCGTTTCAGGATAAGGCTTTTAGCCTCGTCGTGCTTTGCCTCGCTGTGCAGCATTTCCCTGCGCATCTTCCGGTAATTTTTAAGGCGCTCCGGCGCCAGACTGCCGCGTCCGATGGCCTCTTTTACCGCGCAGCCAGGCTCGGCCTCGTGCGCGCAGTCCGCAAACCGGCATTTTTCTGCCAGTTCCTCGATGTCGGCAAAGGACGTGCCGAGTCCGTTTTCCGCGTATTCAAGGCAGAACTCCCGCACGCCCGGCGTGTCTATTATTCTCGCGCCGTTTGGCAGAAAGTACAACTGCCTTGCCGTCGTGGTGTGACGGCCGCGGCTGTCATCTTCGCGTACGGCCTGCGTTGCGGCCGCTTCGCGGCCGCACAGTCTGTTTAGCAGGGTGCTTTTGCCCGCGCCGGATGAACCCAGAAAACAGCAGGTAAGTCCGTCTGTAAGCAAAGCGCGCACCTGTTCCACGCCTTCGCCTGAAAGTCCGCATACGCTCATTATTTCCACACCGGGCGCGGCCTCCTGCGCGGCGGCGAGTTTCTCTTCGGTTTCCGCCTCGCCGCACAGGTCTTTTTTTGTAAAGATTACGGCCGGCAGTGCGTTGCTGTCCCACGCCGCCACCAGCAGCCGTTCCAGACGGGCGATGTTGTAATTTCCGTCTAGTCCCATTACTATGAACACCCGGTCAATGTTTACGGCTATCGGCTGTGCGTCATGGCCGGAGGCCTCTTTTCTAAGCAGTATCGATTTTCTTGGCCGCACTCCGTGAATAACGGCTTTTTGCCCGTTGTCATGCAGGGACACTTCAACGTAATCTCCCACGACGGGAAAATCCAGCCGCGTCACCGCCTGTCCCATAAGTTTGCCCGTAATCTGCGCGGGCAGGTCGCGGCCGTCTAAGTATATACGGTAGGTCTGCCGGTGCTCTTCGGTCACCAGCGCTGTTAAGTTGTCTGACATTTGTCATACCTCAAAAAAACGGCATGGCGTTTCCATGCGCGGCCCAGGACGCATACGCATCCCTGACCGGAATAATTTTCACGCCCCGTTTTCTTTCAGTATGAAAAAAGGTTTATAAAGGAAAGGAGGCGCACTGCCCGCCATGCGTAACAATCTCCGGCATCTTGTAAGCCTCCTAAGTTGGAATGGTACTCCCCGATTATTATAGCATGCCGCGCGCTGTCTGGCCGCTTAATTAATTGATAACATACCTGCGTCGGCATACTTACCGGAGATTAAAAAATGTTAAGAATACTGCTTGTCATTGCCCTTCTTTTTGCGCCCGCTGCGTCGTTTTCGCAGGATAAACTGCTTTTTGCGCTCGACTTGATACGTCACGGCGAACGCACGCCCATAAACGATATCGCAACCGCCCCCGGCACATGGCCCGTCGGTCCCGGCCAGCTTACGCCGCGCGGCATGCATCAGGAATACGACCTTGGCGCTTCCATGCGCGCGGAATATATTGAGCGTTACTCCCTTCTTCCAAAAACCTATACCGCCGGTACGCTTTACGTCCGTTCAAGCGATATCGACCGCACCCTGCAAAGCGCGCAGTGCGTCATGCTGGGCCTGTACCCTCCGGGCACGGGGCCCGTCGCCGACGGCGCGCCCGCCATTCCCGCGTTGGTTCAGCCCGTGCCAATACATACGGTAAGTGAAAAGGCGGAACCGATTCTGTTTCCCGATACTGTACGCCATGACCTTGATACGCTAATTACCAAATACGCCCGTCACTCCGCCCGCTGGCAGGAAAAGGATGCCGCCCTGCGCCCCAATTTCGCGCGCTGGGCCAAAATCACGGGCCGTCCCGTTGACGGACTGGACGCGCTCATCGGCCTTGAGGACGCGCTTTATATTCGCAGTCTCTACAAAATTCCTCCGCCGGCGGGTCTTAGCGAGGACGAAATAAAAACTATAATTGATGCCGGAAGCTGGACCTTTGCCGAGCGTTTCCGTCCTGCTGAAACCGGCGAGGGCGGCCTTGCCCTTTTGCGCGCAGTGGCCGCATACATAAGCGCGGCGGCCGACGGTAAAACCGGTCCGAAGTATGTGCTTTTCTCGGCGCATGACACTACGGTGCTTGCCCAGATGAGCGCACTTGGCGCGCCGCTTACAAAGGCCCCGCCCTTTGCCTCGCGTGTAAATTTTGAACTCTTTGAAACGTCCTCCGGCAAAGTAGTCAAAGTAAAGTTTAATGGAACGCCCGTGCATGTAAAAGGCTGTGCGGAAGATTTTTGCACGCTTGCGCAGTTCATGTCGCTGGCAAAATAAAATTGTCCGTTTTGTATAATTTTGAAAAATTACGGCCGCGCGGCCGTTTCCCTGATATCTTCCCCGCGCCACCGTCTGCGGAGATTTAATGCCGTCCGATTTACGTGATTTTACCAGAGCCGAACTCGAGGAAATTTTTTGCCGCCTGGGCGGTAAAAAAATTCACGCCGCCCGCGTCTTCACGGGTCTTTACCGCGAGGGTCTTTGCGCGGTATCCGCTTTGGATATTCCCGAAAACATAAAGCGTCCGCTTGCCGAACACTACACCATTGCGCCCGCTCCTTCGGTTGAAAAACTTGTTTCCAAAATCGACGGCACGGTAAAACTGCTGTTTCATTTTTCCGACGGAGCGCTGGCTGAAAGCGTGGTGCTTTTTAACAAGGGCCGCGCTTCCGCCTGCCTGTCCTCGCAGTCGGGCTGCGCCTGCGGCTGCGTGTTCTGCGCAACGGGCGCGCTTGGCCTGCGCCGCAGTCTTTCTCCGCATGAAATAGCGGAGCAGTTTTTCGCGGCCGCTTCCGCCGCGGGCGGTAAGCTCGACAGCCTAGTGTTCATGGGCATGGGCGAGCCTTTTCTCAACTGGCAATCAGTCCGCCGCGCCATACTTATTCTTTCCGACGGCAAAGGCTGTAATTTCCCGCAAAGCAAAATGACGGTCTCCACGGTCGGCGTTATCCCCGTCATAAACGAGCTTGCTTCGTCGGACCTTAAAATACGTCTTGCCGTTTCGCTTATTACCGCCGATGAAGTTCAGCGCGCCGAACTTGTCCCGATGAACGCAAAGTACCCTCTGCCGGACGTTATCGAAGCTGCCCGCGCCTACTGCGCTGCGACAAAAAGACAGGTGTTTTTCGAATATATTCTTTTCGGCGGACTAAACGATTCTCCGGCCCACGCCGCAAAACTTGCCGCGCTTGTGCGCGGCATGGACTGCAAAATAAATCTCATTCCCTTTAACCCGTCGCCGAAAAGCCGCTTTGCCGGAGTTCCGCCCGATGCCGCAAAAGCGTTTCAGAAACTTCTTGTCGCGGCGGGTCTGCGCACCTATCTGCGGCGTGAAAAAGGCTCCGATATCGCGGCCGCCTGCGGTCAGCTGGCCGCAAAACACTCCGCGTCCTGACACGGCGTCCCGCCGGTTTCAGCCAATAAAAAAGGCCCCCTTTCGGGGGCCTTTATATTTTGTGCGTGGCGGTTTATTTTTCAGCCAGCAGTTTGTCCATCTCGTCCATTATCGAGTTCATTTCCTTCATTGCCGCGTCAAACGGCGCGGCGGTGGTCATGTCCACGCCCGCGCCCTTTAACAGGTCTATCGGATACTTGGACGAACCCGATTTAAGCATGTTCAGATAAGCGTCGCGTTCGGTCGTAACCGGTTTTGCCTGCGCGGCCTCGGCCCGTATCTTGGAGGCGATTTCCGACGACGCCATTATGCTTGTCGCATACTGGTAAACGTAGAAATCGTAATAGAAGTGGGGAATATACGCCCATTCCACGCCGTAGAGGTCGTTTATCTTGCAGACGTTTTCCTTGTCGCCGTAATACTGCTTGAGCATGCCCAGATATATTTCGGTCATGCGTTCGCCGGTAAGGGGTTCGCCTTTTTCTATAAGTTCGTGAATGCGCCACTCGAATTCCGCGAACATCGTCTGCCGAAACAGCGTCGTGCGCAGTGTCTCAAGCGCCGAGCCCAGCAGGAACAGCTTCGTGTCCCTGTCTTTTGCCTGCGCCAGCATGTGGCGCATCAGCAGGTTTTCATTGAGTGTCGAGGCCACTTCCGCCACGAAAATCTTGTAATCGTGGGTGGCATAAGGCTGGTTTTTGTCGGACAGGAAAGTGTGCATCGAATGGCCGGACTCGTGCGCCAGCGTTGAAACTTCCTCGTAAGTGCCGGTGAAGTTCTGAAGCTGGTACGGGTGCACGCCATAGGCTCCCGTGCTGTACGCGCCGGATTTTTTGCCGGTCGAGGGCAGAAAATCCACCCAGCGGTTTGCGTAGCCTGCCTTGAGGTCGGCCACATACTGCGGACCGAGGGGCGCTACCGCCTCAAGCACCAGTTCCTTGGCCTGCTCGGGCGTGTAGTGGAGGTCGACTTTTTTTACAATCGGCGCGTAAAGGTCTTCATAGCGCAGCTGGTCCACGCCCATCATGCGCTGGCGCAGTTTAAGGTAGCGGTGCAGCGTGGGCAGATTGGCGTGCACGTCGTCTATAAGCTGCGTGTACACCTTTACGGGAATGTTGGACTCGAACAGCGCGGCTTCCAGCGAGCTGTTGTACTTATGCACGTCCTTGTTGAAGACGTGGGTCTTTACGTTTGCGCTCAGCGTCGTGCCGAGGGTGCGCTCGAATTCCTTGTATTTGGTCCAGAAACTTTTGAACACCATATCGCGGGTTTCGCGGTTTGCGTCGGCGCGGTATTTGGTGTAGGCTGACGCGTCAAGCCGCACCTTCCGGCCGTTTATCTCGATTTCCGGATAAGGCATGTCGGCGTTTGTGAAGGTGGTGTAGGTGTTGGCCGGCGCGGGGGACATTATGTCAGCCTGCGCGGCTACCTTTTCCTCGGCGGCCGTAAGGGTGTGGGGAATGTAGCGCAGAATGTTGTCGATGACGGGTTTATACGGCAGCAGGCGTTTATCCTGCGCCAGAAAACCGCGTACCTTTTTTTCACCGAGCGAGAGTATTTCGGGGCGCACATAGGAGACGGCGGCCGAAAACTTTATCGCCAGGTCCTGCGCGGTCTGGTCCATTTCGCGGGGTTTGCCCGCGCGGGTGTCCTCGTCGCTTTTCATGCTGGCGTAGGTGGCAAGGCGTGTCAGGTCCTTGTCGATGGAGGCAATAGCGTCCACCGCTTTATAAAAATCCTTGGCCGATTTTCCCAGCTTGCCCTGCAGTGCGGCAACCTTGGGTATGCGTGCGGCTATGTCGTCTGCCTGAGCAAACCAGGCCGCGTCGTTGGGGTAGAGGTCGGCGGTATTCCACTTGTACTGCTCGGGAATATCGGCTCTTTCCGTTGCGTATGCCGCGCCGGCCGCGATGGTGTTTACCGCGAGCATGGGCAGCAGACAATAGAACAGATGTTTTTTCATTCAGCGCTCCTTGATATATTACGGCTATTTGTTGATTGTATAGCTTGCGGCGGGACAAGGTCAACGGCCTTCTCCCGTCCATGAAATCACAGCCACTTGTGCCTGGGGTAGCGGCGCGCCAGCTGGGGCCGCAGTTTCGGGTAGCTTTCCGCCCAGAAACTTTGCAGGTCCTTTGTCACCTGCACGGGCCGCATTGACGGCGCGAGTATGTGAATAACCAGCGGTATGCGTCCGGCGGCAATGCGCGGCGTTTGGGTAAGCGGGAAAAGGTCCTGAATTTTCGCCTCAAGATACGGCTCCTGCCCTTTGACGTAGCGTATGCGCGCTTTTCTGTGTCCTAGGGCAAGACGCGTCGGCGCGTGTTTTTCTATAAGGTCATTTTGCCGCCAGTCAAACCAGTTGCGCAGTGCGGGCAGAACGGGCAGTCCGGCGGCCTCGGCCACGCTTTTTGCGTCCCCGCAGATATCTGATATTACAAGCGCGATGTCTTCCCGCGTAAGCGGCTTTATGCCGAAGTCGGGACAGGCTTTCGCTAAAAATTCCACCCGCGCGAACCACTCCTCTACTTCCTCGTCCCACTGGCGGAATTTCTGCCTGCCGGAAATGAACTCCTCGGCTATAAGGTCGGCCGACGGTTTCCCTTTTGCCGCCGACGTTATGCGGGTTGCTATGGGTATGTCGCGGTAATAGGTGGTAATTTCCGTTACTGGGGTAAGGGTGTTTTTGTCCAAGGCCGGTACGGAAACGGTTTTGACGTCTTCAGCAAAAGCGGTCTTTAGCCAGTCGGCTTCTATTTTCGCGGCAAAGGAAAGTTTTATTTCCGTACCCGCGCCTCTGCGGCTTTCAAGCGCTTCACCGGCGCAGATTATCGCCGCTCCCGCCGCCGCGCTGTGCTTTGCAAGCGTGCCCCTGCGCCCGCCGCTTAGGGCGTAGCGTCCTTTTTCGCCGGAGACGAGCGCGGCTATGCGGTCCGGAAAAGCCCGCATGAAACACTGCGCCGCCAGCTCGGCCGAATTTCTGCCGGATACTCTGCTTTCGGGGCAGAGCCTTCCCGCAATCTTCCACGCTTCGGCGGCCGGTCCCGCTTTAAGACCGGCGCGCTGGCATGCGCGGAAATCGAAATTTGCCGCCGCGCAGTATGCCAGCGCACCGGCCGCCGCGGCCAAATCGGAACACGCCTTTTCGCCCGCGAAGTTTGCCGCCGCGTTTTCGTCCTGCCAAATACCCCTTCCCTGCGCGGCCGCGGCGGCAAGCGCGCATTCTCTGGCGCAGTGCAAATCCTCGGCCTGCGTCATCATTCTGGCGTAACGCGGGTGAAGCGGATATTTGGCCATGCGTTTTCCCGTGGCGGTAAGCGTACCGTCCTTACCCGCCGCGCCCAGTTCCAGCAAAAGCGTTTCCGCGCGCTGCGCGTCTTCGGGCTTTGGGGGCGTGGGCCAGCTAAGGGCGGAGAAATTTTTAATGCCGCAGGCTTTAAGCGTAAGCAGTGCCTCGCTCAAATCAAGCCGGAGTATTTCGGGCTCCAGCACAAGCGGCCGCAGCGGATTTTCCCTCTGCGTCCACAGCCTTGCGCATACGCCGGGGCGCGTTCTTCCGGCGCGGCCAGCGCGCTGTTCTGCCGAAGGGGCGGCTATTTTTTCGGTAAAAAGAGTGTTTATTCCGCGCTGCCCGTCAAAGCGGGCAATGCGCGCCAGCCCGCTGTCTATTACGGCGGTCACGCCTTCAATGGTCAGCGAGGTCTCGGCGATATTCGTGGCTATTATTATTTTGCGCCGCGAAGACGGTTCCACTGCCGCGTCCTGCTTTTCGGGCGAAAGTTCGCCATGCAGGGGGAAAACGCCGAAACCAGACAGCGCGGGTATTTTCGCTATTTCGGCGGCGGTTTTCGTTATTTCATAGGCTCCGGCCATGAACACCAGCATGTCGCCTTCCGGCACGCGCGGCAAAAGCGCGGCGCAGGTTTTAGCCGCCGCCTCCCATACGGGCAGACGGGCCAGTTCTTCCGACGCGTACACCATGTCCACGGGAAAGCATCGTCCCTGCGCGTTTACCGTGCGGCACGGTGACATATATGCCGCCAGCGTCTGTTCATCCAGCGTGGCCGACATTACGGCCACCAGCAAATCCGGTCTGCTCGTTTTTTGCAGGGCCAGACAGGCGGCCAGCGTCAAATCGCCGTGCAGGTGGCGTTCGTGAAATTCATCAAGTATTATCGCCGAGTACTGCGCAAGCGTCGGGTCGTCGGCCATTTCGCGCAGTAAAATCCCCTCGGTCTCGAAAATTATGCGCGTGGTTTTCGAGGTGCGGTCTTCAAACCGCACTCGGTAGCCCACTTCCCCGCCTGCCGCGCCTTTTCGTTCCCTTGCCACGCGGCGGGCCAGCATTCTTGCGGCAAGGCGGCGCGGCTGAAGCACGGCTATTTTCCCGGCGCACAGTCCGGCGTCCAGCAGAATCTGCGGTACCTGCGTGGATTTGCCTGACCCCGGCGGCGAGGAAATAATAAGCCTGCGGCAGTTACGCGCCGCATCTTCAAGGGCGGCCCTGTTCTGGAGAATGGGAAGCATGGTTATATTATCCAATAATAGTACGTCGGCTGAAAGCGAAATAGCTTCTTAAGCGGCCCCAAAAATGGCATACTGTCTGTGGGTATTGAAGGTGGCGGTTTTTCCGTTCAATGGACTGATTAGCCTTATGTTTCCACCTGCGTATCGAGATAAAAATAAAAGGAAAACAAATGAAAAAATTATTCGTAGGTGGACTGCCGTTTGCTTATAACGACGACGAACTCCGCAACATCTTCCAGGGTTTTGAACTGGCCAGCGCCATTATCATCAAGGACAAATTCACCGGCCGCTCCAAGGGTTTCGGCTTTGTCGAACTCGCGGACGATCAGATGGAAGCCGCCATTGCCAAGTGCAACGGCATGGACGTCGAAGGCCGCTCCCTTACGGTCAACGAAGCCCGTCCCATGGAAAAACGCGCCCCCGGCGGGTTCGGCGGCGGCAACCGCGACCGCAGACCTTTCGGCGGCGGACGCGACAAGCGCGGTGGTTTTTCCAGAAACCGCTGGTAAGCTTATTTAATTCTGAAAAGGGACTGCCTTGCGGCGGTCCCTTTTTTATTGACGGGGCAATATGGCCGATAACTGGTTCGTTTACATAGTGCAGTGCGCAAATAACACCTTCTACACGGGTATGACAAACGACGTGGAAAAACGCGTCGCCGCCCATAACACTGGCCGCGGCGCGGCCTATACGCGCACGTTCGGGCCTGTTCAGCTTGTGTGGCACATTCCGTGCGTTTCCCGCACCGAGGCGCTTAAACTTGAATACCGCGTAAAGCAGTTAAGCCGCGTGCAGAAAGAGCGTCTTGTCGCCGGAAAACTTCAGCTTCTTACCGAAAATACGGTCCCTTCCCGCCAGCTTATTGACGCCGTAAAAAAATCGGCCGCGGCCATTTTGTCCGGCGAACATACGGGTCACGACTGGCAGCACGCCCTGCGCGTTGAAAAAAACGCGCTGGAAATTGCCGCGCGCGAAAAGTGCGACGCCTGCGTGGTCTGCCTTGCCGCCCTTCTGCACGATATAGCCGACTGGAAATTTAACGGCGGCGATTTTTCGGCCGGTCCGCTTCTTGCCCGCAAACTTCTGCTTGAAGCCGGAGCTGTCGAACCCGTTATAGAACATGTCTGCCGCATTATCGGCGAAGTCTCCTATAAAGGAGCCGGTGTCGCCACAAAGCCGACTTCAATTGAGGGTAAAATCGTGCAGGACGCCGACCGCCTAGACGCCATGGGCGCAATCGGCATAGCCCGCACCTTTGCATACGGCGGGGCAAAGGGCCGCGAACTCTACGACCCCGCTTCCGCGCCGGTCCTTCATAAGACCAAAGCGGCCTACATGAAATCTCAGTCGTGCACCATCAATCACTTTTACGAAAAACTGCTTTTGCTGCGCGACCGCATGAACACGCGCACGGGCCGTCGTCTCGCTGCGGCGCGGCATCGCTATATGGAGGATTTCCTCCGCCGGTTTTTCAGCGAGTGCGGCGCGCCCGCATGGAAATTGATAACATATAAGAAATCCAAGACAGGTAAACGAAAATGAACGATAGTCATCACGAAAGTCAGGAACATCCTAAACTTACTCCTCCGGCAAACCATAAAGGCGACATGCCGTGGATAAGACTGCGCTATCCGGGCTCCGGCCCCAACGTCTATAAACGCATGATTGAAGGCGGCACTGCCCGCACCGGCGATATCGTCGCCGTATACGATAAAAACGACGCTCCTTACGGCATCGCGGTATTTAACCAGAAAAGTCAGATAGCCCTGCGCCTTATTTCGCGCGAACATTCCGACTCGTTCAATCTCGACGATTTTCTTAAAAAGCAGATAGGCCGCGCCGTCGCCCTGCGCCGCGATATCCTGCATCTTGATAAGACGACCAACGCCTACCGCATCATTCACGACCACGGCGACGGTCTTCCCGGCCTTACCGCCGACGTGTACGGCAATTACATAGTGCTCGAGTTCTATTCCTTCGGCATGTACCGCATCGCCGAACATCTCGAGCGTGCCTTCCGGCATTATTATCCTGAAGCGATTTTCGTTCACCGCGCCAGCGGCTACACGCAGACCATGGAAGGCTTCACCATAAAGCACCACCGCGCCGACCGCGCGCTCAAAAGCCGCGTCAATGAAAATGGTGTGCTTTTTGAAGTAAACATGGAAGGCGGCTACAAGACCGGTTTTTTCTGCGACCAGCGCGATAACCGCCTCATGGCCTCCACCCTCGCTGGCGGACGCAGCGTGCTTGATTTGTGCAGCTACACCGGCGGCTTTGGCATTTACGCCAAAAAGCTCGGCGGCGCAAAGGATGTAACCTGCGTCGAACTCGATGCCGAAGCCTGCGACATCATGCACAAGAACGCCAACATAAACAATGTCCGCATCGATATCGCCTGCGTGGATGCTTTCGCCTATATCCGCCAGATGCAGGACAATAACAAAAAATTCGGCATGGTCGTGCTTGACCCCTATAAGCTCATCGCCTCGCGCGACGGGTGGGAAAAAGGCATAAACAAGTATAAGGACTTTAACCGCCTTGCCATGAGCATAGTAGAGGAAGGCGGAGTGTTTGTCACCTGCTCGTGCAGCGGCCTTGTGTCTATGCCGGATTTCCAGCAGATACTGCGTTCCTCGGCCGGCAGTGCGGGCCGCCGCGTGCAGATATTCCGCAAGACCGGCGCGGGTCCCGACCATCCGGTCGCTTCTGATTATCCCGAGGGCGAATATCTTAAAGCGTTGTGGTGCCGCGTCTTTTAAGCCGCGCTTTCCCAATAAAACGGGCATCCTTTCGGATGCCCGTTTTTGTTTATCCCCGCGTCAGTTTAGTTTTCTGTAAATACCGTCCCTCCCATGCGGCTGCGCTCCCAGCAATAAAAAAGACTCACCCCCTGCTTTCGCCCCTTCATCCGCAGTTCCTTCCGCAGTGGCAGAGGCGTACGTTTTGCTGTGTGCAATTTAATAGTTTGTTCAGCCGGTAAGTTCTTTTGCCGGCCTTTCCCTAATCAAAAATAGCAGTGCGGCAAAATGGCATTTATGTCCGCCCGTCGAAACATGCCCTGACAAGACAAAAACCAAATACGAAACTTTAATGCCCCTTTACTCGCGGTTTAACCCTACGGATGCTTCCTAACGCTGGGGCGTTGCCAGTGCACGCTTTGTTTAGGAAAGAGGTCAACAACATTTTGCGCTGCTGCTTTAATAGTCGCCCCGACATAACAGTTTTTTAAATTACTCTGTTATCAGTCTGTGTCTGGCTTAACAAGTGTTACCTTATTATGTTTTGGTCGGGAATGTTTACGGAAAAGCGCACGATGTCTGTCGAAGGCCGAAACACGAAACTTTACCTGACTCTTAAAAAAGGGCTTCCCCGTCGGGGAAGCCCTTAAAATACCACATGGCAAACTGCTTTTTATAAACTCCGCCGCTATCCGCCCATAAACAAATTGTCCGCAAATTTATGGCGCGGGTATCAGGTCGGTCTCCGCCGCCAGCGGTTTAAGTTCGGCAAGCACTTTGGTTCCGCAGCTTATGCCGGCGGCGGAATTCGGCTCGTCGGGCGTTTCCAAAAACACCAGATTCCCGCCCTGCCGCGCAAAAGCCCGCACACCCTTAAGCGGAGCGTTATTGTCCTTAAAAACCATAAGGTTGCAGGCCGGACCAAGCACATAATCGGTTATGACGGTGTAGGTGAAAGTTTTCGTTCCCCAACGGCCTTTGCCGTCCGCGCCAAATTCCACGCGGTTATTCTTGTCATCGGTGTATGCGCCGCCCAGCACAATGTCGGACATCATGTTGTCAAAATGCTCGCCCGCGTCGGGGCCGCCCTTTTTTTCCACGCGCACATAAACCCGCCACGGCAGGTCCTGCCCGTCGGGATTGTTCCGCAGTAAAATCTGCGGTTCGCCGTTTTCATATTCCAGCACCGACAGCATTACCGGCGCTCTTCCGAACCCGTCTTTCGGCGCGGAACTGAAAGTTATCGTATAAAGTCCGTCCTCGCCCAGCTTGGCGGTTTTTATTGCGTAAATCGCGCCTTCGTGAAAATTGTAGGCCTGAAAAAACATCGGTCCCTTTTTCGTGTCGTAGACGGAAAACATGGCCTCGCCGGTGTATTTGTCGAAAACGTTTTTAGTTTTCTTTACCGGCGTCAGATAGTCGACGGCCGCCCATGTGCCGTTGAATGCCGACGCGGGATTTACCATCGCGGCGTATAAATCGCCTCCTGCGCACAGTGCGCAGCAAAGCGCGAGAAGAAGTCTTTTGCTCATTATTTTTTGACCGTTCCTTTTACAAGATTAATAAAGCCGCGCGGATTTATAACCGGCCCGACGGCGGTTTTGCTTGCGCTCCGCAACAGCAAAGTTTTTGCCTGTCCGGCGGTAAGCGCGGGATTTATCTGAAGGCCCAGCGCCACCACTCCGGCCAGATAAGGCGTGGACCAGCTCCTTCCGCCCACGGCGTCGAAAACGTAAACGTCATTGCCGTCACTGCCGGCGCGGGTGCGGTTTCCGCCGGGAACCCAAAGCTCGTAGCGCTGCCCCTCGTCCCATTTTTCTGGACTGTAATCCTTCGGGTTATCGGGATTTTTTCCTGTCCGCGCAAGATTTCCAAAAGACATAAAACTTTCCGCGCAGTCGATGATAATTATACCCTCTTTTTTCGCCTGTTCCGTGGTTTTCTTCCATTCCTCAAAGTGGTCCCAGTTTTTGAAACTTCCGGCCGACATGCTGACTATGCGTATCTGTTTTTCCATCGGCATGTTTTTATTGCGCGCCATTACTTCCTTAAGCGCGGCGGTGTAACTGGCATTGTCGGCTTTCCACGACGGCACTGCAAAATAATAAAGTTCGGCTTTGGGCGCAATTCCCGTCGTGCGTCCTGCCAGAAAACCCGCCACCGCCGGACCGTGCATCTGCGCCTCTGTTTTGCCGGTCGCGGCCGTGCTGTAATATACAAGCGCCTGCGCGTATTCCCCGTGTTCCGGCAAAAGCGGCTGGTCTATTATGGCCACGCGTACGCCGCGTCCGTCCGCTCCTTCCTTATGAAGTGCTCTCACTCCGAGACCGGGGTTTTTCCCGTTTTCCATAATCTCTGCCGGATTGTAGTTGGCCGGCATCATTTTTTGCGGCGGCCATTTGGTACGCGTGTCAAAATGCTTTCCTTCAAGCAAATCCGCGTGTCCGCGCAGGTCCAGTTTTTCAAGCGATACTCCGGCCAGTCCGGTTATGCTGTCGAGCCGGTTTATGTCGTCGATGTTTCTTAGTACCGGCATACCAAGTTCCACCGGCCTGTCCAAAAAAAGTCCCGCCAAAGTCGCGGGCGCGCCGGTTTCCCTGCGCACAAAAACCGCGCCTATGGTGTCGGGATATATAAGCCGCAGCACTTCTCCGTCCTCTTCTTCTTGCAGCGGCTTGCCAAACATTGCGCGGAATTCCTCCGGCTCCGTTATCCTTTCTATAAGGTTTCCGGCTTTTACCTGCGCCTGCATTTTATCACTCAGCGGGCTTTGCGCGTGCGCAGGTGCGGCAAGCATAAGTGCCGCCGCAAGCGCAGTAAAAATTTTAAGCATGAATTATCTCCCGCCAAATTTTATATCTTAAGTGTACTATATGACCAAAATCCAATGCACTTACAAAGGCGGCGGCCTTGCCGTTTTGCGGCACGGTCCCACCGGCAGCGAAATAACGACCGACCTCCCGCCCGATAACGGCGGCAAGGGCCGCGGCTTTTCCGCCACCGATTTACTGGCCTCTTCTCTTGCTTCCTGCATCCTTACAATCATGGGCAAGGCGTCCGAAAAGCGCGGCGAAAGTCTGGCCGGCGCGACTATCGAAATTGAAAAAACGATGGCCGAAAATCCGCGCCGCGTGGCAAAGTTTGCAATCGTTCTTAGTCTGCCGCCGGGCCTCAGCGAAAACACGCGCAAGATCTGTCTTGCCTGCGTTGATGCCTGCCCCGTGCACCGCAGTCTGCACCCGTCCATAGCCGTGGACCTGCGGGTTTTGTAAAGGCCAAAAGCCTCCGGCCGTGGCGTAAGGTTTGATACAATCTATACACGGTCAACCTTTTGATGTACGGAGCGTATGATGGAAGAATTGCTCACTCAGCTTTACCAGCGCACTTTCAGCGCAGCACCCTCTTCGGTAGTGTCGCTTAAGGGCGACGGCTCGGACCGCAGACTGTTTCGTCTTACGGGCGGCGGGCGCAGCGTAATCGGCGCGATTAATTCAGACCGCCGCGAAAACGAAGCTTTCCTGAAATTTTCCCGTCATTTCCGCAACTGCGGCGTACGCGTGCCGGAAATATACTCCGAGGATATCGAAAACGGCATTTATATCGAGGAAGACCTCGGCGATACCAATCTCTTCCAGCTTATGACCAAACTGCGCCGTCCGGATTCCTTTCCTGCGGAAGTTGTTACCATGTACCGCCGCACTGTGGAGGACCTTCCCCGTCTTCAGATAGAGGCCGGCCGCACCCTGGATTATTCCTTCTGCTACCCGCGTCACAGCTTTGACCGGCAGTCGATGATGTGGGACCTGAACTACTTCAAATACTATTTTCTCCGTCTGAGCAAAATTCCGTTCAGCGAGCAGGATTTGGAGGATGATTTCGTAAAGTTCTGCGACTTTCTTCTTTCCGCCGAACGCGATTTTTTCCTGTACCGCGATTTCCAGTCCCGCAACATCATGGTGCGCGACGGCAAACCCTGGTTTATAGACTATCAGGGCGGCCGCCGCGGCGCGCTTCAGTACGATATCGCGTCCCTGCTTTACGACGCCAAGGCCGACCTGCCTTTTGAAATGCGCGACGAACTGCTCGCCCATTACATGGAATCCGCCGCCAAATACACGAAAATCGATAAGGACGAGTTCGTTAAATATTTCCACGGCTACGTTTTCATCCGCATCATGCAGGCCATGGGCTGTTACGGCCTGCGCGGTTTTTACGAGCGCAAACAGCATTTTCTCAAAAGTATTCCCTACGCCATACAAAATATCGAGCACCTGCTTGGCGTGGCCAAACTGCCCGTTGAACTGCCCGCGCTTATGGCGGCTTTCAAACGGCTTGTCGGTTCCTCCTATCTGCGGCAGTTCGGCGATGCCGACCTAAAACTTACCGTGCGCGTGCAGAGCTTTTCCTTCCGCAAGGGTCTGCCTGTCGATGAGAAAGGTCACGGCGGAGGTTTTATTTTCGACTGCCGCGCCCTGCCAAATCCGGGCCGCTACGTGCAGTACTCAAAGCTAAACGGCAAGGACGTGCAGGTCATAGAATTCCTGCAAAAGGAACCGTCCGTCGCGCTTTATCTTAATAATGTCTTCGGCCTTATCGATCAGGCCGTGGAAAATTATCAGAGCCGCAACTTTACCGACCTTATGGTTTCCTTCGGCTGCACCGGCGGTCAGCACCGCTCCGTCTACTGTGCCGAACAGCTTGCCCGTCACCTGCAGGAAAAATACAAGGTGCAGGTTGAAATATCGCACCGCGAACAGGGAGCAATCTGATGAAGGCCATGATTCTTGCCGCCGGAGTAGGCAGCCGCCTTCGTCCTCTTACCGACACCACGCCCAAGGCGCTTGTTGAAGTCGGCGGCATGACGATGCTGGAAATAACCATCCGCCGTCTTAAAATGAGCGGCGTTGCCGAAATTATCGTAAACGCGCATCATCACGCGCAGCAGATAAAGGACTTTCTTAAAAAGAAAAACTATTTCGATATCAGAATGGAGATATCCGAGGAATCCACCCTCCTAGATACCGGCGGCGGACTTAAAAAAGCCTCGTATTTTTTCGACGATGAAACGCCTTTTTTCCTGCATAACGCCGACACCCTGAGCACGGTGGACCTGCTTGCCATGTACCGCGCTCATCTTAAAAGCGGCGCGCTTGCCACGCTTGCCGTAAAAACGCGCGAGTCCAGCCGCCTTCTGGCTTTCAATGCCGACGGCAATCTCTGCGGCAGACAGGCCGTCTCCGGCGGCAAAACTACGCTTACCGGCGACTGCGGTCCCTCAACCGTGAAAATGGGCTTTGGCGGAATCCACGTTATTTCACCGGCCATTTTCCCGCTTATGACCGAAAGCGGGGTCTTCTCGATTACCAACGTATATCTGCGTCTTGCGCTTGCCGGCGAAACAATCCGCGCCTTCGATACGGCCTCTTATTACTGGAAGGATATCGGCTCGCTGGAAAAACTTGAGGCCGCGCGCTCGGACTTTCGTGAAAAGCGTTACCAGTTCGACTTCCCGCCAGACATCGCGACCGCCCGTCTGCTCTAATGTAAAAATAGTGTTGCTTTGAGGGCATTATTTTAATAGGCTCTCTCATAGGGTAGGGTACCTTTCGTTAATAATACCGCACCGAACAATCATCAAAAGGGGATGAATATGCTGGAGAATGTAAAAATCAAAGATAAACTCATAGGCAGTTTTCTGGGCGTGGCCGCAATAGCGCTTATCGTCGGTATCATCGGCTTCATCAGCATGGGAAAGCTTGGCAACGTTTCCAATGACCTGAAAGACAAAGTCGTTGCCCCGACACAGCAGTACAGCAAAATGTATTCCGCGTTTATGATGCGGCGTTATTACATTGTTGATTCAATACGCCTCAGCAATGCCTCCGAAATCGATAACAATATCAGCAAGATTAACGAACTCAGCCGCTCTATCGAAGATGAAAGCGAAAAGCTCATGTCCATGCTGCCCACGGATGCTTCCAAGGATCACATGAAGCAGTTCAAGGCCGAGTACGACCAGTACACGCCTTACATGAACCGCATTCTCTCCGCCGCCAAGGAAAACGCGGACGACAAAGCCGCGGCTACGCTCGTTGAAGTGCGCGATATAGCCAACAAGATGAACGAAATGGCCGATACCATTAACGAAGATCTTACCGCCTATGCCAAACTGGAAGCCGAGACCGCTTCCAAAATGGAAACCTACCTCAAGACGGTCATGGCCATCGTTATCATCATCGGTTTCATAGCCGCCGTCGTGTTCGGTTTCATGCTTTCCGAAAGCATCACCATGCCGCTCATCAGGGCGGTCAATCATCTTAACGAACTTGCCAAGGGCGATTTCTCCATTGATACCAGCGCCGAAATCATGGCCCGAAGGGACGAAATAGGCGACCTTGCCAAGTCCATAGAACAGATTAACAAGAACGTCGGCAATCTGGTTCTGGAAGTGCGCGGCGCGGCCGATCAGCTTGTTGCCGCAACCGACCAGATAGCTTCCGCCTCCCAGCAGATATCCGACGGTGCGCAGCAGCAGTCCTCCGCTTTCGAGGAACTCTCCAGCTCCGTGCAGTCCAATGCCATGAACGCGCAGAAATCCAGCGAACTCAGCAAGGGTACTGCGGGCAGCGCCGAACAGGTGGGCGAGAATATGGTTTCCACCGTTGACGCCGTAGGTTCCATTGAAAAGAGCTCCAAGCAGATAGCCGAAGCCGTGGCCATCATTACCGACATTGCCGACCAGACCAACCTTCTGGCCCTCAACGCCGCAATCGAAGCGGCCCGCGCCGGCGAACACGGCAAGGGTTTCGCGGTCGTGGCCGATGAAGTCCGCAAGCTGGCCGAAAAGAGCGCCATTTCCGCCAAGGAAATCACCACCCTTATAAAGGACAGCATCCAGCAGGTTGAAAGCGGTGTTTCGCTTGCCAATACCGCCGGAGAGAACATCAAGAAGATTGTCCATGACATAGACTCTATCTCCGAGCAGATACAGGTCATCTCCACCTCGACGCAGGAACAGGCCGCCGCTATGGAAGAAAATACGTCCATAACCGAGTCCAACGCCTCCGCTTCCGAGGAACTGGCCGCTTCCGCCGAAGAGCTTGCCTCTCAGGCCGATGCGCTCAAGAGACTTGTTTCCGTATTCAAGACCAAGGGCGGCGAAGTAAAGGCCGTGGAACGCACGGTTGTCGCCCATACCGCCGTAAAACCGGCCGCGCATGCCGCAGCCGCCAAACCGGCAGTCAAGAAAACCGTCTAGTATTTGCATAACAAAAAAGGCCGCGCTTAACAGCGCGGCCTTTTTTATTGCACTAACGCGGTATAGTGTGTAATTGCAATGCCCTGATGTGCTGTTTATATGATGTCTTGTGCATACTTGCCCTCACTAAAACAACGACTTCACCTTGTCCCTGTGCTTGTCTTTGATTAAACCAATCCGTGTCGGGCAAACAAGGGGAGCAAACGTTGTCTGAGTGGCGCGGTAATTTGTAAGTTAAGTAAACCTTGATGTTGGCTTTTAGTGGGCTTTCCCGACGGGAAAAACCTTTCGTTTATACTTTTGGCAGATTACATCCTGAAATATCCATGGCTTTACACATAATACGGCGGTTTCCCGTCGGGTGCACTACAGTTTGCGGGCAGGAAAGTTTACCTAACTCTCTTTTTGCCATGCATAGCTGGGAAAACTGTCGTGAAGTCTTTCCGTCGTGCCTCCAGCCTTGCCGTGCTTGTTAATCAGGCTTCTGCCTCCCGTCTGAAATGGGGTTAATTTAACATATGGCGCAATCCGTGCGGCCTGTCTGTGTTAACGAAATTTTTGATGTCGGATTTGTGCGCTAAATCCCTGCGCAAATTAAGCGGCCCTATAATTTACCGTCGGTACGTCGCACACCGGATATGCTCAAATTTGTCGTCGGGGCAGTCCGTGTCCGCCTTATAATTGCCGCAGGCAGCGGCTGTGTACTCCGACGGCGGATATTGCCTCGCTTTCGCAAAACTTCCTGCCATGTGTCCGCCGTCATAAACATCTTTCCCCGTCAGAAAAACAGAACCCGCTCTGCCCGTATTCATCTGCATAAGACCAAAAAAATCCCCCGCTTTCAGTCGGGGGATTTTGTTTTCCTTATATTCTGCCGCGCTTATGGCATCGTGCTTCTTCTGTCCATTGCATACGCACTGCCGGGCTGGCTTTTTGCATGGTGTTTTAAGTCCGTGCCTATGTGGCTTATCTGCGCCAGCGACGAAAGTTCCTTGTGTCCGTTGTGCACGACGGCAATTGCCACCGAGAGCAACCCGAATTCCTGAAGATTCCCGCGTCTGTCCGTCGTCACAATATAGCCGCGCTTTCTGTCTTCCTCCGTATAAAAGGAGGGGGCAATCCTGTCGAAGTCGGAAATTATCTGCTTCGCCAGCGGCTCGGCCCTTTCAAACGGCGTCACGACTATGAAATCATCTCCGCCTATATGGCCTATGAAACTTTCAAACGGCGCCGTTTTCCTGCACGCTCCGACGAGAATCGTCGCCGTGGACTTGATAATTTTGTCTCCCGCGGCAAAGCCGTAAATGTCGTTATATGCCTTGAACTGGTTGAGGTCCACATAAAGCACGGCAAATTTCGTGCCTTTTGCTATCTCGCGCTCTATCCTTGCCTGAATTGAAGGGTTGCCCGGCAGTCTTGTCAGCGGATTTGAGTCCAAAACCTGTTTTGTCCGACGGAGAATCATTCTTATTCTTGCCACCAGCTCGTCCATGTCCACGGGCTTTTGCATGAAATCGTCTATGCCCAGACTCAGCCCCTTAAGTTTAAGCTGTTTGTCCGAAAATGCTGTCAGTATCATTATGGGCGTGCTGGCATAGAGTGCGTCGGCCTTCAGCTCCTCTGATATCGTGAACGCGTTTTTATAGGGCATGTCGTAGTCGAGCACCGCTATGTCCGGGTTTTCCTGATGGCACTTTTCTATTGCTTCCCGTCCGTCGCAGGCGGTTATCGTCGTAAAACCCGACTGTTCCAGTATGGTCTTCATCAGTTCCAGCAAAATCGGCTGGTCCTCGGCGACAAGCACCTTCGGCCTGTCGGTTTTCTGCGCGCCGGCGGCGTTTTCAGCTTCCTTTATAAGGGAATATACGGCCTGCAGTATGGTCTCGTCGGAAATTGCCGCCGCCACCAGTTCGGGATATCCCGTCGACTGCCCGCGGTTTACAAATTCATTGAGGCGCAGTCCGCTTACCGCTATTACGGGAATATTTTTTGTCTGGTTATCCTTTATAATGGCGTTTACAAATTCCAGTCCGTTTGCGTCGGGCAGCAGCAGTTCGGTTATTATTGCCGCCGGTGTCTGTCCGCTCAGAAACTGTTTTGCCGCCTCCGCCGTGGTCACTGCGGCGGGATGGTAGTTCTTCGACTCAAGAAACAGTCTCGTTATTTCCGCGTCCTCCGCGTCGGGCTCCACCAGCAGAATGGTCTTTTTTGTGTCTTTGTCCGTCGGCGCCGCATGTTCCACGGTTTCCGCCAGTTTTTCCAGGTCTATGGGTTTTGTAAG